>ERZ791682.2-NODE-2-length-463854-cov-14.9125_pt1 | contig 463854 bp, 304 predicted proteins | sample MGYA00509958_ERZ791682 | MGnify/ENA primary metagenome ERZ791682 (study PRJEB30046, sample SAMN00715194) | human gut metagenome | study: EMG produced TPA metagenomics assembly of the A metagenome-wide association study of gut microbiota in type 2...
TCCAGCAAGAATGTGTTCTTGCCTGCCTCAAACTTCCGTGCAGTAGTTTGCGCCTGCGCAGCACTAAAGAAAATAACTGTAAAAAGTACCAGTAAAGCAATCAATCTGTTTTTCATGGTTTATTCAAAAATAGAATTTTAATAGTATACGGCAAAGGTAGGCGATTCACCTAAAAAGGAGGGCATAATTATCATTCAAAAAGGGTTGGAAATAAAGCAAAATAGCGCCAATTGGCGCTATTTTGCTTTATTTCCATTCATTCCATAATTATTGTTTGGCTAGCCAAAGACTAAAGAACTTATCATAAACTTCATAGTAATCCCGTTCTTTAGTTATAAAATCTTTATCTAAAAGTCCATTTACAGCAGACTTTACGGAACTTGGCGAAGCCAATCCATAACGTTTGCAAAATGCACCCGAATTGATTGTTCTTGCTTTCCCTTCTTTATTGATAGCTATAAAAACTTCTTTCTGTTTTTCAGGTAATTGGTATAACAGTTCAGCATAGGTGTCCGCCGTAAAATTAATAATATAATCGATAGCTGACTCCACCATTTCCATTCCACAAATTCCGTTATCAGGAGTTTTCAAGAAAAGTACATTCATCACTTTCTGCAAATAAAACGTTCCACCGGCAAAACGATCATACAATATATCAACCACTTCCGGACACAGTATTTTATGATTTTCCCGGAAATGTCTGACAGCAAACTCCCTATATTTATCTTTCGGAATAGGTGGAAGATTCATGATTGTTACACTTTGGTAAAACGGTCGGGAAGGAGAGGTGAAAATGCTTCCCATCAAATGCCGTTGCGATCCTGCAAATATAAAATGTGCATTGCTACAATATTGCACATAGGTTCGGAGAGTTGCCTCAATCGTATCTTCATCATATTTCCCTATTTGCTGGAACTCATCAATTGCAACCAGACATGGTCTGTCGGCTTTCTGCAGATAATTAAAAATTTCATCCAGAGAAATTGTCGGATTAGTAATATCGCCCAAGCTGATAGACCAGGAGGGTGTTCCCGAAATATCATAAGATATCCCGGCTTTCAAAGAAGATATAGCATTGACAAAAAGTTCCCAAACCTTTCTTCCATGCGGCTTTAATTCCTCCAAAATAGCTTTACCCAGTTTATTAACTAAATCGCGCAACGAACGTGTAGCATAAATATCCACAATAAAAGTATAAAAATGCCCACTGATTTCCGGACGAGAAAAACAATGTCTTATCAAATCCGTCTTTCCATATCTTCGCGGGGAAATCAAAGCAATATTATTCCCATTCAGCAGCATTGTTATCACATCTGCTGTCTCTTTTTCCCGATCACAGAAATACTTGGCAGAAACATAACCATTAGTTACAAAAGGATTATTCATATCTATATTACATTTGATATTGGTCCAAAGATAGTAAATAAAACAACAATGGTCAAATAATGATGGTCATAAAATGACCATCATTATTTGACCATTGCCTTATCAATATAAAATCAGTTTTCTTTTGTCAATAGACTTTCCAGTTCTTCCGCATTCAGGCGGAGATAGAATTGTCCGCGATAGGCTACGGAGATAGCGCCCGTTTCCTCTGAAACAATAATGGCATGTGCGTCCGACTGTTGAGAGATTCCCATCGCTGCGCGATGCCGCAAACCAAGTTCCTTCGGTATATTCAAATCATGGGAAACAGGAAGGATACATCCCGCCGCCTTGATACGTTTTTTGCTGATAACCATCGCTCCATCGTGCAATGGACTATTCTTGAAAAAGATATTCTCGATTAAACGCTGATTGATTGCCGCATCAATCAATTCGCCTGTACGAACGACTTCATCTAAAGGAGTATTATGCTCAATGACAATCAATGCGCCGACTTTTTGTTTCCCCATGCTTAAACAAGCCATTACCACGGGCATGATATCATCGTGCTTCAACGATTCTTTCTTCGATCCGCTAAAGAGACGGGCCAATGCACTGACATGCCGGTGAGATCCCAAAGTCAAAAGAAAACGGCGTATCTCATCTTGAAAAAGCACAATCAACGCTATTACACCCACATTCATCAATGTGTCGAAAATAGAACCCAACAGTTTCATCTCCAGCACTTGTGTCACCACCAGCCAGATCAGAATAAAAACCAAAATTCCGGTGAATACCTTGATGGAGCCGGAAGCTTTCATCAGTTTGTAGGTATAGTACAAAACAAAAGCTACCAGCAGGATATCGATAAAATCTTTTATGCCAAACTCAAAAAACATGCACCCTCCTCTTATTTGTCATATCCACTCTCTATTTTTAATTTCTCTGTGATCCGGACAGCTTCCACCGCCTCACGCACATCATGTACACGCAGGATGTGCGCTCCTTTCATTAACGCAACAGTGTCCAATACGGTTGTCCCGTTTAATGAATCTTGTGGGGTTCCTCCCAATAATTTATAAATCATTGATTTCCGCGAAACTCCCACTAAAACGGGAAGTTCGAATATGTGGAATTCTTCCAGATGCGCCATCAGTTCATAATTATGCTCCAATGTTTTTCCGAATCCGAATCCCGGATCGAGAATGATATCTTTCACTCCCAAGTCGCGAAGTTGCTGCACTTTACGAGCGAAATACAGGAAAACATCTTTAATCAGGTTATCATAAGACGGTTCTTTCTGCATACTTTGGGGTGTTCCCTTCATATGCATCATAATATAGGGCACTCCCAAGTCGGCTACTGTCTGAAACATCCGGTGGTCCATTTCACCGGCAGCTATATCATTAATCATAGCAACTCCATAATCTTTCACACATTCTTCGGCTACATCAGCCCGGAAAGTATCAACAGAGATAATAGCTTCCGGATGATTATGGTTCAGGATTTCCAGACCGGTACGCAGTCTGTTCATCTCTTCTTCAGCAGAAATATGTTCGGCATTCGGCCGTGAAGAATAGGCGCCTATATCAATTATCGAAGCACCTTCATCAAGTATCTGACGGGCCCGGGCAGCAATGTCCTCTTTGGTCTGCATCCGGCTGCCGGAATAAAAAGAATCGGGAGTTACATTCAATATTCCCATCACCTGCGGAGTAGCAAGATCGAGCAACCGCCCTTTTACATTTATATAAATAGGAGATATAGGTTTCATCATTGACAACATTCCTTTTAGATCGCCTACAAATGTAGATAAAAAAAGCAAGTATTCGTACTAAAAAGAAGAAATAAACGTATATTTGCAAACTATAGAAGAAACCGAAAAATTCATACCATGAGCCGATTAACCCTATTTCACGTAGGATTTCTTTTCCTCATTTTGTTCTTTACCACTACTGCTAAAGCTCAAAAAGAGGCTGAAACTTTCAATGTTGACTCTACTCTCTATGAATATTATCAACGTTGTCAAGAATACTTATTAGAGCCTGTTGTGCTTAGCATGTCCGACACATTGTTCAGAATGGCCGGTGAACGGCATGATGAACGAATGCAGGCAGTAGCCATAGCCACCCGACTGGATTACTATTATTTTCAGGGAACCAATGAAGATAGTGTCATCCACTATACCAACAAAGTAAAAGAATTCGCCAAAGCCACTCATCAGCCTAAATATTATTATTTTGCATGGGCCAACAGGCTAGTTACCTATTACTTAAAAACAAGCAGAACAAACATAGCGCTTTACGAAGTGCAAAATATGTTAAAAGAGGCTCAAGAGGAGGATGACAAAACCGGTTTGTCCCGTTGCTACAACATTATGTCGCAAATCTACACTATCAAAAGATTCGATTCGATGGCCTTCGAATGGCGGTTGAAGGAAATCGAACTAACTGAAAAATACAATATCGAAAACTATAATATTTCCCAGACGTATGCCCAGATAGCCAACTATTACATCAGCCAGAAAAAGCAAAAAGAAGCATTGAGAGCTGTGGAAAAGGCCATTTCAACAGCCAATTCTTCTACACAGCAAATATCTGCCAAGTTGGAGTACGTTAACTACTACAGCAAGTTCGGTGACTTTCAGGCAGCCGAAAAAATATTGAAGGAATGTCAGATTGCATTCGAACAGGATAAAAGACTGGAATCGATCAAAAAGAGACTGTATAATATAGAATGTTTGTACTATCAGCAGACCAGGCAATATCAAAAAGCATTGGAAGCTGCAGAGATGCAAGAAAAGGAAGAGCACCGTTTAAGCGAAAGTATACTTAGCAGCAGTCACTATCGCACACAGGGAGAAATCTACCAGAAGATGGGGAATATGAACATGGCAGTCAAATATCTGCAAATGTATATCAACACCGATGACTCCTTAAAAATAGCCAATGAGCAAGTAGCCAGCAGCGAATTTGCCACCTTGCTAAACGTTGAGAAACTCAATGCCGAAAAGAAAGAACTAATACTCCAGGCACAGGAAAAGGAGTTGCATAATAAAACAACATTGATTATCTCATTGATTATTTTATTAGGTATTCTATTCTTATTCCTTTATAGAGAAAACTTCCTGAAACGCAAACTGAAAGTTTCGGAAGCAGAACTCAAAACAAAGAATGAGGAACTTACGGTGTCGAGGGAAGAATTACGTAAAGCCAAAGACATAGCGGAAGCGAGCAGCCGGATGAAGACAACGTTCATCCAGAGCATGACCCATGAAATCCGTACACCGCTCAACTCTATTGTAGGCTTCTCGCAGGTGTTAAGCGATCACTACAGCAATAGTCCGGAAACACAGGAGTTTGTCAATATTATCAAGAGCAACAGTAACGACTTGCTCCGACTGGTCACTGACGTGCTCGCTCTGTCGGAACTGGATCAATATGAGCAACTGCCCACAGATGATGAAACAGATATGAATACGATCTGTCAACTTGCCTCTGAAGTGGCCAAAGACAACAGGCAAAAGGATGTGGAAGTTCTGTTCGAACCTGCAAAAGAAAACCTGCTCATACGCAGTAATTCGGAACGCATATCACAGGTGTTGAACAACTTGGCGCATAATGCCGCCAAATTTACAACTCATGGCAGTATCCGCATAGCTTACTCGGTACTGGAAGCTGAAAAGAAAATTGAAATCAGTGTCACCGATACAGGAACTGGTATTCCGAAAGATCAGCAGGAGGCGGTATTTGAGCGTTTCTACAAAATGAATTCTTTCACACAGGGCACCGGTCTCGGACTGCCGATATGCCGGAGCATTGCCGAGAAGTTAGGAGGCAGCCTCCGGATCGACTCTTCCTATACGGACGGATGCCGGATGATACTGACTCTTCCTTTGGTATATGCCTAAGTAAAAATCTGTCCGAACTCCCATCAAATCCGAAAGAATAGCCTATCTTTGCAGCGTTTTAAATAAAAGATCAGGTTATGAAACTTTCTGCTCTTTACCAGATTTTTCTGGATTGCCAATCAGTAACTACTGATAGCCGGAACTGCCCGGACGGTTCTTTGTTTATCGCCTTGAAAGGTGAGTCGTTCAACGGTAATGCATTCGCAAAACTAGCACTAGACTCCGGATGCGCATTTGCCATTATTGATGAAGCCGAATATGCCGTAGAAGGTGATAAACGATATATACTTGTAGACAACTGCTTGCAGACAATGCAGCAACTTGCCAACTATCATCGCCGCCAACTCGGAACGCGTGTGATCGGTATTACGGGCACTAATGGGAAAACGACCACCAAAGAATTAATTTCCAGTGTTCTCTGCCAAGCCCATAACGTGCTTTATACTTTAGGTAATCTCAACAACCACATCGGTGTACCGACCACCCTATTGCGTTTGAAACCGGAGCATGACCTTGCTGTTATCGAGATGGGTGCCAATCATCCGGGAGAAATCAAGTTTCTTTGTGAAATAGCCGAACCGGATTATGGCATTATTACCAATGTAGGTAAAGCTCACCTGGAAGGATTCGGTTCTTTCGAAGGAGTGATTAAGACTAAAGGAGAGTTATATGATTTCCTCCGTAAGAAAGATGCCATCACTTTTATTCATCACGATAACACTTATTTGATGAATATCGCGCAAGGATTGAACCTGATTTCTTATGGAACTGAAGATGATCTCTATGTCAACGGACAGATTACTGACAATTCGCCTTATCTCGCTTTCGAATGGAAAGCCGGTAAGGACGGTGAACGCCATCAAGTTCGCACACAGTTGATCGGAGAATATAATTTCCCGAATACCCTGGCTGCCATCACTATCGGACGTTTCTTTGGAGTGGAAGCGAAGAAGATTGATGAGGCTTTGGCAAGCTATACGCCACAGAACAATCGCTCCCAACTTAAAAAGACAGAAGATAACACGCTTATCATCGACGCATATAATGCAAATCCAACCAGCATGATGGCTGCTTTGCAAAACTTCCGGAACATGACAGTCCCCCACAAGATGCTCATATTAGGAGATATGCGCGAACTAGGTGCTGAAAGCCCGGCCGAACATCAGAAAATCGTTGACTACATAAAGGAAAGTGGTTTTGAAAAAGTATGGCTCGTAGGAGAACTGTTTGCCGCAAGTGAACATTCTTTTAAAACTTATACAAATGTGCAGGAAGTTATAAAGGATTTGCAAGCTGACAAACCCAAAGGGTATACCATTCTTATCAAAGGCTCTAACGGAATCAAACTTAGCTCAATGGTAGAATACTTATAATTATACTATTTTTTCAGGCACGGATTACGCGGATTACACGGTTGCTTTATAAATGCTAATTCTAAAATCCGTGTAATCCGCGTAATCCGTGCCTGAAAACCCTTCTAGCCAGCAAATTTCAATCAGCCTTCATCATCCTCGGTCGTACGACATAATAGGCTATTAAACTAGCCAGAATCGCTCCCGTAGTATTAGCTGCAAAATCCAACCAGTCTCCACCCCGGTAAGTAGTGCAATATTCCTGCAGTAATTCCACACAACCGCTGAAAAGCACCGGACAGAGGAATGCGCCTACCCATGCATGCCACATCGGAGCATGATCCCTGCGATGCGCACGCAAAAATTCCAGCCACAACATTCCCGACATACCAAAATACATACAAACATGAACCAGTTTGTCGAGGTTGGGAATTTCATTTAAATCCGTCTTAGGCGGTTTAAAGAACGACAGATAAATCACTGTCAGAATGATAAAAAGCGAGATCGGATATTTCTTAATATAAGATAGCATATCTAAATAATGTTACAATTTTCGTGCAAATATAAGTATCATTTTCTATATTTGCACTTTAATACGTATATTTTATAACGATTTGTAAGATAAAACAAGATTTATGGCAAAAAATGATAGAGCAAACTTCGGCAGTAAATTAGGAGTCATACTCGCTTCTGCCGGCTCTGCAGTCGGATTGGGTAATATATGGAGGTTTCCCTATGAAACAGGAAACCATGGAGGCGCTGCTTTTATATTGATCTATTTAGGCTGCATTCTTCTTCTGGGATTGCCTATTATGATTGCCGAGTTCCTGATAGGACGCCGTTCGAGAGCTAACACAGCGAGAGCGTATCAGAAATTAGCACCTGGAACACATTGGCGTTGGGTAGGACGCATGGGAGTATTGGCGGGCTTCCTGATACTTAGTTATTATGCTGTAGTAGCAGGATGGACACTCGAATATATTTTTGAAGCTGCTACTAATGGCTTTGCCGGAAAAACCTCCGGAGAGTTCATATCCTCTTTTCAACAATTCTCCAGCAGCCCATGGAGACCGGTTGTATGGTTGGTGGCATTCTTGTTGATTACTCATTTCATCATTGTGAAAGGGGTAGAAAAAGGAATCGAAAAGTCCTCCAAGATCATGATGCCTACCCTGTTTATCATTATCCTCATACTGGTTGTTTGCTCGGTCACTCTGCCGGGAGCCGGTGCAGGTATCGAATTCCTGCTCAAGCCCGACTTTAGCAAAGTGGACGGAAATGTATTTTTGAGTGCCATGGGACAGGCGTTCTTCTCATTGAGTTTGGGAATGGGATGCCTTTGCACGTACGCCTCCTATTTCAGCAGAGAAACCAACCTGACTAAAACAGCTTTCAGCGTAGGAATCATTGATACCTTTGTGGCGATACTAGCCGGATTTATCATCTTCCCGGCAGCTTTTTCCGTAGGCATACAACCTGATTCTGGTCCGAGTCTGATCTTTATCACCCTGCCTAATGTATTCCAACAGGCATTTAGCGGAGTTCCCATACTGGCATATATATTCTCTGTCATGTTCTACGCGTTGTTGGCAATGGCTGCTTTAACTTCTACTATTTCCTTGCACGAAGTAGTAACCGCTTATTTACATGAGGAGTTCAACCTCTCCCGTGGAAAAGCAGCAAGGTTAGTCACCGGCGGTTGTGTCTTCCTCGGAATATTCTGTTCATTATCACTGGGAGTCATGAAAGGATTTACCGTTTTCGGACTGGGCATGTTCGACCTCTTCGACTTTGTAACAGCTAAAATCATGTTACCACTGGGCGGATTGTGCATCTCCCTCTTTACCGGATGGTATCTGGACAAGAAGATTGTATGGTCGGAGATTACCAATGACGGTTCATTAAAGGTACCGGTATACAAACTCATTATCTTTATATTAAAATATATCGCACCAATCGCCATCTCACTGATATTTATCAATGAACTGGGATTAATCAAGCTATAATGTGGAAAGACTTCCTTTATTATACTAAAACTGAACGACAAGGCATTATCGTCCTTGTCGTTCTTATTTTAGGAGTATATGCCGCTCCTAAACTCTTCTCCTTTTTCACACACGCTGAAGATACCGACTGCAGAGAGAACGAGAAGTTCGATAAGGAATACAACGACTTTATTTCCTCCCTCCGGGAAACCCAACCTCACCAAAAGTCCGGTCATTCTTTTCAATCATCCCCTCAAAGGGAAATCAAACTTGCGGTGTTCGATCCGAACATCGCAGACTCTACTACTTTTCTTTCGCTTGGGTTGCCATCTTGGATGATAAAGAATATCCTGCACTATCGCTATAAACAAGGTAAATTCCGCCACCCGGAAGATTTTCGAAAGATATATGGACTCACGGAAGAACAATACCAGACTCTTCGTCCTTATATACAAATTACAGAAGATTTCAGTTCGACAAATAAAGACACGGTACGATTGTTAACCACACCAAGCATACAACGGGACACCCTTGTGAAATATCTCCCGGGAACTATCATCAGCCTCAACTCCGCAGATACCACCGAACTGAAGAAGATTCCGGGAATCGGAAGCAACATTGCCCGGATGATTGTGAATTACCGTGAACGGCTGGGAGGCTTTTTCCGAATAGAGCAGTTACAGGAGATTCATCTAAAGGCAGAGAAACTCCGTTCGTGGTTTTCCATTGACACCCATCAGACACGCCGCATCAATGTAAATAAAGCCGGTATGGAACGAATGATGCATCATCCATACATAAACTACTACCAAGCAAAGGTTATCATAGAATATCGGAAAAAGAAAGGATTCTTAAAAAGTCTGAAGCAATTATCTCTCTACGAGGAGTTCACTCCTATTGATCTTGAACGGCTAGAGCCCTACATTTGTTATAATTAATAAAAAAAAGATGCATTCCTATCACACCAGACAAGAATGCATCACACACAAACAAAACAAACACTCTACTATCATCTTCACAGACTTCCGTAGAGAAGCGACTATAAATATATAGCTAAAAGATAGAACACTTGCAAGGCTCTACCTTTTTGGTATACATTTTTAGAAATTAGGTTCTCTAATTAATCTTTTTTAATCATACCATCCACCATATGAACGGTCCGGTCCGTAATTTTGGCAAGCCCCTCGTCATGCGTCACAATGACAAAAGTCTGCCCCAGCCGGTCTCTCAAATCGAAGAACAGTTGATGTAAATCTTCTTTATTATGTGTATCCAGACTACCGGATGGTTCGTCTGCCAGAATAACTGCCGGATCGTTGATTAAAGCCCTCGCTACCGCTACCCGTTGTTTCTCGCCTCCCGACAATTCATTCGGTTTATGAGAAGCCCTGTCAACCAGTCCCATAAAATCCAGAATCTTCATTGCGCGTTCGTGCGCCTCCTTCGAAGATACTCCGGCGATTAGGGCGGGAATCATCACATTTTCCAATGCCGTGAACTCCGGCAGTAGTTGGTGAAACTGGAAAACAAAACCAATATTCTTATTACGAAATGCAGATAGTTCTTTCTCTTTCATCCGGCTCACCACTGTTCCGTCAATCTGTACCACACCTGCGTCCGGTTCATCTAAAGTGCCCATTATCTGCAATAACGTAGTTTTACCCGCACCGCTCGGGCCTACAATACTAACAATTTCTCCTTTGTTGATTTCCAGATCAATGCCTTTCAACACCTGTAATGAGCCGAAACTCTTCGTAATCCCTTCTAGTTTTATCATCATAGCCTTATAATCGTTTAATGACATATTCAGCCAGATAGCACCCAAACACGGCCGGCATATAACTAACTGTTCCACATGTCGATTTCTTATTCTGTTCATCCTCCGTCAGCAATACCGCTTTCGGATCAGCTTGTTCCGTACTGAATACCACCGGAAGTTTCCGTTTCATTCCCATCTTCTGCAAACGCTTCCGCACAGCCTTACTCAAACCGCAATGATACGTCTCCCAAAGATCAGCAAAACGAACCTGGGTGATATCACTCTTCGCCCCTGCTCCCATACTGGAAACTATCTTTATATGACGTTTCATCGCTTCATAAATCAGAAAACATTTCGGACTGATCGTATCAATAGCATCTACTATAAAATCATATTTATCGGCATCCAGCAGTTCCGGTATATTTTCATCCTTCAGGTAAACAGGCAGGACAGCCAGCTCAATCTCCGGATTTATATCTTTATAACGGGCTGCCAACACCTCCGCTTTCGTCCTCCCAAGTGTGGAATGCATGGCCGGCAACTGACGATTCATATTGGTGGGCTGCACTGTATCGGCATCTACAATCGTCATCCGTCCGACACCTGCACGGCAGATCATCTCGGCGGCATAAGCACCTACTCCACCCAGTCCCACGACCAATACGTGCGCGCTCCGGATGCGTTCCATCTTTTCCTCCCCTAACAGGAGTTCCGTTCTCTGTTGCCAGTCGTATCTTTCCATTAGTTTTTCTTTAGCCATTTATAGAACCATTTGCCGACCTTCTCATAATGTTGAGACTCATTATGTCCACGAGGATCGGAGAATGACACAATTTCCTGCGGTTCGCCAAACTGGTCGGGATACAGGATTATCAAACTATTATTAGAGAAATATTTTCCTAATTGTGCCGGGAGACGTTCAAAAGAGGGATCATAAGAGATAGATCCGCGACGGGCAGAGATAACTACCAATAAATGGTCATAATTTACCTGCCCTGTCAACAGCAAGAGATCCTCCCACTCCTCCAATATGGAGAATTCCGTCGGAGTACCTGCATGTCGCTTTTTCACAAGTTGCTGAACACGCATCAATGTACGCTCATTGGCAAAGAAATGCACCCGACAGCCCAGGATACTTCCCATACGGCAGAAGTGTTCCACCCATTTAGAGAATCCCGATTCATATTCGGCCTTTGGCGGAACGGCAATATTGATTCGACGCAGGGTATTAACAGGCATCAGGAATTTGGCAATCATCACTTCACGATGCGTACCTTTCAACAGACTTTCGGCCAGATGTCCGAAGAAAGAGTCGACAATATTTGCTTTCCGGTGCAGACCAATCACAATATCCGTAGCTTCATACTCCTTGATTGTATGGATAATCCCCGAAGCAATATTCAAGTCATAGCGACTCACCATCGTAACAGGCACATCAGCGGCAGCGGCAATCATAGCCGCCTTCTCCAGATTACGTTTACCCTGCTGCTCTTTCTTCTCCGAACTGTTATTGTCATTGATAACGTTCAATGCCACCAATGCATTTTTCTGCTTGGCATCCTTTATTACTAAAGCCAGATTAATCAAATCTTCAATCGTCTCCGGGTTAGCCACCGGAATCAAGATTTGTTCCGTATTTACTTTCTTAGCTTCTTCTTCCGCCTGCACATTTTCATCCAGAGCAAAACGACGTGCCGAACGTTCGGTTACCAAAGAACTGATGACACAAGTGAAAAGTATCATCACTACCGTACCGTTCAATACATCATCATTCAGCAACCGTTCTCCATTCTCCATAATGATTTCATGACCGATCAACACTGCTGCCAGTGTAGCTGCGGCCTGCGCATTACTTAAACCGAATATCATGCTCCGTTCATTCGACTGCATCCGATAGATTTTTTGTGTGATCCAGGCAGCCAGCCATTTACTAAAGGTTGCCACCACTGTCATCACAATGGCCACTTTCAATGCTTCACCTCCGGTAAACAGGCTTCTTACATCAATAATCATCCCGACGCCAATCAGGAAGTAAGGAATAAACAGCGCATTTCCCACAAATTCCAAGCGGTTCATCAAAGGAGATACATGAGGAATCAGGCGATTCAATACCAAACCCGCCAGGAAAGCTCCTAAGATTCCTTCCATTCCTACAAATTCCATCAATCCTCCTCCGAGGAAAACCATCGCCAGCACAAATACAAACTGCATCACGCTGTCATCGTACTTCCGGAAGAACCAGCGTCCGATACGGGGGAAAAAGAACACAATCAGAAATCCGAGGAAAGCCACTTTTGCCACAAGAAATACCCAGAACCAGCCATCGACAGTTCCCTTAAACATGCCTCCTATGACAGCAAGAATAATCAAAGCAAGGGTGACGGTGACAGCAGTACCACCAATGGTGATATTGACACTGCGCAAACGAGACAGTCCGTAACGACTAATAATAGGATAAGCAATTAAGGTATGAGAAGCATACATACTTGCCAACAATACCGCCGTGAGAAAACCATATCCCAGCATACTCATACTACTCCATATTCCCAACACCATAGGAATCAGAAAGGTAAGCCAGCCGAACACGAAACTTTTCGTCCGGTTCTTCTTAAAGTCCTCCATATCCATCTCAAGACCGGCAAGGAACATGATATAATAGAGTCCTACTTTGCCGAACAGTTCGAAACTACTGTCTCGGTCGAGTACATGAAAGCCGTGTTCGCCAATCAAGACACCCGCCAGAATCATGCCTATAATATGAGGTATATGGAGACGCCCCAAAATCATCGGAGCAAAAAGAATGATAATCAATACCAAAAAGAATACCCAAGTCGGGTCGGTAATCGGTAAGGTTAAATTAAAATCAAACAGGTTCATAGGCTGTGGCTTTAGGAATTCAATGCAAAGGAACAAAAAAGTTTGCAGAATCACAATGAATGTCCAGACGTATTATTCAGTAGTCAATTACTCACCTTACTACTTCTTTTCCCCCGCTTACCTATCAAGATATATTTCGTTAGGCACTTTTATTTCGTTCTACTATAGTGTCTCTTGCGGATAACTATAGTGTAACGCAAGGGAGACTATAGTTATCCTTGCGGAACACTATAGTGGAACGAAGTAATATTAGGCAATAAAGAGAATCTTATCAGGCTACGGAATCAATCCGATTCGCATCGCAACAGGAAATGGCTCCCTTTGGATACGTTTATCCCGTCCAACAACCATACCTTACGATACGTAAGGTTAAAGAAATCCTCCGAAAGGCTGAAATATTTCTCTCAAAATCGATGTTTATATGCTAAATTGTTATAATTTTGCAGCCAAATCTTTCCGATTCGACAGGATGAAGGAAAGAAATTCAATATTCACAATTTAACAAAAGAAAAAGATGAAAGTAGCTATTGTTGGCGTAAGCGGAGCCGTAGGACAAGAGTTCCTGCGCGTGCTCGATGAGAGAAACTTCCCGATGGACGAGTTAGTTTTGTTCGGTTCTAAACGTAGTGCCGGAACAACATATACTTTCCGCGGTAAACAGATCGAGGTGAAACTCTTACAACACAACGATGACTTTAAAGGGGTAGACATTGCTTTCACTTCTGCCGGTGCAGGAACATCTAAGGAGTTCGAAAAAACAATCACCAAGTATGGTGCTGTGATGATCGACAACTCCAGCGCTTTCCGTATGGATGCCGATGTGCCTTTGGTGGTGCCTGAAGTAAATGCAGAGGATGCATTGGAACGTCCGCGCGGCGTTATCGCCAACCCGAATTGTACGACTATCCAGATGGTAGTTGCACTGAAAGCCATCGAAAAGCTTTCTCATATAAAAACCGTGCACGTGTCTACCTATCAGGCAGCAAGTGGTGCGGGTGCCGCTGCCATGGACGAATTGTACGAACAATATCGTCAGGTATTGGCAAACGAACCTGTGACTGTAGATAAGTTTGCCTATCAGTTGGCTTTCAACCTGATTCCGCAGATCGACGTGTTTACAGAAAATGGTTATACGAAAGAAGAGATGAAGATGTATAATGAAACACGCAAGATCATGCATTCTGACGTAAAAGTTAGTGCAACTTGTGTACGTGTTCCTGCATTACGTGCTCACTCTGAAAGTATTTGGGTAGAAACTGAACGTCCGATTTCCGTAGAAGAGGCTCGTGAAGCATTCGCTAATGGCGAAGGTCTGGTTCTGCAGGACAATCCTGCCGAAAAAGAATACCCAATGCCGTTGTTCCTGGCAGGTAAAGACCCGGTATATGTAGGCCGTATCCGCAAAGACCTGACAAACGAAAACGGATTGACTTTCTGGATTGTAGGTGACCAGATCAAGAAGGGGGCTGCCCTGAATGCTGTTCAGATTGCCGAATATCTGATTAAAGTAAAAAATATCTAATATAGCGGACTGGAAATAATATCCGGACAACTATAGATAAGCCCAATAAATCAACCGGCTTGCAATGTGATAGTAATCGCAATGCAAGCCGGTTTTTTATTCTCCAAGCTGCAATTAGAGGGGAAAATACCTATTCGTAGGTAATGAGTCACTAGTTATAGGTATCAGGGTTTGCCAAAATAACTATTTATAGTGATTGATACAAACTCGGTTTTTATCGAATTTTGCGCAAAACTTATCTATGAAGTATTGTCTTTTTAATATAGCATTTTGGGGGCTACTATTTTTCAATTTATTTGAGGCCGCAGCTAATTCAAACATCTATACAATCTCGGGACGTGTGACCGAGGCAAAAACGAATTCCCCCTTGCCTGGTGCTTCTATTCTCATTAAAGGTACCTATTTGTGGGCCGTATCCAATCAGAAAGGAGAATTTACGATACAAGGAGTACAGGAAGGGAAATATAATCTGGAGGTTTCTTTTCTTGGTTATGTACCGGCAACCATTCCCGTAAATGTACGCAGCAATATCAAGAACCTTCCTATCATACTCAAAGAAAATACACTTGCACTAGATGATGTAGTCGTCACTGCACAAGCACCCAAAAATGAATTAAACACAACGCTCACTATCGGAAATCATGCATTGGAGCATCTACAGGTGTCCAACGTGAGTGATATCTCCGCTCTCCTTCCGGGAGGAAAGACTAAAGTGCCGGATCTTACCGCCAATCATATCTTCTCATTACGCGACGGAGGGTCAACAGCCGGTAATGCCGCATTTGGAACAGCCGTAGAAGTGGATGGAGTTCGTATTGGAAACAATGGTTCGTTTGGCAATATGAACGGAGTGGATACCCGGAATATCACTGTTGCAGATATTGAATCGGTGGAAGTCATCACCGGAGTGCCTTCGGCAGAATATGGAGACTTGAATAGTGGTATGGTCAAGATTCACACCCGGAAAGGGAAAACACCCTGGAACATATTGCTGTCTATCAATCCTCGCACCGAACAGGTTTCATTTGCAAAAGGACTGGATTTAGGAAACGATAAAGGTGTCATCAACATAAATGGTGAGTGGACCAAGGCTACTCAAAAGTTGGTATCTCCCTATTCTTCTTATACAAGAAGGGGATTCTCTGCCGGATATAGCAACACGTTCCGCAACGTATTGAGATTCGACATCGGTGTTACAGGCAATATCGGAGGAATGAATACCAAAGATGATCCTGATGCCTATTCGGGAGAATACAACAAAGTGAGAGATAACGTATTCCGGGCAAACACTTCACTCGCCTGGCTGCTCAACAAATCGTGGATAACCAACCTTAAGTTCGACGCATCAATATACTACAATGATAACAACTCCCACGCGCATACGTTCTACTCGTATGCATCGGAGCAACCGGCTGTTCATGCCACAGAGGAAGGATATTTTATGGCAAACAAACTGCCATATACTTACTTTGCCGACCAAATCATCGACTCCAAAGAACTGGATTATGCCGCATCGTTAAAATATGAATGGAACAGACGGTTTAAGACTGTAAACAGCAACCTGAAAGCGGGCGTTCAATGGAAAGCAACAGGCAATGTGGGCGAAGGAGAATATTACAAAGACCCAGCATTGGCTCCGAACGGTTATCGTCCCCGTCCTTACACGGCTTATCCATATATGCATAATGTTTCGCTTTATGCAGAAGAAAGTCTCTCATTTCCTGTGGGAAATACTATGCTTAGACTGATGGCAGGGGTACGTTGGGAACATTTGTTTATCAAGGGAACGAAATATAAAAATCTGAATACTCTGTCTCCGCGTTTCAATGCCAGATGGCAGTTGAACGAATATATCGCTATCCGTGGCGGCTGGGGAATTACCGAAAAACTTCCCTCTTTCTATACCTTGTATCCCAAACAAGAATATCGGGATATACAGACTTTCGGCTTTTCCTATAATAAGATTGAATCATCTTATATATATTATAGTCAGCCCTACACGTTATTGCACAATGAAAACCTACGCTGGCAACGAAATCAGAACGCAGAAATCGGTTTGGACGTCAACATCGCCCGTACCCGGATTTCATTAGTCGGTTATTTCAACCGCACCAAGCTGCCGTATAAGTACACAAGTACTTATACTCCGTTCTCCTACGATGTGCTCCAATTGCCGGATGGATTCACGATGCCGACTAACCCGCAAATCAATGTAGATAACCAGACAGGGATGGTTTACATACGCGACAATGCATCCAGTTACTGGACTCCTATGGATGTCAAAGTGACCGACCAGACTTTTGTAAAGTCAACTTCTCCCGACAATGGAATGGACGTGATTCGTCGCGGAGCGGAAATGATTGTTGATTTCCCGGAAATTACCCCGATTCGCACGCAATTCCGGGTAGATGCCGCTTATACTTATACGAAATACATCGACAACTCTTTATCGTATTATTATCAGAATGGATGGTCGCACACCAGCCTTGCCAATCGTTCTTACCAATATGTAGGTATCTACGCCAATGGCGACAATTTATCGACTACCGCCAACGGCAAGCGTACCCACTCGCTGGATGCCAATATCACAGCCATCACCCGTATTCCGAAAGCCAGACTGATTATCTCGTGCCGACTGGAAGCTTCGCTTGTGAAGCGTTCGCAGAACATCTCCGAGTATCAAGGAAAAGAATATGCTTTCAATGTGAGCGAAAGCAGTAATACCCAAACCGGGGGAAGTATCTATGACGGTAACTCTTATACCGCTATCTGGCCGGTAGCATACCTCGACCTGAATAATGAGATGCATCCTTTCACATCAGCAGAAGCCGCGAATCCGGCATTCTCCTACCTGATACGCAAATCGGGCAATGCCTATACATTTGCAGCAGACGGATATGATCCTTATTTTTCAGCCAATATTAATATCACCAAAGAGATTGGAGACTATGTATCCCTTTCTCTCAATGCGATTAATTTCACCAACTCACGGCCTTATGTAAAATCTCATGCAACGGGTGTAAGCGCTCTCTTCACCCCGGATTTCTATTATGGACTTACTTGCCGTATCAAATTCTAACTATATGAAGCAATCCATCTACATATTATTACTAACAGTGACCGGCATCTTTGCAGGATGCACGGATATCGATAAAGAGAATCCGTATGACAACCAATTGCACAGCCTGCAGGTTACTGCCGTATATCCGGACGGATACACGGATCATCTCCGGGAAGGAGTGACCGTAAAGATTGAAGATGTCGACCGTGGGAATTCTTACAAGGCTAAAACCGACAAGAATGGAGTCGCACAATTCTCTTTGACCAAAGGCATATACCGCGTACAAGTCAGCGACAAAGACGGAAAGGATATTTTCAACGGATTAGCTGATAATGTCAAACTTACCAGCGGAGACATGTCTCTTAATCTCCCGCTCATTCATTCCAAGGCCGGGACGATCATTATTAAAGAGATTTACTGCGGAGGATGCACAAAGTTACCGCTGGAAGGAAATTATCAGTCCGACAAGTACATTATCCTGCATAATAACGACTCGGAAGTGCAATATCTGGATAGTTTATGCTTCGGAGCACTCGACCCTTACAATTCACAAGCCACTAATGTATGGGTGACACAGGATGAAGCAACCGGAGCAACCATCTTCAAGGACTTCGCTCCCATCGTTCAGTGCATCTGGCAATTTGGCGGTACCGGTAAAACGTTCCCGCTTCAGCCGGGAGAAGATGCAGTGATTGCCATCAACGGAGCGGTTGACCATGCGGCACAATATCCGCAATCTGTCAACCTGAACAAACCCGGATATTTTGTATGCTATAATAATGTTTATTTCCCGAACACACAGTATCATCCGGCTCCGGGCGACCAGATCACACCGGATCATTACCTGAACGTTGTACGGAAGATAGGACAGGCGAACGCCTATTCATTCTCGATATTTTCTCCTGCCGCGGTTATTTTTAAAGCCAAGGATACCACGATACAGGACTTCGTCCTTAAAGAGGGAAGCATCATACAAAAACCAGGAAGCACTACGGATCAGGTGATAGCGGTACCACTTGACTGGGTGATTGATGGCACGGAAGTATATTATGGCGGTTCCTCCAACAATAAAAAGCGTATTTCTCCATCCATCGATGCGGGATATGTCACTCAAAGTGCCACATACAACGGACGCAGTTTATACCGTCATGTGGATGAAGAAGCGACACAGGAAGCGGGTTACGAAGTACTGGTAGATACAAACAACTCTTCTACCGATTTTTATGAACGGGAAAAACAATCTTTGCATGAGTGAGATGAAGAAAATATATATAACAGGTCTTTGGATCCTATGTCTGACGTCCGGAGTTTCGGCGCAGACTTATGACATCATCGAACGGCGTAACTCCTGGAATGCCGGGGCAAATGTCACCGGTATCATGATGGACAGTATTTCTGCTTCCTATGCCGAACTGTACGGAAAGAATAACCACGGTGATTTCCGCAACTATTACGAAGCAAAAGAAGCATGGAGTGCCGGAGCGGTAGCAAAGTCCATCACTCATCTGAAAGGTTATTCACTGACAGGTTCATTCTCCTTCGACCATACTTCAGGCAAGGATATGAGCGGTTCGATGTTCATCCACCCGGGATTTTATCCCGTAGACCTCCTGGAGTTCACGCCCGGACGCAAAGACTTGCAAACCTACGCTTTTATGGGTGGTATTGCAACTGATATTTCACCCAACTGGCGATTAGGAGGAAAGATTGACTTTGCCGCTTCCAACTATTCCAAACGAAAAGACTTGCGGCATACCAATTACCGACTGGATTTGAAAGTAGCCCCCAGCGTCATGTATCATTCGGGAGATATGGCGATCGGCTTTTCCTATATTCTCGGTAAAAATAGCGAATCAGTGAAAGCAGAAGTCATCGGTACAGCCGAAAACTCTTACAATGCTTTTCTCGATAAAGGACTTATGTATGGAGCTTACGAGGCATGGGACGGGAGTGGAATCCATCTTAGTGAATCGGGCGTCAACGGTTTCCCCCTCAAAGAATTGTCGAACGGGGGAGCTTTGCAGTTTCAATGGAAAGGATTTTACGGAGATGTTGAATACACGTATTCTTCTGGTTCTGCCGGTGAAAGAGATGCTATCTGGTTTAAATTTCCAACCCACCGGATTACTTCTCATTTGAGTTATCATTTCAAACAGGGAAAGATAGAGCATTTTCTGCGACTGAACCTGCAATGGTCACATCTGGTCAACAACGAGAATGTGATAACCAAAGAAACGGTAAACGGGATAACGACCACTCACGTACACGGTTTCAATCGTATTTCTGAGCAGGATGTTTTCTCCGTCCATCCCGAATATGAATGGATTAGTCCCCGCACGGAACTTCGCCTGGGAACGAATATATCAACATTCAGACGACTGACCACACAGATGTATCCTTATGTGGCTTCGGAAAAGATGATTTGTAGCCAGACTTATATCTCCGGTGTATTTCATCTGGGGAAACTCGACCTGAAAGCGGCTGCATCCTTTGCCATAGGAAACTTTACCGAGAAAAACAGGGCTACGGCAACAGATACGGAACCGGGTGATCCGCCTCATCGACTGACTGATTATTACCATCTGAAAAATGAATATGCAACTGCCCCACAAGCGACATTTCATCTCGGATTGCGCTATCATTTCAACTATAGAATTTATGCGGAAGTACAGGGCAGTTATACGCACGGTTTCAACCTGCAATATATAGATGGTTCGAACCGTTGGAATGAGACTGTCAAATTAGGATATACTTTTTGATAACAATGAATATATATAAACTAAATTATGAAGCAATGAAAAAGAGTTTGACATTTATCTTCGCAGCAGCACTTTTGGTATCTTGCCAACAAGAGGAGAACGAAGCTACGACTCCTGCAAACAGTCGCATTACTATCTCTCCTATTATTACACGTGCTACGGAAGTTAACTTTGAGACCGGAGATAAAATCGGTGTTACAATCACCCAAAACGGTGACTTCGTATATGCAGAGAATAAGCAGATGACATATAGTAACGGAATATTTGCAGGTGATTTACTCTGGTACCCGGAAGGAAATGACAAATCGCAAATAGTAGCCTATTATCCCTATAAAGAGGGCAATACTCCGGCTTCATTTACTGTAGAAACCGATCAGACTACCGGATACGGAGCATCAGATTTTATGGCAGCAAAGAAATCGGATGTACTTCCGACTACCAACGTTATAAGCATGAACTTCAAACACATGTTTACTAAATTAGTAATTAATGTAACAAAGGAAGTAGAAGCTAACATCTCGTCCATTGCATTGAAAGGTTCTATCCCGACTGCAACTCTTGATTTGAGTGCTCTCACAGTGACTGCTGATGCAAACGCCTCTGCTACAAGCATTGTTGCACAAGCCATTAAAGCCAATGAGACATACCGCGCTATTATCGTTCCCCAAACAGTAGCCTTGACGCTTGAAGTAGCCACATCTGACGGCAAAACCTTGTCACAGAAGCTCACGTCTACCACTTTGGCACAAGGAGGACAATACAGTGTGAACATTCGCGTGTTACCTGACGATATAGAAGTCAAACTTAGTGGTGACATTGAAAATTGGACAGATGAGGGCGAAATCGGAGCTGATAATGAGATTTCTTTCGAGGAACATCTCGATCAGAACTATTTCCTGTATGACAATGTGAAATATAAGACTGTAACTCTCTCAAACGGTACGACATGGATGGCTGAACCACTTATTTACTTACCGAAAGGACTGACACCGTCTACCGATCCAACTGCTGATAGCCATGTTTGGTATCCGTATGAAATTACAGCCGACGGTGCAACCGTAGCTACAACCAAAGAAAGTGCCATAAAAGAATTAGGTTATCTATATGATTTCCAAGCTGCACTGGGTGGTAAGGAAATCACAGAAAGTAATCTGACCTCCTTTGAAGGAGCACAAGGAATCTGCCCGAAAGGATGGCACATACCGACACGTCTGGAGTACTTTAATCTGGTAGGAAAGACTACAAATGATGTCGATGGCAAAGTACCGGCTGATGGTGATAAAGCTCTTTTTTATGATGCAACTTATGATGGCGCCAAAATATCAGCACTGAATGATGCAGAATTCAATTACCAATTCTCTGGTGTTCGTATGGCAACAAGTCTTACTGGTGCCGGCAGTTATCAAAAAACTGCGATAGCGGATGATGCCAATATTCAAGCTGCATGGCATGGAAAACCGGCAATGAATTATTATATGACTTCGACTGCCTACAAACCTATATACAATAGCACTAGCGGAGTACTTACCAATATACAGTTCTTTGGATTAATGAGTACAATCAATGCAACCAAGTATCCGGAAGGCAGATTATCATTATCTTATGTCAGCATTAAAGCCGGTATGCAAGTTCGTTGCGTAAGGGATCAAGCCGGCAACTAAAGGGCTAACATTTGTTTCACACCGGGAAACCTTTAGTTCCCCTACGGGGAAACAACAGTTTCTCGGTGAGGAAACAACAGTTTCCCGGCATGAAACTCAAAGTCTCAAGTAAGGTTAAGACTCCTCGCCCGTAAGGCGAGCTATGATAAGCTATAAACAAACGATAAACAGATTACAAACTATATAAAAACGAAGCAAGAACAATGAAAACAAAAAAGCTAACAATCGCAATTGCCATCGTGGCAATGACTTTTATCGGAACTTCATGTGGTAACAAACAACAGAAAAGCGCATCAGAAGCAACTACAGAACAGTCTGCATCTTCCGCTTTGGAAATCGACTCTCTCCTTGCCAATGCCGAAAGCCTTGCAGGACAAGAAGTAACCATTGAAGGCGTCTGCACACACACCTGCAAACATGGAGCAAAGAAAATCTTCCTGATGGGTAGCGACGATACCCAAGTGATCCGTGTAGAAGCAGGAACCTTGGGAGCATTCGATCCTAAATGTGTAAACTCTATCGTTCGTGTTACCGGAACACTGAAAGAACAACGCATTGACGAAGCCTACCTCCAGAACTGGGAAGCACAACTCAAAGCACAGGCTGCCGAGAAACACGGAACCGGTGAAGCCGGATGCGACTCTGAAAAGAAAGCACGTGGCGAAACAGCCAACAGTCCCGAAGCCCGCATTGCAGATTTCCGTGCCAAAATAGCCGACCGCAAGGCAGAAACAGGAAAAGAGTATTTATCTTTCTATTTCATGGAAGCTAACTCGTATGAAGTGGAGTAGTAACATCCGTAAGTGGAGTCGACTCATACACCGTGACCTATCATTTTTCTTTTCCGGAATGGTATTGATATATGCCATTTCCGGAATTGTAATGAATCACCGTGACACGATTAACCCGAACTTCTCCATCACACGGAAAGAGTATAAGATAGCAGAAAAGCTACCGGATAAAGCAGGAATGAATAAGGAGAAAGTGCTCACCCTCCTGGAACCATTAGGAGAAAGCGGCAACTATACCAAACATTACTTCCCGAAAACGGACGTAATGAAAGTATTCCTGAAAGGCGGCTCCAACCTCCTGGTAGATGTGAAGACAGGGGAAGCGGTATATGAATCCGTCACCCACCGTCCGCTTATCGGAGCAATGTCCCGCTTACATTACAACCCGGGACAATGGTGGACTTACTTTGCTGATATTTTCGCTATCGCTCTTATTATCATTACTCTCTCCGGCATCATCATGCTGAAAGGAAATAAGGGTATTATCGGCAGAGGAGGAATCGAACTAATTGTCGGAATCTTGATTCCCATTCTTTTCCTTTTCTTCTTTTGAATAGAATAACAGATAAAATCAAATGGAACATATTATCGAATGTAACAACCTGACGCACTATTACGGCAAACGGTTGATTTACGAAAATCTTAGCTTCACAGTACCCAAAGGACGCATCCTGGGACTGTTGGGAAAGAACGGTACGGGCAAGACCACCACTATCAATATCTTGAGCGGTTATCTGAAACCCCGTTCGGGAGAATGTCGCATCTTCGGACAGGAGATACAGACAATGGCACCGGCTCTGCGTCGTAATATCGGACTGCTCATCGAAGGTCATGTGCAATACCAATTCATGACCATCACCGAGATAGAGAAATTCTACGCAGTTTTCTACCCCGGTCAATGGAAAAAGGAAGCCTACTACGAACTGATGAATAAATTGAAAGTAGCCACCGGTCAACGTATCTCGCGCATGTCCTGCGGACAACGTTCACAAGTAGCCCTCGGACTGATTCTCGCACAGAACCCGGAACTTCTCGTACTGGATGATTTCTCTCTCGGACTCGATCCCGGCTATCGTCGCCTGTTTGTCGACTACCTCCGCGACTATGCCCGTTCAGAAGGAAAAACCGTCTTTCTGACCTCGCATATCATTCAGGACATGGAACGGCTTGTTGACGACTGCATCATCATGGACTACGGAAAGATACTGATTCAGAAACCAATCGCCGAACTATTAGAAAAAGGACGTCGCTACACCTTCACTATTCCTGAAGGCTACGAACTTCCCGCATCCGATGATTTCTATCATCCTTCTGTCATGCGGAACCAGTTGGAGACTTTCTCCTTCCTTCAACCGGCAGAAACAGAAGCAAAACTGAAATCCATGTCAGTACCCTACACTAATTTTCATAGTGAACAGGTGAATCTGGAAGATGCATTTATCGGCCTGACAGGCAAATACTAGAATCGTTGATAATTGATAAAAACAATGTACGCTATATTTTATAAAGAATGGATAAAGACACGGTGGTATTTTCTACTTGCCGTGCTCGCCACACTTGGTTTTACAGGCTACTGTATGCTCCGCATCAACCGGGTGGTAGAAATGAAAGGGGCTGCTCATGTGTGGGAAGTGATGCTGCAACGAGATGTCATCTTCATTGATATGTTGCAATATATCCCTCTGATTGCGGGAATTTTGATGGCTATTGTGCAGTTTGTTCCCGAAATGCAGCGCAAATGCCTGAAACTGACTCTCCATCTGCCTTATCCGGAATTGAAGATGACAGGTAATATGCTACTTTCGGGATTAGTGTTGCTATTTGTCTGCTTCGCTTCCAATTTTCTGTTGATGGAAGTATACCTGAACGGAATACTTGCCCATGAACTGAAGAACCACATATTGCTCACCGCTTTAACGTGGTATCTTGCCGGGATTTCCGGCTACCTGCTTGTGGCATGGATCTGCCTCGAACCGGCATGGAAACGTCGTATTCTGAATCTCATTATCGCAGTATTATTACTCCGAATCTTCTTTCTGTCGCCCACACCGGAAGCATATAACAAGTTCCTCCCTTATTTAGTGGTTTATACTTTGTTGACAGCTTCTTTCTCGTGGCTTTCTATCGTACGATTTAAGGCCGGAAAGCAGGACTAGGAACAATTAAAAATTAAAGACTAAAAATTAAAAGATTGAGTAATGAGACGTTTCAGTACTATATTATTATATGTAACCATCGCTTTTCTGCTTCTTTGGCAGTTGCCCTGGTGTTACAATTTCTTTGTCGTAAAGCCGGAGAAGACTCCCTTTACCCTGTACAGTTTCGTAATTGGCGATTTCGCACAGATGGGACAGGAAGAGGGAAAAGGAAGTGTGCGTCGCGACCTGGCAGGTAATATTTATTCGGAAGCAGCTTTCGACAGTATCCTGCCTATGTTTTATTTTCGTCAGTTGATGTCCGATGAGCGTTTTCCGGATACTATTAAAGGGATAGCAGTAACTCCTAAAATGGTACAGACGGAGAACTTCAACTTCCGTAGTGTTCCTTCGGATATCAATGCGCCTTCTATCGGACTTTATCCTCTGATGGAATCCATGTCAGGACGTGTAGACCTGAAAATGCCGGATGACGTATTCCGCATCACCTCCAAAGGAATTGAATTTATCGACATGGCCTCCAACAGCGTAAAGGAAGACAAGAGTCTTCAGTTTACCGAAGCTATGACTAAAAAGGAGTTTCGTTTCCCGGCAACGGAGATCGTAGGAAATCCTACGGTGAAAAAAGAGTATGACGAAGGTTATCTTCTATTGGATGCCGACCGCCGGCTGTTTCATCTGAAACAGGTGAAAGGGCGTCCGTATGTTCGTGCCATCACCTTGCCCGAAGGATTGACACTGGAACATCTGTATCTGACAGAGTTCAGAAACAAGAAAACACTTGCGTTCATGACCGATGTCAACAATGCTTTCTACGTACTGCAGAACCGGACATACGAAGTAGTGAAAACAGGAATTCCTGTATTCAATCCCGAAACGGATGCATTAACCATCATCGGTAATATGTTCGATTGGACGGTACGTGTAACTACTCCAACCTCTGATAATTATTATGCATTGAATGCTGACGATTATTCATTGATTAAAAAATTAGAGAATGCATCGTCTACTCATTCCATGCCCGGTATTACTTTCACATCTTATACTGATAAATATGTAATGCCACGTTTCGAATAGTATTCCCATATTGAATGTAACAGTTGCAAGGGACTATCAAAAGTCAATCTATTAAATATGACTTTGGATAGTCCCTTACTGTTTTCTTCCCATGCATTTATAGAAAACAAAAAGAATTACAATCTTTTCTTCTGTAAGTATAAGCTTTTTCCGGCAAGAAGGTTTATCTTTGCCCACTCATTCAAATATTCAGACCGCAATTGCTTCTGCATTATACACAAACAAATACGGTAAAATAAAAACTAAAAATCAAAACCGTATGAAAGTTTACAAAGCATTTGCTTTCCTTAGTCTCTTTATGATGTTATTCTATCATTGTTCACTTCCTGCTGATGACGAAGAAAAAGGAGATTCAGAAGGAGAAGACACAGCTACTTCCGAACTTCCCTGGGAAGGAGAAACTGATAAGTTCACCATCAATTCTAAAGAAGGAGTTCATCTGAATGATCCACAAGAAGATGCCGGAACAGCTTATATCACTATACCGTCCACTTCGGTGAAGAATACCCGTTGGGAATTTGGAGTTCACCTCACCTTCAATCCTTCCGCCAACAATTATGCACGGTTTTATCTAACCTCTTCCTCCAATGTGCTTTCCGGTAAACTAAACGGTTATTATATTCAGATAGGAGGCTCCAAAGATAATGTAGCTCTTTACCGCCAAAATGAAGACGGTTCCAAATTACTGGCTTCAGGCAGAGAACTGATGAAAGGTAATAATTCACCGAAGCTATCTGTCAAAGTAGAATGTGACAATAACGGTTACTGGACCTTTTGGACACGTCTCGAATCCGAGAATGAATATGTAAAAGAGAAGCAAGTGAAAAATATAGAGATACCAGCTTCCTTCTGCTGCGGTATATACTGCATCTATACCAAAACTCGTTGCAAAGGATTCACATTTCACCACATACGATTGTCTAATGACGCAGAAACGACCACCACGCCCGACGGAACACCTGAAGAACCCGGAACAGATATACCAGATAATCCGAATACACCCGAATTACCGGAAGATGTGAGAGGCATGCTTCTTTTCAATGAAATAATGTATGATAATGCGAGTGATGGCGCAGAATATATAGAAATCTATAATCCGACCGAAACAACAATCAGCGTACCAGCCCTCTATCTATATAAGATGTATAAAGATGGTACAATATACAGTACTACTACCCTTCAAAAGGAGGATGCTTCCATCCCTCTTAATATTCCGTCCAAAGGGTATCTTTGTTTCACCAAATACTTCAACAAGGTAGTTCAAAAGCATAAAGTCGGAGGAGAAACTCTGGTTACGATACCCAACTTCCCCGCTTTAAGCAATGATGGAGGTTATCTGGCACTTTCAAGCAGTAAAGAGACAGCAGCAGGGCATACTTTTGACACCTGCTGTTTCAGAGATGAGATGCATACATCAGAAAAGACAACCGGCGTTTCACTCGAAAAGAAATCCCCGGAGTTATCCTCTCTCAATAAGAATTGGCATTCATCAAAACATGCGACCGGAGGCACACCCGGAATAAAAGATATGTAAGAGTATGCATATCTATGATAAATTCCCTACATTTGTAGGCAAAGTAAACAAGTTCCGGATATTCATCCTCAAACGAATTTAAACAGCAGATATGAGTCCAGCCGTTATATCTATTACTATTGTGGCATACTTTATCATCCTGTTCACTATCTCTTATATAGCAGGACGCAAAGCCGACAATGAAGGATTCTTTGTAGGAAACCGTAAATCAGCCTGGTATATCGTTGCCTTTGCCATGATCGGTTCCACCATTTCCGGAGTCACTTTCGTTTCCGTTCCGGGCATGGTACAGGCAAGCAGCTTTTCTTACCTGCAGATGGTGCTAGGATTCATAGTAGGACAAATTATCATTGCATTTGTACTCGTTCCTCTCTTTTATCGTATGAACCTGGTTTCCATTTATGAATATCTGGAGAACAGGTTCGGAAGCTCCTCCTACCAGACGGGAGCATGGTTCTTTTTCATTTCAAAGATGTTAGGGGCAGCCGTTCGGCTCTTTCTCGTATGTCTGACATTGCAGTTTCTTATCTTCGAACCTTTCCATCTTCCATTCCTGTTGAATGTGATCCTTACGGTATTTATCGTATGGCTTTACACTTTCCGTGGTGGAGTGAAATCATTGATATGGACGGATGTTCTAAAAACATTCTGCCTCGTAGTGTCGGTTGTACTTTGCATCTATTATATTGCTTCCAGTCTGCATCTGAATTTCAGTGGTCTGGTTAGTACGATTTCAGATAGTGACTTTTCCAAGACATTCTTTTTTGACGATGTCAATGACAAGCGATATTTCTTCAAGCAATTCCTGGCAGGTGTATTCACCGTTATTGCCATGAACGGACTCGACCAGGATATGATGCAGCGCAACCTTAGCTGCAAAAACTTCCGGGATTCGCAGAAGAATATGATTACCAGTGGAATCTCACAGTTCTTTGTTATTCTGCTTTTTCTGATGCTGGGAGTACTCCTATATACGTTTACAGCACAGCAAGGCATCGAGAATCCGGGAAAAAGCGATGAGTTATTTCCGATGATCGCTACCGGAAATTATTTTCCCGGCATAGTCGGAATATTATTCATTATCGGGCTGATAGCCTCCGCCTATTCTGCGGCGGGTTCTGCCTTGACAGCACTGACTACTTCTTTCACCGTAGATATTTTACATGCACAGAGAAAAGGAGATGCGGCACTTAGCAAGATACGCAAACATGTACATATCGGTATGGCAGTTGTGATGGGGGCAGTCATTTTCGTATTCAATTTGCTGAACAACACCAGTGTGATTGATGCGATTTACACACTGGCCAGTTATACGTATGGTCCTATCTTAGGGCTGTTCGCTTTCGGCATCTTCACCAAGAAACAAGTTTATGATAAATATATTCCGTTGGTAGCTATCGCTTCTCCTATTCTTTGCTATATCCTACAAAGAAATTCGGAAGCATGGTTCAACGGTTACCAAATTAGTTACGAGTTGTTGATAATCAATGCCCTGTTCACATTCCTTGGACTTTGTTTGTTCATCAAAAGACAAGACAAAGAAACATCTTACACAACTCATACTACAAAACAAGAAGTAAAATAATGAAAACAACAATCAACTGTTTTCTTCCTTTCAGCCGGTTGGAAGAAACTGTGCAAACAGTTAAGGAGTTACGTGCATCGACGCTGGTAGACAAAATTTATTTATTGGCATCACCAATTACCAATGTCTGTATTCCCGGATGCGAACTCATTTCTGTAGAGAAAATGCAGTCTACACAAGCGATGCGGGCTATTGCAGAACATTCTGATAAAGCATATACTTTACTTTATACCAAACGCACCGCACTAAAAATAGGCATGTTCGCTCTTGAAAGAATGGTTCAAGTAATGGAAATGACCCATGCTGGCATGGCATATGCAGACCATTACCAACAGATGGACGGTGTGCAAAAACCTGCTCCGGTCATTGATTACCAACCCGGCAGCCTGCGTGACGACTTCAATTTCGGCTCGGTATTACTGTTCAATGCCAACGCATTCAAGGAAGTTATAGAAAATACGGAAGAGGAATATCAATATGCAGGCTTGTATGATTTGAGACTCAAAATATCCCAAAAGAGCAAACTGGTACATATCAACGAATATCTATATACCGAAGTAGAAAGCGACAAGCGGAAAAGCGGTGAGAAGCAGTTCGATTATGTAGACCCTAAAAACCGTCAGGTACAGATTGAAATGGAACAGGCATGCACCAACCATTTGAAGGAAATTGGCGGATATCTTTATCCTATCTTCCGTCCCGTAGACTTCTCTTCCCACACTTTTGAGTATGAAGCTTCTGTCATTATACCCGTACGCAACCGTATTCGCACAGTCAAAGATGCCGTACGCTCGGCACTGGACCAGCAAACGACCTTTCCGTTCAATGTCATTGTCATCGACAATCATTCGACAGACGGAACCAGTGAAGTTCTCCATGAACTTAGTTCGGACAAGCGGTTGATTCACGTCATTCCCGAAAGAGACGACCTTGGTATAGGCGGATGTTGGAACATAGGCATCCATCACGAGAAATGCGGAAAGTTTGCCGTCCAACTTGATAGCGATGACGTGTATAAAGACGAACATAGTCTGCAAATCATCATTGATACTTTCTATAAACAGAAATGTGCAATGGTAATCGGCACTTATATGATGACTAACTTTGATATGCAGGAAATTGCCCCCGGCATCATCGATCATAAGGAATGGACGCCCGACAACGGACGAAATAATGCATTACGTATCAACGGCCTGGGAGCTCCCCGTGCATTCTACACGCCCATTCTTCGGGAAATCAAAGTCCCGAACACAAGCTATGGAGAAGATTATGCCCTTGGATTGAAAATTTCACACGATTATCAGATAGGCAGAATATACGACGTGATTTACCTTTGCCGCCGTTGGGACGGCAACTCGGATGCCGCACTGCCTGTTGAGAAAATCAACCAGAATAATCTATATAAAGACCGACTTCGTACGTGGGAATTGGAACAGCGCATCCTACAAAAAGAAACGACCTTAGAGAAATTTCAGCAAAAAATCGAACAGTTATTTCAAAAGCAAACCCTTTCTTGGGAACTTGCCAAAGAGAATTACCAAGCACTGGAACAGTATCAGTCACAAACAATAAAAATATCTAAATGGTTTGGTCACAAATGTTTAGGTGCGCAGTTATTTCTTAATCCGAAGCGCATTCTTTCGGCTGCCGCACAGACAGATACTGTCTCTATTCACTCACGGCCTTGCTTCCTCTGCCAAACAAACCGACCGCAGGAACAAGAGTTCATCAGTTATGGGAATTATCAGATACTGGTTAATCCATATCCCATATTTAAACACCACTTTACAATTGTAGATAAGGAACACACATCGCAATCCATAGCCGGGCGTTTTAAAGATATGCTAGAACTCACCGACATAATGGAAGAATACTTTCTTTTGTATAATGGACCGGAGTGTGGAGCTTCCGCTCCCGATCATGCCCATTTTCAAGCTTGCAGTAAAGAGGAAAGTATACAGGGAGCATATTACGATCGCATGGAATTAATAGATAACGACAAGGTGCAAATTAGTTATAAAGATTTCCCGTGCAGTTTCATCAGGATTCAGGCGGAAAATAAGAAAACAATGTCGAAAACCTTCCATCTGATTTACGACATCTTAGCTACCAAGGATAACGGAAAAGAACCGATGATGAATATTCTTGCCTGGTATGGTCTGGAACGCACCAAAGAGGATTTTGGAGAGTGCTACGACGATGAATTTGAGTCAGTGGCCGAACACCCTTACAATTGTATGATCTTCTTACGCAGCAAGCATCGTCCTGACTGCTATTACGCAAAAGGAGACGAACAAATTCTCATCAGTCCTGCTATTGCTGAAATGAACGGCATATTCCCTATAGTACGTGAAGAGGATATGGAGAAACTGACTCCTGAAAAGGTATATGATATCTATCAGGAAGTATCCATATCTAAAGAAAAACTACAAGAAATAATAGAACGCATTAAAGCCGCCTTATGACAGAGCCTCAAATAGCAGTTGGTATTCTTTCCGGGAAAGAGATTGAATTCTCTTTCCCTAATAAATTTATCTCTTCTGTCGGGACGGAAATTGCCGGAACACAGAAAGCTATTTATCAGAATGGAAAGATCCGGTGGCAAGAAAAAGAGTACGACGAATTATCTTTCACTCCCCAACAAGGTACACATACTTTCTTTGAACTAAAAAATGTAACCATCGGAATCAACTTCCATTGGGAACGCAAAGAAATCCAGAAATTCAAAGGGGAATTAAAGATCATCATCGAAGGAGAACAACTAACCGCCATCAATGTGATTGCCATTGAAGAATATCTCACCAGCGTAATTTCATCAGAAATGAGCGCAACAGCTTCTTTAGAATTACTAAAGGCTCACGCCGTCATTTCCCGAAGCTGGTTACTTAATAAATTGAGAATTGAGAATGATAAATTAAAAAAGACGATGCCGTCAAACAGCGCGGCCAATTCTCAATTTTCAATTCTCAATTCTCAATTTATAAAATGGTATGACCATGAAGCACATAAGAATTTCGATGTATGTGCCGACGATCATTGCCAACGTTATCAGGGAATTACACGAGCCTCAACACCACAAGCCATCGAAGCAGTCTCTGCCACGCGGGGGGAAGTACTGATGTATAAAGGAGCGATTTGTGATGCCCGTTTCTCTAAATGTTGTGGCGGAGCTTTTGAAGAGTTCCAAAATTGTTGGGAAAACGTTAAGCACCCTTATCTAATCAGACAACGGGATAGCAAGACTGAAAAACAACTTCCCGATTTGACCATAGAGACGGAAGCTGATAAATGGATACGTACCTCGCCTGTTGCTTTCTGTAACACGCAGGATAAGAAAATCCTAAGTCAAGTACTAAACAACTACGATCAGGAAACAGCAGACTTCTATCGTTGGAAAGTCAGTTATTCGCAACAGGAGCTTTCAGAACTGATTCATCAACGTTCAGGGATTGATTTCGGACAAATCATTGATTTAATTCCTGTAGAACGGGGAACATCCGGACGTCTTGTCCGGCTAAAGATTGTAGGAACCTTACGGACACTCATCATTGGAAAAGAGTTGGAGATACGCCGTACTCTATCGACTTCCCATCTTTACAGTTCCGCTTTTGTAGTAGACAAGGAGTACGGAAATGAACTCCCTTCCCGATTTATCCTCACCGGAGCCGGCTGGGGACACGGAGTGGGACTTTGCCAAATCGGTGCCGCCGTGATGGGAGAACAAGGTTATAAGTATGAAGAAATACTATCCCACTATTACCCCGGTAGTACACTTGAAAAACAATATAAATAAAATCGAACGAATGCCATGACAACACCCACTATAAAAAGAAATCCCTGGAGTTGGATTCCAACCCTCTATTTTGCAGAAGGATTGCCTTATGTAGCGGTAATGACTATTGCCGTCATCATGTACAAACGTCTGGGATTATCCAATACCGAAATAGCTTTATACACTTCCTGGCTTTATCTTCCCTGGACTATCAAACCGTTATGGAGTCCATTCGTCGATCTGGTAAAAACGAAACGTTCCTGGATTATCGCCATGCAAGGGTTCATCGCCGCCGGATTTGCAGGCATCGCCTTTTTTATCCCAACGGCACATTACGTACAATTCACTCTTGCTTTCTTTTGGTTATTGGCATTCAGTTCGGCTACGCATGACATCGCAGCAGACGGTTTTTATATGCTCGGCCTCAACAACAAGGAACAATCTTTCTTTGTAGGCATCCGAAACACATTCTACCGACTCGCCAATATTTTTGGGCAAGGAATTCTCGTCATGCTGGCAGGATGGTTGGAAACCTCTCAAGGCAATATACCTCTGGCATGGAGCATCACTTTTTACCTCCTGGCTGGATTATTCCTAGCTCTTACTTTGTACCATCGCTTTATCCTCCCCCATCCCGATTCCGATGTCAAACGTCCCGGACTCACGGCAGGTAAGCTATTAGAAGACTTTCTCCTGACTTTTGTCACTTTCTTCAAAAAGAAACACCTGGGTCTCATGTTCTTTTTCCTGCTCACCTACCGATTGGGAGAATCGCAGCTAGCCAAAATAGCTTCTCCCTTTCTATTGGATACCGCTGAAAAAGGAGGACTGGCTTTATCTACGGCAACAGTCGGAATGATCTACGGAACCATAGGTGTCATAGCTTTGCTAATGGGAGGAATTATCAGCGGTTTTCTCGTTTCCCGTGACGGTTTCAAGAAGTGGATATTACCCATGGCATTAGCCATCAATATTCCCGACCTATTATATGTGTGGATGGCAGCCACTACTCCGGACAATACAATACTGATTGCCAGTTGCGTAGCCATCGAACAACTAGGGTATGGCTTCGGCTTTACCGCTTACATGCTTTATCTGATTTATATTGCGGAGGGTGAGCACAAAACTGCCCACTACGCCATCGGAACCGGTTTCATGGCACTTGGAATGATGCTTCCGGGTATGCCGGCAGGATGGATACAGGAACATATCGGATATACCCATTTCTTTATATGGGTTTGTATTTGCACCCTCCCCGGTATTATTGCCGCACTAATGATTCGCAACCGATTAGAAGACTCTTTTGGAAAGAAACAATGAACTTACTTACTGAATAACTTAACACATTAAAAAGTAACAGTCATGAATGTAACAAGTAATAAACGCCTGTTGGCACTCGATGTAATGCGAGGCATTACCATCGCAGGAATGATACTGGTGAATAATCCAGGTTCATGGACGTATGCATATACTCCCCTCACACATGCTCAATGGAGTGGTCTTACCCCCACCGATCTGGTTTTTCCTTTCTTCATGTTTATCATGGGAATCTCCACCTACATTTCACTTAGAAAGTATAACTTCACATTCAGCACCCCTGCCGCCCTGAAGATTATCAAGAGAACGATTGTCATCTTCTTGATCGGAATAGCCATCAACTGGTTCGCCTTACTTTGCTACACCCACGATCCGCTTCCGTTTGCGCATATCCGTATTTTGGGGGTGATGCAGCGACTTGCCCTCTGCTACGGCGCATCGGCTTTAATAGCTTTACTCATCAAGCATAAATATATCCCCTATCTGATTGTAGCATTATTAGTGGGGTACTTTATCATTCTCGTCACCGGTAATGGATTTGCCTATAATGAAACGAACATACTTTCCATCGTCGACCGTAGTATTCTGGGAGATGCACACATGTACCAGGATAATCACATCGACCCGGAAGGATTATTAAGTACGATTCCCTCCATTGCACACGTGCTCATCGGTTTCTGCGTAGGCAAACTACTGATGGAGGTAAAAGATATACGTGAAAAGCTGGAGCGGCTTTTCCTGATCGGTACGATTCTCACTTTTGCCGGTTTCCTGCTTAGTTACGGATGCCCGCTCAACAAAAAGATATGGTCACCCACTTTTGTCCTAGTCACTTGCGGATTAGGTTCCAGCCTTTTAGCCTTGCTTGTATGGATCATTGACATCAAAGGATACAAGAGATGGAGCCATTTCTTCGAATCTTTCGGAGTAAATCCCCTCTTTATCTATGTGTTGGCAGATGTGCTCGCCATCTTATTAAGTGTTATCACCATCACTTATCAGGGAGAAAGCGCCTCTTTGCAACAGGCTTTTTATGCCAGCACTCTTCAACCTGTGTTCGGTAATGAAGGTGGTTCTCTCGCCTATGCCATCCTGTTTGTCCTGCTCAACTGGGCAATCGGTTATATACTATATAAAAAGAAAATATACATCAAGATATGATACTTATTGCAGATAGTGGTTCTACCAAGACTGACTGGTGTGTCATCCTCAACGGCACACCTATCAAACGGATTGGAACGAAAGGGCTTAACCCTTTCTTCCAGTCAGAAGAAGAAATTCAGCAAGAACTGACACATTCCCTCCTGCCACAATTGCCGGAAGGGACTATCAACTCCGTTTACTTTTACGGTGCAGGTTGTACACCCGAGAAAGCTCCCGTTCTCCGACGGGCGATAGCCGACAGTTTACCTATTGTCGGGAACATCAAAGCCTACTCGGATATGTTAGCTGCTGCCCGTGGATTATGCGGCCATGAAGCAGGCATTGCCTGTGTTCTGGGAACAGGTTCCAACTCCTGTTTCTATGATGGAAAAGAAATTGTCAACAACATCTCCCCTTTAGGCTTTATCCTGGGCGACGAGGGAAGTGGAGCCGTCCTTGGCAAATTACTGGTGGGAGACATTCTGAAGAATCAACTTTCGCCTGCCATCAAAGAAGCATTTCTAAAACAATTCGACCTGACAGCTCCCGAAATCATCGACCGGGTTTACCGTCAGCCCTTCCCGAATCGTTTCCTGGCAAGTCTGTCCCCTTTTATAGCGCAACATCTGGAAGAGCCGGGGATACGACAATTAGTGCTTGGCAGTTTTATTGCTTTCTTCCGAAGAAACGTAATGCAATATGATTATACACAGTATCCTGCACACTTTATCGGATCAGTGGCTCACTGCTACAAGGAGATATTACAAGAAGCTGCACAAGAGACAGGAATCAGAATCGGAAAGATTCTGCAAAGTCCGATGGAGGGATTAATTTTATATCATACCGCTTCATCTCAATCCTTGTAATTTGTATTTTTAGTCAATCACCATTATCAATATGCAGATAACCGAACAACCGTCGCTCTACGACAATCTGGAAAAGAAGTCCGTACGGGAAATATTAGAAGACATTAACCGGGAAGACCAAAAGGTAGCGTTAGCCGTTCAAAAAGCCATTCCACAAATCGAACTGCTCGTCAACCAGATTGTGCCCCGCATGAAACAGGGCGGACGTATCTTTTACATGGGTGCAGGCACCAGTGGTCGCTTGGGAGTACTAGACGCTTCGGAGATACCACCGACATTCGGAATGCCTCCTAGCTGGATTATCGGATTGATAGCCGGTGGAGATACCGCCCTGCGCAATCCGGTAGAAGGCGCCGAGGACGATATGGGCCGGGGATGGGAAGAACTTACCGAATATCACATCAACCCCAAAGACACCGTGATTGGCATTGCCGCTTCGGGCACTACCCCTTATGTAATCGGTGCTTTACGGGAAGCCCGCAAGCATGGCATCCTGACAGGTTGCATCACCAGCAATCCGGATTCTCCGATGGCGGCAGAAGCAGATGTCGCCATCGAAATGATTGTCGGTCCGGAATATGTCACGGGAAGTTCGAGAATGAAATCAGGCACCGGACAGAAAATGATTCTGAACATGATTAGTACGTCGGTGATGATTCAACTCGGACGGGTGAAAGGAAATAAGATGGTAAACATGCAGCTTAGCAATCATAAACTGGTAGAAAGAGGAACCAGAATGATTATGGAGGAACTGGGATTAGATCATGACCATGCACAGAAATTGTTGCTGTTACACGGTTCGGTGAAAAAAGCGATTGACGCCTATCAACACTCAAAAGACTATTAAGCACCTTAAAGTCCCCACACATACAAGATAAAAAGATTTTGAAACAAAATCAAAAACATTTATTGAGCAAACCTGTTTGTTCACACTCCCCCGTATTATCCATAAAGAAAAAAACTTCAAAAAAAAGTCGACAGGTATCAACAGTATAAATAATTGAAACATACCAAAAGCCCGTTCTTATCAATACCAACTATCTTTGCATCGTGTCACAGTACAAGTGGAATAATAAATGACTAACCACAAATTATTAAATATTGAAACCATGAAAAAGTTATTTCTATTCTTCTATCTCTCTGTTGTGAGTATAGCGGCATTTGCCGCTGAACCATTCGTAGTATTCACAGCAACCGGCAACCATTTCCCGTTGGTTGCCAACGGAGTTCCTTGTCCGATATACATAGATTCTTCCGAAGACAAAGGGGTAATGATTGCTGCCGGCAATCTTCAACAAGACATACTGCAGGTATGCGGAAAAAAGCCCGAACTCTTAACAAGCGCAAGTTCGAAACGGTGTATCATCGCAGGTACTTACGGCACTCCTTTTATAAAGAAGCTGGTGTCAGCAGGAAAAATAGACAAAAAGGAATTGGATGGGAAAAATGAAAAATATATCCTGCAAGTCATCGCCAATCCTTGTGAAGGGGTAGATGAAGCGGTAGTTATCATCGGTAGCGACAGACGCGGTACTATTTATGGTATCTACGAACTTTCCGAACAGATGGGAGTATCTCCCTGGTATTGGTGGGCAGATGTTCCCGTCATGAAACAGCCCAATGTATATATCAAATCCGGACAGTACTCGGACGGAGAACCGGCCGTAACCTATCGCGGCATCTTTCTGAATGATGAAGCACCGTGTCTTACCCGATGGGTGAAACACACTTATGGCACCAACTATGGTGACCATCGTTTTTATGCACGGGTGTGCGAACTGATACTACGCCTGAAAGGTAATTTCCTTTGGCCGGCCATGTGGAGTTGGGCTTTCTATCAGGATGATCCGCAGAACAGCAAGACAGCAAGTGAGATGGGAGTCATTATCGGCACATCCCACCACGAGCCGATGGCACGTAATCATCAGGAATGGTCACGCAAACGCAAAGAATATGGTGCATGGGACTATTCGACCAACCAAAAGGTCATCGATCAGTTCTTCCGTGAAGGTATCGAACGTATGCAAGGTACAGAGGATATCGTAACCATCGGTATGCGCGGAGACGGTGATGCGGCCATGAGTAAAAGCACCAATGTGAAACTTCTGGAGAATGTAGTGAAAAACCAGCGCAAGATTATTGAAGAGATTACCAAACGTCCTGCCAAAGAAACTCCGCAAGTATGGGCACTATACAAAGAAGTACTGGATTATTATGATAAAGGTATGCGTGTGCCCGATGATGTTATCATGCTATTGTGTGATGATAATTGGGGCAATGTATGCCGCCTGCCGAATGCCAAGGAACGTAAGCATCCGGGCGGTTGGGGTATGTATTACCATGTAGACTACGTAGGCGCTCCGAGAAATTCCAAATGGCTGAACGTAACCCCTATACAAAATATGTGGGAGCAACTTCAACTCACATACGATTACGGAGTAGAAAAGCTATGGATACTGAATGTAGGCGATTTGAAACCCATGGAATATCCCATCACGCTCTTCATGGATATGGCATGGAATCCCAAACAGTTCAACGTCTCCAACTTATTAGATCATCCCCGTCGTTTCTGCGCACAGCAGTTTGGCGAAGACCAGGCGGATGAAGCCATGCGAATCTTAAACCTGTACAGCAAATACAACGGTCGCGTGACGGGAGAAATGCTCGACCGGAATACATATAACCTGGAGACAGGCGAATGGAAACAAGTATCTGATGAATATCTGAAACTGGAAGCGGAAGCTTTGAGACAATACATATCACTGAAACCGGAATATAAAGATGCCTACAAGCAGTTGATTCTCTTCCCCGTTCAAGCCATGGCAAACCTGTACGAAATGTATTATGCACAAGCCATGAACCATAAATTGTACAAAGAAAACAATCCGCAAGCTAACGAATGGGCAGATAAAGTGGAACAGGCTTTTGCACGGGATAAAGCGTTGAGTGACGATTATAACAACATTATGTCCGGCGGCAAATGGAAGAATATGATGATTCAGAAACATATCGGTTATACATCGTGGAATGATAACTTCCCCGCTGATACACTGCCCAAAATCTACCGCATCGAGAATCCGGAAAAAGCAGTCGACGGATACGTCTTCACCGGGCAAGACGGATATATAGCCATAGAAGCCGAACATTATTACAGCGCTAAAGCAGCGCCAGGTACGGAATGGACAGTGATCCCCTATATGGGACGTACCCTTAGTGGCATGGCTCTGATGCCTTACACACAACCGACTGACGGAGCTTCCATCTCCTACAAGATAAAATTGCCTAAAGGCATCGACAAGGTGACTGTCCACGTGATAGTAAAATCAACTCTTGCCTTCCATGACCGCAAAGGACATGAGTACAGTATCGGATTTGAAGGAGGAAAGGATCAGACAATCAATTTCAATCATAACTTAAACGAGCTTCCTGAAAATGTATACAGCATATACTATCCGACAGTTGCACGACGCATCGTTGAGAAAAAAGCGAAATTAAATGTACCAAACACATCAGACGGTATGCAGACAATCACTTTCAAACCTCTTGATCCGGGCATCGTGCTTGAAAAGCTAGTCGTAGACTACGGAGGCTACAAGAAATCTTATCTGTTTATGAACGAATCGAAAAGCAAAAGAGAAAGTAAATAAAAAAAGATCAATCCAATCAATGCAGGGATGAGTTAATAACTACATCACAGATTATATTCACATACAAATTTTGCAGTTCTTATTGTCAGCCTATCGTTTCTAGTTATTAGATAAATGATTTACAGTTCATTAGACGCTGACAATAAGCCCTGACAATAGGCTGACAATATCATTTTATATGTTTTATTGTCAGCCTATTATTTTATGATTTTACTCTCCCGGATCTCCTATCCATCCAGCTTTACTTACCTTTCACGACAAGCCCCCATTAAACATCCGTCATACAACTGGTATGCTTATATCATTCAATCACTATTGTTCGATCAGGATACCGATATACTTAATTCATCACGGCCGTGGTAGCTTCTTCCCACAGCCGTGAAGAGTTCCTACCACGGCCGTGGAAAGATCTTGTCACGGCCGTGGGAAATTAGTGATACCGACACTTCAATGGAACGATACCGGTATCCCAACGTAACTATAGCTACAATTAACAACATGGATACAGGAAGGAGAACAAATATAGCCTAATGTAACATGAAAGATATAAAATGAAACCGACAGTAACCTCTGTAAAACAATCAGGTGTAAATTCAAAACATAGTCTATAAATAACAGGCTAACTTTGCCTGAAACAAAATATCAGCAAGTATGAACAGAAAAAACTATGGAATGCTGTATAAAATTCTATTATGTACAGCCATGACACTATTCGCTACTCAAAATATAGTAGGAGCAAACAAGAGTAACAAAGAACATGATATTATAGGCACGGGGAATCCTTATCTGCCGCTTTGGGAACATCTTCCCGACGGAGAACCCCGTGTATTTGAGGACCCGGATAATCCCGGCAAATATCGCATATATATTATTGGTTCACACGATGTTCGTTTCAATAGCTACTGTGGGGCAGATATTCGCATGTGGTCGGCTCCTGTAGAAGATTTAACCAATTGGCGAGATGAGGGAGCCATCTTTACGTACCACGTTCAAAACCAGTGGGACGTCATGTATGCTCCCGATCTGGTTGAAATAAAGAGAAAAGACGGAACTAAGGAATATTATCTATTTCCACATAGTCGTGGTCGTAACCGTGAGGCTATGGTTTGCAAAGGTAGCCGTCCGGACGGGCCTTTTACTCCTATCAATCTGAACGAAGATGGTACACGAACACTTCCTGGTAGCTTTCTTGGATTCGATCCATCCGTCTTTGTTGAAAACATCACAGATCCCAATGATCCTGATTATGAAATAGGATTTCGTGCTTACGGATTCTGGGGATTCCAAAGATCGTCAGCAGCCCAACTAGATCAGAATACGATGTATTCCGTCAGACCGGGAACTGAAATTATCCCTTATTTTATTCCGGCAAGTACCAATTCCGGTATTATAAGAGATCCTGCCGGAACAACCTATCCTGCATTGTATAAAGAGCAGAATCCCAAAGATTTCAATTTCTTCGAAGCATCGTCTATTCGCCAGATCGGTAATAAATATGTGATGATCTTTTCCGGATACTCCGGACCGGAGTATGGTTTGGGAAATTCCAATTCAACCCTCCGTTATGCTTTTGGTGATTCTCCGTTAGGTCCATGGCGCAGCGGTGGGGTACTTGTAGACTCCCGCGGAGTAGTTCCCAATCAGGATGGCAGTAAATTACAGGCGACCAATGGAGCGCACAATACACATGGCAGTCTACAAGAGATTAACGGCCAGTGGTATGTATTCTATCACCGGCCTCCACGCGGATTTGGTTTTGCACGCCAGGCAATGGTTGCTCCCGTCACCATCAAATGGGATGAGAAATCTGTTGCGGAAGGTGGAAAGGTAGTTATTCGCGGATATGATCCTTATGCAGAAGAAGGGATATGGGAAGCTAAAGCAACAAATGGCAATGAATATACAGGTGCGGAAGTCACTTCAGAAGGTTTTCAGATCTTTGGACTGGATCCATACAAATATTATTCTGCCGGATATGCCTGCTATTTATCCAATATCGGTAGCCAACAGGACTCCTGGGATATTTGGGATAATAATATGCCTGTAGATGTACGAGGCAGCGATATCATTGGCTATAAATATTTTGGTTTTGGCGGTTTGAAGAAAGCTCAAAAAGGATTAAAACCTTTTGAAGGAACCAAAAAGGGGAATAAGACATCATTCAATCTCTTTCTGACTCCTGTAACCGATGCTTCTTTCAAAATAAACATTTGGTTGGACGGGCCTTGGGATAATAGTGTTTGGAAAGGGAAAAAGATTGGCGAAATCACTGTTCCTGCCGGTTCTATTCAGGAAATAACGAAATATACGATTGACGTATCTGAAGTTGTAGACAAGTTGGACAAAAAACACGCAATCTTCCTGGTTGCTGAAAGTAATTCTAAAGAGAAATTATGTGTACTTCAGGGGTTAGGATTCAGTAAAAAGGGCAAAAGTCTGGAATATCCGACGGTTCCTACAGTAGAGATTATGGTTGACGGCCAGAAAGTGGATTTACCAACTACACCGGTAAGATCAACCAATGCAAATGGTATTACCGGATTTAATCAGTATGAGACAACGTACACCATTCCTGTCAAGACTAAAGATACGCCTAAAGTCTCTGCTACCTCAAATGATCCAAGTGTCAGAATAGACATCATTCAACCCACTTCAAGCAACAAGAAAGCAGTAGTAAACTTTGAATATAAAGGGACAGTCAAGACTTACACCATTCTATTGGCTGAATAGAATCAACACACAATAAAGCAATGAAAACCGGAACTTGAAGAATGATTTTCCACATTGCTTTTATAACATATTATTATACTTCAAACTCATGCCAGAATCGCAGAGAGTTTGAAGTATAATTAAAACTTTTAGTCTTTCATCAAGTATTATACCCCTATGAGACTGTATTAATCCGGATATATACGACTCACAAAAGGCAAACAAATGTAAAGAGCCGAATGCCAGTATTCCCAAGTATGTCCGCCATCACGTACACGAAATTGGCAAGGAATATTCGTCCCGCGCATCGCACGATAGAATTCAATATTTCGATCAAGCAGAAAATCATCGTCACCACAATCAACAAACCAGGCAACACTGCGCAGTTCTGCTTTTCGCCCTTCATCAGATCCCGTGATATATTTCACGCAACTCTTCTCTATCACCGACCGAGTCAATACTGCCAACTTTCCGTTCGGGTCATCAAAACGAGCTGCTCCTTCTTGCGGAATATCCATTAATGCACTCATTGCATAAACCGCACAAAACATATCGGAATGACGCTGACCATAACTGGCAGCTCCGCCACCTCCCATCGAGAGCCCTGCAATAGCCCGATGGCATTTATCGCCAATAATACGGTAACGTTTCTCTATGGATGGCAAGAACTCCGTAAAGAAGAAAGTCTCGTACTTCCATCCCGGCATATCAAAATAACCGTTTTGGAATACATTCGGATCTCCACCTCCAGCATCAGGGGTAACAATAATCATTTCGCGAGCTTCTACACTCGCTGTCAGACAATCCATTACATCTTTTACATGTCCACGATTCGCCCACACATCATTCTTTTCCCACATACCATGCAAGAGATAGAGAACCGGATACCTTTTTTCTTTATTCTGTTCAAAACTCTTAGGCAGATATACAGTATACGCACGTTTAGCCTTTAAGACTTCACTGTAGATTGTATCAGTGATTACCTTACTTTGATAGCCTGCCTGTCCATACAGGGAGAGGATATAAATAGACATGGCAACCCATATTCCTATTCTTTTCATTTTCATCGTTTTTCTATTTCTCTTGTATTTAATGTATTCACTCGTTATAGTATTAAAAATTGCCGGTCCCTTTCAGAGCCGGCAATTTTCTTTTACCTAGTTTAGTTCTTCTTATAATTAAATGAGTCCACATCTATATAACCTCCAAGTACTTTGGTAGCATAATTAAAGATGGCAAATCTAGTCCCCATAAAAAGCCTTTGGTAATCAAAGCGCATCTTGAAGTCAGTACCTATCTTTACCCAGTTCTTATTGTCCAAACTATAATAACAAGTTGCTATATCACGGTTCAGACGAAAGTCCCCGTCAATCCGCAGGTAAATGAGAGGTTGATTGATTTCCACCCGTTCCTTCTCTTCGTTTTTTACACCAAGAACAGCTTTGTTTGAGCTATCCAAACTAACGGAGATTTCAGACATGGTCAAACATTTCTGTCCATTCTCCATGGTAATCGACAGGAGAGCCGCATCTCCATTGAAAGCACTGAAACCAGCCACGTCTCCCTCCTTCATATTACTAATATCCAATGTTACTACCCCACTACATTGAGGTCCCTCCATTCGTTGAGTAATAGTATTCGGAGCTAAATAAAGATTATCAACCACCCTATTTGTTCTAAGCCTCAAGAAACCCGGGCGCTCTGTCAATGCCCATGCCTCGTTTACCGGATTGTGATTCCATTGCCAGTTAAGTTTCAAGGTCGAGTCACTGAAATCATCACTCACAACAAGCGATTTCTCCGGATAGCCCTGCACAGGCTTTTCCATCACCTGGGGAACCTTTCCATTTTCATCTCCTAATATCGGCCATCCATCTATCCAGCGACAAGGCATCAAAGTAGCTACCCGGCCTATTCCTCCACGATCCTGGAAAATCATGCCGTACCAATTACCTTTCTCATCGTCTACGATACAGCCTTGACCTACATAAGGAAAACCTTCGAATTTATCTTCCAGTATCACTTTTTTCTCATAAGGTCCGGTAATCTTATCGGCACGATAACATACTTGTCTACGGTTCCCATCTTTCGGCCACGAAATCATCAATAGATAATACCTGCCATTATGTTTCACCACCCGGCTTCCCTCCAATAGTCCCGTCTCCGTCTCATCCCTTTCAAATATTTTCATATCAACTCCATCCGGTTTTACATCAGAAAGATCACCTTTCAGTTCCTTCAGAGAACCGGTACCGGAAAATACATATACCCGGCCGTCATCATCAAAGAAAAGAGAAGAATCATGAAAATGCTGGGTACGTGTCAGCAACTCCCACTTTCCTGCCGGATCGGTCGCTGTATAGATATACGACCGATATGGGCGATCATTGGGAGAAAAAAGTACATAGTATTTCCCCTGATAGTAACGAAGGGATGTAGCCCATTGACCACGTCCGTAAACGGTTCCATTGATAAGATCATAGTTGGACGTGTCCGTCAGTTTATCAAACACATAACTGATGATTTCCCAGTTCACGAGGTCTTTCGACCTCATGACTGGGGCACCCGGCATCAAGTGCATAGTAGTACTCATCATATAATAGTTGTCACCGACCCTGATTACGTCCATATCCGGAACATCAGCATTAATCACCGGATTAGTAAAAGTCGTAGAGACAGAAGTCATCTTACAACTTCCACACAAGGCAATAATTAGCAACAACGTAAATATTCTATTCATCTCAATTAGTTTATATAAACAGGATATACTACCTGCAAAATGTGAATAATCAAATAAATGAGAACTTCTTAAATCCTCTCAACAACTATGTTATCAAGATACAGATCGCCTGCGCCTGATGAATTGGCTTTCAATTCAAAAGTGTTCTTACCCTTTTTCAGAGATGCCGACATCGAAACCGTATACCAGGTAGTATTGTCATTATCAGTCTTCGCAAACTCCGGAGTACCTATCTTGGTACCATTCACATACATATCCACAGTGTTGACTGTAGCTGATGGAGCACGGTAACGGATACGGAACTTGTACATCCCCTCTTCCACTGCAGTAATTTCATCACGCACCGCAGCTTCAGCACCAGCACCAAAGTTTATGTACCCTTGTGCTGTATAGTTACGTATTGCCTCACCATCACCTGCCGTAATTCTCTTAGCAACATTTTTAAAGTCAAAACATTCAGCTTCATACTGATGAGCTCCCTGATAGATCTGTGGAGAAGCAGGAGCCGAAACGGATGCCGTAGTATATTGAGTCTCACGTTCCACTGCATTTCCTGAACAGTTTACACTCAAATCCAATGGTCCGTTATGACTCACAGTCAACGTATATACACCGTCTTTCCACTCTTTGGTAATCTGTGCTGTACCATTCGCCCTGGGAGATATGTCACATGAAGGAGTAGACTTGCATCCGTATATTTTGATAACCTCCGTCTTGTTCGAACCGCCGTTATCATGATTATTCATGTAAAAAGTTACTTTATCAGCGTATTCTTTCACAACAGCTACAGTATATTTGGAAAAAGCAAGTTCCATCTTGTCACAAGTATTATACTTGAATGGAATGGTAGCATTACGTGTACCGGCAAGATGATTGTAAATTACCCAGCCATTCTCTATACGCCCGGCATAGAGCTCTCCAGTATACTCTTCTGGGAATATACGGTTGAATTTTCCGATTTTAAGCTGTACATCACTGCCCCATGCTCCGTTAAAACTGGATTGATTGATTTTATACGTGAAAGAATTAGCTAACTCATCGCACAGTTCAAATACTACAGGGATAGTCGGATAACGGCCTGTCTTTTTGAAATAGCATTTATTGTCCCACAAATTGCCGTCGTCATCACGTAAATAAAGTCCTTCATATAAATTCTTAGGAGCGCAATATTGGGCATTGTCATCACCGGAATATACATCCTGAAGAATCACGAGTTTGGTGCGGTCAATGACCTCCTTACGGGAAGGTATACGAATCGTTCCATCAATAATCTTACGGAACATGTCTATATTAATATTGACAAACTGCGGGAAACACTCCCAGTTACGGCTTTGATAACCATTGCCTACACTGACAACACCGGTTTCCTTAAAGCACTGTTGCCATATCAATTCGGGACCGTCGATAATAGTTTGTCCGGTCAACATCACATGCTCAATAATGGGAAGCGCACCAGCAGCCGGTGGGAAATCTTTATCACCATTCTGCCCTACCTCTTCTGTCCAGCCACACTGGTCGAAACGAATACCGTATTGACCGGCGAAACCGGACAACCATGTACCCAGACACATACTCTCCACATTGAAGAAACCAGTCTGTGTCGTATATTTCTCACACATGATAAAGTTTTCAGGACACAACTTGGCAACCTGTGCAAAATCAGGATTACGTTTCACTAGCGCAATAGGATCGATATTAGCTGACCAGGTATTACCACAGAAACTCACTACCAAATAGCCTCCATACTTATGAGTAAGTTTCATAAGTTGAGTCCAGTGAGCCACTCGTTGCAACCATGATACAGAGAACTGGTCGTCATACCCCCAGAACTGTTCGCAATAATTAAAACCGAGGAAGTTGGGATATTCCTTAAAGAACTCATCGTATACACTACCTTCGAATTCATTGTATGAACTAAAATCGGGGAAGTGACAGAAACCACCACTTGACGGCTGTACCATAGCCCAGACATTGTTCTCGGCACAAGTCCGTAACCACGATTTTGCAATCTCATAACCATACTCGCTTACATTATAACGCCCCGTAGTTTCATCGTGACTTACTGATAATGAAACATTAAAAATAACATACGGACGAATATCAGCCGGGATAAGATCAATGATCTTCTGTGGGTCAGCATAGTTCCATGAGTCGATATGAACAAACCAAGCTGGTTGTTCAGGAGAAATAGGACGACGTATGCTTCCTATCAGTGGAGGAATATCGGGTTTATCCTCATTAAGAGGAAGTACGATATCGGATGTCTCATCATTAAAGATGAAGTGAACAGACTCTGCATCACTCGCATCCAGCTGTTTAAACTGGCTGACAAGTTTCCCATTTTCAACTTTGTGTCCGAGGGCAAGAGACTTACCCCCATACGTTACAGTCCAATAACGATCTCCATTAACACCCACTACCGGCGTAACAGTGCTACCCTCATTGATAACTTTCACTTTTTCATTGTTATCAAATGTCAGCCACTCATTATCAACCGTCCAGTAATAGTCACCATTATTCATTTTGGCACCTATCTTTGGAGAATACACTACGGCATCTCCTCCACCTAATGCTTCTATTTGAGCATACATGCTGAAACTTGTACCGTCGGACAATTCGACGGTATAGCTTGCACCGTTATTCACCGGATTGTATGACTTTACATCCAGCTCCAGTTGTTTAGCCTCTATAAGCCTGCGCAATGCCTTTACATTGGTATTGATACTCTCTATTGATGTATTAGGCAGCGCAGAAGAGCCATCTATCTCAATGACATTTTCGTCCTTACATGCACTAAGAAAACAGGTGCAACACATCATCCCTATAAGGAGCAGGCACGATAACCTGCTTTTTATATTAAATAATCTCATCATATTTTTAATATTCGTTATATAAATCTGATTTCAAAATACCAGGAGTTATTTCAATCCTTCCACTATTCCTTCATACATACCATTACGATTGTATCCCGACGTCCAGGGACAAATCTGATATCCTGTATTTGTCTCGGTCATACTCGAAATGGAGATGCCATATTGCTTGTCCTGCGGAATAAGTTTCCGGTATTCCTGCATAATGAAAGCAACATAAGAAGCTGCAACAGACCTGTCTTCCGTAGACATCTTGTTAGTCGCAATGTAATTGCCATCACTATCCTCTACCATCATACTAAGGTTGGAAACACGTACCAATTTACCGGTCTTACCAAGTTTCTCAAACAGTTTGGAAATAATCTCCTCATTCCCTTTCTGGAAATTGGCATCTTTAGAATAAATCGCATTGAGAAGAATGTTGTACCCATCAATCTTAGTAACGTTGTCCTCTTCCCAAGTTTGAACCAGCGAAATGAGTTCATCAGCCATATTAGCCATTTCGTCGTATTGATTGATAGTCTGGCTGACGAAAAGATCAAGTTCTACTCCCACATTTTTCACCGTGTCACGTGCAATCTTTACAGCAGTGCGGGCATAGTCCGCCTCCCCCAGATACTCACTCCATTTAAATGTATTCTCATTAAGGGTTTTATCGAGAGGATTGCTGATAATGTTCCAGACTTTCACGCTCTTCACATCATTCACACCTGCATATACCATACCTCCAATCCATTTTTCCATTTCTTTGGTAAAGATCTCTGCTTTTTCTTCAGGAGTTTTTTCTATATGCTGCGGCTGGGCTTCCCATGTAAAACTTAAGTTATCGATATATGCATCCCAGTCCCCCGAAGCGGAACCGAGTGAGAATTCGTTTATTTCAGTGAGGTCCTTCATTGAGTTAGGTATCTCAATCGTTCCTACCGGAACTTTTTCACCCAAAGCAGTGTAAGTACCTTCCTTTACAAATTTCACATATATACCTCCACGCTTCCATACATTTTGCCCACCAGAGAACCCATAATCTGCAGCGCTCCGACCAAATTCAAACGTTGTACCGTTAATTACAATTCGCATACCAGCACCATACTGACCTGCATTGAGACGCATATCCATTGCTACGCCAGTATAATTCCCCAGTGTCATGCCTTCTTTTAACTTGACATGAAATTTAGGGAACGATTGATTAGCATGCACGATTTGAAGTACTTTACCACTCTCTCCATCCGGATCGGTCACTACTTCATTCTTTCCACCATTAGTCATAGGATAAGCAGTACCCAAATTGTCATCTTCAAAATTAATAACCGTATTGCCTTTCCCTGATACTTCGTAGTCCATAGAAAGATTATCAAGGAAATACTGGGCAGCACCAGACTGCGAACCCACAGAAAGATCGAATTCGGTAAGACTTTTCAAACTTTCAGGCATCACAAACCCTGGGGCAGCAGCATCATTGAGTTTAATCGTAATACCACGTTTCCAAGTGTTGTTGGCTACGCCAAGAGCATCCGCATTTGTCCCCAAATCGAACTTAGTCCCGTTGATAAGCACTTTCATACCATTTCCCCAAATACCATCAGTACCCACATGCCGTAAATCGATGTTCAGCCTGACATAGTCGCCAAGTATTCTGCCACTGGGTAACACCACATGTAGCTTGGCATATGAATCATTAGCCTTCACGTCATTCGTACCCACATGAAGCACATGACCACTTTCACCAGCAGGATCCTCTTCCACTGTAGCCGAGCTATTGCCAGTCATTGGATAAGTTTTGCCGATTGCATCACTATCGAAATTGAATAATTTAGTCGTTCCTTTTTCGGTTTCCACCGGTATATCAATAGGCTCGATAAGCTTATTATAGTATGCGGCCCGTTGTCCCTGATCTGAACAAAGGACACCACCATAAAGTTCTACTCCAGCTTCTGCGGCAACATCTGCAGCTGTCTGCATTCCGCCAAAATCGTAAGTACCATCCACCTTCAACGCACTGATCGGATCATAAGAACCGTTCAAGTCTACTGCGTCAAAGTTAGCGAGCAATGTACTGAATGCAACATCTTTCTTTACGAATTCACTTACCGGCATGCCCGCAGCCAGTTGAAAAGGACTACCGTCGCGATTGATGTATGACTTCAGTAAGTCAAACTGATTTAAATATTCGCTGACAGCCACATCTTCGGGTTTCTCCATCCGGAGACGGTAGTCATATTCATCTGCGCATGACACTGCCGATACAGCTACCAATATTAAAGCGGTTATTTTGTTATTGATGTATTTCATGTTCTCTTAGTTTTAATGTTTATATCAGATTAGAACATCATTTCTTTACGACTTCAAGCAACTTACCACCTTGAACATTGCGAGTACGTAATACTAGAGTATCCTTGGTTGCAAGCTGGATATTATTGTTCGTCAGGTTAACTGTATAATCGAGGTAAAGAGCATTTCGGTCTTTACCACCAAGACTATTTTTTTCACCTTTGCTGACAAATTTTCCACGACCACTCACCACAACATCCTGTGCATCCGAACTAAGAGTACATGTGCCATCTTCAGCAAATGTCAGCCGGACAGTATAGCTGATATCCTTACCTCCCTCATCCTTTGTTTTCAATGTCAGAAGATTATCTTTCATGCTCTTGGTAGAAATATTCACAGCCTCATCCTTTTCCACAAATTGTTCATGGCGGACGATTTCTTTAGATACACCTCCCATGGTGACATGGTCAACACCACGACGCAAGTATTCTCCATGCCAAGGATTAACATATTTCACAGCATAAAGAACGAAATTTTGTGGTTGTACACTCCAGTCTTCACTATTGGTCAATACAGGATTCTCAATAGCAGGTTTTCCCTGCAAAATAGAATCTGCGCCCTGAACCCCTGTCATTAACATAGGAATTACATAATTCTCACCAATCGACTTTTCGTCAGCAAAGAAAGCATCTGTAAGCTGTACTTCCACCCCTCCCATAATTTGTCCTTTGGGAATTGCGATCTGGTTGGAAGCCAACGTATAATAAGATGACGGCATGGGAACAAGAGGCTGATTTGTGTCCTTAAAGTATAAATTGTTGCACAGCGACTCATCGACCTTATAATCTATCACTACATTCTTTCTGTTGGTATACCCTCCGCCCCAAGCAGCTTTAATTACCATTTTATGCTGGTTATCAAGAGTATTATCCACAAACTCACTCTCGCCAAGTTCTATGGTGCGAAGTCCGTATTGGTTGGCAAAATATACTGTCTGATAATCGAAATCCGGAAACTCGTTGTCACCGCTTTCACAAGATGCAAAAGCAAAAATCAATGAAGCCAGTCCGATATATGCTAAATTCTTTTTCATAACGTATCTCCAATTAAATATACATTCAATAATTATTTCCATCCTTTGTTTTGAACAAGATTGTCGAATTTAAGGATTTCAGAGTTTGGAATCGGGCAATAGTACATATAGTCATCATAATCTCGTTTCTCGACAACAAACTTATCGAAAGAGTTACCGTCTTTCCCCCAGTCTATACCATATACCGGTTCATTGAGATTCTCCTTCCAACGACGTAAATCCCAGAAACGGAATCCCTCAAAACAAAGTTCCAATCGGCGTTCGTTGCGGATGAGTTTACGCATCTCATCCTTACTATTTGCACACTTTTCCAAATATGGGTCCGATCCACCACCCACACCGGCACGTTTACGGATAGCCTTGATTACATCATAAGCAGAATAACCGTTTCCGTTATCCCCTTTAGGTCCCCAAGCCTCGTTGGCAGCTTCGGCATAAGTCAGATACATCTCGGTGTAACGGATGCGTGGATTATAGTGTGGCTGGGTAGTAGTAGACCCTATAGCACAGTTGACATCCATACGCAAACGTTTCCTCATATAATAGCCGGTACGGGTCGATCTTTGTTCTTTCACGTCTATACCATCATCTGTACCTGAATTACGTCCCGTATAGATTAGCGTGTTAGATACCCCTGCCGTACTTCCGTTATAGATAATATATTTAGCCAGACGGGGGTCACGGCCTGTATAAGGGATCTTTTCATTATATTGACTGTTAGAAATATCTGTGATAGGATAACCATTAGCCATTGGGAATGCATCAACCAGATTTTGTGATGGATTCATATTACCATTTCCATTCAAGGAAGGAGGAAAATTGCTTGATTCCTGCGTATTTTCACTACCTACATTTTGACGCCAAACTATTTCTTTTGGATTGACTCCCCCCTTTATATTATCTGCGATTGCAGCCGAATAATATTCTACACCATCTTCAGCTATTCCATCTATTCCTCCATTGTAATTAATTACAGCAGCAGCGGCATTTGCGGCATCAGCCCATGTAACAGCATTAGCTCCATCTTGAAAAGCTGGACTAGCAGCTAATAAAGCAGTACGGGCGCGGTAGGCACGGGCAATCAAACCATTGAACAATTGGCTGAATTTTGCTCCCACTATATTGTTGTATTTACCAACATCTTGAGTGATACTTTGAAAATCAGCCGGCACTTGGCTCACATCCAGATATTCCAAAGGAAGTAATTCTTCTGCTTTTGCCAAATCACTGTAAATCTGTTCCACACATGCTTGAAATGATGCACGGGGTAAATTTAATTCAGAACTAACGGTAAGATATTCTGTGATACGGGGTACTCCCAACAATTCACCATTTTCACCATATCCTGCATGGGCACGAAGCAGATAATAGTAGAACATACCCCGCAGTCCATAAGCCTCGCCTTTGGTACGCCGAGCCAATAATTGAGCTTTTTCCGGGTCTTCCGCCCACTTCACTTGATCCACATTCTCTAAAAAGAGATTGAGATACTGAATGGCACCAAACGATCTGCTCCACTCATCAATCGATGTCCATAAACGGGAAGTCCATCCTCCTGTGGCCATTGTGAGGAACGCGTCATTCTTTTGATTGATTACAGCATCGTCTGTAGCATATTCACTATTATTATAATAACCCGGAATATTGCCGTATGCTCTCAACAAAAAACCTTGAGCATACGCTGCATCATCGTGCATTTGCTCCACGTCTTTGAAGTTCTCCTTGGCCGGTTCAAAAAGGTCATCACAACTATTCAGCATAAAAGCTGCAGCTACGATTAATAATATTTTCTTTTTCATAAATGTATTCTCTTTAAAAGTTAAATTTAGAATGCAGCCTTAAAGCCCAGATAAAGGTTACGATACTGAGGAGATCCTAAACTCATATCCATATATTCACGTTCTTTAGAGAGGGTCAGCAAATTGCTTCCACCACAATATACGCTAAGTCCATGTATGAAAGTTCCTTTAAATGTATGTTCCGGAAAATCATAAGTGAGTTGCACATTGCTCAAACGGAATACATTATTTTTGTACGTCCAAAAAGTAGAATTACGGTAATTATTGTCACCGTTACTGGTGGAAAGGCGGGGATAGGTTGCTGTTTCTTTGGTTGCTTCCGTCCAACGTCCCAAGATTACTTCAGAGAATTTACTTGTTCCTCTATTCCAATAATAAGAATTATTCTTGAAAGCCATTGCACCCGTCTGTCCGGATCCCATCGCAAAAAGCGTGAAGTTTTTGTACTTCAATGTCAGGTTCAAACCGAAAGTGAAAGGAGCAGCCGACCATCCGCCTTTGCCCAAGTCTATCTGGTCATCGCTATTAATCACACCATCACCGTTGATATCCTTGTATTTTAAATCACCCGGACGAACTGTTCCGAATGTCTGTTTAGCATGTTTTTCGATATCCGCCTCATCTTGGAAGAAACCTTCGCATACATAACCATAATTAGCATCTAACGCATGACCGACACGTAACAAATAATCTTCATTAGCAACTTCATCACGAGTCAACGCTTCTGAAGTAAACACCATCCCATTGAAACCGAGAGTCACGTCAAACTCACCTATTTTCTTATTGGCACTAAGTGAGAAATCAAATCCGGTACGTTTATCTTCATTATAATTCGTCCAAGGTAAGAATGAATGATTAGTACCCAGATTAAAGAATGACGGATATAAAGTAGTGGAACCTTGTGTGAGCAATCCACTCGTTTTTTGAGTGAAGTAATTGGCATTGATTTTCAACAACTGATTGAACAATGACGCATCAATACCTGCACGAAACTCTTTACGGGTTATAAAACTTAGGTCAGGATTGCTTCCCCGTCTTGAAACGGAAGTCGGACCACCAGCAGCCCCATCACGCCATTGGAACCAACCGTCATTAGGAGAGTAAAAGAAATATCCTTGATACATGTAGTAACTGGCAATGTCAAGATCCTGATGCAGATTGGCATAAGAGGCAGTTACCTTCAAATCATCTACAAAGTCTACATTCTTCATAAATTTCTCTTTGCTAAGTCTCCAACCCAAAGTAACCGATGGCGAGAAAGCACTACGATTACCTTCCGGTAGTTTGGCCGAATGTACCAAAGCACCACTAAAATCAACATAATATTTATGATCATAGTTGTAGGAAGCACGCAGACCGAGGTTCACATTACTCGTACGGTGATAATTACTACCTTTTACATCAGTGCCGATAGCATTATTATTTTCGTCAGCTGAATTTTGTGTCTGATACCCCCAACCCAATAATGTGGCAGCCACATTATGAAATTTACTGAAAGTACGGGCATAATCAAACTGGGCACTGAAGGTCATGGTCTGGTCATAGGTTGATTTTCCCACATATTCATTGATAGGTGTCTTATCATCATTGAATTTGGAAAGTCCGATAATTACATCCTTACCATTTACATTAGACCAGGTGGGCTGATAGATGGCATATTCTTGCGCATAAGCCTCCGAATAATAGGACGTGTAGTCAACACTGTAAGCTGTTTTGAAAGATAAACCCTTCAATAAACCTCCGAGATCTGCAGTCACAGCTACGTCAAACATAAACTTGCGAGCTTTCTCCTTTGTATATCCGGCTGCAAGCAGTTCAGAGAATGGATTAGTCGTGTCTGCCGATGTACCGCCCAACAAATATTTGCCGTCAATCAAATGATTGCTATTGGTGATATATTCCTGTATATATCCCACATTGGTATCCATCATATCAATGGGTAACAATGGCGCAAACCAGTTGGGACGTAACGTAGAAGCCGCTCCCCAAAAGTTTCCGCGTCCCTGATAGCTGTTATCAAAAATCATGGCAGCATTGGTGCTGGCCTTGAGCCATGAAGTTAATGCCATGTCTACATTACCACGCACGTTGAAACTCATGTCGTAAGCTTTCTTTGCTTCCCCATATTTTAATAAGCTATTGGCATAATTCATGCCGAAATTCAGGTAATAACGAGTCCTTTCATTACCTCCATAAACTTCGCCTGTAACATCTGAATTAGTATAGAACTTCCGCAGATAATCTGAACTATAAAAGTCTATATCAGGATAACGATAAGGATTGTTCCCCATGGCAGTATTATAGATGGTACTGGCGTCATATCTTTCCGCTATACCGTCATTACGACAAGCCTCATTATACATAAACATATAGCTACTCGCATCCAAATAATTAGGATATGATTTCGGAATATTTACACCCACATTGGCGCGCACATCAATGTGCATGGGAGATTCCTCTCCTCGCTTAGTAGTGATAAGAACTACACCTTTTGCAGCACGACTTCCATAGAGCACAACAGCTGCCGCATCTTTCAGTACCGTTACGCTTTCTACTTCTGAAGCACGTACATTGTTTGCACTGCGCGGCACACCGTCTACCAATATTAATGGCGCTTGTCCCCAAAGATTTCCATTATAGCCTCCTACAAAGCTCTCCAGCCCCATAAGGCTATAATTGTTCGCTGTTTTCTTGGTCAGCTCTGACGTGTTGACAGTAGAGATGGCATGAGTCAAATCTTCTTGTGCAACTTTGCCGAAAGCTACATTCACCAGGCTGTCATTTTGCTCCTGTGCTTGCACACCTATTGTGTTTAGCAGTGACACAGCAAAAACAGTACAGCCAATATATATCAACTTTCTATTCATATTTACGTTATGATTAAATTAATACGTTATGATTACCATCCCGGATTTTGGCCAAAGCCTTCATACAGGTAAACATCTCCCTTAGGCAACGGCAGCCAGTAGTGGCGGTCAGTGTATTTTCTCTCTAGCAGCACTTCTTCGCGCAAGTTCAAGATCTCGTTTTCCTGCGGTTTTTCTTTATTATAGTTATCGGTAAATGCACGGTCAAATTCAATCTTTGTTTTCAGAGTATAAGGACTTTTGTCGAGAAGCATCCAGCGGCGGAGATCCATGAATCGGAAACCTTCAAAAGCGAGTTCAACAGCACGTTCGCGACGGACTTCGCTAAGGAAATCGGTTGTGTTTCCTGTAAACTTATCAAGTACATAAGACATACCGGCACGCTCACGAATCTTATTAATAGCATTTTCAGCTGTCATGTAAAAGGTGGAAGCCTTACCCTGTGGTGAACCATATCCCACAGCCGCTGCCTCTGAATACATTAAGTACACATCTGCCAGGCGCATCAAACTTAGCACCATGAAAAATTGTCCTCTACAATTAGCATTATTCACTATTTTCAGACAGTGTTTACTATTCATGTAACCTGTGAAACAGCCTTTCTGCGGGTCTTTTTCTTCACTGTCCGCACCATTGGTATATAACTGGCAGTATTCACCATTACCTGCCTCACCACACCACTCACCATCAAATATGATATCTTTATAGAAACGCGGATCGCGGTTCTTCCATGGATATTTGGGATCGTATCCGGATTCAGCATCAGCTTTCGTCATATCCTTGATAGGATATCCATTAGCCATACCGAAGTAGTTTACATAATTAGCCGTAGGATAACATTTAATACCATTGGGGATAAAATTGCGTGAACGGAAATCCGTATTCATATTATAAGCCCAACGCCCATTATACTCCACCAGGTTCTCACGGAAAATAGCTTCTTTCAATCCATTCAATTTTCCACCGGAATTATACACAACAAACAAATCGTTGTAATTTTCCATGCTCGCCAATTCATAGCGTTTAGTTTCTTCAGTCAATTGTAAGGCTTCTCCAAGAGCTTCGGCTGCACGTTTGCAACGCTCCACATCGTATTCTCTCGCCCCACCGGATGCCCAGTTCATTAATGGACTTCCAGCCCAAAGCAATGTCTTGCCCTTATAGGCAATAGCCATGATTTTATTGATACGAGTGTCGTTCAACCCACGGGTAGCGGCACCGGCAGTTGTCTGATCCCAATCAACAGGCAACAAAGGAATGGCATGATCGAAATCGGCCACACATTTCTCTGCACATTCCTGCCATGTAAGTCTTGAAAGTGTCGGAGTAACATCTGACGGCAACACTTCATCAATATAAGGCATTCCACCCCACCATTCCATCAACATAAAGTGAAACCATGCACGGAAAAAATAAAGTTGTCCTTCGATGAGTTCCCGCTCTTCTTGAGTAGCATTGACCAGGTTATCAAGATTGGCAATGCCAATATTTGACTTACGGATACCATACCAGCACAGTTTCCATAAATTTCCTTTTTGCCCTCTTTCTTGTGAATTTGCATTCCCGCCTCTTGTAGTAGGATAGGAATAATAATTGTTGGTCCATCCCCAGAAATCACCATAATCGATATTACGGGCAAAAAGACGAAGTTCCTGCGGCTCCCAATATTCATCTTCTCCGTAGTTGAAACTAGTGTGATACTCGTTGTTTGACACTACAGGGATACAGTTGTACAGTTCCTCGGTAAATCCTTGGAAGTTTTTGAAATTCTTATACGGGTCGGTTTCCTTGATGTCACTATTCGGTGATTTATCCAGATAGTCAGTACAAGAAGCAAAACCTAATATGCCAGTCAAAGTGATGACCGACATAAGAAATATTTTATTGATATACTTATTCATAGTCTTTACTTTGTTTTTATAAAGTAATGTCAATACCCAGGTTAAAGCGACGCATGGTTGGATAAGCACCGTCCGAGGAACTATATCCGGTGTTCGACTCACGGTCATCCGGCATATCGGTCCACATATAAAGGTTGTCACCATTCAAGTATATGCGACAGGACTTCATGCCCAGTTTCTTCAACCAGTTGGTTTTCTGAAAAGTATAAGACAGCTCGACGTTTTTCAGGCGCAAATAAGAGCCGTCATACCAGTAACGTGTGCCTGATGCAGCTGCATCAACCGTTGTTCCCCAACGTGGTGTAGGCAATGTAGCAGTTCCGTTAGGAGTCCAGTAACTTCCTTCAGTATAGGCTACATGGGCGGTATTGCGGAAGGTCGGGAAGTTCACTTCACGTGTCACATTGTTTACTCCATAGAATTGTGCAAAAATGCTGAAGCCTTTCCACTCCACTCCTATAGAAGCATTATAGGTATTTTGAGGCATTGTAGAATATTTGTAGGGTGCCTGGTCGTCAGAGTTAATCACACCGTCACCATTAAAGTCGATGATGTTGTAGTCACCGGGAAGTTTAGCGTCATTACCTGTCGTCCAGCTAGTACTTCCAATCACATCGTCCCATGTAGTGAGGTTACCATGGTCAATATAGGAATATACCTGATTAATAGTATGCCCTGCCCCTTTTTGATAGTTAGGCTTCAAAGGAGCATCATCACGAAATTTCACTTCGTTGACAGCGTGAGTCATACTGGTATTAAGCCAGGCACGAATACCATTGTTGAAGGTATGGTTCAGTCTTAGTTCCAGTTCATAACCATGGCTCTTCACTTTACCTAAATTGGCATAAGGAGCATCAGTACCGAAATAAGAAGCGATGGATCTTTCACTACCTTTAACCAGAATATCAGTACGAGTATCATTGAATATATCCACTGAACCGGCGATTAATCCGCCAAAGAAAGCATAGTCGATACCCAAATTACGCTTTTCTACAGTCTCCCATGATATGTTCGGATTACCAAGTCGTTTGATTGTATAATAGGTATAAGGCGTATTTGCGGGACTGATATTTCCCATGATAGTATTGCCACCATAGTCTAATTGATCTTTATATAAGAAACGACCATCTGTATATCTTTGCCAGGGCTGTACCACAGCATCGTCACCCACTCTACCCCAAGAGGCACGAAGTTTCAACATATCCAGAAATTTCAGTTTGTTTTTAATAAACTTTTCCTCACTAATCATCCAGCCTAATGAGAAGGAAGGGAAGAAATCAAAGCGATAGTCAGGACCGAATTTTTCAGAACCGTTATAAGCGCCGTTGGCTTCGAAGAAATAGCGCATTGCATAGTTGTAAGTTAAACGGAATACCCAGTCTTCCCGATAAATGGGAAATACATGACCCGACGCCTCTTTCAATCGACTAAAAAGTCCGAGTGCCGTAACTTCATGTTGACCGAATGTACGTGCATAGTCCATTTGCATGGAGTAATAGAGTTTACGATAAGTTGCGTCAGTATTGACACCTCCGGCCTGATGTTGCCAAAGAATAGGATTGATAACTGCATCCAGACCAGCATCAGTATCTTCCTGTTCTACTAAAATCTCACCATTATTAGGATTAACCCACATACGTTGTGAATTATGGTACTGGTCATTGATACCTCTCTTATTTTCTACGAATGTGTAGTCCATTGAGAAGTTCGCCTTAAATTTCAGGCCTTTGGTAAGCATTGACAAATCTTGTTCCAAGATGAAGTCCGAAGTCATCTTAGTCGTAGTACGTTTTTCTGTACCGGACGTCGCTAGTTGGTACACAGAGTTAGGAACATCCGCATTACGAGGTTGATACCATCCCCACATGCCATTGGAATAAATCGGGCGCATAGCATCGGGAGCAGACTTGTAAGCAGCTGCCCAATAGGTAGCATCCTGATCTCCATACTCCCAAGGCACAGTGCGTTCCGCATTCGAGCCAAACAGATTGGTAGAAAATTTGGTAGTCTTAGTCAAATTGAAGTCCAAGTTACTACGCACATTGATACGATTGTAACCAAAGCCGGAATTATATCCACGGCGATTATCATACGTTTTAAATAAGTCGCCTTCACTTATAAAGTCAGCAGCAGCAAAATAGCTAACAAACTTTGTTCCTCCGGCCACATTGACACTTGTATTGTATGACATTGCCACATCCTTAAACAGTGCTTTTTCCCAATCCGTATTCGGGTAACGATCCCACTCTTCGGAGTTAGCCGGATGGCGATATTTATCTATAATGGAAGCAGGAGTATAATCACTCCACCCATTAGGATTAAGACAAGCCTCGCGCTCGATGGAATTGTTCAACAGATAAAAAGTATCATAAGCATCATACTTTTCCGGAAGCTTGGAGGCTACCTTAGCCGTCACATTGGCTTTGATTTGAATATTTGCTTTTCCTTCCTTACCGCGTTTGGTAGTGATAAGAATAACGCCGTTAGCTCCTTTTACTCCATATACAGCTGTGGCAGAAGCATCTTTTAATACTGAAATGCTCTCTACTGAAGAGATATCTACCGAACTCATATCACGTTCAATACCATCCACCAACACCAAAGGTTCACTATTGTTCCATGAACTCTGGGTACGGATGATAATCTTGGGATCTTCAGCACCGGGCATACCAGTAGAGCTGGAAGTGATGACACCAGGCAAGGTACCGGTAAGTGCCGAGCCAAGGCTGGTTACACCTCCCGCACGTTCGAGTGTCTTACCGCTAGTCTGCGCAATAGACCCTACTATACTTGCTTTCTTTTGTTGGCCATAACCCACCACGACTACTTCATCCAAATGGATATTATCATCAGCCAACGTTACTTTGATTATTTTCTTTCCTGCAACTTTGACTTCTTGTGGAGTCATACCAATAAATGAAACAACAAGGGTTGCCTTGTCATTAGGAACAGTCAATTTAAAATTTCCATCCAGGTCTGTAATCGTACCTACAGTCTTCGAGCCTTTCAAGGCAACACTTGCACCGATAATCGCTTCTCCATGTGAATCGACTACCGTTCCACTTACTGTCATTCCATTTTGTGCATAAGCCCCTAAACAGCTAAAAAGCAGAAGCAAAACCAGGTAAGAAATCTTTCGGAATTCTTGTTTTACATTTTTCATTACCATTAGTCTAAGATATTAATAATGTGAAAATCTCGTCTTTATTAAATTATTAGGTTAGTAGGGGGAACGTTCTTTCAACTATCATCTAAATTGTTTCTCATAAACTATTCACTTAAGGTTAATACTGATTTTATTCTTTGTCTTCAAATCATCCAATAGAGTCCTCCTTGAAGCACTACAAAGGTAGAGGGATAATATCGAACCAGCCCGTCTTTTTGTTTCATTCATTCCCTGACATGTAACCTGATGTTACATTCATCATATATACACGTTTCATCCCCTTATATACATACTCTCAAATGCCTATAAACCATGGCTGTTTCATTAAGAACAAACTTCTTCTCCATAGTGGGTAAACTTCTTTTCTACAGTATATAAACTTACTTTTCACCAAGTCTAATCTATAATTGCAAGTTGCAATTATAAAAACGCAAGTTCCATTTATATAATTGCAAGCTTCATTTATATAATCAAAACTTGCATTTATAGTTTATAAGTAATAGAAAGAGAGTTTGCTCCCTATAGAAAGGAAGTTTACCCATAATCAAAAGGAAGTTATCTCCTAACACTTTTACTCTTGGTTATATATAATCTGACTTCAACGCTCAACAGAACCTTGAAAACAGAGACGTTTCGTGAAAGGGAGATGATAGAAAGCCCTTCACCCGCTAATGTCGACAGGATAGGCATTGTGAAGGATGAAGGGCTTTATCATCAAAAGAAAACAAATGACGGAAAAGCGTATAATGCAAACTATTTATTCTTGATATTCTCTATCAGCATATTCTGAAGGAGCGCATCCATAAAACTTCTTAAAAGCAATCGAAAATAAAGTAGGATTTGTGAATCCAACCAGATAAGCAATCTGTGAGATATTCACTTTCTTCTCTTTCAATAATTTTGCGGCTTGTTTCAGTCGAATATTGCGAAGAAATTCTGTAGTTGTATTGCCTGTCAGAACTTTCAACTTACGATGCAGTTGGACACGACTGACCCCAACTGCCTCTGCCAGGTCTTCTACACTGAACTTCGGGTCTTCAAGATTTTCATTGATGGCTTTCATCAGCCGTTCCATAAAGAATTCATCATTAGCCTTGACTTCAATTGGCTTCATCTTTTCTTCTACCTCCTGATCCATGCCAAACCGTCCTTTCAAACGCACTCTGCCAGTAATCAGATTTTCGCAAATCAGAAATAGTTCTTCAATTTGGAAAGGTTTGGTTAAAAAAGCGTCAGCTCCCACGTTCCAGCCTTTAAGACGGCTGTCAGACTCTGTTTGTGAAGTTAAAAGCACAAAAGGGATATGACTGATGTTCGCATTTCCTCTGGTCTTTTTCAGCAACTCAAATCCATCCATTTCCGGCATTACAACATCCGAAATAATCAGATCAATCCGCTGTTTCAAAGCTATTTGATAAGCTTCTACGCCATTGCAGGCTGTCACCACTTTATAATAGATTCCTAATTCCTGTTTTAAGTACTCGCGTATCTCTTCGTCGTCATCCACAACCAGAATTCTCCATTGAGTTTTGCTTTTCGACGTTTGTACTTTATTCTCTTCCTCTTCCCAATAGGCTTCTTCATTTAAAGCCAGACGTACAGGTTCCCCATTCGATACAACTATATTCTCTGCCAACTCCTCCGGACTCAAATGATCCTTACCTAAAGGGATACGCACCGTAAAACAACTACCTTGTTTATCGGTACGATTGGCAGCAGAGATTGAACCATGATGCAATTCCACGAGCATCTTGGTCAGATTCAGTCCGATACCGAAACCATGAGAGTTAGAAGAAGCCTGATAAAATCTTTCAAATATTCTTTCCAACTTCTTTTCATCCAATCCCATTCCCGAATCAACAACTGTGATTTCGGCATATCTGGATAGAGGACCGCGCACACTCTTGTCCTCATTTACAGTAAGCGTCAACTGAATTTCACCACCATCCGAAGTATATTTGAAAGCATTGACTATCAAATTCATCAAGACTTTATCAAAGTTATTACGATCAATCCAGACAGGTAATTTCTCTGCTGTATGCACAAAGGCAAACTGAATATTACGTTTGGTAGCCTGATAATCGAACATCTGAAACAATTCTTCTATGAATCCGACCAAATCGGTTTCACGACATTCGATTTTCATTTGTCCCTTATCTATCTTACGAATATCCAGCAATTGATTGATTAGATTAAGAATGCGGTTTGCATTCCTCTGCATGGTCAACAGGGCTTTCTTTCTGCCCTCTTCCTGTTCAGTTTTTATCAAAGCTGCCAATGGGCTAACAATCAGGGTTATCGGAGAACGGAGTTCGTGAGCTATATTAATAAAGAACTTCAGTTTCTCTTCATTCAGCTCGTCCTGGCGACGGCGGCGTTGCCGCATATACCATGTGTAAAAGCCCCAGAACAGGAGCCCCGCACATATCAGTACATAACCTATCCTGGCCCATAACGTATCATACCAGGGAGGAGCGATATAAATGGAGAAAGAACGAACCGGAGATTTACGTTCATTCTCACATACACAAACCTCAAATGTGTAGTGTCCCGAGGGGAGGTAATTATAAGTGATTCTATTTTCTCCGGAAGATGTACTTCTCCATACTCCACCCAGTTCAACCAAACGATATTCAAATCTGACGTTCTCCCGGTCACGAAATTCCATTGTAGAAAATTCAAAAGAAAAGATATCATTATTATAAGTCAAATTGATTTGTCGAGCGTCCATCCAGACATCATCCGCAATCGTTTCTCCACCAAGACGGGTATCTGCACTGACTTCTTCATTATTCAAATATACATGAGTCAGTTGAGGAACATGCAAAGAAGACTGCCTCCCTATTGAATCAGGCATAAATCCGGTGATGCCTTGCAGCCCTCCCCAATAGATATTGCCACATTCACGCTGAAAATAGACACTTTTCAGATATTCTTTATCGACCAGTCCGTTACCGAAGAAATAGTTTACGATTTTCCTCTCGGGATCATTCAATCTGCACAAGCCATTGAAGGTGCTGCACCATATATCGCCATTCTTACCTTGCCCTAATCCGCAAACCATATTACTGGGCATTCCCTCCTCTATACCATAATGATTCAGCTTCAATGTTTTCTTATCATATTCAAACAGTCCATTATTGGTACCTATCCAGATATGACCGTTTTTGTCTTCCAGAAGTGCAAAACACAAATACGGATACAAATCCTTTTCACATTCCAACTTTACAAATTCCTGTTTCACCGGATCATAACAATTGACTCCCATACAATGTCCCAGCCAAACCAGTCCTTCCGAATCACACATGACCTTATTTGCCCAATTATTGGCAAGCCGCATGGTTGTTCTCAATTTAGTGGTGTCACATATCTGTTTCAATGCACCTGTCCGTTTATCATACTCTGCAAATCCTTCTCCTAAAACTGATATATAAAGCATCCGGTTACGCCCCTCCACAATATTATGGATAGCTTTTCCTTGTAACAAAGGCAGTCTGTGGATGGTTCCTGTCCGTTCATCAAACTGGGAAAGCCCCGAATAACTACCCAGCCAAATTGTTCCTTCGCTATCATGAAGCATAGACAGGATGCCATCCCCCACCTCATAAGAAAAATAATCCTGCATATCTTCATCAATCCGAATGAGTCTTCCATCTGTTATACTAGTCCATATCCTGTGCTTTTTATCTTCATACACAAAAGACAAGGCATTTCCCAAAGGGGGTGAAAAGGAAGAAAGAGGTTTAAATTTAAACTGGGAAGATTCATTCGAAAGCATCACGACGCCTTTCTTAAAGCCACCTATCCACAAATTCTCATCTTTATCTTCCATCAATGCATAAATTCGATCCTTTCCAAGTTCCAGTTGACCGTTAAACGTTTTTAAGGCCAACTTTTCCACATCCACAGAGTAAAGGCCATTATTTACAGTATTAACATAAAGTTCTCCACGTTTAGTACATATCATTCCCCGCACACCGATAAAGGTATTATCCGGTTGTTCCATTCTAATAAGTCGATGCTCGTCTTCATTCCATAAATAAACACCGGCAACGGCTGCTATCCATGTCCGGCCTTTCAAATCTTCCAAAATGGTATACACTTTACCCAACGCATCTGATGATGAACTAATCAATTCAACATCCTTTAAATCGGAAGTAATGCGGACTATCTTGCCATTGGGTAAAGCAATCCATATCCTATGACGGGAATCCTGATGGATATTATGCATAAAAGTGGAACTACAAAGGTCATTCACATGCACTAAAGAAGTGGCTTCCATCTTTTCCTTATCAATAGAGTAAACGCCATATCCTGCGGTAACCGCCCAAATCTCCCCTGTATGCAGTTCTTGCAGATGCAATACAGACGGCTTGTTGCCATCTACAAAAGTAACATTCTTAAAGGCGTCCTCATAAGGAGAGTAGAGTTGCAATCCTTTTCCGGAACCCACCCAAAGATCACCTTGCCGATCACAGAGAAGAGCTTCTATCAGGTTATTTACCAATGAAGTAGAATCCCGCTCATCATGAAAATAATTGGTAAACGTCCATCCATCGAATTTATTCAATCCATTTTCGGTCCCTATCCATACAAAACCATGGGCATCTTGCACGATGTTCTTTATTAAACTACACGACAACTTCCCTGATCCATACGAGCGTATCTGTTGAGCTTGACAAAACCCTACTATCAATAACAGAAGGATAGCGATCGATATTAGATTCTTTTTCATGAGCATTAGTTTATTATGTTTTGCAAATTTAGGAAAAAGCCTGAATCCTTGACAATCTTGCACCTATATTTTTATATTCAATCTAACACAACAAAGGTATGTTACCCCGAAGCCAAAAGCAAAAATAGCTGATACAGGAATCTGATTCTTTGTAACCTCCAACCGCTACTTTGTTTCATTTATACTATTCATTTGTTACATCACCCTTTTATATGTATCGGATGTAACATACGCAATAGAATCGGTAACACCGATAAAATCAGAGGCAACTTCCGACTACAAATCGGTAACAAAGATCACCTTTCACTAAAAGACAATAAACTATCTTTGCTACATACATATTTTCATTATAAATCAAAGAAAAAGAATAATATGAAGAAACTATTTTTATTCCTGTTTATATGTTCTGTCTCATTGATCATTCATGCACAGGAAAGCAAAAGAATTCCACTCAATCAGCTTAGTTTCACAAAATCCGTATTTGATGAAACACAAAGCAAAGTGACCTTTAAAGGTGGAAAATGGAATAGTTTTATTCAGCTGCCTGCTTCTATTAGTCAGGAACTACCCAAATACAAATACATGGTTATAGATATACCTCAAAGTACAGTAATGATACGTATTAAATTCCAAGACAAGAACGGTCTGTATAAGGAGTTTTACCAACCAGCCGTAAAGTCTGAAATAAATCGGGAGATGAATTTATCTTTAATTCCTTTCATCAATGATGTGAAAGATATCAGAATAGAAGCTGCTCAAAGTGTGGACGAGACGGGGAATTATCATACTTTACATATAAAATCCATCTATCTAATTAATTAACAAAAAGTTTCAGAAGTCATGAGAAACATTGTACGACTATTATTGATGAATATTTCCATTCAATGACCTCTGGCAGTGTAGACGTCATTGAGATGTATTTAACTAGAACAAAGTAAAATAAATAATAAAGACATGAAAAACTTACAGAAAGTAATGGCTATAAGCCTGTTTCCCTTATTGATGAGTCATGTTTGCCAGGCGCAAAACCCTATTGTACAAACATGGTTCACACCAGACCCGGCACCTATGGTGCATAACGACACTGTTTATCTCTTCACCGATCATGATGAAGACGATGCACAATATTTCAAAATGAAAGATTGGCAGTTGTATTCCACTACCGACATGGTAAACTGGACCTACCGTGGAACTCCTATTTCCACAGAAACGTTTCAGTGGGCCATGCAGGGAGATAATGCCTGGGCTTCTCAAGCCATTGAACGGGATGGAAAATGGTACTGGTATATCTGTGCCAATGACACCATAAAAAAGCTGCATGGTATAGGTGTGGCCGTAGCTGACAGACCGGAAGGACCTTACTCCGATCCTTTGAAAAAGCCTCTTGTCCCCGGAGCTTTCGGTTATATCGACCCCTCTGTATTCATTGATGATGACGGACAAGCCTATCTTTTCTGGGGAAATAACGGATTATGGTATGCCAAACTAAACAAGGACATGATATCGTTAGGCAGCGAAGTCATTCCTGTTAAAGAACTGAATGACTCCACCGCTTTTGGTCCATTGGTTATGAAACGAGACTATCAGCTTAATAAACGTATGCTGAAAACAAATTATGAAGAAGGCCCATGGGTGTTCAAGCGCAACGGGCTTTACTACATGGTATATGCTGCCGGTGGTGTTCCGGAACATATGGCCTACTCCACTGCCAAAAGTATTCATGGTCCATGGAAATATCAGGGACGTATCATGAATGAAGCAACAAACAGCTTCACCATTCATGGAGGCTCCATCGAATATCATAACCGTCATTTTATGTTCTATCATAATGGAGCATTACCCAATGGAGGCGGTTTCCGTCGTTCAACCTGCATAGAAGAATTCAAGTTTGGCGAAGATGGAAAGATTCCTTTTATCCCTTTCACTAAAGAGGGGGTTCGTACTCCTGTCCGTAACCTGAATCCCTATCAGCGGGTAGAAGCAGAAACAATGGCTTTCAGCTATGGATTGAAGACTGACCGCAGGGCCGGTTCGCAACATTATATCACTTCCATTCATAATGGTGACTGGCTGAAAGTTCGTTCCGTCGATTTCGGAGAAAAAGGGGCGACAAACTTCTCCGCCTGCGTAGCCGGTTTGATGCAGGGAGGCAGCATAGAACTGCGCATTGATGCACTGGGAGGTTCTGTTATCGGAACATTAGACGTTTCACCGACAGGTGGATCGGAACAATGGAAAGTACAGACAACCCAAGTGAATGCCGTCAAAGGGGTACATGATTTGTATTTACTATTCAAAGGCGGCGATGAAGAGCTTTTTAACGTAGATTACTGGATATTTAATCACTAATAGATATGAGCAGAATAATATTATTAACAGGTATTTTGTGGCTGTTCAGTCAGTCTATCCATGCAGAACAGAGTCAAATTACAAGCCCTGACGGGAAACTGTCAGTTCACATAACCGATGAAAATGGTGTACCATCCTACAGCGTTTCTTATAATCATATCCCATTTATCCTGGCTTCCCCGCTAGGGCTGGATACAAATATCGGTAATTTTACCCGGGAAATGAAACTGTCTACCACCAGTCCGGTCCAACTATTGAATGAAGAATACAATTTGCCAACGATCAAACAAAGTAACGTACACTATCAGGCCAATAGAGGAGTATTTACTTTCTCTCAAAATGGAAAAGTAATATATGATGTGATCTTTCAGGTGAGCAACCGGGATGTCGCATTCAAATATAACATGTATCCGCAAAAGGAGACTCTCTGCTGTGTGATTAATGAAGAAATGACAGGATTCGTACTTCCTTCCGGAAGTACTACTTTCCTATGTCCGCAAAGCAAACCAATGGGAGGATTCGCCCGTACGTCACCCAGTTATGAAACCCCTTACACAGTAGATGATGCTGTAGGAAAAAACAGATGGGGCGAGGGATATACTTTCCCATGCTTATTCCGCAACAATGATAAAGGTTGGATACTGATATCCGAAACCGGGGTTAGCAGCGCTTATTGCGGCAGTCGCCTGATAGGGAAACCGGACGGCGTGTATCAAATCGGATTCCCGCAAACCGGCGAATATAACGGTAACGGCACTACCAATCCCGGCATCATGTTGCCCGGAGAAACTCCCTGGCGTACCATAACCATAGGTGAAACATTAGCCCCCATCGTTGAAACAACTGTAGCTTTCGATGTTGTAAAACCACTTTATGAGGCTTCTCAGGAATATAAATATGGAAAAGGTTCATGGAGCTGGATTATTGGCGGAGACAGCAGCTGTAATTACAACGAACAGATAAGATATATTGATTTCAGTGCAGTCATGGGATACCAGTCTGTTTTAATCGATGCTTTATGGGACAAGCAAATAGGACGAAAAGGTATTGAGAAATTAGCCGAATATGCAAAAAGCAAAGGAGTCGCCCTTTACTTATGGTATAACTCCAATGGCTATTGGAATGATGCACCTCAAAGTCCGAGAGGTATCATGAATACTACTATCAATCGTCGTAAGGAGATGAAATGGATGCAAAGTATCGGGATTCGTGGGATAAAAGTGGACTTCATAGGAAGCGATAAACAAGTGACCATGCAACTTTACGAAGATATTTTAGCAGATGCCAACGACTATGGATTATTAGTTATATTCCACGGATGTACGCTACCACGTGGTTGGGAGCGTATGTATCCCAATTTTGCTTCAAGTGAAGCTGTATTAGCTAGTGAAAATATGCATTTTTCACAAGGCAGTTGTGATGCTGAAGCGTTCAATGCCTGTTTGCATCCGTTTATACGCAACACGGTCGGTAGCATGGACTTCGGTGGCAGCACATTGAATAAATATTATAACGCAAGGAATGATTCAACTACAAGAACCAGCCGCCGTATCACCTCGGATGTATTTGCACTCGCTACGGCTGTTCTCTTTCAAAGCCCCGTACAACATTTCGCACTCACTCCCAACAATTTGACGGATGCTCCTGAATGGGCTATCAAATTCATGAAAGAGGTTCCGAGTACCTGGGACGAAGTACGTTTTTTGGATGGATATCCGGGAAAATTTATCATATTGGCCAGACGACATCAAAATAATTGGTATATTGCAGGCATTAATGCTTCATCCGAAGAGATCAAAGTCAAACTTCATTTACCGATGATTTCTGCGGGAGAAACAATAAGCGTTTATACTGATAATGCCAGACTGGTAGGAAAAACTTCGACGGAGAAACTAAATAAACATCAACAGTTACAAGTTTCAATACCTTGCAATGGCGGCATCGTAATCGTAAATTAATCTATATTATTTAAGTCACACTTTATGATGAACAGAAACACACTCATCTTTTTGCTTCTATTAATAAGCAACGTTAGTTTCGGACAGGACCTGAAACTTTGGTACAGTCAACCTGCCCGAAATTGGTCGGAAGCCCTCCCTATCGGTAATTCCCGTCTTGGTGCCATGGTATATGGCGGAACCGAGCGCGAAGAACTTCAACTTAATGAAGAAACATTCTGGGCTGGCGGGCCTTATAGTAACAACAATCCAAATGCAAAGTATGTATTACCTGTCGTACGTAATCTTATATTCGACAGTAAGAACAGGGAAGCACAGAGTCTGGTAGATGCCAACTTCCTGACCAAGCAGCATGGAATGAGTTATTTGACGCTGGGAAACTTGTATATAGATTTCCCCGGACATAAAGATGCGTCTGATTTCTATCGGGACTTAAACCTCGAAAATGCGACTACTACCACCCGATATGAAGTAAACGGTGTGACTTATACCCGTACCACTTTTGCTTCATTCACAGACAATGTCATCATCATACATATTCAAGCAGATAAAACACAGGCACTGAATTTCAATGTGACCTATAATTGTCCGCTTGAGTATAACGTCAATGCCCAAGATGACAAGCTTATTATTACTTGCCAGGGAAGAGAACAAGAGGGCATCAAAGCAGCCATCCAGGCGAAATGTGTCGTTCAGGTGAAAACTAACGGAGCAATCAATCCTGCCGGAAAAGTTCTTCAGGTAGAAAAAGCAACGGAAGCTACCCTCTACATTGCTGCAGCTACCAATTACGTAAATTATCAGAATGTCAGCGCCAATGCATCCGAACGGGCAAACAAATTCCTGGAAAAAGCGATTCAAACGCCTTACAACAAGGCTTTAAAGGATCACATTGCTTTCTACAAGAAACAATTCGACCGTGTCCGTTTAAATCTTTCATCAAGTGAAGCATCCAAAGCAGAAACTCCCCGGCGTATAGAGAATTTCAATAAAGGGGAAGATATGGCAATGGCAGCCCTTTTATTCCAGTTCGGACGTTACCTGCTGATTTCGTCTTCACAACCGGGAGGGCAACCCGCCAATCTACAGGGTATATGGAACAACAGTACCCATGCCCCCTGGGATAGCAAATATACCATCAATATTAATACGGAGATGAATTATTGGCCGGCAGAAGTTGCTAATTTAAGTGAGACACACAGTCCGCTATTCTCCATGTTGAAAGACTTGTCTGTCACGGGAGCCAAAACAGCACAAAGTATGTATAATTGTCGCGGATGGGTGGCTCATCATAACACTGACTTATGGAGAATCTGTGGTGTTGTAGACTTTGCTGCGGCAGGAATGTGGCCCAGTGGCGGTGCCTGGCTAGCCCAACATATCTGGCAACATTATCTTTTCACAGGAGATAAGGAATTTCTGAAAGAATATTACCCGATACTGAAAGGAACGGCACAGTTCTATATGGATTTTCTGGTAGAACATCCCGATTATAAATGGTTAGTAGTGTCTCCTTCCGTATCACCGGAACATGGACCGATTACTGCCGGTTGCACTATGGATAATCAGATTGCTTTTGATGCTTTGCATAATACATTATTAGCCTCCCGGATCACTGGTGAAACCTCCTCTTTTCAGGATTCACTCCAACAAATATTGGATAAACTGCCTCCTATGCAAATAGGAAAGCATCATCAACTACAGGAGTGGCTCGAAGATGTAGACAATCCCAAAGATGAGCATCGCCATATTTCTCATTTATATGGGTTATATCCGAGTAATCAGATTTCTCCTTATGCCAATCCTGAATTATTCCAGGCTGCACGGAACACATTGCTGCAACGCGGGGATAAGGCAACCGGCTGGAGTATTGGTTGGAAAGTCAATTTCTGGGCACGTATGCAGGATGGAAATCATGCCTTTCAGATCATCAAAAACATGATTCAGTTATTGCCCAGTGATAATCTGGCCAAAGAATATCCGGAGGGACGTACTTATCCGAATATGTTTGACGCTCATCCGCCTTTCCAGATTGATGGTAACTTTGGCTATACAGCCGGAGTAGCGGAAATGTTACTTCAAAGCCACGATGGTGCTGTGCATTTATTGCCTGCATTGCCCGATACATGGAAAGAAGGAAATGTGAAAGGATTAGTGGCACGTGGTAATTTCGAGGTGGATATGGATTGGAAAAATAACCAATTAAACAAAGCTGTGATTCACTCAAAGATAGGAGGTACGCTTCGTATCCGGTCTTATGTTCCACTGAAGGGGAAAGGGCTGAAACAAGCGAATGGAGAATGCCCGAACTCATTATTTGCTACTACTCTTGTGAAAAAGCCTTTGGTTAGTAAAGAGATAACTCCTCAATCTCCGGAATTAAGAAAGATCTATGAATACGACATTGCAACACGGGCAGGCAAAACCTATGTGATAAACACTATTACAGAAAAGAAATAATACATCATTACAGAAAACATAGTTAGGGGAGGGATTGTACGCTACATCCCTCCCCTAACTATTGATCTCTTTCTAATTTTAAATCCCCGTTGAGTTATAAACAAATACCCGCTTATTTCACAATTAACACAAAGCCTCCACGAGGGAGACAGTTGATCGTAAATTCTTTTTTCCGCAGTTGTACATTCTCCTCTGTAATCAAATTCCTATCATCCATACCATCTCTGATAATCATTGCCTCTGTTCCTAAATCGGATAATGAATTTAAAGAGAAATGCAGTGTTCTCTCTTCATCAGTCCCATTTATCCCCCCAATATACCACGTATCACCTTTACGCCGAGCTATCACCGCCTCAACGCCCGGATAACCGGCCAATAACTTGGTATCATCCCAAACAGTAGGTAACTGTGACAGGTAATTCTGAATAGGTGTAGGAAATGAATAATATATAGACGGCCGGTCAGGCATATGTTGTAAAGCAGACTCGAATAGTATAGGTAAAGCTATTTCGTGCCCATAAGATGTGATATGAGGATGCTGGGAATCAGAGAATGTTCCAGGAGTATAATCCATCGGACCTACAACATTTCTGGTAAAAGGTAATGTAGCATTATGAGCTGCTGCTTTATTAGTCAGCACCGAATTATTATTATACCATTCTGCACCATATACTCCCTCAACTGACATCATATGTGGATAGGTTCTTTGCCATCCACGAGGTATAGTAGCTCCATGAAAATTAAGAATTAACCGATATTTCATTGCATCTTCTAGTAAATCGAGATAATAATTCATTGTAGAAATACCATCACCTGAAAAGAAATCGATTTTAATTCCTGCCACACCAATTTCACGTAACCATTTGAATTCTTTCTCTCTATTCTCTTTAGTATTCAGTCTGTAAAGAGGTCCGGGAGCACCTTCTCCAATCCAATTGGTACTAGAATTATACCACAAAAGAGGAGTCACTTTTTTCTTTAAAGCATATTCTACTGCGTCAAGAACCGTACCTCCATTTTCCATCATCTCCCACTCCCAATCTATCAAATCATACGGCCACTTCATTTCAGCTGCCAGATCAATGTATTTTTTGACAATCTCATAATCTCTTGAACCATGATTATATGCCCAGTAGTTCCACGCAACACACCCGGGTTTGATCCAATTAGTATCTTCTATCTTAGAAGGATCAGACACATCTGTTACCAACGTAGATTCTACAATATCCGACAATGAGCCGACAATCATCAACCGCCATGGAGAGGTCCATGATTTATAGAACGGCAATTTCTCTTCAGCCAGCCTTACCTGATAATTACTGTTATCAACGCCGTTGTACAACAAAGAGCCACAGTTACCTCGGCGGATATTGGCTTCTGTCAATAATACGAATAACGAATCCTGCAATTCAATAAGAGCCGGATATCCCCACCGATCGGGAACAGATCCATCTTCCAAGGACCCGTCAGTTGACAAAGGAAAAAATCCTTCATAACCAGGATCATATCGTTGCATCCATCTCTTTGTACCTTGAGGAATATAATAAGTAGTAAGCTCATTTATGATATATTCTTCAGGCGTATCTGTAGTAAGCCCGTATTTAAAAGCTATACCATCATTATACACCCTGAAAATGACCGCCATCTCTTGTTGCTTGTCATTCTCAAAATAATAAACTTGTTCATTAGCTTCATTTACACAATGCCTGCGCTTACCGGTTATCATTTTATAATCATCTACCACCAAGCGGGCCTCCGAGATAGATTTTAGTCTTAAATTACCTGCGTAAATCCGACTATCAGTTTCCAATCCCAATTTTGAATGGGATAAAACACATTTATCCATGTATTCTATTCTAAATTCCACATCACTGTAGGATTTATTTTCCATGGATAAAACCGTAACCTTTAGTTTTCCATCGGGAGAAACCGTAGCATTTATCTCCAAGCTATGAGAAAATAGAACAACAAAGATTGCTAATAATAAAGTGTTCAGATGGTTCATTATACATTTATTTTATGTCATTATTCCTTTATGGCAAATTTACGCTGTTCTACATATACTTTCAAACTTTCATGTATCGTTATATGTTTTATACATTACATCCTCTTTATTTATGTTACATAATTCACTCCCCATGTTACAGCATCATATTCCCTCTTTCCAAACAGTCTCTAAATATTCTTTTTTATTAGGATATTCCTCATTTTTTAGTTTCTTTTGTATCGCAAATATTGAATAATGAGACTATGAAAAATGCACTGACAACCTTATTGCTATTTTTTTCTTTACTATGCCATGGACAATCATCCAAATTGTTCACTACAGACAATGAGTTATCCAGTAGTTTAATTAATCAAATATATCAAGACCGAAACGGTTTCATCTGGGTTGCAACAGAGGACGGACTCAACCGTTATGACGGTGCCAAATTCACCATTTACAAACACGATCCTAATAATGAGCACTCATTAGCCCACAGTTTTGTCCGTACCGTTTTTGAAGACAGCAAAGGTCATCTGCTTATCGGCACATACATCGGAATCCAAATGTATAATCCGGATACAGATGATTTCACTCCACTTGCCAGGCGGGAAGATAACGGAGAAATATTTGAAAGTAATATCGTTTCCATTATCGAAAGAAAGAATGGAGACGTATGGATATCGGGGAATGTGCTGTGCAAACTATATATCAAAGATAACCAATTAATTGTTCAACAGATTAATGCTTCCATCGCCTCACCCGGCTATATGATTGAAGACAAAAAACAGAATATCTGGATGTCCAAAGGAGAGGAAGGGTTATATCGACTTGATCCGGACAATCAGCTTTCGCTATACTTATCTAAAGACAACGGCTATATCAACAGTATTTGTGAAGATTCACAAGGCAATATTTATGTAGGAAGCATGAGAAAAGGCTTGTTTGTCTATGAGCCAGAATCCAATACTTTTGTTCCTGCCAACTTTAAAGAAAAGATAGAACTTCCTATCAGCTTTCTTTATGCCGCAAGCCCGAATGAATTATATATTGGGACAGACGGTAAAGGTATGAACATTTACAACAATAAAACGAATGAGCTCTCTGAATACCGGTTTGACAACAGCTATTTTGACTCCAGCAAATCCAAAGTGCATTCTATCCTGAAAGATAATTCCGGCAATTTATGGTTAGCTATTTATCAAAAAGGAGTAATAATGATACCTGCACGCACCAATAGTTTCAAATACATCGGGCATAAATCCATGGATAAGAATATTATAGGTTCGAGTTGCATTACTTCATTTTGTAAGGATTATAACGGCATCCTGTGGATAGGAACAGACAATGACGGAATTTATGGTATCTCAAAGAACATGGAACAGGTCAAACATTTCTCACATACCAATCATCCGAGCTCTGTACCATCAACTGTTACAAGGCTATATGAAGACTCCGAACATAACATCTGGTTTGGTTCTTTCATTAACGGTATGGGAAAACTGGACAAACAAACAGGGCAATGCAGCTATCAATACAAACTAGTGGATAAGAACAACAACTATATACAACGTGTATACGATTTTGCTGAAGACAATAACAAACGTCTTTGGGTTGCGACAATGGGATTCGGATTGTTTTACTACGACCTTAAAACAAAAGAGTTTTCATCCGTGCAATCCGAAACTTCGTTAATAAACGACTGGATAAATTGCTTACACTACTCCAGTGATAATAAATTATATGTGGGGACTTATGACGGAGTGAACTGCATAGACATTAACAGCAGTGATTTTCAGAGTTATAAGATACTACCACAAAATGTCATTTATTCTATTTACGAAGATACTTCCGGAATTATATGGATAGGTAGCTCCGAGGGGTTGTCCAGTTGGAACAAAGAAACAAAAAAAATAACGACTTATACTACCACAAACGGATTACCAAGCAATACTATATATGCGATAGAAGGAGATGATGATTTTCTGTGGATAAGTACCAATGCAGGAATTTCTCAATTCCAGAAGAATAACAATAAGTTCATCAATTACTACGTAGGTGACGGCCTGCAAGGAAATGAGTTCTACAAAAATGCTTCGTTCAAAGATTCACAAGGAACGATCTGGTTTGGTGGTATGAATGGGATCACCTATTTCAATCCGCAGGATATTATCAATCCGGCAAAGAAATGGAACATCCGTATTACCGATTTCTTCTTGCATAACAGCCCGGTAAGAAAAGGAATGAAATCCGGTATTCATACAATCATTAACTGTCCCGTTTTCAAAGCAGAGGAGTTTTACCTGTCCTACAAAGACAACGTATTCAGTATCGAATTCGCAACTCTGGAACTAAACGCTCCCGAACATATAAACTATCTTTATTCTATAAACGATGAAAAATGGATTAGCCTGCCCAAAGGTGTAAACCGTATATCATTCAGTAATCTGAAACCCGGTACCTATAACTTTAAAATCAGGGCAAAGGATAACACCATCTATTCAAACATAAAAGAAATTACCATTTTTATATCTCCTGCCTGGTATGCCTCGTGGTGGGCAAAAATTATCTATTGCCTGTTATCACTGACCATTATATTTATCATTATTCTTCAGATTAGACACCGATATAGAATGCACCAGGAGATGTTGCAACATATCCATGCCGAGCAAATCAATGAAGCCAAATTACAGTTCTTTATTAATATCTCTCATGAGATACGTACTCCGATGTCACTTATCATCAGTCCTCTGCAAAAACTTATCAAGAATGAGAATAACAATGAGCGTCTGAAAATATACCATATTATTTACAGGAATGCAGAACGCATTCTAAACCTCGTCAATCAGCTGATGGATATTCGAAAGATTGACAAAGGACAAATGTGCCTGATGTTTCAGGAAACTAATATTATTCCTTTTATCGAAGATTTATGCACCACCTTCGATCAACAGGCAAATACCAAAAATATTCAACTGCAATTTCATCGCCAGGTTCAAGATTTAAATGTATGGGTGGATACGGCTAATTTTGATAAGATTATCCTGAACATTCTATCAAACGCATTCAAATTTACTCCTGAAAAAGGAAAAATAGACATTACGATCCGTACAGGAAAAGATAATACCCTACCCGAACCATTAAAACAATATGCCGAAATAATTATCTCGGATACCGGAACCGGTATCGACGAGGAGGAAAAAGAACATATCTTCGAGCGCTTTTATCAGATTCGTAACAGCCAGCAAAACCCGAAAGGTGGTACAGGAATAGGGTTACATCTCACCCGTTCGTTAGTGGAATTACATCATGGGGTAATATACGTTGAAAACAACGAGAACCAACCGGGCTGCCGCTTTATCATCCGATTGCCGCTGGGTAACAAGCATTTGCGCCCCGAAGAAGTAGAAAATAATGAAAAAGAGGCAACTGTATCCATATCAACCGCTCCTATCATTTCTCCTATTATAGAAAATGAAGAAGAAAAGAAAGTCAGAGTGAAGACTAAATATCATGTACTAATCGTAGAGGATGATGAAGAAATCCGAAACTATATAGCAAAGGAATTTGCGGATAAGTTCCATATCATGGAAAGCTGCAATGGTAAGGAAGCATTGGAGCTAATATTTAAAAAAACTCCGGATTTAGTCATTAGTGACATCATGATGCCTGAAATGGATGGGTTGACATTATGTAGAAAAATCAAGCAGAATGTAAATCTCAACCATATCCCGGTGATTCTGCTTACTGCGAAAACACGGGAAGAAGATAATCTCGAAGGTCTGAACACCGGAGCTGATGCTTATATCATGAAGCCATTCAATATCGAAATTCTACAAAAGACAGTAGAAAACCTGATTAATACACGTCAACAGTTACGCAAAGTATTTACCGGCCAGCAGAATCAGGAAAATAAGGTTCAGAAGCTGGAAGTAAAATCACCTGATGAGAAGTTGATGGAACGCATTATGAAAGTAATCAATGAAAATATCAGTAATCCTAACTTAACAATAGAAACGATCACTACTGAAGTAGGTATCAGCCGTGTGCATTTACACCGGAAACTTAAGGAACTCACAAACCAGACAACACGTGACTTCATCCGCAATATACGCCTGAAAGAAGCAGCACGGTTATTGTCTGAAAAACAATATACTATCTCCGAAATAGCTACGTTGACAGGATTTACCGATCCTAATAATTTTTCAACTACGTTTAAGGAGTTGTATGGAATGCCACCTTCAATGTATATGAAAGAGCAGTTGGGCAAAAAAGAAGAGTAGCCCCACTGCTCTTTATATAACTATTTGCTAAACTTGTACCAATCAAAATTAAACAACTTACAGCCTTTTCGTCCCTTGAATACAAAATAAACATCTTGTATTCCTGTGACTGGTTTTACAATATCAGTCTGCAAGGTCTTCCAGCATTCCCAACCTCCCGTTGTAGGAACGGCCAGTTCTGCAATTAATGGTCCATTTATACTATCAGTACGCACTTCAAGTACGCCACCACGCAAAGCACTGGCCACAGTAGCAGTGAACCGTTTGGGAGATTTATCACCGAAGTTCACTTCACGTACTTTCGTATAATCACCATTATGAATTTCAGAAATATACACTCCTGTCTTTGCATTAATTTCGGACTTTACACCTTCCGAGAATGCAATAGTTTCAGCTTCTACTCGTTCGTAAGGATTGAGTGTACCTACCGGTGATACCCCTTCCCGGGTAGCATTAATAATGGGAAATGTGCCGTCCGCATTATATTTGAATTGTTCTACCGCCACACTACGTCCGAAACCTCCGCCACCCGGTAACTTACCCGTATGATAAAAAAAGTAAGAATTATCCTTGTAGTCTATCACTCCACAATGGTTAGTAAATGAGCCTGTATCTTGTAAGGGCATAATTTCACCTATATATTTCCATGGACCAAGAGGCCCGTCACTCATAGAATAAGCAATATGCTCGGGTACTCCTCCGGCCGCATAAAGAAGATAATACTTTCCTTCCCGTTTATGAAGCCACGGACCTTCAGTATAAGTATCCTTGTATTTTACATCTTTGACACGCTTTTCCGGATTAGGTGCGCCGAAACTCTCCACTGTTTGTTCCAGTTTAGTAACTTCACCTTTAAGTGAAATCATATCCTCATTCAGTTCTGCATAATAGATATTCGGATTCCCCCAGTATAAATAAGCACGCCCATCATCATCCACCAATACAGTAGGATCAATATAATCCCAACTTCCATCATGAAGCGGTTTACCGATAGCATCCTTAAAAGGGCCGAGAGGAGTATCGCCAACTGCCACACCGATTGCCATAGCATTAGTCAGTTTAGAGTGCAGGCAGACATACCAGTAAAATTTTCCATTACGCTCGATACACTGTGCCGCCCAGGCACGGTCGTCCGCCCAATCAAAGGATTCAATGGCAAGGGGAGAACCGTGATCGGTCCAATTTACCATATCTTTGGTAGAATATACACGCCACTCCTGCATCCAGAAAAAGTCGGCTTTATCTTCATCATGCCCTGTATAGACATACAAAGTGCCATCATGTACCATAGGAGCAGGATCTGTAGTATAACAAGTTTGTACTATCGGATTTTGAGCAAATAGACTATCCGACCAAATACCCCCAAGCAGCAATGTTGCCGCTACAAATCTAAATTTCATTTTCATACTATTAATATTTAAATAAATGCGGTATGAATTCTTTCAGACACCGCCTCCATGTCAACCATTCATGTCCGGTACCTTGCGATTCATAATAATCGACCCTGATACCCAGTTCACGGAGTGAATCTACCATTTTTTTTGTACCCATTTGTTCTTCCGTACCACAGCCAAGAAAAAGATAATTCACCTCCTTATTGAATTTGTTCGCATCAGCAAACACTCCGTTAAAGCAAGTTTTCATATCCAGTCCGAAAATAGCTCCGCTAAAACTTCCTATATAAGAGAACTTGTCGAGATGAGGCAGTGTAGTATTGAAAGTCTGGTGTCCGCCCCACGACAGACCTGCCATCGCACGACTTCCACGATCCGTCTTAGTACGGAAAGTACGATCAATCATCGGAATCAAGTCTTTCAGGATGACATCATAAAAAGTAGCACCATACAATGCCCTTTCTTCGTCTATGTTTTTCCCCGGACGTGGCCGAAACGGAACTTCGACATCCCCACTATCCATCACAACCAACATTGGAACACATTTGCCAGATGCGATCAAATTATCCATAATATGATTCATACGTCCTTGTGTGCTCCAACCGGTCTCATCTTCTCCCATGCCGTGCTGCAAATATAATACCGGGAAACGTTTTTTCGAATGAGTTTCATACTCCGCCGGCGTATATACCATACATCGACGAAACTCTTTTTGCGTCTCCGAGTAATATGTACAAGAGCGAACTTGCCCGTGAGGAACTTGTTGAGGACGATAATAATCCCCCTCTTCGCCTTCAGGAATTTCAATACCACTTGCCATACGGCAACAACCAAAAAAGGTATAACTGGAAGGATCTGTTACCGATACTCCGTCCACTATTAGAAAATAATAATGGAATCCTACGGGTAACGGATCAGTTGTTGCCATCCAAAGTCCTCCGGTATCTTTCCACATATCATACTTCTTTCCGCAACAATCCACTTGCATCTTACTTGCCTGTGGAGCATAGAAGCGAAAATGGACACGTCCTTCTTTATCCACTCGAGGATAATCATATCCAGGGATGTTGGTAGATGCCGGAACAGTCGCTATACCTAAATCGCGCTCTTTCTCCAACAAAAGAAGCTGTTTCTCCGCATATCGCACTCCCAACTCTCTATATCCTGCTGCCGTAAAATGCAAATCATCTTCTGCCGCAGGACAACCTGAAGAAGGAATCACATATGAAGTAGGAATCACCTGTGGCAGGGTATTGATTATTTCATTCATGCTTGCACACTTACCATTCTGATCGGCATGTACCACTTCTCCCACCAGCAAAGGCACATCTTTTGCCTGAAGATTCAGATCTCTCAACAGGTTTTCATATACCCTCTTCACCTTTTGAGGCCAATCTTTATCACCGGTGTTAGATTCACCCTGATGTAATAGGATACCTTTAATTACGCCCGCTTTCTGCGCTTTTCTTGCTAACTCCTTTAGTCTGCGGTAAGGGTTATTATCATAGGCTTTTGTACTATTTTTCATCCATTCCGGTTGAGAAGCAATATATTCTTCACAATGCTCTTCATTGAATAATTCAATCCTACAACCACCCACAGCTACATTAATGACACCCACTTTTATATTATCAGGTAATCTTTCTACCAATGTACGCCCGAAATAATCTGCCGGCGTCAATCCTGTATAGCAACGTACCAACGGAGGAACCGCCTTATACCATTCTCCTTCGATACGCCCTAAAGACGGACAGTCAACAGCTGCCATCACCAGAAAACGTTCATTAACATTACACGTATCCTGTGTCTCAACTTTTGCATTTCCTTCCATATTTGATTGTCCCAAACAAAGGTAAATATGGAAATTCTTATCTTGTGTAAATGCGAATATGCTTACACACAATAAACAACTTACTAAAATTATCTTTTTCATATTCATTTTATTAGCTTTGAAAAACCTACGACTTCCCGCAGGTCTGAATTAACAGTCAATCAAACATATATGCAAAAGAACGCATCTTTTTCCAATGCACCATATTATTATGTTTCTAATACATATCTCCACGTTACATATTGAATAAAGAGGCTACCCACTACGGATAACCTCTTCATTCAAACGGTTTATTTATTTTTCCAAAAGCTATTTCGCCTTTGTATCTGTTAAATAAACTCTATTAATAACTACTTCTTTGCCTCCCATAGACCAAAAACCAATAATCTTAATAGAATTTGGAGAAACTTTTGTTAGTACACCGTCCTTCTCCTTTGACAAATTAGTAAGATCAATAACAGCACGCAAAGTCGTTTTATCTACTTTGACATCCCCAGCTGCCCCATTCCAATAACCTTCATCAAAAATCCGGAAAGCAACATCATCGGTATCCTCCATGCTGACCAATTCGGCTACCAGATATTTGTGAGTAGACAAATCCTTGCCAGCAGAATACTGCCAACCTCCGAAACCATACTGACCGGCAATAAAAGTATGCGTTTTTCTATCAAATGAGCCTGTTTCCCAGATACTAGGGTTGAAGTCATCAAAAGAGAAATCACCTGGTTGTTCTACAATATCCGTCAGATAGACTCTCTTTATAACTATTTTCTTACCACCGCTCGACCAGAACCCGACAATTTTGAGAGATGGATCTACTTTTGATCCATTCTTCGACAAACTCTTCAGATCGATGACAGCAGTACGGGAATTGTTAAATGTGACACTGGCTGCCTCTCCATCCCAATATCCTTTATCGAAAACCCGAAAAGCAACATCCGTAGCTTCCGTTCCTTCACCCAGCTCGGCCACCAAATAGTGATAACCGGAGAAATCAACGGCACTATCGTATTCCCATCCACCAAAGCCATATGAACCAGTAATCAATGTACCAGTCTTGGGTTCAAAAGAACCAGTCGGTTGATTCGGGTCCCATATATTCGGATTGAGGTTATCAAATGAGAAATAATCTTTAACAGGGTTTTCAGCGTCATCATTACTCAAATAGATATCATTAATAATAATAGGCTTTCCTCCATTGGACCAGAACCCAATGATCTTTATAGATTTCGGACTCAATATAGCTCCAGAATCTTCTTTCTTCATCTTCTTAAGTTCCACCACCACTTTACGTGAATTACCAAAAGCATAAGAAGCAGCTCCTTCCCAGTATCCCTTATCAAATAAACGGAATTTTACATCAGCGGTATTGTCATTTCCTAATTTGACAACTAGGTACTTGTAACCAGACAAATCTACGCCATTAGTATATTCCCAACCACCGAATCCATATGAACCCGTGATTAAGGTATGTGTCGTTTCATCGTATGTTCCAGTTTCCCATATACTCGGATTGAACGCATCTGCCGACAGTGGGAAAGTGGTAGCATGAACTGCCACCGTAGCTGTTTTTATGCCGGATGCCTCTCCATAAGTCACCGTAATGGTTACATTTCCATCTTTGAGAGCAGTCATCTTACCCGTTCCATCTATGCTGATGATAGAAGGATCTGAACAGGAGAATGAAGCTTTAGAAGAAACAATAGAAGTACTTCCATCTTCGTAGTTGGCATAAACCATCAGGTACGAACTACTTCCGGTAGTTAAAGTAATACCTGCTTCGGCTCCTTCAACTGTAATATCTTTCAAAGCACCAGTATCGGAAGTCCCTTTTCTATAATCTTGATACCAATGATAAATAGGCCATGGACAAGCTTGCGGATCATCCAAGAACGTATAAGCTCCCGGTGTACCAGGTACATCTTTGAAGTCGGCCAATAAATGCGGGCTAGTGAAAAGCAACCAACTTACATTGCCTGCGTTATCAACAATATATTTAAAATTGGCACCGAACCCCGGTCCTCCTAACGTTCCAGTAATGGCTTTTCCCCACGAAGCATCATATCTAGCAGGAGCCCAGTCCATCTCCGTAATAATGATGGGTGCAAAATCCGCCACCGGGCCTACTTGCCTATCCCATCCGTTCTGGAAAGGTTGGTAACCACCTGTACTGGAGCCACCGTCACCATTTTCTCCGTCACTGTTCATCCACCCCGGATATAAATGCACCGCATAACCAATGTTATCTCCCTCTATACGATGATTAGCATAACCACTATAATTAGACTGATAACCCAATCCGGGAACCCAAATAATGTTATCGGCATTTGCACGGATAGCATCGACTACCTTCTGGAAATATTTCTTGAGGCTGGTAAAACAAGGATCTCCATCTCCTCCGGCAATACCATCGGAACCAACGATACGTACCGGCTCATTGGCCAACTCGAACATAATATGCGAATTGTTTTTGATTTTGGGATGCTTGGAAACAATATCCCATACAGTTACAAGATATTCATTGTAATCATCATCCACAGCAATTTCTTCCGGACATACTCCAGGAGGACGCATGACTACATACATACCTTTTGAAATCGCATATTCTGCCATCGGAACAAAAACCTGATCCAGATATTTCTTAAAGCGGGCTTCTTCAAAACAATGGATATCATTTTCACCTGTCGCTTGACAGCCCGGCGTATTGCTCCAATAAGGATCCATATGTAAACGAATAAAATCCATCTCCCAACCAGCAGCAAGCATTCTACGAACCAGCCCCTGATTGTATCTCAAACAAGCATCCACATCATAGTTGCTCCACATGCTTTCATTGAAGTAAGGACTATATGTCTGTGCAAAACCATGCAAATTGACTATATTACCTTCACTATCTTTCAAATACCGGCCTTCGATATGCAATTTGGGCATTCCTTCCGCCTTATCCAAAACAAGTAATTGAAGCATCTTTTGGGCATACCTCTTACCCAACTCCCGATAGCCTTCGGCCGTGAAATGAAGCCCGTCTTCTTTGCCGGGGCATCCTTCAGCTGAAATCACATGGGCATTTTTCACCAATGAGGGCATCTTGGCAATGATGCTGTTCATACCATGGCAAATCCCTCCTTGCTCTTCGGTCAACATTTCCCCAATCAGCAGAGGAACAGTATCACTATTGAGTGTGAGATCTTTCAACAGGTCGGTATAAATCTTGTTCACCTTCATCGGCCAATCCTCTTGCATATTGTTGGTTTCACCCTGATGTAGCAAAATACCTTTGATAACCCCGGATTGTTTGGCTATTTTTGCCATCTCCACCAGTTTGGCGTAAGGATTACCTCCATAAATATTCATCAACCCTTTTTGCCAGTCATCGGCTTCACCGTAATATTTTTTATAATTTTCCTTATCGAAAGCATCAATACCTGCACCACCCATAGCCACCATGATAACACCAACTTTCACGTTGTCCGATGTTTCAGCCACCATAGTACGGCCAAAATAATCAATAGGTGTCAGGCCAGTATCCCAACGACAAAGCGGCGGAACGGCTGTATACCATTCACCAGCTATTCTTCCCAGATGTTCTTCATCGTCAGGCGACACAGCCATCATTCGGAAACGGGAGCTAACTCCTTCTTTATCCACATTCTCAATGGCAGCATTACCTTCCATGTTCGACTGACCGAAGCACAAATAGATGTGGAAATTCGGGTCGGACTTGGAAATTTCAAGTTCGTCTACCTGAAATCGTCTATAATCTTCAGTGTCTACACAACTAGCAGACAACAAGATGATAAGGGTAAAAAGATAGATATGTTTCAAATATTTCATAACGTGTTTCTCTTTATCTATTTATTAATTCAAGGGATTGCTACTGGCTTAAATGTTTCTGCCACGACACCCCGGGTAAGTACCACCAACGTATCTTTAATAGCATACGTATTGCTGTTACCAAGTGTAAGTGTATAATCGAGGTAAACGGCATCACGATCTTCCTGTCCCCAGCTTTTCTTATCGCCGTCTTTTACAAACTTACCATTACCAGTGATTACATAATCCGCCCCTTCTTTCTGTTTCACAATACAGTTATTATTATCGTCGAATGTCAGTGACATTGTAAATGGAACTTCCAATTTGTTCTTATCATAGGTTTTGAATGAAGCCGTCACTGTTTTCAGATTGTATGTATTTAATGCACATTTTTCATCTTTTTCTACATAACTGGCATGACGGACAATTTCACGCTGTGCTCCATCTTCAGTCACCACTTCCTTACCACGACGCAGATAAGTAGCATCCCAAGGGTTGATATACTTAATACAATAAAGGATATAATCCTTAGGCTGTGTTCCCCAGTCTGCGGCAATCAACCGATTGGGATTTGCTACTGCCGGCTTTCCGCGCAATATCGAGTCAGCATTGGAAACCGAATTAATTACCATCGGAATAACATACTTATTCTGTATTGCTTTCTCATCTTTGAAAAACTCATCCGTGAGCTGTACCTCAATTCCACCCGCTATCTGACCAGAGGGAATGGTTAGTTTAGTATTCACAAAGTCATCATAATTATAGTAATGATGAGGCATGGCTTCCACCGTTTCACCACCCTCTCCAAATGTGAATCCTTTGCATAGGTTCTCATCCAAGGAAAGATCCAAAACAATATTATGGTTATTCTGATAAACACCTCCAGTAGTAGCCATAATTTTACACTTATGTGCATTGTCCAAGCTTGTATCATAGATATCTTCTCCAAGTACAATGGTACGTACAGGAGTCTGATAAGCAAAGTATACGGTTGTATATTTATAGTCAGGAAACTCCCAATCCTGGTTGTGACAAGCCGTCAGCACACCGGCGAGTAGCATTATGCTTAAGATAGTTAACTTTTTCATATTTTCTGATTTTATTGATTACTTTGACGTTTTACCATCCTTTATTTTGCAGAAGTTGATCCCATTTCAATATTTCCTCATAGGGAAGAGGTCCATAGTTCATATAATTCTGATACACTCTATTTTCCACAGTAATATCAGCATATAGTGTTCCCATGATACGTACTCCTTGTGCTGCTTCCGTTAAGTTGGTCTCCCAACGGCGCAAATCCCAAAAGCGAAAACCTTCGAAACAAAGTTCCAAACGACGTTCGTTACGGATCAGTTCTTCCATCTCATCCATAGTATTTATTGATTCCAGATAAGTATCCGGTTGAGCAATGCCGGCACGTTGGCGGATTGCAGCAATGACATCGCGGGCAGAATATCCATGTTCTCCATTACCATCCGGTCCCCAAGCCCTGTTGGAGGCTTCAGCATAATTCAGGAATATTTCCGTATAACGAATGCGCGGATAATAATGAACTTGCTTTTGGCTGCTTACCGGATTTAGATTCACATCTTCACGCAACAGTTTTCTCATATAGTACCCCGTACGTGTAGAAGTAGAGATTGCATTAATACCATCATCAGTTTTACCCACCTCTGTGTAAATCTGTGAATCACTTGGGCCCATGGTGCTTCCGTTTGTGACAATATATTTAGCCAGACGAGGATCACGGCTCGTGTACGGACGACTTTCATTATACTTTCCATTTACCTTGTCTGTAATAGGATAGCCATTCTGCATAGGAAATGCATCTACTAAGTTCTGGGTTGGATTGATACGTCCATTTCCATATAGGCTGGGAGGAAAGTTTTCAGTCTCCAGATTATTGGATTCTTCTACATTAGTTCTCCAAAGGATTTCTTTAGGATTGTTACCATCACCCAAACCACCAATTTCTGCTGAATTTTCCCGGGCATACCAATAAAAACCATTACTTGCCATACCGGACAAACCGCCATTCAGGTCGAGTACCTCTCCTGCATAATCAGCCGCATCTTTCCACTGTTGTTCCGTACCACCGAAAGCCGGACTGGCAGCGAGTAGCGCAACCTTTGAGCGAATAGCTTTAGCTATGCGTCCCGACATACGTTGACGGTTGTAAGAGCCAAATACACGATTATATTCCGTATAGGAAATGTGAGCATATTTAGACGGTAACTGACTGGCATCAGCGATGTCTTCGTAATCAAGAGGCAGATAACTTTCAGCTTTACTCAAGTCGCTATAAATCTGCTCTACACAATCTTCAAAAGTATCTCTTGGTAAATTGAAATTACTCTCACCATTTTGCGATTCAACCAAGATAGGTACACCCATCAACCGGCCATCCGCAGTTCTTCCCGCATGAGCTTGCAACAAATAATACATATTCAAAGCACGGAGACCATAACACTCTCCTTTAATGCGATCATTAAACAATTCTTTGGTTCCTTCACCAGTAGTGGCCCATTCAATATTGTCTGCATCTTCCAACATCATATTCAAATACTGAATGGAAGTATAGGAACGTTCCCACTGGTTCATCGGATTCATCATGGCCGACCATTGTCCGGTAGCCATCTTCAAATAGTTATTATTTACATCATTGGTTACAGCATCATCTGTAGCTACATCATCAAAAGAATAGTTATTCGGCAATCGGACATATGCATTCAGCAGTAACCCTTCGGCGAACGCGGGATCATTCACCATATCTTCCTTGCCACGATTGTTTTCATCTTCCGGTGCAAACAAATTGCTACAACCGACAAAAGTGAAACACAAACAGCATGACGTTAATATTATTATTAATTTCTTTTTCATGTCAATTCAACTTTAATGGAATTAAAATTCAACTTTTACTCCAAGGTTATAAAAACGGCATTGAGGAGAACCCAGATTCAATTCCAATATTTCCCTGTTTTTGGCAATAGTCAACAGATTGGAACCACTCACATACACCTTAAGATCTTTGATAAAAGAACTTTGGATGATTTTATGCGGCAACGAGTAAGTCAACTGTACTTTAGCTAAGTCAAATCGATTAGTACTATAAGTCCAGAAATCCGAATAACGAAAATTGTTACTACCATTAGTAGTGGTCAAACGTGGATATGATGCACCAGGATTCTTTTCCGTCCAACTGTCACGCACTACAACAGAATACTTCTTATCTCCATTCACCCAATAATAGTCATCCGTTTTAACACCTGTACCGCCGACACTACCTGTTCCCAATAAAAACAAAGTGAAATCTTTCCATTGAGCTGTTAAATGAACACCATAAGAGAAAGGTGCTCCCCATCGGCCAATCATTACTTCGTCTCGTTCATCAATCACTCCATCATTATTTTGGTCTTTATACTTGATATCACCAGGTTTCACCTCTCCAAACTTCTGCTCGATATTGCGCTCGTCAATTTCCGCCTGATTCATAAACAACCCTTCACTCTGCAATCCGAAGATAGCATCAGTGGGTTGCCCCACCCGATTACGATAAGAATCAGCGTACAATTCATCACGTTTCAATGCTTTCGAAGTAACATAAGTGCCCGATACGCCTGCTTGCAAATTAACCTGCCCCACCTTCTTGTTCAAGTCTATCTGAAAATCAAAACCACGATATTGATTGGTATTGAAATTAGTATAAGGAATGAATGAAGTTTTCGGATAACCCGATTGAAAATAACTAGGATATTGAGTTGCCGCAATGACTGGAATATCTTCCAACTTAGTGAAAAATAGATTAGCCTTCATATTAAGCAAATTGTTAAAGAAGGAACCTTCGATACCAACATTAATCTCTTTACGCTTGGCATATCCTAACTTCAAATTTTCCCCTCGTGTCACAGAAGTATAATTATTGCTGTATTTGCCATCGTGCCATCCATAGCCGGGAGCCTCCATATAAACAGCATCATACAGAAAGTACAATGGACGACCGGTCTCACTATCGGTGGGGAATAACAAATCAGTATGTAGAATACCGGCAGAAGCCGTCAATTTCAATCGGTCGATCGAACGGGCGTTTTGCATAAAAGCCTCCTCTGATAAAACCCATCCTAACCCAACTGTCGGAGAGAATGCCAACCGATGAGCACTTGCCAGACGAGTAGAATTGACAAGCGCACCACCAAATGATGCATAATAGGTCTGACTAAAATTGTAGTCCAACTGCAAACCCATATTGGCATTCGTTTCGTATTGGAAGTCACCTGTTTGACGCATACGAGTTGCGGCTCCTAGCAAAATGGCTGACACATTGTGCTTCTCCTGAAAAGTATTAGTATAATCAAAATGCACATTAAAATCGACAGTCTGATGATTCCAAGAATCGCTAAGATTCTGGGTTCCCGTATTCATATCTTTGTTGTGCTTAGTCAAACCATTGATTATATCTGTACCTTGCTCACTTTTGCCCCAATCAGCTACATACACAGCGTAAGTATTATTCACCGACTCATTGTACGTGTTAGAGTAGTCGATACTCATGGCACCATGAAAAGATAAGCCTTTCAGCACCTGATTCAGATCAATATCAAGACCGCCAGTAAATTGAAATTGCCGACTTGTATAGGCAATGTATCCCCCGGCATAAGCATCGGCTATTGGATTGGTGAGATATTGCTGCGAACCACCGAGCAAGTATTTGCCATCGATAATATGACGACTGTTCCGTATTTGTAGCTGTAGATTCGGATTATCCGGATCAATCATATCAATAGGAATCATTGGCGAATAACGGTGCGGCTGGATTGTGCGAGCTTTATTCCAAAAGTCACCCAATGCCGAATGGTTATTATAAAAGACCGTAGAAACATTTACATAAGTCTTGATATAATCGTTCAATTTCAAATCGACATTACCACGAATATTCAAACGCGTAGTCCCTTCTTTTTTACCTTCACCAAAATTCAACAAAGAATTATTATTCTGAATGCCTGCCTGTGCATAGAAACGGGCACGCTCCGTACCGCCTGTAAAGTCAGCTTCGGCAGAATAAGAGTTATAAAATTTACGCAAATAATCAGACGAATAATAGTCCACATCCGGATAACGATAAGGATTGACCTGCGCACCGTAGTTATAGATAGTGGCTTTATCATAAAGCGGGTCAATGCCATCATTGATACATGCCTGATTATAATACGTCATATATTCGGCCGAACCGATATATTGGGGATATGCTTTCGGAGTGTTGATACCAGCATGAGCACGCACGTTAATTTGACGATCACCTACTTTCCCACGTTTGGTGGTAATCAGAATCACTCCGTTAGCAGCCCTGCTACCATACAGAACAACCGCATTCGCACCCTTCAGGAATGTAATCTGATCGATCTCGCTAGTAGTGATATTGTCAATAGAACGAGGAACACCATCTACCAAAACCAATGCATTGCCCATTCCCCAAAGGTTACTGCCTCCAACGAAAGCTTCCGCTCCCTCCAGTGCGTATGTACTGTACGATTTGTCCAGGTATTCACTTGGCTTCAGTACGGAAATTCCTCCCGCCAAGTCTTTATTGGACACTGCCGTATAGGCTATGTGTACCAATGAATCTTTACTTTCCGGTTCTATAGCTGTTCCTACCGCCTTCACTGACGGAATCAAAAACATTCCACACAGAACCAATCCTATTTTTATATATTTCATTGTGTTTTCATTTTAAGTGAAAAAATAGACCCACAGATTACCATCCCGGATTTTGACCGAATGTTGGATAATTAGAGACATCTTTGATTCTTAAAGGTAACCACCAGTGCTTACTCTCAAAAGGACGAGTCACAAGCACTTCCTCTCTCATGTTGATCGGTTTTCCATCGGCTCCTCTATCAAAATAGATGGCAGTCTTCTCCCGATATTTCAGTTGGTCGGCAATCATCCAACGACGTAAATCATTATAACGGAATTCTTCTTCAAATCCCAATTCCATAGCGCGTTCACGAATGATTTCACCCATAAACTTCTCTTTGTCGTTCACATATTTTGCTCCAACAGTGCCAGCCCCGCAACGTTTACGAATAATATTAACAGCTGCTTCTGCTGTTATATAATCAGGTCCGGTACTGGTTGCCGATCCATATCCTTGAAGAACAGCTTCCGCATACATCAGATAGACATCGGCTAAACGCATATATGACAAATGCATATAATTGTCATTCCACTGGTCATAGTTATTATTGTCCATAGGAACTAGTTTACGCAATCCATAACCTGTACGGCCTGATTTATCGTTGACACGACTATGTCCTTTCGTTGTCAAATCCGCATAGCGATACTTCTCATCCGCATCCGGCATAGACCCTTTCACCACTTGCACTCCATCATAGATGATATTATGATAGAAACGAGGATCACGATTAGCCCAAGGATCGGTCTTATCATATTGGTGGTTGTCCGGATCATCAATCGGCAGTCCATTCTTTGTTCCATAATTCTCTACAAAACGAGCATTGGGAGAACTATAAGCACCAGGATTAGCCTTACTATCCCCATAGTTCGAACTAGGTCCCCAAGGACATCCCTTCAACCAAGCATTGTATACCGGACATTGAAATATCGCCTCCGGATAACCGGGAATTGCACCATTCTTACCATGACTATAAAACAGGAAACTATAGTTTTCCCAATCGATGAGTTTCACCTGTGTTTCTTGCTTATCTACATATTTCAGCAATTCTGCAAATACTTCAGCTGCTTTCCGGCAATACTCCGTATCGAAATTTTTATTTCCGGTCGACTCGTAGTTAAGCAACGGACTTCCGGCATACAAGTAGTTCTTACCCAAATAGCCTAATGCCGTAATTTTAGATACACGCAACTGGTTTTTACCGAGTGTTAATTTTCCAGTAGCTGTTTTATCCCAGTCGGCCGGTAACAAGTCGGCTGCTTCGCGCAAGTCTTGTGCAATGCGGTCAGCCGTTTCGTGACAGTTTAAGCGGGGATAGTCCAATTTATCAGCAGAAGAAAACGCTTTGTCGATATAAGGCATACCTCCCCAATAAGTCATTAGCTCAAAATGATAGAAAGCACGGAAAAACAGCAACTGTCCTTTAATAATATCTCTCTGCTCGGGAGTAGCATCTGTAAGATTCTCCATATTCTCGAGACCAAGATTCGCTTTACGAATAGCATACCATGCATTAGACCATAGCCCTTTTCCTGTATCACCATCAGTCTTTATATCAGCCGCAGACAACCATGAAATCCAACTGTCCCAAACCCAGGAATTTCCTTTATCCATTTCGTCATTGACCCATATACCTCCAACCTTGTTCAGTATTTCATCACCCAGTATCCAATCGCAGGCCCAAGTATAAATGGTGTAATCAGGTACACTACTATATAACTCTTCAACAAATCCCTGGAAATTATTAAAGCTGATAAAGGCATCTGTAGAAGAAACCTCTGCCTCCGGACTACGATCCAGATAATCCTTGCAGGAAGATAATGCAGCTATCATTAACAATAATGTGCCGCAAGCTATCAACTTGTATATATTTTTTATCATCATACTTTTTCTTTTATAGGTTCACGTTAAATCCCATATTCACACGTCTTACTGTCGGATAAGCGGAAGATGCACCTAAATTTACTTCACGATCATCCGGCATATGGCTCCACATCCACAAATTATCACCATTCACATAAATGCGTAAAGACTTGATTCCAAACTTCTTCACCCATGACTGTGTAAAGGTATAAGCCAATTCTACATTCTTCAGACGGATATAAGAACTGTCATACAGATTAATTGTACCTTTATATTCCGCGTGAGAATTCCATCGAGGCATCGGAGCGTCGGCTCCGGTATCATCTGCACTCCAGTAAGTTCCTAACTTATAGGCACGATTCAAGTGATTAGAGAAACTATTCAGATCGACAGAACGGTTACAGTTGTTGACACCATAAAACTGCACGAATGCACTGAACCCTTTCCACTCGAAACCAACAGTTGCGCTATATGTATTTTGCGGTCTCTCCGGATACCCATAAGGCACTGAATCATATGTATCTATCACACCGTCACCATTATAATCTATAAAATTCAAGTTACCCGGAAGTTTTTCCGAATCATATGTATTCAATATCGTACTGCCATAAAGTTCATCCCACGTATTGTAATAGCCATTGGAGATGTGAGCATAGGTTTGTCCGATCTGCTTGTTTGCTTGCTTTTGATATTCGTCTTTCAATACCGGGTCATCCGCTTCTACGACTTTATCTTTAGCGTGTGTCATATTAAAACTACCCCATACCCGCATTCCATTTTCAAATACTTTGGAAGAGCGGAGTTCCAGTTCGTAACCTTTCACCCGAACTTTACCTAAATTGGCAACTCCCGGTGTTCCTCCAAAATAAGGGGGGATAGCACGTTTTGAACCTTCCAGAAGAATGTCCGTACGATAATCGTTGAACGCTTCGAAACTACCGGCAAACAAACCGTTGAAGAAAGAAAACTCTACACCGAGATTCTTTTTAGTAACCTTTTCCCAATGAATATCCGGGTTACCGATCTTATCTTCTTTCCACCACGTATAGGGACTGGTATTTCCATCATGTGAACCTAATCCGGAAGTTCCCTCATTTTTCCATTGTGTCACGTACAGCCAACGTTCGGAGATGTTATCATCCCCCACTTGTCCGTAAGTGGCACGTACTTTCAGCATATCCAAAAACTTGAATGATTTCATAAATTTCTCTTCACTAATCATCCAACCGATACCTGCCGACGGAAAGAAAGCAAAACGGTGTTGCGGACCAAATTTTTCAGAACCATTATATGCACCATTAAATTCCACAAAGTATCTGGAAGCATAATTGTAAGTGCCACGGAAGACCCAATCTTCCCGATAGTGTTCAAATTCACTGCCCGTAGCATATTTATCGCGGCTGAATAGTCCCATTACGGTTACGTCGTGATCTCCGAATTTACGCGCATAATCAATCTGTGCCTGATAATACAATTTTCTGGAGTTTTCGTTACCTCCCCATTTATTGACAAACGTTTCATCTTTACGTATGCTCCAAGGATTCACTACATAATCGAATTGGTTTGTGCCATAATGTTGTGAAAGCGTGACTTGTCCGGTATTGGGATCAATATACTTGAATTGTAAATTGCCGTCATCATAAACACCACCCTGCGTCTTGAAAACGTTATCAAACGAGAGAGTAACTCTGGCATTCAACCCCTTTAGCAACATACCGAGGTCTTGCTTTAATGTAAAGTCTGTATTGATTCTACCAGTGTTGATTTTCCGCACACCATTATTACCCAATGTAGCTGCCGAATTGACTGTGGCTACCTGGTCGGGGGGATAATATCCCCAAGTGCCATCTGAATAACGCGGCAAATAACAATCGGGCGGATTACTATAAATACTTTGCCAAATACGATATTCCCAATCATCTTGTCCCCAAGCATCTTGTTTGACACCATACGAACCGGAAAGGTTTGCCGTTAATACAGTTGACTTAGTCAGATTGAAATCCAAGTTGGAACGAACATTGATACGGTTAAAACCATATCCCGGATCATACGATTTGTTATTCTCAATCTTTTTCAGGATATCACCTTCATGGAGGTAATCGACTGAAGCAAAATATTTCACAAACTTATTACCTCCCGACGCACTAACATTAGCATTATAGGACATAGTAGCTTTCTTAACCATTTCGTCCGCCCAATCCACATTCGGATAACGTTCCGCCTCCGTCACATCTTTCGGATTGCGATACTTATTAAGTATGTCTTGCGGAGTATAGCTATCCCAAGATTCCGGATATAAACCAATCTCACGGATGATTGCTTCATTACGCAAAGCAAGTGCATCATAAGAGTCATACTTACTGGCCAATTTAGAAGGTATTTTCACTGTAGCATTGGCTGCAATACGAATATCCGCCTTTCCTTCCTGACCACGTTTGGTAGTAATCAAAATTACCCCGTTCGCTCCTTTCACACCAAAAACCGCCGTAGCAGATGCATCTTTCAACACTGAAATATTTTCAATAGAGCTAATATCCACACTATTCATGGGGCGTTCAATACCATCTACCAGCACCAGTGGGTCACTATTATTCCAAGTACTCTGACCACGAATATAGATTTTTGGGTCTTCTGCTCCAGGTGTTCCTTGTGTAGCAGTGGTTATAACCCCCGGCAAGTTACCTGTTAATGCAGCTCCTACGCTGGACACACCACCGGCACGCTCGAGTGTCTTACCACTCGTTTGGGTAATTGCACCAATGACACTCGCTTTCTTCTGTTGTCCATATCCTACGACTACGACCTCTTCAAGCTGCTTTGAATCGTCCTCAAGTACTACTTTCACTGTTCCTTTAGCAGATTGGATTTCTTTTGTTTTCATTCCAATATACGAAATAACAAGCACTGTTTTTTCACTAGGTACAGCTAGTATAAAATTTCCATCAATATCCGATATTGTACCTATCGAATTATTGCCTTTTACAACAATCGATGCTCCAATAACAGGCACGTCCTTATCATCTACGACCACACCTTTCACCGTTACTCCCTTTTGTGCCAAAACCGTCATACAACAGCATAGCATCAATAGAAGCAAATAGGGAATCTTTTGATTTTTCTTTTTTGCATTCTTCATTACTATTAAATTAAGATAAGATATTAATAATTACATTTTCTCTTATTATTAGCGACTGACAAAATTTTGTTATCAACTATCATCATACGTACGTTTCATGGCTAACAGTATTAGATTATTATAAAAAGGTATTTATTTGCAAGTAGCATATAAACCGATTGTAGTACCGGTAAATCCACCTGCCATAGCAGTAGAGAGATAACTGGCATCCACATCCTTACAAAGCAATTTCCAGTTCTTTTCACCATCAATTGAATAATAGAAATCGTAACTAATTCCTTGAGAGACTAATTTCAAATATACTTCATTGGTATTTGCGTCTATTTCATCTGAAACCAATATCTGCTCTTTTTCACCAATTTGTTTCAACGAAATATATTTATTCTCACTCGCTTTACTTAAACAGAAGAAATATTGGTGTGTCTCATCTTTAAACAACAGCATTCCGGCCATCTCCTTGCCATCAGAAGGATCGAACAACATACGGGTTGTACATTCAAATTTATGATGCTGCAAGCGGCGACATACAAATGCCGGAGTTTTCTTTTCCGTAGCGTTAACATCGGCACACTTCAAGGTCAGGTATCCGGGTGTTTCCGACAAAGAATATAGATCGGAAGCAGAAGTCCTTAAAGTCATCCATGACATATCAAGTATGTGAGAATCAAAATTATCAATTGACTCAAAATTACCATAAGTAACTGTCGTATCACGTTTCACGCCAGTACGTTTCACAATCATAGGTACCAAATCGTCTTCTTGAGTCATGTATGGAAACCCGTCTTCGCTCCATTTCACGGGCATCAAAAATGTTTCACGTCCCAGATTCTCAAACTGATTGTTGATAGGACGACAAGCCAGGAAAACAGCCCACCAATCACCTTCCTTTGCCTGAATAAGGTCAGCATGACCTGCACAAGTCACTAAATTCGGGCGATCAGAATTCAGGTGTCTTTGCGTCAAAATCGGATTGTTTTTCCAGGGAAGAAATTTACCCATTGGAGAATCACCACTAAATATCACTTCCGAATGCCAGTTTCCTGTCCCACCCTCGGCAGACATCAGAAAATACCTCCCGTTCATTTTATATAAATGAGGGCCTTCTATCCAAATCGGCTTATCCTCCGGTTGAGCTCCTTTGTTCACCAGAATCTTACGGGGACCGATGGTCTTATCCGTTTTCACATCAAACTCTTGTATGCGTATAGTACGGTGTCCGCTATATTCAGGTTTATTGTCCGGAGCCTCATCATTATTCACAATATATGCTTTACCATCCTCATCGAAAAAGAAAGAAGGATCAATACCTCCGACCTCCGGCAACATTATCGGCTCCGACCATTCACCAAACGGATCTTGCGTTTTAACAAAGAAATTTCCGGCTCCTACATTCGTAGTCACCATGTAATAAGTTTTATTATGCGGATTATAAGAAATGGCCGGAGCAAAAATACCGCCACTAACATTCTGTCCCTCCATGTTCACTAATTGTGAAGCACGATTCAAAACATGACCGATCTGTTTCCAGTTCACCAAGTCCCTGCTATGGAAAATAGGAACACCGGGATAATACGTAAATGTCGATGTAACCAGAAAGTAGTCACCTCTTCCATTGGTACAAATACTGGGATCGGAATACCAGCCCGGTAAGATAGGATTATAAAAATAGTCTTCACCCGACAGAGGATTAGCAATATAGAAGTCATCATTTCCTTTATAAGAAAAATAATCAAAAAGAGCCACAGACTTTCCGATAGTCGGTAATTGTTGTTCTTTCTTTGAACTACATGACATCGTTACCGCCCCCAACAGAAACAAGAAACATAGGACGACCGAAATTGATTGTAACATCTGCGTATTCTTCATAATACTTTAATTATCTTTATAACAGAAATATGTACTACTGTTTTTTTTGCAAAGATATGCTACATTACCAAACTTCAGTCATATTCATGTTACGGGGTTCTTTTCCAAAATAACACCCTTTATTTCCACTGTTACATCCATCTTTGCCCTTGTAGCACGGCGGATGTAATCCACTAATTTACAACCTATTAATATTCACCTTTTTGATAACGAAAGAAGTCGACATCAACATAACCGCCACTCGTTTTTGTAGCATAATTGAATATGGCAAACCTCGTTCCCATAAAAAACTTGGTATAATCAAATTTCATTTTAAAATCCTGACCGATCTTTGCCCAATGCTGGTTATCCAAACTATAATAAAAAGTAGCCAAGTCACGATGCTGACTAAAATCACAGTCTATTCGTAGATAAATTGTATTCCGGGTCAGCTCTATCCGTTCTTTTTCAATTGCGTCCACTTTTAGAATTGTCTTTTCCGGACCATTCAGTTCCACCACATTAGTGGCCATTGTAAGATATTTCTTATCACCGCTCATTACAACAGAAAGCAAACCAGAGTCGCCATTAAATGCACAAAGTCCGGCCACATCCCCATCCTGCATTCTGGATATATCCATAGAAACAGTAGCGCTACATGCAGGCCCCTCCATACGCTGTGTGATAGTATTGGGAGCTGCATACAGATTATCAACAACCCTGTTTGTTTTCAGTCTCAAATAACCCGGACGTTCACTTAAAGACCAATACTCATCCAACGGGTTATGGTTCCATTGCCAATTAAGTTTCAATTTCCGGTCGCTGAAATCATCACTTACCACTAAAGAAGTTTCCGGATAGCCCTGGATCGGCTTCTCCATAGCCAAAGGCACACGCCCTTCTTCATCCCCCAACATCGGCCAGCCATCCACCCAACGACACGGCATCAAAGTAGGTACACGCCCTATCCCGTTCCGGTCTTGAAACATCATTCCATACCAGCGTCCATCAGGCGTATCAACAATATTTCCCTGTCCTACTCCACCATAGGTGTCAAAAGCATCTTCCAGAATTACTTTCTTTTCATACGGGCCGGTTATCTTATCCGCCCGATAACACACTTCTCTACGAATACCATTCCTGGGCCATGAAATCATGAGCAAATAATATTTCCCATTGTGCTTTATCACCTGACTCCCTTCTAACAGCCCGTTCTCCGCTTCATCACGTTCAAAAATCTTCATGTTGACCCCATCCGGTTTGATGCCAGAGAGGTCACTTTTCAATTCTGCAAGCGCTCCCGTCGCATAAAAAATATACACCCGTCCGTCATCATCAAAGAAGAGAGATGCATCATGAAAATGTGGTGTACGAGATACCAATTTCCATTCCCCTGCCGGATCCGTTGCCGAGTAAATATATCCCTTATAAGGCTTGTTATTCGGAGAAAAGAAAACATAAAATTTGCCATTATGATAACGGATAGACGATGCCCATTGTCCCCATCCGTAAACAGTGCCCTCTTTTAAATCATAACCGGGATTATCCGTCAATCGATCAAAAACATAACCTACCATTTCCCAATTTACCAAATCCTTGGATTTCATAACAGGAGCACCGGGCATCAGGTGCATCGTAGTACTAATCATATAGAAATCATCTCCTACCCTAATAACGGATATATCCGGAACATCCGCGTTTATAACCGGATTCCGGAATGTAGCGGGTAATGAATCTCTTAAAAGACCTGTATTATCAGGAGCTATTTCCCTAGCATATCCCGTTATTAAAAACAACGATGATACCAATACAACAAAAAGTTTTCTCATAAACTATTCTTAATCAAAAGACTAGAGCTCTAGTCTCTATAATATCCATATTATTTAAACTCCCAATAATCCAGATTAAAAAGTTTTTTCCCTTTTTCTCCTTTAAAGCAAAAATAAAGGTCGTGCACTCCCTTAGCCTCCTTGATCCGGCATGACATCAATTTATAGATATCCATTCCTCCTGTAGGCGAAACGCTGACAACACCAACTATCGGACCGTCCACCTTATCCAAACGAATTTCTATTTTTCCTCCTTTTTCAACACAAGCGGCACTGACACTAAACTTCTTCGCCCCTTTTGTTCCAAAATCAACACCCCGTACAGACAAGTATTCGTCATTATCAATATCCGTCACATATAAACCACCTTTCTCAAAATTTCCGGTTTTCAAGCCATATCCCCAAGCCATTGTTTCAGCTTCCACTCTACGATAAGGATTGAAATTTTCTATTTGATCCAATTTTGTATCCTGCCAATAAGGCACTTCCTGAATTGTTCCATCCGGATTATAATACATTTTTGCCACAGATGTCGAACGGCGTTCCTTATGATCGAAAGTCTCCAGATGAAGTAAATCATAATTCAGTCCAAACACATAAGAATCTCCTTTATAATCAATAATTCCCGGATGATTGCCTCTCGTTCTCTCTGTAGGTTTCATGATATATCCTTTTGTAGTCCATGGTCCGGTAGCTTTATCACTCATCGCATAACCAATCCCCTCCGGACAACAAGTCGAAGCGAAAGCCATATAATAATGCCCGTTACGTTTATATACCCACGGCCCCTCCTGATAATGCTCCGGCTTATTAGCCAATTTTACAATTTCTCCTGAATAAGAGATCATATCTTCATTCAGCTTCACATAGTAAACATTCGGATTTCCCCAATACATATAAGCTTGTCCGTCATCGTCGATAAATACGGTCGGATCAATGTCGTCCCAATGTTCCTTTTGCCACACCAACGGTTTGTTCAAAGGGTCTTTGAAAGGACCATAAGGAGAATCTGCCACCAACACACCGATACCGTTACCATGAATCGGACAATACATATAGAATTTACCATTACGTTCAATCACCTGTTCCGCCCAGGCACCGTTATCGCGTGTCACCCAATCAAAGCTCTTCAAAGAAGCAACCGCGCCATGGTCGGTCCAATTCACCATATCCGTGGACGTATAGAGCAGCCAGTCCAACATTTTAAACCCTTCGGCATCATCCTCATCATGAGTGGTATAAAGAAAAACTGTATCATTATATACCATCGGAGCCGGATCGGCAGTATACTTTGTCTGGATAATAGGATTTTGTGCCACTCCTGAAGTGGCGGCAGTCATAGCCAATAGGAACGACACACCAAGGAATTTTAAGTTTCTCATATTCTTTATTTTAAATGGTTTTAGATTCTACTATTTCATATTTTTATTTTCAGATGTTTTCCTCTATATTCAATGGACTTTCCACCGACATTTTCTTCTACACCTGTTCCTGAATTCTTATCAACCCTTACCAACTTCAATCTGCGGCATACATGCATACCAGCATATTCGCCTTTACGATCAGAAAGGGTCAATGTGTTATTTTTATCATCCCATTTCATCTCAAAACTCGATGACTTCCCCTTTTCATAATTATAATTATCCCCCTCATCCTCATATACCGTAAATGAAGAGTCCGCCCCGGGGTAAATCCGTATCTCCCATTCGGCATCCACTTTTTCCGATGTATATTGCATAACCGGCCCCATTGGAATAATCGATCCTTGACGAACCAGAAGAGGAATTTTGTCTATAGCCGCTTCTGAAACAATCCATTGCCCGCCCTTATACTTTTCACCGGTCCAGAAGTCTGTCCAACCGGCTCCGGCCGGTAAATATACACGGCGTATCTTCTCTATATTCTCCAATGGACGGGAATCAACAGAATAATACATGGGAGTAGTAACAGGGGCAACCAACAAAGCCGGACCCAACATAAATTCATCTTTCAAATCGGCAACCCGCGTATCTGCTGAAAAATCAAACGCCAGTGCTCTAGTCATTGTATAATTATCACGATGCACCTTTCCTGCCAAAGAGTAGATATAAGGAAGCAAACGATACCTCAAATGAATCATTTTAATCAGACTCTCATAAAAAGGCTCGCCCGGTTTACCAAAACGCCACACTTCACGGGGAGTATCGGAACCATGACTTCGGAATACAGGCAAGAATGCACCATATTGAAACATTCGGGTATATAATTCCCGATACGCCATATCAGCCACTCCTTTATCGTAATCGCCTTTCCAAAACCATTGAGCGCCATTCTTCGTAAAAAAAGCTCCAATATCCACAGTCCAATAGGGACAGCCAGTAGCCATAAAATTCAGTCCTGCGGGAATCATTTGGGCAAAAGATTGCCAGGTTGCACGGGTATCACCGTTCCACGTTATCGTAGAATAACGTTGCTGACCTGCATAACTGGAACGAGTGAGATTTACAACACGCTTATTCTCATTCACTAAACGCTGGTTCTCATAAATGCCCATCGCATGGTATAAGGAATACAGTTGACTACGTTCCGCTCCCAATACACTACTTAATAAATTTGTATTCAATTCCCAACGCTGCCGATGATTATCAATCCCATAACCATCCTTCATAAAAGTCCAGTCGGCATCCAACGGTTCTGAAGCATCACACCACCATGCATCAAAGCCGTTACTAAAAAACTCTTTATTTGCATAACTCCAGTATAATTCTCTCGCTGATGGATTAAAAGCATCATACACAGAAGTTCCGTTTAATAATAAACCTTTCCGTTTGAAATCCTCCTGTTGGGGACAGTTCATGGCATTCGGCCATATCGATATCATTAATTTAGCATGCAGGGAATGAATTTCATCTGCCAGTTTTCTTTTATCAGGATAAAATTCAGGATTCATACTCATGCTTCCCCATTGACCTTGCGGCCAATAATTCCAATCCTGTACAATCATATCAATTGGGATTTGCCTTTGACGATACTCTTTTAAAGTATGAATCAAATCATCGGAACTGACATAACGCTCTTTAGATTGGATATAACCGAAAAGATAAAGAGGCATCATGGGAGAATTACCCGTCAACAAACGATAATTGGCCACTACGGCATCCATTGTCCTGCCCTTCATGAAGTAATAATCAATCTGTTTGGCTGCTTCAAGTTCCACGAAACTCCCTTCTGAATTGTCTTTAAACATCATCGCACACCCGGCGTCAAACAATAATCCGTAGCCGGCTGTCGAATTTACCACCGGAACCATAGCTTTTAAATTATGCTGGCATAAATAAAGTTCCTTCCCACGCAGATTCATATAATCTTCCATATGAGCTCCCCATCCATATAAAGCCTCCAATGGTTGCCATTCGAAGTTAATCCGATATTTCCAGGTGTGCCCTATGGTATCATGACGCAAAATGCTTTTGATTTCTTTATCACCATCCGCTGTTTTCTTTATCTGTTTGGAATGCTCGTCATAGATAGCCTGCTCTGTCACTTTCTTTTCTCCGACTCTGGGTATCTTCTGATTTTCCCGTAACAATAATCGCCCCTCTTTATCCAAATAGGTGATAGAAGCAGTATTCAAACCGACTCTGACCATCAGGCTGTCCGATTTCAACCAGCAACAATCCGTTTCTTTGGTATATTTCAGACGAACAGGTTTATCAGATATACGCGGAACACAAACATCCGTTCCATTTCCCATCCATGTGTTTTCCTTCGTATATTGAACTCTCACAATATCCGGGGTGACAAACTCAACCTTTAACATTCCCTGTTCCAAATCACAAGAAATGCCATTTGTCAGATAAGTAGTCTGCTTGACTTGCGACAAAGCCGTGAAAGCATTCGTTGAGATCATAAAGGCAATCATAAACCATGCCACCAGAGATCGTTCCATTTTATATCGGTTTTTCATAAATAGTACTGTTATAATTCCATTTTTTGCGAAACATATACGATAGCATCACGCAACGCTATACGCCAATAGTCCCAGTCATGTCCTCCCCCTTTTACCCGGAATTCATACGGAATGTTCTGTTCGCGAAAGGCTTTTATCAAATCCACATTCGCTTCATACGTAAAGTCTTTATCACCACAATCGATAAACCAATGTATCTTTTTCCATTCCATGACCTTGCTTGCCGTTCCCGATTGTATCGTTCGAATCGGGTTGTTATCATCAATCAATTGCTGACGCCACGAAGCAGAGGGATCATCCTTCAAAAATTCCAGATACTGACTACGCAGATAGCTGCTCATACCATATACAACATGGAACTTTTCAGGATGATATAGTCCATAAACAATAGATGCTCCCCCTCCCATCGAGTATCCGGCTATTGAACGATATTTCTTATCCGGCTTTACTCTGTAATGAGTTTCGATATAGGGCATAAATTCATGAAAGAAAAAGTCCTCGTATTTCCAATGCGGGGCATTGAACCAGATCATATTATTTTTATTTCCTTCCGGACACACAATAATCATCTTTGCAGCCAAACCGACAGAAACCAAAGTATCAACAACGGTTTGCAGGTTCCCTGAATAAACCCAATCGGTATTTGAACAATTTCCCCCATGTAATAAATACAGTACCGGATAAGTACAGGTGTCGGACAAGTTATAGTCATCCGGCAGATATATCGTATATTCCCGTTCTGTAATGCCTTGTAACATGGTACATGGCATTTTCTTAAATTCGATACGACTACCCGCATGGGTTATCTCCAACATACAGAAAACCAATATAAATGCAACAGTATACCTCATATTACGATCAACTCCCATTACCAGATATTACAATTTACTCTCATTACCAGTCACTTTTATTTTTATGCCCTTCTCTGTCTCTGCCCATAAAATCCGGCCTCTTTGATTTAGAATTTTACAGAAATTGCCTTTCCTGTATACTCTACCGTTTTCTGAACTCCATTTTGCAGGCTCACCGTGAACTTACGGCTCTTCAACATGCCATCATATCCCCCTTTTCTTACTCCTATCGTCAATTTACGGGATGCATTATTCCAGGAGATCGGAATTTCCGTATAAGCACCTTTTTCGTAATTGTAATTGTCAAACTCATCTTCATACAGGATAAAGTCCCCATTTGCACCCATATACACCTTCAGCTCCAGATGATTCCAGGGCTTTTCTGTTGCATATTGAACTTGTGGACCAATAGGAATAATACTGCCTGCTTTTACGTATAACGGGATAATAGCCAGTGTAGTCTCCTTCGTGATCTCCTGTCCACCGTCATATTTCTCATTGGTCCAGAAATCATACCATAGCGTTCCTGCTGGTAAGTAAACTTTAGTAGATTTCGCTTCCGTAAAATTCACGGCAACGTCTGTTTTCGTTTTTTTCGCTCCATCCCTGTTCCATCCCTCTTCTTCAGACACCTTCACCACAGCCTCCGGTGTATATTGTGCGTGGGCGATCGGAGCCACCAGAATTGATTTCCCGAACATATATTCGTCATTGATATCCCACACCTTCCGGTCATCTACAAAATCCATCATCAAAGCACGCATAAAGCTTGATTGACGGTTGCTTACATCCCAGGAAGTAGAATAAATATAAGGCAACAAAGAGTAACGCAGACCTATCATTTTCTCAATGGCATCATATACAGGTTCACCTTTTTTTCCGAATTTATAAATTTCCCTGTAAACATCGGTTCCGTGCGAACGCATCATCGGATTGAACGTTCCAAACTGCAACCAACGCACATAAAGCTCCTGATATAACGGATTCTTTGAAGCACTATCGTCATTCCAACTCTTATTATAATGTCCTGCAAAGAAACCGCCGATATCACTGTTCCAATGCGGCATACCGCACAAAGAGAAGTTTAATCCGGCAGGTATCTGGTTCCGGAAGCTCTCCCAGGTGGAAGCTACATCACCGCTCCATACATTTGCGCCATAACGTTGTTGCCCCAAGAATCCCGAACGGGTTAAAATAAACACACGCTTGTCCGAAGTCACCGCACGCTGATGATCGTAGACACCTCCTACCGTCATTAACGGATAAGCATTACGAACCTTTCTAAACGACCCCAAATAGGTTTTTGTATCCATATCTTCCGGTTTCCAATCCAGATGATCGGGTTCGGTAGAGTCCATCCACCAGGCATCCATTCCCAGTTTGAAAATTCCGTCATTCAGGTATTTCCAATAAATATCACGAGCCTCGGGATTGTAAGCGTCATACACTCTAACACCGGAAGGATATTCCATATCAGGAGGCCATGAATCAACTCCCGATTGCGGCCAAGTAGTAAAGTTAAACAACATTCCTTTTTTGTCCAATTCTCTATAAGGCTTGGTCATCGGACCGAATGACGACCAGATAGAAATAGCCATGTGCGCATTCATTCCATGGACATCATCAATCATCTTTTGCGGATTATTGAATGTCGGATTCTGGAAATCCATTGCATTCCACAAATAATTATGTCCCCAATATTGCCAGTCCTGAATGATACCATCCAAAGGAACCCCCAGTTCACGATACTTGCGAACGACATCTACCACTTCCTCCTGGCTCTTATATCTCTCCTTACTTTGCCAATAGCCATAAGTCCACAATGGAAACATCGGTGCCTGCCCGGTCAGGCTGCGTACCTGCGCAATTACCCCATCGGCATTCTTCCCGTACATGAAGTAATAATCCACACAGTCACCTACTTCAGAGCGGAAAGATGTTTCAGTCTCGTTATCCGTAAAAAGAGTCGGTGAATAATTATCCCAAAACACGCCATATCCTTTGGTGGACTGGAAGAATGGCGACACATCTTCCACGTTACCCTGCACCAGATTTTTAGTCATGTTCCGCTGAATCATCTTCCCATTTTGCAACTGCCCCAAACCATAAATGGCCTCTTCCTTATCCAATGCAAAAGGCTGATAAACATGATAAGTTTTTGTTCCGGCATCATCGAAAGGAGTAAACTGCACACCGTTCTTTTCTGTCAATAAAGTCTTTCCACTCTTTGACAGATAAGAAACAACTCCCGTACGGGTGTCCACACAAATACTTAAATCACTACTGTTTAATACAATTCTATTATCCTTTATAGCGGTCTTGAAATGTACCTCCTCCGGTTTAGCAATGACAGAAAGGCTCTGTTTTGCATAAGCAACGCCTTCCGGTGACTTTATCACCCGCACCACAGCAGGTGCAAAAAACTGTACTTCGATATCAACCGCATTCACAGTAGTCCTGATACCGGATGATGTTTTCTGATAATTCTGTGCCGACAATGTACCTATGCCAAAACATAGGCACATAGCCCCCAATAAATGATGTATCTTCATGATTTTAAGATTAGATGTTTTTCTAATTAATTACCGGCAGATGTTGCATACAAGCCAATCATTGCCCCCGTAAATCCTCCCGCTACATTAGTAGAAAGGATATCACCGGAAACGGTTCCCCCTACATTGGTAAACGTCTTGCCATCAGCTGAATAGTCAAAACGATACTCATCTCCCTTACCTGTCACTTGCAGTGTCAAAGGTTGTTCCGCCTCTACTTTCACTTCACCTAAAACCGTTGTTTGTCCCTTTTCCGTTCTTTCCAATATCAGATAACAGTCTTTTCCTTTTTTAGTCACACCAAAGACATAATGATATTGCTCACTCTGATAGCAAGTGATACCGGCAAAATCTTTCTCGGTTTTAGGTCTGTACTCCATTGTTGTCGTGGCGGTAAAATGATGATGCTGCTGACGGTAAAACAAGGTAGAAGTCGGTTTCACTTCCTTCAGATTGGTCATGAAAGGAATGATGCGCAAACCTTTGCCTGTCATATCTACGAATTCTTCACGAGGACCTCTAAGTCCGATCCATCTAAAGTCTAACGCCTTCGTTGAGAAATCATCGTCAAACACAAAATTTCCATTAGGCAGATAGCCATTTTTGCCCGTTTGATTCTCTACTCCCGAAGGCATTTTCAAGGTAGGTTTCATAGGTACCAGTCCATTCTCAAAAACAGGGAATGTTCCACTCCAGTCCACCGGCAGGATAAAAGTTTCGCGTCCTGTATTTACTCTGTTTTTCTCATTGGGACGTATTCCCAAAAATACACCGTAATATTTACCGTCCGGTCCCTCCACCAAGTCTGCATGACCGGCCCAGTCTACTTTATTCTCTCTGTTGGCAGGGAAATAACGTTGAGTCAGAATAGGATTGCTGTTTGCAGGCTGGTAAGGGCCTTTCGGATGATCGCTTACAAAAATCACTTCACTATGCCAGCCACCGGTTCCTCCTTCCGCACACATTAAATAATAACGTCCATTTTTCTTATAAATATGAGGCGCTTCAATCCAGATCGGTTTTTCTTCAATATTGACCCCACCGTTGACAATGATCTGGTCCGAGCCCGGAATCACTTTATCATTCTCCACATCATACTCCCATATCTTTATGACACGATGTCCCGAGTAACGCTCTTCCCCATGAGGAGGAGCATCATTATGCACCACATAAGCCTTACCGTTATCATCAAAGAAGATAGAAGGGTCAATGCCGTCAAACTGAAGTTTGATAGGATCACTCCATCCATCTTCCGGATTCTTAGTCTTTACTACCATATTTCCAAAGCCACCGGAGAATTGGGTGGTTATCATATAAAATGTATCATTATTCGGATTATATCTTATCGCAGGAGCATATACACCTGCACTGATACCACAATCTTCGACCTTTAATTGCGAGGTTCTGTCCAATACATGACCAATTTGTTTCCAATTCACCAGATCATTAGAATGGAAAATGGGCACTCCGGGAAACATAGCAAAAGATGAGCACACTAAATAATAATCATTACCTTTCCGCGTTATACTCGGATCGGGATAGCAACCCTGTAAAATAGGATTGTAAAACTCACCCGGTTTTAAAGGGTTGTTTTGATAAACAGCATCCTCCCCCTGATAAATAAATTGCGTAAAGACAGGAGCATTTTTCGCTACTTTGCCCTTGCCACTTACTTCCATATTAAAAAACAGCGTAATAAATACAACAAGGCTTACTGACTGCCAGCCTGACAAAATCATTTTTAATGTTCTCATATTATAACTTTTTATTTTCTATAATTTCCTGTTCCATAGTAGTGTTTGCAAATGTATCGATTTGATTTCATCGCATCTGTACAATCACGATACAGGCTTCTATATGGAGGTTACATTTACCACAAGCATGTAACATGATTCTTTTCTGGTGTTACAAAAGGACTCTAAAATAGAAAAATGGTAAGATAAATGACTACACGGCCTAATATAGCCAGGCTTTCAGCACTTTTATTTCCTCTTATGTAAAAGATTGAATATCAAGCAGTAGCAAACGCTCATTTTCCTTTAAAAGAAAGACCCCGTTGGTTTTAAAGCAACGGGGTCTTGGTTTAAAAGAAACGACCCGTTCCTTTTAAAGGAACAAGGTCGTTCTTTCTTTATTCATTCAATAAATAAATCCGGATTGTCTATCTGTAAAAATAAACAAAATCCAAAAACGGTATTACTGTACGTTCATTACAATCGTTTTCAACTGATTCTTATCAGAAGATCCTCCATACAATAGTTCATAAGTACCTTCCAACGGACGCATCGTATTCGACTCTACATCAAACCATTCTAAATTCTCACCAGTAAGAGGAATAGCTACCGATTCAGTTTTCCCTGCCGGAATATGAATGCGTTTGAAAGCACGCAAGGTATAGCAGGGGCCTTCCTTATCACCCGGACGTCTCAAATAAACCTGAACCACCTCTTCTCCATCACGTTGCCCGACATTGCTTACCGGAATGGTCAATACTACATTTTCACCTTTGGCGATTGTGTTCTTACTCAATTTAGCTTCTCCATAAGTAAAGTCAGTATAACTCAAGCCATGACCAAATGGGAAAAGCGGTTCTTGCTGCATATAGCGATAAGTACGTCCTTTCATGGAGTAATCTTCAAAATCCGGCAACTGACCTGCATTCTTATAGAAAGTGACCGGTAAACGTCCTGCCGGATTATAATCTCCAAACAGTACATCTACAATAGCCGTACCCCCTGCCTGTCCCGGATACCACGCCTGCAAAATTGCCTCACAGGTATTTGATTCCGGCACTAATCCGATGGCTGAACCGGAATAATTGATAAAGACCACTTTCTTTCCTGCTTTCTTCAAAGCCTTCAGCAAGTCGCGCTGAACAGCAGGAAGTTCAATATCCGTACGGTCGCCCCCTTTAAATCCCGGCACTTCCACCGGCATTTCCTCACCTTCCAGACTGGGAGAAATTCCTCCGGCAAACAGAACGATATCAGCATCCTTCACTTTCTCTACTGCCAAATTCAAATTAATTTCGACTTGTTTACCCAAATCAAAATCTAATGTAGCTCTCTCATTCCGTTGCTTAAACAGAATCTCAATATGATACTCTTTTCCAGCTTTCGCCTGCAACGTGTAGAGATTCGTCGGATTCTTGACATATACTTTTTCGGCTACCTGTTTCCCATCAACCATCAGGATTACTTCACTATCCAACTGGAAGCGGAAAACAACATCACCGGACTGTGAAGGACGAAAAACGGATTCATAACGAGCCGAGAAATTCGTTATTTCTACACCGGGAGCAAATGTAGTGGCCCCTGTTGTAGCAAAATGGAACGGAGTAGAGATCTGGTCAGTGGCAACCACTTCTCCTTCATGAGTCCGATTATTCCAGTATTCTGCCGAGAAGCCGGGCTTACCATTTATACTACATTCACTAAACAGGCTTTGCAGTGCCTCTCTACTCGTGCGGTCACAACCGGGCTCATACATCACTTGCCCTTCCGGCAATTTAGAACGGACAGCTTCCAGTAAAGTAACCGTATGTCCCGGTATACCATTATAATTTCCCCACTGCATCACAGAATCGTTGGCATTTGGTCCCATAACAGCCACTTTCAGCCCGGTATTCAAAGGAAGAATATTGTTTTTATTCTGCAAAAGCACCAATGACTCACGCGCCATACGCAGGGCTAAATCCTGATGTTCCTTACTATTAAGAGTAGAAGCAGGAATCTCCGCCCAGGCAGGTTGTTCGTCCATCTCTCCCAACTCGAAACGTGCAGTCAACAAACGTTTCAGCGAAACATCAATCTGCTTTTCATCAATCAATCCGGCTTTCACTGCATCTGCCAACGATCCATATTCACCACCACATTCCAAGTCTGTTCCCGACAATACAGCTCCGGCAGAAGCGTGTTCCTTGTCCGGATGAGTTCCATGTGTTCCCGGCCTGTAAAAATCAGAGATTGCACCGCAATCGGAAACAACAATCCCTTTATATCCCCACTCATCACGTAAAATCTGCATTAACAGACGGTTGCTTCCACAACAAGGCTCTCCCTCAAAACGATTGTAGGCACACATCACCTCTTTTACATCTGCTTTCTGCACCAAATCTTTGAAAGCCGGCAAATAAGTCTCCCATAAATCCCGGGGAGCAATATTCTCCGCATTAAAACTGTGCCGGTTCCACTCCGGTCCGGAATGAACGGCAAAGTGTTTGGCGCACGCGTGCAGTTTGTCGTATTTACCATCCTCCGGTCCCTGCAAACCACGAACGACAGCCATTCCCAGCTGTCCTGTCAGATAAGGATCCTCGCCATAAGTCTCCTGTCCGCGTCCCCAACGAGGATCACGGAATATATTTACATTCGGAGTCCAGAATGTCAGCCCTTGATAGCGTTTTAAGACACCGTTTTCACTGAAGATACGGGATTTCACACGAGCCTCATCAGATACAGCGTTGAAAACCTCATATAATAACGAATCATTAAAAGAAGCTCCCATACCGATAGACTGGGGAAAAACTGTGGCCAACCCTGCGCGACCAACTCCGTGTAATGCTTCATTCCACCAATCATACTCTTTGATTCCCAAGCGCGGAATAGCGGGTGAGGCATTTTGCATAAGTGCTACTTTCTCTTCCAGAGTCAATCGGGGCAATAAATCTTCCGCCCGCTGTTCAGCCGTTAAAGAAGTGTCTTGATAAGGTAATTTTTGAGCGCAAGAAAAAAGCAAAGAGAGACTGCATACTCCAAGCGCAAATTTTAGTCCTGTATTCATGTTATTATATTTAGTAGGTTATCTTGTTTCAACGCAAAGTTAACGGATTTTACCTCACAAGACCTATTTCGACGTATCAAAGACTATCACTCACGTTACATTCGGACACAAAAAAAGATGAAAAGCATGAAACCTTTCATCTTTTTTATAATCAATATGGACGAGAGTTTAGAATTCCACCAGAATACGGAATACCTTCCCCGGATTAGCCGCCCATTCCTGCATAGCCTCTAAAGCTCCTTCAGGTTTGGCAACTTTCGAAATCAACTCTTCTACCGGACAATTTCCTTCTTTCATATAATTGATGACTGCACGGAAGTCTGCCGGCAAGGCATTTCTGGAACCACGAATATCCAGTTCTTTCTGAACAAAGAGTTTCGTTTGAAAAGCAACTTCACTTTTAGCGTAGCCGATACAAACCACCCGTCCTGTGAAACCTACTTCATCCACTGCCATTACATAAGTAACCGGACTACCAACAGCTTCAATCACAACATCAGCACCCAATCTCTCTGTGATCTCCTGCATCCGTTCGTGCACATTTTCTGTCTTGGAGTTAATTACATAAGAGGCGCCTACCTTTTTCGCCAGTTCCAGCTTTTCATCATCCAGGTCGACAGCGATTACCGTTGCACCTCTCAAAGCGGCACGTACAATAGCACCGATGCCAATCATACCGCAGCCAATCACCATCACAAACTCGTTGTCGATCACTTGTGCACGAGATACGGCATGAAAACCGACACTCATCGGTTCGATCAAAGCACAGTCACGAGAAGAGATATTACCGGCCGGAATAATCTTTGTCCAGGGCAACACAGCATATTCGCACATCACTCCATTGCGTTGCACGCCTAATGTTTCATTATGTTCGCAAGCATTAACACGACCATTGCGACAAGAAGCACATTTTCCACAGTTGGTATATGGATTCAAGGTCACATTCATGCCTTTTTCAAAACCTGCCGGAACATCCGGACCGATTTCCTCAATGATTGCTCCTACTTCGTGCCCCGGTATCACAGGTAATTTCACCATCGGATTTTTACCCAGGAATGTGTTCAAGTCGGAACCACAAAAACCAACATACTTGATTCTTACTAATACTTCACCGGCTCCAACGGTCGGTTTTTCCAGTTCAACCACCTTCATTTCGGAGGGATTGATAATTTGAACTGCTTTCATTTGATATGTATTTGATAAAATTTTATTAATCGATTACTTTATAACCTTTCCAACCGTAATAGGCACAGAATACAAAGCAAATCATCGGCACGCAATAAGCCACATAATAAATATGCTCATGGGCATGCATGAAATAAGCCGTCAACTGCGGAAGACAGGCATTACCAACAATCGCCATTACAAGAAAGGCCGAACCGCTCTTCGTCTGATTTCCAAGTCCTTTTAAAGCCAAGGAGAATTGGGTGGGATACATGATGGACATAAAGAACGAGATAGCCAGCATCGCATATAGTCCGATCATTCCTCCCCATATCATCACCACTCCGCACAGGAGGATATTCATCAGAGCATAGAGCAACAGCATATCTTGAGGACGGAATTTCACCATCAAGCCTGTACCAATCCAACGTCCCAGAAGAAAAGCCAGCATATAGAGTCCGAAGAAAGTGGTAGCCGTATCTTCCGGCAATCCCGCATAGGTGCAGCAATAGACCAGGAAAAGGCTGTTGATAGCTGTCTGCCCGCCATTATAGAAGAATTGCGCAATCACTCCCCAACGAAGATGCGAGTGTTTTAATACTCCGAAGTCTATCAGTTTTTCTTTTTTAGCATCAGTCACCATTGCATCTGAAGAGGTTGTTTCATCTCCAAGCTTCGGCAACTTTGAAAAGACAAATACAACCGCTATGGCAATAAGCAGTAACGCCAATATCAGATAAGGAAGTTTCATGGCATCCGTTTCCAGTTGGATATAGGCTTGCCAACCACCCGGATAATCTACAGGAAGTGTTTCCCGTGTGTAATGATTCCCACTAAGGATAAGTTTGCTTAGGAACATGGCGGCAATGAAAGCTCCGAGCCCATTGAAGGACTGCGCCAGGTTCAATCGGCGAGGAGCCGTTTCAGAAGCGCCCAGCACTGTTACATACGGATTGGCAGCCGTCTCCAGAAAGCACATTCCGGTGGCAATGATAAAAAAGATGCAAAGGTAAGCCCAATATTCTTTTAGTATGGCAGCAGGGAAAAAGAGCAGTCCCCCGATAGCGGCCAGGATAAGTCCGAATATAATTCCCGCTTTATAGCTGTATCGTTTCATGAACATAGCTATCGGAATAGGGAAAATGAAGTAGGCAAGCCAATAGGCTGTCTCTGTAAAAGAAGCCTCAAATGTATTCAGTTCGCAGGTCTTCATCAATTGCCGGATCATTGTAGGAAGCAGATTACTGCTTATCGCCCACAAGAAGAAAAGGCAGAAAACCAAAGCTAAAGGTATTGTATATGTATTCTTTTTCATGGCATGAATATAGTTTTACGATAAGGTTGTTTTCTCAATCATTCGGACATGTTCTTGATGTAAGGAAGCACGGGAAGATCTGTAAATCCATAGAAATTCCGGGCATTCTCTCCTAAAAAGAGTCTTTTATCCTCTTCCGTCAATTCGGAAGACTTCACTACAAAATCATAAGACATTTTGTAGGTGATCGCTGTGATGGTACGCGGATAGTCCGAACCCCACATCAATTTTTCCATACCCACCCAATCAGCCGCTTCACGGATGGCTTTTATGGCTCCTTTAAAAGGATAGAACTCGTCATTGAAAAGCCAGGTGATTCCACCGGATTCAATCATCACATTGGAATGACGTGCCAGACGGATTTGCTCTTTCCAGTCGGGGCGAGTCACCATTCCGAAGTGTCCGATAGCTATCCGCAAATCCGGACATTCCTGAATAATCTCTTCCATTTCAGGAACCTGTGTGGCTCCGTCGGCTAGATCAATAGAAAGCAGAATGCCCTTATCTTCCATATAATGGAACATTTCCATCATCTCTTCACTGCTCAGCATCACCCTTCCTTCTTTCAGTAATAGCCGTTGTGCCGGAATCTTGATTGCCTTAAAGCCATTATCAATAAGTTCTTTAGCATGATTCAGAAATCCCGGCTTACGGAACTCGCACATGCCACAAACGATAAAACGATTGGAAAAACGTTCCTCTACTGTTGCCAGATAATCATTCTGAATTCCATCAATAAATTCTTGCGTGATGACTGCGGCAGCTACCTGCGCGTAATCCATATTCGAAAGAAACGTCTCCACATCATTCACCCCATTCACCATGAAAGGGGGAAGCATCTGGCGAATCTCTCCCATAAATTCCGAACGTCCATTTTGTAAAGAACGAATGGGTAAACCATCTACTACCGTGTTCTGCTCTATCCACAGATGAGCGTGTGCATCAATAATTGTATAGTCCATACAAATGATTCTGTTTTATGAATTTGCCCAGCTTACCCGTTTCTGTTCTCCGATAATCTCCTGCACTTCCCGAACGAGTTCCCAATCAATAGGTTCTTCGATGAAAGCGATGTTCTTTTTCACATTCTCCGGATTAGTCGTACTAAACAAAGTCGTTGCTATACGGGGATTGCTGACAGAGAATTGCATAGCCAGTTTCTCAATCGGATAGTTTTTTGCCTTGCAATGTTCCATGGCTTTACGGCAAGCTTCTACCAATGGTTGGGGAGCCGGATGCCAGGCAGGAACACCACGTTCGCTCAACAGTCCCATTGAAAGAGGAGAAGCATTAATCACGCCGATTCCTTTGGATTCGAAATAGTCCAGAAAATCTGCTAATTTATCATCACACAGGCAGTAATGGCAGAAGTTAAGTACAGATTCAATCGTACCGCTTGGTGAATGGTCGATGACCCATTTCAGATTTTCCAGTTGCAAGTCAGTAATTCCAACATGTCCTACCACTCCTTTTTCACGCAGCTCGACCAAAGCCGGCAGAGTTTCATTAACCACCTGATTCAAATCAGCAAATTCCACATCGTGCACATTAATCAGGTCGATAAAATCTATATTCAGACGTTTCATGCTCTCATACACACTTTCTGTTGCACGTTTTGCAGAGTAATCCCACAGGTTCACTCCGTCTTTTCCATAACGTCCCACTTTGGTAGAAAGGTAATAACGGTCGCGGGGAAGATCTTTCAGTGCCTTTCCTAAAACTGTTTCCGCCTTATAATGTCCGTAATAAGGAGACACATCGATAAAGTTCATTCCCGCTTCAACAGCAGTAAACACAGCCTGAATGCCTTCTTTTTCTTTCAAATCATGGAAAACTCCTCCTAAAGAAGAAGCTCCAAAACTAAGAGATGACACTTTCATCCCTGTCTTTCCGATTTCATGGTATTGCATACTTTTAGGTTTTAAATCATTTTGTATGAGACAAAAATAGGTCAGGAATGGTTTCAGCACTACTGAAGGCTCACGAAAAACCAACGTAACGGTTTACGTAAAAAATATTGCTTCAGATGCTTTTAATTTTCCGGGAATGTGCTTTCTTTGTGAAAAGAATACAAGTTACAGACTTTCAAATGGAAAACCGGAAACATACTTCACTCAAAGATCTCGCCCAAGCATTAGGGGTATCGATTCCCACTGTATCCAGAGCACTGAAAGACAGTCCGGAAATCAGTCGTGAACTTTGTGCCAAGGCGAAAGAACTGGCCAAAGAAATGAATTATCGTCCCAATCCTTTTGCCATGAGCTTACGGAAGAATGCACCGCGCATCATCGGAGTAGTAATTCCGGATATTGTGACTCACTTCTTTGCGTCTATTCTGAACGGAATAGAAAATATGGCCATTGCCAACGGATATTTCGTGATTATCACGACGTCGCATGAGTCATACGAACATGAAAAAAGGAATATTGAGAATCTGGTGAATATGCGGGTAGAGGGTATTATCGCCTGCCTGTCTCAAGAAACAACCGATTTTTCCCACTTATCCGCCTTAAAAAACATCAATATGCCACTTATCTTATTCGACCGCGTTTGCCTGACCGACCAATTTTCTTCTGTGGTAGCAGACGGAGTGCAATCTGCACAAATGGCAACACAACATCTTCTCGATAATGGCAGCAAACGGGTAGCCTTTATCGGAGGAGCGAATCATCTGGATATTGTAAAGAGAAGAAAGCACGGTTATCTGGAAGCTCTACGCGAAAATCGGATTCCTATCGAAAAAGAGTTGGTCGTTTGCCGGAAGATTGATTATGAAGAGGGGAAGATTGCCACGGAGACGCTGTTATCTCTCCCCCAACCTCCCGATGCCATCCTTGCCATGAATGATACGCTGGCTTTTGCAGCTATGGAAGTTATCAAAAGCCGTGGACTTCGTATACCGAATGACATTGCCATTATCGGATATACGGATGAGCAGCATGCCAATTATGTAGAACCTAAATTATCTGCCGTATCGCATCAAACCTATAAAATGGGAGAAACTGCCTGCCAACTACTTATCGATCAGATAAAAGGAGATAAGACAATCAAGCAGGTGACGATTCCGACACATTTGCAGATTAGGGAGAGTAGCATAAAATACGATAAGAAAAAATAAAAACAAAACACAATTTATACCTAAAAGAAAAAGTTATCTGACGTTCTATAAACTATCAAACAACTTTTTCTTAAATGACAATATATTTTTTAATCTTTTGACGGATCCGGCTTCTTCCGAATACTATCTGCATCAAGCAACTGAATATCAAAGATCAAAGCTGAATAACCGGGAATGAGAGTTGTATTACTATTTCCCGCACTGCCATAACAATATTTCCAAGGTATATATATCAACCAACGTTCACCAACTGTCATATGAGGAATTGCTTCTTTCCAGCCTTCTATTACACTACCTGACAAATCGAATGACACTGGAGGGGTATCCGGTTGAGAGGCATTTGAATCGCCATCCACAGGATCAGCTCCCTCAAAACCATCAAAACGTTCACCCAATATATTCGTACCTTTATAAAAAGCCTTCACAACTGCTGTGGATGTCGGATTCTCCCCAAAAACTTCCGTATGTACGCTATTCACTTTGATCGGAGTTTTCGTCTTATAATAAATATAATCATTGCCTTGTTCCACTTTAATCCGTAGTAATTGAGGGTCAGTTCCCGCTTCAAATACATTTGCCAAAGAATCAATAAATGATTCATTGCGTGAACGCCAATTATCATACTTGTCTACAGTTTCCGTCTCACTACAAGCAGTGAACGCAAGAGCCAGCAATACTAAGGAGAATAAATAGATCTTTTTACTCATTCGTCAAAGGTTTATTGTAAAGTTTTCAATAGAGAAGTGATGCTTACTCTGTCTGCGATGATATTATTCAGTTCAGAGATAGCGACACGCTCTTGCTGCATGGTATCGCGGTTACGCAATGTCACACAGTTATCTTCTAATGTCTGATGATCGACTGTTACACAGTACGGAGTACCAATAGCATCCTGACGGCGATAACGCTTACCGATACTATCTTTTTCGTCATATTGGCAATGGAAGTGGAACTTCAGGCTGTCAATAACTTCACGAGCTTTTTCAGGCAGACCGTCTTTCTTTACCAACGGCATAACTGCCAGTTTCACCGGAGCCAGAGCAGCAGGCAATTTCAAAACAACACGGCTTTCACCATTTTCCAGCTGTTCTTCGCAATAAGATGCGCTCATGATGCTAAGGAACATACGGTCAACACCGATAGAAGTTTCGATTACGTACGGAGTATAAGACTCGTTCAGTTCCGGATCAAAGTATTTAATGCTCTTGCCGGAGAACTTCTCATGTTGAGACAAGTCGAAGTTAGTACGAGAGTGAATACCTTCTACTTCTTTGAATCCGAACGGCATCAGGAATTCGATGTCAGTAGCGGCATTTGCGTAATGAGCCAGTTTATCGTGATCGTGATAACGATAGCTTGCATCTCCGAAGCCAAGTGCCTTATGCCATTTCAAACGGATTTCTTTCCATTTCTTGAACCAGTCAAGTTCTGTTCCCGGTTTTACGAAGAACTGCATTTCCATTTGTTCGAACTCACGCATGCGGAAGATGAACTGACGTGCAACGATCTCGTTACGGAAAGCCTTACCAATCTGTGCAATACCGAAAGGAACTTTCATACGACCTGTTTTCTGTACATTCAGGTAGTTTACGAAAATACCCTGTGCAGTTTCCGGACGAAGGTAAATCTTCATTGCTCCTTCAGAAGTAGAACCCATTTCAGTAGAGAACATCAAATTGAATTGACGAACTTCTGTCCAGTTCTTAGTACCGGAGATCGGGCATACGATTTCTTCATCAATAATGATCTGGCGTAACTCTTCCAAGTCACCGTCGTTCAGAGCTTTAGCAAAGCGAGTGTGAAGTGCGTCGCGTTTTTCCTGATGTTCCAATACCCGTCCGTTAGTTGAACGGAATTGAGCCTCATCAAAAGATTCACCGAATCTCTTGGCAGCTTTCGCTACTTCTTTATTGATTTTATCATCATACTTTGCCAACTGATCTTCAATCAGTACGTCAGCACGATAACGTTTTTTAGAATCCTTATTGTCAATCAAAGGGTCATTGAATGCGTCTACGTGTCCGGAAGCTTTCCAGATAGTAGGGTGCATAAAGATGGCAGAGTCGATACCGACAATGTTCTCGTGCAACAGCACCATGCTGTCCCACCAGTATTTCTTGATGTTATTCTTCAATTCAACGCCCATCTGACCGTAGTCATACACAGCGCCTAGTCCGTCGTAGATATCGCTCGAAGGGAATACGAAACCATACTCTTTGCAATGCGATACAAGCTTCTTAAAAACGTCTTCTTGTGCCATTTTCTTTTCTATATCTATTAATTTGAATTTGCTTTTTTCGTAAAAAGTGCCACAAAGATAGGTATTTATCTCATAAATAAGACAGAGAGGGTATTAATTTATCTTATTTACCCGGCAACTGTCAGCATTCAAATACTTTCTTCAATTTCACTAATGCTCGAATCTCACGTTGGAATGAAATCCCTAAAGAGGACTTTTTCCATTCGACAAGAAACCATTTTTGTAAAACGAATAGCTTTCTTCAATCACTTCCATCTCATCGGCATTCAGCGCATATAATATTTCGCGACAGAATTCCAACTGAGCAGTTCCGTTAGCAGTAACGATATTACCGTCTCGAACGGCTTGTTCTTCGATATAATCCGCGTCACCAGTATATTTCTCACCTGCTATATTTTTCAAATATTCGAGCGCATTGCTCGTATGCTTTACGTGATTGAGAAATCCGTGTTTACCGAGAAAAACCGAAGCATTGCAGATTCCGGCAACCAACTTATTTTCCCGAATCATTTTTTCTACTAAAGGAACTAAGGATTCCGTTTCGGGTGAAAACCAGTTATCTCCGCCTACCAGCACCAATCCGGCATAATCTTCGGGCAAAGTCTGGATGTCGTAATCCGGTAAAACCTTGAATCCTCCAATAGAATTTACAGGATCTTTAGTGAGAGAAAGTGTTTTTGTGATATACTTAACCGGTCTTCCGGGTTTTATACCTGCATTTATGCAAACAGCAATATGTGCGGCTTCCCAATCGGCAAAACCGTTTAACAATACAAAAATGAGTTCTTTTTTCATATTTTCCAATCATATTTTAATATGGTTCTTACCCTGAACAAATATAGCTATATTTCATTCAGTGAATAAAACAATATCACTTTTTATCCAATTATTCGTCGACTCCCAAACCTTCTCCCTCGAATTCCGCCAGTTCCATCTCTTTATCCGCTTTTTTCATCTCTTTGGTGAGCATATTTTCGGGCATGTATATATTAAAAGGTATACGCGTACATTTCATCTTTTTCACTTGCCGGCTAAATTCAGGACAGGCAACGAAATAGACACGTGAAACGGATACCTTTCCTGGAGTTACCTGCTCGGGACGTTCAAATCCCGGACTGGTCAATGATGTATGAAATGTACCGAGTCCTTCAATAGTAACCGGTTGTCCAATAGATAACAAACTACGGATAGCATCAACCATTTCCGTCAATATACCATCTATCTGCCCACGATGGAACCCACTCCGTTTTTCCATATACTCGGCAAATTCTCTATTCCGAATCGGATCTATCATTCTTTTAGGTACACCATACCATAATTCCTTTCTTTCTCCCGATGTTAAATCGGCTTTTTTTCTCACTACATAAGGCACTGCCATCGTCTATACTCCTTTCTTTTTTCGTTTATACTCGCGTTTTATCTGACACCCGGGTGTCAATGCCCTTGAGACCCGGGTGTCAAGCATACCAACACCCGGGTGTCAGTGCTCATGAGACCCGGGTGTCAGATAAGTGTTGGCTGCAACAAAATTAAATCTTTATTATAGGAAAACAAAGGAATTCTTCTATATTTGTGCCATCCCTACAATATACTTAAGAAAAACATAAAACTATGATCAAGATTCTTCTACTGATAGACTATTCCAGTGAGTTCGACAGGAAGCTGCTACGGGGTCTTGTACAATACTCCAAAGAGAACGGCCCCTGGTTATTTTACCGCCTCCCCTCCTATTACAGTGCAATGTATGGAGAACAAGGTATTTTGAAATGGGCCAAAGAATGGAAAGCGGATGCCATCATCGGACAATGGAACAATGATACGATTGATTTGCAGAAAGAACTGAATATACCTGTCGTATTGCAAAACTACCATCACCGAAGTGTCACTTACTCTAATCTCACGGGCGACTATAAAGGTACGGGAAGAATGGCAGCTCAATTCTTTGCTAAACGGATGTTTCGAAACTTTGCTTATTTTGGTGTCAAAGGGGTGGTTTGGTCCGATGAACGCAGTCAAGGCTACCGTCAGGAAGTGAAACGTATGGGCGGTGAGTATTTCAGTTTCGAATCTGATAAACAGGAAGATGAAATAAGGATGGAAGTCAGCCAATGGTTACAGGAGCTTCCCAAACCGGTTGCTTTATTTTGCTGCGACGATGCACATGCCCTGTTCATTTCAGAAACTTGCAAAATGACGAATATTCCTATTCCGGAAGAAATTGCTTTATTAGGCGTGGACAATGACGAACTGATGTGTAATATCTCCGACCCTCCTATTTCATCTATAGAACTCGAAGTGGAAAGAGGCGGATATTCTATCGGCAGACTGATTCACCAACAAATAAAAAAGGAACACGAAGGCAGTTTCAATATCGTCATCAACCCTATCCGTATTGAATTACGGCAATCTACGGAGAAACATAATATCAAAGATCCTTATATTCTGGAAGTAGTGAAGTATATAGAGACCCATTACGGTTCCGACTTGACCATAGAGTCTTTGCTTGCAAACATTCCGCTATCCCGCAGAAACTTCGAAGTGAAATTCAAGAATGCACTGAACACCTCTATATATCAGTATATTCTGAACTGCCGGTGTAATCATCTTGCAGATCTACTACTCACAACCGACCGCCCATTGGCCGATTTAGCAATGGAAGTTGGCTTTACAGACTATAATAACATTGCCCGGATTTTCAAGAAATTCAAAGGATGTTCACCTATTGAATACCGGCAGAAAAAGACTAGACAAAGATAAAATAAACGCTTTCTGAAGGCTGTTTTTCGTTTTGACATTAAGATCATTCATGAGAATGACCTACCTTTGTTTTCATACCTTTCGAAATACATTTTAGATATTAATACTATGCGAAGACATACCATAAGAGGAAAAACAAGAACGATTATCTATCCTATTATTATTTATTTGGGGGTCACCTCAATAATGGGGTGCAAAAGATTAAAGATTAACCAGACAAAAAGAAACTGGGAGAAGCTATCCGCTTACTTTACCCCACCACCACTGTACCAGGAAAAATTTGGGACTTACCGCAATCCTCTTTTATTTTACAATGGAGATACAGTCAAAAACGCAGAAGACTGGCTAAAACGAAGAAAAGAAATAAAAGACAAATGGTTGAACCTAATCGGTCATTGGCCGGCCATCATCGCCAATCAAAAACTGGAAATTATAAAAACCACAGAACGCGAAGATTTCAAACAACATTTAGTGCGTTTTTATTGGACTCCTCTGGAACAGACTTACGGCTATTTACTGGAACCGAATAAAAAAGGGAAACATCCTGCCGTTATCACAGTATTCTACGAACCGGAAACTGCTATCGGATGGGGAGGAAAAGCTAATAGAGATTTCGCCTACCAATTAACAAAAAGAGGATTCGTTACTCTCTCATTAGGAACTAGACAGACCACCAAAGATAAGACTTACTCTCTCTATTACCCGACTATTAACAACTCCACTATGCAACCTCTTTCAGTACTTGCTTATGCAGCAGCCAATGCATGGGAAGTATTAGCCAGAGTCGAAAGTGTCGACTCTACCCGAATTGGTATCATGGGACACTCCTACGGCGCTAAATGGGCAATGTTTGCTTCTTGTTTATATGAAAAGTTTGCCTGTACCGTCTGGAGTGATCCAGGTATCGTCTTTGATGAAACCAAAGATAATTATATCAATTATTGGGAACCTTGGTACCTGGGATATTATCCCCCACCCTGGAAAAATATCTGGAGCAACAACGGCAATAACTCTTCAACAGGTGTCTATGCCAGACTATGCAAAGAGGGGCATGATTTACATGAACTCCATTCTTTATTGGCTCCTCGCCCATTTCTCGTATCAGGCGGTTATTCTGATAATGTAGACAGATGGATTCCATTAAATCACTCTGTCGCAGTCAACCGGCTTTTGGGTTATCATCATCGAGTGGCAATGACGAACAGACCCAAGCATGATCCTACTCCCGAATCAAACGAAACCATATATAAGTTCTTCGAATGGTTCTTAAAAAGAAAAACGCCAAAAGAAGATTAACGATGTATTATTCTTCGTTTTTTGAAGATAGTTTTTCGTTTTTGCCACCGCGCATGTCTTTGAAACAGAATACTTTTGTATCATTAACTAGTTAACCGGTCTAAAGAGACTATTGTTAGAAATTAAAATTTCAAATCGACGATCTAATATTTAAAAACTTATCATGCAATGAAGAAAATCAGATGGAATCCAAGGTTAGTAACCTCGTTGTTTATTACTCTTTTAATGTGCACTCTCGATTGTCTTGCACAAGAAGTAATAAAAGGGTTTGTGAAAGATGGTAATGATGAACCATTACCTGGCGTATCTGTAGCTGTCAAGGGTACTACTAATGTTGGTACCATTACAAATGTTGATGGAAAATATAGCATTAATGCCCATAAGAATGACGTATTGGTATTCTCTTATATCGGAATGGTCAGCCAGGAAGTAAAGGTAGGCAATAAGACGAATATCAATATCACTCTTAAAGAAGATGTTTCCTCTCTGGATGAAATCGTAGTAGTAGGCTATGGAACTCAAAAGCGCGGTAGTCTGACCGCCGCTATATCTACTGTCTCCGATAAAGAAATCCTTAAAGCCCCAACCATGGGAATCAGTAATATCATCGGTGCACGTGTTGCCGGTATTTCCGCCGTACAAGCCAGTGGACAACCCGGTGCGGATAATGCCTCCTTGTCCATACGCGGACAAAGTGGTATTATCTATGTTATTGACGGTATCAGAAGAAGCGCAAGTGACTTCAACGGACTCGATCCGAATGAAATAGAATCTGTATCTGTATTAAAGGATGCATCCGCCGTAGCCGTTTATGGTCTGGACGCAAATGGAGCATTCATTGTCACAACCAAAAAGGGACAAACAGATAAAGTCACCATTAGCTATACAGGTACTGTGGGTATCAGCCAGAATGCAGAAGAACAAGAATGGCTCGACGGACCGGGATATGCTTATTGGTACAATAAAGCCCGTCTTCTACAAGATGATACGGAAGTATTTACCGTCGACATGGTGCGCAAAATGCGCGAGGGTGTCGACGGATGGGGAAATACCAATTGGTACGATAAAGTATATGGAACCGGTGTTCGCCAACATCACAATATTTCAGCATCAGGAGGAAGTGAAAAGGTTCGTTTCTTCACATCTATCGGTTATCTGGAAGAAAAAGGAAATATAGATAAGTTCAAATACCGTCGAATGAATCTTCGTTCTAATATTGATGCACAGTTGGCTAAAGGACTTAGTCTGTCATTAGGTGTTTCGGGGCGTATAGAAAAACGGGATGCTCCCAAATTTTCTGCCGATCCGGATGATTGGATGAATATTCCCCAACAGGTATGCTATGCTTTGCCATACGTACAGGATACTTATGAATATAATGGGAAAATATACGATGTTTCAACCCCGACTTCCGGCTCTCCGGTAGCTCCTATCGCATCCATATACGATTCAGGATATAACAGGTCCAACCAATCATATATGCAGTCCAATTTCAGTCTGAAATACGACACACCTTGGCTTAAAGGATTAAGTTTAAAATTTCAGGGAGCGTACGACTTAGTTCATGGGATGACTAAACAGTTAACCAAGCCGAATGAAGTCATGATTATGGATTTACCTAATGCAGCCACTACCACACTCACCTACCATAAGGACTACAGTGTTTTGAAAGATACACCTATATTATCCGAATCGGCATCACGCGCCCAGGAGTTCACTACGCAAACCAGTATTACGTACGATAACAAATTTGGAGATCACTCGATCGGAGTATTATTACTGGCCGAAACACGGGAACGTAATAGCAACAATCTCGGTGTAACGGGAACCGGATTAGATTTTATTCAGTTGGATGAGTTGAACCAAATCACAGGATTCACCAAAGAAGGGAAAGAGCAACCTGCTATACCTTCGGGTAGCAGCAGCCAAACACGCGTAGCCGGTTTTGTAGGTCGTTTGAACTACAATTACGCTGACAAATATTATTTGGAAGCTTCACTACGCCACGATGGTAGTTATCTGTTTGGCGGTATGAACAAACGCTGGGTCACCCTGCCCGGTCTCTCTCTTGCCTGGAGAATCAATAATGAAAAATGGTTTCATGCTACTTGGGTAGACAACCTGAAATTAAGAGCAGGTATTGGAAAAACTGCAACCAGCGGTATCCAGCCTTTCCAATGGAGAAATACGATGAGCACATCCCCCAATTCTGTCGTAATAGGCGGAGCCAGTCAGACAGCTATCTATCCGTCCGTATTGGGAAATCCCAATTTGACATGGGCGCAATGCCTCAACTATAATATTGGAGTAGATGTAACTTTATGGAATGGATTATTAGGAATGGAACTGGATGCTTTCTATAAATATGAATATGACAAATTATCTTCCGTAACCGGTTCACACACTCCTTCCATGGGAGGCTATTACTTCTCAACTGCAAACGTTAATAAAGCAGATTATAAAGGTTTTGACGTCACCTTTACACATCAGAACAGAATCGGAAGTTTCAGCTATGGAGCTAAATTAATCTGGTCATACGCATACGGAAGGTGGCTCAAATATGCAGGTGATTCTGAAAACACACCGGAATACAGACGACTGACCGGAAAGCAAATCGGTTCGAAAATGGGATTCATAGCCCAGGGATTGTTCCAAAGTGAGGAAGAGATAGCCAACTCCGCTACTATGCCTGACCGACCGGCTTATCCCGGATATATCAAGTATGTCGACAGAAATGGAGACGGTATTATAACAGTCAATCAAGATCAGGGGTATGTAGGTAAAAGCTCAAGACCGACCCATACAGGTTCTTTCAATTTATTTGGTAACTGGAAAGGATTCGATTTCGATATTTTGGCATCATGGGGACTTGGTAGCGATGTTGCATTAACCGGGGTATATACGGCAAGTGGTTCATCCGGAATCCAAAGTGCTACGGCCTTCACGCGTCCTTTCTATCAGAATGGTAATGCACCAGTCTATCTGGTGGCAAACTCCTGGACACCCGAGAATACAAATGCAGAGTTTCCTTGTCTGGAAATCAATCCGAGAAGTTTGAATAACGGGCTGGCCTCTACATTCTGGTACCGTAACGGAAACTATTTGAGAATAAAAACAGCGCAAATAGGATACAATTTCCCTAAAAAATGGTTGAGTCCATTGGGAGTGGAAGCTCTTCGCCTCTATGTCGAGGGATACAACCTTCTGACTTTCAGCGCTGTATCTAAGTACAACATCGACCCGGAATCTCCAGCTGTAAACAATGGATATTATCCGCAACAAAGGACTTATACACTTGGAGCTAAAATCACATTCTAAAATATACGCTATATGAAAAAGTTATCTATTAATATATCACTCTTCTTTGTGTTGCTGACTTTAAGTTCGTGCAACGACTGGTTGGATGAAGTAAAACAAACGACTACCGTTAGTGATGAAATCATCTGGCAAGATGAAACCCAGGTTGACAAATATGTGAATAGTTTCTACCCCCTCCTGCATGATTACGGTCAATTCGGGGAGGCCCAATTCTACGGAAGTTTTACAGAAAGTCTGACTGACGCATTTAAGTATGGTTCATATACGCTGGGACACAGAGCCGGCCATCCTAATCTTTATGTGCTAACACCGGATGCTATCTCTCCGGACAACTGTCTATACAGTATCTGGCTACGTTCAACAGCATACAAACAGATCCGAGAAACAAATCAATTTCTATCTCTACAAAGAAAATATTCCGAATTTTCAGCAGACAGAAATAAGCTCTGGGAAGCTCAAGTACGCTTTTTCCGTGCATTTGTATATTTCCAGTTAGCCAAAAGACATGGAGGCGTCATCTTGTATGACGATCTGCCGGTATCAACTAATAAAGCCCGCAGTAGTGCTGAAGAAACCTGGCAATTCATAGCCGACGATCTTGATTTTGCAGCCAATAATTTACCCAAGGAGTGGGATGCGGCAAACAAAGGGCGTATCACCAAAGGAGCAGCCTATGCACTGAAATCCAGAGCAATGTTATATGCCAAGCGCTGGCAGGATGCCTATGATGCTGCTAATAATGTAATTGCGCTCAAGCTATATGGTCTGACAGACAAATATGAAGATGCATGGAAAGGGAATAATAAAGAAGCGATTCTAGAGTTTGATTATGATGCCGCCAACGGACCTAATCATCTTTTTGACCGATATTATGTACCACAATGTGATGGCTATGACAATGGTTCAACAGGAACTCCTACGCAGGAAATGGTAGAATGTTATGAAAGCAAAAATGGAGAAAAGATAGACTGGACACCCTGGCATGGCATTACTGATGAAACTCCTCCATACGACCAACTGGAACCTCGCTTCGCTGCAACTGTAATCTATAGAGGATGTACCTGGAAAGGGAAAAAGATGGATTGCAGCCTTGACGGAAAGAATGGTGTGTTTATGCCTTACCGGGAACAGGGTACTTCATACGGCAAAACCACAACCGGTTATTTTTTAAGGAAATTGTTAGACGAAACGCTGACAGACGTCAAAAATGGGAAAAGCGCCCAACCGTGGGTTGAAATTCGCTATGCCGAAGTTTTATTGAACAAAGCGGAAGCAGCTTATCGACTCAATAAGATCGGGGAAGCCCAAAGTGCCATGAATGAGGTACGCGCCAGAGTAAAAGTGAATTTACCGGGTAAATCCTCTACAGGCGAAGCTTGGTTCAAAGATTACAGAAATGAAAGAAAGGTTGAACTAGCCTATGAAGGCCATTTATTCTGGGATATGCGTCGTTGGGAATTAGCTCATATTGAATATAACAACTATCGCACACATGGCTTCAAAATTATTGGTGCTACCAATACATACGAATATGTTGATTGCGACGGACAGGACCGCAAGTTTATAAAGAAATTATATGTCCTTCCTGTACCGTCTGAAGAATTGAAGAATAACTCATTGATTGAGCAATATGATGAATGGAAATAACAATAAAAACTCTTAGAACAATGAAAAACAAAATTATATCAATCATCCAGGCAGTAGTTCTTCTATGGGGAGTAACTAGTTGTCACAGTCCTGAAGAGTTGGGTTCTGACATTCAACGCGAAGGTATCAACAGCATCACTGCATCATTTCCGGACGATGACAGCAGCGAAAATAGTTTCAAAGGTGAAATAGATTATACCAATCATTCAATCACATTTGTTTTCCCATACAATTATCCCAAATTGTCGGATAATGTATTGCCGACCTCTGCACTAAAACGAGTAAGATTGAGTGCCAGCCTAGCGAATAATGTCAGTGTAACTCCGCCATTACTTTATATGGATCTTACCCAAGACAACTACATCACAGTGAAAGATCAGACCTCTGGGACTAGTATCGAATTCAAAGTAATAGGTGAAATCCGCAAGAGCAACGAATGCAGCATCACCAAATTCGATATTCCTGCCATAGGGCTACTGGGAGTCATTAATGAAAATGAAAAAACAATTTCATTAGTAACCATAGATAATGTAGGGGAGCAGATAGCAAACATTGATATCTCGCATGGAGCAACTTGCAATCCCAACCCCGAAACAGAGGCACTAGACTATGAACAAGAACAGACTATTGTCGTCACAGCACAGAATGGCATAGATAAAGCGACATATACGGTGAAAAAAGATATTCCGCAAAAAACTGTTGCAGGTATCCGCCAAGGAAGCGGTAAGTTATTATGGTCTAAAAGACTATCTGAAATCAGCGGTATTCTACTACCGGGTAAAGTAACCGGACTTGCAGTAGTCGACAAATATGTTGTCATCAACGAACGTGCCAATGATCGTGCCATTTACTTAAATAGCCAAACCGGAGAAATAGCAGGTTCTATGGATATCAGTCAATTTGCCGGTGATAATTCAAACTTCCATGCAACAGCAGACCGGGGAAATAACATTTTATTCTGCAGCTATACTCCATCAGGAGGTACTTTCACTGTATGGAAAGCTAATGGAGTGAATGAGAAACCACAGAAATATATTGAATATAAAACTGGCACCAATATAAGATTCGGCTGGAAGATTTCTATCCAGGGGGATTTGGACGCCAATGCCCTTATCACAACTCCTGTATTCCAGAAAGACAGTAAAGTGCAGTTTGCCCGCTGGCGTGTCGTAAACGGTGTCTTACAAACGCAGGATCCGGAATTTGTCATTATGAGTTCCTCTCTACTGACTTCAAACTGGATTAAATGGGCGGATGTGATTTATGCTGATGACACCGACACTCAAAGTGACTATTTCTTGGCTAGCCATGTCACAGACACTTCTGCCAAGCGCTATTTCTACTGGTTTAAAGGAACAGACAATAGCATAAAAGCGGCAAATACGGGTGCTCCGGGTAACACAATTATCAATGCTGTAGACTATGCCGTGTTCAACAAAGTACCTTATGTCATTTACAATCAGGTAAATAGTTTCAACTATGCCGTAACAGGTTCTGATGCTGTCCGTATGTATGATCTTAGTAGCGGCTCGTTCGACAACCAAATAGTAGTATGCCCGGACAAAATATATGGAGGTCTCGAGAATTCCGGTCAGAACACCGAAGGAACCGGAGATGTCGTATTTAAAGTTGCCAAAAATGGTTATTATCTATACGTTTATCTCGTATTCTCTAATGGAGGCATCGCCTGCTACCAATATGACTGTATTGATATGTAATACAAACAACCAGTAATCAACCTTATAATATACCACTAAATATGAAATTAAAAAATTTATGGTTAATAGCAGTTGCAATACTCATATACGCTTGCAATGCAGAAGAAACGAGATCGTGGGAAGTTACTTTTGATCCAAACAAGCCCAAAGATCCAAATGAACAAAGCATTATTAATGTGGCGGCAGGCAAATTCTATAAAATGAATGTTGTAGCCAACAGCGCCTACGCTGATAAAGCACCTCTTGATCCCTGGACATCCGGCACCAAACTGACAGATGAGGAGACCGGTACCCTCTCGACTAAAAACAGAGGAGTCGGTTGGGATGTACAAACAGTAGAAGTAATAATTGATTTGGGATCATTACGCAGTATCACAGAAGTATCAGTACATGCTATTTCCGATCCGACATCACAAATTGTATTCCCTGCTCAAATAGAAGTATCAACCAGCAAGGACAAAAGCCAATGGGAAAAAGCAGCCTCACCAATTACCTATTCCGACAGTAACGGAAAGTCGGACGCTTGGGGAAAAACAGACTTTAGTAATGTAGCATGCAGATATGTGAAAGCGACTCTCAAATCTTCAGCTTCCACCAGTACGATGATGCTCATCGACGAAATCAAGGTAATGGGAGAATTTCATAATGACATGAAGTACGTCCCCGAAAAAGGATGTTATCATGGAGCATTCCCACCATTATACGGATTCGATCCGGAAGACCGCGAAGGAAGTACTGACCAGTGTGCCGTTGCCTTATTCGAAAAATTGGTAGGAAAGCAACTATCTATGATCTTATGGTATCAGAATATGGAACCAGGACGAAATTTCAGCGAAATGCAAACAGTACGTGAGAAATACTGGGGAAAAAACTATCAGGGCAAATACCGATTCTTCCTTTACGGATGGCTGCCCGTTATTCCCACCCAGCAAATGGCAAATGGCGAACTTGACGATTTTCACAAATCATACTTCGCCGAAGTAGCTGCCCAAAAAGTACGTGACATGGGACCTATCTGGTTCAGACCAGCCAACGAAATGAATGGAAGCTGGACTCCGTATTACGGAGATCCCACAAACTATGTCAAGGCTTGGAGACGTATGTATAACATTGCAGAACAGTTGGGTGTCACTGCCTACAATGTCTTCGTATGGTCACCCAACAGTGTAAGCATGCCGGGTACGGAAGCAAACGCAATGAAAAACTATTACCCGGGAGATATGTATGTAGATTGGCTGGGAGTAAGCTGTTATCCACCATCGCTTAGCGCTACTTATCCGGAAGAAAGAAGATATCCGCTCACGCTGATGCAAGGAATCAAGCAAGTATCGGCAGACAAGCCTATCATGATTAGTGAAGGAGGATACTCCAGTACATGCGACCACCAGAGATGGGTAAGAGAATGGTTTAAGCTGAAGGATGAAGAGCCACGCGTCAAGGCCGTCGTATGGGAGAATCACGAAAATGCAGAGAATGGTGACCGCCGCCTGCAAAGTGACCCTCTGGCACTTGAACTGTACAAGGAACTCGTCCAGGATCCTTACTGGCTTGATTTGATCCCGGATGCTGTGTACAGTGAAATTGAAACAAGAAAGAATAATTCAAAATAATCAAAGACAACAAGTATTTTAGTATGAAAAGACTAACTCCATATAGCTGGCTGATTCTGATTATATTCTCCTCCTGCCTGACCCGTAATAAAGTAGCAAGTACTGATAAACAGATAGAAAGTTTATTATCGCAAATGACTTTGGAAGAGAAAATTGGAATGTTGCACAGTAACACGATGTTTTCAAGTACCGGTGTTCCAAGGCTTGGCATCCCCGACCTGCACTACTCCGACGGACCTCACGGAGTAAGATTTGAGGGAGTAGCCAATGGGTGGGAATCCGCCCAATGGGATAACGACGCATGTAGCTATCTACCTGCATTAAGCGCCTTAGCATCTACTTGGAACCGTGATCTGGCACAGCTATATGGAGAAGTTCTTGGAGCTGAATGTAAAGCACGCGGCAAGCATTTGAGTCTGGCTCCGGGAGTCAACATTCACCGTTCCTTACTTAATGGACGTAATTGGGAATATTTCAGCGAGGATCCCTTCTTCTCCGGTGAACTGGCTGTTCCATATATACAAGGAGTACAGTCACAGGGAGTAGCCTCTTGTGTGAAGCATTTTGCTCTAAATAGCCAGGCATACAATCAGTACAAAGTGAGTGTAGAAGTAGACGAACGTACCTTACATGAGATTTATCTTCCGGCTTTTGAAGCTGCCATACAACGAGGTGGAGCCATGGCAGCCATGGCGGCATATAACAAGGTTCGAGGGTTGTGGTGTACGGAAAGTCCTTATCTTCTTGATACTTTACTTCGTGATGAACTAGGGTTTGACGGATTAGTCGTATCAGACTGGAATGCAGTCCATAACACAGAGCGAACAGCTCTGTGTGGTATGGATGTCGAAATGGGAACAAGCATCAAAGAAAATGGGAAATATGCTTTCAATAAATATTATTTGGCCGATCCTTTATTGAAGAAAGTACGTAATGGAGAGATTCCGGAAGAAGCTGTCAACAAAAAAGTACGTAATATTCTGAAATTGATGATTCGACTTGATTTAATAGGACAAGCTCCTTATGACACCACAGGTATGGCAGCTAAACTTGCAATACCAACTCATACCAAGGCTGCCAGAAAAATAGCGGAGGAATCATTGGTATTATTGAAGAATTCCAAAGATATGCTACCACTAGACCCGGCACAATACAAGAATGTCGCAGTGATTGGCGCAAATGCAACCGAAGTATTTGCAGCAGGAGGTGGCAGTACAAAACTTAAAGCTAAATATGAAGTTACTCCTTTGGAAGGGCTACAAAATCTTTTAGATGGAAAAGCCCGGATCGAATATGCACCCGGCTATCAATTGAATAAAAAGGCATATAAGGTTGGCCATTGGTTCACGAACGAATTTGATAAATTCGATGAAGAGTTATATAAGAAAGCAATCAATACAGCTGCTCAAGCAGAATTGGTAATCTATATAGGTGGAACCTCCCACGAACATGGTTCTGACTGTGAAGGGTATGATAAACCGAATTTAAAGCTTCCCTACCAACAGGACAGATTATTAAAAGGTATCCTGGAGGTTAATCCCAACACTGTAGTGGTACTAATCTCCGGCGGCCCCGTCGAGATAGGAGAATGGTATAATGATGCTACGGCATTACTGCATGGCAGTTTTCTAGGGATGGAAGGAGGAAACGCACTGGCACGTACATTGTTTGGAGAAGTCAATCCTTCGGGAAAATTGACTACTACCTGGTGTAAGCGTCTGGAAGATATGCCCGATCACGTATTTGGAGAATATCCGGGTATAAACGACACCGTCCGTTTCAAAGAAGGGCTTATGGTCGGCTACCGCTACTTCGATACTTACCGTGTAGTCCCCCAATTTGAATTCGGTTATGGATTATCCTATACCACTTTTACTTATTCAGACATAAAGATGAAACCTGTATGGAAAGACTCGGACACAGAATTTGCCGTATCATTCACCATTACTAACACAGGAAAACGATATGGCCAGGAAATCGCACAGTTATATTTGCATCAAAACAAATGTTCTGTAGAACGCCCGCTTAAAGAATTAAAAGGGTTCACTAAGGTTGGCTTAAAACCGGGTGAATCCAAACAAGTCACTATCAAGTTACCGCGCCGCGCCTTACAATACTACGATACCGAAAGTAAACACTGGAAAGACGAACCGGGTATATTTACAGTATTAATAGGCGCATCGTCACGGGACATCAAATTACAGAAAGATTTCGAACTGAAAAAATAAAAACACATGGGAAACAATAACCTTATAAGCAGCAAAAAGACATACTACATATCAATTGCAATTCTGGCAGGGATGTTCTTTATCTTTGGATTTGTATCGTGGGTCAATGCCATACTGATTCCATACTTCCGCATATCCTGCGAACTGACACATTTCGAATCCTACTTTGTCGCCTTTGCATTTTATATCGCCTACTTTGTAATGGCTATCCCCTCGGGAGTACTTCTCAAGAAAGTAGGATTCAAGCGAGGTATTATGTATGGTTTTATGCTTACCGCCTTAGGAGCTTTCTTATTTGTCCCGGCAGCATTGGCCCGTCAGTTCGAGATATTCCTGGCCGGTCTGTTTTCCATCGGCACCGGATTAGCCATATTGCAAACTGCTGCTAATCCTTATGTCACTATTATCGGTCCTATTGATAGTGCCGCCAGACGAATCAGTATTATGGGAATATGCAATAAATTCGCTGGTATCGTCTCACCACTCATATTTGCTGCATTGATATTAAATGTTACCGACAAGGAGCTTTTTGCCACTATAGAATCGGGGACTTTAGACATAGTCACAAAGAACGCTATGCTTGACGAATTAATACAACGCGTCATTGTGCCTTATGCTGTTCTAGGCGTTATTTTACTGCTTACCGGTATCGGTATCCGTTACTCCATTCTGCCTGAAATCAATACAGACGAAGAAAACAGCACGGAAGATACAGGTAGCCACCATCACACCAGAAAAAGTATTTTCGACTTTCCTTACCTTATCTTGGGAGCAGTGGCTATATTTCTTCATGTAGGAACACAAGTTATCGCAATCGATACAATCATCAATTATGCCAATTCGATGGGTATGGACCTGCTCGAAGCTAAAACATTTCCCTCATATACATTGGCCTGCACTATGATTGGTTACCTGCTGGGTATCCTGTTAATACCGAAATATGTTTCACAGAAAAATGCACTTATAGGTTGTACCATCATCGGATTACTCCTTTCATTCGGAGTTGTATTTGCAGATTTTGAAGTAACTCTGTTCGGTCATCATGCCAATGCCTCCATTTTCTTTCTGAATGCATTGGGTTTCCCGAATGCTTTAATCTACGCAGGTATCTGGCCACTTTCCATTCATGGACTGGGGAAATTCACCAAAACCGGTTCCTCTCTTCTTATCATGGGATTATGCGGCAATGCCATTCTGCCTCTGATATATGGTCATCTGGCAGATATGTATAGTCTGCGTTTCGGCTATTGGGTATTGATTCCCTGCTTTTTATATTTGGTTTTCTTTGCAGTTAAAGGTCATAAAATAGACTCCTGGAAATAAATTAAAAACGAAATAATATGGAAAGACTCATCATAACAAATGGAAAACTCATTCTGCCAACAGGCATAGAAATGGGCCAAATATTGATATGTGAAAATGGAAAAATTGAGCAGATTATTCCCAATGAGAGCTATCAACCGCTCGTCGGTGACAAAGTAATAGACGCCCGTCAGAATTATGTCTCACCAGGATTCATCGACATGCATATCCACGGAGGAGGAGGACATGACTTCATGGATGGCACTGTCGAGGCTTTTCTCGGAGTGGCCGAGACACATGCCAAGTATGGTACCACTGCAATGGTTCCCACCACACTTACCAGCACTAACGAGGAGTTAATGACGACGTTTACCGTATATCGGAAAGCTAAAGAAATGAATGTCAATGGTTCGCAGTTTATCGGTTTACATTTGGAAGGACCTTACTTTTCACCGAAACAATGTGGTGCGCAAGACCCGAACTTCCTGAAAAAACCGCAAGTAGAAGAATATAATGCCATTCTGGAAGCCTCAAAAGATATTATCCGTTGGAGCATAGCTCCAGAGTTGGAGGGTGCTCTAGCACTAGGGAAAACTCTGCAACAACATCATATTCTCCCCTCCATCGCTCATACCGACGCGATTTATGAAGAAGTTGAGGAAGCCTTTACAGCAGGTTATACACATGTGACCCACCTTTATTCGGCTATGTCATCAGTGACTCGCAGAAATGCTTTCCGTTATGCCGGAGTAGTAGAAGCCGCCTACTTGATTGAAGATATGACAGTGGAGATTATTGCCGATGGCATACATCTTCCGAAACCTCTGCTCCAATTCGTATACAAATTCAAAGGAGTTGATAGAACAGCCCTCTGCACTGATGCCATGAGAGGAGCGGGTATGCCGGACGGTGAATCGATATTAGGCAGCCTCAACAACGGGCAGAAAGTCATTATCGAAGACGGAGTGGCCAAAATGCCGGATCGGACAGCTTTTGCCGGTAGTGTTGCAACAACTGACCGACTGATTCGAACCATGGTATATTTAGCCGGTGTTCCTCTCATTGACGCTGTTCGTATGATGGCCCTGACGCCCGCCCGTATTCTTCATATTGACAAAGAAAAAGGCTCTTTAGAAATTGGTAAGGATGCCGACATAGTCATTTTTGATAATCAAATAAATATAAATAATACAATATTAAAAGGCCATGTTATCTATACTAAATGAAACTAAGACCAAAGTTTTTCAGCAGGAACAATTAACAGTTCGAATTTTTCCATCCATTCAAGAGATGGGCAGTGTAGCCGCAAAAGAAGTCGGCGACCAAATTTGTCGCTTATTGGAAAGCAAACCGGAGATAAATATGATTTTCGCCGCTGCCCCCTCACAAAATGAGTTTTTGAGTCATCTGATTCATGACAAACGCATCGACTGGACCAGAATAAACGCTTTTCATATGGATGAATACATCGGTATACATCCGAAAGCCGCACAAAGTTTTGGACATTTCCTTAGAATTCGTATCTTTGACAAAGTTCCTTTCAAGAAAGTCAACTATCTGAATGGCCTGGCAGAAAACCTTGAAGAGGAATGTCAGCGATATGCAGAGTTGCTGACTAAGCATCCGGTTGACATCGTTTGTCTGGGAATTGGAGAAAATGGGCATATTGCTTTCAATGATCCGGATGTAGCAGATTTTAATGATCCCAAACTTGTAAAAGTAGTTGAACTGGACCCAATATGTCGCCAACAGCAAGTCAATGAAAAATGCTTCAAGACACTAGACTTAGTACCCAAAGAAGCTTTAACACTCACGATACCGGCTTTGCTAAAAGCTGAATGGATGTTTTGTATCGTCCCGTTCAAAAATAAAGCTCAAGCAGTCTATCAGACTGTTTATGGTGAAGTTTCAGAAAAATGTCCGGCCAGCATATTGCGAAGAAAAGAAAATTCTTCGTTATATTTGGACCCGGAAAGTGCAGAAAGAATTAATTTATAAAGGATTATGAAAAACAGAATCTCATTTCTTCTTATACTACTGGCTATCAGCTTCAGTATACACGCACAAAAAGTTATGCGGATCGGAATTATTGGTCTGGACACATCCCATTCCACCGCTTTCACCGAATTGATTAATAGTGGTTCGGATGAGACCTTTTCCAAAGGTTTTAGGGTAGTGGCAGCTTATCCGTACGGTTCAAAGACGATTCAATCCAGTTACGAACGAATCCCCGGATACATTGAAAAGGTCAAAGCAAATGGTGTGGAAATCACCTCATCAATAGCAGATTTACTGGAAAAAGTAGACTGTGTCCTTTTGGAAACCAATGACGGCAGAATACATTTGGAACAAGCCGTCGAGGTATTCAAATCAGGTAAGATATGCTATATTGACAAACCTATCGGAGCTACTTTAGGAGATGCAATCGCTATTTATGAAATGGCAGAAAAATACAATGCACCTGTTTTCTCCTCTTCTGCTCTTAGATTTACTCCTCAAAACCAGAAATTAAGAAATGGAGAATTTGGCAAAATCCTTGGAGCCGATTGTTATTCTCCTCACAAGGTGGAACCAACGCATCCGGATTTTGGTTTCTATGGTATTCATGGAGTAGAAACATTATACACAATTATGGGGACAGGATGCGAATCGGTCAACCGGATGTCTTCAGATAGAGGGGATGTAGTAGTAGGACGATGGAAAGATGGCAGAATCGGAACTTTCAGAGCGATTATAAAAGGACCGCAAATTTATGGTGGAACTGCTTATACTTCAAAAGGAGCAGTAGCCGCAGGAGGTTACCAAGGTTATAAAGCGCTTCTTGAGCAGATTCTTAAATACTTTCAAACAGGAATTTCACCTATCTCCAAAGAAGAGACAATCGAAATATTCACTTTCATGAAAGCATCCAATATGAGTAAAACAGAGAATGGAAGAATTGTTACATTGGAAGAAGCTTATCAAAAAGGTTGGAAAGATGCCCGAAAACTAATCAAAACTTATAAATAGTAAGAGAATGAAATCTATATATAAAGGGACTGGCATTATAGCAATTTTATTTATAGTCGTTTCTTGTTCTTTCTCGAAAAAGCAAGCTGCGAATAGGATGGAGACAAATGGTATACCCCAATTGGAAATAGTAGTACTCGATCCCGGACATTTCCATGCCAGCCTGCTTCAAAAAGAGACATTGACAGATGTCAGTGACACCATCCGGATATATGCCCCCGAAGGAACAGGCGTCAATCAATATCTGGAAAGCATTGATTCTTATAACCAGCGGGCGGAATCTCCTACGACATGGAAAAAACAAGTATATACCGGAGATGATTATCTTCAGAAAATGCTTGCCGATCATAAAGGTAATGTAGTAGTATTGGCTGGAAACAATCAAAAAAAGACGCGCTATATCATGGAGTCTATCAAAGCCGGATATCATATCCTTGCCGATAAGCCACTGGCTATCAACCCACAAGATTTCAAGTTATTGACAGAAGCCTATCAACTCGCCAAAGAAAAGAATCTTCTTTTATACGATCTGATGACGGAACGATATGATATTCTCAATATCATAGAAAAAGAGCTTTTACATCAGACGGAATTATTCGGAGATTTACAAAAAGGTTCACCGGACAATCCATCTGTCATAATGGAAAGCGTACATCATTTTTTCAAGACTGTTTCCGGCAAACCATTAATTCGCCCGGCATGGTATTATGATGTAGAGCAACAAGGAGAGGGCATTGCAGATGTTACAACACATCTGATCGACCTCATCAACTGGCAATGTTTTCCTGATGAAACGATTCATTATCTATCGGATGTCACTGTGAATGCCGCCAAACACTGGCCAACTCCAATTACATTAGCAGAGTTCAGTCAATCGACACAAATCGATTCTTTTCCTGCTTATCTTAACCGATACATAAAAAACGATGTATTGGAAGTGATGGCAAACGGAAGTCTCAACTATACCGTTAAAGGGATTTGTATAGGAATAAAAGTCACATGGAATTATACTCCACCCACTAACGGAGGAGATACATTTACTTCCATAAAGAAAGGAAGTAAAGCCACTTTAAAAATCGTTCAGGATGAAAAAAATGGATTTGTAAAAGAACTATATATACAGAAAGAATCGGACATTGACAATCGGACATTTGAAGCTCAATTGCAAAAAACAGTGGAACAGCTTCAAATAACTTATCCGTTCTTATCTGTCAAAAACAAAAAGAATGGAACTTATCTGATTGACATACCACAGGAAAAACGATTAGGACACGAAGAACATTTCAGCAAAGTGGCAAAGGCTTTCCTGCATTATGTACACAATCAGGATATGCCGGAATGGGAAAATGAAAATACACTAGCTAAATATTACATTACTACTACTGCTGTAGAAATGGCAAAGAAAGAAAGGAAACAAATAAACAAAACAATAGGTGTTAGAAACAAGATGCAAATATTATGAAAATGAAGCCATGTTTCATGGCTTCATTCCTCATATCATGGGGACCCGATTCGATATCCTGCTCATTCATTCCGATATCGACCGATTGAATACACTTTGGGCAGATATCACCTATGAGCTGGAGCGATTGGATAAAATATTAAATCGTTTTGATCCTCATAGTGAAGCTTCCAAGATTAATAATCATGCTTCTCAAAGCAAGATTCAAATCAGCAAAGAGATGGAATCAATCTTACAGCTTTGCTCATACTATTATGAGACCACTTCACACTTATTCGACATTACATTAAAAGACTTCTCCAGAATACAACTTCATGAACATTCATGCATCTCCTTTATATCTCCTGATATTTCACTTGATTTTGGAGGTTTTGCCAAAGGATATGCTTTGAAAAAAATAAGAAAATTCATTGAACAGGAGAATATTAGTGATGCATTTGCTAATTTTGGAAACAGTTCGATCCTGGGTATGGGACATCATCCTTATGGAAATTGTTGGAAAGTCAGTTTTCTGAACCCGTACAATCAGTCTCTTCTAAAAGAATTCGATCTGCAGGATACAACATTATCCACTTCCGGTAATACGTTACAATATACCGGACACATTATGAATCCGCTTACAGGCATATTTAATGAACAACGAAAGGCAAGTTCTATCCTGTCCCCCGACCCGTTGGAAGCCGAAGTTCTTAGTACGGTCTGGATGATTGCCAATGAACAGGAACAAAAAAAGATTTCAGAAAAGTTCAATAATATACAAGCAACCCTATACAATTTATGATATGAAAGAACATAAAGAAAAAGGAGTAGACTTAGGACTCAGACAATTCATCAAAAGCCTGGGATACGTTGCCGGAGGAACCGCATTATTGGCGACCACCCCTTGGCTGACTTCCTGTACTCCGGAGAAACTACAAGAGATCAAGCATGAGAAAGCACGAATCGCTTTGATTGGTACCGGGTCCAGAGGACAATACCACATCCATAACCTCAAAGAAATACCTCATGCACAAATTGTTGCCGTATGTGATAATTATGCACCCAATCTTCAACAAGCATTGGAACTTTGTCCGGATGCAAAGTCATATACGGATTACCGCAAACTACTGGAATCGAAAGACATCGATGGAGTCATCATATCCACACCACTAAACTGGCATGCACCTATTGTATTGGACGCATTAGCTGCCGGCAAACATGTCTTTTGCGAGAAAGCAATGGCACGTACCCTTGACGAGTGCAAGGCTATCTATGACACTTACAACCAGTCAGACAAGGTTCTCTACTTTTGTATGCAGCGAATGTATGACGAGAAGTACATCAAGGGAATGCAGATGATCCATTCCGGTCTCATCGGAGATGTAGTAGGTCTTCGCTGTCACTGGTTCCGTAATGCAGACTGGCGTCGTCCGGTTCCTTCACCAGAGCTGGAACGCAAGATTAACTGGAGATTATACAAAGAGAGCTCCGGAGGATTAATGACGGAATTAGCATGCCATCAGTTGGAAGTTTGTAACTGGGCAGCCAAAAAAATGCCGGAATCCATTATGGGAATGGGTGACATTGTATACTGGAAAGACGGACGAGAAGTTTATGATAGCGTCAATGTCACTTACAGATACTCGGATGGAGTTAAGATCGCATACGAATCATTGATTTCCAATAAGTTCAACGGAATGGAAGACCAAATTCTGGGAAGTAAAGGAACCGTGGAAATGGCAAAAGGTATTTATTATCTGGAAGAAGATCATTCAACTTCGGGTATCCGGCAACTGATTGACCAGGTAAAAGACAAGGTCTTTGCCGCCATCCCGACAGCAGGTCCTAGTTGGCGACCAGAAACAAAAATGGAGTACACACCACACTTTATCATTGATGGAGATATCCACGTAAACAGCGGATTGAGTATGATCGGAGCAGACAAAGACGGTTCGGACATTATCCTGTCTTCTTTCTGCCAGTCATGTATCACCGGAGAGAAAGCACAGAATATAGTTGAAGAAGCATATTGTTCAACGGTTCTTTGTTTACTTGGAAATCAGGCCATGGAAGAACAACGCCACATATTCTTTCCTGACGAATATAAAATACCTTATATGAAATTCTAAACCATGAAAGATATTATCATCACATCCCAAAAGCTGAAACGAGAAAGAAATATCTATCTTCTAAGTTTCATACTTGCGTTTATCGTCAATGTTATTGCAATCATTGTCTATTCCCGACCATGGATCGAAGTAATTTCTCAAATCGGATATGTGATTGTCATCAGCATTTTCATTTATTTCATCCTATGGATTCCCCGGGGAATTCTTAGCGTCCTGATCCGTCTTTTCCGAAGAAAAAAATAAGAAATTTACGTTTTTTGAGGGAGAATTGACGGAAATACTCATTCACATATCCTAATAACAACCTAATTTTGGAGAAAAATAGATACTATGACAACAAGAAGAGATTTCATCAAAAAAACAGTAGCAGGTACAGCTGCACTTTCTTTAGGAAGCATACTTCCAGGGTTTGGTTCCAGCCGATATCAAGATATTCTGGGGGCTAATGAGAAAATACGTATCGGAGTTATTGGCGTAAATTCCAGAGGCAGTGCTCTCGCGCAAGGATTTGCCAAACAACCCGATTGTGAAGTAACTTACATTTGCGATGTAGACTCAAGAGCACTTGAAAAATGCCAGGCTGCGATTCACAAACTGACCGGACGGACTCCAAAAGGAGAAAAAGACATACGCAAAATGTTAGAATCCAATGAGTTTGAGGCAGTAGTAATCGCCACTCCGGATCATTGGCATGCTAAAGCAGCCATTATGGCTATGCAAGCCGGCAAACACGTTTATCTGGAAAAACCAACCAGCCACAATCCGGCAGAAAATGAAATGTTGGTTAGAGCCACTTTAAAATACAATCGAATCGTTCAGGTTGGCAATCAACGCAGATCATTCCCGAATGTAATCAAAGCGATGGAGGAAATCAAGTCCGGCACCATCGGAAAAGTGAGATATGCCAAATCATGGTATGTCAACAACCGTCCTTCTATCGGAACAGGTAAAATCATTCCCGTACCGGATTATCTGGACTGGGATTTGTGGCAAGGCCCTGCCCCGCGTGTACCCGATTTCAAGGATAACTTCATTCATTACAACTGGCACTGGTTCTGGAACTGGGGAACTGGAGAAGCTTTAAATAACGGTACTCACTTTGTCGACATGCTTCGCTGGGGACTAGGTGTGGATTATCCAACCAAAGTAGATTCGATCGGAGGACGTTATCGTTTTCAGGATGATTGGCAGACGCCGGATACACAGCTTATCACTTTCCAGTTTGGCGACGAAGCATCTTTCTCCTGGGAAGGACGTAGTTGCAATACGATGCCGGTAGACGGATATGGAGTCGGTACTGCATTCTATGGAGATACGGGCACTCTTTTTATTGGTGGCGGTAACGAATATAAGATAGCAGATATCAAAGGCAAAACGATCAAGGAGGTAAAGAGTGATTTGAAGTTTGAAACCGGAAATCTCCTGAATCCTTCAGAAAAGCTGGACTCTTTCCACTTCCGGAACTGGTTTGATGCTATCCGCAAAGGTACTAAGTTAAACTCCGGAATTGTAGATGCCTGTATCAGTACCCAGCTAGTACAATTGGGCAATATCGCTCAGCGCGTCGGTCATTCATTACAAATCGATCCGGGAAGCGGCCGTATTCTCAACGATTTGGAGGCTAATAAGCTCTGGGGAAGAGAGTATGAGAAAGGATGGGAAATACGAGTTTAATCCCGACTCCATTTTCCTGTTTTTTCATTAGGTTATAATTTTACAGAAAGACATATCTAATAAAGATATGTCTTTCTGTTTCCCTTCGCAAAGCTGATTTATACCCTTTTAACACACGGAATATTCCCCGTTTTTCATCGAAATCTCTTTTATTTTTGTATTTTTGCGTGCGTATGCGTTAATATTATAGTATATACAAATTTATGAGTGACGAAATCAACGAGATAACGGAAGGACATTCAGACTACAAACCGGCGGACACGCGGGACGAAAACGTAAAGCATCAGTTAACAGGCATGTACCAGAATTGGTTTCTGGACTATGCTTCATACGTTATACTGGAACGTGCCGTACCTCATATCAATGACGGTTTAAAGCCTGTGCAACGACGTATTTTACATTCAATGAAACGTCTGGACGACGGACGGTATAACAAAGTGGCTAACATTGTGGGACACACCATGCAGTTCCACCCCCACGGTGATGCTTCTATCGGAGATGCCCTGGTACAGTTGGGACAGAAAGACCTGTTGATCGATTGTCAGGGTAACTGGGGTAATATCCTCACCGGAGACGGCGCAGCTGCTCCCCGTTATATCGAAGCACGCTTGTCCAAGTTTGCGCTGGATGTTGTCTTCAATCCCAAAACTACCGAATGGAAACTTTCTTATGACGGACGAAACAAGGAACCGGTCACTCTTCCTGTGAAATTCCCGTTATTATTAGCACAGGGAGTGGAAGGTATCGCCGTGGGACTTTCTTCCAAGATCTTACCACACAATTTCAACGAACTTTGTGATGCCTCTATCAGCTATTTACGCGGAGAGGAATTCCAACTATATCCTGATTTCCAGACAGGAGGCTCTATCGATGTAGCCAAATACAACGACGGAGAGCGTGGCGGAGCCGTGAAAGTACGTGCCAAGATCAACAAGATTGACAATAAAACGCTTGCTATCACAGAAATTCCATACGGAAAGACAACTTCGACAGTAATCGACTCTATCCTGAAAGCTGTTGATAAAGGAAAGATCAAAATTCGTAAGGTAGACGACAACACGGCTGCCAACGTAGAAATATTAGTACACCTCGCACCCGGCACCTCATCAGATAAAACGATTGATGCTCTGTACGCTTTCACTGACTGCGAAGTAAGTATCTCGCCCAACTGCTGTATCATCGATGATAGTAAGCCGCATTTCCTCACTGTGAGCAAAGTCCTGAAAAAGTCGGCAGACAATACGATGGATTTGCTGAAGCAGGAGCTGGAAATCAAGAAAGGAGAAATTCTGGAATCCCTGCATTTCTCTTCTCTCGAAAAGATATTTATCGAAGAACGCATCTATAAGGATAAAGAGTTCGAGCAATCCAAAGACATGGATGCAGCCTGTGCACACATCGACGAACGTCTGACACCTTACTATCCGACATTTATCCGTGAAGTTACGAAAGAAGATATTCTCAAGTTGATGGAAATCAAAATGGGCCGTATCCTGAAATTCAACTCAGACAAAGCGGATGAACTGATTGCCAATATGAAAGAGGAAATTGCCGAGATTGATAACCACCTGGCTCACATCGTGGATTATACAGTCAACTGGTATCAGATGCTGAAGAACAAATACGGCAAGAATTTCCCGCGCCACACGGAATTGCGAAACTTCGACACCATCGAAGCAGCCAAAGTAGTAGAAGCAAACGAGAAACTCTATATCAACCGTGAAGAAGGATTTATCGGAACGACCTTGAAGAAAGATGAGTTCGTAGCCTGCTGTTCGGATATCGACGATGTCATTATCTTCTTCCGTGATGGTAAGTATATCGTCACCCCCGTTGCCGATAAGAAATTTGTCGGTAAGAACGTTCTTTATGTCAATGTATTCAAGAAGAACGATAAACGTACGATCTACAACGTAGCCTACCGCGACGGAAAAGAAGGAACGACCTACGTAAAACGCTTCGCCGTAACTTCCGTGGTCCGCGACCGCGAATATGATGTGACACTGGGAACTCCTGATTCACGGATTACCTATTTCAGTGCCAACCCGAACGGAGAAGCCGAAATTATCAAGGTGACATTGAAGCCGAACCCACGTGTACGCCGCATCATCTTCGAGCATGACTTCAGCGAAGTCAGTATCAAGGGACGCCAGGCACGGGGGGTAATTCTCACCCGCTTGCCGGTACACAAAATATCCCTGAAACAGAAAGGCGGCTCTACTCTCGGTGGACGTAAAGTCTGGTTCGACCGTGACATACTTCGCCTCAACTATGATGGACGCGGCGAATATCTGGGAGAATTCCAAAGTGACGACTCCATACTGGTTGTGCTGAACAACGGTGACTTCTACACCACTAACTTCGACTTGAGCAATCACTACGAAGACAATGTGAGCATCGTTGAGAAATTCGATCCGCACAAGATATGGACTGCCGCACTTTATGATGCCGATCAGCAGAATTACCCGTACCTGAAACGTTTCTGCTTCGAGGCCTCCAACCGCAAACAGAACTATCTGGGAGAGAATAAGAATAATCGCCTCATCTTGCTGACCGACGAATACTATCCGCGCCTGGAAGTTATATTTGGCGGACACGACAGTTTCCGTGATCCGTTGGATATCGACGCAGATGAGTTCATTGCCGTCAAAGGGTTTAAAGCCAAAGGAAAACGTATCACGACCTATGCCGTAGATACGATCAACGAACTTGAACCGACCCGCTTCCCCGAACCTGCGCAAGAGCAACAGGCCCCCCCGGAAGAGGAACCGGAAAATCTGGACCCGGACAGCGATAAGAGCGAAGGCGATATTATTGATGAGATCACCGGGCAGATGAAATTATTCTGATGAAGAAAAAACTAATATACCTAGGGCTGACAGGATGCATCCTGTTCGCCCTTTGCACCAGATTACAAGCGCAGATTGACAGTCTGCAAACCCATCGGTATGTAACACGTGCCACCATGTACGGTGTAGGATTTACCAACGTATTCGACACCTATCTTTCGCCGCAGGAATACAAAGGAATCGACTTCCGTATTTCCCGCGAGACGATTCGGATGACCAAGTTATTCGATGGAAATGTGTCTGTACAGAATTTCTTTCAGGCAGACATCGGTTATACCCACAACCGTGCCGACAACAATAATACCTTCTCCGGATTAGTCAACTGGAATTACGGATTACACTACCAGTTTCGGCTGACGGAGAATTTCAAATTATTAGCCGGAGGATTGATAGATGCCAACGGAGGCTTTGTCTATAATCTCCGGAACACCAACAATCCGGCATCCGCACGGGCATACGTCAACCTGGATGCCTCCGGAATGGCTATCTGGCATTTGAAAATCAAACGGTACCCGATGGTATTACGCTATCAGGTCAACCTACCGGTGATGGGAGTGATGTTCTCACCGCACTACGGACAATCTTATTACGAGATATTCTCTTTAGGAAATTCGAGTGGAGTGATAAAGTTCACCTCCCTGCACAACCAGCCTTCACTGCGTCAGATGCTCTCCGTCGACTTACCGATAGGATATACCAAAATGCGATTCAGCTATCTGGCCGATTTGCAACAATCCAATGTAAACAATATCAAGACACATACCTACTCGCACGTATTCATGGTAGGATTTGTGAAAGACCTATACCGTATCCGAAACAAAAAAGGAACAGCTTTGCCTTCATCGGTCAGAGCCTACTAAGAGAACAAAAATTTAATGTTGAAACTTCAAGTGAGATCAATTAAGAATGAGAAATAAGATTAGACAAATGCTTTGGCTGCTCTGTTGTCTTCCGGTATTGACCGGTTGCATCGGAGAAGAAGACTACGCCAATGATCCTGTAGGAAACTTCGAACAACTATGGAAGATCATCGACGAACAGTATTGTTTTCTGGAAGCAAAAGGTATTGACTGGGATGCCGTTCGCGACAAATATAGCCCACTGATTATTCCGACAATGTCTAATGACGATCTGTTTGACATCCTAAGCCAGATGCTATACATTTTAAAAGACGGGCATGTCAATCTATCCTCTGCCAAACGTACTTCTTTCTACGATGAATGGTATCAGGGTTACGACTGGAACTACCGGGAAGACATTCTCTATCAAACTTATCTGGGTAGTGCCAGTACAGGATACTACACATCCGCCGGTTTAAAGTATAAAATATTCGATAACAACATAGGATATATTCGTTACGAAAGCTTCAGCTCCGGAGTCGGAGACGGCAACTTGGATGAAGTTCTTCTCTACCTGGCCACCTGCAACGGATTAATCATCGATGTACGTGATAACGGAGGCGGAAACCTGACCAATTCCACCCGGATCGCCGCCCGGTTTACCAACGAGAAAGCGCTCACCGGATATATACAGCATAAAACCGGACCGGGACATAATGATTTCTCCAAGATGGAGCCGATCTATCTGGAACCATCCAACAGTATCCGGTGGCAAAAGAAAGTAATCATCCTGACCAATCGTCGCTGTTATAGTGCTACCAATGACTTTGTGAATGCGATGCGTAGCTTAAACAAAGACAATAAAGATAAACGAATCATCCAGTTAGGTGACTGGACCGGAGGCGGTTCGGGACTTCCTTTCTCGTCGGAATTACCTAATGGATGGAGCATCCGTTTCTCCGCCAGTCCGCATTTCGATAAAAACAAGCAACCCTTGGAAGAAGGTATTGAACCGGATATTGCTATCAATATGTCTGAATCAGACCAACTTAAGCACAAAGACACTCTGATTGAAAAAGCATTCGAAATCTTAAGTGAATAACTTTATTGTCGAATTATTTGCCAAATCAGAAAATCTTCCTATCTTTGCACCGCTAAACAAAAAAGCTACACATGCGGATGTGGCGTAATTGGTAGCCGCGCCAGACTTAGGATCTGGTGCCGTGAGGCGTGTAGGTTCGAGTCCTATCATCCGCACACTTTCTATAGTATAAATAGACAAAAAAGCCTCTAAATGAATATTTAGAGGCTTTTTTATATCCTTTTCACAGGTTATTAAAAAAATGCGGTAACATTCTCGGTGACGTGCGGGTCCCTTTCATGGTTACTTCTTTGTTTTATTCGCATGTTTGGCTATAAACTCCTTAGGTAGAATACCATAAGCTTTCTGGAATACACGAGTAAAATAGGAAGCTGTACTAAAACCTACACTATATGCAACCTCATTTACCCTCATATCGGTCTCCAACAATAATTGACAGGCTTTTCGCAGACGGTAATTCCGTAAATAATCGCCTGGTGTTACACCTCCTATGGCTTTAAGCTTTCTTTGTAGGTGAGAACGGCTGATATTGAAAATATCAGTTAATGATTCTACCGAGAAATTTTCGTCTGCGATATGCTTTTCTATTTCTTCATTTAACTGACTCAGAAATAGCTCGTCATTTTTACTGGTAACTAATGAAGAGTAAGAAATAAAAGGAGAACGATTAAAGGCGTCAAGCACAGTTCTACGATTCTCGAGTAAACTTATGATTTGCGCCTTCAGAAATGACACAGAAAACGGCTTTTCGATGAAAACATCCGCACCGGAGTGTAATCCTTCTATCTTAACTGCATTTTCAGTTTTAGCTGAAAGTAGAATAATTGGTATATGGTTATAATTGAGATCCGACTTCAATTTCTTAGTAAATGAGATACCGTCTATCCCTGGCATCATAATATCTGAGATTATAATATCATAGCTATTCTCTTCTAATAATAACATTGCTTCCTCGGCATTGAAAGCGGTATCGGCAGCATAGTCTTTGTGCAAAGAGTTCTTTATAAATGATGCCATTTCGATATTATCCTCGACAATTAGTATGCTGTTTTTGTTTTCTGACACACTTCTATCTTTTATTATTTCCTTTTCGAGAGGAATACTATCAAGTTCGGATTTATGCTGGCATAGAAGTGGTAAATCGGAAAAATTGAATATAAATGTAGCTCCCCCAGCTTCATTGTCTTTTACAGTAATATTACCGTTTAACATCTCTGCTAGTTTTTTAGCCAAAGATAATCCCAGGCCGGTACCCATTTTCCCACTATCATTTTGTACTTGATAAAAAGGATCAAATATCAGTTTCTTATAAGTATCAGAGACACCATTGCCATTGTCTTCGACAAAAACAGAATAAGTTGCATCTTTATTCTTTACGAGAGATAAGACTATCTTATCTTTAGTATATTTGAGTGCATTTGTAAGCAAATTCCCTATTATTTTGATTAATGCATCTGTATCTGAATTTACTATAAATTCATCTTGAGGGAGCTGGAGAATAAAATCAATATGCTGCTTCTGCGCTGTTTTACTGATGCGTCCGTACAAATCCGTTAAGAGATGGCGCAAATCTACTCTTGCCGGATTTATAATATATTGAGTTGAGTCCATCTTTCTAAAATCCAGTAACTGATTAATCAAATCAGTCAACCTGTCACAATTCTTTTCGATTATCAATATATTCTCTTTAGTCTCAGGGCTTCCTTCTCCTGAATTAACAACTTCCTCCAAAGGCGCAGAGATTAAGCTCAGCGGAGTTCTTATTTCGTGAGCTATAGTAGTGAAGAAATCTATTTTCGATTTAAAAGATAAATTTTCCTGTTCGGTCTTGAATGCTTCCAATTGCTTTTCTTGTTTTGCCCGACTTTTCTTTATGTAAAATGAGATAATCAAATAAGCCATAACCAAAATCAAAACAACATATACAATCTTGGCAGGAATGGATAACCAAAACGGGGGTAATATCTCTATCTCCACTTTTGCCCCTTCTTCATTCCATAATTCGTCATTGTTAGAGCCTTTCACTCTGAATAGATATTTACCAGGAGATAAATTTACATAAGTCACACTTTGTTTATTTCCTACATAATTCCACTCAGTATCCGTCCTTTCCAACTTATATGCATATTTATTTTTCGAGTGTGCTATATAGCTTAAGCTTGTATAAGATATGGAAAAAGAGGACTTGTTATAGGGTAATATTATCTTTTGCTGCTTGTTTAATTTTTGCTGTATGGCTTCATTCAGTTCCGAATCTCCATTACCTAGAATATCAATCTGAGATATTTCGATTGACGGCAAAACTGTATTCTTATTTTTATTGAGATCTTGTGGATAAAATGAACTGAACCCATTAATTCCGCCAAAGTAGAATTTTCCATTTAAAGCCTTATAACTTGATTTATAATTGAACTGGTTACTCTGCAATCCATCGTCCCTTGTATATAGTTTAATATTATGCAGATCTGATATGTTCATCCGGATTATTCCCTTATTCGAACTCATCCACCAATTGCCTTGTGGATCATCTAATATGCCATATATTACCCCATTGGGCAAACCATCAGTTTCGGATATATTCTTAAAACTATCGGTTTTATAATCGTAAAAGAAAATACCTTGTCCCTCGCTTGCGAATAACAACGTTTTTTTAGAGTCAATATAAATATTAGTTAATTTACTCTCTTTTAATGGATTACTATTATCGCATATTGAATCGTAACATATCCACTCATTAGTTGGTATATGATATCTTATGACTCCTGAACCGTAAGTTGCTAACCATAGATTACCAAAATCATCCTCTTTTATGTCGTATATAAATTTCGAAGCCTGCTCTATGTTAATGAACTCATTTTTATACCTATCGTACTTATTCAATCCAGCATGAGTTCCTACATAAATATCTCCATTTTTAGTTTTACATAAGGCGTATATTCCATCATCATTAATACTGTTCTTCCTATCAGAACTGTGTTTGAATACAGATAGAGACTTCGTTTTAGTATTATATACATGAATCCCTCTCGCATAGGTACCTATCCATAGGTTATCTCCATCTATCAATAAAGCATGCACGTTATAGTACGATCCTTTTATCGGTTGAGTGATAGTTTGATCTTTCGTATTAAAGTAATTTACACCTCCATTTTCCGTAGCTATCCATAGATTCTCATTTTCATCTTCACAAAACTGTCTGATTGTCTTTCCCGATAAGGATCCGGACAAGATGTCGGGATAATAGGTGTCTATACTGAATACACTTGGACTTAAGTAATTTACTCCACCCGAATATGTACCAATCCATATTCCCCCTTCCCTATCTTTGTAGATTGAACCAATAGCCTGATCGCTCAAACTATGATAAGAATTAGGAATGTCGATTCGCTTGGATGTTCTATTTTCAATATCGAACATATATAATCCATTGTCTGATCCTACGAGCAGAGCATTGTCCCGATATTGGCAAATAGCCATAATACGTGTTACGGCAGAAGACTCTTTATTTGAACTAAGAAAAGTAGTATATGCATTTGACTGTTTTTTGTATAAACGCAGACCTTTACCCCATGTTCCAAGCCATAAGTCACCATTGGTATCTTCGACGATTGTTTGTGTCTCATGCTCGGAGTTATCATAGAGACTATATAATCTTTCTATCGGATCAAAAAAGCCTGTATTTGAATTATACCTGAGCAATCCAAGTCTAGTACCTACCCATATATTATCAGAGGCATCTCCGTATATAGACCATACTATATTTGAGTCGAAATCATATCCGTTTACCCTCACCCTCTTCAACTCATTCTTTTCGGGATTATAAGTATAAATACCTTGCGAATTGGTCCCTATCCATATATTTCCTTTGCCATCCTTAAAAATAGTGGTTACAGTATAGGTAATTTTAAAATTATCGGCAGTTGTATTTTCCACTTTTTCAAAAGTCTCGTCGGCTATGTCCATTATATAAAGTCCTGCTTCTGTACCTACATAGAGCTTATTATTATCACCCTCTATCATACAATGTATAATATTATTCCCTATCGTCTTCTCTTTCCGAGGATTATGTCTGAATACCTTGAAACTATTCCCATCGAATTTATTTAAACCATCTTTTGTCCCAAACCACATAAAACCTTTCGCATCTTGCATGATACAAAAGACAAAATTTGCAGAAAGTCCATTATCCACCTGCAACTTCTTGAAATGAAAATTAGAGTATCCCTGCGAAAAAGAGGCAATGCTATAAAGAGAGAGGCAAAGCAAGATGTACAAATAGTGATTTTTCATATAAAGAATGGTATAACGTGAAAGTTTCGACAAATATACGCTTTTATCAGTAGTGGAAAAATATCAATTATTATTTATTTATATCACATTTTAGTCAATATAGCTACAGAAACCTTTTATTGCCATTTTTTTACCCAAATATATCACCTCTGCAATAGTGAATTTATCTATTTTTGCCATCAATCAAGTTGAGAGCTTGTTAACCCTATTTTAATATAAAGATAAGTTTATAACCATATATTCAATACCATGGAAAAACTGACAAACAAGAAAATACCGCTTATCAAATATGCAGTAATCTTCCTTTCTTTTGGAAACAGCATTCAGGCTTCACATTCCTACAGCCTTTAAATATTTAAACTAATTACATACAAAAATCTATTATCAATGAAAACATTTCTTTTATTAATTATTTTACTCTTTTCTTCCATATCATCATTTGCGCAGTGGAAACCTGTGGGTGATAAAATTAAAACGGTTTGGGCAGAAAAAATTGACCCTAATAATGTTTTGCCAGAGTACCCTCGTCCGATAATGGAACGCGATAAGTGGCAAAATCTGAATGGTTTGTGGGATTATGCCATTTTGCCTATGGGACAACAGGAACCTCAGACGTTCGATGGAAAAATTCTTGTTCCTTTTGCAGTAGAATCAAGCCTTTCAGGTGTCCAAAAAGAACTGGGTAAAGAAAAAGAGCTATGGTATAGACGTACGTTTACAATTCCCTCCGATTGGAAAAGCAAAAATGTAATACTACATTTCGGAGCAGTGGACTGGAAAGCAGAAGTTTACCTTAACAATATTAAAATAGGAAGTCACACTGGAGGATATACTCCTTTTTGCTTCGATGTAACCCCATTCCTTACTTCAGGAAATCAAAAACTGGTAGTTAAAGTATGGGATCCTACAAGCGATAGCTCTATACCAAGAGGCAAACAAGTGACTAATCCTAATGGAATATGGTACACACCTGTTTCAGGTATTTGGCAAACTGTCTGGTTGGAACCAGTAAATAACAAGCACATTGTCGGCATTACCCCCATTGCCAATATAGACAATAACAATTTAAAAGTGAAAGTGTGTACAAAGAATACGGAGTCATCTGATATTGTAGAAGTAAAACTAAAGGATAACAATAAAGTGATCGCTTCGGCAAAAGGCGTTGTAGGACAGACATTGGATATCGCTATTCCGAATGCGAAACTTTGGTCGCCCGAATCTCCATTCCTTTACGATCTGGATGTTACCCTCATCGAAAGGGGAAAATCAGTAGATAAAGTCAGTAGTTATGCCGCAATGCGCAAGGTGTCGAAAAAACGCGATGCAAATGGCATAATACGTATACAATTGAACAATAAGGATATATTCCATTTTGGACCATTAGATCAGGGATGGTGGCCTGACGGACTTTATACAGCACCAACAGATGAAGCATTGAAATATGATATTGTGAAGACAAAAGACTTCGGATACAATATGATTCGCAAACATGTAAAAGTAGAACCAGCACGTTGGTATACTCATTGCGACCGTTTAGGTATACTCGTATGGCAAGATATGCCGAATGGAGATCAAGGACCTCATTGGGATATGCACCACTACTTTGATGGAAAAGAGGTCACGCGTTCTATCGAATCGGAACAAAATTTCCGCAAAGAATGGAAAGAAATAATGGATTATTTGATGCCATATCCGTCTATTGCTATATGGGTTCCGTTCAATGAGGCATGGGGACAGTTCAAAACGCAGGAAATTACAGAATGGACGCAGTATTATGACCCATCACGTCTAGTAAACCCGGCAAGTGGCGGCAATCATTATCTTAAAGTTGGAGACATTCTCGATTTCCATAAATATCCTTCACCAGAGATGATGATGTATGATAACGAACGAATTACTGTTATCGGTGAATATGGAGGAATAGGTATGCCGCTTACAGATCATTTATGGCAACCAGATAAAAACTGGGGATATGTACAATTCAAGAGCGCAAAAGAAGTTACAGACGAATATGTGAAATACGGACGACAATTACTGAATTTGGTAAAAAGTGGAATATCCGGTGGTGTATACACACAAACTACAGATGTCGAAGGAGAAGTAAATGGCTTAATAACTTATGACAGAAAGGTTATTAAAGTAGAGGAAGATCGTATTAGAAAGATTAACCAGGAAATCATCAATTCACTGTCTGAATAAAGAAGGTATCAAAGGGATTAGACGAAGCAGAATAGTATTTCAAGTATAATAATAAATAACTAAAACTATGTAAAACAACAAATTACGAATAAGTACAATCGAAAAATCGAACTATTAAATCACAATTTATTATCAATAAAAATAGTTATAATATGACTAGTAGAATATGTAAACTATTAATGTTAACCGGTTTAATACTGCTATACGCAGGAAATACCACAAAAGGATTTGCTCAAACTGGTGTCACACAACAATCCCGAACAGAGAAAACTGTAAAAGGCACTGTGAAGGATGAGCAAGGTGAACCGTTGATTGGCGTGAGCGTTGCCATAAAAGGCACAACCAATGGCACAATCACGGATGCAGATGGAAAATTTTCCATCAGTTGCAACGGTGATGATATGTTAGTAATCTCGTATGTAGGTTTTAATACCATTGAGAGAAAAGCTGGAAACGCATCATTGCTTGCTCTTGTTATGAAAGAAGACTCGAAATTATTGGATGAAGTTATCGTTATCGGTTATGGTACTACTACCCGTAAACATGTGATAGGGGCAGTCGATCAGGTAAAAGATAAACTTATTAAAGATCGTCCGGTGGCCAATCTTACTCAGGCATTGCAAGGAGCATCACCGAGTCTCACTATCCAGCAACGTAGTATGAATCCGAATGACAACACGATGAATATTAATATTCGAGGTGTCAGTTCTATGAATAACAACGATCCTCTGATTGTTATAGACGGAATGATTGCCGACGATGTTAAAGCAATGAATATGCTTAACCCTAGTGATATAGAAAATGTTTCTATATTGAAAGATGCCGGTACAGCCGCCATTTATGGATCACGTTCATCCAATGGAGTCATACTGATTACCACAAAGAAAGGTCATTTGGATATGAAACCACAGGTATCTTTCAGCGCCTCCGTCGGATCACAAAATCCAGATATCTTATTGAAGCCGCTACCGGGTTATCAAAACGCATTGTTGCGCAATGACTCGTATGTAAACGCAGGAAAAGATCCTATTTATACTGCAGAGGAAATACATCAGTTTGCCAAAGGAGACAGTGAGTGGGGATATAAAGCGATACTGAAGAATGCTCTGCAACAAAGTTATAATTTAGGCGTACAAGGAGGCTCCAAATCTACCTCTTACAATATTTCTTTCGGATATTACGATCAGGAAAGTAATTATAAGGGACAGGACTTTGGTGTTAAGAGATACAATTTCAGAAGTAATATCGTAACTGACATTAAACGTTTGAAACTGACTGCATTATTGGCATACGACAGACAAGAAGGACGTTCGGACAGAGGTGGCTTGTGGTTGTCAGATGTAATGCGTGTACCAACATACAATACGTATGACATATATCCCGATGCAGATGGAAAATATTACAATACAGACATAACCACTGGAGGTAATTTCCTTGCCACCTTATATCATGGCGGTCTTACAACAAACAATGATGACCATTTTCAAGGGGTTGTATCCGGGGAACTAAACATTTGGAAAGGATTGAAAGCGAAAGCAGTATTAGGCTATGACCTAAGGTCGGAACACCGCCTTATAAAAAGACGTTATCACCCGGTATATGATTATATCGACAGGGATAAAATAACGAATGAGAGTGATAAGAAAGATTATAGTATTGAGGACTATAACGGAAAAATAACAATGTTGAATACCCAGTTCCTACTAGAATATAACCGTACTTTCAACAAAGTACATAATGTTACGGGGGTATTTGGATATACAACAGAGTCATTCCGCAGAGAAGCTAATGAGATAAAAAGAAAATATGTCGACCCTGATCTCTATACAGATACAGATGACACCGAAATAGATCCCGGCAGCTACAACACACCTGGTGGAACAGTAGAACGTGCTCTTCATTCGTGGTTAGGTCGTTTGGGCTATTCATATATGGACAAATACTATGTTGAAGTGAGTGGCCGTTACGACGGTTCATCATTGTTGGCAAAAGGACATCGATGGGCATTCTTCCCATCAGCGACTCTTGGATGGCGAATCTCAGAAGAAGAAATTTTCTCTTTCTGGAAAGAAAAAGTAGGCGACCTGAAAATTAGAAGTTCGTATGGTTTGTTGGGAACGCAGTCTGTGCCAGACTATCAGTATTTTACCACATACGATATTTACAAAAATCAATATGGATTTAATAAAACTCCGGTAACAGGTACAGGATATACCTTTGGCAATGAATCATTGTCATGGGAAAAGACAAAGACATTCAACATCGGTTTTGATGCTACTTTGCTGAAAAACACGTTGAGTCTATCTTTCGACTACTTTAATAAATACACTACCGATATTTTATTAGTTCCACAAACTCCGAGTACTTTAGGAGGAGCTGTGCCCTATAAAAATATTGGAGAAATGAGAAACAGCGGATGGGAATTGTCTATCAACTATCGTCTGAATCATTCCGACTTTACTCATAACTTCGGATTCAATATAGGCGACTCTTTTAATAAAGTAATCAAATATGGCAAACAGGATATTTTTCAAGTCGACGGAATAGAACGTATTGTTCGCGAAGGCGTTCCTCTGCATAGTTATTACGGATTTAAAACAGATGGCCTATATCAAAACGAAGAAGAAATACGGAATTCAGCAGTGTTTATTGGAGCAAACTTGTCACCCGGAGACGTGAAGTATGTAGATCGCAACGGAGATGGAGTTATAGATGACAACGACCGTTATATCTTGGGCAATGCTTTCCCTCGCTATATATTTGGATTCAACTATTTACTCAACTGGAAAGGGATTGATTTCAATATGCTGTGGCAAGGTGTAGGCAAACGCGATATGGCATTACGTGGCGAAATGGTTGAGCCATTTCATGGAAGTTATTATTTTGTCATGTTCGAACACCAGTTGGATTATTGGAGTCCGAGCAACACAGATGCCAAATATCCACGGCTGATAAATGATTATGCAACATCCTCGTATGCGAACAATTACCAGCATTCATCCGACAGAAACATTTATAATGCAGCATATCTGCGATTGAAAAACTTACAAATTGGTTATACTATTCCGGAAACTATAACAAGGAAAATAGGTATGAGCAAAGTACGGGTATATGCAACCGGACAGAATTTATTAACAATCACAAAAAATAAATTTATCGATCCGGAGTCTTCTGAATTTGGTAACAGCATGAATGCCGGTGGTGCAAACAGTGGACGTAACTATCCTACATTGAAATATTATGGTGGTGGTATTGAGATCGTATTTTAAATACAATAATCAGATATAGTATAATATATGAAAACAACAATAATTAAATATTTTTCATGGTGTCTGTTTATTTGCATATTTTCATCCGGCTGCGTCGATCTGGATGTATCCCCTACAAATAAATTTACTGACGAAAACTATTGGACATCAGAAGAAAAAGCAGCTTCGCTTTTGCATATGGCATATCGCCAGATGAATAGTACGGAATGGGTATTCCGTGACGAACGATTGAGTGACAACCTCTATAACGGATACGGTGGTGATGATATCAAAACAATCAGTAACGGACAGGCTACATCCTCGACAGGTCTTTTCGATAAAGTTTGGGGTGAGATATATGGTGGGATAAAAACAACCCATACACTTTTAGCCAATATCGATAGAGTAGAAATGGATGAAAATCTCAAAAACAGGATGAAAGCTGAAGCCCGCTTTATTCGTGCTTTCCTCTATTTCCAATTGACAAATTGGTATGGAGATGTACCATTCTTTACGCAGGATATTGACGAACAAACTGCAAGAACCATTGGACGAACCAAACAAGCTACCATCGTAGAATGGATACATCAGGAGTTGGAAGAGATAGCAGAAATACTGCCGACCAAAGAACGGTATGCAAGAGCCGATAGAGGACGGATTACATGCGGAGCGGCAGTAGCTTTTAACGCCCGTGTAGCCTTAAATTTCAACGATTGGGAGAGAGTGAAAAAGTATACAGAAAAGTTGATTGACAAAGCTGACTATGGAAGATATTCACTTCACTCCAATTATCAGGAAATATTTTATAAAGCAAATGAATATAATAACGAAATAATTCTGGATATCCAGTATGTGCCTAAAGTACGTACATGGAGTGATATATCCACATATGTTCCATTCAATCTGGAATCGGTGCAATACATAGTCGCAAGTCCTGCTCAAAGCCTTATAGACACCTATCTCATGAGAGATGGAAGTAAATGGGATGAAGCAAAAAGTGCTTATGAAAACCGTGATCCGCGTATGGATATGACAATCGTTCGTCATGGCAGTATAGTGCAAAAAAGAGACGGTTCTTCCTATACAGTAAATGTAAATCCCAACGGTGCATCAAAAGAGAATAAAGACAAGATTGGTCATGCCAGTGGTTCGCAAACCGGATATTTCTATAGGAAGTATTATGATCCGAGTCCAAGTGCGTGGACAGTAGGTACTTCATGGAGTTGCAACATCAATTTTGTAACACTGCGCTATGCCGATGTTTTGCTGATGTACGCAGAAGCTATGTACGAATTGGAGAAAATGACTCCCGAAATTTGGGAGCAAACAATAACACAGCTCCGCCGCCGTGCCGGATTCAATGAAACACCTGCGGCAATGGACTATCCAACAAGTGGAGATATTCGGCAAATTATCAGGGACGAACGACGTGTAGAATTGGCACTGGAAGGAACGCGTATTTATGATATACGCCGTTGGAAAATTGCAGAAGATGTTCTGAATGAACCATTCAGAGGAGCCAAATTTAAGTTGAGTGGCGGTGATTTGACATACTTCTCATACCATGAAAACTCATTCAACAGGGATCGGGATTATCTATGGGCTGTGCCGAGGCAACAATTTACGATCAACCCCAATCTGGGCCAAAACCCCGGATATTAATCATGACGCTTATTTTTAATCATTTAATATATAAAAAGATGAAAAACAAAATATTATTTACGTCCATAACATTCCTGACATTAGCATTAGGAGTATTTACAAGTTGTGAGAAAGTGAAAGAATTTGAGAGTGTATCTGTCACTTCAGTTCCTAAATTATACGAACCGGTTGAAGATCGATATGCAGTAATAGAAGATGTATCAAACCTGTACTTTGAATGGGAGAAAGCCCAAGCGGAAGATAACAGCGTGGTGTATTACGATATATTATTCGATAAACTCGACGGGGACTTTTCTAACCCTATATATATTTATCAGGCAGACGGCAATGGTTTGAATACCGGAGCTACCATTACGCAAAAAGGCTTGAATAGAATAGCCCGGCTTGCCGGTGCAAAGGCTGAAGAAGAAGCAGTTGTAAAGTGGACCGTGCGCTCAAACAGGGGAATGAACTTCGCTTTGGCTCAAGAATCGAGAACAATAACCTTACTCCGTATGGCAGGTCTCGAAGATTTGGACGATGGAGAAAGATTGTACATTGGTGGAGCAGGTTCGGAACAAGGACAACGTGTGAAGATGATAGAAGCTGAATCGGGCACTTATTACGAAATATATACCAAACTGGAGGCCGGCGAACCATTCTATTTCTACACCAGATTACAAGCCAACTCTGACAGAATCATATCAATAAAAGAAGATGGAGAATCTCTTGAAGAAACTGCCGGAGGCGAAGCGCTTACTTATGCAGTAGATAAAGCAGGTGTCTATCGTATTAAACTTGATTTCAAGAACAAGAAGATTTCTTTCGAAGAGATTAATAGGGTTGCCATACGTAATTCATGGACAAATGTGCGCGGTATTTTCAATTATACCGAGAAAGGTGTTTGGGAACTCATGAACTATAATGTGCAACTACAAAAGACAGACTGGGGCTTTGACGAACGTTATAAGATTGAATTTACCGTAGATGGCAAACAAGAAGACTGGGGACAAATTAAAGACAAGTTCTTTGATAACAGACCTAGCATAGATAGAGCCGGATACCGTGATATGGCTCCTACCGATAACGGTCAGTGGAATGGTAGTCAATTCAAATTCCCGGAAGAACTCTGTGACAGAAATAATCTCAGCAAATATTTTACAGATGTTACGATATCTATGACTGCAGAGAAAAATTACACTCATGACTTTACTAATATAAATACAGGTGACTAAACCATACGTAGTCTGTTTCTCGTAAGGGAAACAGACTGCTAAAAAACAGAAGTAATTATGAAAAATATATTATTCGGGATTTTCCTTACATTTTCATGTTCTCTGATGTCGTGTGGCTCATACGACGATGAATATATAGAAGTAAACCAGTTTCCTAAGTACTCATGGACAGCAGCAGCCGACAGCGCTTCAACGACTTTTGTAAACAGGTATTGGAACACATCTGTAGGCTGTTTCAACAATACATTCGACGGACAAATAGCACAAAACGACTATTGGCCCGAAGCTCATGGTCTGGATGTGGTAGTGGATGCTTACCTGCGTACCCATGATGAAAAGTATAAAAAAGTAATCTGGGATTTTTATGATGGAGTAAAAAATAAAAATGGAGGCAAATGGAGACACGATTTTTATGACGATATGGGTTGGCATGCAATGGCTCATCTACGTGCATACTATGCAACCAATGATGACCGGTTCTTAAAATCATCTCACGATCTGTGGACATGGATCACCGAAGGTTGGAATGATTACGACGGCGGAGGTATCCAATGGAAAGTAGGAACTGATGCTGAAAGTATGGGGAAAGGTATACCATCAAACGGACCTGCAGCTATTATTGCAGCCAGATTTGCACAAAAATACCCAGATGAGACCATAAACGGATTCACTAATCTACAATGGTCACTACGGATATACGAATGGATGAAATATCACCGTACCGTATTGTCTACAGGCCGGATATTTGAAAATTATGACACTACAAATGGAGATTATTCGTATGATGTAGGAACATTTATGGGAGCAGCTATCGAGTTATATAATATAACCAAAGAGAAAGTATATTTTAACGATGCAGTGAAAGTAGCCCGTTATCATATAGCAAACAATGTAAATACCGCCTATAAGGTTATGAGGGATTATGGCGAACAAACCGGTGATGGCGGCGGACACGACTGCAACCTCTTCAAAGGTATATTTGTACGCTACTTTACCATACTTATACAGCATCCGGATCTTTCAGACGGTGACAGAATGCGTTTTGTTGCTTTCCTGAAGAATAATGCAAATTACTTATGGACTCTTGGAACCGAAAAACCGGATATCAAAATGAGTCCTACGTGGTGGCAAATGCCAAAAGGTGATACATCATGGGGCGATTTACGTTCCGCCATTAGCGGTACAACAACTATAGAAGCTATGGCTTTATTAGAGAAAAATGGATTTGTAGATTAAGTAAAATCTATAACAAATAAACTACCCATCTATTTATTACCCTGCAATCTTGGCTAATTGCAGGGTAATAGCACCTCCTGTTATATCCAATCATAAATAATATCAGATGAAACAACATATTAATTTTAAGTCCTTACTCACTTTAGCAATAATAAGTCTGTTGGGAATCAGTTTTATTGCTTGTAACGACAAAGATGAAATAGAAGACGAGCAACTCATTGCTGTTAAGAGTCTTAACGTCCCTGTCAATGATGAATACATTGTATTACAATCTGTTACAGATCTATTATTCGAATGGTCAAAAAGCGAAACTAAAGATGTTAATTATACGATTCTATTCGATAAAGAAAATGGCAATTTTTCAGCTCCTGTATATAAGGCTTCGTCGGATCATGCAGGGGTTAATACCAATATCAGAATAACACAAAAAAAACTTAAAGATATTGCAGTCGCTGCCGGAGGCATTGCCGGAGATAACATTAAACTAAAATGGGCTATACAGACTACTAAAGGTCCAAATTCTATTTTATCTGAAGAATATCGAAGTATCACTTTCGTCCTGCCAGTTGATTTAGGAAGCATCATCAAAGATGGAGAGAAATTATACATCACCGGCGAGGGAGCAGAAGATGGCCAGGAAGTGAAAAAAGTTGAATACAATGGTTCCACCATTTATGAAATATATACGAAACTGGAAGCTAACAAGCCCTATTCTTTTTATTCACAATTAGGTGAACAAAAAAGAACATTCAATCTGAAAGAAGATGGGATAACATTGAACGAAACTACCGGACAGCAATTTACTGGAACAACCGTAACACAGACAGGCACTTATCGTATCCGTTTGAACTTTGGTACATACCAGGCTACCATAGAGAAAATAAATAAGGTGGCAATCCGTTTTAGCTGGACAGGGCGGGAAAACGAGTTTAATTATACAGCAAATGGATGTTGGGAACTAAAAGAGTACAATGTGCAATTATTCGCTACCGACTGGGGCTTTGACGAACGATACAAAATAATCTTCACGATTAACGAACAGGAAGAAGCCTGGGGACAACTCGGACCAGAATTCGGAGAAAGGCCGGTCATTGACAGACCGGGCTACAGAGACATGGCTCCTACTGAAACCGGACAATGGAATGGGGCACAATTCAAATTTCCTGCTGAATTATGTGATGAAAATGACTTAAACAGGTATTATACCACTATTTTGATCTCTATGACAGCTGGGAAGAATTATACCCACGATTTTCTGGATATAACTTCTCATGGAAATTATACTGCCAAATACCAAAACCCTGTATTTACAGACTTCTCTTTACCCGACCCTGATGTGATAAGAGGGGATGATGGCTACTTTTATCTGTATGCAACGGAACACTCAATGACAGATATTAATATGAAAAATGCACCAATTATGAAGTCGCGAGACCTTATTAACTGGACAAAAGCAGGCTCAATCTTCACAGATGAAACCCATCCTCAAATAACAGGAGTGAATGATGCCGGTATTTGGGCACCTACCGTAAGCAAGGTGAATGATAAGTATATAATATACTACTCACAGCCTGCACCCGAATGGAAACATGCCATCGGCATTGCCACTTCATCTTCACCCACCGGGCCTTTTACCGATCATGGAAAACTAATAGACAGTAACGAGCAAGGAGTTGACATTTCCATTGATGCATTTCTTTATCAGGAAGATGGTCGTAACTACCTGTTCTGGGGCAGTTTCCGTGAGATTAGCGTGATAGAACTGACTGCCGACGGAATGTCTATCAAGAAAGGAGCAGTAAGAAAGAAAGTTGCCGGAGGTCAATACGAAGCCGCCTATGTCATCAAGAGAGACGGAGTATACAATCTGATATTATCTACCGGCCAATATCAAAAAGGCGGTACATATAGTTTAGTTGTCGGACAGTCGAATAACATCATGGGCCCATATACTAATAAAAAAGGGGAAGATATGAACGATGTCAAGCATGAGTTGATGTTAAAAGGCAATAATCGGTTCTCTTCAACCGGGCATTGTTCGCGCATTATCACAGACGATATAGGTCAGGACTGGATCCTGTATCATGGATATGTTGACGAACTCGATTATCGTTGCTTGATGCTTGATAGAGTAAATTGGATAAATGGATGGCCAGTTGTAAATAATACATACCCTACTTACACAGGATATAATGCTCCTGTATTCAGATGAAAAATGATTAAATAAAAGATATATGTTTGGAAAAATTAAAACGACTATCATCCTCGCCTTTCTAATCATTACCGCAGGATGTTCAGTTCAGAAGGGTAAGAACAAACGTTTGACCGATTATGTCAATCCATTTATAGGGACCACCACCTTGTGGGACAGTATCGATTTAGGCTACAATCCTACCCGCAGGGCATGGGGAGGGGAGACTTTTCCGGGTGCATCCTTACCTAACTCTATGGTACAAGTCACTCCCGTCACCATGTGGAGAAGCGGTTCGGGCTATCAGTATGAAGATACTATTATCCATGCTTTTGTTCATACCAGCAAAGGGCATTGGAATCTCTGTTATGTTCCATTTATAGCAGTAAGCGGGAATGTTGATCCAAAATCTTATTATACGGGATATAGTCACGATAACGAATCGGCAAGTCCCGGATATTATCAAGTCTATCTCAAAAAATATGATATTAATGCAGAAGTGACTTCATCATTACGATGTGGTTATCACAAATATACTTATAAAAACGGGAAAGAGAAAAAACTATTGGCCGACCTCTCCCATTCTAATGAGTATATAAGAGGCTGGAATATAGAGAAGTCGGGCGATAACGTATTCAGCGGCTATCAACAAACAGGTCCTACTTTCTATTTCTATGCGGTTACTAATCATAAGATCAAGGATATAGAATCATTGAAAGATGGAGATGCGGAAGTTCGTATCGTAAACTTTATCGACAATGAAAACATAGACAATCCTCTCGAAATGAAGGTCGGCTTCTCTTATGTTAGTGTTGAAAATGCAAAGAAAAACCTGGAGGCAGAGATACTCAATAAAGATTTCGAGCAAGTAAGAAATGAGGCAAGCGACACATGGGAAGGATTGTTATCTAAAATTCAGGTGTCAGGCGGTACGGAGGAGCAAAAAGAAACCTTTTATTCTGCTCTTTACAAAGCATTTTTATGGCCCATATTATTGAGCGATGTAAATGGAGAATATGTTAATGCCAAAGGCGAGGTGGTAAACAAAGGATTTCGTTACTACAGTGAACCTTCTTTTTGGGATGATTATCGCAATAAGTTGATTTTGCTGGGTATGGTCTCTCCTGATGTCACGGCGGATGTCATAAAGTCTATTACCGATTATGGAGAAATTAAAGGATTTATGCCAAGATTTTTCCATGGAGATCATGCGTCTGCCTTTGTTACAGGGAGTTATTTAAGAGGCATCCGTGATTTTGACGTGCAGAAAGCATATAAAATACTATTAAACAATGCTTTTGCTGAGGGCGAAGGTAGCAGACCTCATATTAAAGAGTATATGGAACGAGGATGGATATCCGAAATGGATATTAAAGATCCGAAATTGGAAACAGTAGCAAAAGCAGCTGTGACCAAAACACAGGAATATGCATACGATGATTATGCCACTGCCTTGCTGGCAAAAGAATTGGGCGATATGCAAAATTATGAAAGGTTAATGAAGAGAACAGATAGCTATAAACATTTATTCGATTCTACCACACAGCAGATGCGTCCCCGGTTGGAAAATGGAGAATGGGTTACTCCATTCGACCCTAAAAGACCATTCTATGAATATATGTATCGTGAAGCTAATGGATGGCAATCCACATTCTTTGCTCTCCACGATCCTCAAGGTCTCATCAATTTATTCCCCAGTAGAGAAGCATTTGAAACGAAATTAGACTCATTATTCATGATCCCATGGGAGGGATATGAAGCACATAATCTGACTACTTTTATCGGTCAATATTGTCATGGGAACCAACCTGGACATAGCATTCCTTATATGTACTATTTTGTAGACAAACAGGAAAAGTCACAGAAAATATTGAATAAGATATTAAACGATTATTACCGCATGGGACCCGAAAAATTAGCATATTGCGGCATGGATGACGCAGGAGAGATGTCTTCGTGGTATGTATTGAATGCCATAGGGTTATATACATATTCACCTGCTGACCCCAAGTATATTATCACTGTACCCTTATTCGACAAGACAATATTTAATTTGAATGGCAAAGATTTCACTATCAGCAAAAAAGGAAATGGAGAAAAGATAACAAACATAACTTATAACAACGAAAAAATTGAAAGTTACTTCATTACACATGATAAGTTGAAAGAAGGAAAAGAGCTGATAATTAGCGTAGAATGAATGGTAAATCATAAGAAACGGACGAATTTCAAAAGGATTAAGGTCTAAGATTTGGTGTTTTTTTGTCACTTTAACTAGGTTTATCAGAAATAAAAAATACCTTTGCGAAAGAATTAGAAGTTCATTGATTTAAGTAAAATAAACTAGAAGCCTTCAGGATACTATCTTGGAGGCTTTTGAATTGATTTGATATGAATAAACATCAACTTTGCTGCATCGGTCACATCACATTAGACAAAGTAGTCACTCCTCAAAACACTGTCTACATGCCGGGAGGAACAGCTTTTTATTGCTCACATGCCATCCGTCATTTTAATGATATCGATTATGCGCTGGTAACGGCAGTAGGTGCCACCGAGATGAAGGTTGTAGAGCAACTACGTGAAGTGGGTATTAACGTAACCGCCTTACCCAGCAAGCACTCCGTATACTTCGAAAATATCTATGGCGCCAATCCGGACGACCGTACCCAACGTGTATTAGCGAAAGCCGATCCGTTCACAGCCAGCCAACTCAAAGAAATAGATGCACAAATCTACCACCTCGGTTCTCTGCTGGCAGATGATTTTTCACTAGAAGTCATCAAAACACTATCCCAGAAAGGTTTGATTGCAGTAGATTCGCAAGGTTACCTACGCAAGGTTCGTGACACCCACGTTTATCCGGTGGACTGGACAGATAAGAGAGAAGCCTTGCAATATATTCATTTCCTCAAAGTCAACGAGCATGAGATGGAAGTGCTGACCGGGCTTTCCGATCCGCATGAAGCTGCCCGTCAATTATATAAATGGGGAGTAAAAGAAGTATTAGTCACCTTGGGAAGCATGGGCTCACTTATTTTCAACGGAAAAGAATTTTATCGCATCCCGGCCTATAAACCCAAAGAAGTGGTGGATGCAACAGGATGTGGAGACACTTATACCATCGGCTATCTATACCAACGGGTGTCAGGTGCCGGCATTGAAGAAGCAGGACGTTTTGCTGCAGCCATGTCGACTTTAAAAATAGAGAAATCCGGTCCTTTCAGCGGAGATAAGGAAGATGTCATTGAATGTATCAGGACTGCAGAACAGATGTTCTAAAGTCCTGATCTCTCATGTATCTACTTTCTAATCTTAAACACCGGTGCAATCGCGTTCACCCGTTTATCAGGCATATTTATAACAAGCCCCTGTTCAGAACGGGTGAACGGAACTTTCCCGTAGCCCAGTAATTCAACTTTACTGATCTTACCCGGATGCAACTCACTTTTTGCTGCCAATGATTTAATCGTGATTTGTTTCTCTTCCGGCCATGCCAATACGACAGCATATAAGCTTTTATCCGTTTGTGTAAATCGAATCTCTTTTGAAGTTGCCTTGTCATAAGCACCTTCATTAAACCCTTGCGCATTGATAGGGATAGCAGATTCCGCTATCGGACCTTCACCGAAGACTTTCCACGGACGAGTATCGATGATAGCTTCTTTATTGACAGTCATCCAGTCACCCAAATCATTCAGAATCACTTCTTCTTTTTCGTCAAACGTTCCATCTGCCCGTAAAGGGACGCTAAGCAATAAATTACCATTCTTGCTGACAATATCAACCAACAGCTTTACGACTGACGCAGCCGACTTATAACCATTATGCTCATAAATAGAGGTGTTGTAATGCCAACCTCCGATACATGAGCACGATTGCCAGGGCTCTTCAATAATCTTGTTGGGAGCACCACGCTCTACATCCCAAACCAAAGCCTTACGCTGCTGCTCATCCAGAATCTTACCAAACATCACAGCTTCCAGTTCCCCCTTATGAGTCGCCATATTATGATTATAGAAATGTGCGGCAATCTTCAACCCGGCATCACTGATAGGATAAAAAGGAAGTACGGTTACATCAAAATAAATCAGATCAGGATTATAGCGGTTTATTGCGTCCAACGTACGGTCATAAAAATTCGTACAATACTCCACTGTTGGCTGGCAAACTCCATTTCCCCATCCCCATTGTCTATGAATCATGCCATTACTCCAGCTACCTTCACTCATCGGATGATTCTGTGCATACAAATCTTGGGGATCATATCCTTCCCACCACTTACCTTTACCATCCTCTTTAGTGAGTTTTCCATCATAAGGAATACCTGCTTTCGCCCCCTCTCTATCATAACGCTGTGAAGGCTCATACCAGGTCCAGGCATGATCGGCATGGAAACTAATACCAAAAGGAAGCTCGTATTTACGCGCAGCCTTCTCCCATTCTGCAAGAATATCCCGCTTAGGTCCCATGTTCACCGAGTTCCACGGTTGGTACCGGCTATCCCAGAGATCCATATTGTCATGATGATTACCCAAAGCAAAGAAATATTGCGCCCCTATTTTCTTATATAATGCAACTAACTTATCAGGATCCCATTTCTCTGCTTTAAACAAAGGAATAATATCCTTGAAACCGACCTCGGATGGATGTCCATAGTGTTCCACATGATGTTTATAAGCTCCCGAACCTTCAAAATACATCTCACGCGCCATCCAGTCACCGGAACCTTCCACACACTGGGGTCCCCAATGAGCCCAAATACCAAACTTGGCATTTCTAAACCATTCGGGAACTTTGTAATTTTTCAGGGATTCCCAAGTCGGTTCAAATTTCCCTCTCATCATTTTCTCATTCTTTTCCGAAACCGGAACAGGATAATTTTGAGCTATTACTGTCTCTCCGCATAATAATAAAACAGAAATCAATAATAAGTGTGTTGTTTTCATGATATAACTATTTATAATTTCTCTATATTTGTGACGATACAAAAATAGAACAGCAAATTGAGATTTTCATTATCCAAACACGTCATCATATAGGATATTATCGATATTTGTATGTTAAAACAATTAATTCACTAAAGTTATGACACAATCCATCGACCAACTACATTTGTTGATATTAAACGTAGGACTAGCCATCCATAACGCAGATTGGAACTGGAAAAACGTCAGCAGTCCATTCACCAGACTGTACTATGTGACCGAAGGAACCGCACGTATCATCTTACCGTCAGGAGTACAGGAGTTACTCCCCAACCACCTCTACCTGATTCCGTCATTTACAACTCACAGTTATTCATGTGAGGCCCATTTCTCGCATTATTACCTCCATATATACGAAGACCATCAATCGGAAATGAGCATTCTGGAAGACTATAACTTTCCTGTGGAAATACCGGCAGGCGACTTGGAGCTTCCACTCATAAAAAGATTGTGCCAGATCAACCCGACCATGCACTTGCCGCAATCTGATCCGACAAGTTATGACAACAATCCGACATTGATTAAAAGTATCATCAAAAACAAACAACGAGACTTCTATGATAAGGTAGAGTCAAGGGGAATAGTTTATCAACTCATGGCACGTTTCCTGAAAAATGCCAAGCCTAAAATTGAAACAAATGACGACCGGATTCAAAAAGCCCTGTCTTATATCCGGAAGAATATTTATCAGAAAATAGAAATAGATTCGCTGGCAGAAATCTCCTGCCTGTCCAAAGACCATTTCATCCGGCTTTTCAAAAAAGAGGTAAACAACACTCCATTGCAGTATATCAACCAGAAGAGAATTGAAAAAGCACAGCTCATATTGATAACAGATAACATGTCGATTAAGAACATTGCTTATCTGCTAGGATATGAGGACCAGTCTTATTTCAACCGCTTATTCAAAAAATTGACAGGACTTACTCCACAACAATACAAAGATACATACAAGTCATAAAGCATAATTCTATCACCACACACTGATTCCGTATTAAATCAATGGAGGCTCTATTTATTTCAGCTTCCACTCTCCCCCTCTGCCTTTACTATTGTGTTAAAAACAAGCATTTCCCCTTTTTTCCTAAATCTTTTTTGAATTTCGTTTGTTCCCTTTGTTACTCTCGCCAAAAGACGGCAGAAAAAAGACTTCAACCTAAATAATAACAAATGGAAAAATTTAATGCAATGAGGACTAGACTTTTACAACATCTTCAGAAAAAAGCCATCAGGTCAAGGAGCATCATGACGCTTGTTTGCCTGCTACTGGCGTCTGCATCAGTCTTTGCACAGACAAAGACGGTGACAGGAACAGTGACGGATGCTGCCAATGAGCCATTGATCGGCGCATCGGTACTCGTACAAGGAACTTCCACCGGAACCATCACGGATATGGACGGTAAATATTCAATCTCTGTCACTCCGGAGGACGTGCTGGCATTTTCATACGTGGGAATGACTTCGCAAAGCGTCAAAGTGGGAACACAGAGTGTAATCAATGTCACTTTAAAAGAAGACTCGCAAGTGCTAGCCGAAACAGTCGTTATCGGATACGGTAGTGCAAAGAAAAGAGACTTGACAGGTTCTATCACCAATGTCAAAGGAGAAGAAATAGCCAACAAACCGGCTATGAATCCGCTGTCTTCCCTTCAGGGAAAGGTAGCAGGTGTACAGATTGTAAATTCCGGACGGGCCGGCTCTGATCCGGAAATCCGTATCCGCGGAACAAACTCCATCAACGGATATAAACCGCTTTACATTGTCGACGGACTATTCAACGACAACATCAATTTTCTGAATCCGGAAGACATCGAGTCTATGGAGATTCTGAAAGACCCGTCATCTTTGGCTATCTTCGGTGTTCGCGGTGCGAACGGTGTGATTATCATCACCACAAAGAAAGCCAAAGAGGGACAGACGCTGGTGAACATCAACACTTCTTTCGGTTTCAAGAAAGTGGTGGACAAGGTGAAAATGGTGAATGGTTCGCAATTCAAGGAACTATATAGCGAACAACTTGCCAACCAGGGAGACGCTCCGTTCGATTATACCGGTTGGGATGCCAATACAGACTGGCAAGACGAAATTTTCCAAACTGCTTTCATTACAAACAACAACATTAGCATTACAGGAGCTTCGCCCAAACATAGTTTCTATCTGGGTGTAGGCTACTCTTACGAACAAGGAAACATCGAGCATGAGAAATTCAGCAAGGTGACCATCAACGCCAGCAATGATTATAAGATTACAGACTTCTTGAAAGTCGGTTTTCAGTTTAACGGAGCACGTATGCTCCCTGCCGATTCCAAGCAGGTGCTGAATGCTCTTCGCGCCACTCCTATTGCTCCGGTATATAACGAAGAATATGGATTATATACCTCTCTGCCCGAATTCCAGAAAGCACAGATCAACAACCCGATGGTAGATATAGGCTTAAAAGCGAATACTACCAAAGCCGAGAATTATCGGGCATCGGGCAACATTTACGGTGAAGTGGACTTCCTGAAACATTTCAAATTCAAAGCAACGTTCTCAATGGATTATGCATCCAATAACGGACGTACCTACACACCGATCGTAAAAGTATATGATGCCGCAGTTAGCGGAAACGTCTCTACGTTGGGAACAGGAAAGACAGAAGTCAGCCAGTTCAAGGAAAATGAGACGAAAGTACAGAGCGACTATGTATTAACCTATACCAATAGTTTCGATAATGGCAATCATAACCTGACTGCAACCGCCGGTTTTACGACTTACTACAACTCTTTGAGCCGGTTGGACGGAGCACGTAAACAAGGTGTAGGACTGGTTATTCCCGACGATCCGGACAAATGGTTTGTCAGCATCGGTGATGCCGCCACAGCTACCAATGGAAGTACCCAATGGGAACGCAGTACGCTATCCGTGCTTGCACGTGTCATCTATAATTATAAAGGCAAATATCTGTTCAACGGTTCATTCCGCCGGGATGGTTCTTCCGCTTTCTCCTATACAGGCAATGAATGGCAAAACTTCTTCTCCCTGGGTGGAGGTTGGCTGATGTCTGAAGAAGAATTCATGAAAGATATCAAATGGCTTGACATGTTGAAAATCAAAGCATCCTATGGTACACTGGGAAACCAGAATCTGGATAAAGCCTATCCTGCCCAACCGCTATTGACCAATGCCTACTCGGCAGTCTTCGGAAAGCCGTCTATCATTTACCCGGGATACCAACTGGCCTATCTGCCCAACCCTAACCTCCGTTGGGAAAAAGTAGAAGCATGGGAAGCCGGATTCGAAACGAATGTTCTTCGTAACCGCTTGCATTTTGAAGGTGTTTATTACATGAAGAACACCAAAGACTTGCTGGCAGAAGTTCCCGGTATTTCTGGAACAATCCCCGGCATCGGTAACTTGGGACAGATTCAGAATAAAGGAGTAGAAATGGCAGTGACCTGGCGTGACCAGATCGGCGAATGGGGATATTCTGTCAGTGCTAACCTGACTACCATCAAGAATGAAGTGAAGAGCCTCGTTCAGGATGGATATTCCATCATTGCCGGAGATAAGCAACAAAGTTATACGATGGCGGGTTATCCTATCGGATATTTCTACGGATATAAGGTAGCAGGCGTTTATCAGTCACAAGCCGACATCGATGCATCTCCGGAAAACACACTGGCAACAGTTACCCCCGGTGACTTGAAATTTGCCGATGTCAACGGTGATGGCAAAATCACTCCGGAAGACCGTACCATGATAGGAAATCCGACTCCTAAAGTAACTTACGGTTTATCTCTCGGAGTAGATTACAAAAACTGGTCGTTAGGCATCGACATGATGGGACAAGGCGGAAACAAAATTTACCGCACATGGGACAATTACAACTTCGCCCAATTCAACTACTTGGAGCAACGCCTGGGCCGTTGGCACGGAGAGGGTACTTCCAACACGCAACCCTTGTTGAATACCAAACATTCCATCAATACGATGAACTCCGACTATTACATTGAAAACGGAAATTTCTTCCGCATCCGTAATATACAGTTGGCTTACGCATTCGACAAGAGCTTGCTTGCAAAGATACGTTTACAGGCACTCAAGGTTTATGTGAACATACAGAACCTGAAAACATGGAAACATAACACCGGATATACACCGGAATTGGGAGGTACTGCTACTGCATTCGGAGTAGACAACGGCAGCTATCCCGTACCGGCAGTCTATACTTTCGGAATCAACTTAACATTCTAGTGATAAGGTGTCACTGCCAGTTTTCCATGCGGGACACCACTTTAATCTTTAAAACTATCATTATATGAAACTGAATAAATATATATTTGCAACCCTTATTACTTCAACTACCTTATTTCTAGGTGGTTGTAGTGACTTTCTGGACCGTAGTCCACAAGGACAGTTCACGGAAGATGATAATCCGAACGCACTGGTCAACGGTAAGATTTACAACGTCTATACGATGATGCGTAATTATGATGTCACCGCCGGACCTCCTGCACTTGCCATCCACTGTTTCCGTTCCGAAGATTCGGAAAAAGGAAGTATTTCCAGTGACGGTTCTGATGTAGCCGAAATGTACGACGACTTCCTGTACACACCGACCAACGGTTTGCTGGGTGCTTATTGGGGGAAAAATTATGCCATCATCTACCAATGCAATGACATACTTACCGCCATCGCAGATAAAGAAACAGCCGGACAGACAGAGACTGAAGACATTATCAATAAAGGAGAGGCCTCTTTCTTCCGCGCCTATTGCTACTTCAATTTGGTAAGAGCCTTCGGTGAAGTACCTCTGGTAACTTATAAAATCAATGATGCTTCGGAAGCCAATATCCCGAAAACAACGGTGGATAAAATCTACGAGCAGATAGACAACGACCTGAAAACAGCGGAAGAGTCATTGCCGGAAACATGGAGCACCGAATACACCGGACGCTTGACTTGGGGAGCCGCCCGTTCTTTACACGCGCGTACTTATATGATGCGCAACGATTGGAACAATATGTACACGGCCTCTACCGACGTTATTAAAAAAGGATTGTACAACCTGAAGACTCCCTACGACGAGATATTCACGGACGACGGCGAAAACAACGGCGGTTCCATATTCGAACTGCAATGTACAGCTACTGCCGCTCTTCCCCAAAGTGATATTATCGGTAGCCAATTCTGCGAAGTACAAGGTATTCGCGGAGCCGGTCAATGGGACTTAGGCTGGGGATGGCACATGGCAACAGAGTACATGGCACAGGCTTATGAACAAGGTGACCCGCGTAAGAACGCTACCCTACTCTATTTCCGCCACTCGGATGATGATCCTATCACCCCGGAAAACACCAATGAGCCTTATGGCGAGTCTCCGGTTTCTCCGGCAATAGGGGCTTACTTCAATAAGAAAGCATATACCGATCCGGCTTTGCGTAAAGAATACACCAACAAGGGTTTCTGGGTAAACATTCGTCTGATTCGCTACGCAGATGTATTATTGATGGGAGCTGAATCAGCCAACGAAAAAGGAATCCCGGGTGAAGCAATCGACTATTTGGAACAGGTCCGCGCACGTGCCAGAGGTACCAATACCAATATATTGCCTAAAGTAACGACCACCGACCAGGGAGAATTGCGTGATGCCATCCGCCACGAACGCCGCGTGGAACTGGGAATGGAATTCGACCGTTTCTACGATCTTGTTCGCTGGGGTATTGCAAAGGAAGTACTGCACGCAGCCGGTAAAACTAATTATCAGGACAAAAACGCATTACTGCCATTGCCTCAAACAGAGATTGACAAGTCTAAAGGAGTACTGGTACAGAACCCCGATTATCTATAAATAAATATAATAGCATGATATACAAAAAGTTAAGTCTATCCATCCTGTTGTTTGCCGCAGGTTTTCTGACCGCATCGGCACAGAAGTCGCCACAGGATATGGATCGCTTCATCGACGTATTGATGAACAAAATGACTTTGGAAGAAAAGATCGGACAGTTGAACCTTCCCGTCACCGGAGAGATTACTACGGGACAAGCCAAAAGCAGCGATATTGCCGCTAAAATCAAGAAAGGCGAAGTGGGAGGACTGTTCAACCTGAAAGGAGTGGAGAAAATACGTGAAGTACAAAAGCAGGCTGTGGAAGAATCCCGTTTAGGAATTCCATTACTGTTCGGTATGGACGTTATTCACGGATACGAAACGATGTTCCCCATCCCACTCGGATTGTCTTGCACCTGGGATATGACTGCCATAGAGGAATCTGCCCGTATTGCAGCCGTAGAGGCCAGTGCCGACGGTATCTCATGGACTTTCAGCCCGATGGTGGATATTTCACGCGACCCTCGTTGGGGACGTGTGTCCGAAGGTAACGGTGAAGACCCGTTTCTCGGAGCCATGATTGCCGAAGCGATGGTGCGCGGCTATCAGGGGAAGAACATGGAACGGAATGATGAAATCATGGCTTGTGTAAAACACTTTGCACTATATGGTGCGGGAGAAGCAGGACGTGACTATAACACCGTAGATATGAGCCGTCAGCGGATGTTCAATGATTATATGCTGCCGTATGAAGCAGCCGTTGAAGCAGGTGTAGGTAGCGTGATGGCTTCTTTTAATGAAGTGGATGGTATTCCGGCCACTGCCAACAAATGGTTGATGACAGACATTCTCCGCGGACAGTGGGGATTCAACGGTTTTGTGGTAACCGATTATACGGGTATTTCAGAAATGATCGATCATGGTATCGGTGATCTTCAAACGGTATCCGCCCGTGCCATCAATGCCGGAGTGGATATGGATATGGTAAGCGAAGGTTTTGTTGGGACATTGAAGAAATCCGTTCAGGAAGGAAAAGTCTCTATGGAAACGTTGAATACTGCTTGTCGCCGTATTCTGGAAGCCAAATATAAACTGGGATTATTTGATAATCCTTATAAATATTGCGATCCGAAACGTCCGGCACGCGACATCTTTACCAAAGCGCATCGCGATGCAGCCCGCAGGATTGCAGCAGAAAGTTTCGTTCTCCTAAAGAACGACAGTCCCGACGGTAATCCGAACGGAAATCCGTTGCTGCCTTTCAATCCGAAAGGAAATATTGCAGTGATCGGTCCGTTGGCAAACAGCCGGAGTAATATGCCGGGTACATGGAGCGTAGCAGCCGTGCTCGACCGCTGCCCTTCTCTCGTGGAAGGACTGAAAGAGATGACTGCCGGAAAAGCGAATATCATGTACGCCAAAGGAAGTAATTTGATTAGTGATGCAAGTTACGAAGAACGGGCAACGATGTTCGGCCGTTCCCTGAACCGCGATAACCGCACCGACCAACAGTTGTTGGATGAAGCGTTGAACGTAGCCCGCCGGTCGGACATTATCATCGCTGCCTTAGGCGAATCTTCCGAAATGAGTGGTGAAAGTAGCAGCCGCACGGATTTAAACATTCCCGATGTACAGCAGAATCTGTTGAAAGAGCTTTTAAAGACAGGCAAACCGGTAGTACTGGTATTATTTACAGGCCGTCCGCTTACGTTGAGCTGGGAACAGGAACATGTACCCGCCATTCTGAATGTATGGTTTGGAGGTAGTGAAGCAGCTTATGCCATTGGCGATGCCCTCTTCGGCTATGTCAATCCGGGTGGTAAACTGACTATGACTTTCCCGAAGAATGTAGGCCAGATACCTCTTTATTATGCGCACAAGAATACCGGACGTCCTTTGAAAGAAGGTAAATGGTTTGAGAAATTCCGCAGTAACTATCTCGATGTGGATAATGATCCGCTTTATCCGTTCGGTTATGGTCTTTCTTATACTACTTTCTCTTACAGTGACATCGACTTGAGCCATTCCAGCATGGATATGACCGGATCATTGACCGCAGCAGTGGAAGTTACCAATACCGGAACATGGCCCGGCACGGAAGTGGTACAGCTTTACATCCGTGACGTTGTAGGCAGTAGCACCCGTCCCGTCAAAGAGCTGAAAGGCTTTCAGAAAATATTTCTGGAACCGGGAGAGATGAAGATTGTCCGTTTCAAGATTGCACCGGAAATGCTACGGTACTACAATTATGACCTGCAACTGGTTGCCGAACCGGGCGACTTTGAAGTGATGATCGGTACGAACAGCCGGGATGTGAAAACTGCGAAATTTACGTTGAACTAAACTTTTAGGCACGGATTACACGGATTACGCTGTTGTTTTATGTAACCACAATTCCTAAAACCGTGAAATCCGTGTAATCCGTGCCTAATCCAATAAATTATAACCTTGATTATGAACGATAAATATAAAAGAATCGCAGTGATGAGCGCACTTCCGCTCATGTTACTGTTTCTATCCGCCATCGCCCTGACTTTCCAGAGCTGTAAAGGGAAAAGCAAGAATGACAACCTTTCTGCCGCTACCGACTCGCTGTCGGACGACGCATTAATGGACACCGTTCAGCGACGGACTTTCCTCTACTTCTGGGAAGGTGCCGAACCGAATAGCGGTCTGGCTCCCGAACGGTATCATGTGGATGGCGTATATCCTGAAAATGATGCCAACGTAGTCACCTCCGGCGGTAGCGGTTTCGGCATCATGGCTATCCTTGCGGGAATCGACCGCGGTTATGTCACCCGCGAAGAAGGACTGACGCGCATGGAACGCATCGTTTCTTTCCTCGAAAAAGCAGACCGTTTCCACGGAGCCTACCCCCACTGGTGGTATGGTGACACCGGAAAGGTGAAACCGTTTGGCCAGAAAGACAATGGAGGCGACCTGGTAGAGACAGCTTTCCTCATACAAGGTCTGCTTGCCGTACACCAATATTACGTCAACGGAAATGAGAAAGAGAAAGCACTCGCTCAACGTATCGACCGGATTTGGCGGGATGTCGACTGGAACTGGTACCGGAAAGGCGGGCAAAATGTCCTTTACTGGCATTGGAGTCCGACGTATGGCTGGGAAATGAATTTCCCCGTACATGGTTACAACGAATGTATGATTATGTATATTCTTGCCGCCGCTTCTCCTACACATGGAGTACCTGCCGCTGTTTATCATGACGGTTGGGCACAGAACGGAGCCATCGTCTCTCCCCATAAAGTAGAAGGAATCGAATTGCATCTCCGCTATCAGGGCACGGAAGCCGGACCGCTTTTCTGGGCTCAATATTCTTTCCTCGGACTCGACCCGGTAGGATTGAAAGATGAATACTGCCCCAGCTACTTCCACGAAATGCGCAACCTGACATTAGTCAACCGTGCCTACTGCATCCGCAACCCCAAACATTACAAAGGTTTCGGACCGGATTGTTGGGGACTGACTGCCAGCTACTCCGTTGATGGATATGCAGCTCATTCCCCCAACGAGCAGGACGACAAAGGAGTTATCTCCCCCACTGCCGCACTTTCATCGATTGTCTATACACCGGAGTATTCCATGCAGGTAATGCGCCATTTGTATGGTATGGGAGATAAAGTGTTCGGTCCTTTCGGATTCTATGATGCTTTCAGCGAAACGGATAATTGGTACCCGCAACGATATCTGGCTATCGATCAGGGACCTATCGCTGTAATGATCGAAAATTACCGGACAGGATTGTTATGGAACCTTTTCATGAGCCATCCTGACGTGCAAGCCGGATTGACCAAACTTGGTTTTAACACCAACAAGCAAGATGTGAGACAGAAATAAGTGGGAACCACGGTGCGTGGAAGTGGTCTACTGACCACCTCCGCCACCAGTGTTTCCACCTCCTCCGCCACCTTTCACATCATCATTGTCGATGCTGCGTGCAGCTTTCTTCACACTGGCTTTCAACTCTCCAATCCGATAGCTGACGCTAAAGCCAAAATACCGGCTTGGATACTTGCTCGAACTTTTCGAGATAAAGTTGACTCCTTCCGTGTGATTATTGTAAGTTCTGTATTTCTCTACGATATTGCTACAATAAATATTCAAAGAAAGACGTTCCTCTTTCAGGAAAGAACGGCTCAATCCCAAGCTATAATAATTGTATCCCGAACCTCTTCCCTGCAAACTGATACGCGGTGTACTTCCACCTCCGTTCAAGCTCAAACGGACTTTTCCCGGTAAAGTCTGCTGAATTCCTCCATACGCAGAAGCATTCCATCCATAATTATGCAACTCTTGAGCAGGACTCCGCAAATCACTGTAATTTCCACGCCCATTGATATAAATCCTCGTTTTGGGAGAAGCATTCCAGTTCAAATAAAAATTCAATCCTGTTTCCCGGCTTTTACCGATATTATCATACGTGCTATACAAAGCACCATAAGGAGCTTTATGACCACCTTCAAATATTTCTCCGTCTTTATCGGTTATTAAGCGACTGACTCTTTCAATTCCATTGTTATTGAAAGAATGGCGCAAAGAGAGGTTGATGTTGAACTTGGCCGTGAAACTGCTGTAAGACAAATCAAACGAATGGCTCTTTTCACTCTTCAGGTTCGGATTTCCCTGATTGATAAACATCGGATTCTGATTATCAAAATAAGGATTCAAGTTCCAAATGCCCGGACGCCAGATACGCATATTATATCCACCGCGGAGGTTTTGCGTCTTGCCTAGTTTTATTCCCAAAGAGACGGAAGGAACCAGATCGCTAAAGTTCGAATTAAAATTCTCGCCTGCACCGACCAGATACTTCACTTCCTGTATGGTTTGCTCATAACGAAGTCCCGGTTTGAAAGTAAAATCCTTGTATTTCAGCGTATATCCGGCATAAGCGGAAATGATATGATTCAGATGGCGGTACTCGCTGCTGCGTTTCTCATTATATGCATAGTTTTCGCTTTCCCCTTCGGCTTCATAAAACCGATTATCACTGGAGTTGCGCCGGAAAATATATTTGGCACCCGTCTCAATCGTATGCAACTTTCCAATCGGAGTAGTATAGTCCACCTGGAAGGTTTGTTCCATCGTATTCGTCTTTCCGTCCGAATGGAAATTCTTCAATGCCAGTTCTTTGATGATATCCAGTTTATTCTCATCAGGCTCGATGTCCAGATAGGTATTATAGGAATCATTCGTTTGAGGTTGAGAGTTGATCTTATAAGAAAGGGTAATCATCCGTTCTTTGTTCTTTCGGGAAGTACGTTGATAGTCTATATTTCCGTTGATGGAATACCATGATCCTTTTCCGTGATTGTCCGTTCGATAGCGATATGCAAAATTCTGGCGGTCGGCTCCGTGCATAATCGTATTTCCGTCACTGTTACTCTTGTCATTGCTACCATACATTCCGAAAGCCACAGTCAGCAGCCTCAACGTATCAATCTCGTAACTGGCTTCCAAATTGCCATATTGGAAATTACCCTTCGATTTGGAACTGCTTTCCGACTCCAGGAACTTTTCATTCTCCTTATCAGGTTCATAATTCTCCCGGTAACTGTCGGAATAGCTGCGCGGACTATTATTATAATTATAGTTGTAGTTGGCAGAAACCGTCAGTTTGCCCTGTTTTACCATTGCATAAGTGCCGGCACCTACCCCGTTATTGCTGGCATTTCCTCTGAAAGTAGCCGTATATCCTTCAAATCCGGTACCCACTGTGACGATATTCAGAATACCTCCGATACCTTCCGCATCATATTTAGCTCCCGGTGAAGTAATCACCTCAATATATTTAATCGTATTCGCCGGCATACTTTTCAGCACTTCCTTCGGATTATTGCTCATCATATTGTTGGGCTTTCCATTCACATGAATCTTGAAACTGCTACTGCCGTTCACCTGTACATTGTCTTCTCCATCCACCGTGACCAGAGGAACCTTTCGAAGCATCTCCAATATACTGTTTGATTTTGAATCCGGATCATCTTCAATATTATATTCGATTTTATCCACATCTACCTTTACCAAAGGTTTCTGTGCAACAACCTCCACTCCTTTCAACACATTATTGGCTTCTGAAGAAATCATCGTTCCCAAATCAATCTCCCTGACCGAAGGTTTTAAAGTGAATTCTTTTACTATAGGCGACTTGCCAATGGAAGAAATCGTGATTATATAACTACCTGCAGCGACATTCAGTTTTTCCTGAAATTTACCATTCGCCCCTGTGACCGCCATCTTTACAGCTTTGTCCGGAGCATTTTTAGGAGTTATCTTAATCGTGGCATACGGTTCCCCTTCTTGTGTTAAAGAATCAAGAAGTACTCCTTTGATAGTATAAGAAAGAGCCGTGGATTTTTGTGCCCACCCAGTCATAGATGTAGCGAACACGAATAGCAATAGTAGTAACAGTCTGTGTTTCATGACTAGAAATATTTAGCTTATGTTTATTATACGTGGTATATTCAAAAATGATGCAAATTCAGAGGCCAAAAGTAATTGGTTTATCTACGCTTACGAATTTTTCGGAGTTAAGAATATAAAACGAATGGATAAAATATCTTATTACAGTATATTTCTAGTATATTTAAACATTCCCGTTTAAGGGTAACAAATCTTCTTTATTTGAAATGAAATAAAGATGATATATACCGTTGTATCGGTCGTTTCAGACGCCTCAAGTTAGCGCAGACTCTTCCAATCCAGCAGCCATCGAATTCTTGTTCATATTTCGTGAGTACTTTCTTACAATCCCGGAGCCGGACGTCTTGCCTTTCCATGGCCGATAATATCTCGCTTATCCGGGCAATTTGTTCCCTTTGACACAAGAGTTCTTTATCCTGACAACCGATAATTTCAGCATATAAATTACAGATATTTGCCTTTTCAATACACAGTTCTTCCAATGTATTGATATACTCGGCTGTAATTCGGTCTTTATTCTGAAACAGGAATCCTTCAACACTTTCTTCATCCACAACAGTGATCCCTTCTTCATACGACATAGGAAATCTTTTCATCTCCGCCCAAAGCCAGATAACTTCTTTGTTAATTCCATACTTGACCGCCGCTTCTTCTACGCTAATCCATTTCGACATAATGCTCTTGTTTTAATGTGTTCCACAATAAAGATTGAATATTATTTTGTTTATGTGGAGCAACGGGCATTCACGTTTTCTGTATTTCGGGCGGACGGGGAATTGTTTAGGTTAGACTTTTTGGGGTAATCATAACCGACCGGACACAAGAAAGACGTGAATGCTGTTGCACCATTATCTACCTCTAAGGCTAGCAATACCCTCGTAAAAGACAATGATAACAACAGACACCCACGTCAATCGTTTATATATAACACATCTTTTACGGATATGTTGATATACAGCCGTTCACGTGGAGTATCTGTCGAATCATCTCTCTTTACTTAAACTTGCTATTTTTAGAGGTGAGAGATAATACACATATACTCAATTTAGTAATATATACTGCTTCCCGCTAATTTCATCACGCTGATGAGCAGAAAGCACATGGCAAAGATATACATATTTTTTTTAATGTGGTGGAAATTTAGAAATAAATGCTGGAAGTTATGTATATCCATCAAGCTCTCTCATACATAAAAATGAAAATCCTCTTTCAACCTATCACCGACTTCCTAAAACTCCCTATTTATAATACTTTCAGCATGGTGACAGGTTGTTATTAACCTATCACCTCATCTATCACCTATCACCGCCTATTTTTTTGAAAAAGCAGATAGCAAACAGTCGTTTTAATAAGGGGTAATTCTTGTTTCAGCATACGATACTCTTATTTCCAAGGCTTGAAACACTTATTTTCCCGGTACGAAACTTTAGTTTCAAAGGCTAGGGAACTTTAGTTTCCTACCGATGAAACCAAAGTTTCCCCATGGTGGAACTAAAGTTTCAAGGCGGGGGAACAAGAGTTTCCCGCCTTGAAACCAAGTGTTTTGAGGCATGAAACATTTTTTATCCCGTAATGTGGCATTCTTCCTTTTAGTATATTAATGCGATTAACTCTTTCCACAATAGAATTTTGTGACCACATAAAAGAACAGAATCCCCCATAAAATAAACAATAAATAAGTACGATATAGCTTGGCAGACCGGATAATAAAGCCTACCTTTATGAGCCTTTAATAAAAAGCATAAACAATAATCACTTTTAACATGAAACTTACTTTGATGCGGGACAACGACGGAACATCAACCATGCGGACGTTGGACATAAACCTACAAATAGAAGCGATGAAGCATGAAACAAAAGCCCGCCCGATAAGTAATCTACGGACAAGCATACGTTATGCCTCACCGGACAGTAAACTGGAAGCAGCTCAAAAACTACCCAAAGTCATCCCTGCGGCTAACTTCCGCAAAACAACAAATGGCACACAAATGACCGGATATAACGGCATTATACAAATAGAAGTGAATCATCTGGCAAACCGGACGGAAGTAAATCGTATCAAACAAGAAGCAGCCGAACTTACACAGACTTTTGCCGCTTTTATGGGTTCCAGCGGTCATTCCGTAAAAATATGGCTACGCTTCACCCGCCCGGACAAATCACTCCCCAAAGACCGGGAAGAAGCAGAAATATTCCAAGCTCACGCCTACAGAAAAGCCGTCAGCCTTTATCAACCGGCACTCTCCTACTCCATCGAACTCAAAAATCCGACATTGGAGCAATTCTGCCGGCAAACGTGTGATCCGGAACTTTACTATAATCCCGATTCCACCGTCATTTATATGCGTCAGCCACTGGAAATGCCATCGGACACAACCTACAAAGAATCCGTACAGGCAGAAACATCTCCTTTCAAACGACTGATTCCCGGTTATGACAGCTTTGAAACTTTGTCCGCACTCTTCGAAGCAGCCCTGAACAAGGCTTACCATTCATTAAGCGAACTTCACCCCAACATACACCTACATTCCGACGAAGATCTCAAGCCATTATTGGTTCACCTGGCGGAAAACTGTTTTCAGGCAGGCATACCGGAAGAAGAAACAGCCCGTTGGGCAATCGCTCATTTCTATACCAAGAAGAAAGAATTTCTTATCCGGCAAACCATACAAAACGTATACACAAGAGCAAAAGGATTCGGACAAAAATCACCTTTATCGACAGAGCAGGAATTGGAATTCCGAACAGAAGAGTTTATGCAACGCCGGTACGAATTTCGTTACAACACAATGACGACTGTTACGGAATATCGCGAACGGAACACCTTTTGTTTTTGTTTCCGCCCCATCACCAACCGTATACGCAACAGTATTGCCATGAACGCACGCCTGGAAGGCCTCAACTTATGGGATCGGGACGTGATCCGTTACCTCGATTCCGACCGCATCCCGATATTCAACCCTATTGAGGATTTTCTTTTCGGAGTAGATGTCCGTTGGGACGGACGCGACCGGATTCGTGAACTGGCTTCCCGTGTTCCTTGCAACAACATTCACTGGCCGGATTTATTTTACCGTTGGTTTCTAAATATGGTGGAACACTGGCGTCACACCGATCGCAAGTATGCCAATTGTACAGTACCGTTATTAGTCGGGCCGCAAGCCTATCGAAAATCGACTTTCTGCCGAAGTTTGTTGCCACCGGAATTACAGATATACTATACCGACCGCATTGATTTCAGTAACAAAAGGGATGCCGAGCTGGCTCTAAATCGTTTCGCGCTCATTAACATGGACGAGTTCGATCAAAACAGAGTGAGTCAACAGGCTTTTCTGAAGCATATCCTGCAAAAACCTGTGGTTAATATCCGTCGTCCTCATGGCACAGCCACACAAGAGATGCGCCGTTACGCATCATTTATAGGAACAAGCAATCACAAGGATTTACTGACTGACACTTCCGGAAGTCGACGCTACATTGTTATCAATGTGACCGGTCCGATTGACTGTTCTCCGATTGATTACGAACAACTTTATGCACAAGCAATGCACGACATTTACAGGGGAGAACGTTACTGGTTCGACACTGAAGATGAAAAGGTGATGACCGAAGCCAATCAGGAATTTCAAGTGATCCCTATTGCAGAGCAGTTATTCCACCAATTTTTCCGGGCTGCTAAAGAAGAGGAGGAAGAATATGAGTTACTTCTTGCTATTGAGATACTGGAACAGGTGCAGCACGACAGTAAAATTCATATATCTGATTGCAATATTATTCAATTCGGGAGAATATTGCAAAAGAATCAAGTGCCTTCTATACACACCAAACGTGGGAATGTTTATAAAGTGGTTCGAATCAAGCCGAAAAGAGCATAAATATGCATCTCTCCGTTCAGGTGATAGGTGAAAGATACGGTGATAGGTTAAGAATGACCTATCACCGCTCTGTAAACACGATAAATAAAGAGTTTCAGAACGATGGTGATAGGTTGAAAGAGGAATTGACGAAATCAACAGGGAGAGAAAGAATTATACTTCCTCTACGATTTTCCAATCACCAATGCTTCTTGTCGCAGTATCGAAGTTAACTCCTATTTTTACCACTTTCCGATGATCGGGCTGATAAGGAATAGCATATCCTTTATTGTTTATCTGTTCCAAAGCTTCCTCCGGAGTTCCATCTACCTTAAATTCAAAGACATAAATGGTATCTTGCATCTTTACTACTACGTCCGCCCGTCCGATTGCGCTCTTTACCTCTGCATCTACATACTGCCCCATCAAACGGAACAGCAAATAGAAGATTGTCTGATAATGTTTTTCCTGCTTATTTTCCAAATCATTGGGAATCGAAGCAAAGAAAGACCTGATTCGTTCCAGACATTCGGTCAGTTTTCCGGCACGCAAATCCTTGATAAAAGAGACAACATAGAAGGTATTTTCACGAGCAGGTAAATGTACATAAGCGGGCATAAGAGATTCTATGAATCCTTTCCGCACTTCTTTGTTAGGATAAGCCAGTGTGTAGAGTTGAAACTCCGGATCATATCCCTTGATGGTAAGATAGCCACTCTGATAAAGTACAGGAAGAGGATCGGTAATACCACTTGTTGGTGCATCAAACTGCTCTGCAGTAGCCATAGCACCATCCAATTCGCGAATGTCGAAATTACTCTGCTGCAATATATTTATCAGGAAAGTAGGCGTCCCGGTAGAAAACCAGAAATTGGCATAATTCTTTTGAGCAAATGCATTGAACAAACTGAATGGATTGTAAATATCTTCACAGTTTTTACTAAAATGATATCCGTCATATTGTTGTTTTAGATGCGTACAAGCCTCCTCGTAGGTTTCATTATTAGCCTGCGCCATCATTTCAATATCAGTCTTCAATTGTGTACGCAATTCCCGTTCGGTTATACCACAGATAGCACTATAGTCGTCTCTCATACTGATATTCTGCAAATTATTCAATTCACTGAAAATACTCATTTGACTGAACTTACTGATACCTGTCAGGAAAAGAAACCGAAGATATTCTCCTTGCGCTTTCAAGGGACTGAAGAATTTCCGCATTTCTTCACGAAGTTCATTTTGTAGTTCCGGCACATGGTTACTGTCTAATAAGGGAGCATCGTATTCGTCAATAAGTACTACTACCGGTTTGCCCGTCCGTTCATAAGCACGACGAATCACTCCCCGGAAACGTTCTGCCGGTGTATCTTCCACTTCTTCCTTCCCATAGAGTTTTTCCCAATCATACAGATTCAAGTTCAACTGCCCCACAAGGTCAGAAAGTGCCGTATACTTCGTCATGCTGAAATCAAGATGCAACACCGGATAGACATTCCACTCTTTCTCCAAACACTCCATTGCCAAACCTTGAAACAACTCCTTCTTCCCCCGAAAATAAGCATCAAGAGTGGATACCAGCAAACTTTTTCCGAAACGACGGGGACGACTCAAAAAATAAACCTTATTGGTATTAGCCAAACGATAAATCAACTCCGTCTTATCCACATAGACGTTGTTATTATTGCGTAAGTCTTCAAAATTCTGTATCCCTATCGGGTATATTCTGAAAGTAGTATCCATAATGTCTATCCTATATAAATGAAATGTAGACAAATATAGGCATTAAAATATAGACTTCAAACAGTACGTACTGTTTTCTACACTTCATTCAGTTAAAAGCAATCATACTTATACTTTCCTCTTTTTAAAAGCGATGAAGTACCCGGAAATTTATTACCTTTGTGTAATTGATTTATAAAACCGGAGTATATGAGCACTAAAATTTATCCCATTGGCATACAGAATTTCGAAAAGATTCGTAATGACGGTTATTTCTATATTGATAAAACGGCATTAATGTATCAAATGATAAAAACCGGTAGTTACTATTTCTTAAGCCGCCCACGCCGCTTCGGGAAAAGCCTGCTCATCTCTACTATGGAAGCCTATTTTCAAGGAAAAAAAGAACTGTTTGCAGGGCTGGCTGTAGAAAAGCTGGAAAAAGACTGGATTAAATATCCGATATTACATCTGGACCTTAATATCGAAAAATATGATGTACCGGAAAGTCTGGATAATATACTCGAAAAATCGTTGACTGCGTGGGAAAAGCTCTATGGTGCCGAGCCATCCGAGCGCTCATTTTCCCTGCGTTTTGCCGGCATCATAGAACGCGCCTGCAAACAGGCAGGGCAGCGTGTAGTTATTTTGGTAGATGAATATGACAAGCCCATGTTACAAGCCATCGGAAATGAAGAATTGCAAAAGCAATTCCGGGATACCTTAAAACCTTTCTACGGGGCGCTCAAAACAATGGATGGCTATATTAAGTTTGCATTCTTGACCGGTGTTACCAAATTCGGCAAAGTCAGTGTGTTTAGCGACTTGAATAATTTGGATGACATATCGATGAGAAAAGATTATGTTGAAATCTGTGGTGTCAGCGATCAGGAGCTCCATGAGAACTTAGATGTCGAACTTCATGAGTTTGCAGAGACGCAAGGTTTGTCGTATGACAAGCTCTGTACAAAACTAAAAGAATATTATGACGGCTATCATTTTACACATAATTCTATCGGCATATATAATCCGTTTAGTCTGCTTAATGCTTTCAAATATAAAGAATTCGGTAGTTATTGGTTTGAGACGGGTACACCTACCTATCTGGTGAAATTACTGAAAAAGCATCATTATGATCTGGAACGGATGGCACACGAAGAAACCGATGCGCAAGTATTGAACAGCATCGACTCCGAATCAACCAACCCGATCCCAGTGATTTACCAAAGCGGATATCTCACTATAAAAGGGTATGATGAACGTTTTGGCATATATCGTTTAGGTTTCCCCAATCGTGAAGTAGAAGAAGGCTTTATTCGTTTTCTGCTTCCTTTTTATGCGAATGTGAATAAGACAGAATCCCCGTTTGAGATTCAAAAGTTTGTCCATGAAATAGAAACGGGTGATTATGATTCTTTCTTCCGCCGCCTTCAGAGTTTCTTCGCCGACACGACTTACGAAGTTATCCGAGATCAGGAATTACATTATGAGAACGTGCTTTTCATTGTTTTCAAATTGGTTGGTTTCTACACCAAGGTGGAATACCACACCAATAACGGGCGCATAGATCTCGTTCTGCAGACAGACAAATTCATTTATATTATGGAATTCAAGCTAAACGGAACAGCAGAAGAGGCTTTGCAGCAGATTAACGACAAATGCTATGCGCTGCCTTTCGAAGCGGATAGGCGGAAACTATTCAAGATAGGGATTAACTTCAGTGAGAAAACCCGTAATATCGAAAAATGGGTGGTAGAATCCTGAAGTATACCCCGCCTTGAGAAAACTGTTATTATTAATGGAGGATCTATTCCAATCCCGGCCACGCTTTTGTTGAATATGTAGCTTCAAGTGCATTTTCCAGATTATCATTTAGACTCGGAAAGAAATCGATTCCTGTTTTTTCTTCCAGTTCGTCTATTGACAATGCATAGTCAACTAACTTTGTTGATTTCGGAGTGTCGGTATGCTCCATCCAAAAAGCGATCGCTTTGAATGAATCTCCTTTTTTAAACAGCAAAGCCATATAATAATATTTAGGAATGGGTTTGCTAAGGTCGTTACTGATATATCCTCTGATCTGATCTTCCTTATCAATCGTTCCTCCTTTTACCACATATAAAGTATCTGAAGATGTACAGCTACGTCCCCATGATTGCACCTGTCCCTCCAAAGTCAACCATATACCTGTATTAAATTTATTCCGTTGAGGACTCATATTCGTGTAATAGAAGGTCTGTTCATTCACCTCACGTGAATAAAGTCTGTCGGCAGAAGCACAAAGATGCCCTCTATCATAACCTTGTTTTCCAAAATCAGCTTGCACACGCTGGTATTGTGAACCGATAGCAGGATCAGCATCAAAAGGCTCATCGCTACGTGACACATTTTGTTGCTTTGATTGATTGTCAAACCGAAAGGCAATCCAACGGGAATGTTTCTTACTCTTATCGTATTCCATACTGAAAGAGGTTACTTTCTGCCCATTAAATGTGGTGTAGTGTGTTACAAACACATCGTTTGCACCATTGCGAAGTGCAGGGAGTTCTACGATACCGGTGGCAAAATTATTGGAATCATGTCGCTCATCATCATTACCGCAAGAAGCACATACTGAAACACATAATATGATATTCAGCAGATGCATAAATCTATGGTTTATCATAATACAGTCGGATCTATATTAAAAAGCACAAAAAGGAAGTCTGTTTTACAGACTTCCTTTTATTACTCACATTGTAATTATTCCATTATATGAGAACCTAAACCTGAAATCTCGTCAACCTCCAACTCCTCCCACTCATCAAGAGTAAAGACGGGATTAGGAGTCTTTACAGAGGGCTTTCTACGCAAAGTCTTATTTTCTCCATATTTATTAGTACTTCCTTTCTCCCCAACAATATCGATCAACGATCCATTCTTAAATAAACCTATAGCATCGTCACCATTAAAATTTACAAAGTTGGCTTCAAGAGCCTCTCCCATATATAACGTAGCCTGTTTATGTTTAAACACCAAAGTAGCATGTGGTGCTAATGTCTTTCCTGATAAGTCCATGCTATTGTCATACTTTGCATCTCCATAAGACCACTCTTTCCCATTGGCTGCAATGTCCAAACGGTACCCGGATAAATCGACAGTTTGTCCTGCAGGATTATATATTTCTATATATTTATTATTTGATGAACCTTCCACATATTCTGAAATGAATAGTTCTTCTGAACTTGGCTCTGGTTCCTCTATTCCACCTACAAGACCTCCATCTTTTGTCATTAAGCTAGCATCATCTATTAACAAATCTTTTCCTGAACTTTTGGGGTTCATAACAACCAAACATATCGTTTGTTCTGCATCCAAAGTAAAAGTAAAACTTTTCGTAACCCAATCTTCATTTGTTATATTATTTACATAATCATCATAAACATAAGTTCCTACTTTGCCTGTCTCATCAACTGGAGCATAGCCTAAACAAGCACTAGCTTTATCAGTTGTAGCAGCTTTTAAATAAGCAGAGAACACATAAGTACCAGCTTTCAAAGTCATTTCCGTACTACCAAGCCGCTTATTGCTTGACGCTCCTTTTACCAAAACAGAATATGTGCCACTACGCTTATCTACAGACTGTTCAAGAGTCGCATTACTTGCTGTAGATGCAGACTTCCAACCTGTCGGATATCCATCCGCCCAGCTCTCAAACCCTCCATTAGTTAATAGTTCGGTACCTTCTCCCGGTCCAGGAACTTCTCCGCCTCCTTCACCATACAAAATATCATCAATTCCATAAGTCTGTACCTCTTCACCTCGTGTTGCCACATACTGAAAACCAACAAAGCCATTCTGCCCAGCATAAGTACTTAAATCCACCTTTAAATCGCTAGTCCATTGATATGTACCAGTAGTAGGAATACCATTAACAGATATCTCATGTCGTTCCATTTTACCATCCTTCAGTTGTAAGAAGAATACCTTCAGAGACATCGTTTCAGAATACTTATTTACAGTAGCTTTAAAAGTAAATTGCTTATCTGCACTAACTGTAAAATAAGGAGTCACAAACCAATACTCTGCCGTCTCACCACTATTTACCCCATAAGTTGAAGCTGCCAAATATTTTTGAGGATCATAAATAGCACCTTGCCAAATTCTATTTCCTTTAACAGCCTTATTAATCCAACCAACTTTTGAATAATCTGCTTGATGTTGAACATCGTTAAAATCATTGGACAAATCTGCTAATGGAGCAACAGAAATATCCAATCCCAAAGGATTATCAGGATCTAAATCTTCTCCACCTTGTTCTTCACCGATCTCCTTATTATTAAATACTGCAGCTGTCGTATTAATCAATGCTGCCTTACCGAAACCAGCACTCAACTCACCTTGAATCAATAAGACTCCTCCCTTATTTTCAGGATGGTCTTTCAAATTTAAAGCATTGGCTAGATCACTACCATTTTTTATTTTAACCGGTAAGCATTTACTTTCATTAGTTTCATCTGGACTTTCAGCAATCAGTACATTAGATGTTATATTAAAAGGAGCTGTAAAGCTAGCCTTATTGCCTGCAAATTCCCCTTTATCATCATATACATTTTCTATAGCACCCACAATATATCCTTGCACCCAAGCTATGGAGCCGTCTTGTTTCTGTTGTGCGGCTTCTATATTATATGGATTCTCTTTCGTACCATCACCCGTCAGCCCCGGAACATCACCTTCTCCCAATATATCATAAGGAGCCGGTACATCACTACATGAACTAAATGTGAACACTGTAAGCAGCGTCAAGAATAAAGCATTTAGAATCTTTTTCATAATTATATGTGTTAATTGAATTAATTATTTCGTTTGATATCGTTTAAAGTACGAACAACAACCTCCCATTGGTTATTGTAACGCAATAAAATACCTGTAATATTTACACTTCCCTGCGGCATCACTTCCATTGAAAAATTAGCATAAGCGCTGGTATAAAGGAATAAGTTGCTTCCACTCTCCGTACCATCGGCATAAGTAAAATAACGTTTTACCGATCCTTCATCACCCGGAGCGTAAGTCGCAGTTCCATCTGCTTCGGTAAGTTTCACATTTTTGAAGGTAACCAATACCGGAGCTTCTTTCAAGTTTATAGCAGCAAGTTCGGCAGGAGTAGTAATTTCAATCGGTGTCAATTCCGAATAGTATAACTTAGGTTCGTTTATCAAACGTACGTGTTGTTTCCAAACATACTCTGGCATACGTCCTACAGAATTATTATAAACAGTTCCGATCTGTGCCTGTTTACGATAGCTACCTATCTGCAAACCCTTACAGTCAATCACTACTTTCTGACCTACCGGGCAGAATGCATACAATCCAGTTGCATTAACACCAATAACGATAGCTCCTGTTTCATCTGCCACCACGAGCTTCTTATACAAGTTCCCACTTTCATCATCGCAGGTAATTACCCCTTCAATACGCGTTTCACCTTCGATAGTCGTATAAGTGTCTTTGCTTGTATCGATGAAATCATTGTATTTCTCTTTCAATGCCGCTATTGAAATCGTACGTCCTTCCGGGATTGAATTATTGCCATAAGCATTTCCCGTCACCGGATCATCATAGTTCTCACAGGAAGTGAGACCTGCGCCACATAGCAGCAATCCGGTACATAATATAGATAGTAATTTCTTCATAATTGTTTCTTCCTTTCTTTTTGTTTTGGATTGATAACTACACATTCTTAAAATCTATAACCAATGTTCAAGAAAGCATTGAACGGGAATGCGTAGAAATACTTAGAATTCTTGGAAAACTTGTAAACACGTGCGTCACCGTCTTTGTAATTATCATCACGGTTTTGTTCGAAACCACCTGTACGCAAATCTGTATTGTTCAAGATATTAGTCAAACTTAAATTGAGACTAATGCTCTTTCCATTGCGCAAACGGATATATTTTCCAATAGAAGCATCCAACATAAATCCGCCATCCAGTTTCTCCTGACCCGGTACATTAAGAACCGGATTTCCGTTAGCATCTACACCGGCACCATTCTTATCCAATACACTGCCAAGACGACGATAGCTTGAGAAATCGATATATACACGATCATAATAATTTCCTGTCAAATTGAAGAACCAACCTTTTACGTTATAATCCAAAGCAAGACTATAAGCAGAAAGCGGAGTGCCATTGGCACGCATACCTTTAGCATAAACACGGTCGAGGTTTGACTCATTCTCACTTTCATACGTCAATACAGCATCCGGGTTATTGGTATACTTAGCTTCGCTCCAAGTACCGATAGCTGTTAATGACAGCTCACTTGTCAATTTAAAGGTAGCAGCAGCTTCTATTCCCCAATATTCCTTTTCAATACCGTTCATAGAAAGATAAGTGAAACGTGCTTCGCTATCGTTATAGAAAGCATCCATTTCTACTTGATTCTGGAAACGAGTGTAATAACCCGTCAAACGTCCCATCACCCAAGGAGTATTGAAGTTGTAAGTCAAATCACCACCAATGATACGCTCTGTTTTCAAATCTCTCACAAAGTCGTTCTTAATACGCGGAGCGATGAAAGAGTTGTAAGCCAACGGTGCACGTTCTTCATATCCGGCATTCAACGTAAAGGAATGATTGCCATTGATAGCCCAATTCAGACCAGCTTTTATACCGCCTTCCAGGAACTTCGCCGTACCGCTACTACCAAGTGATTTCAATGGCGCACGTCCGTTTCTCATCAATCCATCACGGAACATTTGTGTAGATCCGATTTTACCGGAAGCAAAATAATTTAATGATCCACCATTATTACCCTGGTAACGTACCCATGCGCTCTGCTTATTCACATAGATGTTATAGTCATAACCAAATTTATCACCTTCACCAATACGACGGTTAGGATTATCGAGGTCATTCTGCACCATGCTGGAACTAGCGCCATGGTCACGTACTGCAAACTTGTCGACATCCGTATAAAGCTGTCCACCCAGCAAGTCTTTCATTTTCTTATAATGCATACCTTTGGTTGTATTCACTGCAATTCCAGCAACATAGCTATTGCGCTCATTCCATTGATGATTGAATACAGAACTCAAGTTGAAAGCTAACTGGTCGTCGTGACGTTCTTCCACATAATAAAGCGTCTCTTTACCTAATGCATTCGCTTGTTTATTGGCAAAATAAAGAGCATCCCAATCCAACTGACGATAAGCTTTATTATTCTTCCAATTATCAGTAACCTCATTAAACTGCTGCAGTTCATCGGCAGTAGGAACGGATTCCCACACGTCGAAGATAGAGCTAGGCAACTTTTTATAATAATCCGGGCGCGGATCGGCTGCATTACCATTCCAGCCTAAAGCACTTTTGCCATAATTGGAATATTTGAATCCGGCACTCGTCACCAGTTTCTTATTATCATCAATGGTGAAATTCCATGAAGCAATGGCTGATGGCTCGAACTGGCGTACAATACGCGCATTTCGTTTTTCTCCATTCTGATATCCCCAGTTCGGATTATAATAATGACTGTTTGCTAAATAATAGGCTTCTTCAGTTGCCGCCATTTGCTGCCCTCTCTCTGTAGGTGTTCCCCAAGTTGCCAAAGAAAGACTATGGCGATCATTGAATACTTTCTCTGCACCGAGAAAGTAAGAAAAAGAGTTGTACTTGATTCCTTCAATATTTCCCTCGTTACCCCAACGATATCCCAATGAACCGGTAAAGGCCCATCCATTATTCATCAGACCTGTAGAATAAGTATACATTCCACGCAAGATATAGTTGCGGTTACTACCTGATAAGGTTAGTTTTGAACCGGCCGCATATTGGCTGGCACGTAAATTGATATTGGAAGCTCCCCCTATGGCTCCGAAAGTAAAGTTGTTAATTTCAAAAGGACCGATCCCCTCCTTATTACGGGTAGCATCGTTTAATCCTCCTATTAATCCGTAACTGAAACGTCCTGTTTCTGCATCATTAAACTGTACCCCATTGATATACATGTCACTATACTGGGAATCATATCCCCTCACACGAAATCTCATTGGGCTAAACAGATAACCTACATTTGACAGATAAACATCATTGTTAGAAGTGACCAATGCAGATGTGCTCTGTGCTGCATCATCATCCTCATTCAATTGTGATTCTGTAAACATGAAAGAAGCATTGTCCTCACGGGCGTTTTGCTTTGCCTTTTGCTGAGCAAAAAGTGCTGGCATTAAGCAAAATAGCACGATCGCTAACCCTAGTCGTTGTTTCATAATTTAATTTATATTAATGTTAATTGGTCTTTCGTTTTGCAATACAAATGAAATAAGCTGTTACGCAAAATAACAAAGAATTTTATAAATAACAATGTTTTTTACAAAAAAAGTAACTCGTAAGGGTGGGTTTTTCGTTTTCTTTTTAGATATTTGTCATACAAATGACAAATTACCCACTTTTAAAATCAATTTCAAAGATGAAAAAAAGCTTAATGACTTTAGGTGTACTCGCTCTTTTCGTCCTCATGGCCTATGGACAGGAAAAGAAATTTGCCCTCTACAGTGTAGCGTTCTACAATATGGAGAATTTGTTTGATACCATTCACGATGAAGGTAAGAATGACTACGAGTATCTTCCTAACGGTACTAATCAGTGGAATACGATGAAGTATAAGGCTAAGCTGAAAAACATGTCGGAAATATTAAGCCTGTTAAGTACCGACAAGTTGCCAATGGGTCCCGCCATTATCGGCGTTTCTGAAATCGAAAATTACAGAGTATTGGAAGACATACTGAAACAACCTGCTTTAGCGGACAGAGGTTACCAGTATGTTCACTACGAAGGAGAAGACCAACGTGGTGTGGACTGTGCTTTTTTCTATAATCCCAAACTATTTGAACTGACGAATAGCAAGCTCGTACCTTATGTATATATCAATGACACGATACATAAGACGCGCGGTTTCCTGATTGCCAGCGGTAATATTGCAGGAGAGAAGATGCACTTTATCGTCAATCACTGGCCTTCGAGAGCAGCGGCTTCTCCAGCACGTGAACGTGCAGGAGAACAGGTAAGAGCTATCAAAGACTCACTGTTAAGGGAAGACTCCGCAGCCAAAATTGTTATCATGGGGGATATGAACGATGACCCGATGGATAAAAGTATGGCTGTAGCACTTGGAGCTAAGCGGAAACCTGCTGATGTAGGTCCTACAGACTTGTACAATCCGTGGTGGGATACTTTGAAGAAAGGATACGGAACTCTGATGTACAAAGGTAAATGGAATCTGTTCGATCAAATCGTATTTACCGGAAATCTACTAGGTACTGACCGCAGCACACTGAAGTTTTATAAACATGAAATTTTCCGCCGTGATTTTATGTTCCAAAAAGAAGGGAAATACAAAGGATATCCTAAACGGACACAAGCAGGTGGTGTATGGCTAAACGGATATAGCGATCACTTGCCTACTATTATTTATTTAATCAAAGAAATGAAATGACAAAAGCATTATTTAAACTATTCATCCTGTTCATAACCTGTAACACAGCAATCTCATGTAGTGAACAGGATTCTCCCGAACTCCCTGATAATCCGGGCAATACGAATCAAGGAATCGCCTCTATAGACCAAACGCAAATCAATGGAAACGGAGGCGGATTTATCATTCGTGTAAAAGCTGACGGCACATGGCAGGCTTCAAGTAGTGAGACTTGGTGCACGTTGAGTAGAACATCCGGCAATGGAAACGGCTCAATCAGCGGATATATGAAAGCAAATACCGGAGCTGAACGAAGTGTCATTATTACAATCACAGCCGGAAAAGAGGAGGCCAAATTCACACTCAAACAATTAGCAGGCAATGGTTCAAATCCAGATCCAGATCCTGATCCGGACCCTAATCCATCAGGGTATGCAGGAAGAATCGAAATTCCTAAACTGAAAGGTGGAAGCATGAACATTTTTCATACCTGGACAACTACAGAGAATGGAAAAAAGACTGTCACTTACAGTTATGAATACGATTGTACGAAAAAACATGTACGTTGGGTAGCATTGACTTTTGACAATGTGACTTCTCAAAAGAATGTGGATCGTAAAGACGATTATAAACCAGATACTAATATTCCGGCACAATACAGGACTGACAAACAAGACTACTATTCACCGTATAATAGAGGACACATGGTAGCTTCAAGTGACAGATTATATAGCCGTGAGGCAAATAGTCAGACATTCTATTATTCTAATATCAGTCCGCAACTAATAACCGGATTCAACCAAGGTGGAAGTACTTGGGATGCGATAGAGAACAAAGTACAGGAGTGGGCAAAGGTGTCAAATCCTCAAGATACAACTTACATTGTGAAAGGAACATCCATAGATTATGCAATACTGGAAACAGGTACGTATGGTGTCAAGATACCTAAATATTACTTCAGTACAATCTTATCTTACAAGAATGGACAGTACAAAGCTATTGGATTTTATATAGAGCACAAAAGCGACAAATCAAAAAATATTAAAGCATGTGCAAAATCTATCGATGAGTTAGAATCCATAACCGGGCTTGATTTCTATCATAATCTACCTGATGAGATCGAGACAGCAGTAGAAGCAAATTACAAAGAGAGCGACTGGTCTTGGTAAAGGCTCTTTCTACAAATATCCCTATCTATTAATATCAAGTAAAAATAGATAGGGATATTTTTATGGAATTATATACATGAGCATTTTATTCTAAAATAAATCTAAGAATCTATCTCGTCCATACAAATAACAGTTGTTTTATACCTAAAAGCCTCTTTAAATATAGAAGAACAGCAACAACACGAGATTACAAGCAATCACTACACCGAATCCTCCCAGAATCCAAGGACGAAGTTTACTTCCTTTCCCAGCAAAGAATAAAGCATAGAACATGTTTACCATTATATTACTGATGATAGCCTGCATACTACAAGCAGTAATTATCAATGCAGCAACACTACCCGTATTTTGCAATAAGTTTAATATGAAAGGAGTGATATCACTAAAACCGGATACAAAAGAAAGAAGATTCAATCCGCCTGTACCTGCATAAACAAGTGTATAATGAGTTAAGAAAGTAAATATAACAAAGAGTACGGCAAAAATCAAAGCAACTTTAAATTCCAACGGATTGCTGCTATCATCCTCTTCCTCTTCAACAGGCTGGTCGTTGGAACGCTTTTGACGGGAATGAATAAACCAGGCCACAATAGCTGCCACCACTGCCATAGTCAACAGATACGGATAAATAGACAAGAAGATTTCTCTACTGAAAATAAGTATCAATATCATAAAGCGCAGAAACATCATGCTGATAGCCAATAACATGGCAGCAACATAATCAGTGGCTTCTTGCTCCGAGGCTTTCCGGCTTTTACGGGCAAGTACCGAGATAGTAGCCGTACTGCTATACAATCCGCCGATAATACCGGAGACTAATGTTCCGGATTCATGGAATACATATCGCTTTAATAAATAAGAAAGATAAGAAATACCGGATACCACCACCGTTGCCAGCCAGATAGAGTAAGGAGTGAGATTTACATCCGGGATCAAATTCTTATGTGGAAGCATCGGCAAGATAATACCACTGATAGCCAGGAACTTTGCCAACGTAATCATTTCATCATTCTTCATTCGTTGCGCAAATTCCGTAAAAGTATGTTTGAGCTCGGTCAGCAGAAGCACTGTCACGACCACCATGACATAAAACCAGGAAGGTTGGGTAGCTACGATAGGCGCCATACAATAAGTAATCAGAGCTATAATAATGGTAGTCACGCCAAAGACGTGAAATTGTGATTGCTTTACATAATAGTTTAATCCCAATAGCAATCCCAACACGGCTCCGCCTCCCATAAATAAACGCATATCCGTAGGGTCGAGTATATAAAGCAAATAACCCAGTATACCGATAAAGGTAAAAGTGCGGTCGGTTCCGAAAAGAGTAGTCTCACCCTCACGTTTCAGACTGATTCGACGCTGCGAAAGTCCGATTAATAATGAAAACAAAGTAACTAAAACAAAAGTAACCAATTCACGCGGCACATAACCGTATAACTGTTCCATATCCATACACTGCTCTCTTTTTTATACTAAGAACAAATATACGGTTTATTTGTTAACGTTCACCACGTTTTATACGGTTTTTTCATTAGCTGTGAGTTATAATAGCGTATATCTCCGGTTACCTCCTTACCAATAAAACCGGGTTTCACAAAGACCTCATCTTCTGACTCAAGCTCTACTTCAGCCACGATAAGACCTTCATTCTCACCATAAAATTCGTCGACTTCAAATATATGCTTGCCACTGCGCACCAAATAACGGGTCTTGTCAATGATCCCCGGTTCGCAAAGTTTCATCAATTCTTCCGCTTCTGATAAAGGCAGTTCCTTTTCCCACTCATAACGGCTCGTACCGGAAGCATTAGAGGCTCCCTTTATCGTCAAATACCCCTTATCATCCCGAATACGAACCCGAACAGTACGCCCACGAGCACTACTGATATACCCTTGTACAATGCGACTCTGCGCAAAAGCCAAAGATTTGAATTCACCGGTAACCAAAAATTTACGTTCTATTTCTTGTGCCATGACACAAAGATAAATTAAAAATTGAAAATTGAGAATCAAAACGCTGTAGTTTTCTGATACACGGTGTGAGGTATCAAACTATCATTTTTTAATTCTCAATTTTCAATTCTCAATTTATATCAGAATCTCGTCATGAATTCAATCACGATTTTATCCCGTTCCGATTCTTTAGGGATTCCGGAGTTCTTATAGAAATATTTTTCGAAATTCAGCCGGAGGTCGGCAATGAAGGCTTTGGAAAGACTTAATGTAATTCCACCTGTCACACGATGGCGAGCATAATCATTTATAATCAGGGCTTTTGTCGTTTCATCCATTTTGCCATCACTATGGTCGGTCATCATATCATAGCGAGCCAGGAAAGAAATTTTATTGAATACCTTTTTCAATGGCAAATCGTAATTAATAAAGCTATTCACTGCATGAACATCTTTGAATGTTTCATGCCCGTACATTTTATATAAATATTCCGCTTCAATATGAAAACGATCATTCTGATAATAAATACCGGCATCATACATATTAATACGCACATTTTCCGGTTTTATCATTTGGGTGCTGAGTGTCAGATTCCAGTTCTTATTAGGTAATAGCTGTGCTTTTATGGAATAATTCAGCGTTTTGTGCCATTCCTTTTGATTGGTCAAACCGGAGCCGTTGAATAATCCTCCTTCAAGGATAAAAGGGAAGCCACCTTTATTCGTATAGCCAGCCGTAAAACCAACGTCACGCACATTTCCTACTTGTTTAGCTATGAATGAGCGATTTGCAAAATACTGTTGATGTGGTGAACGGTGAGCGTCTATTGTGAAAGGAACGCGCATCTGACCAATCGTAAAATTCAGGTCTTTCACCGGAAAAACACGTGCATACGCATCGAGCATCTTGATAGAGCCTTCATCGGAAAGGTCGATTTCCGCTTTATAAGCAACTATCGGATGCACATTTCCCGAAACACTGAAGCGTGCATTACGTACTTCAAAACGGCTTTCACTTGTTTCTGTCTGGTATTCGTACTTTCCCCGGATTGTTCCGTGAATCTCCGGCAGATAATCCTTAAACTCCATGGTCTGCTTATCCAGCATCTTACCATCCCCTGCATCTTCTTTTGCCTGTCCAAAGGCCATTGTCGCCAGCAAAAGCATAACGACGGTTGTTGTGATTCTACTCATTTCAGTTGTCTGCTACTAAATTCACGGCAAAAGTACAACTGTGAGGATACACGGAGATGACAAATTAACTACGGGAAAATGACAGAAAAGTTACATTTATATTACAGAGAACACAAATGCATTACAAAACAAAGAGTTCGCCACAAATTATGCAGATTAACACAGATCGGATTTGATATTCATCCTATCAATAACCAAACAATCTGGGTTAACCGTGTAATTTGTGGCGAACTTATCAGCCGAAAAAGGAAAATGCGATCAGCATAATCAATGCCAAAATAATTAATGAGACGAACACTATTTTGACAACCTTCTGGGCTTGTTCTTCTTCTTTCTTACTAATTGCTACTTTTTTCTTCACCTTACCCATAATAGTTAGCTTTAAAGTTCAACGCTAACAAAGTAAGTACAAATCTATTAACTTTCCAAAAATAACTCTTGCTAATTTTATTTTTTATGATTCTTGTGAAGAAAACTCCATCAAATAAGCTTTGATAAAACCATCTATTTTGCCATCCATCACGCCGTTCACATCCGAGGTTTGATAGTTGGTACGGTGGTCTTTCACACGACGGTCATCAAATACGTAGCTTCGGATTTGAGAACCCCATTCGATTTTCTTCTTACCAGCTTCCACCTTCGCCTGTTCTGCCATACGGTGCTGCAGTTCCTTATCATATAAGATAGAACGTAACTGACGCATTGCATTCTCACGGTTCTTTGGTTGGTCACGGGTTTCGGTATTCTCGATCAAGATTTCTTCTTCCTCACCGGTATAAGGGTCTTTATACTGATAACGCAAACGGACACCGGACTCCACCTTATTCACATTCTGTCCACCGGCACCACCGCTTCGGAACGTATCCCAAGAGATATTGGCAGGCAAAATATTAACTTCAATACTGTCATCTACCAACGGAGTAACAAACACAGAAGCAAAAGAGGTCATACGTTTACCCTGCGCATTGTAGGGAGAAACACGAACCAAACGGTGCACACCGTTCTCTCCTTTCAAATAACCATAAGCAAAGTCACCTTCGATATTGATAGTACAGGTCTTGATTCCGGCTTCATCCCCTTCCTGAAGGTTGGCAATGGTAGCTTTATAACCATTCGTCTCGGCATAACGCAAATACATACGCATCAGCATGGAAGCCCAGTCCTGACTTTCCGTACCACCGGCACCTGAATTGATTTTCAGCACACAATCCATCTGGTCGGCTTCATCACGAAGCATATTTTTGAGTTCGAGTGCCTCTACCGCCTCACTGGCTTTTGCATAAGCAGCATCTACATCTTCCTCAGTCACCAGTTCTTCTTTATAGAAATCAAATGCCAGTTCGAGTTCGTCTGCCAGCGTTTTGAGTTCGTTGTAACCCTCAATCCACTTTTGCAGGTCTTTCACCAGTTTCATTTGAGCTTCGGCTCTCTTCTGGTCATCCCAGAATCCCGGAGCTTGTGTTCTTAATTGCTCTTCTTCGACTTGAATTTTCTTCCCGTCGATGTCAAAGATACCTCCTCAGCGCATCAGTGCGCTCTTTCACGTCTTTAAGTTGTTCAATAGTAATCATTTGATTTACAATTTTATTATTTACAAATTTCAGATATCGGGGACAAAGATAAGCAAAATTCTGCTACCTTTGTTTTTGTTATTAAAATGTTGTCATATTATGAACAAACGATTGAAACTTTCTTGCTTGTCACTCTTCCTGGCATTAGTGATTTGCAGCTGTAGCTCACAAAAGAAGTATAGCTACGAAACAGTGCCCAATGACCCGCTAAAAGCCCGCATCTACACACTGGACAACGGACTAAAGGTTTACCTCACCGTAAACAAGGAAACTCCGCGCATACAAACATTTATCGCAGTAAGAGTGGGCGGGAAGAATGACCCGGCAGAAACGACGGGACTTGCCCATTATTTCGAACATCTCATGTTTAAAGGCACCGACAAGTTTGGCACACAAGACTACGCGACCGAAAAGCCTCTGCTGGATGCAATCGAACAACAGTTCGAAATTTATCGTAAGACTACGGATGAAGCGGAACGTAAGGCGATCTACCACACCATCGACAGCCTTTCTTACGAAGCTTCCAAGTATGCTATCCCTAATGAATATGACAAATTAATGGCAGCCATCGGATCTACCGGCAGCAATGCTTATACCTGGTATGACCAGACGGTCTATCAGGAAGACATTCCTTCCAACCAGATAGAAAACTGGGCGAAGATTCAGGCAGATCGTTTTGAAAACAATGTGATTCGTGGTTTCCATACTGAATTGGAAGCTGTATATGAAGAGAAAAATATGTCACTCACCCGTGACAACAGCAAAGTGCAGGAAGCTATTTTTTCTTCTCTTTTCCCCAACCATCCTTATGGAACGCAGACAGTGTTAGGCACGCAGGAAAACCTGAAGAATCCTTCTATCACAAATATCAAGAATTACTATAAACAATGGTATGTGCCTAATAATATGGCAATCTGTATGTCCGGCGATTTAGACCCGGATGCAACGATTGCATTAATCGATAAATATTTTGGTGGATTGAAACCCAATCCGGAACTTCCGAAACTGGACTTGCCGAAAGAGGCGCCAATCACGCAACCAGTTGTAAAAGAGGTGTTAGGTCCGGATGCCGAAAGCGTTGCACTGGCTTGGAGATTCCCCGGTGTATCCGACAAAGACTTTGAAATCCTGCAAGTCGTTTCGCAAGTATTATACAATGGAAAGGCAGGACTTATCGACCTTGATCTGAACCAGCAACAGAAGGTCTTGAATAGTTACGGTTACCCGATGGGACTGGCAGATTACTCTGCATTGCTGTTAGGAGGACTTCCTAAACAAGGACAAACACTGGAAGAGGTAAAAGACTTGCTACTCAGCGAAATCAAGAAGCTCCGTGCCGGAGAGTTCGACGAGAAAATGCTGGAAGCGAACATCAACAATTTCAAGCTCGGTGAACTGCAAAACATGGAAAGCAACGAAGGACGTGCCGATATGTTTGTCAACTCATTTATTAACGGCACAGACTGGAAAAATGAAGTTACTGCCATCGACCGCATGGCCAAACTGACCAAAGAAGACATCGTAGCGTTCGCCAACAAATACCTGAAAGAAGATAATTATGCCGTTATCTACAAAAAGCAAGGAAAAGACCCGAACGAAAAGAAGATGACGAAACCGGAGATTACTCCTATCATAACCAATCGTGATGTAGCCAGTCCGTTCCTTGTGGAGGTACAGGAAAGCGCAGTTAAACCGATTGAGCCTGTGTTCCTCGACTATCAAAAGGATATGAGCCAATTAAAGGCAAAATCGGATATTCCGGTTCTTTACAAGCAGAATGTAGCCAATGACCTGTTCCAATTGATTTATGTCTTTGATATGGGAAACAACCATGACAAAGCTTTGGGAACAGCATTCGATTATCTCGAATATCTCGGTACTTCGGACATGACACCGGAAGAACTGAAAAGTGAATTCTATCGCCTGGCTTGTACTTTCTATGTTTCTCCGGGTAACGAACGCACGTATGTCGTACTTTCCGGACTGAATGAGAACATGCCTGCTGCCGTACAATTATTCGAAAAGTTACTGGCAGATGCGCAGGTCAATAAGGAAGCCTATACTAATATGATCGGCGATATACTGAAAGCCCGTTCGGACGCCAAACTGAATCAGGGACAGAACTTCTCCCGTTTGATGAGCTTTGCCATGTACGGTCCCAAATCCCCTGCCACCAATCTACTGACAGAAGCGGAACTGACAAATATGAATCCACAGGAACTGGTAGACCGGATTCACAATCAGAACAGCTACAAGCACCGTATTTTATACTACGGACCAAGCAGCAGCAAAGATTTACTGGCTACCATCAACCAATATCATCAGGTTCCGGCAGCCCTGAAGGATATTCCTGCCGGAAACGAGTATTCTTATCTCGAAACTCCCGTCACTAAGGTTCTAGTAGCTCCTTATGACGCCAAGCAAATATACATGGCACAGATATCCAATCTCGACAAGAAGTATGATCCTGCCATTGAACCTATCCGCGCATTATATGATGAATACTTCGGAGGGGGCATGAACTCTATCGTCTTCCAGGAAATGCGTGAAACACGTGGATTAGCTTATTCCGCCTGGGCTAGCATAATGCCGCCAAGCTACTTGAAGTATCCCTATGTGCTACGTACACAGATTGCCACGCAAAACGACAAAATGATTGATGCCGTCACTACATTTAATGACATCATCAATAACATGCCGGAATCCGAAGCTGCTTTCAAACTGGCTAAAGACGGATTAACCAACCGTCTGCGCACCGAACGTATCATCAAAGGTGATATTATCTGGAGTTATATCAATGCACAAGATTTAGGGCAAAACGTAGACCCGCGTATCAAGCTCTACAATGATATACAGAATATGTCGCTAAAAGATATTGTCGATTTCCAAAAGCAATGGGTAAAAGGACGTACGTATGTTTATTGCATCCTGGGAGATAAGAAAGATTTGGAGCTAGATAAATTGAAAGCTGTAGGTCCTATTGAAGAATTGACCCAGGAACAGATCTTCGGATATTAAAAGAAATGATCCGGCCATAAATAATAAGCAGGTGTCAAAGCACCCCTAAACACAAAGTTTACCCCTGTTACAGATTGAACTGTAACAGGGGTAATACTTTTAAAAAGAGCTCCAATACACTCTTTTTTATTTCTGATTTATCATTTACGCTTTATCGTTTCATGTTTAACGATAAACCGCCTATCGCCTATTTCTCACTTTCTTCGTACATCTTCTCTATCTGTTCACTATAATTCTTGGCAACCACCGCCCGTTTCAGTTTCAGTGTATTTGTCAATTCTCCACGTTCCATGCTGAATGGTTCAGGCAGTAAAGTGAAACGTTTGATTTGTTCATAGTGCGCAAATTGTTGCTGAAGTGTATCGATCCGCGCACGGAACAGTCCTACAATCTTCGGATGCTGCAACAGTTCCGTCATATCCTTATATTCAATACCCTTTTCTTTGGCATACTCTTTCACGAATCCATATACAGGAACAATCAGAGCCGAGACAAACTTACGTTGATCGGCGATAATGGCAATCTGGTCGATATAACGGTCAATGACCAACTTCGTTTCCAAAGCTTGCGGAGCGACGTATTTGCCGTTTGATGTTTTGAATAAATCTTTAATACGTTCCGTCAGGAAAAGCTGTCCATTTTTAAAGTAACCGGCATCACCTGTATGGAACCAACCATCCGGTTCAATAGCAGCAGCTGTGGCTTCTGCTTTTTTGTAATAGCCTTTTGTGATCGTCTTACCCCGAAGCAGGATTTCATTGTCTTCGCCAATCTTCACTTCAAGTCCCGGCAATACGACGCCTACCGAACCGATGTCATAACCAACCGGCAGCGTACAAGATACAGTAGCCGTAGATTCCGTCAGTCCATATCCTACCACCATATTGATTCCTACCGAATGAACGAATTCATTGATTTCATCGGGAACGGCAGCACCGGCAGTCGGGAAAAAGTTACCATTCTCAATACCGATTGTTTTTTTCAGCAGAGAATAGATAGTCTTTTCGTAAAACTTATATTTCAGTTGATTCATCACCGGAGGAGTCTTTCCCAGACGCAGATAATCCAGATTATGGATTCTACCTACCCGGATAGCATCCAACATCAGTGCTTTCTTCAATCCTGTTGTTTCGTTTATTTTTTCCTGCACCCCTGCATACACCTTCTCCCAAAAACGGGGAACACTGCACATCAGTGTCGGGCGAATTTCCTTAATGGTTGTCTGTATATCTGCCGGACGGAGATTGATACAAATCTGCACTCCTTTATGAATACAGAGATAACACCATGCTTTCTCAAACACATGTGTTAATGGAAGGAAGTTCATCGATACATCCTTATCCGACATCGTCGTCAAACGATCATCATGTGTATGAAACTGTTCCAGATAACAGGAATGATGAAGCATAACCCCTTTGGGTTCCCCCGTTGTGCCGGAAGTATAGAGAATATTTGCCAAGTCATCATAAGAAGCCCGCTCCGTACGTTCTTCTACCGTATCATTATGAGGCAATCCCTCTCCCGTCGCCATAAACTCATCAAAATAGATAGACGATACGTCACGAGGGTCTTTTACCACCGAACGGTCAAAGATTATCAGTTGTTGCAAAGAAGAACAGAAACCAAAGATGCTGAAAGCGGCATCATACTGGTATTGCTCACCGACAAAAAGAAAACGAATCTGCGCATCATTAATGATATATTGCGCCTGCGCAGGTGAACTGGTTGCATAGAACGGAATGGTAACCGCCCGATTGGCAAATGCACCAAAGTCTACATAGAACCATTCGGGTTTATTCTGTGAAAATATACCGATATTCTCTTGTTCTTCCACTCCCAATGCCACGAAAGCATTAGCTGCTTGCCGTACTGTTCCGGAGAACTGCTTCCATGAAATAGGAATCCATTGAGCTGTCTCATAGTCGCGGTATTTTAAGGCTACCTTGTCGCCATATTTTTCGGCCTGACGATGGACCAGGACAGATAAATGATGATAAGTCATACTCTTTGTATTAGTAAATATGGTACAAAGGTATTAGTTTTATTTGAAACTATTGCTCAAAACGACTATCTTTGTGCAAAGATTAAGATATAGATAAAAGATTTGCACTATGAAATATGATATTCCGTATATGTCGACAGAGGCTGTAAGCCTACTTAAATCGCTGATTAGTATCCCTTCAATCAGCCGGGAAGAAACCCAGGCTGCGGATTTCCTGCAAAATTATATTGAAATGGCAGGTATGCAGACCGGACGTAAAGGAAATAATGTGTGGTGCTTTAGCCCTATGTTTGATTTGAAAAAGCCTACTATTTTATTTAACTCCCACATAGACACAGTGAAACCTGTTAATGGTTGGCGGAGAGATCCGTTCACTCCACGTGAAGAGAACGGTAAGTTATATGGGTTAGGAAGTAACGACGCCGGTGCCAGTGTTGTTTCCCTATTACAGGTGTTCCTGCAACTATGTCGTACTTCACAAAAATACAATCTGATTTATCTTGCTTCCTGTGAAGAAGAAGTTTCTGGTAAAGACGGAATTGAGAGCGTATTGCCGGGACTTCCTCCAGTTTCATTTGCCATAGTGGGCGAACCGACGGAGATGCAACCTGCCATTGCCGAAAAGGGATTAATGGTATTGGATGTTACTGCCACAGGTAAGGCGGGACACGCCGCACGCAACGAGGGAGACAATGCTATTTACAAGGTATTGGACGACATTGCCTGGTTCCGTGATTATCGTTTCGAGAAAGAATCACCGTTATTGGGACCTGTGAAGATGAGTGTCACTGTCATCAATGCCGGTACACAGCACAATGTCGTTCCCGACAAATGTACGTTCGTTGTCGATGTTCGAAGCAACGAGCTTTACTCAAATGAAGAACTGTTTGCGGAAATCAAGAAACATATTTCCTGCGAAGCTCAAGCTCGTTCATTCCGCCTCAACTCTTCACGAATCGACGAGAAACATCCGTTTGTTCAAAAAGCTGTGAAGCTGGGACGTGTGCCTTTCGGTTCTCCAACCTTGTCCGATCAGGCATTAATGTCCTTTCCATCGGTGAAAATAGGTCCGGGACGCTCGTCCCGTTCACACACGGCAGAGGAATATATTATGCTGAAAGAGATAGAAGAAGCTATCGGGCTGTATCTGGAATTATTGGATGGGCTTCTTATTTAATAAAAGTCATTGGTGAATTGATAGTTGTTATCATACTGATAACTTTCAACTATCAATTCACCAATACAATAAAAACAAAACAACGATTATTCAAACAATTTCGATAAAGCTTCTTCCAGCTTTTCCCCCCTCAAGTTCTTGTCTATAACTATACCTGTAGGATCTACAAGAAAAGTTCTGGGTATAGCATAAATGCCATATACGTCACCAGCATCCACATCCAATAATTGTGTCCAGTTCATTCCAAGTTCTTCAATAGCAGCCCTCCAAGATTTCAGTTTCCGATCTGTAGATATGCTAATCACCTCAAATCCCTTAGAAACATATTTTTCATAGGCAGCTTTCACATTAGGCATTTCATGCCTACAAGGTCCGCACCATGAAGCCCAGAAGTCAATCAAGACATATTTTCCCTTACCTACATAATCAGACAAGAGCTTCATGTTACCAGTATTGTCTTTCACTTTAGCATCCGGGAAATGTTCCCCAATCTTTATCTTAGCGTCCATCTCCTTCCGCTTCTTTTGTTCTTCACGCTGCTCCGGAGTTATTCTCTTTTCAACTTCCGCCTTCATACGCAACTGTGCCTGATTCTTCTTTTCCACAATGTTTCTCACCAAATTATTTTGTGAAAATATAGGCGAAGCTTCTTTCATCAAAATCTCCATATCCTCAAAAGGCATCATCATACCTCCAATGGAGAAAAGGTATATACCCACTATACTATTCTTATAATCCCTTATACAATGTGATACAGAATCCATTTGTGCAAGAAATTTCTTCTCTATCTTATCATATCTTGCTCTAAATGCAGTATCATTCACCATCTTATCAGCAAATTCTTCAGATTTCATTCCGGTCATTAACTTATAAATACTATCTGATGTTTTTAGCATATTATCCATTATAAGCTGCATACGATTTAAAGCTATATTCAATGAATCATTTAAGGGTGTTCCCCCTCTCTCGTTCGTAGCAGTATTCACAGATATTTTTCCTTTTTCAAGAATCAACGGATAGGTTTCTCCATCCATATCCTTGATAATTGCAATATCCGGCATCTGATATACACCGGAAAAAGAGAACTTTCCTTTTTCCACTGTTGTGCTGTCCAAAACAACTTCTTTAGCATTCTTTCCATCTCCCTCTCCCATCAAGCATAAATACAACAATTGATTATTCAATTCCTCATTAGCAATACCTTTGATTGAGTATTTCTCTTGGGCCGAAGAAAATATAGCAATAGCACAAAACGTGCATAGAATCATAATTCGATTTCTCATATAGAATAAATTTATATCAAAAACAGTAAACGCTCATGTTCATATACCTACTATTATCATTTCAAATTCCGATCATCATTTAAACTAATAATAGATCTTCTTATCTTTCTTATCGGAAACGGCCTGATAATCTTTCACTTTTATATCAAAATATGATTTAGACCTTCCATCGTCATTAGAAGGCAACTGTTCTTTATCCTTTTCATGCGGCAACTCAAGAATATCTATTTCTTTCACACTCTTCTTCAGTTTCGGGAATAAAAGACTGATATAAATATATTTATGATTAAATCCTTTGACAGCCAACAGCCTACCCATCGGAGCTCCACCATCATATCCTCGCACATTATATTCATCGCCACTTTTCTTATCAACAATCTTAAATCCCGGACTATAATACAACCATTGCCAATCCCAATAAATAGGTTGTATGAATGTCACTTTAGTATCATTCTTTCTCCTTTCAATCGAATATAAAGAAGGACTTGTAGACCTCCCATTCTCATACGCTTTCTCATACACTTCTTCAGGAACTACAACTATACTATCACTAGGAAGCATATAAGCTTGTGCATATAACTCTTTATCACGCTTCTTCTTTTGCTCATATTCCTTCAGCCGTTGTTCATCTCTTTTTACTCGTTCACTTCTCTCCGGCATTACTTCTTTGAACATCTCTGTCTGGAGTTGCTGCACTAACAACGGCATTGCCTCACGCATAACAATCAACGAAGCCTCTTTATATTTTTCACCTACAGGAGATTCATAAAATGCAGCAACAGCTTTCAATTCTTCCAATGTTAAATGCTTCTCATAAATAGGCATATACATTTCAAATATCTTTTTTTCCATCTTCTGTTTCCATTTTTTAGCAAACTCATTCCAATAAGCCTCATTTTCTTTCGGCACATTTAATTTCATTATAGAAGATAATTTCTGGAAAAAGTCATCCGTAGTGGTCGAAGTACCAGAAAAGTCCATAATCTTTTTCAATGTTTCTTTGTACTCATTTGTCGCATTTGTATTTTGTGCAGAAGCAGGTAAAATTAAAGTAAACAGCGCAATTATACACATCATTACTTTGGGAAGGAAAATGTTTTTCATAATTATCTAATTTTATTTATAGGATTTATATTGATTCCATGTTTTGTCCCGCATTTCTTACAAAGATACACATTAAACCAACATCATTCAATAGTATATTACAATCAATAAGGTTGCTATTCACGCCCTCCATAAAGTACGAACAAACGAAATATCCCCTATTCATCTTTAATTATAACTTTCAGGTGCCTACTCTATCAAGATTATCTTGAACAATTCATTTCATCTTTTGAAACGATATTATTACCTTTTTCATCCAAAACCGCCTCTAATAATTTTATGAAATAGGCACCCATTCCGATCTTCCCCATGCCGGATACTTCTTCCCCTTGTTGACCCATAACTTCTGATTCTCTCGGCCCGTTTTCATCAGTACCAATCCATTCTTTTCATACATTTGCGTAGACTGCCCGGCACAAAATGCCTTATGCGAATCCATCTCAAAATAAATAGCCACATCATGTCCTTTGCCGTCAAGAGCTTTGGTCTGATAAGAGATATAATTAACCGGACGAGCAATAGCCTGCATAAAAAGTTTCTCACTACCCATAAAACGATATACCCCCATCTACTCGCAAGAAACCAATAAAGGGGAGTTCTTTACCACTAGCGAAAGATATATTCTTTTCGTTGAGTTTGTCGGCGGCGGACCATAATGTCACGTGCGGATGTAATGTGAGCAATGGGGTAGCGGGCGCGCGAAGATCATTTTTGATGGTTTCGTCCGACTACTTCACGCTTGTGCAGGCTACAAAAAGCAAAGCCAGCAAGTAAACAATATTTCATTTCATAAATCGATTATTTATTCTTTTATCCTTAATTTTAAAAACCATCATAGGCAGAAGCAGTAACAATACAGCTAATATAATAGGACCAATTCTCACTGATGATGGGGATGAAGTTATTAGTTCATTCATATTACAGCCCAAATGCAAATCAAAAGGGAAAGACCATCTAGACCATTTAGCTACTATAAGCCCTTTTTTCATAATCATTAATCCTGGGGATGTACGCACAATAGTATTAATTAATCTATTGTCAGCTAAGCATATCATTATTTCTGGATTTAAATTCTCTTTAAATTGTAATACCTCATTTCTAGTAGAAGCTGTCAGACAGTAAACATTGCATTTATTATTCCCTGCATACAATGCAATTTTATTTATTGTATCATACTGAATGTCTGACAATATTGATAAATCAGGTATCAGCAAAAAGAAAGAGTATTCAGAATCCAATAAAACCTTATCAGTTATATCAATTATTGTTGGTTTATTTTCTTTGTCAAATTTAATATTTTGAATTGAAAAGTCTGCAATTGATTTCGTATTTTCTATGTTTAAAGAATTGATACGGGTTTCAACATATGTCCACTCACCATTTTGCCAAGGAGCTGTTTCTGGAGTGAAAACTTTTTCCTCACCATCCTTTCTATAAATCAAAGATACTTGATCTTTGTTTTTCTTATTTATTGAGTCAAAAGGCATAAGCTTTGCGCCAACATGATAAGGACGAAAATCAAATAATGGTTCATATATATAGCTATATAAAAGAATTCCGCTAATATATATAAAACTATACCTTAAAACGTACTTTCTTATTTTTATTGAAAATAATGGAATCACCAGACGGTGGTAAATCACAAATATGAATGCAAATATCAACAATACTATATTTTTAAAAAATGTAGCCCAATTTGAGAGAATTAATACATCTCCAAAACATCCACAATCTTCAACATTGTTGAATAAAGCTATATACAAAGTGAGCAACATCATAAAAAAGACTATTGATATTACTAATTTTGATACAACTTTAGCATAAATACCTATTATAATTAAGATACCTAACAAAAACTCAAAACCGACAATACCAAAAGCCAATAGTTTTGATAATGGTTGGAAAATATCTAAATGAAATGCATGAAAATAATCGACAATTTTAAATGTTGTTCCATAAACATCTACAGACTTTACAAATCCTGAAAAAAGGAATGTAAGACCTAGCACGATCTTTGAGAGTATCAAAAAAAAACTAATTTTCTTCATTACGTTCGTCTAATCTATTAATAGCTTTCTTAGATTTGTTAAATACATAAACCTCTCTCTTTATATTTTTTATCGTACTTGACATTGTTTTAATAGGTTTATTTAATATTAAGCTAGCTAATTCATAACATTTTTTCTGATCTCCTCTTTTTTGGTTGACAAGAAATAATCCATACAAGGGAATAAATCTATTTGGACACATATTACTTGCATTCATATAATACTTTTCCGCCAAACTCAAATCGTTTAGATTATAATAGTTATTAGCTAATAGTATTTGAATATCATAATCATTTACATATTTTATACATTCTTTTATAACAGCGTTACTTGTACGGAAATCAGATGCTTTATTCAAAACTGCTGCATAGTTATACAAAAATGAAGGATTATAATTCCAGATTTTATATAATTTATTATACTCTGGAATTAAAGTCCGTGTCTTTCCTAATACAGACATCTCAACAAGGATATTCCATTTACTTTCAAAACGGATATCCAAGCAGAGCATATACATTCCAATGATAAGAATACCTGTTAATAACGTTTTTACCATTATATTTAAGTTGTGCATACCGATTTTCTTTGAAGATATAGCAATTGAGTAGGCCAATAAAAAAAGCACATAAGGATATCTTAACGGATATGAAAAACAAGCGAATACTCCTATTGAAATTATGCAAAAATGGCCTAATTCTAATTTGTCACTTTCTTTAAACACAAAATACGCAACAACCAAACACATCAACAACCCTATAATACCATATTTTACAGCAATAAATAAGTAGTCATTAAATGGCATTATAATATTATCTGCCAATTGAGAATAAATGCTTTCACTATTGTTTTCAAAATATACTGCTTGTGCACTCATATAATTGGCAGTAAAACCGCAAGGGCCATATCCAAACAACGGTCTATCATTTATTAATTCAAGAGTATTACTCCAAATAAGTATGCGACCAACTGCGGAATCTTTTTTTATTACAAACAAGATTATTCCAATAGCTATTAGAACAAACATACCACTACACAGCCAAACTTGCTTTATCAATTTGCTGCAACAAAAAAAACGCTTATATCCACAATAAAGCATGGATACTATAATTATTGAAAGTATACCAGACCTAGAACCGGATAGAATTATTGCTATTATTATTAAAATAGAGATTATAACTCCCGTAAACAAAAGTATTGGCTTCTTTGTATTAAAGAAAGAAAAACAATAAGGAAAGCTAGCTGAAAGACAAGCTGCAAATCCACTAGGATTATCATAGCTTCCCACAACCTTAAATCTGCTATAATTATTAAAAACCTCACAATACTGAAGTATGCCATATATAGATTGAAAAAAGCATAATACTACTATAACGATAACTATTCTATTATTCAGTTTCGTTGACAAGTTACGGAAACATAAAAATAAAACAAAGAACGCTAGTGGAGAATAAAGTGAATTAATACCTAAATATAAATTGATATTCCGTATAAGTAGATATGACAAAAAAATCAACAAGCACAGTGTAATTTTATCACTAAATATACAAAAAACAGTTCTTGAACATAGCATTAAAATACCAAACACGGAGGAACCAATAAAAAAAGCATACCACTTAGTTAATATTACAGAGTCTTGAAATATATCTAAGGTAATAAACATAACACATACAATAAAAACACTCAGGATTACCGTATAGAGTATATCTTTAATGTTCCTGTTAAGGATATGCTTCATATCAAATCTTACATTTAAAATCTTTCATAAAATCTTCTGCATATTCGAGAGAACCTCTAAAAATCAGTTTTCGTTCTGAATTAAAGATTAAAACCATTGGCATAGCACTCACACCTAAATTTTGCAATAAAGAATCTTTGATATTTATTGAAAGCACAGGAAAATCATATCCTCTTTCAGAAAGTACCTTACGGCCTGTTAAATAATCCTCCCCTTGTTTTTCATTATAGCAACAAACAGAAAATAATCCGACCTTATTACTATTTGACAAATTGTATAACTTTTGAAAATTGGGCATTGTATCGAAACATATTCTACATCCAGTAAACCAAAAATCTAAAACGATATACTCACCGTGCAATTGATTTATACTCTTCTTTTCCCCTAATTCATTCGTAAACATTATATCATTTTCAGCCACATCTTCAATTACTTTCCCAGTAAATGTTCCAAAGTTTAATTTATGCACCCATAAGTCAAAGCCTTCAAATGTTAACCAAAAAGCAAATATCAAATAAAGAATTACCAAAGAGAATAACCGCATCATATAATTTTGCCAACGGTAACAAAAATAAGCCACAATAATTGCTAACCAACGACACGGCAAATCAAGCAACGACATAAGCGTGTTCTTAAAATCTAATATATGCACAGGCAGATCCAATATTAAACATCCAAGTAAAATTACAAGTAATAACCAGGAGGCATTAGATTGCTTACTTTTTTTAAGAACAATAAAAGTAAAAACTAAATATAAGATTAAGGCACTCAATATTGATAATTTAAATCCATATAGGGAACCTATATATATATATCCAGATCCTAGAAAACAATTAATAACAGATAGAACAACTGATGCAAAAAAGACGTACACATATTTCATTATAGCAGACACAATTTAAGATAAAAACAAAATCTAGTCATTAAAGCTTAAGCTTATCATCTGTAGAACCATTTAATGATAATTAATTTAATTGAAGTATATTCTAATTACCAACAGGTGTATAATACATATCACAACCGCCATCACACTCATATTGCCATAATATACCACAACCTTTTGGTTTACCTGTAGATCTACAACCACTAGAGCAATAATATGTATAACTTCCTGCTGGTGATGACTAATTATTATTACCACAATAATCAGAGCTAGTTGAACAATAGCAAACCTCACTTGTATCATGCTTTTTTATTAATTCTGTACTAGACCTTGTTTGTGGAATATTACTAGATAGTAAATCTTCTTCTACAAAGAGTCGAACAGTATCATTTTCTAATTTCTTAGTAGGAGTCATTAAAGTGCAGTAAATACTATAAAGACTCGTTTGATCCCAGCCCAATTCATTTCCTGCATATTCTTTCCATTGGTACATGAACAACTCAAACTCGTCATTTATATCATCGTTCTTTTTATTATCAAAAAGCATCTTATTATCCTTAACAAATTTCAACAAATTATTCAGATGTTCTTCTTCTTTCTCATTCCATTCCAATTTTAGAACATTATTCAATTTAGTTATCCAAAGATTATATCTTTGTTCTAACGACATCGCATTATAAATTGCTTTTTGGGTACCCATATCATATTCTAGAATTTCGGTATAACCCATTTTCTGAATATCAGTAAAGTTCTCCTTCACCCAACTATCAATTTTTTCATTACAGCTATAACGCAACTCATCGTCAATATTAGAGCACGAAACTGTAAAATACGATAGTGCTATTAATATAAAATATATTTTTTTCATATATAAATAATTATTATGCTTCTTACAAAAAGAAGCGTTATACAATATTTTTTCTAATAAACATTTATCTTATAATAAATGTTAAGTGACACTCTATTAACATTATACTTGGTACACGTCCTATTTGTGCAATCTGGCACTTAGCTATAAAATTAGTTTATATTCACCCTAGGATGTTCCAACCAATAATGTAACTTCAATATCATAGTGGTAGCCAATATCCACTGTTTCTAGCAATTATCTTAATTCATGGAGGATTCATATTCACTTTTGTTTATTTATTATATCATCAAATGGTTCTAGCAAATATTACTTTATTTACTCTTTAACAATTAATTTGTTATTCAACTTCACATTGGCATCAATATAGTTAACCCACACACCTTAAATGTCATTTACTTTTCCACCTCGCCTGTTATCCTTATAAGCTCTAGGTTATTCTCCGCATTGGAATTTATAAAAATGACCTTATTAAACATACCATATTGATTTTTAGTATCAATATGCACTACCAGTTTTCTTATCTTACCAGGATTTATTGGTTCTTTCGAGTAATTGACAGACAAGCACCCACAAGACACGTCAACTTTTGATATTATTAAAGGAATTTTCCCCGTATTCCTCAACTCAAATTCAACATCTAAATATGAATGTTCTTTTTTGCTTATTTTTCCAAAATCATATTTCTTATTTACAATTTCCAAGCAAGCTTTCCTATTTTCTATAACGGATTTTTCGGTTGGCAAGTTAGCTTTTTTACCTGTTGTATCATTTATACAACTAGATAGAAAAAATAAAGATACAAAAATCAAAGCAATAGTCTTCTTCATTTTACAAATCTAATTAACTGTTATATATTAGTATTATTTCCAAATTTGAATTTGATCTACATATGTAAAAATCCGTTCTTATATTCCTCTAGAGTAATTTTTCAATAGCTACAATCGGTTCTTCTTTATCAAGCACATCCGAAGCATAGAATCAGGACAACCACACTATTTTTTTGCACAGATACACATTAAATCAACATCATTCAATAACCGCCTCTAATAATTTTATGAAATAGGCACCCGTTACCGGTCTTCCCCATGATACGCCTCTTGTTTTCTGATTCACAACATTATAAGTGTCTGCCATTGGTACACGCCATTTGTTTTCATTCATATAATTGTAAAGCGGAAGAATAAACTCACGAAACATAAGCCGGTCATTTTGCAATGCAGCCGTCCATACAGTCCAATCAGCTTTCGCATAATCAGTTTTACTATGCAACGGACAACCGTAAGTATTCAATTTAGTCCTATAAAAGGCTGTCTCCAATTCTACGACTCTATCCGGAAAAACATGAAGGTCAAGGAGTTTATCCCAAATCAAGTTATACTTTTGCCCCCAGCTATCCGGCTGGTCAAAAGCCAAGCGATAATGGTCTCCGTCAGAAGCCTGCTTCTCCCATTCCTTGGCCATTCTTTTTGCTGTTGCCAAATATTTTTCAGCATCTTCCTGTTTACCTAGCATTTTTGCCAGAAGAGCATACGATGCAATACCTAGAATTCCTTTGGCAGACAAATTAGCATTATGAGAGTAGCGGCCGGCAAAGCTGTCAGTATCAATCTGTTTATCGGTATCAACCCCGTTCTCCATCAAATAACCCGCCCATTTGGAGAGAGTCTCCCAATGAGCCTTTGCGTAAGATGCATCTTTTTCCGCTTTAGCCATAGCAGCCACCATAATCAGCATATTTCCGGCATGTTCAACCGGTAAATCTCCCCCTTTCGCTTGTCCGTTTACAAACGGATAACCGCCCAAATCATGAGCCGGGAAAGGCTTATTCCATTTACCGCTCTCACTATAATAAAAGAAAGGATTCAGCATTGCTTTCAGCAGATCGGGATTGTAACAAAGAAACAGCGGTGAAGCAGCATAATAAATATCCAGCGAACCCACCAATGTAGTAAAATAGAGCAACTCATCACTCGAATTCTTAGACATCTGGAAAGACGAAACGGCCTGACGATATGCCGAAGCACATAGCTCCGCGTACTCTTTGCCACCGGCACGGCAAGCATTTTCCATCAAATGCCTGTCAAAAGCATAACACTTTGCCATTGTTTCTTTATATACTTTTTCCGCATCTTCATATAACCCTTCTATCGTTTTTTCTCCATCCTTATTCCAGTAAGGTCGTAGGTCCTCACCGAAATAAGCCATTGTATACAATCCATCAAAAGCCACAATCAGATGTTGGGGAAACTCACTATTCATTTCCAGCTTCTGTGCTATAGCCGCATAACGTTTTTCATTCGACCGACGCATTTCTTTCAAATCACCTTCTTTCATAAAGTGTGCCCGCATCTCTGCCGCGTCCCCTTGTGCATAAGTAGCATTCTCTTTCGCTCCTAAATAGAAATACCCCCAGGCCGGAGCATCTTTCAGCTTATCTACCCATAACTTCTGATTCTCCCGACCGGTCTTCATCATCACCCAACCGTCTTTTTCATACATCTCCGTAGACTGCCCGGCACGAAAGGCTTTATGAGGATCCATTTCAAAATAAATAGCGACATCATGCTCCTTACCGTCCAAGGCCTTAGCCTGATAAGAAATATAATTGACCGGGCGACTTAACAGTTCCAAATCATCCAATAAATAAGGAGCCGTAAATGTCAGTTTCAATTCCACATCTCCACAATCAAAAATATAATGTGTTTGGGTAGCCTGCACATCCACTGATTTTTGCCCGGCTTCCTTCAGCTCACCATACAATCCGAAATCTGCAAACGAAGTACCTCCCCAATTCACGCAACGGGCCGCAAACAAGGCTTTTCCATCTTTCATTGTTTCCAAGATAGAATCCGGAATCTGCACTTTCACGTCGTTACGTGCCTTCGTTCCTGTACGAACAAGCTCCTTTCCATTAATAAGCAGTTGCATACCGTCATTATACGAATAACGCACAAAAAGTTGTCTATTTTTCACTAAGGAAGGATCGAATGAGACTTCCCTCCTAATCCATAGCCTATTGGTATTCCAAGGAGTAGCAACACTCGGTCCGCCTTCCGTGCCAAAAGCAGCACTTCCTTGTGTCCATGTGCTATCATTGAAAGCAGCCATTTCCCAACCCTCTTCAGGTTGTTCTGTTGTATATTTTCCTATCCATTCCTTCTCTTTTGCAACAGGAGCTATGTCTTCTACTAATATTCCCGATTCCTCTGCAAATAAGCCAAAATCGACCAATGCACTACCTTTTTTATTCTCACAATGAGCTGCAATAATGGCTTTTCCTTTCTTCATTGTATTCAGGATAGAATCCGGCAGCTCAACTTTTAAATTTGCCGCTGCGCGATCCGCACTCACGACTAGTTTTCCGTTAATATACAATTGAAGTATGTCATCATACGAATAACGCAAATAAATTTTCTTGTTCTCAAGCAAATATGGATCAATATCCACGATTTCCCTCCGCACCCATATATCAGTAGAAAGCCACGGCGTTCTCGTTTCACGTCTGTCGCGTGTACCGAATGCCCCTTCACTTACCTGCCAATATTGATCATTAAAGTCCGGTTGTTCCCAACCTTCATCCGGTCTAAGAGAAGTAAACTTTCCTTCCCAGCTTTCATAATCGTATGCCATTGGTGCAATGGCTTGCATAGGTAATTCACGTCTACCCATAAAGCGATACATCGTTCCGTCCACCCGCAGGAAACCGACAAAAGGAAGATTTTTCCCATTAGTAAAAATCATATTCTTCTCCGTCAGTTGATCTGTTGTCGACCATAAACGCAGATGCGGGTGGAGCATCAGTAGCGGATAAGCAGGCACACGAAGGTCATTTTTAATGGTTTCGTCAGAATAAGGAACACTTTTTGAACAGGCTGCCAACAGGATAGCTAACGAATAAAGGATATACTTTCTCATAATTGTTTTTTGTTACAAATAATATATTGTCAGGCACTTAGTCCTAACTAACTTTCAATTTACAGTTTTGCAGTTAATAACGACTGCTATGGATACAGAGAGATACATATCTGCTCAATTGTTCTCATTCTTGATAGAAAATATCTCGACATATAGTAACTAAAGCACTTTAAACGAGCCATAAGGAGAACTACTATAAACAAACAGATCCTATATTGGAATCACAAAATAAGCTAAGGCAAGAAGCATTATAGATATAACATATCCTATCCTTTCTATTTTGCTATGCCGAAACAAATAATTAAATACAAACAAAGCAATAACCCAATCAAACACTATTTTAATTAAATCATAATGTTTCTCCAAAGGATTCCAAATATAAAGGTATACATTAAGGAAAAACATTATGAATGCCGCATAATTACATACTATATTCATAATATTAAAGGTTCACACTCCTTTTTGAGTTGATATTTTATCCGTTTGATTAACATTGAATTTACTTTTGCAGGCTTTTCCAGAAGTATCTTTGCCAATTCCGAAGCCTTCTCTGTATTACCTATACATTTATACAGTTCATACAATTGATAAAGAGGCAAAAAACGACTAGGGCACATATACGAAGCACTCATATAGTATTCTTCAGCCTGTTTATAATCCTTTTTTTCCCTATAAATATCACCCAATAATAATTCAAGATCATAATCTGCCCAATACTTGCGACACTCCAACGCTACCTTCAAAGCCTTCTCGTATTCCTTGGCTTCCGTGAAAACAGCAGCATAATTATACAGGAAATAAGGATTATCTTCGAATCGGTGTTTCAGACTCACATAGTACGGAAGCGCCTCATCATACGAACGGCAAAAAGCTAACTCCGAAGCCTCCTGCCAACTGCGTTCCGACTGTGTACGTGCGCCCAGCCTAACCTGTCCCCAAAAGAAGCCCATCAACGCTGCGGAATATATTATATTCCTGCCCCATGTACCTATCTTTATCCGCTTCAAATAATCAGCAGTCAACATGAGAACGGCAAGAAATGTCACCATCCACGTAAAAGGATACGTAAACGGATAGGAAAAGAAAGAGAATACGCCTATTGATAGCAAAGCATAAAGAGCTATTTTCTTTTCCTGTGTAGGATTTTGCCTATAACAATACACAAGTGCCCCCACAATACCCAAAAGCAAAGCCAATCCGACAATACCGAAATTAATCAGAATTCCCAAGTATTCATTGAAAGGCTGCTTTACATTATCCGCTAACATTGCATAGCGATTTTGCGAACCATATTCTTTGAAGTAATCCGCCTGATAGTCCATATATTTAGCCTCGAAACTTCCGCTGCCATGCCCCGTCCAAGGAGCATCTTTCACCATTTCCAAGCCACACCGCCAAATCAACAACCGACCATCTGCCGAATCTTTTTTCAACCAATAGAAGCCGATTATTAACAATCCTATCATAGATACCGATAGTAAATATCTCCACAATCTCCCATGAACGAATCTTCCACACAAAAACATGATACATACCGCAATGACACTTACCATACCAGATCGCGAATGAGATAAAAATACCGCCAACACCATCACTCCCCCTGCCAGCCATCCGGCATATCGAATATACTTATTTCTATGTATGATCAGAAAAACGACAAAAGGCAATCCGGCACAAAGGCAGGCGGCAAATCCTGCCGGATTATCAAAACTACCGGTCACACGGAAGGTTGCATGAGAAGGAAATAAACCTACGTATTGCAATATTCCATAAACAGCCTGCAACCAACAACAGGAAACAATGATACTCCCCCATATCGCCATATCCGCCACTATGGATTTACGCTGCAATGCCAGAAATGCAGCACACACCAGCATCCATAACAGCACAAACAAAACCCAGCACCATTTGGGCACAATATATGCGTCTGTAAATTGGTGGGAATATACAAACATACTGCCTATACATGCTGCGGCAAACAAAATATGAAAGAGTCTTATCATTTTTATCTTAGTATTAAATTAAGTTCTCATCCTCCAATACCTTTCAACATTCTATTCATTTTCCGTAGTTGATAATGAATGATTAGGAACAACCTCAATAAAACGAGGCCTTTTAGCATCCAGACTGTCTCTCAAGGCCCTGGCCTTTACCATATGTTCTTGCAACTCGGTTCTATACTCCCGCCAAGCTAAAAGAATATCGCGTTCTGCCTCAGGCATTAAATCGACAACATACAAGAATCGCGATAAAATAGCCTCATCTCCCGCAGTTTGATTAATAGGGTCTATATACATAGCCAACCAAGATCGAATAACATCGGGATATTGGGCATATTTTTCTCCAAAAAGCAAACGACCTTCTGTGGAACGTATATACGCATCTCGAAACAACGCATTTAGACGTGCATCACTTTTCATCGCTTCCTCTTCCCGCCTGGTTCTCATCAAATAGAGCATCTTGTCTACTTGCTTTTTACATTCGATAATGTACGCATTATAATCATTATTAATAGGAGCACCGGAAACATTCCCCTCACTTCCCCAATCAACAATGCGAAGTTGAATATCCCCCGGTTCTATAACGAAAGAGGTATTATAACGAAACTGTCTACCTTTACTGCAAGAGAGAGAAACCAAAAAAGGTTTCCGGTTGAGCGTTCCTTCGTAATGGAATGTATTACCAACTACCAATATGGTATCTTTGAATGCTTGCCTCATACGTTCAGGTTCTTCAACAAGAGCCGACCATTCATATAGAAACACATACTCACCATCCAAAGAACGATCTGGAAACTCACCGCTGATTGTGTATCTTTCTTGCCCGTAAAATAGCTGGGCAACAGAGGCAAATACAATAATTAATAATGTCCGTGTATATTTCATTTCTGCATACATTAAATTTATACTTTTTGTTATCTCTTCTCTATCTACCTCAACATATTTGCGATGGACGTAACCAGCACAATTGAAATTATAACTATGCAACCAAAATCTTTCTTTTTATTTATAAGTACATCTACAACTTCCCACAATAAAAGAAAAAACCATGTTGAAAGATAAACGATATTCAGCGTTACATCTCCTATTGGATATTTCCTGTTTATCATTGATAACAATATATAGAAAATACATAGTCCTATATAAATGTTATTCTTGGTCGACAATATCTTTTTAGTTGGCGTTTTATCTTCCCGGATCATAACCTATATTGTTTTAGTTACTTATTCAAGATTTCAGTGTTTCTCCATTCATCAAGGTACAGATTCGATATACAATTCCGTTTTATCCTTTCCTGTCATAAAATCAATATTCACGCAATAACATAAATAACGCCAAAAGAAGAAAGTGAAAAACATCTGAACATCCCTATCCGTTTCAAAAGCATCTAAACATTGATGTTCGTTGGATCGGATCTTTCCCCAAGCGACAGTAAAAGGTAAACTGCCGGTTGCTTCATACGCATTACATATTTCCTTAAATAAAGGAGATGTAGCCTGTGACAGTTCCTTCTGGTAATAAGTTTCTCCATTCTGTTGTTTTTTGAACTTATAGCCGCAAATGATATGATAAGGATCGTACCGTTTCCAATTCGTATGAAGTGAATCTATAGGAGGCTCTTTAGTCTCTACAAAATAGCTACCGAACAAATCCGGATAAAGTTTGTCATTAATAACTTTCAATGCCTCTTTATCCACATCAATAATATAATGAAATTTATAATGTAGAAGAGCATCCATCATCAACTTTACTGCTTTTCCGTCAGAACTACCGTAGTTACGCTGCAATGTAGAATGGAAAAAGCTAATCATTTCTGTCTCTATAGCAGACACATCGTTTATTGTAGATGCTTTTGTCTGGCAAACAAACAATATTATTCCCAGAAGGAATAAAAAAATACTTCTTTTCATATTCTCCTTATTCACATTTTATTGCTTCACTTGTTTCATTCACTCCTGTATAGGAATCTCTATTTGCAAATAACCATTATTCTTGTTCACAACACTTTAATTCTAAATATAAAAAGATCTAATCAACACATTGTGTTTGTAAGAGTATTATTTGATACTCTTACAAACGTCAACAACAAACCAATTTCCCCCTATTGATTACTAGTTATCAATTTGGGCGCATTACGATTTTATCAAATCATTTACCTTTTATACAATCCTCATACACTTCAGCAGCCCGAGCTTTCTTTTTATTACAAGCAACCATCACATCTCCTATACATTGCATACGTTTAAATTCATCTTCTATATCTAAACACTCTCCCGTAGCTCTAGTAGCTTCCGATTCAATTTATTTATTATTAGCAACTCTATACACATTCTCAAACACAGCGATAGACGCATCTTTACTTAATTTCAACTTATCAATAATCCTGAATATTTTAGAACACGCTGCCGCATATTCTGCAAACTCTTTCGCTTGTTCTACATCTTCGCCCTCACGCATAGTATTCTTTTTTGCCCGATACTTTTTGTATGAATCAAGAAATACAGCATATTCATCCAAGGCTACAATAGAATCAACCAATGCATGTTCTCTCTCACTGACGTTAAGATAATCCCATATTCTTGGATCACTCTTCATTTCATCATGATTCTTTGCTAATTTAGCAGAAGAACCACAACTTGACATAAATAATACACATGCCAATGCCACTCCTGTACAAATCCTCTTTATACTCATTATCAAATATTAAATTGTTAAATATATTACATCCAATCATAAAAACTCCTCATTTCCGCACCTGCTTTCCTCCCTCATACAAAATATCCACTCCTGCCTTCTACGTGTATGCTTCCGCAACAACAATAATATTATTATCGGCATATTTTTGATATACTAGTGAATCTGCCATCGCCGTTTATTGCCCTAACATTCTAAGCATATTTACTGTTCTTTTTCTTTAAGCTCGCAAACACTCCTATCACCTTTTGAACAAAAACAACTGATTCCGTTCGAAGTTTTTGCAATTTCACAATCAGGACACTTCTTGCTATCCCCATTTTCACAGTAATACACTACCACTTTGTCCACACCTCCCCCTTCACCTCGTGTTTTAATTCGTTTCATCTTAACACTACTACCTAATGCCGCATTGCTCATTATCAAGTTACTTGAGTGTCCATCGTATGTCACATATTTGATTTCTGCAATAAATCCTATTTCTGCATCGTGATAAACCACTTTGTCAATCTCAACATCTTTGCTTTCACCATACTTTTTTTCTACAGTTTCAGCTACCAAAGTAGTTAATTCTTCGATAGTTGTAGCTATTTTCTGCCCATTCGGAGCCACCAAATTTATTGACGTTCTTTCTTTCTCAATAAACTCATCAGATTCACAACTTCCAAAAGCTATTACTAAAATAGCCATTATTACTAAAAAATTCGTCTTCATGATTCTTCAAAATTTAAATACTATATTCATACAAAGCACAGCCCTCAACAAGTCCATCATCACAAGCACAACGAGTCTGTTTATTTTTTCGATCGCGAACAGTTCTACAACTTTTACATTTACGATTTAAGTTTCTACATGAGTAAGTTGCATCTTCGCTTTCATCAGTTCCTCCTCCTTCTGTTCTTGTTTTAATTTGGGGATGAAGATTATGCATCTTTCTCTCAAAAATTATATTGCTCGATCTTCCATCTTCTGTTACATATTCAATTTCAGCGCAAATACCAACCTCCAACGAATCATATTGAATACTCACAATCTCAAAGTCTTTACTCTCCCAGTTGCTATATTCAACAATTGGTGCTAACTTTTTTTTCAAAAGAGCTACATTCTCAGCAATATACATTCCATTTGGAGCCTTCAAATTAAGCCCACGTTCTCTTATAGAGAGTTCCTTTTCTACATCTAAACGAAAATCATCTTCAATAGATGTACAACAACCAGCAAGTAAAAGCATTACAATACCCATACTCGCATTCAAAAAAAATGTTATTCTTTTCATTTTAATAAAAATAATTGTTTAATATTATCATGTTCACATTTAACATCTAAAATACCATCACATTTTTTCAACAAGAAGGTTTTGCTACTATTTTTACTCTATGCACAGAGTAAATGCCATTGGACTTTAGCAAAATCTCCCGTTCAACTTCTTCATTCTTATCTATTGTGAATTGAAATTTAACATGCTGACTTTCTCCAGGAAGAATAGTATAATGCTCATCACCAATAAGTGCTACACAGGAGCAACTTAGTTGTATCTCTTGAATTTCAAGAGAAGTAACACCTGAATTCATTACTTTAATCTCAAACAATTTAGGCTTCCCTATTTCACAGTTATCTAATTCTATTACTTTATCACACTCTAATTGAGGTTCTAACCTTACATCATAATCCGAATCAAGCATTTTTTTAGCAGCAATCAAAAGATCCGGACAAATTTCTTGTTTCCAAACATCTTCCAAATCAAGCCCCAATAACTGTGTTGCAACCAATTGAGCCAACTCAAGTTTATCATGTTTCGCCAAGTTCTCCATTTTCAAATAAAGCACATAAGGATAACTGATTACATTTGACAAAACATCAATCTGTTCAGAAATATCATTCCCTTGTTGGAGTTCACGATTACATTGAAATACATCATTTAATAGCGGTATTAGTGTTTCTTTTTCTAATGAAAAACTATTATAATAGTTTAAATCCATGCACATTTTGCTGTCCTTAATGACTTGCTCCATACAATAAAAACATTTTCGAGATGCGCCTGGAATGACATCAATCAACTCACCCACAGGAGTAAATATACATGTTACAGGTGTAGAGTTTGAATATAACCATTGAGCATACCATTCATTTTGGTGTAAATTCATGTCTATTATATTAAACACAGCTTCTAAAGACTCATGGTTTAGACGCTCCATATATATTTTAGATGTCAAATCTGTTGTATCCAACAATACTATACAAAAATTTTGTTTCTTTTTCACTGCAATTTGCTGTACTTCAGCAAAAGTTCTATTCTGCAATATTTCTATCTGTTCAGAAACACACCCTACTAAGATGAAAGTAAAAAATAATGCTAATACGCAATCTCTTCTCATAATCATTCTATAAAACAAAGTGAACAGCAATCTTATTATTGGAACTATCATAATATCCTACATCTTAATCATCCGTATTACTCAACTATTCCTCTTTCCCATCATGCTCCATAATGAGATGATTGTGATAACCACTTTTCGTTACAAATTCAATATCTGCAATGAAACCATAATGCAAAGAATCATATTGAATACTCAAAATTTCAAAATCGTAGACTACACTATCCTTCTCTAGCGTACCAATACACGGAGCTAATTTTTTTTTCAACTGAACGAGATCACCACCTGCAAGATATTCTCCATTTGGTGCCTGTAGATTAAGCTTACTTTCTTCCGCTGAGATAGTAATTTTCCCTGTTTCATCATTTGTTGCTTGACAGCCAATGAAAAATGCCATTAATACGAATACACCAATAAACCATTGAATAAAATTCTTCATATAAATCGGCCTCAATCTTTTATGTTTTACATTTCTCTTAACCAATCGTTCTCTCATAATAATGTACTTTTAAAATTAATAAATATGCAAAGCAACTTACTACTTCCACACCTGCTTTCTATCCTCATACACAAAAATCCGTTCCTGATTCCCTCGTGTATGATTCTGCAACAACAGCAACGCCCCTTTAGGAACCCTCTTGTAAACCAGCGAATCCAACATCGCCGTTTGCTGTCCTAACGTCCTCCACCCTCTCTTTGTACAATAAGACAATTCATAGTCATCCAACGAACGAACATAATTATCCCGGTTAGCAGGCGTATAAATTATCTTATCTATCACCTTGGGCGTGCCTAAGTCTAGCCCAGTCCAGCCGCCATAGGGTTCCGTGTAATCAAAAGACGTTTCAGTATTACCGTCGAACGCATTTGTATATTCGTGCGAGCCATCCTGTTGATAGCAACCGGGAGTGCCTATAACTCTACCGCTTAATGGCAACAGTCCACCCGCTTCATAAAACTCTATTTCCGCCACATTACAATGCCCCTTTTCCGGTCCTATATAGCGAACATACCGACAAGGCGTCAAAGAACGGGAATACGCCATTGTCCGCAACCGTTCGGGTTGCTTTTCTATCAGGAAAAGCACCTCTTTCTGACGAAAATCCGGATCATTACTTCCTTCAAAAACACCTCCTATCATACGTTTCTGATACTTCTCATCTTGCCACAAAGGATATTTAGCAAACAGCGTTACATCCTGAACACTATCTGACGGAGTAAAAACATGAAATTCACCGGAAACAGTTATTTCAAAAGGATCAGTCCAGTAACGAAGTCTTCCCCGTTCGTAAGTTGCTATCCGCATGACGGGTTCTATCTGGACATCGTTAAAAGCAAGATGTTTACCATCAAACTCCGCCCATGCCACAGGCTCCCAATCCATACGGCTACTGCCACAAAGATAAGCAATACGCGAACGAGGCTTTCCCGAATAAAACATAGATGCAGGAATCTCCAGTTTCTTTTTGTATGTCTTTGCGTAATCGGCTGTCACATCAACGATGTGCGGATCTCGGAAGAAAGGAACAACAGTCGTATCCAAGCGTTGCATTTCTGCCTGCATAGCACGATTAAGACTGAACGTATTCCGATAAACCTTTATTTTCGAGGCTTCACACATCTTATCCTTACGGACTTCTTTTATCTTATCGGGGAATTCCTGAAAATAAAGCGTACCATACTTATCTGCGAATGACACCCACTGATGCCCATCATTCCCACCTCCATGAAGAGGCATAAAATCTATGGCACAAGGAATTCCCAACGCACGACAAACATAAACAACATAATCGGAGAGTTCACGACAACTGCCCGAAACGCTTTGTGCAATCTCCGGCCCTACATGAGGAAGTCCTTGCGGAACCGTAGTTGTAAAAAATCGGCTACGTTTACGAAGAGAATCACACAAACAACGGGCTGCAACAAGAGGATCTTCTATATCAAGAACCGTGGAAGCACGCAACGAATCAAGTAAAGGATTATACTTTCGATAAATATCCTCACGCCAATAGCTTAATGTTTCATCACCAATACGATAAGGAAGAATATACTCGCAAAAATCGGCAAAAGATACATTCTTCCCCCAAGGCTGTTCTTGCCAAACTTTGATTGCCCAATCGATATTACTACACAAATAAGCAGAATCCACCGTAGTAATATCTTCATAATATTGCAAAGAATCTAAAGAAAATGGTCCATACATCCTTCTGATAGAATCTATCATCGCTTGTGGATATATCTTTTTACTCCGCGCTTCTTGCAAGAGAGTAAAGAAAGTGAGATATTGTTCCAACAGCTTACCTTTATAATAGGTATAAGATGGCATATTCTCTATCAGGAAACGAGCTGCCCTATATTTCAAGCTATCCGATGGATTGGATTGATAACGATGTAATACTTTCTCAAGTTCAACACGATTTTCTCTAGCCTGTGACAAAGCTGTCTCCAACGGAAGTACAATAACAGTCTCTTCTTTCTTCTTCTGTGAACAAGAATAAAAAAGAGAGCCTCCTATAATAATGGAAAGGCAAATAATAGGAATCAGCTTTGTCATTGCTTTCATAATATTATTTTTATACAAAGATACGAGTATAACAAATGCTATTCAAGGGGGCGTTACACTCCTATCCCTGTCACATAGGCATTTATCGGGCATATAGAGCCCTAAAAATGTCATTTTATATCTAAATTGTAACATTGATATATGAGTTATTATAGTCATCAAACAGCTATTTGAACAAATTATTTCATTTTTTGAACAAAACATTCCATCTAATTGCTGTAAAATCCCTTTCTTTGTTTTTCCTAATTTAAATTATAAACAAAACATGAAAAGCGAAAACAAAAAACAGAGTAGTATATACGTAATTACACTGTTTGGAATATTATTGACCACATTCCTTATTTATAGTTGTAGCACCGATGAATACAACTGTACGAATGAGACAACAACAGAAGTAAACTCAATTGCCAAAACACGCAACTTGGTCTCTCAAACTTGGAATACAGGAAATGTATTGATAGATTCCGTTGCCAATTCAGACGAATTTTATGAATTTGAAAGATGTAGTGAGCAATTAGCGGACAAGTTCAGTGCCTATACTTCAAAACTAAGTGACGAAGAATACGACAAACTCATGGAAAAGCTGAATGATGATGAGTATATGAAAGATTTCATCAAAAAAGCGAATCTGGAAGAAGTACTCCGGCAAATGGATGAGGCTAAGAAAGGCTTGCTTGAGCATACAGTATTTTTAAGATTAAGTGAAGAGGAACGGTTGTTATTATTCAGGCAATATGCCAAAAGTCGTGAGCTAGCAAAAAGAAAGATATTAAAAACACGCAAAGAAGGAAATGGTAATAGCAAATGTGAAGAATTGAGACAAGCAGCATACGAACAAGCAAAAACGGAGTATGATAATGCCATAGCTACAAACTGTAAGGGCATGGGTCCTCTCTCACCATGTTACTTGAAAGAAGCAGCAGTATATAAAGCAAATATAAGAATAGCAAATAAAGACTATGAGAATTGTATAAATAATCAATAACAATGATTCGCTATATTATACTTTATTGCAGCACATGTGCTGTTTGCATCATCATGTGTTATCTCGATCTTTTTATAGACAACATCGATTCTATTCTTCAGCTGTTTCTCATCCATTTCTTCGATTTTCTTTCGTGGATCATAGTAACAATAGGCGCAATCAAATGTATGCCAGAAAAATCATATTCTAATAAACGAGTATGGTTTTATTGTGCAGCGATGTCAGGAATGCTTGCAGCAATTAAGTCTTTCGTCAAACTAATAGAAATATTAGACACATAAAGATAAGAGAAGAGTTAATCAATCTCCAGTAAAAAAGCCTCCAATTCTTTATCTACAATCCCTAAACGTTTCCGGGCACGTGATCGCATAGTACGATAAGATCCGTCGCTTACACATAGAACTGACAAAATCTCTTCTTTTGTTTTATACATTCGGATCAATACGCATAACACAATATCTCGTGGAGGAAGCTGAAGGCTTTGCGACTTCAACCAACCAAAAAAATCAGGATCTATCGTTCTACATCCTTCTACCAACAAAAGATAATCTTGGGCAGACAATTGAGCAATAGATTTATTCTCTATCAATTTACGAACTAAAGAAATGCCTCTTTGGATGGATAAAGGAGAAGCTAGCAATTGCTGTAACTTTTGAGATTGAATAATAGATTGTTGTCGTTCATTCTGCAATTTTTGATATAATAAAATCGAATACTTAATTATACCGGCTATCAATATGCCAGCAACCACTAAAGTAGGAATTGTATAGGTAGACAATGCCGGTGCCACCTCCTGATGTATTTCTTTTGGCATAACGACATATATCTGATCTGCTGTAATTAAAAGAAAAGCAGCGATACACTGCCAGTCCGTTATTTCGGAAGGTATACCATGTGCCCCCTTCTCACGAAATGTCCACAGTAAAGCCCCCACAAAGAGTGTCAACCACATCAATAGATGTATGGAAGATGAAAACGCATCAACATACATTTCAGGGAAGAAAACCTGAAATAAATAGGCAGCCAGCAAAATTAGACAACAAAGCAAGCCTCCTGAAAATAATTGTTTAAAAGAATAAGCGGACAGTTTCATCATTCTCCTTATCTTGTGCTCTTGAATCGCAAATATAAGAAAAAAGTATATTTACATCATTAATCGACCTATATATTTTTACCGAAAAACAAAAAAGCCCTATATTATCATACGAAATGATTACAGCCTTCACCGCTTCCACCTTCTTCCCGAAACCTCTGTCCAGAGCAGGAAAGCGGGTGAAAGCGACCATGCAAAAGCCATTCTATCACGCTTTCACCCGCTTTCACCGACACACTTCAAATCGACGCTTACTCAAAGTTTCCATTTACCGCCGGAGCACATCACGAGATACCCCGTAATAACCCGCTGCCGCCACATAAATCGGCTGCATACGTTTGCCGATATTTTTCAATTTACCTTCTTCCAGCAATCGCCGGAGATGACGATTCGCCGTAGTCCGTGTCATGCAACATACTTCCTGAAAATCATAACGAAGCATTACGTCATGATCGGCGAAATATTCCTTCAGCCGCATATCTATCTCCACCTCCGACAAAGACTCCGAATGGCGCGCATACTTACTCCGGCTGGCTTTGACACCTACCAATTCACCCCGCAGGCGAGCATCCGGACGGAAACCGATTGTTTTCAGTTCCATCTTCGACCATTTGTTTTTAGTACTGCGGGTCACCTTTTGCGTGCTCCTCAAAATAGGGGCAAAATAGCCTAGCCCCTCGATATGTACCTCGCGTCCTTCACGTAGTTCTTCACCACAAATTTGGGCAAGCATCTCGAACGCATTTTTTACATCACCTACAGAAAGCGAACTGCGTCCGTGAATCATCCGGCACAGTTTATCCGTTCCCACCTTACCATTCAAAAAAATGCGGGGATGCAAACCTTTCTCTTCCGAATCATCGGACTCACCGGGATTCTCATACCAATCGTAAAGTATAGCCATTAGTAGTTAACGTTTTGATAGTGAATATATTTCATGTAAAAACTTTAAGTTTATCATCAAACCACTACCGTGGTTCATTTAAATCACAGTTGTTATCCAAGTAGATCACTTTTGTCATTTGATTGAACCACGAAAGTGAATCAACAATAACTCTTCGTCAAAGATACGATAAAAAATAGAGAAAAGGACGATAAGAAGCCGCCTTCTTCAGTCAAGTAGAAATTTATATTTTTTCCGGAGAAACACTTGCAAACCGGTATCATCCTATAGTACATTCGCAGTATCAGTGCTGAACAATAAACCGATTTTAATCACTTAAAAATAGAAAAAATAATGAATGCAATAACATTGATATGGAGACAGGTATTGAAGGAACTAAAATTGTTTCAAATGAAGGAGAACAAAGAAGATGCAGTTGAGAAAACAGACAAAGAGCCACAGAAAACGCTAAAATGTCATGAAGATATATATACTGCTCCCCTACCGGACGCTGCACCGCCTACTGAAAGGGAGAAAGAGACAGAACGAAAACAACCGGTCCGATTAACCCAAGAGGTACGTACATTCCTGCAAAAACAGTATGATTTTCGTTACAACCTATTGACGGAAGAAACGGAATATCGTCCTGCCAACAAGCGTGCCGTTCCTTTCGAACCTGTAAGTAAGCGGGAACTGAACACTTTCTGCATGGAAGCACACGACCAGGGCATATCCTGCTGGGATAAAGACTTGAGCCGTTACATTTATTCCACTTGTATTCCTGAATACCATCCTTTCCGGCTTTACATGGAGGAACTGCCCGGCTGGGATGGGACAGACAGACTGGAAGCTTTGGCGCAGCGTGTCTCTGACAATCAGCTCTGGATAAAAAGCTTCCATACCTGGATGCTGGGACTCACCGCCCAATGGTTAGGCATGACGGGAATACATGCCAACAGCGTAGCCCCCATACTTGTCAGCAGCGAGCAGGGACGACAAAAATCCACATTTTGCAAGGCACTGATGCCACCGGCACTGTCACGTTATTACATGGACAACCTGAAACTGTCTGCACAAGGAAAACCCGAAAGGTTACTTGCCGAAATGGGACTTCTGAACATGGATGAATTTGACAAATACGGAACGCAGCAAATGCCATTATTGAAGAATTTGATGCAAATGGCAAACCTGAATATCTGCAAAGCTTATCAAAAGAATTTCCGCAACTTGCCGCGCATCGCTTCTTTCATCGGTACAAGCAACCGTTTTGACTTGCTCACCGATCCCACCGGTAGCCGGCGATTCATCTGCATTGAAGCAGAACATCTGATCGATTGCGAAGGTATCATGCACGATCAGATCTATGCCCAACTGAAAGCTGAACTGCTCTCCGGCATCCGCTACTGGTTCACAAAAGAAGAGGAACGGGAACTGCAACGCCACAATGCTGCTTTTTATCATCCGTGTCCGGCAGAGGAAGTCTTTCATGCCTGTTTCCGGATAGCTAAAGATGATGAAGAGGGAAGCGAACGGCTCTCGGCTTCGGACATATTCAGGAGACTGAAGATGTATAACCCCGCTGCCATGCGTGGAAGTAATCCGGCTACGTTCGCGCAAGTTTTGCTTGCGGCAGGTGTCACCCGCAAACATACCAAATATGGGAACGTGTATTTGGTGAAACCGATGAAAGCGGCATAAAGCTCCAAACAGAGGAAGGGTTCACCCGTAAGAGGCTGGGGAATAATGGTTTATAATAGGAGTGAAAAAGGTGAAAAGAGAAAGAGGACATTAAGAGGGAAATAAGCTATAAACAGTAAGATTTTGAATAGAAAATCAGGAAAAACTTGATTATCTATTCAAAATCTTATTGTTTCCGGATATTTATCCTACTATCCATTTACTGCCCGGTATAAACGAAATGATCTTAGTTGTTACAAAACAACAGATAAACGTAACCACTGCGATACAGGGTATAGCGGCAACAGTGGGAAGCGCCAATGTATCTTTGAACACAGTCACCCACAGTCCGAGCCAGAATATGTGCATAAGATACATACCATAACTAAGTTTCGATGTTTCCGTCACCAACTTGGGAGCTTGCGGACGTTTGATACATGTAAACATAAGGAATGTACCCGTTGTGAGAAGCACACAGTTGATGGTACAGAAAGCCCATCCTATTTCTATTACAGGTGTGGAATGGAGTTCGCCGGGTATAGCCTGCACATAGAATGAATAAATAGTCCATACAGCACCGATCACCATTAAAATGGTTCCTATAATGAAACGTTTGGAACGATTCCAGGTAAGGTGTACACGAATGTAATGTGCCAGAACAAGATAGCCCAGATAACCGGAGAAGTACCACAACATGTGGTATTCATTCCAGAAACATTGTCCCCACACTTCACCGCACCAACGATTGAGATAAGGCATACAGGTTGACAACACAAACAGTCCTATAAAGAAACGCTCTTCTTTAGCCGTGGCTTTTCTCAACCATGGGGATATAATTGGGATAAACAAATAAAGGCTTATCAGAGGATACATAAACCACAAGTGTCCGGCTAGCGTCGGAAAATTCAGGAATATCCGCGACAAGTCCTTCATAGATGTTTCTCCGTCTATCTGTCCCCACAACATAGGTAGAGTGCTGTACAGTAGCATGAATATGAAAAACGGTGGAAGGATGCGAAGACAGCGCTGGCGATAGAATTGCCACATCGTCTGTTCCTCTTTCATCGGTGCAAGCAGGAAGGCGGAGACTATCATAAACAGCGGCACTGCCATACGCGAGAAACCGTCGTAAACAGCTACCCATAAACGGTCTGCTTCATTAGCCAAAAAAGACTGCGGTCCTGCCATATCAGTGGATCCGGGAGCACCGTAGAAATTCTCACTGGCATGAACAACCATTACGAGAAAGCATGCAAACACACGGACATAATCTAAAAAAACAATACGTTTCATTTTTCTAAGTTTTCTAGTTATTAATTTATTCTCTTGTATTCGGGAAGGCAGATATTCTCAACCGTGCCGCACCCATAGGGATCAACGTTATTTCTTCTTTATTACCTTTCACTGCATCTTCTTCCGGCAGTACGCCACACAATCCGGTTTCGTCTATCTTCCATTCAGGAACCAGGCGGCCGGTAGCTTTTACCTCTAAAGGTACACTGGCTACTGTGAAAGGATAATTATCGGCAGGCCAGGATTTACGGATTACCTTGAAGTTTTTCAAAGGTTCTGTCTTGTCCAGTACCAATGAATAGTTCCAGGGACTATCCGGATAGATTTCAGTAGTAGGCCATTTCTGGGGATCAGCGCCTTTCTGCCATTTAGAATCACCGATAGCAGTCTCGCGGCTGTCTTTCTCTACATATTTCTCTGCAATCTTGAGAGACAAAGTGAGGGGGCCATAATCTACGCTTACGCTATTTTTATTAACCTGCCAGGTACGCATAGACAAAGACATCGGTAACGTCAGTTCCACGCGATCTCCATTCGACCATTCCCGATGGATGCAAAGGTATTTTCCCGCTACGGGAGCTACATTTACCTTCTTACCATTCACTCGCACTTCTGCTCCTTTTGTCCATGAAGGAATGCGGAGATAGAACGGAAAAGTGACCTTTTCACCGGTCGAAACAGAGAAAGCAATGCTTTCCTCAAAAGGATAATTCGTCTCTTCGTGAAGAGTGATTTCCTTTCCGTCGCCCACCTTTACAGTAGCTTTGCAAGCTGCATAAATAGCAGTTGCCACTCCGTTGTCGGGAGTTGCCAATACCAGATGTTCGGTAAAGTAAGGCCAGCCCTGTGCATGATTGTGTTGGCAACAACGGCTGCTGAAAGGATTCATCGAAAGGAACGGGCCACGATTGTCAATGCCTGGATGATGATTCTTGGAATCACTGATGGCATGGTTCGGGCAGGTGATATAGCGCAATGCTTTAAAGTCCGGCATCACGGCAGCAGGATAAGAGTTGAATGCTACTTCTTCACAGTGTTCAGCCCACATAGGGTCTCCTGTCATGCAAAGCATGATTTCATCGGAAGCCATCTGTTCAACCAGTCCGCAGGTTTCCACTCCCTGACGGGGATCGATATATCCCAAACGGGCATTCTCATCCGCACCGAACATACCACCGGGCACTTGTCCGAAAGTACGGCGAATCAGATGATGAACATTATAAGAGGCTTTCAGCATCGCTGAATCTCCGGTCTGCATATAATAAGTGGCAGGTTCACGGAAACATTGGGCGATATTTACATTGTGCCAGTTAGGTAAGGAGGTGGATTTCGTCCAGTCGGCTGTGTTACGGTGAATCTTCTCGGCTAATTCGAGTAGGAAAGCATCCCCAGTATGGTTGTAAAGCCAGTAGATACTGATGATGTTATCACCGCCACGGCTTTTCTCCCAATAATCTTCCAGAAGTTGGTCATCGGGAACAGTCATCTGCCACTTGAAGTAATTCGTCATCAGGTCAATGACACGCTGATCTTGAGAATACTCATAATAAGATTGCAGACACCAGAGCATAATCATCTGTGCCCAAAGTTCGCGTTTGCCGTTACGTTCATTGACCGGACCGAAATAGCCATCCGGCTGGCGACTGGCAAATACACCTTCAATCCAATATTTGGTTTCTTCAATCATCTTCGGGTCATTCAGGATATATGCCAGATTGCCATACCCTTTGAGCCAGTAAGGGACTTCCTCCCAGCCGTGGTCTCCGCCAGTTGTCAACCAGGCATTATTATCCTTTTCCAGCCAAGCGCTGATTTCTCCCAAGTGTCCGGTCAGACCGTCACGCTGCAACTCCAGATACTTCTTCACCCAGCCTTCAGGCTGAATACTACCTACCGGCAACTTTATAAAATTCAACGGTCGAAGCGGAGCGCGATACCCGATATAATTGGTATTGACGGACTGTATGTCCGGTCGGTCCACCACCGTCACCGTACCACTAGAAGAAGCAGACGCACAAGCTGTAACCGCCACTCCAAGCACTATCGATGCAAAAAGTCCTTTCGTTTTATTTTTCTTCATTTCGTCTATTCTACTGATTCCAGAAATCATCCTAATTTCCCTATGAGCCCTATTGAGCACCAACAAATTACATTCGAAGCAAAGAACGGATAATCTCTAATCAGACAACCCGTTCTTCAATGACATGAACTGCCTTTATAACCTATTTATCAACAGAGAATTTGAAGATACATTGGCTTGTATACTTTTCGCCCGGGCGAAGTACAGCCGACGGCCATTCCGGTTTGTTCGGAGTATCCGGATATTTCTGTGTTTCGAGACATACGGAAGCACGTTGGTTGTAAGTTATGCCTTTCTTCCCTGTCAGCGAACCATCGAGGAAGTTACCTGCATATACCTGAATACCCGGTTCGTTAGTATAAACGTCGAGTACAATACCAGTCTTCGGTGATTTCAAAGAAGCGCATTTACGGGTTACGTCGCCTTTCGTGTTCAATACCCAGTTGTGATCGTAACCATTGCCGTTTTTCAGCTGTACGAAATCATAGTCGTTGATACGTTCGCCTACCGGAGTCTGGGTGCGGAAATCCATCGGAGTTCCTTCTACCGGAACAATCTCGCCAGTTGTCATGAAAGTACTGTCCACCGGAGTATAATAGTCCGCATCCACCATCAACAAATGACCGGAATTATTGCCGGCATCACCTTCAAGATTAAAATAAGAGTGGTTGGTCATATTCACAATAGTCGGCTTGTCTGTTTCTGCCTCGTATTGAATGTCGATAGCGTTATCATCTGTGAGTTTCATTACCACTTTACAAGTGATATTTCCAGGGAAACCTTCTTCACCGTCTTCTGCCAAATAGGTCAGTTGCAGTTCCTGCGGATTGGGTTGAACAGCATCAAACACACGATACTGGAAGCCTTGCGGACCACCGTGCAGGCAATGGCCATAATTGTTACGAGGAAGCTGATATTCCACACCGTCCAATGTAAATTTACCCTGATTGATACGGTTGGCATAACGTCCGATAGTTGCACCGAAATCCGACGGTTTACTGATATAATCCTGAATAGAATCGAAACCGAGCACGACATCGCGCATCTGTCCGTCTTTATCAGGGACCATCACTGAAACAATACGTCCACCAAAGTTCGTGATACAAACTTCCATGTTGTTCTTGTTGCGCAAAGTAAACAAATCAGTTTTCTTTCCATCCACTTCCGTCTGGAAATTACTCTGCAATAAACCGGAATCCGTAGTCTTTTCGGCTTTCGGCGTACAAGATGCCATTAAAAGGGCGGCAACTGCCCATACACATAAATTTTTCATGATACAACTTGTTTTTAGATATTCATTTTCAGATGCAGACGACGCGGATAACGCGTTTTTTCTCATTTTACATCAGAGAAAGAGCCGCATCATCCGCGTTATCCACGTCTAATTTAGTATGTCAGCATATTATTGTATACTATTCAATAAATCTACCTTTCCTTCATTAATCAACTTCAAAATCAGCTCACCGAAAAGAGTATTCTGCCAAGCGAACCATGCACGGGTAAATTTCTTCGGATTATCCTTATGGAAAGATTCATGCATAAAGCCTGTGCCGGCATCCGTATCCATCAGCATCTTGATACAGGTCTTGATTTCGGCATCATTCTGACTGGTAAAGGCTTTCATCATAATACTCATCGGCCACACCATGTCATAACCGATGTGCGGTCCGCCGATTCCTTCACCTGCCTTGCCTTTAAAGAAGTAAGGATTGTCTTCGCTCCATACAAAGCGACGGGTGTTCTGATAAATCGGATCGTTCACATTCACATCGCCCAGATAAGGCATTGCAAGCAGGCTCGGCACATTAGCATCGTCCATCAGGTAATGATTTCCAAAGCCGTCTACCTCGAAGGCATAGATTTTACCATATTTAGGATGATTATATACCGCGTACTTCTTCAAAGCTGTTTCTACTTCCTGCGCCAAGTCTTTACATTCTTTAGACAAGGCTGTTTTCTTATTTACTTTCTCCAGAATCTCGGCAGCCTTACGCAAAGAAGACACAGCAAAGAAATTGGAAGGAACCAGGAATTGAAGAGTGGTGGCATCGTCCGAAGGACGGAAGCTGGAAACAATCAAACCGACAGGTTTCACCGGTGCTCCAAGGCCGTCATTGCTCACAGTATCCAGTGCACGTTCTGTTTTACGCTGGAATTTATAAGGGCCTACTCCTTCTTTACGTTGCTGTTCCTTGAAGGTTTTCAGTACGTTAGCGATTGCCTGAATCCATTCTTCGTTGAATATGCTTGCATCTCCGGTAGTCTTCCAGTAGTGATAAGCCAGACGCAACGGATAGCACAGGGAGTCGATTTCCCATTTACGTTCGTGCAATTCCGGTTTCATATCCGTAAGGTCGCTCATCCAGTGACTGTTAGGAATGGCGCCGTCATTAAACGCATTTGCATACGGGTCGATATTGATACATTTAAACTGGCGGAGGATCACTCCTGCCAGCATTTCTTTCAGTTCGGGGTCCGAATTAGCCAGTTGCACATAAGGCCATACCTGTGCACCGGAGTCGCGCAGCCACATGGCATGAATATCTCCCGTGTACACGAATGTATCCGGTTTGCCATCGCTTCCCTTACGGAAATGTACGGTAGTGTCCAGGGTATTCGGGAAACAGTTGGTAAACATCCATGCCAGCTTCGCATTCTTCAGAAGCTTCTGTACACGGAGAATCTCCTTTTCCACTGCATTCGAACGGAACAGGCGATTGGATATTTCAGGACGGTTATCTTTCTGAATGGCATCTGCCAGACATACATGCATTTCCGTCATACGGTTGGAAGCTTGCAGCTGGCCACCGCAGAGAAGCATACCCGCTAGCATACCTGCACTGATATATTTGATTTGTTTTTTCATGATTACTTCTTCTTTTTGAATTCATTAGAGAAAGAGTAAGGGAAATCGGTTTCTTTCGTACCACGTTGCTGATTGGGTTTGGCATCCATCTTGAAAGAAATGGTGGCACCATTCATCAGGTCCTGATGGGTCAGGTAGTTTTTGGTGTGTTCCTTGCCGTTCAGCGTCATTGATGAAATGTAGCGCTTGTCATCTCCGTTATTCGGGGCGGAAATGGTTACTGTCTTTCCGTTTTCCAAATGCAGTTTCATCTCTTTGAAGTAAGGAGTACCCAGGACATACTCATCTGTACCGGGGCATACCGGATAGAATCCCATTGCCGAGAATACATACCAGGCAGAAGTCTGGCCGTTGTCCTCATCACCGCAATAACCGTCGGGAGCAGGAGTATAGAGTTTATCCATTACTTCACGAATCCAGTGCTGCGCTTTCCAGGGTTGACCGGAATAGTTGTACATATAAAGCATGTGCTGGATCGGTTGGTTGCCATGTGCATAGTTGCCCATATTCATAATCTGCATTTCACGGATTTCATGGATAACGGCTCTGTAATAGCTCTCATCGAATATCGGAGGCAGAATAAATACAGAGTCCATCATCTGGTTGAAGCCATCTTTACCACCCATCAGGTCAATCAGACCTTGAGGATCGTGGAATACAGACCAGGTGTAATGCCAGCTATTACCTTCCGTAAAGGCGTCTCCCCATTTCAACGGGTTGAACGGAGACTGGAAGGTGCCGTCTTCATTCTTGCCACGCATCAGTTTGTGTTCGGGGTCATACAGATTCTTATAGTTCATCGCTCTCTTTGCGAAGATTTCAATCTCTTTTTTCGGTTTCTTCAAGGCTTTGCCGAGTTGGTAGATACACCAGTCATCATAAGCATACTCCAGTGTGCGGGCTGCATTCTCGTTAATACCTACATTATAAGGTACGTAGCCCAACTTGTTATAATATTCATATCCCAGGCGTCCGGTAGAACCCACTTTCGGATGCACAGCATTCGCTCCGTGTTTCACGGCTTCCCACAACGTCTCGATGTCGTATCCTTTCAATCCTTTCAGGTAAGCGTCGGCAACTATGGAAGCGGAGTTGTTTCCAACCATACAACCTCTATGACCGGGGCTCGCCCATTCCGGCAGGAACCCGCTTTCTTTATAAGTGTTCACCAATCCTTCCTGCATCTTCGTATTCATGGATGGATACATCAGGTTGAGGAATGGGAAAAGACAACGGAATGTATCCCAGAAACCGGTGTCGGTAAACATATAGCCCGGAAGTACTTCACCGTTATAAGGGCTGTAGTGCATAACGTCTCCTTTGGCATCTATTTCATAGAAGCTTCTGGGGAACAATACCGAACGATACAGACAGGAGTAGAATGTACGCAAATGGTCGATATCATCGTCTTTCACTTCGATACGTCCCAGAACGTCGTTCCATACCTTGCGGCCTTTCGCTGCAATCTGTTCAATGTTGTCCGTACCCAGCTCTTTCAGGTTCAGTTCAGCCTGTTCGGGGCTGATGAAAGAGGAAGCGACACGAACATTCACCTGTTCGCCCTTGCGGGTTTTGAAACCGATCAGTGCACCGGCATGATTGTCTGTCGCTTCCAGTTTATTGGTGTCAATCACACCACTGGCTACGGCAGCCGTATAAGTAAACGGTTTGTCGAATACCAGTACAAAGTAGTTTTTAAAGTTGGCAGGAACACCACCGCTGTTTTTAGTAGTATAGCCGATAATCTTGTTCTCCGAAGGGATCACTTTCACAAACGAGCCTTTATCGAAGGCGTCTACCACTACATAAGAGTGGTCGTTTTCGGGGAAAGTGAAACGGAAAGCGGCGGCTCTCTCTGTCGGAGCAATCTCCGTCACTACATCATGGTCGGCAAGATATACCTTATAGTAATAAGGGGTAGCCGTTTCAGCTTTGTGAGAGAACCAACTGGCACGTTGGTCCTGATTGAATACTGCTTCACCGGTGACCGGCATGATAGCAAATTGACCGTAATCATTGATCCAGGGACTTGGCTGATGGGTTTGTTTGAATCCCCTGATCTTGTCAGCGTCATACGTATAGGCCCATCCATCGCCCATTTTACCAGTCTGCGGAACCCAAAAGTTCATTCCCCAGGGTAACGCAATGGCGGGGTAAGTATTTCCGGTAGATAGTGCGTGCTTTGACTGCGTACCAACCAGCGGACTAACATAGTCCACTGGGCCGGTAATTGTTTTTGCAGTCATACTCCATGCACTAAGTAACGTAAAAGCGAATAGAGCTAGTTTCTTCATGGTATTCTTGTTTTATTTAATCAGTTTTCCTTCAAGCATCTTGATAAAATATCCACCTACAACGGAACGTGCCTGGAAGCCTCTCTGATTCGGTTCATCCGTAAATACCCAGTCGGACATCGGAACGCGGTTAGGTGTTACGTTCATAAACAGATATACCGGTTCAATAAATTTCTCAAAGGTAGCTTTGTCGTCAGCCAATGTAGCGGTCCACATGATCCAGTCGGTTTTTGTGTATGTTTCACGGTTATCCAACGGAAGACCATATTTATTTTGTTTCGAAAGATAGTAAGCTATTTCCGTTTCTGCAACATTTTTAGGGAAGATTTGCAGATTCAACAGTTTATCCCACACCAAGTTATATTTCTGGCTCCATGTTCCCGGTTTGTCAAATGTCAGACGATAGTGGTCGCCATCATCCGCCATTTTCACCCATTCGGCAGCCATTTCTTTTGCTTTCTGTGTGTACTTTTCAGCCACCTCTTTTTTGCCCAGCATATCTGCCAGATAGCCATAAGAAGCAACACCCATGATCGCTTTGATAGAAAGGTTGGCATTGTGTGCGAAGTGACCTGCAAAGTCATCAGTACAAAGTTGGTTGGCCGGATCAAGTCCGTACTCTACCAGATAGTCTGTCCATGTAGTCAGTGTTTCCCAATGCTTCTGTGCATATGCTGCATTACCTTCCATCTTTGCAATGGCAGCAGCCAACACTACCATATTACCCGATTCTTCTACCGGCATATCACCGCCATAAGTCTGGCCGTTAGCTAATGGATAAGTACCTACATCATGTGCCGCAAATGGTTTCGCCCATTTTCCGCTTTCGCTATAATAGAAAATGTGGTTCATGGTAGCTTTTACCAGTTCCGGGTTATAGTACAGAAGTAACGGAGCTCCCGGATAAGTCAGGTCGACTGTTCCGATAGAACCATTACTGAAGTTTTCTTTAGAAAGGAATACAAGGTCACCGTTCGGAGCTTCTACCAATTTATGAGCAGCCAATGCCTGACGATAGGCCAATGCACAAAGTTCGGCATATTTACGTCCACCGGCAGCAATCGCTTCTTCCATCATTTTCTTGTCGAAAGCGGCACAGTTCTTCATTTGTGTTTTGTATTCTTTTTCAGCTTTCTGGAATTGGGATACAATCGTTTCATTACCCTGACGGTTCCAGTAAGGACGCAGGTTATCGCCAAAGTATTGGATAGAATAAATATCATCGTATCCGATCAATAAATGACCATCCGCTTTTTGTGTTTCGCCTAATGAGCGTACTAAAGCCAGTTTATCATAACCATTCGTGGTAGGAGCTTCCAACTTATTAGCTACAAAGCTCTTACGCAGTTCTCTGCCATCGCCGATTGCAAATGTGCTATTTTCTTTTTCAGCAGCCAGATAGAAATGTCCCCAATCGATACGTACATCGTCGCCTTTCTTCTTCAGGATTTCCTGATTACGGCTTCCGGTACGAAGGAATAACAAGTCGCCGTCAGTAAAGCTGTCGGCCACAGATTCCTGGTGAGGTTGGTCGATTGCCCATTGCGGAGATGCTTCGAAATACAATTCAACCTGATGTTTCTTGCCGTCATTGGAAGCTACTTCATAAGAAATATAGTTGACCGGACGTGACAGCAAATCCAGATTATCCATAAACATAGGAGCGGTAAATGTCAGTTTCAAATCTACCGGACCGCAAGTAAAGGTATAATAAGTCTGCATAGGCTGTACGTCTACAGATGTTTGTTGTGCTGTTTGATGGAAAGAACGGTAACCTTCCAGTTCTACCAACAATCCGAAATCCAGTAATCCGTTTCCTACACGGTTACGGCAATAGCCGGCAATCAGATTCTCACCCGGTTTCAAAGAAGCTACCACTTCTTCGGGCAGTTTCACTCTCTCGTTCTTTTTACAAGCATTACCTGTATCTACCACTTTGATGCCGTTGATATAGATGATAGCATCATCGTCATGAGAGAATTCCAGATATACATTCTTTCCTGTCAAGTCTTCCTGAATATCAGCTACCCGGCGTACCCAGATAAATTCTTCACCCCACTGGGTCTTGGCTGTATGTTCATTCTCCATGGTTCCGAAAGCAGCTTCGCCTTCTTTCCATGCTTTATCATTAAATCCGGCATTCTGCCATCCGTCAGCAGGCTGTTGAGTGGTATACTTTCCTGTCCAGCTACCTTGTTCGGATGTCTTTACCAAAGGACGTAGTTCCAGTTCTTCCGTTCCCATGAAACGGTAAGTTTGTCCGTCTACTTTCGCCACTCCAAGCAAAGGGAAATCCTTACCTGTCCAATGTTTTACGGAGCCATCATACAGATTGTCAGTAGTAGACCATGCACTGGTGTAAGGGTCAATCGTCACCAGCGGGTATGCCGGAGCACGTAATTCATTTTTCTCGTGCTGTTCTATCTGGGTCTCACAGCTACAAAGTACGGAAGCTGTTCCCAGCAACAGCATCATCAGTTGTTGTTTCATAATTTAAATCACCTGTTTTATTTAATCTATTTTACCATTCTATGGATACATTCACTCCGGCAGGATCGTTCTCGAAACTCAATAAAAGAGTTTTTGAAGATTCATCCCATTGCGGCTGTTCCGTCTTCCCGTTTACCAGGACTTTCCCGGGCTTGCGCGGCAAGAGGATTCTTGATACATTCGTCGTATGTAACGGACTCTTAGCTACAAATGAGTAGCTCTGCTTCCCGACTTTCTCATCGTAAACGCGAGAAGCTCCGCAAAGCACCTTCGCTTTCACCTTACCGGGCACTTTACTCAAGTCATACAAATATCCTTGTTCACCGGGATTAATCTGTTTCATGGTCAGTATCGGCAGGTCTTTGTCGAATAAATCGATATACAGTCCCGACAGTTTCAAAGGCTCTTTAGAGGAACTTTCATCCATTACTGCCGCGATTGTATAAGGTCCCCGTTCCACCACAAAATTATTTTTGATTTCTATCTTTTTACCTGTTTTGTCCAGATAAACGGATGCAATCGTTTCAAAGTATTTGCGGTCGTTGCCGTTCTTCAATACAAAATGTTTCGGATCTTCGCGTATGACAATCACAGTACCTTTGCCGGAACGGTATGTTCCATCACCGGAAGTGCGGGACAAGCCCATTGCCTCAAACAGATGTTCCGAAGGGGCTTTGTAGGCGTTTCCTTCTGTATTCCACCATTCCAAAACCGTTTGATAAGGATCGACATCTTCTCCGCAATACACCAGTGTCCCTCCCTTTTTAACCCAGTCTGCCAGATAGTTATGGTATTCCGGCTTCATTGGTTTCATGTTTGAGTAGGACATTACGAGTACCTGAATTCCTTTGAAAGTTTCTTGAAACGGAGTATTCTCCATGTGTACCAGTTCCACCGGAATTCCTCTTTTTAGTAATGGCAAAGTTTGTCCATAGAAGCTGGAGAATTGCGGATCGTCATATCCGTTATGATCCGGGAAGCGCTGGAACATCAGCGAATTTGCCATTAATACCCCAATGCCGTGCGTACCATTGATCTGCTTGTCAGAGGTGCGAATGTCATTCAGTGTATTAATCATCACCTGCATTTGCGTGGAGTATGAGCGTGGGATGCGTTCTTTCTGATCGGTTCCGGCTATCCGGTATAATCCCTGATAAATACGGTCGGGCCAGGGCATCACTTCATAAGTATCTACCATCGGATACATTAGCTGTGCTGCAAAAGTGGCCTGATAATTTATCTTATAGTCCAGCCAGTCTTTGGCACGGTCTTCAATCGGATCAGTCAGAAAATACATTTTGCGGTTCAAAGGAGCGGTCATGGATTTCATGCAGCCATATTCGAGAAAGGCATTCTCAAATACACGTTCTTTCTTTACACCGTTATAGAAGTTCGGTTCACGGGCAGTACCCGTCCACACCTGTGCTATATAGCCGTCTACACAGTTCAATGAAGCCAGACTGGCTTCCGGGCTTACAATTTGCCAGGAAGTGTAGTTAATCAAAGAGTGAGTGGGCACATAACATTTCACATCCAGCCCTTTCGACTTACCGTATTCTTTGGCATAAGTAAATATCTTATCCAGTGCATGATAGTAGAGGTGATATTTTAACTTATTGGAAAGGTAGGTATTCTCGGGAGATTCATGTTGAGGTCTCCAGGGGAAATTATAATATTTCTGCCATTCAGACTTGAAGGCTTCGCTATATCCGCCACGCATCCAGAATTCCGGTTCCTCTAAATAAATAGAAGTAATTCCGGCATCAATCACCCGCTTTATCTGCGTTTCCTGCATATAACGAATAAAACTTTCAGTAGGTACAATGTAGGGTATCAAGTGTCCATGAGCTATCTCGTTTCCGTTACGATCCCGTTGACCTTCTTTCAGATGACCGTCTATTCCATCCCATTTGCCGAGGAAATAGTCTTGATAATCTCCCCATGCCACTCCGGTCATAAATTGTGTCTGATATCCCTTGTCTCTCCACGACTGAACACGCTGTTCAAAAGAAACTCCCCTTTTATCGAGTGTGCCATATACCATCGTAGCATCGGCACGCACATCTGTTTCCGGTTTCCAAGGTTCGGCTGTTTGAAAAGTTGTTTTCGCTTCCTTGCCGTTAACCGCTTGAGTTTGAGCAAAGGAAACATTATTACCGGTTAATAAAAGGCTGAATATAATCAGTAGTTGTTTATTATTCATTTTCACGTGGTTCTGTGTCGTTTTCTATTTACTTCTTAGCCGGGAATAAAAGCATCAATGCCGGTATACCAGAAGCAGAATAACTGTTGATTTCCGCACCTGCCGGCAATTTCTTATGATATTCACCTCCACACACATTTCGCGTCTCATCTCTGTTTGCCCAACCTGTTTTGATGGTATGTTTCAGGAACGGAAGATATTGGGTTTGTCCGCAATCATATACTAACCATGCCATGTATTCAGCAAAGATGGCAGTATAGATTCCTTGTTCAATACCACTTTCGAAAGGTAGCACTTTATGTTCTGCTGACATATCTTTCACTGTATAGTCTGCTGCCAGAATAGCATTGTCCAGATAACGTTTCTCTCCAGTCGCCTTATAAAGCAATATGGATGCACCGATAAAGGTTGCCTGGTTGTAGACATGTGCCTTCCACGCGGGATTGCCATTTCCATGACGGCTATCAGCGATCTTTCCAGTTTCTTTATCCAGCAGATTTTCCACTCCCCATTCGTAGATTTCTTTGCCTTTGGCAAGATATTGAGCCTTCGTCTGATAATCCGGCCGTTTGCTGGTCGATTCTTTTCTATTTTCAGGCACATTATTGTAGAGGGTCAATGCTGCTACCACTGTCGGAAAGTTAATACATGCCATCTTTCCATCACCGAATTTATTCGGTTTCGGATTCCGAATAGGTTGCCATTGCCAGAACATACCTCCGTTTTCTTTGTCATACGAACCGGTATCACCCACCTTTTCCGAACCATACCACACACGTTTGAAACTGGCTTCCGAGAGTTTCAGATATTCATCCACTCCAAAAAGCTCGTATGCACGCGCCAGACTGATAGTCCACCACATGATATCATCATAGATGAACCAGCCGGTGTTTTCGTTATTATCATCAAAATCAAACTGGCAATATTGTGCTTTGTTTCCTGCAAAGATTTTCTCGCAAAGTGCTTTATACTCACGAGTCTTCTTTTTGTCTTTCTGTGCCTTTGCCAGTTTATAAGCATTCATCGCCATGTCCCAATAAATAGGCTGACACCAGATAGCCGCCGCTCCATTACCGCGGTCAACAGCGCTTGGATAAGAGGAACTTGTTTTATAAATATATTTACTAGAGTCTAGTAGGGTATTGTTAAATCCTTCGTAAGCTGCCCATACATCTTCGTTAGTATATGCGTGCTTCTTCTGGTTTGCTTTTCCTAAATTGCCGACTGCCCATATAGTAGTTGATGCTCCCAATAGTAGTGTCAGAGCCAAAAGAATTTTGCTTTTCATGATAGTTTATAAGTTTATAGTATTTTTCCTGTTACAAAGATTGCAGAAATAGCTGAAAAAAAACAATAATATTTATTCAATAAAGAACAAATACAGACCAAAACGCTTTTCTGCAATAAAAATATAGGATTAATAAAGGGTTATTGGAGAATAATTTCCCCTCATTCTGCCTTACGACAGAGATAAGGGGAATATTTAATCTGTTCATCAAAAGCCCATTCTGGTAAACAATCATTTGTTATCCAACAGAAATAAACATTAAACTTATAAGGACAAAAATAAATCAAAAAAGCCCATCTTTATTAAAATATTAATTACCGATGGGCTGAACTTTTCAGATTTTACTTCAATGGGCTAGCCTCTACTCCCTCGAAAGTCATCTTTATAGGTTTTATTTTTCCGTCCTTATCAAAAATCATGCGATCAATGCAGGTCACACGAGCGTTTCCATCCGTTTCACCCAATGGATGGCGATGATAAATGATATACCATTCATCTGCTCCCGGACCTTTCACAACAGAATGATGACCGGCACCCGTTCCAATATTAGGATCGCGTTCCAATATTTTTGCTTCTCTTTTAAAAGGTCCGAATGGTGAGTCGGCAATCGCATAGGCTACGCAATAATCCGGTCCGGTCCAACCGCCTTCCGACCACATAAAATAGTATTTACCGTTACGTTTCAACATGAAAGGTCCCTCTACATATTTTTCGGGAGTTACTTCCTTATAGATGGTACCATCCTCAAACGGTACGATACTCAACAAGTCCGGAGCCAGCTTCACCATATTGCAATGTCCCCAGCCACCATAATACATATAATACTGTCCGTCATCATCTTTGTAAACAAACTGATCGATCGGCTGTGCACCATTTACAAATTTATCAATCAGAGGTTTGCCCAGTGCATCCTTAAATGGTCCGGCAGGATTGTCGGCCACAGCCACACCAATACCTCCCAGCTCGTTATTACTTTGAATATCATTCGCACCGAAAAATATATAATATTTGTCATTCGCATGAATCACAGCAGGTGCCCATAAAGCACGTTTAAACCAACTTATATTCTCTTTCGATAACACTTTCGGGTGTTTTGTCCAGTTCACCAGGTCTTTAGACGAGAAGGCATCCATGAAGGTTTGTTCGTCATAAGGCGCCGAATATGTAGGGTAAATCCAGTATTCATCTCCAAACACAATTCCTTCCGGATCGGCATACCAGCCCGGAAATACAGGATTGCCACTTGTCTTTGGTTGCTGACCGGCTTTTTGTCCAAATACAGACTGGGAACAACAAATAATACTGAAAAGAATAAGATGTTTTAGTTTCATATAATATCAATTTTAAAGTTCGTGCTACAAAGATGAGAAAAAACAAATAGAAAATTCAATAATTATGAGCCAATTAAGGATAAATACTAACCAATCTGCAAAAAAAAGATGATTTATCAAGATTTTGTGCTTTCTTTGCAGTGTCATTATAAAATGAAAAATACCATGAAAAGCGGAATCTCATTACTAACTGTACTTTTAATCATTATTTGTGCATCTTGCCAACCCAAGAAGAAAACAGAGCCGGAAAAGGAAACAATAACAGGAGATACCTATACGAATCCGTTGCGCGAAAAAGGAGCAGAACCATGGGGTGTTTTTCACGAAGGAAAATATTACTACACACAAGGTTCCGAAAGCAGAATCGTACTTTGGGAAACGAGTGATATAACCAACTTGAATGACAGTCTTAAAAAGCCGGTATGGATACCGAACGACCCTAGTAATTCGCATCACCTATGGGCTCCCGAAATACATCGTATCAACAACAAATGGTATATTTACTTCGCCGCAGACGATGGCAATATGGACAATCACCAGATATATGTGATTGAGAACGAGGCTGCTATTCCCACAGAGGGTAAGTTTGTCATGAAGGGTCGTATACCGACCGACAAAAATAACAACTGGGCGATTCATGCAAGTACCTTCGAGCACAACGGACAACGTTACATGATTTGGTGCGGATGGCAAAAACGCAGGATTGACAGCGAAACACAATGTATTTACATTGCTTCCATGGAAAATCCATGGACACTTTCCTCCGACAGAGTCCTGATTTCCAAACCTGAATATGAGTGGGAATGTCAATGGGTCAATCCCGATGGCAGTAAAACGGCCTATCCGATTCATGTGAACGAGGCACCTCACTTTTTCCAACCGAAGAATAAAGACAAAGTATGCATTTTTTATTCCGCCAGTGGTAGCTGGACGCCTTACTATTGTGTAGGATTACTAACAGCAGATGCAAATGCCAACCTGCTGGACCCCGCTTCCTGGAAGAAACATCCGACACCCGTATTCCAACAGGAACCGAAGAATGAAGTTTTTGGCCCCGGTGGAAGTTCTTTCGTTCCCTCACCGGATGGAAAAGAATGTTATATGGTGTATCATGCCCGTCAGATACCGAATGATGCTCCGGGTGCAATGGACTCACGTTCTCCCCGCCTACAAAAAATAGAATGGGACAAAGACGGAATGCCTGTACTGGGTGTTCCGGACAAAGCCGGAACGAAACTTCCCAAACCATCAGGAACAAAAACTGCTGACAAATAATAAAGACAATTATTCAACAAAGAATAAAAACTGACCACTCTTTCCGGTATTTATCATCAAAAGTAACTTTATACGGGATTTTATATAGAAAAAGAAGAGATTTTGCTGTTTTTTGAACGGCAAATTTCCTTTATTTTCTTTTAATTCCACTTTCTTTGCAATGTTCCTTCTTATGGGATATCAATTCAATAACTAATTATAATGTATACCATGAACATGAAAAAGAATTTTCTAACAATGCTACTAGCATTGGCTCTATGCAGTTCGACTTTTGCTCAATGGAAACCTGCCGGTGACAAAATCAAGACATCGTGGGGAGAACAACTTGATCCTAAAAACGTATTGCCGGAATATCCGCGTCCTATCATGGAACGCAGTGACTGGAAAAACCTGAACGGGCTTTGGAAATATGCAATCACCAAAAAGGGTGATCCTACTCCTGCTGCTTACCAGGGTGATATTCTTGTTCCTTTTGCCGTAGAATCGTCTTTATCAGGCGTAGGCAAAATGATAAACGAGAAAGAAGAATTGTGGTACCAACGCACTTTCGACGTTCCTTCCAACTGGCGTGGCAAACAAGTCCTGTTGCACTTCGGAGCAGTAGACTGGAAAGCAGAAGTTTGGGTGAATGACGTGAAAGTAGGTGAACACACAGGTGGATTTACTCCTTTCTATTTCGATATCACTTCCGTACTTAATAAAGGAAATAATGACCTGGTAGTAAAAGTATGGGACCCTTCAGACCGTGGCGAACAACCCAGAGGAAAACAAATAGCAAACCCTCATGGCATTTGGTACACTCCGGTTACAGGTATCTGGCAAACAGTGTGGTTGGAACCGGTGGCAACACAATACATTGCTAATCTGAAAACTACCCCTAATATTGATAATAACTCTGTTAAGGTAGAAGTAGCTGCCAACACAACTTCTGCAGACAAAGTGGAAGTAAAAGTATTCGATGGCAAGAACCTTGTAGCCAAAGGTGCAGCGTTGAACGGAGTACCCGTTGAACTGACAATGCCTGCTAATGCTAAACTATGGTCGCCGGACTCTCCTTTCCTTTACAACATGGAAGTGACCCTGTATAAAGACGGAAAAGCAATAGACCAGGTAAAGAGCTATACTGCTATGCGTAAATATTCTGTTCGCAAGAGCCCGAATGGCATCACTCGCCTGCAATTGAACAACAAAGACTACTTCCAGTTCGGCCCGCTCGACCAGGGATGGTGGCCTGATGGTTTATATACTGCACCGACAGACGAAGCATTGGTTTACGACTTGAAAAAGACAAAAGACTTCGGCTACAACATGGTACGTAAGCACGTTAAGGTAGAACCTGCACGCTGGTACACTCATTGCGACCAGTTAGGATTGATCGTATGGCAAGATATGCCGAACGGTGGTCCTAGCCCACAGTGGCAGGCACGCAACTATTTCAACGGTACAGAAGTAATCCGTTCTGCTGCTTCCGAAGCTAACTACCGCAAAGAGTGGAAAGAAATCATCGACTGTCTGTACTCTTATCCAAGTATCGCTGTATGGGTACCTTTCAACGAAGCATGGGGACAATTCAAAACTCCGGAAATCGTAGCTTGGACCAAAGAATACGACCCTAGCCGACTGGTGAATCCTGCCAGTGGTGGTAATCACTACACTTGTGGCGATATTCTCGACCTTCACCACTATCCGGGACCAAACATGTTCCTTTACGATCCGAGACGTGCTACCGTATTGGGTGAATACGGAGGTATCGGCCTTGTAGTAGAAGGAAACACTTGGGTGAATGACAAGAAAAACTGGGGTTATGTGAAGTTCAATACATCGGACGAAGTAACAAACGAATACATTAAATATGGCAGACATCTGTTGGAATTGATCCAGAAAGGATTCTCTGCTGCCGTATATACTCAGACAACAGACGTAGAAGGTGAAATCAACGGTCTGCTCACTTATGACCGTAAAGTAATCAAGATGAATGAAGCTAAAATCAGAGAAATCAACCAGAAAATCTGTAATTCTCTGAATAAATAATAAATAGAATAATACTCTTTTCCTTGTTGAATTCTAAGAAGCAGCATCCTTGAAGCAAACTCAGGATGCTGCCTCTGTATTTAAAGGAGAACCCATGAAAAACATACATATACTGCCCACTTTAGCGGGTTTCTTACTAATTCCACACATTAGTTCTGCTACATCAGACAGGCCCAATATATTATTTGTCATTTCGGATGACCAGTCCTACCCGCACGCATCGGCTTACGGATCACCCATAGCTAAAACACCGGCATTTGATTTTGTAGCCCGTAACGGCTGGTTATTCAACAACGCTTTTGTCACTTCTCCGGGGAGTAGCCCTTCCCGAGCTTCCATCTTAACCGGACTTTATCCCTGGCAAATAGCAGAAGCCGGTACTCACGCCTCATCCTTTCCAGCTAAGTACAAATGTTTCCCTGATATTCTAGCCGAAGCAGGTTATCACATCGGCTACACAGGTAAAGGATGGGGACCCGGCGACTGGAAAACATCAGGGCGGAAACACAACCCGGCAGGCCCGGAATATAATAAAAGACACATTCAGCCTCCCTTTAAAGGAGTATCCAATACCGATTATTATCAAAACTTTAAAGAATTCCTCCACGCCAGAAAGGAAAAACAACCTTTTTATTTCTGGGTTGGCTCGCGTGAACCGCATCGTCCTTATGAAAAGGATAGCTGGAAAAAAGTAAAAAGAGAACTCGCCGATGCAAAAGTCCCTTCTTTTCTTCCCGACAAGGAGGCTATAAAAGGAGATTTATTAGACTATGGAACAGAAATAGAATGGTACGACAGCCAATTATCTCGTATCCTCGACACATTGAAAGAAGAGGGCGAACTAGAGAATACGCTGATTATTGTCATGGCAGACAATGGTATGCCTTTCCCCGCAGCCAAAGCAACTTGTTTTGAATACGGTATTCATATTCCGATGGCCATATGTTGGACAGGCAAGATTAAAGAAGGAGGTATCAGCGATGAATTTGTAAGCGGTGTTGATCTGGCTCCAACAATCCTTGATGCAGTTGGCATACATAATAAAGGAGAAATGATAGGAATCAGCCTGCTCCCCTATCTTCAAAAACAGAAAAAGGACACAGGAAGAACGATGGTTTTTGCCGGAAGAGAACGGCACGCATCTGCACGGTACAATAATTGGGGATATCCGAGCCGTGCATTAAGAACAAAAGATTTTCTTTATATCAAAAACTTTCGTCCGGAGAGATGGCCTGCCGGTGACCCTTGCGCTATCAACAATAAGGGAGAACTCGAAGCAATGCACAGTGCTTATCATGACATAGACGCATGTCCGTCATGGGATTTCATTGTCAGCAACAGAGATGACAGAGAAATATATCCTTATTTCCTGAAAGCGGCAGGGAAACGACCTTATGAAGAATTATACGATATATCTTCCGATCCCGGTTGTCTTCATAATCTAGTTGGCAATGGTAAATGCACAGAAAAGCTTACTAATCTCCGCAAAGAAATGGACAAATTACTTAAAAAGACCAAAGACACACGCTACTTGGATAATCCTGCTCAAGATGATATCTGGGAAACTTATCCACGTTTGAGCGGAGCAATCCGTACATTTCCAGCACCTTTGTTTTGATTAGAGTGCTGAAAAGACACAGCATTACAAGGATGCACCCAAACAACATTCAGCTTACCAACTGATATTATTTTTTCAGGCACGGATTACACAGATCTTACGGAAAAAGAATAAACTTATTCGTTTTTAATCCGCATAATTCCGTGTAATCCGTGCCTGAAAAATTAGAAGGAATACAACTAAGAAAGCATACAATATACTATATTCCCTCTTCTTCCTGCATGAAGATCTTTACCTGATTCCAGCTATTCTCCGTATCATTCGAAACTTTCTCACCGGGTGTAGAGCGTCCTTCTTCCAGATATTTCTTCATAGTCCGTTTCATCTCTTTCACCTCATTCTCATAACGTTTGTCACCGATGATGTTTTCTTTTTCCGAAGGATCTTTCACGATATCAAACAATTGCATCGGGGGGAATTTAGCCACATCAACAGGTTTAACGGGATATGTCCAACCACCGGAGCCTCCGTAAAATACCAATTTCAGTTGGGGAGTGCGTAAAGACAAATACCCCTCTCCTGCTTCATGTACCAGGTCTTTACGGGCGGAAGTGCCTTTCTTACTCAATATCGGCCACATACTATAACTGTCAACGGCTTCTTCCGTCTCCAAATTGTGATTAAGCATTTGGGCAAAAGTAGCATAAAAGTCAATCAATGAAACCAAAGAATTGTTTGTCTCTTTCCCGTATTTTCCTTTCCAGGAGACAATGAGCGGGATTCTGTGACCGCCTTCATAAATATCGCTCTTATAACCTTTGTAGATATAACTGGGGAAATGTCCCTGTTTTTCCATATCTTTTACGCCTATATAAGCAGCACAGCCATTGTCCGAAGCAAATACGATGATGGTGTTATCCAGTTGTTTATTCTTCTTCAATGTTTCTACAATTTGGCGCACCATGTCGTCTATCATGACTACAAAATCACCATAGGGGCCGATGCTGGTTTTACCCTGAAATTCTTTCGAAGGCAATATAGGTGTGTGAGGAGCAGTAATAGGTAAATATAAAAAGAACGGTTTCTTACTGCCTTTCTGCTCATTGATATAGTTCAGGCTGTGACGGATGATGTTGGGAAAACATTCTTCCGGTTTGAAGTCGGCTCCTGCCATTCCTCCGTGCATCAGTAAAGCCAGGTTCTTTTTCTGAGGTTCTATCACATGATCGGGGATAGAGGTTGCTTTATTGTTTTCCACATAAACATAGGGAGAAATATCCAGTGATGCAGGGATGCCGAAGTAGTAATCAAATCCTCTGTCGGTAGGTCCGTTCTTGATTGGAAGCGAGAAATCAATATCTTTCATGCTTCTGCCATTGTCCGTATATCCCCAGTCCCAGCCTAAATGCCATTTGCCGATACAAGCAGTGTTGTATCCGTTGGCTGAAAACATTTGTGCGATTGTGCGACGTTCAGGGTCGATCATAGCAGGCGAATCACCATCAAGACCGCCTCGTTTCAGTTTGGTACGCCACGGATATCTTCCGGTCAGGAGAGAATATCTGGAAGGAGTGGATAAAGCGGAGGAAGCATGGGCATCCGTAAAGGCAATTCCGTGCTCGGCCAGCTTGTCGATGTTAGGAGTATGAATTTTAGAATCGGGATTAAAGGCGGAGATGTCTCCGTAGCCTAAGTCGTCAGCCAATATAAACACGACATTGGGTGTTTGCGCTTTTGCAACAGTTACTGCAAGAAGTGCAGAAGAGATTGTGATTAGTTTATTCATATATTTAATGTATTAAAACCGTAGTTAATAGGTGATATCGCCTATGCCTTCATGTTTTCCAAGCGGCATGCCCGTATTATCCTACTGCCATCTCTTTCGTTCCACTCCAGTGAACGGTTCCTTTCACTCCAGTGAACAGGCCTGTGCACTCTAGTGAACAGATCGTGCCACTCCAGTGGAACGATATAGATGCTTTATCAATAACAAGGCAAGAACGAATGGAAAACAGGAGGATATCAGGTTGTTTGAACGGAAAATGCTCTTCATCTGTTTTCAATGTAAGCGTTTACAGTCCCCATCATACGTGCAATTTCGATGAGAAGTGCATGAGAAATGCACGATAGAACTATGAGAAGTGTATGAGAAATCATTGAAAAATGCATGAGAGAAAGCCCTTTTTCCGTTAAAATATCTATAAAAAGTATGAGAGATGCCTGTTAAAAAGACATCTCTCATACTATATACATTTGATTACAAGCCAATTATCGAGATTTTATGAGAAATGAGAAATAAAAAAATAAAATCTCTTTCAGAGAGCAAATAACGATAGCATTGTGGAATGCTATGCATTAGCTGCTTTCTTCTGCTTGTTCTTAGGGGTGCGTGGCTGGTCTTTATCAGCTCCGGTGTCATTTTGCTGCTTCATCCATTTTTGCAGTTCCATCGTCAGTTCGGCTTTCTTCTTACTATATTTTTTCACATCCGCCAGATTATTCATCTCGAACGGATCTTTCTTGATATCATATAGTTCGAATTCGGGACGATTCTTGTAACGGTTCAATATTTTATGTGCCCGATCCGAATCTTGTGCTTTCCAGGAGAGATACCATTCTGCCTTTTCAATATGTTTTTCCACGTATGTTTCTTCCGGAGTCAGGTTCCAGATCAAACGATAGTGTCCGTCTGAAATGGAGCGAATCGGATAGGTCGGACCTTCGGGAACATTGTTGTGAACATGATAAGCATACTTATGATGTGTCTTTGTTTTTCCCTGGAATACGCCCAGCAGACTCTTTCCGTCTATCACGTCAGGAATTTCTCCGCCTGCAACGTCAATGAACGTAGGAAGAAGATCTTCATATTGCACGATGGCAGAAGTTTCCACACCCGGTTTAATGACACCCGGCCAGGAAGCAACCATCGCCGACTTGACACCTGCACTCCAATTTGTCCATTTAGCTCCGGCAAATTGCGTACCTTGTTCGGAGATGAAAATAACGAGCGTGTTCTGCAACAAATTCTTATCTTTCAGAATCTGCATGGCGTCGCCCACCTGCTGGTCGAGCAGACCGACTTCTGCCAAATATCTGGCATAGTATTCACGCGTTACTTCCGTATCGACAAATTGAGGCGGCAACTGAAGTTTCTTCCGGTCGAAGACGGAAGCATCACCACCAGTCCAGGGAGCATGCGAGTTGATAGAAGCCAATACCAGGCAGAAAGGTTGGGAAGAATCGCGTTCCATAAACTTCTCAATACCTTTGGTATGATAATCTGTATTTGTGCTTGTACATCCTTTGGGGAATCCCGGTACATCTTCGAACGGGAAGTTAGCCAAAGGTTTGATATGCCATTTTCCGGCCAATCCAACCCGGTAGCCCAGATTTCCCAGGTAAGTGGGGAGAGATTTTACATCGGCATTGACCGAACTATGGTTTGCATAACCACCATGATGCATCGGATACATCCCCGTATAAACACAATGACGGGTAGGCGTACTCATCGAAACGGAGTTATACGCATTGTTGAATTTTATCCCCTGCTCCGCCAGTGCGTCTATATGAGGAGTCTTGTTGTTTACAGCCCCGAAACAACCTATATCATAATAGGAGCAGTCGTCGGCTATGATTAATAGAATATTAGGCTTCGAAGGAGTTTGGGCAAACCCGTTTCCTATCGCCAATCCGCCTAGGAGGCACATACTAATCATTGATTTTTCCATCTTGTATTATTTTCAATTTATTGGGTCAACATCATTAACGTACTACTTTCCATTCTTTGGGAGCTTTGAATCCGTCACGGCCTTTACCGTAGGGTACTTCCGGCAGACAAGGAGTAATGGTGTCGTATTTCACAGCAACCTGATACAATGCTTTCACAATATTCTCGTTTCCTATACTGGCATTTTTCTTTTCATAAGGATCTGTTTTATACTCAACCAGGAAATCCTGTTTCAAATCAAGTCCCGGTTTCATGCCTTTTCTTATCAGTTTATAGTCTTTATTGACTACGGCTCCGTGTCCCAGATAAAAATCGCGGTCGATGCAGCTCTTCTTACCATTCAATACAGGGAGTATGCTGATACCGTCATATTCACGTTTCGGACGACTGTGATCTCCTACCAGTTCTTTCAATGTAGGAACAAGGTCAACAAAACCTGTCACTTGTGAGCTCAAGTTCTTATATTGTTTCTCCGCTTTCTTCCAACAGAGAACAGCCGGTGCGTGTACGCCTCCGTCCCACTCGTCGAATTTATGTCCGCGCAATGGTCCCGATGAGGATCCCGGAACACCGGCAGAACCGTTATCGCTAAAGAAGATAAAGAAAGTGTTGTCCATTATTCCTTTCTTCTTCAAGGCATCTACAATAGCTCCGATTCCTCTGTCCATACAGGAAACCATTGCACTGTAAGTCACTTTTTTCTGTTCTTTCGGCGTCAGGCTGTCGAAGTTATCACAATAAAGTTTAATATCTTTTTCCTGTGCTTGCAGCGGAGTGTGAGGTGCATTATAAGCTACATACAGCATAAACGGACCTTCTTTCTCGTAAGCATCGATACAGCGGATGGCTTCTTTGGTAATCAGTTCGGTAGAATATCCCTTGTCATGGCAAGTTTCCCAATCATTGTGCCAGTCTAATTCACCCTCACGCGTGAGGTCGAAATAATCTATTGCACCGTTCAGGTGCCCGTAGAAATGTGAAAAGCCCCTATTCATCGGATAATGCACTTTCTTCGTATGTCCCAGATGCCATTTACCGATAATGGCTCTGTTCTTATATCCGTTGCGTGCCAGCATATCGGCCATCGTTTCTTCATTCTCGTCCAGACCGTCTTCACGCCAAGGCGGAATAACAGCCGAACGGACACCAAAACGGTTCGGGTAACGTCCCGTCATCAGTCCTGCACGGGTAGGTGTACTGATAGGAGAAGTATAAAAACGTTCGAGCTCCACTCCTTCTCCAACCAGAGCATCCAGACAGGGAGTTTTGATTTCACTTCCATGAAATCCTACATCTCCCCAACCCAAATCGTCGGCCAATACAATCACAATATTAGGACGCTCTGTCTGTGCATGAAGAAATGCCGGAAGCAGAGTACATCCACAAAGCAAACCAAAAAATTCTTTTTTCATGATATACGATTTATAAATAACATTCTGTGTTTTATTCGTTTGATGTGTGACGGCTTATTTTTTCTTTCCCGGCATGTGTTCGAAGGCACGCATCTCGGTAGCTTGCCCTTCGTCTCCACAATCCTTCATCCAACGTTTCAATTCTTTATCCAGCCGGCTGATGGTAGCGGTTTGTGTCGCATCTTCCGCCAGGTTTTTCATGCAATACGGGTCATTCTTCACATCATACAGTTCGATAGCAGGACGATGCTGGTATTTAGTAGTCATTGCTTTTGCATGAGCATCTGTCTCCGCCAGGCTCTCCCACTCTTTAAACAAAGGAGAATTGGTTTCAACATTCTTGAAAGTAGCTTCCGGAGTGAGATTGACAATATATCTGTATCGGCCATCGTATACCGAACGGATTCCGTAATAAGGCGATCCGGCATTGATACCTCTCGTGGTCTGAAGGGAGAAAGAATATTTTTTGTGCTCTTTCTTTTTACCTGTCAACACCGGTTTGAAGCTTTCTCCATCCACTTTCGCCTGTGGCTTTCCTCCTGCTATGTCGACAAAAGTAGGAACAATATCGACGTATTCCACCAATGCATCACTCACACTTCCCGGCTTAATCACTCCCGGCCAGCGAACGATACAGGCAGAATGTACTCCTGCATCATAACAAGTCCATTTGGCAAAAGGCAGGCTGTTGCCTTGCTCGCTCAAATATACGACAACAGATTTATCTGTCATTTTTTCTTTATCCAGGATAGAAAGGACGTTGCCAAACTCCTGATCCATGAAATTGATTTCTGCCAGATAATGAGTCAACAATTCGCGTGTCTGGGGAATGTCCACATACATAGGGGGCAAGGTTAGCTTATCTGCATTAAATTGCGAAGCGTCTCCCTTATTCCAGGGGGTATGAGGCTGATTGGAAGCGACAAACAGACAGAAGGGTTCTCCGTTTGCTTTGCAGTCGGAGATAAATTTCTGAATTGCTTCAAAGTTCAATTCCCCTCCTTTCAAAGGAGGTACATAAAGGTCGAAAGGAAATACTGATTTCGGAGCGATATGCGATTTTCCAATCAATGCAACTTTATAGCCCAGTGGTTGCAGATGATGCACGACACTCAATGTTCCTTTATCGGCACAAGTATGATTGGGGTAAGCGCCGCTACGTACAGGCCACAGACCGGTATATAAATTATGGCGGGTAGGTGACGACATCGGAACAGCCTGATAGGCTTGCGTGAAACGTACTCCCTGTGTAGCGAAACGGTCGATATTCGGAGTTTTCGAATCAACGCTTCCATAACAGCCCAGGTCATAATGAGAACAGTCGTCGGCTATGAACAACAGAAAATTCGGTTTTTCCGTTTGCTGCGCAAAAGACAGGCTGGTAGCACCCAATGCAACGGATGCACTCAATAGTAATTTATTCATTTCATGTTCCTCCCTTATTTATTTCTTCGGATGTTTAGGCAATACAAAGTTAGCATTCGCCCATTTCTCCCATTCGGTAACCAGTTTCGTCAGTACTTCGGGGTGTTGTTCTGCCAGATTGTTACGTTCGGTGCGGTCTTTAACCACATCATACAGTTCCCATTCTTTTCCTTTTTCGTCGCGGATCGCTTTCCAGTTGCCCCAACGGATTGCTCTGTTGTTTTGATGTTCCCAGTACATATATTCGTGTAAAGAGTCTGTTTTCTTATGAATAGCGGGGAGAAGGCTGCTGCCTACCAATGGATGTATTTTGTTTCCACCGTGATAAGTTTCCGGGTAAGCAGCTCCTGTTGCTTCCAGAATAGTCGGCATAATGTCCGGCAGATAACCGGGAACACGGCACCATTCCCCTTTTTTATTATTCAGATTGTTTTTCCACGACACGATAAGAGGGGTAGAAATGCCTCCTTCATAAGAACGGCATTTGTATTTGCGGAACGGAGTATTGGAAACCTGCGCCCATGCTCTTCCGTAAGAAGGCATCCCACTGTGAGACGGATCGTTGATCTCCGACACCTTGCCGCCTCCCAATTCTGCATAAGGTTCGGCACAAGCACCATTGTCGGACAGGAACATGACAAGCGTATTGTCCAGTTTATGATTCTTCTTCAGGTAATCCAGCAATTTTCCTACATTATAATCTACACAATGCACCTGTGCTGCATAAACTGCCATCCGGTAGGCTACTTCATCTTTTTCTTTCTCCGTCAGTTCGTCCCAATTCCGGTTTTCCCATTCGGCGAATTCTGTGTTCGAGTCGATAATTCCCAACTTAGCCATTCGTTTCCGTCTTGCTTCGCGAATCTCATTCCATCCTTTCTCACGATAGATTTTGGTGAATTTCTGAATGTCTTCCTCTTTTGCCTGCAAGGGCCAGTGAGGAGCGTTAAATGCCAGGTAAAGGAAGAAAGGTTTGTCGTCTTTTTGTTCGTCAACGAAGCGGATTGCATAATCGGTAAATGCGTCCGTTGTATAATAAGGTGCTTCCGGTTCCGGAAGTTTGGTGTTATCCAGCGTCAACCCGCGTCCTCCTGATGGACGAAGGTAGCTGCAAGCTCCTGCCAGAATGCCGTAGAAACGTTCAAATCCCCGTTGCAAGGGCCATTTTTCTTCTCCATGCATTCCCAGATGCCATTTACCTGCCATATAAGTATGGTAGCCTCCTTCTTTCAATACCTCGGCTATTGTGACACAGTTCCGGTTGAGGAATCCTTTATATCCCGGCACTCCCCAGTCGTTCGGGCTCTTTTGATTCTCTTGTTTAAACGGATCTTCGGACATTTGCCCGATACCTGCCTGATGCTGATACAGTCCTGTCATTAAACTGGCCCGGGCGGGGCAAGAACGTGAAGTGTTGTAGAATTGAGTGAAGCGTACTCCTTTGGATGCCAACGCATCAATATTAGGGGTCAGTATTTCTCCACCGTAGCAACCGATATCGGAATAACCCATATCATCTACCATAATCAGTACGACGTTCGGCTTTTCCTGTGCCGAACAAAACGATGCCATCAGTAAGGGGGCAGTCATTAAGAAATTCTTCTTTACCATAGTATTATCAATTATCTGGAAAACAAAAGTAGAGAAGTTTATGCAAAAGGAAGGAAAAATGCTAATCAATAAAGAACAAAATCAGGTATATGTGATACCCGAAAAGAAAATTCCCTATTTAAAAGACAATAGTTCCCTTCCATTTTCGATACTTAAATCAATGTTACCGCAAATGTTCTTCCAGAATGAACAGCTTTTTTCTTTTATTGAACAAAATGTTTCCTCTTTTGTACTTCGAATGCCCTATCTTTGTATAAAACTAATACACTAAAAATTGCGCACCAAACGCAGAATAAAAAATAGTAGAATGAAAAAGACACATCTGATTCTGGTCGGTTTATTGTTATCCTTTACATTAAATGCGACCAATGATATTCCTCGCCCGGAATATCCGAGACCCCAGTTTGAAAGACCCGAATGGATCAATCTCAATGGTGAATGGACATACGAGTTCGACTTCTCCAATTCGGGGAAAAGCCGGCGGTTGACAACGGCCAAGCAATTCAGTAATACGATTACCGTCCCTTTCTGTCCTGAAAGCAAGCTGTCAGGAGTGAATTATACCGATTTTATCAATCAGATGTGGTACCAGCGTTCCATATCCATGCCTTCCGACTGGGAGGGAAAGAAAATCATACTACACTTTGGAGCGGTCGACTATTACACAGAAGTTTTCATCGACGGACATTATGTAGGTAGTCATTATGGAGGAAGTTCTTCTTTCTCAATGGATGTAACTACTGCCGTAAAAGCGGGGCAGAAACACAATCTGGTTGTTTATGTTACAGACGATGCCCGTTCCGGACTTCAAACTATCGGTAAACAATCCACCCGAATATCTCCTTATGGCTGTTTCTACTCCCGTGTCACAGGGATCTGGCAAACAGTATGGATGGAAGCTGTTTCTCATTATGGTTTGAAATCAGCCGTAACCATCCCGGATATTGATGAAGGGCAGCTAATCATCACACCTGAATTTTATCAGGCCTCCAATGACAGAACACTTCAAATCACCTTGTACGACAACCAGAAAAAGGTGGTTCAAAAAACAGTAAAATGTAATAATGGGATTCCTGTTATTCTTCCCATCAAGAACATGAAACTCTGGAGTCCCGAAGATCCGCACCTTTATGATATTGTCTATAGTGTCAAAAATTCGACCGGAGAAACCGTAGATGAGATAAAATCTTACGTAGGCATGCGCAAGGTGCATACGTCAGACGGAATGGTCTACTTAAACAATGAGCCTTACTTTCAACGCCTCGTCTTAAATCAGGGATATTATCCGGATGGACTCTGGACAGCTCCAAGTGACGAAGCTCTAAAAAATGATATCCTACTAAGTAAAGCAGCCGGATTCAACGGAGCACGCCTTCATCAAAAGGTATTTGAAGAAAGGTTCCACTACTGGGCTGACAAATTGGGATTTATAACCTGGGGAGAATCTCCCAACTGGGGCATGAATATCAAGAACGAAGTAGCATCACGCAACTTCCTTAGCGAATGGACAGAAGTTATCACACGAGATCGCAATCACCCGTCAATCATAACCTGGGTTCCTTTCAATCAGCCACTTGAAGATGCATTAACCCTCCTGTCGGGTACTATGATGCGTCTGTGCATCGGCACCTATCAACTGACCAAAGCCATAGACCCTTCACGTCCTGTGAACGGTATTGCGGGGGACGTACATTTCATGAGTGACATCTGGAGCATCCGGAACTACGAATCTGACGCCATACGTTTTGCACAACACTTAAAGCCTAACAACAGAATGGCGTTCTACAACAATCAGCCTTTTTTCATCGGAGAATTCGGAGGTATACTTTGGACAGAATCGACCAAACGGGATAGCTCATGGGGGTATGGAGGAATGCTTACCAACGAAGAGGGATTCTACGAACGGCTGGAAGGGTTGATCCAGACGATAGCTTCCTCACCGGACGTTACAGGATTTTGCTACACGCAATTGACCGACATTGATTTAGAGAAAAATGGAATTTATTATTATGACCGACGTCCCAAACTAGATATGCAACGTATCAAAGCTATCTTCGAAAAGATTCCAAGTAGACCGAAAGAAATAAAATAATGAACTACCATGAAGAACAAACTATTCGTACTGATATTCATTATATGTAATCTCCTGACCGCGTATGTGTCAGGAGAAGTACCTCCCGCCAAGGTTGTATTCCAACAATACATGAACCAGGCACAAACATTCGCCAACAACTTTCCACGGGAGAAAGCGTATTTACATTTTGATAATACGAGCTATTATGTCGGTGACACAATTTGGTTCAAAGCTTATGTCACCCTTGCCGAAAAACAGACTTTCAGTCTAATCAGCCGCCCTCTGTATGTGGAGTTAGTAGACCAGACAGGGCATATAGCAGATAAACAAATTATCAAGCTGACACAGGGAGAAGGGAACGGACAATTCATTCTTCCTCATTCAATGCTATCCGGTTACTATGAGGTACGCGCTTATACGCGCTGGATGCTTGCTTTTAATGAACCACAATATTTTTCGCGCACTTTTCCTATTTATCAGCTTTCCAATAGTGATAAACTGGAACGTAGTATCACGACTTACGAATTAAGTTCGTCGATGGAGAACCGCCCGTCTGAAACGGAGGAGAAGTTAAATGTGCGTTTTTTCCCCGAAGGAGGACAATTAGTGGAGGGGGTGACTTCGCAGGTCGCTTTCAAGGCGGAGAGTAAGAATGGAGGGAATATTGAATTATCGGGGACGATCTATACCAAAGAAGGAACAGAGATCACCTCTTTCGAGACTTTGCACGATGGAATGGGACATTTTGAATATACCCCTTCCGCTCAACCTGCGATTGCTAAAGTCAGTTTTCAAGGAAAGAAATATGAATTCACACTTCCACAGGCATTGCCTAACGGGTATGTTTTGAGTACTGTCAGTAATGCCGGTGCTCTTTTGGTGAGAGTATCCTGCAATGCCGCCACTCCTCAAGACACATTGGCTGTATTTATCAGTCATCAAGGGCGTCCATCTATCTACCAGCTGATTAGTTGCCGGGCGGATGCTCCGCAGGAGTTTATTCTGCCCACCCGTAAACTACCGGCAGGTGTACTGCAGGTCAGCCTCATCAACCGGGCAGGTAATACATTGTGCGAACGTTTTGTCTTTGCCAATCCGCGTGCTCCCCTGCAAATATCAACGGAAGGACTGAAAGAGGTGTACGCCCCCTACGCTCCCATTCGTTGCGAATTGCAAGTAAAGAATGCTAAGGGAGAACCTGTATCCGGAGAATTGTCGGTCAGTATTCGAGACGGTGTCCGGTCGGATTATCTGGAGTATGACAACAATATTTTCACGGATCTGCTGTTAACCTCCGATTTGAAAGGATATATCCATCAACCCGGTTATTACTTCGCATCCCCGTCTCCGCGAAAGCAAACCGAACTGGATGTTTTATTGATGGTGCACGGATGGCGTAAATACGACATGAGCCAGGCCATCTCTACCGCTCCTTTCACTCCGCTTCAATTGCCGGAAGCGCAATTGGTACTGAACGGGCAAGTGAAATCAACCATTCTCAAGAATAAGTTGAAAGATATTGCACTTAGCGTGATAGTGAAGAAGGACGATCAATTCATAACCGGAGGAACCGTGACCGATGAAAACGGCCGTTTCACCATTCCGGTGGAAGATTTTGAAGGAACAACAGAAGCGGTGATCCAAACCCGGAAAGTCGGTAAAGAACGTAATAAGGATGCTTCTATCCTGATCGACCGTAATTTCTCCCCCGCTCCGCGGGCTTACGGCTATAAGGAGCTTCATCCAGAATGGAAAGACCTGGCCTACTGGCAACAGAAAGCCGAGAGTTTTGATTCTCTATACATGGATTCTATCCGGAAGGTAGAAGGACTTTATGTATTGGATGAGGTGGAAATAAAAAGTAAACGCCGGCAAGGAAGCAACATGGCTACCAAGATCAGCGAGAAGAGTATTGATGCTTATTACGATGTACGCCGTTCGGTGGATGTATTACGCGATAATGGAAAGATTGTCACCACCATTCCCGAATTAATGGAAAAGTTGAGTCCGCAATTTTATTGGGATCGCACCAATGACAAGCATACGTATCGTCAGAAACCAATCTGCTATATTATGGATAATCACATTTTGTCTGAAACAGAAACTCAAATGATGCTGACCGAGGTGGACGGATTGGCTTCTATCATCATTAGCAAAGGCACCGGAGGTATCGATGACGACATTATCCAAAATACAAAGATGTCCGAGGTGACCGATAGTACGGGAGTCGACATAAGCAAACTGGACAGATATAGTGTTTTCTACCTGATTCCCCTGCCCAGACGCGATGTGTTGAATAAGAGCCAAAGTGCTGTATTAGGTACCCGGCAAACTGTTATTCAGGGATATACCCGTCCATTGGAATATTATTCTCCTGCCTACCCTACCAAGGAGCTGTACATGGATAAAGTAGATAAAAGACGGACGTTATACTGGAATCCATCCGTACAAGCTGATGAAAATGGGAAAGCGGTGATTGAATGTTATAATAACCAATATTCCACTCCGTTGATTATTCAAGCGGAAACGCTGGGTAAAGATGGACAGATAGGAAGTATGAGGTATTCTACCATTGGGAAAATAGAGCAATAGTCCATCTGTTTCTTACTGAATTAGTTATTTAATTCCCCTATAAAATGAATGGGGATGAAGTTATTCCCGATTCGGAATCCTTCATCCCCATTATTCATTTAATGATTATAAATGCTTGTACTCAAACAATAGCTATTAGTTCTTTTTCTGTTTTTTCTGTCCCGGGTAAGGTTCTACCATGCAGCGTTTCGCCCATGCTTCGTATGCCTTAGCCATTTCCGCTACTTTTTCAGGATACTGGGCAGCCAAGTTATGCTTCTCGCTGCGATCCTTATTCAGGTTATATAATTCCCATTGTTCACGATCTTTCGGACGAACCAGTTTCCAGCCATCGTTAGAAAGGAAAGCGCGTTCGTTGAAGTGTTCGAAACCAAGATAATCATGTCCTTCACGATGTCCGTTTTTGAAGATAGGAAGCAGGCTCTTTCCTTCCATCGGGATGATATCATTTCCTTTGTATTTAGTAGGATAAGTAGCTCCCGCCATATCGATACAGGTTGCCATAATATCCATCACATGTCCGATTTCAGGAGTCATTCCTCCCACATTCTTTTTGATTCCTTTCGGCCAGTGCGCAATCATCGGAGTACAGATACCTCCTTCATAGGCTTTCGCTTTCCAGAAACGGAACGGAGTATTGGCTACATTTGACCAGCGAGCTCCCAATGAAGCATAAGTCGTCTCCGGGCCAGGCAATACCTTTTTATTACGTGGGTATATAATCTTCTCTCCCTTACGAGTCATATCCGGACGGTCATTTTCTCCTCCACTCATATTCTGACATTCTTCATTACTGCAACCATTGTCAGACAGGAAAAGGATCAATGTATTGTCCAACTGGCCGGTCTTTTCAAGCGCATCGATAACCTGACCGATTCCCTGGTCCATACGATCAATCATAGCAGCATGAACAGCCATAGCACGGGCATCCCATTCGGCATTCGGATTATCTTCCCATTTGTCGTTAAACTGACGCTCGGACAGGAAATCATCCATTCCCGGGAAAATACCTAACTGCTTCTGACGTTCGTAACGGGCATTACGGATGGCTTCCCAACCTACTTTATAGGTATCCTTATATTTTTCAATATCTTCCGGAAGTGCGTGAAGTGGCCAGTGAGGTGAGGTGTAGGCAAGATACATGAAGAATGGTTTGTCATCTTTCGCATACTCTTTCACTTCTTTTACAGCACGGTCTGAAAGAGCCTGTGTGATATAATACCCTTCCGGTACTTCTTTCACAGGCACTTCACCCTCTACTAGACTGAACGGGTCGAAATAGTCCACCACTCCATAAATTGTTCCGTAATGAGAGTCAAAGCCACGGTTTACGGGATAATGACATAAATCAGAGAATGTCTCATGAACGACGTGATGGGCCAGCCATTCACGCTGATCGTCACGCAACGGTGTTTCGGCAATGTGCCATTTTCCAACCATACTGGTGGTATATCCCGATTCTTTCAATACTTCGGCAATAGTAACGGCATTACGTGAAAGTGTACCGCGATATCCCGGCAAATGCCCGTCAAAGGTCATACGGCCGATACCTGCCTGGTGTTGATAAAGACCTGTCAATAAAGAGGCACGTGTAGGACAACTACGACTGGCATTATAGAAATGGTTGAAACGTACTCCCTCTTTTGCCAGTCTGTCCAGATTAGGGGTGTGGATTTCACTACCATAGCATCCCAAATCGGAATAACCAAGGTCGTCTGCCAGAATCACCAGGATATTAGGCTTCTTATCAGATTTCTTGCCCTTTGCTTCTGCCGCAGAATGACCGGCAACCATCAGGGCTGTTGGTAATAGAAATAATTTTGAATTCATAAGTTTAATGTCTATTTTTAATTTGTTTTTCATTGTATCACTCTTTTCCTTTGTCTTTGTTCGCATCGAACCACTTACAAACTTTTTCACCCAACTTAGCGACTACTTCCGGGTGTGACTTCGCTATATCATTCTTTTCGAATTTGTCTTTCTCTATATCGTATAGCTGCGCATCGCTTCCATCGCTATTTATCAGCAGTTTCCAGTTGCCACTGCGGATAGCTAGATGAGGACTTCTGTCATGTGGGTTTCCCGGTTTTTTAAAGAATTCATTTCTGCCAAAATCCCACATCAAATCCGTTTTACGTTTAGCTTTCGACTTACCTAAAAGAACTTTATCATAATTTTGTCCGTCTCCCTGATAACCTTTCTCTGTTCCAATTCCGGCTATCGCACATAAAGACGGATATAAATCGACTGCACACAGCACGCTTTCGTTATTCACTTGTCCTGCCTTTATCTTCTTGGGATATTTAATCAGGAACGGCATACGGATACCACCCTCGTAAAGACTGTTCTTTGTTCCTCTCATATATGCAGCACGAGCGGATTGGAAGCTGGGAGCCGGGCCGTTGTCACTGGTGAAAATAACGATTGTATTTTCTGATAATCCCAGCTCTTCCAGTGCTTTGATAAAACGTCCGATCTGTTTGTCCATTTCAGCAAGAACAGGAATGAAGGCTTCTTCCGTATTCCAGCTTTTGTTTTCTTTTTGCTTAAATTCCGGTACCCAAGGGGTATGCATATCATCCGGCCACAGATTCAGGAAGAAGGGTTGGTCTTTATGACGTTTGACAAAGTCAATGCTCTTATTTACGAAATATTCGGTACGTCTCCAGCGTTTCACGCTGTCTTTAGCCGACCAGATCCAGTTGGTAGCAGTGATTGCCGGGTCCGGGTCCGGGCTTTCATACGTTGATATATATTCGTCGAAACCATAATTTTTAATAGAAGGGGCATTGCGCACATCGCGTCCGCCTCCCATGTGCCATTTTCCAATATGTCCGGTAGCATAACCTGCACTCTGAAAAGCACGTGCCATGGAAGGAGCCTTATCGTTTAGAAAGTTTCGTTGCTCACATTTCTTATTAGCTGCTTTCCCATTCAAAAAGGTGTTGATTCCTTGTGTTATAGGAAATGTTCCTGTTGTCAGTCCGCAACGGGAAGGTGAGCTGACCGGTGCCGAAGAATAATATTGGTTGAATAATAATCCGTCCTGCGCTATTTTGTCGATATTCGGAGTGGGGACAAACTTACCTCCATAACAACCAATATCTCCGATTCCCATATCATCTATATAGATGATGACAACATTGGGTTTTGTTTCTGCCTGCATACTGGCCACAGGTAGCAAAGCTCCGAGCCAAGGCAAATGTTTCTTGATGTTCATAATTATTCTGATTTAATTAACTGTATTTTTTGTCGGTTTTTGTGTGACTGACCTACAGAGCAAAAGTAGAGAAGTTTTTTAAGAGAGAGGGAAAAATACAAATCAATAAAGGAAAAAAACAGGTAAACAAAGGTGGGAGCAGCTAATCATAATCTATTATAAGCAAATAGGGAAGATATAATTTCCTATATCTTCCCTATTGCTATTTATAGGATTACCATTCAATCTGCTGATCTTCATCCGGAATCTGGGTATTGATATTCCGCTGAAGCGTCATGCTTCCTTCCACTCTATATTTGATAGGAATGACTTCCGTAGCACTTCCACCATAGGTAAAATCCTGGAAATCATATTCAAACATGATTTGAACATAACGACGTTCCAGATAAGGACGTGTAGCATCCATAATCGATGTACTACTATAGATAGGTGTTCCTATCAGTTTGAATTCCATTTCGTTACTTGGATCGTCCGGTTCCATATCCAATGTTCCATCTTCTTTAAAGTGTACATTGATTTTGTACTTCTTACGTATGTCTTTATCCATATCCTCATTAATCAGACCGGCATAAAAGAATACGGAATTGTTATCTATCACATATCCTGTACGCTTGTTCGTTGTTCTTGCATTAGTATCAGGCTTACCATTTATATAAGTGTACACTTTCATGGAAGAAGCCGTGTACGAGCCGGAATAATCATTAAAAGGAATCACTTTCAACAGAGCTTTTGCATAGTTCTTGCGCGGATGACTTTGATAATTATAGGATCCATCATCAACAATGGTCAATGGTAAAACCCATTTTTCTAACATATCAATGCCCTGCAAATTAAAATCTATATTCAATTGCTCTACACATGAACCGGCAGGAATATGCACTGTTTCAGGGAATTCATATTTATCTTCCTCCATTTCCGTATACCACAATTCCGGACGATAAAGGCTAAAGCGCTCGATATTCAACGTTTTCAGTGTATCCTTATCCACTGCTATATGTATATCTCTGTCTTGTCCATTCACTGTAGAGCCACTGACAATGACAGGCAACTGATAAGTCACTTTTCCATTATCCTTATATCTGACGTAGATGGTAGTAACACCATCACCTCCTGAGGCGATAGGCGCTTTGAAAGATACGTATTGTTCATACTGCTCATCTTCCCACTCATTATTACAAGCGGTTCCCAAGACGATGACAGCCAATAAACTTAAATAAATATATATATTCTTCATATCATATTCTTATTAGGAGATTAATCATTGTATGTCCATCCCGGGTTCTGCGTCAACCGTTTATTACGTTTCAACTCATCGTGGCTGATAGGCCAGAAATAGAGTTTACGTGAGAAGGCAGTAGGTAAGTCTGCAATTTCAATCGGAGTATAGAATTGTTCTCTCTGCTCTTCTACATCCGACATATAGAAATTACACCCGTAATTTTTCTTGGATTCTTCCACTTCTGCATCTTTCCATCTACGCAAATCAAAATAACGCTGCCCTTCGGCCATGAGTTCAATCTGACGTTCACGTTTCAGTTTCTTGCGGAATACATCCCGATCCTGGTACTCTGGCATTGTATAATCGGGTACACCCGCACGGCGACGTACTTGTCTGATGCCTTTTTTCATTTCATCAACATCACGTTTGACGGAATAACTGGTAGATCCATCCCACGATGGAATGTCGTACGAAGATCCATCTTCCAGTTCATTCAACGCTTCGGCATAAATCAACAGAATCTCGGCAAAGCGGATGGCAGGTTCTGCTTTCGCTTTGATTTCCTTACGATTTGTATCGTCCGGATGCACATATTTCATGATACCGATCCCGGATCGTAAATAGACACCGGTACCAGAGAAACCGTCAGTATTGATACCGTAATAATAGTTGACTTGTTTCTCAACGTCATTCTTATAATCTGTTGTCTCTGCATTTTTCAGCAAAGCCCATACGCAACCATTGAACGAAACGGATGCATAGAAACGCGGTTCTCTATCCGCATATTCCTTATATACGCCTTCCTTTATTTGAGGATATGTGCCTGCCTCAGCCTCCTTTTTGGTAACAAAACGTGTACCGGAAGGATACTCTTCTTTAAAATGTTCTCTACTGAATTCGTCTCCGTTTGCCATATAATAAGCGTCACACATCTTTTGTGTCATACCATAAGCATTATTTCCTCCACCCAAAGTTTTCGGCATTTGAAGTTTCACCATTTCAGCAATACTATTAGCCCCCTGATTACGCCCGCGACTGAAAATCAACTCTGGGTTCTGATACATCGCTAACGAACCATTGAAAACTGCCCGGTAGGATTCGTAAGGATCTATATCGCTATAGCCACCTTCGTTCCATGTCTTTGTCGAGAAGTCACCATCCTGATAAGGGGTAATGGTAGCAGGATATCCGGGTTCAGCAATGTTAGTTGCCTTTTTGTGGTAGAGTTCATAACGATGACCGTTGTTCTCACCGGGAAGTTCCATCACATCTCTTGCCGCAGCTGCTGCTCTTGCCCACTTATATTCATTGTATTCCTGGGACATCAGACAATTTCCTTCATAGTCTACCAAATCCGAGAACTTATCCGGATCTCCCGGACGGGGATTATTGATAGGACTCGCTGAATATATCAATGCTCTGGCACGAGCCGCCAATGCTGCTCCCCGTGTGGGACGCGCCACCTGATTAATGGCTCGGGTCAGAGGCAAATCCTTGGCTGCCAGACGCATCTCCGATTCAATATATTCCACACATTCATCATACGAACTACGTTGAATTGCCAAATCATCATAATCGGAAGTATAGTCAAGCCCCTCATCTGGTAATAAAGGTACAGGACCATATTTGCGAAGTAACAACCAATAATAGTAAGCACGAACAAAACGTGCCTGCGCTTTCATATCAGCTCTCTCTTCTTCCGTATACTTCGTATTCATATCAATATTTTGGATGAAGATAGATGCTTGACGAATACCTTTATAACTATCGCCCCACGAATGACGGTAACTCTCATCATAAGTACCGGTCTTGAACGTCTTATACGCATCGAGACTATTACCACCGAAGTAAATGTCATCGGCAAAGTTAGTGATTGTATTAAGCATGTTAGACACTTCCAAATTGTATCCGCCTAAAAAGGAATAGGCATGTGCTAACCATTCTTCCGTAGATTCCTTGTCGGTAAAAACATCCTCCAAAGACCGGCGGTCTTTAAAATATTTATCTGAGTCGAGGTTATCCGAACAAGCAACGGCAATTACACTCAATATAATACCAATATACAGTTTATATATCTTTCTCATTTTTCATGCATTTAATTAGATATTCACAGTTAATCCCAAAGTAAATGTCTTAGCAAGCGGATATTTTTCTCCGTTAGAACTTCCCATTTCCGGGTCCCATTCTTTAAATTTAGCAAACGTCAAGATGTTGGTACCAATGAAAAAGACACGTATCTTGTTAAACCGTATCTTGTTCACAATCGATTTCGGTAATGTATAACCCACTTCCAATGTTTTCAAGCGTAAATAAGAACCATCCCTGAGCCAGTAAGTAGAAGCTCTATAGTTATTATCGTTCCCTCCATAACTAAGCCGGGGATACGAAGCATTAGGATTTTCATTAGCCGGAATACCCAATGTGGCAGCTGTCTCCGCATCGACATAGCGGTCTTTCACCAAATTCGTCAGGACATTTCCCCACTGACTACCATTAAAGGCATATACGGTAGGGCCATTAATGAAGAACGAAGACTTGCCTGCTCCTTGGAAGTGTGCATTGAAGTCGAAGCCTTTCCACTGTGCAGAAATACCAAAACCATAAATCAAGTTAGGCTTCGTTGTTGCACCAATAGCTACCTCATCACTGCCATTAATAATTCCGTCTCCATTGACATCTTTATATTTAATGTCACCCGGTTGCACCTTCCCCCAGTTAGTTTGCTGCGGGCTATTGCGTATATCATCATAATCTTTAAACAATCCCAAAGCAATTAATCCCTTCGCCTGATTAACCCTGTAACCAGCCTCCTTTTGATAGGGATAAACTGCATTTTCTTCGTCTTTCTCCAGAATCTCATTCTTACTGTAAGTAAAGTTACCACGTACAGTCAGATTGACTTTACCTATTTTCTGCTTGTAAGCAAAATTACCGTCAAAACCTTTCGACCGCACACTTCCCACATTCGCTTTTGGATAAGTATTTACACCCACAATGCCAGGTAGATAATTACGTTCCATATAGATACCATCACGCTGTTCATGGAAATAATCTACAGTAGCCGTAAACTTGTCATTGAATAAGGATAAATCCACACCTGCATCGTGCTTGGTCGCAATTTCCCAAGTGACATTGTTGGAGGCCAGCTGCGTATACTGCATTCCTGTATACACATTGTCCGGAGAACCGTAATCACTCCAAGTCCAGCCATTTCCATCATCCTTGATTGTGTACAAATAGGGAAAACGATATGTTGTATCACCTATTTTAAGCTTATCGCTACCCACTTTGCCATAGGAATAACGTAACTTGAACATATTCATCCATTTCAGATGTTTCTTTATAAACGTTTCTTCTGCTATATTCCAAGCGAGAGAAAACGCAGGGAAAAAGCCGAAACGATGTCCATCAGCAAAATTTTCCGAACCATTATAGCCAAAGTTAAAGTCAGCAAAATAGCGATAGTTCCAGTTGTAACTTACCCGACCGGCCAATCCCATGTGACGTTTGGCAATCCCATTCTTTACATCCGTTCCAATATCAACTGTTGTCCGATAAGCATCCTGACTATATTTCAATGTTCCACTCAAATGATGCGCGTGAAATGCACGGTTATATTGTAAAAATGCTTCCAGGAATTCACGGCGTTCACCAGTAGAGGCACTGGTTTGCTCCATCGGTTTTTCGGCACTTTGTTGGTTGAAGATCACCTTTCCCTCATCATTGCGATCTCTTTGGGCACGCCATGTTTCCGGCATTCTTATCCGGTTTATTTCACTCTGATTATTCGTGTCGAACCCGAAACGTCCTTCAAAACGCAGGCCTTTAGTGATAAAATCCAACTTTTGTTCCAAAGAAATATTGGTCTGAATTTTATTATTCCAGATTTCTTTATAACCACTCTGTGTAGCAAGTACCCAAGGATTATTGCGATTATCTTCTTTCCCGTGTGCAGGAATGTAACCATTAGAATACATCACAGGAATACTGATTGGACTCTGCCCCATCAATGAAGTCCATACGTTAGAGCCCTGCCCCGGTGCATTACGCTTCTTTAATGAACCGGATACGCCTACTTTTACAAGAGTAGTCTTCGTTACATCAATATCCGTATTCAAACGGTAATTCCAACGTTGACTACTAGGATTAGTATTATAATCCTTACGCATGGCATCATCCGTTTTGTACATACCTTCTTCATTCACATAACTAAGCGATACAAAATAACGCGCCGTGCTACCTCCGCCACTCATATTCAGATTAGCACGATAAGTCATAGCTCCATCTTTCAACAGGACATCCATCCAGTCTACATTCGGATATAAATCCGGGTCAAGTCCCAATCGCAGAATTTCCATTTCGTCATTCTGATAAATTCTCTCTTGATTACGAGTTATACATGCTTCATTCATCAGCATGGCATAACTGTAACCATCTGCAAATTCTGGTGTGATGGTACGCGCATTATAAGAAGTCTCCACTTTAGCATTAATCTTAATCTTACCTTCTTTACCATGCTTGGTAGTAATCAACACTACACCATTTGCGCCACGAGAACCATAAATCGCGGTTGTAGAAGCATCCTTCAATACAGTAAAAGACTCAATATCCTCAATATTGATTTCATCTAAATCGCGTTCAAAACCATCAACTAATACTAATGCGGAGCTATTAGCACCAAAAGTGGATATACCTCGAATCCAGAATTCAGAAGTATTCACACCCGGTTGTCCGGAAGTTTGCATGGCAAGGACACCTGATACATTTCCGGCCAATGCATTAGAAAGATTCGCCGTAGGATTTGATTTCAGCACCTCTACATCTACATTCGTCACTGCACCAGTCACAGTCAATTTCTTCTGCGCACCCGTTCCCGTAATTACTACTTCATCAATTTCTCTAGCCTCCGATTCTTTCATTGACACATTGACCAGATTTTGGTGCTTCACCAATATTTCTTGTGTATCAAAACCAATATACGAAAATACCAAACGAGAAAATTCCTCTATGTTTATCTTGTAACGTCCGTTGATATCTGTTATCGCTCCTAAACCAGGTTTGTCTTTCACTGTTACATTGACACCAACCAATGGTTCTTTATTCATATCTGTCACAACTCCCGTTACCTCAATAGTCTTCTCTTGAGCAAAAAGGGAAACAGAGACTAATAACAGACAAATCGTAATAAATTCTTTTATTCTCATGTGTTCTTCTTTTTATTGATTTTCTTGGTCCTGATTGTCATTAGATTCTTCTCCAACTAAATCGTCAGATGCCTGTTCTTTAGCAATCTTCCGGATCTTATAATTTCCCGAATCACCCACATAGAAAGTCTTTGTTACCTCATCGTAAGCCAAAGCTACCGGTTGATTAAAGCGAGCTCTCTCACGTACTTCTCCATTTTGCTTACCCCATTTATAGCTACTTGCAGAGGCAGAACCGCGTCCGGCAAACGTAGAAACCACCCCATCCGGAGTCAATATTCGAATACAATGATTCTCTTTATCTGCGAAATAGAAGTCATACCAATCATCCTTATTAGCAGCCTTATACTCCTCGTTAAATACGAAAACACCTTGACCTGGTTTATTGATGCGTGCATTGATACCTACAAGATCCTTATAATCAGCCTGACCGGATTGTCCGCACACAATATATGGAGTTACCAGTTTTTTAGTCTCCTCATCATAATTGGAACGAAGTATATAATGCGATTCATGCATGATGATATAAACATATTTACCTGTTGGATGAGGAACCATACTAAAGTCAACCGTCTGATTAGGTACACTAAATGCCAAAAAGTCATTCAACCCTGCTCCACCAGGAACTTCCGGATTGTTATTATAGCCGTTTTCTTCAAAATTATATCTGTACACATTGCCTGTTGCACGATGATTGAAGTAAAGTTCTCCCGTTTGTGGAAGCACCATAGACCCGTTACAAGCATTACCACGCGCCAAAGCGACCCAACTAGACTCTTTGAAATCTTGTCCGTCTGTACTGCTTCCACGCTTTAAAATAATATTGTTTCTATTCTTAGCACCACCATTCTGGGGAGCAGCCAATATCATATCACCATCATTAGTCCATGTAATAGTAGTTGCACGGTTGATATTATTTAGTTCCTTAGTATAGATCATTTCCTTTTCCAAATCTAACACTCTCAGATTTCCTTTATTTTGAGACAAATAAAGAATATTAGAATGTTGGGGATCAAAAGAAAACCAAAAAGGATAGTCTATCTTTCCACAATCGTCAAACGGACCAGTGTCTACAATATTTCCCTCTCCCAGTTCATCTACATCACCACATAAGTCTGTTACTACCATTTGTGGTTCGTACTGATATTTTTCAGATGCTATCACAGTTTGTTCACCTATCTTTATTTCTACAGTTCCTTCGAAACAGCTCTCCGGCGTGGAGCAGTAGATACTGGTACCTTTAGAACTAATGACAATGGCTTCTTTACCACCTACCTTAACAGAAATAATAGAACAATCTATTCCAAAGTTGCTACCATAGATTATCATTTTCTTCTTTCCACCTCCCGATTTAGGTGTGAAATCCGTCACTTCTACTGGCAGATTCGGATCATAAGGCGCTGATGTATCGTCTTTGCTATCTTTGCAGCTACTAAAACAGACTGCCAAAATGAATACCAACATCATGCATTGTAGCCCTATGTTCCCATGTTTCATAGTTTTACATTTCATAATACACTAGATTTAAATTATTGATTGTTTTGAACTTTATCCATTAATACCTTCATCCAGTATCCTCCGATCACCGAACGGGCTCTGAAGCCCACCCATTTTCCACTGTCTGTGTGGTGCCAGTCACTGATAGGTACACGAGATACTGTTTCATTGATATATTTATAGACAGGATCAGAGAATTTCTGGAAGGTTTCCTTATCTGATGACATAGCTGCCGTCCACATGATCCAGTCGGATTTTGTGTATTCTTTACGAGAATCCAAAGGGAGTCCATAAGGATTCTGTTTTGTTAGATAATAATTGAGCTCTTTTCCAATTACATTATTAGGAAATAAATTCAGGTTCCACAATTTGTCCCAAACCATATTATACTTCTGGCTCCAGGTATTCTTACGGTCGAAAGCCAAGCGATAGTGGTCGCCCTCATTTGCCATTTCCTTCCATTTCACCGCCATTTTCTTAGCTATTGCTGCATATTTTTCGGCTACATCACTCATTCCAAGCATACGAGCCATCTCGCTGTACCCAGCTACTCCCATGATAGCTTTTACAGAAAGATTGGCATTATGGGCCCAATGGCCTGCAAAATCATCTGTACAAAGTTGGTTCTCTGGGTCCTGTCCAGACTAAACTGCCATTTATCAATTGTTTGAAATACAGATGATTATCTTTGCTCTGTATTGTCTTTGTGTTGTTATGGCTATTAAATAAAGTACAAAATTCTAACTTATGAGCAGACTTTTAATAAATAAAAAGTTAATGGATAAATGTAGTGGTAGTCTAAGATGAGAAATGGACTAATCTGAAAAAATGAATATTTTTCCTCTCTCTCTTTTCATTTATCCATGTAATTTCTTTTATGACATAAAAACTAGCAACATTTTAAGATATTAAAAATCAAATAGATTGAATAATTACTCTTGTTGAATGAATTCGACGTAAATAAAACTTTCTGGAATGATTTATCTATCTTTTTATGCTATTTTGCAGAGAAATGTTATTGTGTGATAGCTTAAGGTAATAAGGAAAGTAGATGTTAGAACCCCATTCAGGAGTCCATAGTGTGGTTTATTTTAAACCAATAAGTAGTTTCTTTTAAAGGTAGGAAATGTTCCTTTTAAACCAACGACTTGTTTCATTATATCAAAACTTGTTTTCGATAGTAGGAAAAAATACATGTTTATAAAGAATTATGCTATATATATTCAATAAAAGGAATATATATAATGTAAATGTGACTTTCTTTTTTCTATTTAGCAATTCAATAGAATCTTAATTCTTCTGCATATATGAAAAATAGAACATGATTTGAAATAACTAAGATGAAATATTTCAATCTTTACCTGGCAAGTTTAGCTCGAAGTTCTTTTAGTCTTTTTGCAGCCTGTAGATTATCAACCTTTATATATCTCATGAATGCAGATGGACTCTTATGCCCGGATATGCGCATAAGTTCTCCGGCAGGAAAGCCGGATAAATACATATTTGTGCAAAACGATCGTCGGCAAGTATGAGAAGAGATCATCTCCCATTTTTCATAGACTCTCTTTTCCCGTTCTTTCCCTTTCTTGCGAACGACTTCGATCTTCTGTTTTAGTTTTGCTCTTCGCCCTAATTCTTTAACCCTTTCGTTGAATATATATCTAGGAATTTTAGGTAAATCATAGTTGTACTTCTTGAGTATTTCCGGTACATAATCGATCATAGGGATTATGACAGCTTTATGCACTTTTCTCTGTTTGAGATTTATAATCTCATTATCTAAGTCAATATGTTCGGGACTTAATGTTGAGAGATCACTATATCGTAGTCCTGTAAAACACCCAGTAATAAAAACATCTCTAATCTCTTCCAATTGCTTATCATCTGACAAGTCTAACTCGTGTATTGTTGAAAGTTCCTTTTCACTTAAATAAATAGCATCAGTTTCTTCTTCTACGACCTTAAAATGCTTCAAGTCAATTGGAGGAATAACTCCTTTATCTATTTGATAATTAACAAATCCCTTTAACAAACGTATAATTTTTGCAGAATTAGTGAGCAAGCCAACACTCCCATCGGGCTTTATAACCTTATAAAATAAATAGTCCATGAATTCATTGTAAAATATAAGATTCAGGTTATGAAAAGTAATTGGCTGCGATGAATGTTCTTTGAAAGCGATCAGATGTTTACGAAGTGTTCGGTAGTCTTTTATTTGGTCTGCAGAAACAACAAGAGCTTTTTCTGTAATATATCTTTCTAATGCGTCAAATATATCTACCCGATTAGGACGTAATTCATATTCTCTATTTTTTTTTAATTCAAGTAAAACAAAATCTACGGTTGGACTTATTCCGTTTATCTTAGCATATGTAAGAATTTCTCCAAGCTTGGACGTTATTCTAATCAGGCAGGCATCAATTTCATCATAGTTTGGACAAGCGCGCTTAATCCATCTCTTTTTAGAATCCCAGTGTTCCGGTTTAATACTGTATCCAGTAGAGATGAGCGTACGCTTAGTTCGATTGTAGTTATATCGAACATAGAGGACAGTAGTCCCCTCTCGAGTGACGTACTTTGGTTTAATATATGGAGTATATTTTGCGATAGTAAATCTGTATTGCTTTCGTATTGCAAAATTACAAAAGCTATTCGATATGAGCAATATCTCATCGTTAAAAGCTAGAACCTCCAAAAACATTGTACTATCTTAATAAAAGTGGATAAATATTGCTCAAAAAGGAAAAAAACTACTCAAAGCACACTGTAAGAGACTTATTTTGCACTTTAAAAACACTCAAAATATGAAAAAAGAATAGATTTTGTCCTTTCTTGAACACAGATTTTCCTAATATTTAGCATTAATTCCATTATTTTGTAGCGTTACAAATAAAATGCTATAGAAAAACAAATGGATTTGTATGAATCCTGGGTCCTACCTGAAACACACAATTCTATATAAACTTTTCCTCTAGCATTTATAAATATTCGACAGTACTGATTTTAATATATTATTTAGGTATAGCGATAAGAAAGGTAAGATTGCATTTAAAAGGTAATAGTAAGAAGGTAAAAAGAGAAATAAAAGAAAACGTAGGGTTTGTTTTTCTTTATAGGTAAACAAGATTGTAGATGGGTAACCTTAAAATTGTAGATTAATTAGAAAATATTTATGAAGAAACTACTAACAGTAATGGCCTTTTCGGTCGGTTTATTCGCAAATGCTCAAACCGGCAACTTATTTAAACCAGTAAAAGAGGTAGCGCTACGTACTCCATCGGTACCTATCGTTGTTTCAGATCCTCACTTCTCTATCTGGTCTCCTTATGATAAATTAATGGAAGGAAGTACAGAACACTGGACTACAGCTAAGAAGCCATTAGTAGGGGCTTTACGCGTAGATGGTAAAGTGTATCGTTTCCTGGGTAAAGATCAAGTAGCTATAATACCTATTGCTCCCATGACAAATGTGGAACGTTGGGAGGCTGCATATACTAATAGTCAACCAGCAAATGGATGGCAAGAATTCCAGTTTGATGATAGTAGTTGGAAAAAAGGTAAAGCAGCTTTCGGTAGCCGTGATATGCCACGTGTTCGCACAGAATGGAAAGGAGATAATACAGATATTTATATCCGACGTACATTTGAAATAAATGATTTGGATTTAACAGAGAATATTTTTCTTATTTATTCTCATGACGATGTATTCGAATTATATTTAAATGGAGAAAAACTGGTTGCTACAGATCTCGTATGGAAGAATAATGTAAATCTAAAACTTTCAGACGAAGCCAAGAAGAAGCTTCGTAATGGTAAAAATGTGATTGCAGCACATTGTCATAACACGACAGGAGGATCTTATGTGGATTTTGGTTTATATCGTGAAAAGAAAAATGCAGTAACATTTGAAAATGAGGCTGTACAGAAATCGGTAGATGTACTAGCCACTTCCAGTTACTATACATTCACTTGCGGACCAGTCGAATTAGATGTCGTATTTACAGCACCTCAATTGATAGATGACTTGGATTTGTTGTCAACTCCGATTAACTACATCTCCTATCGTGTGCGTCCTCTTGATAAAAAAGAGCATGATGTACAATTCTATATAGAAACGACTCCGGTATTAGCAGTGAATGAGACTACTCAACCTACTATTGCACGTACATTATCGAAAAATGGTATTAGTTATGTAGAAGCTGGCACCATCAACCAGCCGATATGTGATCGTAAAGGTGATTTGATTTGTGCTGACTGGGGATATGTATATCTTGGTAGTGTAAATGGAGCAGGAAAATCTATAAGTTTGGGTGACTATAGCGGAATGAAGGAAGCTTTTGTTAAAAATGGAACTTTAGCTTCAAGTAAAAGCAAATGGATTACTCGTCGGGAAGAAAATACTCCTGCAATGGCTTATGTACATAATTTTGGAACTGTTACCAAAGATGGTAAAGATGGTTTCTTGATGATCGGTTATGATGACATTTATTCCATTGAATATATGTATGAGAAACGTATGGGATATTGGAAGCATGATGGTAAAGTAACGATTTTTGATGCTTTCGAAAAACTAAGAGATAACTATCAATCCATCATGGAGCGTTGTCGTGCACTTGATGAGCTTATTTATAGCGATGCAGAAAAAGCTGGTGGTAAAAAATATGCAGAAATCTGTTCTGCAGCCTATCGTCAAGTTATTTCTGCTCACAAACTATTTACAGACAAAGAAGGCAATCTGATGTGGTTCTCTAAAGAGAATAACAGTAATGGTTGTATCAATACAGTCGACCTGACCTATCCGTCTGCTCCCCTGTTTTTGGTCTATAATCCTGATTTACAAAAGGCAATGATGACTAGTATCTTTGAATATAGTGCTAGCGGTCGCTGGGATAAACCTTTCGCAGCACATGACCTTGGCACTTATCCAATAGCTAATGGACAAGTTTATGGTGGTGACATGCCGATTGAAGAAAGTGGTAATATGGTGATTCTAACTGCAGCTATTTCGAAAATTGAAGGTAATGCAGATTATGCTAAGAAATATTGGGACATTCTAACGACATGGACCAATTATTTAGTAGAGTTTGGACAGGACCCGGAAAACCAACTTTGCACAGATGACTTCGCCGGACATTGGGCACACAATGCCAATCTTTCTGTAAAAGCTATCATGGGAGTGGCCGGATACAGCGAGATGGCTCGTATGCTCGGATTGAATGATGTAGCAGACAAATATGCGGATATAGCCAAGAAAATGGCAGTGAAATGGGAAGAAATGGCGAATGAGGGCGACCACTATCGCTTGGCTTTCGACCGTAAGAATACCTGGAGCCAGAAGTATAATATGGTTTGGGACAAATTGTGGAACCTGAATTTATTTCCTAATAATGTAATTGGAAAAGAGCTCAATTATTATCTAACAAAACAGAATCCTTATGGACTCCCTTTGGATTCTCGTAAAGAATACACAAAATCCGACTGGATCATGTGGACGGCAGCTATGTCATCAGATAAGGAAACCTTCCAGAAATTCTCTGATCCTGTCTATAAATATATCAATGAAACAGTATCACGTGTACCTATCAGTGACTGGCATCATACAGACAGCGGTAAATGGGTAGGATTCAGAGCACGTTCAGTAATCGGAGGATACTGGATGAAGGTATTAATGGATAAAGTTCAGAATAATCAATAATTTAAATCTAGTGTATTATGAAATGTAAAACTATGAGACATGAGATCATTGAATTTCAATGGATGGCTCTATTATTACTCTTTACGATTTGCTTCAGTAGCTGTAAAGATGATAAAGATGCGTCTGCGGAACCTTATGATCCCAGCCAACCGGTGACTGTGACGGATTTTGCTCCCAAAGCAGGAGGAGCAAACACTCGAATGATTATTTACGGTAGTAATTTCGGTACTGATTCCTCTATTGTCTTTGTAAAAATAGGCGGGAAAGAAGCAAAAGTAATTAATGCGAAAGGTAATAGTTTGTACTGTATTACCCCGCAACAATGTTACGAAGGAACTATTGAAGTAAAAGTCGGTGAACAGGATGTTATAGTATCATCAAAATATAAATATGTTCCACAAAAGGTCGTATCAACTTTATGTGGATATGTAGATGAGAAGGGTAATGGAGAAATTATAAAGGAAGGTCCTTTTAGTGACTGTGGTAAAATAGATTTTCCTGCATGGTTCGAATTTGACCCGAAAAACCACGATATCCTGTATTTAACTCAGGATGCAGAAAATAATGGTAATGGTAAGCCGATGCGTATATTGGATTTGAAAAATGAAAGAATATACACTGGAATAACCGGTAGTTCGGAAGGAGCCGACCGCTTGCGTAGCATGTCATGGACTTTAAGTAAAGATACTATGATTATAGCATGCTCAAAAGGAGCTGATAATGCCGCAAGTAATATAATGTTAATCCGTAACCAAGATAATGATATGGTTGATGTTACAGATTTCCAGAATCCTGTAGTAAAACGTCTGACCACAAGTAGAGGGTGTCAGAACTCAATGATACACCCGGAAAATGGTGAATTATACTATAATTTCTTTGGTTCAGGGGCTGTGCTCAGATATGATTTTTACCAATGGGGGGCAAATGATAATAAAGCTCATGCAGAAGAACTGTTTACGATTCAGGATGCCAACTGGGAATTTAACTTTATCGTTCATCCATCTGGTGATTATGTTTATATGATGGTACAGAATCAGCACTATATTCTCCGTTCAAATTATGACAGAGTTAACAAGCGGCTTACAACTCCGTATATCGTTTGTGGACAACCCGGACAAGCAGATTATAAAGATTTGGCAGGAACAAAAGCACGCTTGAATAAACCCGGACAGGGAGTCTTCGTATTTAACAAAGAGTATGAGGATGCGAATAAAGAGGATTGTTATGACTTCTATTTTACGGATCGTAATAATCACTGTATACGTAAATTGACTCCGGATGGAGTAGTCTCTACTTTTGCTGGAAGAGGAAGCACAGGAATGAATGTACATGCTAATGGATATGTGGATGGCCATTTACGTGATGAAGCACGTTTTAATTATCCTTATGCTTTAGCTTATGATGAAGATACAGAAACTTTTTATGTGGGTGATGTGAACAATCATCGTATCCGGAAGATAGCATTAGAAAAGATTCCTGAAGCGACAGAAGAACATCCGGAAGAGAGTCAACCGGAAGAGGGAGAACAATAACCGAATAAAAGAAAAAACACATGAAAATAAAGAATTTTATCACCATTTGTTTGTTACTGGTTTCTGTTGCCACTTTTGCGCAGAAAAAAATTGAAGTAACGGGAGTAGTGACGGATACGAATAAAGAGCCACTGGTCGGTGTCAATGTAACAGTAAAAGATCAGGCTGGCTTAGGAGCAATTACGGATATTAACGGACGTTATAAAATTAGTATTGAAGAGTTTTCAAGACTAGTATTCTCGTACATAGGTTTTGATAAACAGGAAGTATTAGTGAAAAGGCAGCAGGTAGTCAATGTAATTATGAAGGAATCTGAAGCAAGTGAGCTTGATGAAGTCGTTATTACAGGAACCGGTGCACAAAAGAAGTTAACTGTGACTGGAGCGGTGACTACCGTTAATGTAAATGATCTGAAAGCAAATCCGACAGCAAATCTTTCAAATGCTTTGGCTGGTAATGTGGCAGGTGTTCTAGCTATGCAGACATCCGGTCAGCCTGGAAAAAATACTTCGGAATTCTGGATTCGTGGTATTTCTACTTTCGGAGCTGATAACTCGGCTTTAGTGTTAGTAGATGGATTTGAGCGTAGTCTCGATGAAATTAATATTGAGGATGTTGAATCGTTTACTGTTTTAAAGGATGCTTCTACTACAGCAATTTACGGTCCTCGTGGTGCTAATGGTGTAGTATTGATTACAACAAAACATGGTAAAGCTGGTAAAATCAATATCAGTGCTAAAGTGGAAACATCTTATAACACACGGACTATCACACCGGAATTTGTAGATGGGTACACTCATGCTAGAATGATGAATGAAGCACGTATTACTCGTAATCAAGAACCGATCTATCAGAATGACGAATTGGAAATTCTACGTTTAGGACTTGACCCGGATTTATATCCGAATGTAGACTGGAAAGATGTATTATTGAAAGATGGAGCAATGACTTATCGTGCTAATGTAAATATGAACGGTGGTGGTAGTACAGCACGTTATTTTGTTTCGCTTAGCTATATTAGTGAAGAAGGTATGTATAAGACAGATGAAGCAGTTCGTAAAGATTATAATACCAATCCCGGTAGTCAACGATGGAATTATCGTTTGAATACCGATATTGACATCACAAAAACAACTCTTGTGAAAGTCGGTGTTTCCGGTTCTTTAAAGAAACGTAATGCTCCTGGACAAGGTGGAAATGTATGGGCATCGTTAATAAATCAAAGTCCGATTAGTATTCCAGTAATGTATTCCAATGGTTATGTACCAGCATTTGGAAAAGAAGATGCTCGTTCCAATCCATGGGTATTGGCAACACAAACTGGATATTTTGAAATCTGGGAAAATAAGGTTCAGACTAATATTTCTTTAGAACAGAAGCTGGATTTTATTACTAAAGGATTGCGTTTTGAAGGTCGTTTTGGTTTCGACACTAACAACACAAACGAAATTAGCCGTAAAAAAATGCCTCAAACATGGCGCGCAGAACGTTTTCGAAATACTGATGGGGAAATTACTTTTAAAGAACAGCGAACCGAAGAAAAAATGACTCAAAGCTCTATTTCAACAGGTAACCGGACTGAATTTTTAGAAGCAATTTTACACTACAATCGTGCATTCAAAGCGCATCACGTAGGTGGTACTTTAAAATATAGCCAAGATGCTTATCGGACTACTGTAGATATTGGTACAGATATAAAGAATGGCATTGCCAAACGTCATATGGGCTTGGCAGGACGTGCTAGTTATAACTGGAATTATCGTTACTTCATAGATTTTAACTTCGGTTATAACGGATCAGAAAACTTTGCCGATGGACATCGATTCGGATTCTTCCCTGCTTTTTCTCTGGCTTGGAACATTGCAGAAGAGAAATTCATTAAGAAACATCTGGAATGGATGAATATGTTCAAGCTGCGTTACTCTTATGGTAAAGTAGGTAATGATAAATTGGGTGAACGTTTTCCTTATCTATATACAATTGCTAAGTCATATAAAGAAAATGATAAGGACGTAACCTTTCCTGGTTGGAATTGGGGTGATTATGGTTATGGCAATTCTTATGATGGTATGGCATATACTCAATTAGCTTCTGAAAACGTTACTTGGGAAATTGCAACAAAGCACGATATAGGTGTAGACCTTTCTTTGTTTAATGATAAGTTTACAGCCACTGTAGACTATTTCCATGAACAACGCGATGGTATTTATATGGAACGTAAATATCTACCTGGTATAGTAGGAATTGTGAGAAGTAATCCTAAAGCAAATGTGGGTAGTGTACGTTCGCAAGGTTTTGATGGCCATTTTGCCTATAAACAGAAAATAAACAGAGTGAACCTCACGGTTCGTGGTAATTTTACTTATAGTAAAAATGAGATATTGGAGAAGGATGAAGAAAATACTGTTTATCCTTACCAGACAGAAGCGGGTTACCGTGTAAACCAAGCTAAAGGTTTGATTGCATTAGGTCTTTTTAAAGATTATGATGATATTCGTAACAGTCCTCAACAGACAGCATGGGGAAAAGTACAACCGGGTGATATTAAATATAAAGATGTTAATGGAGATGGTGTAATCAATGATGGTGACAAAGTAGCTATCGGTGCGACTACCAAACCGAATCTGATTTACGGATTTGGTATCTCTGCACAATGGAAAGGATTTGATTTCAATGTCCATTTTCAAGGAGCAGGAAAGTCTTCATTCTTCATTAATGGTTCTACGGTATTTGCCTTCAAGGATAGTCAGTGGGGAAATGTTTTGGGAAATTTAGTAGCTAATCGTTGGGTTGATGCAGACACAGCAGCTAAACTTGGAATTCCTGCTAATGAAGATCCGAATGCTTCTTATCCACGTCTTAGCTATGGTGGAAATGATAATAATCAACAAAAGTCCACTTTCTGGCTAAAAAATGGTTCATATTTACGTTTGAAGACTTTAGAAGTAGGGTATACATTGCCTAAATCAATTGTAAATAAGATTAAGTTCAATAATATACGTGTATTCTTTATTGGTACCAATTTATTGACATTCGCTAAATTTAAAGAATGGGATCCGGAATTAGGAAGTTCCACAGGGGCGGAATACCCACTGTCTAGGGTAATGACTTTAGGATTGACTGTTAATATCTAATCAATATGTGTGAAATGAAAAAGATATATAAGTTTTGTATAGGTGCCCTGTTAGGGACAATCACCGTTTCGTGTGTAGACCAGCTGGATTCGGATAAAAATTTTAAAGACCGTATGACGCTGGAAGATGTATTTACTAATGAAAAATACTCGGAAGAATGGTTAGCTCATGCTTATTCCTATCTTAAAGGAGAGAATATGGATGTTGGAACCAAAGATAATATACTGTGGTGTTTTGCCGATGATATTTATTTTGGTGACCGTGATATTTATAACACCTTTAAAACAGGGACTTATAGTGAAGGAGACCGACAATCATGGGGAGCCAGTTATAAAGGCATTCGTCAGGCATCCATTTTCATTCAAAATATCGACATGAATATGGAGTTTACAGAAGCTGAAAGAGCTGACCTGAAAGCACAAGCCCGTTTTGTACGCGCTTACTATTATTGGTTATTACTCCGTAAATATGGCCCTGTTCCTTTATTGCCGGAGGAAGGACTCGATTATACAGCCAGCTATGATGATTTGGCTTGTCAACGTAATTCCTATGATGAATGCGTAGAATATATCGAATCAGAAATGCGCTTGGCGGCTAAGGACTTACCTTTGGACAGGGGAGCGAATCATACCTCTCGTCCTACTAGAGGGGCCGCATTAGCAGCACGCGCAAAAGTTCTATTATACGCGGCAAGTCCTATTAATAACCCTCGTCCTGAAGATACCGAAAGATTTACAGATTTGGTAGATCATGACGGAAGATGTTTGTTAGCACAGGAATATAATGAATACAAATGGGCCAAAGCCGCTGCAGCAGCAAGAGACGTTATGGAACTCCCGGGAAGCAATTATGGACACCGTTATGTGTTACACACTGTGAAGAAAAGAGATGAAGCCGCTGCAGGTTATCCGAAGACACTTCCTCCTTATTCTGATAATGATTTTGAAAATGCTGATTGGCCAAATGGATATCGGGATATTGACCCCTTTGAATCCTATCGACAAGTTTTTAATGGAGCCCTGTCTATGTTTGATAATCCTGAACTTATTTTTAGTCGTGGACAAAATCAGGGTGACCGCAATCTTGCAGATATGGTATTACATCAATTGCCTACCAGTGCCAATGGCTGGAATACACATGGTATGACACAAAAGATGTGTGATGCTTACTATATGTATAATGGCTCTGAGTTTAACAGACAGACATTTTTGGACACTTGCCAAGTTGAGAACCGTTTTGTGTCTGAAAAGGAAGGGAAGGCAGGAACATATCCTTATTTAAAGAAAGGAGTATGGAAAGAGTATGCATGGCGTGAACCACGCTTCTATGCTTCAGTTGCTTTTAATGGTTGTGTATGGCCTCTATTGAATAATTCAACGCTTAAAGATCCTAAACCCGTAGAGCAACAGGTATTTTATTATCGTGGTAATGGTAATGGATATACTAACTCCAATTTTTGGCTTCGCACTGGTATTGGAATCATGAAATTTGTTCATCCGGACGATACCTCTGCGGCAAAAGGTAATAAGGACTATGTCAAACTAAAAACGGAACCTGCTATTCGTTTTGCTGAAATCTTATTGATTTACGCTGAAGCTTTGAATGAGTTGGAAGATGGCTCTTCATACGACATTCCATCTTGGGATGGCTCTGCCAGTTATTCTGTCAAACGTGACATAAATGAAATGAAAAAAGGTATTCGTCCTGTTCGTTGCCGTGCAGGGGTTCCCGATTATACATTGCCAGAGTATCAAGACCGGAATGTATTCCGTAAGAAATTGAAGCATGAGCGACAGATAGAGCTCATGGGAGAAGGACATCGTTATTTTGATCTCCGCAGATGGAAAGACGCTCCGATTGAAGAGTCAATGGAAATATATGGTTGTGATGCTCTTATGACTGAAGAAAATAGAGCAGCGTTTCATTCACCAATTGTAGTCAATGAACTTCCAACTGCTTTTTCTCGCAAATTATATTTCTGGCCTATCAGTCATGAGGAGTTGAAACGCAATAAGCTGTTGACACAAAATCCGGGTTGGACATACAATGATTAATTTTAAAATGATATAAGTATGAAAATTATATATAATTGTTGGTTTGCATTATGTATGTTGCTCTTGATCACTTCTTGTAATGATGAGTGGAAAGATGAGCAGTATCGGCAATATATTTCTTTTAAAGCACCTATAAAAGATAAAGATAATGGGGTAACTCCAATATATGTGAGATACAACCCTGATGGAAAAGTACGCTATCAGTTACCGGTTATAGTTAGTGGGTCAACTACGAACGAACAAGATATAGATGTCCATGTAGCACTATATGAGGATACCTTGGAAATATTAAATAGAGAACGTTTCAGCGGGCGTACAGATTTATGGTATACGCTATTGGAGGAAGATAAATATGAATTCCCGGAAATAGTTCATATTCCTGCAGGAACATGTGTGGAACAACTAAATATTGATTTTGATTTGAGAGGAATCAATATGACAGATAAATGGGTGTTGCCTCTAACTATCGTTGATGATGCTTCTTATAATTATCAAGGTCATCCACGTAAAAACTATGCAAAAGCATTATTGCGTGTAATTCCTTTTAACGATTATTCCGGTTCATATAGTACAAGTACAATGGAAGTGTATATTCGAAATGCAAATGGAAGTACTGATAATAAACCGATGGTAACCAATAATCGTACAGCATATGTGGTAGATAATAATACTATTTTCTTTTATGCCGGTTTAATGAGCGAAGATTTATCAAGAGATGAACGGGAACTTTATAAAATATATATACGCTTCAATGAAGACAAATCATTGAGTATGTGGGCAGATGACGAAGAAAAGATTGGATTTAAGCTATACGGTACTCCTGCTTACAGCGTAACGGAAACTATGGATGCTACACGACCTTATCTAAAACATCGCTATGTTTCATTTACTATTGAATATGATTTTAAAGATGTAACTTCTCGAAATCAAGAAGTTCTTTATAAAGTTAAAGGAACAATGCTACTGGAACGAAATCTCAATACTCAGATTCCAGACGAAGATCAGCAGATTGAATGGTAAATAATGAAAAATTAAGAACTAGTCTGATAATCTAATTATATTTTATGGATTAGCAGATAAATACCATAAAATAAGAGAATAAGTTAGGCGTGATTCAGTAAACGACTTACGTGATTGAACCACGACAATAATTTAATATTCAATATAAGATAAATAATTAAGTAGCCTGTCATTGTCTAAATCGAGTTCAATGACAGGCTGTTTAAATTGCTTACAGTATGCTGCGGATATGATAATAAAGAATTTGATATAAATAAAAGGCTTTAAGTTAAGAAGAATGAGTATCTCTTATTAATTCATTCTTTAAGATTAAATTTACAAATAACAAAAAAGTAGAAACAGTGACGATAGAACGAGTATTGGGATCCAAGCTAATTGAATTGCTGTAACTGGGGATTTTTAGGGATAATCGCGTCATCTTATTTACATAAAGTTACATGTCTTCTAATCCTAAGACTCGTGTTTCAATATCGTATTTTGCCATCTCTTTGTGCCTTAAATGTTCCACTTTTTCCATGAACGTTGAATGAACATAATTATTCTCTGGCATCCGTTTAACTTCTGCTATAAGGGCTTTTTTTCCACTTGATTTAAGAGCTACAATATCAATTTCATAAGAGTTTAATCGTTCTTTGTTTGTAGAACTTTTAGTTTCCCACCAGGAACCAATTTCTTTAAACCCACCTTCTTCTGCTAATTTCTGTTTAAAATAGTTTTCTAACACTTTGCCTGAATAAGTCTGATAATCAGCCTTTGCTAGTTGACGCAGGTCTTCAAAATTCTGTAGTTCAATATATGAACGATTCCGTTCGATGTATTTAAACCAGAAATTTAGAAAATTATCTCCAATAATATATCGTACATTTTTCTTAGTACCTGGTTTCGCAAAAATAGGCCGTTCGCGAGTTATCAAATTATACACATTTTCTAATTTACTTAAATGACCTCCGATAGATATCCCCCCTAGTACTGACTCTATTTCCCCTTGTGTATAATGCCCATTTGCTATTTCTAATAAGATGGAAAAGTAAATGCCATAATTTTTTCCAAATTCAGTAATCAACAAATTACGTCCTTCATCTATAAACAAGGAATTTTCTGAAAAAACGAAGTCATATATCCGGTCAACAGAAAGTGCTTGATTGTCACAGAATAACTCTACATATTTAGGGATTCCTCCAGTCAGTGTATACAAAGCTAATAGGTCATCATTACTATATCCGGGCGCAAAATCTTCCATAATTTGTTTTAGCACTTTTGTATTGAAGGACCGAAGACATAAAATATTGTCAGCACGTCCGAATAATGGTTCTCCATGATCCGTGAATATCTTTTGCATCAATGAATATACAGAGCCGCTAATTACAAGATTTATTTTAGTTTCTTGCCGATATTCATCCCAAAGATTTTGCATATCACTAAAAACATCGGGTCTGATATTATAAAACTCCTGAAATTCATCAATAACAATATTAAAAGAACGTGTTTTTCCTATTTCGAAAAGATATTGTATCAAAGTAGTAAAGTTGGATATGCCATCCGGAATAAAAATAGATAATGTCTCGCGTACTATTTTTATAAAATCTGCGACTAATATACTCTCTGCTTTTCTTCCAATGAAAAAATATACAGTAGGTGTTCCCTTCAGAGCTTGTTTTATAAGACTGGTTTTTCCAATACGCCTACGGCCTGTTACCACAATCATTCTGGAATTTTGACCAAATGCAAGCTCTTGTACACGCTTCAATTCTGCAATTTCTTTCTCTCTATTATAAAACTTCATAATCAATAAGTTTTTCTCAACGGCTGTTGAGTCAACCGTCGTTGCAAAAATATGAAATAAATTAAGAACAACCAATTTTGCAATACTTATTATTGATGTTTTCGCCATTTTTAGAGTTCATCCGAAAGAAAATAGAATAATAAAATAATGAAAATAAGTGACTTTATTGAGAGAAAAATCACTTTAATTTTACTTGAAAAAGATGTAAAGCACAACACAGTAACAATACGCTAATTTATAATATTCAGATTATCAAATAGATACAGTAATGTTGTTAGTTTGGACAGGACCCGGAAAACCAACTTTGCACGGATGATTTTGCCGGACATTGGGCACACAATGCCAATCTTTCTGTAAAAGCGATCATGGGAGTGGCCGGATACAGCGAGATGGCTCGGATGCTCGGATTGAATGATGTAGCAGACAAATATGCGGCTATAGCCAAGAAAATGGCGGTGAAATGGGAAGAAATGGCGAATGAGGGAGATCATTACCGTCTGGCTTTTGACCGTAAAGATACCTGGAGTCAAAAATATAACATGGTTTGGGATAAGTTGTGGAACCTGAATTTATTCCCTAATAATGTTATCAGAAAAGAGATTAACTATTATTTGACAAAACAGAATCCTTATGGGCTCCCTCTGGACTCTCGTAAAGAATACACAAAATCCGACTGGATCATGTGGACGGCAGCTATGTCTTCAGATAAGGAAACCTTCCAGAAATTCTCTGATCCTGTCTATAAATATATCAATGAAACAGTATCACGTGTGCCTATCAGTGACTGGCACCACACCGACAGTGGACGATGGGTAGGCTTTAGAGCACGTTCGGTGATCGGAGGATACTGGATGAAGGTGTTAATGGATAAAGTTCAAAATAATCAATAAAATTACTATGACGTTAACTTAAAAATTGTACATATGAAGTTCTTAAAGAAAATGTTGTTGGTTGGGCTACTTCCTGGCTATTTGATATGCCAGGCACAAAATGTCCAAAACAAAGAAGATGTACCCTTGGATTTAGGATATCGTGTACTCCCTATGGGAGATTATAACGGTTCAGCCTACACAATCTCGGGTAAACAGTTACGCAATCTACCTGTTACAAATCTTTCGGCAGTATTAGCCGGACTGGTACCTGGTTATTTTGCCCGACAAGTGCAAGGTGGTGGATTAGTGAATGAACAGAATTCATTCTGGATAAGAGGACAAAGAAGTAATTCGCCCGATGTATTAGTACTGGTTGATGGACAGGAACGGGATTTTGCTGTTTTGTCATCACACGAAGTAGAATCAATTACCGTATTGAAAGATGCTGCAGCAACAGCCTTATATGGAATGCGTGCAGGCAGTGGAGCTATTCTGGTTACAACTCGTAAGGGAGCAAAGGGAAAACCGCAGGTTGAATTGACAGCTCAAATTATAGCTCAACAACCACTTAAAGAGTTAAAGTCATTAAACGCAGCCGATTATGCAAGACAGCACAACATAGCCCGTCATAATGACAATATGGATCCCCTGTATTCGAACTATGATATAATGAATTATGCTAAGAATGATCCTAATTCCATTTTATATCCCAATGTAGATTGGGCTGATAAATATTTAAAGGATATCCGATGGAGTCAACGCTATAATCTTAATATTCAAGGAGGAACAGAAAAAAGTACATATTTCGTGAATGCAATGTATACTCGTAACAATGGCTACTTCAATACAGATGATTCACATGATTATAATACCAATCACTCTGCTGAACGGTTTAATATCCGTTCCAATATCGATTTTGCCGTAACTCGCACTACCCAACTGGATGTAAATCTGTATGGCTGGTATCAAAGTCAGAATGGCCCTGGCAGCGGAGCCGAAAATATCTATAAAAATCTAGTCACATTACCGCAAGGAATCTTCCCAGAATGGTACAATGACCAAGGATATACAGATCAATACGGCAATGTTATCAATGCAGAAGATGGGAAAATTGTAGCAGGAAATGCATTCCGTGAAAATCCATGGGCAATGCTAAATCGCTCCGGCTACTTCCAGGACAAACAATTGTATGGTTCTTTCCGTACAAAACTCTCACAGGATCTTTCCTTCATAACAGAGGGATTAAAAGCTTCTGTTGCTCTATCCATGGATTCACGTACAATTTCTTCTATCAGACGTACAATAACTTTCGCATATTACGAAAAGGATGCGACGAATGAGAATGTTCTCCGCCGGACCCGTGAAGATGACTCAATGATAAACAAGGTAGATAATACCAGTTCTTTCCGCCGGACCGGTATCGTGGCTCAATTAGATTATAACCGTACCTTTGGAAAACATGGAGTTTCGGCTTTAGCTTTCTATGAACAATATGAAAGCAATGATGAAATGGTATTGCCAACCCGATTCCAAAGCGTAAATGGTTGGTTCGGCTATAATTATGATAAAAAATATGGCATCGATGTTATCGGAGCTTATCAGGGATCTCACAAATTTGGTCCGGGACACAAATTCGGTTTCTTCCCTACAATATCTGCCGGATGGACTGTTTCTAACGAATCTTTCTGGAAAGATGCAAAAAAAATAGTGCCCTACCTGAAGCTAAAAGCATCTTATGGACAAGTCAGCAACTCATCCGGCGTAGATGCCTTTTATTACAGAGGACGTATGTGGCCGCAAAACGAAGTCTATATTACAGGGGTAAACATGGGAACAAAGCTTGGAGGATACATTCAGGATATACTTCCAAATCCCGGATTGACTTGGGAGAAAGCTAGAATTCTGAATATCGGAATAGATACCCGACTATTTTCAGACCGGTTATCTGTTACAGCAGAATTTTTTAAAGACAACCGTCATGATATGTATGTAGTAAATAACAAAATCAGTTCTCTTGTCGGCAATGTAAAGGAATTTAAGCAGAATATAGGCAAAATCAATAGCCATGGAGTAGACTTATCTGCCATGTGGAATTCAAATATTGCAGACTGGAGCTATTTCATAGGTGGTACATTCTCTTATTCTACGAATGAACTGATTGCAAACGGTGAAGTAGATCAGCCATACGAATGGTTGAAGAATCAGGGACGGCCTTTAGGAGAAAATCGAGGATACATTGCAAAAGGCTTTTTCAATTCTTGGGAAGAAATAGCAGCCTCTCCTGTACAAACATTCTCTGATGTCCAACCAGGTGATGTACGTTATGAAGATATAAACAAAGACGGACAGATTGATGTAAACGATATGGTACCTATCGGTTACGGAGACATTCCCAGAATCATGTATGGTATTAACTTAGGAGTCGGCTACAAAGGATTTTCGATCACCGCATTATTTCAGGGAGCCGCAAAAGTCTCTCGTCAATATTCGGACATTGTGATGAATCCTTTCACAGATAACGGAACCATATTTGAGCATCAACTTGATTACTGGACACCAGAACACCAGCATGCAACATTCCCACGTTTAACAACACTGGACAATGCCAGTCTTAATAACAGGCAGATAAGTACATTAAATGTAAAGGATGCTGATTTCTTAAGATTAAAAACACTGGAAGTTGCCTATGACTTTCCTACAAAAATGATACAGAAAATCCATCTTAAGGGATTGAGACTTTTCCTTAGCGGAACGAATCTGATTACCTGGACAAAATATAAATGGGTTGATCCTGAAGCTCCTTCACTGGCAGCTCCTTTGACGAGAAACATGAGTATAGGTTGTTCCTTAAAATTCTGATAGCATGAAAAAATCGATAATTTATTTGGCAATAAGCGCAACACTAACATTTTTCGGTTGTGATTATCTGGATGACATGCCCTATGACTGGGCACAACCTGATGATATTTTTACGAATGAACAGAACTATCTGAAACCGATTAATCAGGTGTATGCATATATTCCCGAAGGCTTCAACCACGTAGGAAATGCCTTTTTAGATGCAGCCACCAATGATGGAATAAGTACAATCATAGACTCGGATATTCATAAGTTGTCTCGTGGGTATGTCACTTCTTCAAATCCGATTGAAGAATGTTGGAATAAGTCATACAATGGAATTCAACAGGCCATTTTTGCCCGCAAATATTTGCGTGAGGCTGACTTGGTGTTACAAAATAAGACAGAAGAAGACATCCAGGCATTTAAAGATACCTATTGTGCGGAAACTGAATGTTTACAAGCCTTATTTGAGTTTAACCTGTTAAGACACTACGGAGGCTTTCCTATTGTCGATCGTATTTACGAAGTCGACGATCCTGAACTGCAGACAAAGGCAAGAGACTCTTTCAAAGACTGCGTCAATCACATCGTACAGTTATGTGAGAGTGCTGCCGCTGTATTAAAAGTTGATCCGGAAGGTGGGAATGGTTCTTATGGCCGTATGACTAAAGGAATGGCACTTGCTATTAAAGCCAAGACATTACTCTATGCCGCAAGCCCACTCTACAACAGAACAGATAATAACGATCCACTACTAGGCTATACTGACGGCTCGGATGTGACGGAACGTTGGAAACTTGCAGCCAAAGCTTGTGCAGATGTAATCAATCTAAATGCAGACGGAACAATATCTCCGAATGGAAGTAAAAAATATAGTCTGATAGCTCTTACTGCTGCTAAAACGTACGACAAGATCTTTATCAATGCCAATCCTAATCCGGAATATATCCTATTCTATACGGCTGCTAAGGACAATGCTCTGGAAAACAGACATTATCCCCCTACAATCTCAAAAGATCAGGGAGGAGGTACAGTACCTTCACAGCAATTGATCGATGCATTTACCATGAAAGATGGAAGCGATTATACCCATTCTTCTGACGGTGCAAGCATGTATACTAACAGAGACCCGCGTTTGGCAGCAATTATCGGATATGACGGTTCGGTTTATGGAAAGAATACCATTTATACGCGAATTAGTGATAACACAACCATAGACGGACTCAACCAAGTGAAGAACCGTTCGACCAATACGGGATATTATTTAGCTAAATTCCTGGACAAAACACTGAACTTCGGACAGGCCAATGTGGGTACCGTTTTCCACTTATTCCCGATGATTCGCTTATCTGACATCCTACTTTCCTACGCAGAAGCCATGCATCACGCTTACGGCATGAGTGTGGATCCAGAAGGCTATGGTTTGACAGCAATAGAAGCCGTACAAAAAATACGTACCAGAGCCGGATTCGAAACAAATGATAAATTTCTTAATGGGGTGACAGATAACAACTTTATGGAAAAAGTGAAGCAAGAACGCCGTATCGAACTCTGTTTTGAAGAACATCGTTACTTCGATTTACGACGTTGGATGGATGGCAATCAACTTAGAGAACCTATTATCGGAATGAAAGTAGAAGAAAATGCTTCCGGGCTTCATTATACACGCATTACAGTAGATGAAGCACGCAATTTTAAAGATTACATGTATTATCATCCTATTCCTCTGAAAGTAATCAAGGAAAGCCCTTCCATCCAACAGAATCCAGGTTGGTAACGGGCATCAAAACTATTTAATAGATAGAAAACATGAAAAAGATAATAATATTATTCATATGCTTAACCAGCTCCATCTGGCATGTCTGTGCACAAACCAAAGTTAGCGGAATTGTTAAAGATGCCCAAGGAATGGAGATGATTGGCGCTACTGTCCTTCAGAAAGGGACTAATAATGGAATAGTGACTGGTTTGGATGGCAAATTTACTCTTACATTGTCCAACAAAGCAGAGCAAACACTTCTTATCTCAATGATCGGCTTTATAGAACAATCTATTGCCATAAAAAAGAATCATCCTTTTATCAATATCACTTTGGAAGAAGACATTGCACAATTAGATGAAGTTGTTGTGGTGGGATATGGAACACAGAAAAAAGTATCTCTGACCGGTTCTATTTCTAATGTCGGGACCGAAGATTTGAAAAGCATGCCTGTATCAAGTGTCACAAACGCTTTAGGTGGCCGCATCCCGGGACTAGTAACCCGACAAGAGAGCGGACGTCCCGGCGGTGATCAGGCTACGATGTTCGTTCGTGGTCGTGCTTCATTGAACGACTCTAGCCCTTTAGTATTGATTGACGGGGTAGAACGACCTATGGCGCAAATCGACCCTGATGATATTGAAACCATTTCTGTATTAAAAGACGCTTCTGCAACTGCCGTATACGGTGTACGAGGAGCAAATGGTGTGATATTGGTAACTACCCGCCGAGGTCGTGAAGGAGAGACTCGAATATCCTTCTCATCTGAATTCGGTGTCACTTCCTTCAATCGTATATCTCAAACCCTAAATGCAGAATCCGTTTCAAGATTCATGCGTGAGGGGGCTATCAATGATGGCTTTGACCCTTCCGATACAGGTAATACTCGCGGTCTTTTCCTGTCAGAATATGACAACTATCTCTATCGTACCCAGAAAAGCCCGTTTACACACCCGGACAATGACTTTGTAGATATGTTTACGAAAAATGGTCTCCAACAGAAATACAATGTAAACCTATCCGGCGGAAATAAAACAGTACGTTACTTCGTTTCCGTTGGATACTTCACTCAAACCGGTATGTTTGAGACAGACGTAGACAAAATTAAAGAACATGAGACAATACAAGCTCTTTTAGCAGCCTCACCCGATGTAGCAAAAGGCTTATACAAAGAAGGTTATAATTCGGAATATAAGTACAGTAGGCTCACCACTCGTTCGAATATCGATATCAACCTAACTGAAGATTTCAAGGTATCCGTGAATCTTGCTTATCGTTTCGGAAGTCAGAACCGCCCCTATGGCTATGATGCTGACGGACAGGAAGCACTGCGCCTGTTCGGCATGTTCTATCGCAATTCTCCTCAAGCATTCCCAATCTTAAACGCGAATGGAACTTATGCCGCCGCCGATGGTATATGGAGACAGAATCCACTCGTGACATTATGCTATTCAGGTTTTTTTCTTAATTTCAATAACAAACTTGAGACAGATTTTGCTTTTAAATATAACCTAAGGAAACTGTTAAAAGGATTAAGTATAGACGGAAAATTCTCTTACGATGCAGGCTGGAGCAATAACCGAAGCATACAGCAGCGTCCCAATATCTATCAATATAATCCTGTAAACGGGACTTATAAACAAGGACTTGAAATGGTGTTGCCAACAAAAGCCACCAATAAAACGGCAGCTACACATCGGAAGTATGCTGAAGCGGCAGTTCGTTATAAGCAATCCTTCTCCGGACATAATATATCTGGATTGGTACTTTATAATATGAGTTACACTTCCACTCCCGGTGGACGCTATTCTTATGTACCTCATATCTATCAGGCTTTAGTAGGACGTGTTAACTATGATTATGAGAATCGCTATCTATTCGAAGTTAACGCAGGCTATAACGGCTCAAACCGTTTCGCGGAAGGACACCGTTATCAGCTCTTTCCTGCAGCATCAGTGGGATGGGTACTGACTAACGAACCTTTCTTTAAAGAAAACCCTATCTTAAGTTTTACTAAACTACGCTTCTCTTATGGTGAAGTTGGTAATGACAAGCTGGGAGGTTTCTCTTACTATTATCGTTCAGGATACGATGAAGGACTAGGCTACACTTTTGGAGAGACACATAATCCTGCGATTAAAGGTCTGATTCAAGGAAAAAGCGCCAATGAAAATATCACATGGGAAGTTGCACGGAAATACAACTTAGGACTTGAGACCAAATGGTTGAAAGACAAAATATCTGCCAGTATCGACTTTTTTAAAGAACGTCGTAGTAATATCCTATGTGAACCGGAAAGATATTCTCAAGCAGCCGGTTCAAACGGATTGGCTCCCATAAACTATGGTGTCGTAACAAATCAGGGATATGATCTGGAAATAGGCTATCAAGATCAAAAAGGAGATTTTGGATATTCCATAAAAGGGATTTATGGATATGCACACAATGAAATTGTAGAGAAAAGTGAATCTGTAAAGCCCTATGCCTATATGTCACAAACGGGAAATCCTATCGGACAGTTTATCGGCTATATTTCCGACGGTTTCTTTAGCTCTTATGAAGATATAGCAAGTTCTCCCGTTCAATTCGGACAAGTAAGCCGACCTGGAGATATTAAATATAAAGACTTGAATCATGATGGAGTGATCGATTCTAACGACCAAGCTCCTATCGGCTATAATCCGGTACCCGAAATGACTTTCTCTCTTGCTGCCGGTTTGAACTGGAAAGGAATTGATTTTAGTATATTGCTTCAGGGAGCTGCCCGTTCATCCATCTATCTGCAACAGGATATTGCATGGGATAATTTCTGGGGTAATTATTACGAAGAGCATATCGGAAGATGGACACCGGAAACAGCAGCAACAGCAACGTACCCACGTTTCACTAAGGCAGCCACTGCCGCGCATCCTAATTATTATAAATCTGACTATTGGTTGAAAGACTCCAAATACTTACGTCTGAAAAACATTCAGTTAGGTTACACTATACCTCGCAAACTATTGAAAAAATTCGGAGTACGTTCACTTAGAGTATATGCGAATGCCTACAATCTCTTTACATGGGATAACGTAAAGAAGGTAGACCCTGAATCATCGAACAATAGTAATGGACAATTCTATCCACAACAAAAAGTAATAAATTTTGGTATCAACCTGAATTTCTAATGTTTGAAATGAATAATTTATGAGAAAACTATTTATATCCTTTGTAACGGCTGTCCTGCTTGCAAGTTGTAGTGCAGATAGCCTGATGAAAGAAACCGAACTGGATCTGACGGATACAGAGAAAGTTTATTCGGACATTACATTGACCCGCAAAGTTGCATACGACTTGTATGCACGTATGCGCATGGGGAGAGACCGCCTTGGCAGTTTTGGTTTTTTGGCAAACATTGGTGGTTCGCCTTGTATGCTTGACAACGCAACAGACGATGGAGCCGGAAATACAACCCGTGCCGGAGGGGCAGTTATTCCCGAACTCGAGAAATTTATCAAAGGGGGAATTGATGCTTCCAAAGGTTTGATTGGCGGTGACCATCCATGGATATTCTACTATAAGGCCATCCGTTCTGCAAACACATTCCTGAACAACGTAGACCGTTCACCATTGGAGGATGCAGAGAAGATTTCCCTGAAAAACCAAGTACGCTTTCTGCGTGCATTGTATCACCACGAACTGTTTCGTTTCTACGGAGCATTAGTAATCGGAGACAAAGAACTCGATCCGTTACTTAATGACGAAATCAAACGTGAATCGTTAGAAACCACAGTCCGTTGGATTGCTAATGAATTCAAAGAACTTGCAGAGCCGGGAGTATTGCCCGACAAATACGATGCAGCAGATTACGGAAGAGCTACCCGGGGAGCAGCCCTAGGCTATCTGGCACGCACATTACTTTATGCAGCAAGTCCCTTACACAATGCGTCCGGAGTAACTTGGAGAGAAGCGGCTGATGCTGCCTACGATATGATTGAATATGCTGACAATGGAGATTTCTATCGTTTATATGAAGATCCGACCACTCCCGAAAAGAGCTACACACGATTATTCAATACCCGTGCCAATGGTGAGGTAATCATGGGATTTCTCCGTGCACCGGCAAATGACCTTTACGGAATGATGCCTGCCTTTGACCCCTGGAATGTAAATAAAGAACTACTGACTTGTCCAAACCAATGGTTGGTAGACTGTTATGATATGCTCGACGGCTCACAACCCATTCTCGGTTACGAATCAAATACGAAAGCCATCATCAACCCAAACTCCGGTTACAATGTAAATTCTCCTTATGCTAACAGGGATCCTCGTTTGGCACAGAGTATTCTATGTGATGGTGCTACCTGGCCTTTAGTCAACGGTAAGCCAGCTGCAATAGACCTGTCAAAATCATATAGATGGGGAAGCGTTTCCAATGATGAGATATGCAGAAATCCTGCTCGATTATGCAGAAGCCGAGAATGAGGCTGAAGATACGAACACAGCCAGAGAAAAAGCAATAGCCCAACTTAACAGGATACGTCGCCGTGCCGGTATCACGACAGACTTACTGGCCGCAGATTATAATCAGACAACCCTTCGGGAACGCATACGCAAAGAACGCCGTGTAGAACTTTGTTTTGAAGATCATCGATTCTTTGATATAAGAAGATGGCTGATAGCAAAAGATGTGATGAGATTACCGGCCGTCGGAATAAAGAAAATTAACGGTGAATATCAACGGGTAACTTTAGATACACGTAATTATAACGAGCGCATGAACTTGGCTCCAATACCACAGGATGAAGTTAATAACTGCCCGAATATCTACCAGAATCCGGGATACTAATCTAAATAGAATGTTTACTCAAAAAAAATAAAGTCATGAAAACAAATAGTATAATTGCATTAATTCTGTCAATCAGTTTATTTGGATTATTCGGTTGTGCAGATAAATATGAAGTTGATTATGAAGCACCTGTCAAGATTGAATTTACAGGTGTCGATCAGAACAATAGAGTATCATTAGAGAAAGGAGTTGCAGAATACACAGCAACTGTCAAAGTTCAGGGAGAAATCATGAGTTTTGAAATCTACCAGGCAGACTCCAAAACCGGAATGCAAGGAAGTCTGATAGAAGAAACTGCCCAGTCATTTGCAGACGGAACCACTAATTATGAGACAACTTACAAGTTTACTTCTTTAAAAGAAAATGCCTGTATTACAGTAGTTGTTCTAGGTGCTGACGGTCATACGTACCAACGTAACTTATTGGTAGAGATTACTCCTTCTGTTTTATTCTCCGATCCGGATTACGGAAAAGATGGAGAAATAGTAGAGACAGCCTCGGCCTACTATGGTTGTTATTATGCAACATGGCTTCTTGGACGCACCTATATGGCTGCTGATGCCATGAAATATACAAATGAAGTAGATTTCTCACTCGGAGATGTTATCTTGTCTCCGGGAAGTGAAGCAGTACCCGCCTTTGTTTCACCAGCTAAAAGAAGTGAGTATGGTTTGATGACAATTAGCGGCTTGCAACACACATTATTTGCTGAAACCTCTTTATCACAAGCGGAGTTTAATGCAATCTCACAAGTAGATGCAACCCCAATAGAACGTCTGGCAGATCCGACCTCCGAGGTTTTAGCTATTCAAGCAAATAAAGTTTACCTGTTCAAAACAGCCAATGGAAAGAAAGGATTGATTTGCATACAAAAAATAACAGCAAAAACAGGTACAATCGAAGTGTCACCGGATAATTGGGTAGAAAACACAAAATACTCATGGGTACAATTACTGACTAAAACCGTGGTAAAGTAAAATTCCCATTTAAGATACTTTCTCCAATGATAGTATCATAGAATAATTAGAAGAATAGAGAAGTATTCGGTTTCTACGAGCTTCTCTATTCCTATTTTATCAACAGAAGAAAGGAGAAATCTATCATTCTACCATTTTTTTTCCTTTATTGATTAGTATTTTTCCTTTCTTCTCTAATATCTTCCCTACTTTTGCGAAAAGTCATCACGAAAAACTGAAGTTAATTAAATCAAAATAATTATGAACTTAAAAAAACATTTACCCTGGCTGGGAGCCCTCCTCCCCATTGCTAACACACAAGCTGAAACAAAACCCAATGTAGTAATTATCTATATCGATGATATGGGTATCGGTGACATCGGTTGTTATGGAGGTAAATTCGCTCCTACTCCCAATATTGACAAGTTGGCACAGGACGGACTATTATTCAACCAATATTACTCTTCTGCGCCGGTTAGCTCTCCATCCCGCTGCGGACTGACAACAGGCCTCTTTCCTCTTGAAGTGGGAATCAACACTTTCCTGAATGATAAAGCTGCTAATAAGAGGTGCGAACAACGTAATTTCCTTGATGATAAGTTGCCTTCAATGGCACGTGCTTTCCAAAATGCAGGTTACTCAACAGGACACATCGGAAAATGGCACATGGGAGGCGGACGTGACGTACATGATGCTCCTTCTATTAAGAATTACGGTTTTGATGAATACATATCAACTTACGAGAGTCCGGATCCGGAACCGGCAATCACTGCTACCAAATGGATATGGTCGGATAAAGACAGCGTGAAGCGCTGGAGACGTACCGAATACTTTGTAGATAAAAGTATTGAGTTTGTAAAGCATCATAAAGATGAGCCTTTCTTCCTGAATCTATGGCCGGATGATATGCACACCCCTTGGGTACCGGAATTCAAACAAAAGGAAAGAAAAAGCTGGGAAACCCAGGAAGCGTTTGCACCCGTACTTGCGGAAATGGACAAACAGCTCGGACGTTTTATCAAAGCACTGGATGAGTTAGGCCTAGCCGAAAACACAATCATTATTTTCACCAGTGACAATGGTCCCGCACCTAGCTTCAAGTCTGTACGTTCCGCTTATCTGAGAGGAACTAAAAATAGTCTTTATGAAGGCGGTATCCGCATGCCGTTCATCGTCAGATATCCTAAGAAGATTAAAGCCGGACAGGTAAATAATGAATCAGTATTATGTGCCGTAGATTTATATCCGACTTTGTGTTCAGTAACCGGAATCAAGACTGAAAAAGGCTATAAAGGTGATGGGCAGAACTATGCAAAAGTTCTTCTCGGTAAATCGGAAGCTAAACGCAAGACTGATTTAATGTGGGACTTCGGACGAAACAAACATTTTGGCTTTCCAGGAAACCCTTATGACAAAAGCCCTCATTTAGCTATACGTAGCGGAAAATGGAAATTATTAGTGAATGGCGACGGAAGCGATGCACAACTATATGACATGGAAAAGGATAAGTTTGAAAAGAGCAATATCGCAAGCGAGCATCCTGATCTGGTTGCCAAGTTGAGCAAAAAGGTATGCCAATGGTATGCCGAAAACAAAGACAAAGGACTACAAACCTCTAATTAAACAATAATATTCATGAATTCTAAAGCTTTTCTTCTGCCGGCAGCGCTAATGATAGCCGGCAACACTGCAGCAAATGCCAAAGGAAAAAAGTCCGATCAGCGACCTAATATCCTGGTAATTCTTGCGGATGACCTCGGTTATTCCGACTTGGGATGCTACGGTAGTGAAATTCACACACCTAATCTGGACAAACTGGCAAAACAAGGAGTACGTTTCAATCATTTCTATAACACCAGCCGTAGCTGTCCGACACGTGCTTCCCTATTGACAGGACTTTATCAACATCAGGCAGGTATCGGACGAATGACCTTCGATGACCATCTGCCGGGATACCGGGGCACACTATCACGCAATGCAGTTACCATCGCTGAAGTTCTGAAAGAATCAGGATATGCAACCAGCATGGTAGGTAAATGGCATATCGCCGAGACTCCTCTACGTAAAGACCAACGCGAATGGCTCGCACATCACGTATACCACGAAACCTACTCCGACCTCTGTCATTATCCGGTGAATCGCGGATTTGACACCCATTACGGTACGATTTATGGAGTGGTGGACTATTTTGATCCATTCAGTCTGGTAGAAGGAGAAGTACCTGTAAAAGAAGTACCCGACGGATATTACATCACACAGGCGCTTTCAGACCGTGCTGTGAAAGAAGTGAAAGAGTATGCCAAAGACGATAAACCATTCTTTATGTATCTGGCTTACACAGCACCACACTGGCCGCTGCATGCATTGCCGGAAGATATTGAGAAATACAAGGATACCTATAAAGTAGGTTGGGAAGCCATTCGTAATGCACGTTACGAACGTCAGAAACAACTGGGTATATTCCCTAATATGGATAATTTCCTGTCTGACAGACAGTTCAAAGACAAATGGGAAGACAACCCACACGCTGAATGGGATGCCCGTGCCATGGCTGTTCATGCTGCCATGATCGACCGTATGGACCAGGGAATAGGACAAGTAATCGATGCTCTGGAAAAGACAGGACAGCTTGAAAACACACTGATTCTATTCCTTTCCGACAACGGATGCAGTAATGAAGATTGCCAGAACTACTCTCCCGGAGAAAACGACCGTCCTGACATGACACGTAAAGGGGAGAAAATGGTTTATCCTCATAACAAAGAAGTACTGCCTGGACCGGAAACAACTTATGCTTCATTGGGAGCACGCTGGGCAAACGTAGCCAATACACCGTTCCGTTTCTGGAAAGCCAAATCGTATGAGGGAGGTATCTGTACTCCGATGATTGCCCACTGGCCGAAAGGTATCAAGAAGAATGTCGGCAAGATGACTCCTGAAATCGGGCATGTAATGGACATCATGGCTACCTGTATCGATATGGCGGGAGCTACTTATCCTACCAAGTACAAAGGAAATGACATCATTCCATTGGAAGGCAAGAGTCTGGTTCCTATTTTCAAGAACGGACATCGTGAAGGACACGACTATCTGGGATTCGAACATTACAATGAACGTGCATTCCTTTCTAACGATGGTTGGAAACTGGTTCGTCCGGGAGAAAACGCTAAATGGGAGTTATACAATCTGAATGAAGACCGGAGCGAAATGCATAACCTGGCAGCACAACACCCTGAAAAAGTAGCGGAAATGACAAAAGCTTACGAAGCATGGGCGAAACGTTGTATGGTAGAACCTTATCCGGGACAGAAGAAAAAATAAGAAGCATTCGATTGATTATTTTATAAAAGACTCCTGCCGCAATATCGCAAGATATTTACCGGCAGGAGTCTTTTTTATATGCCTTTATACAATCTATCACACCTCCCCTGAAACCGGAGGCTGACCATTATATTCTTTAGGTAATACGCCATATTGCGCTTTAAAACATTTCGCAAAATAAGAAGAAGAAGTAAATCCCACCTGCGCTGCCACTTCAGAAATCCGGGTACCACTCATAATCAGTTCAGCAGCTCTATTCATACGAAGTGTCTTCAAATAATCATTAGGTGACATTCCGGACAAAGCCTTGATCTTCCGATAGAAATTGGAACGACTCATATTCATCTGTTCAGACAGGGTATCTATCGAAAAGTTCTCATCTGCCAGCTGTTCGGCTATCACCCCTTGTATCTTCGCAATAAATTCACAGTCTTTCTGCGACATCGCAAAGTCCGTTGTCGAAACAGCCACCGTATCCCCAGCCAGGCTCACCATCAATTTATGGAAAGACTGCCTCAACTTCAGCAAATTTTCGATCTGCATATGAAGCTGTTTGATAGAGAATGGTTTCTCCACATATACATCTGCTCCACATGTAAGTCCTTCGACTTTAGACTCCAAAGTCGTTTTAGCCGTCAATAAAATGACCGGAATATGGGAATAAGAGATTTCAGACTTCACTTTGCAACAAAGTTCCAGACCATCCATCTCCGGCATCATAACGTCGCTTACTATGACATCTACGTTTTCCTGTGCAAGCACTTCAAGCGCTTCACGACCATTGGAAGCCCTCAACACACGGAACCATTCAGCCAACGACTCACGAGTCAGATTCAATAAATCAACATTATCCTCAACCAGCAGAACCGTAAACTTCTTCCCTGAATACTCCGAAGATACAGCATCAGAAGCATCCACATGTTCCGAATGCATTTCTACAATATCAGCCGTTTTCTCCGTCTCCCACTCTTTGACCGGAAGAGACAATATAAATGAAGAACCGCCTCCAACATTATCTTCCAAGTACAAATCTCCCTGGTGAGCCTCCGCCAAAGACTTTGCGAAAGCCAATCCGATACCGGTACCTACAGCCGTAGCCACCTTATCATCAGGCAGTTGATAGAAAGCTTCAAATATCTTTTGTTTCTGTTCATCCGGTATTCCGGGACCATCATCGTTCACTTGTATCTCATATCCCTTATCAGTGACAAGTAGTTTCAGGTCAATATGCGCATGAGCATATTTGATGGCATTTCCCATCAAATTAACAAGAATCTTACTTAATTTCTCCCTATCCACCGTAGACACCAACTCTTGTTCAGGAACAGTCAATTGCAAATCAATCCCCTTCAATTCAGCAGGGCTTGTAAATTGATTATAAACATCACTGACAAGTTCCTTTATATCACTCTTCTTCAAATTCAAATGCAGCGTACCACTCTCCATTTTCTGGAAGTCAAGCAATTCATTAGTAATTCCCAACAGATAATTTACGTTCTTATCTATCACAGACAAATACTTGAGATCTTTCCCTTCACGCTCCTTCTCCAACAATTTTTCCAAAGGAAGGCGTATCAAACTAAGCGGAGTACGTATCTCATGCACCAAGTTGATGAAGAAGCTAATCTTCGACCTATAAACTTCCTGTTCCTTGGCAGTCTGATATTTTTCCATCCGCCGTTTATATTTGCGTTTAACACGGAGATTCCATCGCCAGGCCATCCAGCCGATCCATCCCAATAGCATAAGAACATAAACAACATAAGCCAAAGTACTACGCCACCAGGGAGGAGTAATCACCACCTTTAAAGTGGTAGTCTTTTCATTCCACTGACGATCATTATTAGAGCCTCTGATTTCAAACAGATATTCACCGGGAGGCAAATTTGTGTAAGAAGCCACATTGTTCTCGGTATTCATAATCCATTCCTTATCCACTCCCCGAAGTATATAAGAATATCGGTTCTTTGCCGGATCTTCAAAACTAAGAGCTACAAAACGGATGGAGAAGCTATTGTTCTCATAAGATAAAGTCACCTTATCGGCCATATAAAGCGGTTTATCCAACTGAAGCAGTTTCTTTACTTCCAGTTCGTCCGTCTGATAAGGCAACCGGATGTCAGTCACATAAACCGGAGGAATATATTTGTTATCCACAAATTGTTCCGGCTGAAATACATTAAAGCCATTTATTCCACCAAAATACAATTTTCCTTCGGATGATTTCAATGAAGATCGAGCCATAAACTGATTTCCCTGCAAACCATCATTAATCGTAAATTGGCGGAAATGATCTTTAGTGACAGGATTAATCTTGAAAATTCCGGCATTGCTGGATATCCAGAAATCACCTCCCTGATCTTGTTCAATCGCATAAATAACCTTATTAGGTAATAAAGTATTATGCGGATCAAATTCTATGAATGTTTTCGTTTTAGGATCAAAGGAACACAGCCCTCCCCCATTGGTACCAAACCACATGGTTCCTTTCGCATCTTCAAACAGAGTAATGACCGAATTGCTGGTAATTGTAGTCGAGTCTTCCCGTTCGTGCTGATAATGCTTCCAATGAGCATTCATTGTATTATAAGAAAACACACCACTATTGGAAGTCGCAATCCAAAGATGATTGTACATATCTTCATATATATCGACAACAGAAACCATTGAGCCAACACTTGTGATGGTCATAAAATTATCTTTCGCAGAGTCATAACAGCATAATCCCCAGCTCGTTCCTACATAGATATCTCCTTTCCGTCCTTTATAGATACACAACACATCGTTGCTACAAATTGTATTCGGGATTCCACGGGAGTGAGTATAAGCCTTCACTGCTCCTGTGCGCAAATTAACAACCCGTATTCCTCCGGCATAAGTCCCGATCCATAGGTAGTCGCCGTCCAACATTAAAGAACGAATATCATATTTCTGACTTTTAGCTCCTCCAATAGCATAGGGAGAAAGCTCTTGGGTAGCAGCATTAAAGAAATACAAACCGCTTTGAGTTCCAATCCAGATATTCCCATCTTTACTCTCACAGAAAGGAGCAACCACCTCCCCTGCTCCCGGCACCCCGGACAAATAGGCAGGCGAATAATAATCAAAGCGTTTAGTTTGCTTGGACATATAGTTGATTCCTCCCAGATTGGTCAACACCCAAAGAGCTCCTTCAGCATCCCACATCATTCCATTGATGGTCTGATCGCTCAAACTTCTCGGATCCGCCGGATTATCCGCCCGCTGGAATGTGTTTGTATTCTGATTGAACAGATAAAGCCCGTTATCAGTCCCTACCAACAACTCTTTATCCGTATACTTCAACAAACAATGAACAGCTCCGAAATTAAACGCCGAACCACTGTAGTTGTCTATAGCTTCGGTTCGTTCATCCAAACGACTCAGCAGATTGCTTCCTGCACCAATCCAGATTTCTCCATCGATATTCTGAATACAGTTCACCTTATAACTATCAGAGGCATTTGTTTCCAATGAGATTTCGTATGCCCGGAGAAACTTGCCATTCTCGTCAAAACACAACAAACCTTCCTGTAGAGAAGAGATATACACCCTCTTTTGATCGGCACTCTGACAAAGGTCCCACACAAAAGAAGTCTGAACACTATTTTGAGTCAACACCTCTGTTTTCGGATCATAAATAAAAAATCCCTGTCCCAAAGTAGCAATCCAGATAAGACCATTTTCTGTCTTTACAATCTTTTTAATCTCACTACTGATATACACACCATACTGCGTAGTTTTATCAAAGTAAGAAAAACGATCGGTATTGCGGTCATAAATATAAAGTCCGGAGTTTGTTCCGACCCAGATACTCTTGTCCACCTCTATCAAGGCTTCTACGAAATTATTTTCTAATGAAAATTTGTCGTTGAGAACATTCCGGTACACTTTATTGCCTCGTCCGTCATAACGGTTCAATCCGTCACTGGTACCTAGCCAGATAAAGCCATAGCTGTCTTGAAGCGCACACCATACGGTATTATGAGATAACCCATCCTCCACCTGATATTTCTTGAATGAAAAATAAGGAGACGCGGACAATGTTCCGGCCCAGAAGACCAGCAAGCATATTAGTATTTTAGTTAACTTCATTCTATGTGTGTGTTTTTTAATTCAATTATCGATTCAGCCAAGGTTCAGGATTCAGCTTTTCTTTCTCCCTGCGCAACTGGAAATGCAATACCGTCCGCCCATTATCCGTACCGTCGGAAAAGACCTGACCGATAGATTGCTTCGTACTCACCGAATCGCCAGCCTTAACGGAAGCTGAAGAGAGATTGCAATAAACAGAAATATAATCACCATGACGAATGAGAACATTAAATAATCCGTTCAACTGGAATACAGCCGCCACCTTTCCATCAAAAATAGCACGTGCCTGTGCACCCGGCCTTCCCTGAATATCAATACCCTTGTTATCCAGTTTCACGTTACGTAAGCCCTCTACGGCATATTGCCCGTAACGGCTGGTTATGATATAAGCTCCGGATATAGGCATGGGCAGTTTTCCGCGATTCGCGGCAAAGTTACCCGATAATTCCCGATCCTCCTTACTTATGGTATAAGCATCAAGAGGTTTCGATTTCGCAGCCGTTTCCGTTGCAGTGGATTTCCCCTCCTTACTTTCCTCTTTCTTACGCGCAGCGGCTTCACGACGGGCTTCTTCCTGTGCACGCTTACGGGCACGCTCTATCTCTTCCGCAATTAATTTATCAATACGAGCATTCAGCTGATTGGCTTCCCTGCGTTTTTTATTAATCTCATTCTGCAATCCTTTCTGTTTCTTTTGCAGATTAGTCACCAACGTACGCTTCTCCTTTTCCTGTTCCTCCAGCTTGACCTTTTCGCTCTCGCGTTCCTGCAACAGGTTCTCCTTGGCAGCTTTCACCTGTTGCCGTTCCGCTTTCTTCTTGCGTATCTGCTCTTGTTTTTTTAGGATTTCCTCCCCTTGCAGACGTTGATAAGTAGCATATTCACGGACGTAGCGCATACGCCGGTAAGTCTGTCCCAAGTTCTTTGCCGAAAAAATAAACATCAGCTTCTCCTCTATCGACTTATTCTTATACAAGTACTGAACAGAAGCTTCATATTTCTTCTTTTTATCTTTCAAATCCTTCTCCAACCCGCGCAACTGACGTTCCAATGACGCCAATTCACGCTGGATAACCTCCACATCATTGTTTATAGCCATGATATAACGCTTCCGCTCTTCAATCTGTCCCGTCAACACAGCCAGGCTGTTCAACTGACTTCCCACATCTTTCTTTGTATCCTTCAATATAGATTCCGATTCGGCAATCTGTTTTTGCAGCGTACCGCGTTTACTTTCCAGCTCACGAATCAACTTGTTCGATTGAGCGAAAAGAGGAACTGCCAACCAAAGGCAACTGATTAGAATAACAAAGAAACGTTTCATCATAATAAAGCTACCAGCATTTTTACTAATTCTTCCAGAGGAACTTGGTTATACTTAGACGTCAGTTCCGTCGGAGTCATTGAAAACTCCTGTGTTGAAAACTCATAAAGTTGAACTTTAGCCTTTTCCAATGAGGGGATTCCTATATCCTTTCCTGTCAGTTCTGTCTTTCCGCCAGGAAGAGAAGCATCCATCAATATCTTTTCCAAACGGGAGAACTCCACATTCTTCGATAATACATTCTTCAATTCAGCCTTCGTTGCACGAACGAAGCGTTTATTCATCCGGTCTACAAGCAGCACTTCGTCAGGAGTCACTTCTATACGTGCCACTTCCGTACGCAGAATAGGCATCAATAAGGAGATTTGTACCCGCTCATGAGTTTTCATTTTCATGGTTCCCCCTACAGACATACTTCCCTTCTTACTGGGAATGGTCATTTGAAGTTTGGAAGCCAAATAACTGGAGGTCTGCGTCTTTGTCGAAGTCTTAGTTTCCGAGGTCGCTAAATGCTTCGAACTCTTACAGCCTGCCAACACTACCACCAACAACAATAGATAAACTATTCTTTTCATTCCGCAATATATTTCTTCTTTTCTATTTTCTGTTTCAACATCTTCGACTCGCTACCCATTTCCAGTGCCTTCTTCCAATAATTCAACGCACCTTCCACGTCACCGGTCATAAAATAAATATCTCCGCAATGCTCCACAATCACATCACTTTTCTCACCGTCGTTCTTCATCGCATTATCAATATAGATACGGGCTTCGGCATAGTTTCCCTTTTCGAAAAGAATCCAGGCATAAGTGTCGAGATAGGTCGAATTGTTAGGTTCGGCTTTCACCGTTTTATAACTCATTTCTTCCGCCTTATCCAAGTCACGACGTTCCACAGACAGATAATAAGCATAATTATTTAATGCGCCAATATTGGAAGGATTATATACCAAAGCCGAATCGTAGGCAGCATAAGCCTCCGTCATCTGTTTCTTGGTATGATAAATATCCCCCATGATAGAATAAAAATCTGAAACGACTTCTTTCCTCGTATCGGGAGTTATATGTTCCAATGCTCTATTACAAACACTCAACACACTATCTCCCTGCTCTGCCTGATGATAAGCGATAGCCAGATAATAATAAAGCTCCAACGCATCCGGAGTGGCTTCAATGCCCGGTTCGCAGACCTTGATAATTTGCTTATAATCTTCCTTTTTCACCGCCGCACTAACCAGCATCAAACGGGCAGCCTTATTGGTAGGATCCAGATCAACCACCTGCTCCAATACCGGCACAGCCTCCTGTTCCATATTCTTCGATAACAGGTATTGAGAATAAAGCATCGGTATCTGCGGATCGTCCATATCCTGTTTCATCATCCGGTCAAACAACGCAATCACTTGAGTACTGTCTTTAACGGACGACTGTTCATTTTCCGCAATCACCTGTCTCATGACACTGATTTTAGTATCAGAAGTCACCTTCTTGTTCAATAACAACGTATCCAGTTGCTGTTGATACAATTCTTTCTGACCGGTCTGTTCATAGTAAGAAGCCATCGAGAAAAGCGCCATCGGGTTATCAGGCTCTACAGCCAGTACCTTCTGGTATGCATCATAAGCTTCCTGCTTTTTCCCATTCTGAAGATATACATCTCCCAGTATCACCTGATAACGCATATCCATCGGATATTCCTGTACCAGACTTTCTATTTCCTGAAATGCCTTCTTATCATCTTTCATCTGAAGATAAATCCGGAATTTCTCCATAGACAGCTGCTCATTCTTACCCAGACGTTTCTCTAAACGATTCAATGTAGAAATGACATCATTATACTTCTCCTGCCGACTATAAATATCAAGAAGGCTGAACAAAGGGTCCTGTTTCGACGGGAAACGGGCGACCATCTTCTCAAGCAAAGCCGCAGCCTTATCCAATTCATTTTGTTGCTGGTACAGACTGACCAATCCCTGGCTATACCAATAGTTATCAGGTGCAAAAGCAACCGCTTGCTCCAAAGCAGCCTGACCTTGCGGCACCTGGCGGAGGAACATATAATATTGCGATATTTCATAAAGCGCAGAAGAAGCATTGGGGTTGATATCCAGACAATGCTGCAACAAACCAAAAGCCGCATCATACTCATTCTTTTCTTTCATCCGCATGGCTTCCAAAAAGAAGTAGTCATATTTACGTTGCTTTTCAGCAGAAATAAACGGTACCTTCATCAAAAAGGATGCATCTGCCTTCGCTGCTGTTTTCGCTGTACGCACAGACCGGATTCCCCCACACGAAGTGAGCATTAATACCGTCACGAACAGCCATCCTATTTTTATCTTCATTCTATTTTCTCGATTATATATTCATCACACTCCGGTATGTCCGAAACCACCGGCTCCCCGTTCTGTTTCATCCAACACTTCCACTTCCTGCCATACAGGCTGTTCGTGTTTTGCTATCACCATCTGTGCAATACGTTCTCCATCTTCAATCACAAATGCTTCGGATGAGAGGTTAACTAAAATGATACAAACTTCTCCACGATAATCCGCATCGATCGTACCCGGAGAATTGAGTACTGTAATGCCCTTCTTTATCGCCAGTCCGCTACGCGGGCGAACTTGCGCCTCAAACCCTTTTGGAAGAGCGATATATAATCCTGTCGGCACCAGACAACGTTGCAATGGTTCCAGTGTGATAGGTTCAGAAAGATTAGCGCGGATATCCATTCCTGCAGACAATTCAGTGGCATAAGCCGGAAGCGGATGCTTCGATTTATTGATTACTTGAATATTCATAAATGCATGTTTACTATATTAACGGGCGAAAATACACATTTTGAACTGAAAAATAGTTAAGTTTGCAGTTAAATAATGTACCTGTAGCCAATTTGCGAATGGTAAAACGGCTAAATCGTAAACAAAAATAAATAAATCAAGCACTTTCAAATTCAATAATGATCAACGATATTTTTGATTACAAACTCGCAGCCTCTGGCTATATAAACGAATTATATAGCCAAAGACTGCGAGTTTAGTTCAGTCATAATCAGGATACTTACATCTTAGAAAAAAAATTGCGTACAATCAATCTGCCTTAAAATGCTTAATCTGCACATCACGTGAATTTGTTCCTACCATAACATCAAATTCTCCGGGTTCGTAAACATAGTCTAATTCGGGATTATAGAATTTCAAGTCATCTTCCGTAATAACAAACTTAACATCACGGCTTTCCCCGCTCTTCAGGAAGACGCGTTCAAAACCTTTCAGCTCTTTCACCGGACGGGCGATCTCCGCATAAATATCACGAAGATACAGTTGTACCGTTTCGTAACCATCGTAGTTCCCCTTGTTTGTTACAGTGACAGACACAGTCAACTCACCATTTTTAGGCAAGGTTTCCGAGCTAATCTGCAACTCACCATAAACAAAGTCCGTATAACTCAAACCATATCCGAACGGATACAGAGGTTCATTGCTCTCATCCAGATAATTGCTGGCATAGCGGTTGAACATACGACTGTCGGGATCAGGACGACCCGTATTCAAATGATTGTAGAATAACGGCAGCTGTCCCACTGAACGCGGGAAGGTAGTTGTCAGTTTGCCGCTTGGAGTGACCTTGCCAAACAATACATCGGCAACCGCATCCCCTGTTTCACTACCGCCAAACCAGACATTCAATATGGAATGAACATTCGTATCCTCCCAGTTCAAGACCAAAGGACGTCCCGTGAACAGAAGAAGTACGACAGGTTTACCCGTCTTCACTAAAGCCTTCAATAAATCCTGTTGTGCATCGGGTATCTCAAGACTGGTACGTGAAGCCGATTCACCGCTCATTTCTGCACATTCACCCAAAGCGGCAACAATGACGTCTGAACGGGAAGCCACGCGCAAAGCCTCGTCCAACAGTTTCCGGTTATCTCCACGTTCCAGCGGGCGAATGCCCGTAGCAGCTTTTTCTGTTTCCGCATCATAATATATGTTGCTCCCTTTCGCATACAGAATTTCAGCCTTGTCACCCGCTGCCGCACGGATTCCTTCCAACAATGTTCCATGGCGGGACGGCGTACATGTCATGCTCCACATACCGCACATATTATTACGTGCGTCCGCCATCGGACCGATCAGGGCAATTCTGCCTTTTTGCTTAAGTGGAAGCAGGTTGTTATCATTCTTCAACAGAACAAATGTTTCAGCTGCAATCGCACGTGCGACAGAGCGGTGTTCAGGCGTATAAAGTTTCTCTTTGGCACGCAGGGCATCGCAATATTTATACGGATTGGAGAACAGTCCCAGTTTATATTTGGCTTCCAGAACACGGCGACAAGCCGTATTAATCTGTTCTTCCGTTATCTTCCCTTCTTTCAAGGATTCCTCCAATGTATTGAGGAATCCGCATGAAACCATATCCATATCCGTTCCTGCCTGTAAAGCGCGAATGGAGGCTTCCTTCAGAGGGGCGACACCATGGGCGGACATTTCGGCTATCGAATTGTAATCTGTTACCAATAGCCCTCCGAAGCCCCATTCATTCCGGAGCAGGTCGGTCAGTAACCATTTGTTGGCTGTGGCTGGAATACCGTCAACGATGTTAAAAGAACTCATAACGCTGCCTACACCAGCATCAACGGCAGCTTTATAAGGAGCCAGGTATTCGTTATACATACGCAAACGGCTCATATCCACTGTATTGTAATCACGCCCCGACTCGGACGCTCCGTAAAGTGCGAAATGTTTCACACAGGCAAGGATTTCATCGTTTCCCTGCAGGTTGTTTCCCTGATAGCCACGCACATACGCTTTAGCCATCAAAGAACCCAGGTAAGGATCTTCCCCGCTTCCTTCCGCAATACGCCCCCAACGGGCATCCCGGCAAATGTCAACCATCGGGCTGAATGTCCAGTTGATGCCATCCGCACTGGCTTCAACGGCGGAGATACGTGCCATACGTTCGACAGCCAGCGTGTCCCAACTACAGGAAAGTGCCAGTGGAATCGGGAAAATGGTTTCATAGCCGTGAATAACATCTGCCCCTACCAACAAAGGAATCCCCAAACGGGTCGAATCGATAGCTATACGCTGCAAATCAACAATCTTTCTTATTCCTTTCACATTAAAAAAACCACCGATTTCCTGATTACGAACCAATCCTTCCAACTCTTCACTATTTACATTGCCTGTAACCAAATCACCACCAGAAGGAAGATTCAACTGTCCCAACTTTTCGTGCAGTGTCATCTTTCCCATCAAATTTGTAATATATTGATCCATTTCCTTATCACCCTCTTTAAGAGACGATGAACAAGAAGACAGCAGCAATACACATAAAGCACTTAACAACAAATATTTACGCTTCATATTTACAACGTCATTATATATTCATTTTATTATTTAGTCACTCACTTACGAGATAAAATCTTAATATCCGAATCACTCACTCCATAATCAGCAGGCGTATACTTTTTACCTTTATATGGAGTCGGCATAAACCGTCCGGAGCCTAATACATCATAGATGATCGGATTGAAAGAAGCATTCTTTTTTGCTCTGAATAATAATACACAGAACTGACCGGAGACAGCATATCCAAGTTCTACATTCTCAGCTTCCTTCCCCTGCAATTCATAGCCTTGCAAAAAAGGAGTACCACCCTTGAACGTAAAATTGAGTTTAGCAGTCAAATCATCGGTAAAATCCATTTCTAAAGAACTTCGCATCGGAGAAGAAATAACAGCACCCAACACATACCAATTAGTATCACAATTAGCTAAAGTCGTCCATATAATTCCGTCTGAACTTACTCCTCTAAGCTTCTGCATCAAAGTCATTTCATACGGATACAAACGTTGCGGATTCGCAACTACACAATTCAAGAAAGAAAATTTATCTGCAATGTCCCATCCCACTAAAACTTCAGGACAATCTAAAATTCTAAAATCATCATTCAAAATAGTAAAAGTAGAATTGGATAACTTCACCTTCAAATCCGAGTTATTTCCTCCTGCCTGAATAAAGCTGGTTCCAAAATTATTCAAATATGAAAAAGAAATTTGTTGGTCTAACATCAAATCAGGACTATAACCCTCATTCACAACGATTCCTCTATCAATCGTATCATAATAGACTTGGTTGAAAACGAAGAATCCACCACTAGCTATACGTATTCCAACTGTTGAACGATAATTCTTACCATCCTCAAGATGAGTCCCCCCAGTAGTATCCCAAGAGAGAATATGTACATTGTTCAATATATGACCAGCCGATTTCGTCACAATAGCCTCTTTTGTACTATAAATAAAAGTATCAGAAATCTTACAATCACAACAAGACTGATCTATATAAATGCCATATACATTGTCATTCGATGAAATTCCTTGAATGGTCACATTGTCGATTTTAGTATCTGAGCTACCACTTCCCCCTGTTCCAACACCTTCCGGAACATGTATTCGTATATGTGTATTGCGTCCTCGCACTAAACTCATCGTACGTATCTGCACCATCTGTTTTCTGCCATTAATAAGAATCCCATTGTCCGCATTATAACAATCCAAGATTCCTCCTTCAATATAAGAAAACCGCCGAAGTGAAACATCTGTAAAATAGGTTTCAGAGTAGCCTACTTTAATGAGTGCCTCTAAATGGACATCACTTTTAACCGTTGCGTTCTTATCAAAAATAAGGTTTACATTTTTGGTATATTCCAATGGCAGAACGATAGGCTCCGTCAGGTTATAAGTTCCGGCAGGAAAATAAAGCGTTTTCCCATAAGACTGACCGACCAAATTATTAAGTTGAGAACCAATCTGTGTTCCATCATTCTTAATATCATAATCAATGACTGATACAATATCTTCATTATGCACTTCCTTGACTTCAACAACAGCCTCCGGTAATGAATCATCATTGTTACATCCCCAGATTGGCATAAAAGATAATAAGCCTAAAAATAAAAAGTTAAGTTTCTTCATTTTTCTTGTTTTTTAAGTTTAACGTAAAGTTTGAAATGAAGAGGCTGGTAATCCTGCACCGTTAATTAAGTTACATGCAGGATTATCTCCCCATCCATAACGAACAGCCAAAGGATGTTTTACCATTTCCGATGATACAATGATTTCATTTCCACAAATTTCAGCTTCCGCCCAATGATATTTTCCGTCTATCCCTGCTATGGCAAACCCTGTCAAAGTTTCCCCATCAGACGTTTTTAATCCTCCGTCTGCACACTCAAAAGAAAGGATAACTCTGTCTCCTTTCACACGGTAGGTCTGATAAACCGGACCACTACAAACAATCCGCTCACCATAGGTATCGGTACGTGCTAATAAGGCAAGTCTATGCCCTACTTCCTGTTTGTTTTTGGGATGAATATCATTCATATCGCCGATGTCTATGGTAACGGCCATACCTACATTGTCATAATACAAAGCTGTCTGACGCTGCGCTTCTCGTAATTCAGCCCACTGTGAGTCTCCCGGTTCATCTACTCTCTCTAAATAATTAGCCAATTGCACAAGGTAGAAAGGAAAATCATTCCCCCATTCCTCACGCCAGCTCTGAATAAGTAATGGAAGCAATATCCTATATTGTGTAGCACGCCCTACATTATTCTCTCCCTGATACCAAATAACCCCACGAAATTTGTAAGGTGCCAATGGATGAATCATCCCATTATAAAGCACAGTTTGCACATTCGGATTCATCTCAAACACTGGGTCAATATGAGATTGAGCGGCAACTTTACACTTCCATTCACCAGATATAAGAATCCAGTCTCCGACATCTTTGCTTAACTTCATTTCACCTCCGATGCCACACCCTCCTCCAGTATCCACGATACGAACAGTAATTACAGCTTTGCCCGCTTTTACTAAATTACCCGGTATTTCATAAGTACGGGAACGAGTATATCCTTTCGTGCTCCCTATCTCGATTCCGTTAAAATAAGTAATATCCTCGTCATCCACATACCCCATGTGTAAACTCAACGGTTTTCCCTCCCATTGTTCTGGAATATCCACCGTCTTTCGCCCCCAAACAATACCATCAAAATCAGGAAAAGTCTTTTCGATATTTCCGGGGAAAGAATGAGATATCCATCCTTCATCATTATGAGAAAGAGTATTCCAAAAAGGCTTTCCATTTCTCATTCCTTTATCTAACGACAAAATCTTTGCCTGCCTTTGTTCTTCCTCCGCCTGTAAATCACAATCCTTGTTTCCCAACCTTCGGATAAGCTTCAATTGCTCAACAAAATCGGGAACTTCGCCCAATGCTTGAGCACTTATCCACGACTCTATATTAGTACCGCCCCAATGGGCACAGATAAGTCCTACCGGTACCTGCTGCGTGCGTGCTATTTCCCTACCGAAAAAATAGGCTGTTGCTGAAAACTCCCGGATAGTAACCGATGAACACACTTGCCATCCTCCTCCGACAGCAGTAAACTCCTGCGACGGACTTAGACTAATAGTATTACTCACAGTCATCAAGCGTATATCCGGGTAATTGGCCTGTGCCACCTCTTGTTGATAGTTTTTCACTTTGCCCCATCCTTCTACTGGCATTTGCATATTCGACTGACCGGAACAAAGCCATACTTCACCAATCATTACATTCTCCAATCTTACTTTTTCTCCATCCGTTATTTCTAAATGATAAGGTCCCCCGGCTTTTGGGGTTTTGATGTTTACTTTCCAATTACCCGTCCTGTCAGCTATATTCTCATATTTCTCCCCACTCCATGAAGGAATCACTATAACTCGCATTTCTGGAGATGCTTTTCCCCAAACAGGTACTTCAGCCTCTTGCTGAAGTACCATATTATCGGAAAATAAAGGAGATAACTTAACTTTGGCACAAGCGGTCAGTGACGCAAATAATCCCAACATTAATATAATCCATTTATACATATCACTCCGACTTACAAATTATTACCATTCGATTGCTTGATCTTCATCCGGAATCTGAATATTAATTTTACGTTCCATATTCACAGTCCCTTCAACTACATATCTTATAGGAGTACCAGGAACAGATGTGACATCATCAAATTCATATTTAAATCCTTCTATAGTAATCGTTTTATGTTTTAGATATGGCAACGAAACGTCCATTTTTTCCGCCAATTTCCAAGTTGGATTTTTTATCGGATTGAAACGAATGTCCGGATCAGGTGCAGAAAGCGTAACCGTCCCGTCATCGTTAAACCTGAAGATTATCTTATACTTTCCACGTTCCAGTTCTTCTTCATTCATCAAGCCTGCATAGAAGAAAACAGAATGTTCGTCCACTACAGATGCCGTACGCGTATTAGTAGTCATTTTATTCCCTGAATCAGTAAAACCGACTTCCATTGTGGTTGTTGAATAAATACCGGAATATTCATTAAAAGGAACAACACGCAACAATGCTTTCTTGTAGTTCTTTCTAGGATGAGGAGTATAACTGCCGGTAGGACTTTCTCTAATCGTAAACGGCAATACCCACTTATCTACCAAGTCTATCCCACCTAATTTAAAATTGACATTCAACAATCCCATACAATCATCTGCCGGAATTACCACATTCATGTTCTCCACCTCATAATAATCGGAGGTAAGCTCCTTATAATATAGATCTGTCCGATTGTGAAAATACTCCCAATTGATACTTTTCAACGTGTCCGAGTCTATCGCTATCTGCACTTCTGTATCGTGTCCGGGCAATGTAGAGCCACTCATAATAACCGGCAGTTGATAAGTCACCGCACCATTCAGCTTGTATTTCACATAAATATCAGTTACACCTCTCGTATAATCCATCGGTGCCTTAAACGAAACATAATGCTCATATTGTTCATCGGTCCATTCTTCATTACAAGCCGTGCAAAACAAAGCCATCAACACGGCAAATAACAGATAATATATTTTTTCTTTCATATTCATTGTCATATAAAGATTAATCATAATAAGTCCATCCCGGGTTTTGCGTCAGACGCTTGTTACGTTGCAACTGTTCATGACTAAATGGCCAGAAATAGCTTTTCTCCACAAAGCGAACAGGCAATGACATAATAGCCACAGGTGTATGGAATAGATCTTTATGACCGTCATCCATCAGCATATTACATCCGTAAATCAACGTTTCTTCCTCTAAAGGAGCGTCTATCTTCCAGCGTCTCAAATCATAATAACGATGATTCTCGCCCATCAACTCAATCTGACGTTCGCGTTTCAGCTTCTTTCGGAAAACATCCTGATTCTGATATTCTGTAGGTGAATAATCAGGAACACCGGCCCGAATACGAACAGGCTGAATACCTTTCTTCATCTCTTCCACATCACGTCTAACTGTATAGGTAATACTTCCATCCCAAGAAGGGATGTCGTAGCTTGCTCCCTCTCCCAATTCATTCAACGCTTCGGCATAAATCAATAAAATTTCTGCATAACGAATAGCCGGTTCTGCTTTTTGTCTGTACAAAAGCTCATTCTGATATTTGGCATCATAAGGATTCACATATTTCTTGATGCCGATACCTGTAAATATACGATTACCACCATTATATCCTTCTGAAGTCCCTCGATAGTACCAGACTTGCTGATTAGGCTGGGGAGCTCCTTGCTTGCCACCGAATGAAGTCATATTCCATACACTGCCATTAAAACCAACTGACGCATAGAAACGAGGCTCACGGTTAGCATATTGCAAAGACACACCTGCACGCAGCGGTTTGAAACGACCGGCATCCACATCATCAGAAGTCACGTAACCGGTTAGCCGGCTGCTTCCATCTCCTCTTCCAATCTCTTTATCCTTACCCGGACAATCCGTACCATCATTCATATAATACGCGTCACACTGCTTTTGAGTCATTCCGTGAACACCCCAACCTCCGGCCAGTGTAGGCAATTGGTGAAGCACCATATTTGCAATAGCATCCGGTGAAGTGATTCCTGCTGATGTATTATTAACAGCTATATTATCCACACGCGAAAAGATCAACTCCGGATTTTCAGAAGCAGAGAGTTCGCCATTGAAGACGGAACGATATGACTCAAACGGATCAATGTCCGCATATCCGTATGGCCAGTTGTTTTCCGAGAAATTTCTATCCTTAAACGGTTCTATTGTTTCCGGATAATCTTCGGTTCCACTTGTAATGCGGCTCTTTACATACAATTGGTAGCGATGACCATCATTATTTCCCGGTAATTCCATTACGTCTCGGGCGGCAGCGGCAGCTTTAGCCCATTTCGATTCATCGTATTCAGCAGCAAGAAGTCTGTTACCTTTGTCATCTACCATTTGCTGCGCATAAGAGCCAGTATTGCCATTCATTAGCGGACTGGCGGCATACAAGAGGACTTTAGCACGAGCAGCCAAAGCAGCACCCCGGGTGGGACGTGCGATGTTGTTGGCTCCACGTTCCAACGGAAGATCTTGTGCCGCTTTCACCAATTCGGAAGTGATGTATTCCACACACTCATCGTAGGTGTTGCGCGGACGAGCCAAGCCATCATAGTCCTGCATATAGTCTTCACCTTCATCAGGAATCAAAGGGATTGGACCGTATTTGCGTAACAGCAACCAATAGTAATAGGCGCGGACAAAACGCGCCTGTGCCGCATAATCAGCCCGTTCTTCGTCTGTGAGTTGTTGGTTCATGTGGATATTATTCAAGAAAACACAGGCCTTGTTGATTCCTAAATAACTCGCTTTATAAGAATCCTGATACCAATTTTCATTGTATTCCACATTTCTGAAAAAAGAATAATAACTACCATTGGTAGATTTACCATTTCCCGCATCATTCCAATCCGCCCAATAAATGTCATCGGCAAAATTCGTAGGCACGCTCTCTTTTCCACCCACATCTTGATTTTGGCCTCGCAAATAAGAATAAGTATTGGAAAGCCACGCATCCGTATAATCCTTATCAGTAAATACTTTTTCAATTGTCAAGCGGTCTTTGAAATTGGAATCTACCTCCAAATAATCACTACATGCCGTCAAACAGCCAGCAGCAAAAAACGTGATAACCATATTATATAACCATTTCATATCTTTCATTTTGTTATAAGTTAACATTTAATCCCACAGTGACAGACTTGGCCAACGGATAGGTTGCACCATTACTGCTGTTCATTTCCGGATCCCACATCTTGAACTTCGACCACGTAATCAGATTGGTGCCAATCATGTAGATACGAATGTTGTTGAAGTGGATTCTATTTACGATCTTTTTGGGCAGTGTGTAGCCCACTTCCAGCGTTTTCAAACGCAGATAAGCCCCATTGCGCAACCAGTAAGATGAGTTGCGGTTGTTGTTGCCGTTGTAGCCATAGCTCAAGCGAGGATATTTGGCATGCGGATTTTCCGTAGCTATTGTACCCGATTCTTCTTTTGAAATCCAACGTCCGCCTATTACTTCCTGATAGAAATTACCCCGGTTGCCACTAGCAAAAGGACGCACCCCCTCTCCATCAATAAAGAAAGAAGACTTCCCGGCTCCTTGGAAATGGACATTCACATCCAAACCTTTCCACTGTGCGGAGACACCTATACCATATACCAAGTTGGGTACGGTAGTAGCCCCCACAGCCACTTGATCTTGATCGTCGATGATACCATCGCCATTGACATCCTTATACTTGATGTCGCCCGGCATATAATTGCCAAAAGTCTGTTTGGGGCTATTACGGATGTCATCGTAATCCTTGAACAAGCCCAATGCAACAAATCCCTTAGCCTGGTTGACACGGTAGCCACGCTCCATCCTATAAGGATAAATGTTCTCTTGTTCATCTTTTTCCTTCACTTCGTTCTTTGAGAGCGTGGCATTAGCACGTGCAGTCAAAAGCACTTTGCCAATTTGTTGCTTGTAGGTCATGTTACCGTCGACACCTTTAGAGGATACTGCGCCCACATTAGCTCTCGGATTGGTCATCCCGCCCTCAATACCGGCGGTAGCAGGCAAGAATTTACGATACATAAAGATGCCTTTACGCTTTTCCTGGAAATAATCCACAGTCAGCATGAATTTGTCATCAAAGATGCTCATGTCCAAACCTACATCATGTTTGGTGGCGATCTCCCAAGTCACACCCGGGTTAGCATACGATGTATAGCGCAAACCTTGAAAAATAGTAGTACCAGGACTTCCATAACCATAATCCGCCCAGTTATATCCTCCAAACGCAGAATAATATCCGTTATGATCTCCCCAAAAATTAGCAGGGGCACCGCCATAACCTATTGTGTAGAGATAAGGGAAACGTATCTGTACACCATTGGGCTCATACATTTTATCGTTGCCTACTTTACCCCACGAATAGCGCACTTTAAACATATTCATCCACTTCAGGTTCTTCTTGACAAAAGGTTCTTCGGCGATGTTCCAGGCAGTCGAATAGGCGGGAAAGAAACCAAACTGATGACCAGAAGCAAAGTTTTCTGAACCAGTATAGCCAAAGTTAAAGTTCAAGAAATAACGATAGTTCCAGTTGTAGGCAATACGACCGGCCAACCCTTGATGACGGAAAGGAAGCGAATTGACGATTTCTTTACCGATTTCCTGTGTTCTCACTTTGGAGTCTTGCGAGTATTTCAATGTTCCGTTCAGCATATGTCCTTTGAAATTGCGGGCATACTGAAGTTCCGCTTCAAAATATTCTTTGCGCTCTCCACTATTGCCTGAAGTCTGATCCATCACCTGCTCTTTCTTTTGGCGGGTGAAGTTGATGGAACCGTCATCCTTTCTATAACGGTCAGCACTCCATAACTCAGGACATTTGAAACGGCGGATATAATTGTAGTTATCTGTATCAAAGCCGAAACGTCCCACAAAATTCAGTCCTTTGGTGATGAAGTCCAATTTTTGATTCAAAGTGACGTTGGTCTGAATATTGTTCCACCACTGTTCGTTGTATCCACATTGAGTAGATGCCACCCAAGGATTAAGGTTACCACCCGCATCAGTTGGCACGTAACCGTTGGAATACATTTTGGGCATACTAGTGGGAGTCTGAAACAACAGACTGGTCCAAATTTGATCCGAAGTCAAGCCCGATTCGTTCATCTTTTTCAACGCACCACCGATACCCACCTGCAAAAGGGTAGTCTTGGTAATATTGATATCCGCATTCATACGATAGTTCCAACGTTTGGCGTTACTGTTGGTGTTATAGTCTTTCAAAGACTTGTCCACCTTATACATACCGCCTTCATCGAGATAACTGGCAGAAACGAAATAGCGTGCATTCTGTCCACCACCACTCAAATTCAACGAGGCACGATAACTCATAGCGCCTTTCTTCAGCAATTCGTCCATCCAGTCTACATTGGGTAGCAAGTCGGGGTCGAGACCCTGTTTCAAGATTTGCAGCTCGTTGCCGGTGTAGATAGGTTCGAGATTGCGCGTACGGCGTGCCTCGTTCGCCATATAGGCGTAGGTAATGCCATCCACAAAGTCAGGCGTAAAAGTACGGGTGTTGTACATGGTCTCTACCTTGGCATCAATGGTAATCTTGTCTACCTTACCACGGCGAGTGGTAATCAATACCACACCGTTAGCACCGCGCGAACCGTAAATGGCAGTTTCGGAAGCATCTTTCAACACGGTGAACGATTCAATATCTTCATAGTTCAGTTCATTCATGTCACGTTCAAATCCGTCCACCAGAACTAATGCACCTGCCCCAGCCCCAAAGGTAGAGATACCGCGAATCCAAAATTCAGAAACATTCTTTCCCGGCTGGCCAGTAGTCTGACGGGCTATCACACCCGCCACGTTTCCTGCCAGTGAGTTGGAAATGCTACCCGAAGGTGACGCCTTCAACCGGTCTACATTGACGGTAGTAACTGCACCCGTCACTGTCAACTTCTTCTGCGCACCGGTAGCAGTGATGACTACCTCATCCAAGGCTGTCTCCTTATTCTCTTTCATCACCACATTGACAGTATGTTCCTCTTTCACTAAAATCTCTTGAGTCTCATAACCGATGTAGGAGAACACCAAGCGGTTGTAGGGTTGCATCTTAATGGTATATTTTCCATCAATATTAGTGATAGCACCTAATCCCGGCACATTCTTCACCGTCACATTAGCACCAATCAACGGTTCATTATTGACATCGGTCACTACCCCGGACACCACAATTTGTTTTTGGTTATTCTGCTGGGCAGTTATTCCTAACATAAAACAATATAGAAAAGCTATGATAGCCCATAGTTTTTGTTTCATAATTTACAGGATATTTTATTATTCAACAATAATCTGACGAATACGGTGATTAAACTGATCACCTATATAAAAGATTTTATTTTCTTCATCGAATGCAATACTGTGCGGACCATTGAACCGAACTTCCTTAAGCAAATCACCGTCCACATAGCCCCAATGGTTACCATCCATGCCCGTGCTTCCACGACCGGCATAGCGGATAACTTCAGCTGTAGGAGTGACCCGCCATATCAAATCACCCGGATGTGTGTCATATAACTCTCCGTCAGCTACATAAAAGTCATATATGTCCTCCTTATGTTGATTCGCATATTTCTCATTTTTCACAAAAGCTCCTTGCCACAAAACTCCCATATTAGCATTGGTTCCTACCCCTTCTCTATGCCCCCAATGCCAGTTTCCCGCAAAAACAGAGGGATCTTCCAACTGATTGGTTTCTTTATCAAACTTAGATTTTAAAATAGTACCTTCACGCGGCCGAACGATATAGGCAAAGTCGCCCGACGGATGAAAATAAGGATATATCCATATCCAAGATCCTCCTACCGTAAACATTTGTTTCACCTCTCCCGTTGATATACTATACTGATAAACGCTACCATTAGATTCTTGAGTAAAGTATATATCACCAGTTTTTGGATGGGTAATTGCCGCAATAATAAATTTACGACCAGAAAGAAGTACATGTGGCTTCTTAAATTCGTCTTTTCTCAAAAGCATAACAATAGCCGGAGCTGCTTCCGAATCTGCCCAGTTATTCACAAATAGAGTATCACCGGTCAGACTCCAACTCAAAGTACGCGGACTCGTTATATTCATCTGCCCTACCGTTATAACAGTAGACATTTTTTCCGCTTCCACATCTATCAAACGGATACTATTATTCTCTTCAATCATATAAATATGGTTCGGATTTTGAGGATCAATACTTAGCCAAGCCGGGCACTTCAAGCCACATTCGTCGAACGAACCGTCTTTTACTTCATAACGTCCAGTCTCGTCTACATAGCCACACAATGTAGTAACCTGTGTATTCGAGATATAAGTAAATCGATCGTTAGCCATAGCGGTCTGATCACCAATAGAAATCTCGATAGTTCCCTTATTCGAATTACGAGGAATCATACAATATAGACATTCATTGTTACAACCCACCACTTTTGTATCCACACCTCCTAATTTCAAGTGAATCAAAGAGGGGTCATTTCCGAAATTTTTTCCATAGATAAGGAGTTGCGTGCGCGAAGTAACTTCTTGAGGTTCAAAACCCACAATTTCAATAGGCAAATCGTTATTAAAAGCTTGCTCTTTCTTCTTTTCATCGTCTTTACAGCCAATGAAGCACCCAAGCAAAGTAAATAAACAAAATGCCTTAACAACATTCATTCTTTTTCCTTTCCTGTTCATCATAATAATAAATTTAGTTAATAAAAAATTAATAGCCAATAGATCCAAAGGTTTTATTAAATGCAAATTTAGAAATGAGAGTATTAATTATAGGCTAATTTCTAACTAACAAACAATAAAAACCAATCAAACAGCTCCAGAATTAAATAATTTGTGCTTTCTTTGCAAGTATCTTAGTAAAGAAAGCACTATGAAATTTCAAAATTGCTTATTTTTAATATTGCTTATCGTTTGTCTATCATGCCAAAGCAAAAAGACTGATAAACAAACAGGCATTGACTCTACACTTTTCTACACAAATCCTGTCATAGGTGGAGGATCCGAGCCATGGGCCATCTTTCATGAAGGAAAATATTACTATACTCAAAGTTTAGCAGACTGTATCATATTATGGGAAACTGACGATATTACACAACTGGCAAAAGCAGCAAAAAAAAACGTATATTCGCCCCAAAATGCCTCGGGTATATCTCATCTTTGGGGACCAGAGATACACTATATGGACAATAAATGGTATATCTATTGCGCTGCTGATGATGGTAATATAGACAATCGTCAGATATATGTGCTAGAAAATGAATCTCCCGATCCCATGAAAGGAGAGTTTGTCATGAAAGGAAGAATATCGACCGATAAAAATAATAACTTGGCTATTCATGCTAATCCTTTCGAGCATAATGGCAAACGTTATCTAATCTGGTGCGGATGGGAAACCAGAAGAATTTATCAAGAAACCCAATGTATCTATATCGCTGAAATGAAAAATCCATGGACACTAGCCTCAGACCGTATATTAATATCCAAACCTGAATACGAATGGGAATGTCAATGGATCAGTATAGATGGCAATAAAACCGGTTATCCTATTCATGTGAATGAAGCTCCACAATTTTTCCGTTCCAAAAACAAAGACAAATTATTAATATATTACTCTGCAAGCGGTAACTGGACACCTTATTATTGTGTAGGGTTATTAACAGCTGATGCTAACAGCGATCTTCTCAACCCGAATTCATGGAAGAAATCTCTGGAACCTGTATTCAAACAAGCACCAGAGAATCATGTGTATGGCCCCGGTAGCCTGTGTTTCATACCTTCACCCGACAAGAAAGAATGGTATATACTTTACCACGCTCGAAACGCCCTTCGTGACATGTTCGTTTTGGACGGTCGGACAACACGCATACAAAAGATAGAATGGGATGAAAATGGAATTCCCATTTTAGGAATCCCCCAAAAGGAAAGCACCTTGCTTCAAAAGCCGTCTGGCACCCCCACGAGTGATAGGAACTAGCTGTTATCCTTTATAATCTTTCGGTAATACCCCAAACTTTTCTTTAAAACACTTTGCAAAATACGAAGAAGTAGTAAACCCTAACTGTTCGGCAACTTCAGCTATTCGTATACCACTCATGATTAGTTCAGTCGACTTATTCAACCGAAAGTTCTTTATATAATCATGAGGCGGCATACCAGACAGAGCTTTTATCTTCCGGGAAAAATTAGAACGACTCATATTCATCTGCTCTGCTAACAAATCTATCGAACAACTCTCATCAGAAAGCAGTTCCGACAAAATCGTATTTACCCTCTCTATAAATTCTACATCTTTTTGTGAAAGAGCAAAATCCGCCAATGAAGAAGTCGGACTTCCAGAAAGATTAATCATCAACTTATGGAAGGCCAGTCGCAGTTTTAATAAGTTTTCAATTTGTTTATGGAGCTGCTTAATAGAGAATGGTTTCTCAATATATGCATCAGCACCATTTTCAAAACCTTCCGCTTTTGAGTCTAACGTTGTCTTCGCTGTCAACAAGATAACGGGAATATGAGAGTAAACTAGATCTGATTTTATATAGTTGCATAGTTCAAGACCATTCATTTCGGGCATCATAATATCACTTACAATGACATCAATACTCTCACGTGAAAGTATTTCCAGTGCTTCTTTTCCATTGCAGGCAGAAAAAACTTTAAACCAATCACTTAGAGATTCTCTGGTCAAATTTAATAACTCGACATTATCTTCCACCAACAAAACAATGAATCTCTTATTTCCAAACTCCGAATCCGGCATTTTTTTTCCTTCCACATCTATCATCTGCATTTCAGCAAATTCATTCGGAATACTTTCCGTTACTACTGTTTCCAACGGCAAAGACAATATAAATGAGGAACCACCTTCCATCCTATTTTCTAATGATAAAGTTCCATGATGAGCTTCTGCCAAAGATCTGGCAAATGCCAAACCAATCCCTGTACCTGTAGACGTTGCCACCGGATCATCCGGCAATTGATAGAAAGCCTGAAATATCTTATTTTGCTGACCTTCAGGGACTCCGGGGCCATCATCACTCACTATTATATTTACCCTATCGCCCAATAATATTAGCCGCATCTCGACTTGAGATTTTGCATATTTAATAGCATTTCCTACCAAGTTTACCAAAATTTTACTAACTTTCTCCGAATCAATCATCATACTAATTTCTTCAGGAGGTAAACTAAGACAGATTGTTAACTCTTGCAAATCTGCAGAACCATTGAACTGATTGAATATATCACTCACCAACGCATTAATACTACACTCCTTCATGCTAAGTTGCAATGCTCCACTCTCCATCTTCTGAAAATCAAGTAACTGATTCGTTATTCCCAACAGATAATTTACATTCTTATCCATCACCGAAAGGTATTTTTCTTTTCTTTCTTCTTTTTCCTCTTCCCTCAACTTTTCCAGAGGGATCCGAATCAGACTAAGAGGAGTACGTATTTCATGTACCAGACTGATAAAAAAATTGATTTTCGATTTATACATCTCTTTTTCCTTGGCAACCTGATAATCCTCCATACGACGTTTATATTTACGCTTGACATAGAGATTCCAACGCCAACCAATATAGCAAGCTGTACACAGAAATAATAGTATATACATAAAATAAGCGACACTAGTCCGCCACCAGGGCGGAGTTATCACAATCCATAAGGAAGCCGCTTTCTCATTCCAGTGATGGTCATTGTTAGAGCCACAAACTAAAAACTCATATTCCCCAGCTGGAAGATTGGTGTATGAGGCCGTATTATTAGATGAATGTATCCACTCCTTATCAATACCTTTCAACATATAAGTATAACGATTTCTGTGTGGATCTTCATAACTAAGTGCTACAAAACGTACTGTAAAACTATTATTTGCATAGGGTAATTGGATCTTATCCGCTTTATAGAAGGGCTTATCTAAACGAAGCAGCCGTTTCACTTCTTGTTCATTTGTCAAATAAGGGAAACTAATATCAGTAACATAAACAGGGGGAAGATAGGTATTATCCGTAAACCGCCCCGGTTCAAATACATTGAAACCATTGATTCCTCCAAAATAGAGCTTCCCTGTGGACGATCTCAATGAAGACTGTGCAGTAAACTGATTACCTTGCAAACCATCATTTACGGTAAATAAATGAAAGTTCTTTTGAGACACGGGATTAATGCGGCATAATCCGGCATTACAGGAAATCCAAAAATCACCGGTCCGATCCTGTTCTATAGAGAAAATTACCTTATTAGGCAACAATGTATTTTCCGGGTCGAAGTCAATGAAAGTCTCCGTATCTTTGGAGAATGAGCATAATCCTCCTCCATTGGTTCCAAACCACATTGTTCCTTTCATATCTTCAAACAATGTAATCACAGAATTACTGGTAATAGTTGTTGTATCTTCACGTATATGTTCAAAATGTTCCCAACGATCGTTCACTGTATTATAACGAAAGACACCACTATTTGAGGTCGCAACCCAAAGACTATTGTACATATCCTCATAAATATCAGTTACAGAAGCCATAGAGCCGACATGAATGATTGTCACAAAATTATCCAATTGCGAATTGTAACGACATAACCCCCAACTTGTTCCAACAAAAACATCTCCTTTTCGGTCTTTAAAGAGACTCAAGACATCATTACTACAAATTGTATAGGGAATATCGCGAGAATGGACATAACTCTTTACTGCTCCAGTTTTCAGGTTTAGCACATGCAACCCTTCCGCATAGGTTCCTATCCAAAGGCGGTCGCCATCTAGCAGCAAGCTACGAATGTCATATCTCGCATCCACATTCTTTAAAGTATACTCCGAAAGTGAATGAATTTGTGTATTGAAAAAACATAACCCGCTCCGGGTTCCCACCCAGATATTTCCATTCTGGTCTTCACAAAGAGGGCCGATCTCCCTGCCAAGCTCTAATGTACCTGATAATGAGATAAGGGAATAGTAATCAAAACGCTTCAATTGCTTAGTCATGTAACTCACTCCGCCGGAGTTAGTCATCACCCAAAGTGTACCTTCGGCATCCCACATCATTGCATTAACAGTTGGATCGCCCAATGCTCGCAAGCCAAAGGGAGAATCGCCTCTACGAAATGTTTTAAGGTCGCGATTGAACAGATACAGTCCATTATCCGTACCAACTAACAATTCTTTTTCGTTATAATCCATCAAACAGAGAATAGCACCGAAATTCTGTGCAGACGCATCATAAATTTTCAAATCCGGGCTTCCTTCCTGATAACAACCTAATAAATTAGTACCTACGCCAAACCATATTTCATTCTTAATACTATAGAGACAATTGATTCTCTGACTGCCTATGTTTGAATCTGACAGAACCGGATAATTTTGCAGAAAGGTTCCCTTCTCATCAAAACAAAATAGTCCTTCCTGCATTGAAGAAACATAAATACGGGAATCTGCACTCTGACAGATATCCCAAACAAAAGAAGTATGAATACTATTCTGTGTCAGCACACCTGTCACTGGTTCATAAATAAACACACCTTGCCCCAACGTAGCAATCCAAATCAAACCACTTTGAGTTTTTATGATTTTCTTCACCTCACTACTGACAAATACGCCATACCGTGTTGTTTCATTAAAATAAGAAAAGCGGTCAGTAGAACGGTCATAGATATAAAGTCCCGAATTTGTTCCTACCCAGATATTTTCCCCTTCTTCCAAAAGGGAACTGACGAAATTATTACCCAAAGAATATTTATTATTCAAAGCATTCCGATACACCCTGTTGCCACAACCATCATAACAATTCAGTCCATCACTTGTGCCAATCCACAAAAAGCCATAGCTATCTTGAATCGAACACCAAGTCGTATTGTGCGAAAGTCCGTCTTCCACCTGATACCTTTTAAAAGAGAAATCAGTAGAAGCGAATATGGCTTCAAAATTGAAAACGATTATACAGATAAAGGCTGTAACCTGTTTTTTCATATAAATAAGAAGTAAAAAGGTTAATACAGATCAAGTCTACCGCCGATTCAGTCAAACCCCCGAACCTATTTTATCTTTAACGACAAATATCTCGGACAGCAGATTTAACAAGCGAAAATACACATTTTGAACTGAAAAATAGTTAAGTTTGCAGTTAAATAATAAATAATGTGCTAATAAGGCAAGGTGCTAATGTACCAACTGTCAATTGACACATTCATCAATCATCAAATCGCAAATCGTTAAATCGTAAATAAAAATGATGAATTGGAACCAATTAATATCAGCGAAACGTTTCGGAATGGAAGAATTCCATGAGGAACGACAGGAAAACCGATCCGAATTCCAACGGGACTATGACCGTCTTATTTTTTCGGCTCCTTTCCGCAGATTACAGAACAAAACGCAAGTATTCCCTCTACCGGGCAGCGTTTTTGTACACAACCGACTTACGCACAGTCTCGAAGTCGCCAGCGTTGGCCGTTCACTCGGGGACGATGTTGCCAAAGCACTTCTGGAACGTCATCCGGAACTTCAGGATTCTTTCCTGCCGGAGATCGGTTCTATCGTTTCGGCTGCTTGCCTGGCACACGATTTGGGTAATCCGCCTTTCGGTCATTCAGGCGAAAAGGCCATTTCCACTTTTTTCTCTGAAGGGAAAGGAGTTCGCTTGAAAGAGAAACAGCCCAACGGAGAGCAACTTTCTCCGATGGAATGGGAAGATTTGACACATTTTGAAGGAAATGCAAATGCCTTCCGGATACTTACACACCAGTTCGAGGGACGTCGTAAAGGTGGATTCGTTCTAACATACACCACTTTGGCTTCTATCGTAAAATACCCCTTTTCATCGAGCCTTGCAGGAACAAAATCCAAGTTTGGCTTTTTCGTCAGCGAAGAAGAAAGCTTCCGCAAAATTGCAACAGAATTAGGACTGATATTGCTCAACGAACATCCTTTGAAGTATGCACGCCACCCGTTAGTGTATTTGGTTGAAGCGGCAGACGACATTTGCTATCAGATGATGGATATTGAGGATGCATATAAACTGAAGATTCTCACCACAGAAGAGACTAAGGAGCTATTAATGGCCTATTTCAGCGAAGAGCGTCAGGAACATCTCCGGAAAACATTCCTGATCGTCAACGATGTCAACGAACAAATCGCTTACCTGCGTTCTTCCGTCATCGGTTTATTGATCCGGGAGTGTACCCGTGTCTTTTTAGATCATGAACAAGAAATCCTGTCCGGCACGTTCGAAGGATCACTAATCAAGCGCATAGCCGAGCGTCCGGCAGCAGCCTATAAACACAGCGTCGAAGTATCTATCAATAAAATCTACCGTTCACGGGACGTACTGGATGTTGAACTGGCGGGATTCCGCATCATCAGCACCCTGCTCGAATTGATGATAGACGCCGTAACCTCACCCGAAAAGACTTATTCCCAACTCCTGATCGACCGGGTTTCCAGTCAATACAATATAAAAGCGCCCGTACTCTATGAAAGAATACAGGCGGTACTTGACTATATATCGGGAATGACCGACGTCTTTGCTCTTGATCTTTATCGTAAAATTAACGGGAACAGTCTGCCTGCGGTGTAACCACTTTAGGGGTAAACACTTCTTCCCCTTCACAAGAAGACAACCTCAACGCATCCGGATGGCTTTCAATAAACGTCTGGATGTGTCGAATCCGTTTATCTTCGAGAATTTCGTCTACAGCAATCAGAATACCGGTTTCTTCCACATCACCGAATTCATAATTGATAGCTGTTCCAAACATACGCATCGTAGGGCTTAGGCTCATATATGCATTTACCAACGGAGGTATATTATATCCCAGTTTACGGATTTCACAATTCAATATTTTATAGTCTTCCTTGAAGGAATGCTTGCAGAAGAGAGATTTCAGCTCTGCCTCGGAAGTTTCAAGTTTCAGAGGCTCGATCGGAGTGACAAGTTTCTCTTTGTCATAAAAATGCTTCTTGAGGAAATGAAGAATCATATCACGGCCACGACGATGATAGCTCGGATACATGGTCACTTTACCAAAGAAATATTTCACATTCGGCATAACCACAGTCAACGCTCCTAATCCATCCCACAAGTTATCCAAGGCAAACAAACCTTTGCTTCCGGCACGGGTAGACTGATATTCAAGCGTAACGAACGAACGCCCCAATTCAATTGTCTGCGGCAAGTATTCTTTAATAAAAGCATCAGAGAAATGAAACATATGGGAAGTAGCCAGAATCGGAGCACCTTTTTCATCAAAGCGCACGTCCGTACCTAGCAGATACCGGTAACCACCCAGAATTTCTTCCGCTTCCGGATTCCATACGATCAACTGCTTGTAGGGGTTTTCCATCGTGTCGTATTCATCGATATCCATTGACAGACCTGTACCTCCACCAGCAGCACGGAAAGCTATCTCACGCAAACGACCAATCTCTCTCATCACATTGGGAGCATTCTGATGAGTAATAATATAAATCTGATTATTACTCTTATTCGTCATTCGTAAGCGTCTGTCTTCCGTCAATTCTGCTTTTAGCAGTTCTTTGCTTACCGGTTTAATAATCTCTTCCATATTCCTTGTTATAGTTGTTCTATCAGTTACAGTTTATAAACAATATCCTTTACGTATTCAGCCCACTGCGCAGGAGTTTTCGATTTATCAAAAGTCTGCCAGGGTATGGGTTTGCCAAAAGTGACAGTAAAAGTTTTGTGGCGATTCTTAAACATTTCATCCGCAAGATACAACATAGCAATGTTAAACTTGATACCCAGTGCCTTGCAAACATTTGCCAGATTGTAAAAGAAATCAGAATTCCTGCCCCCAAAATGCACGGGTATTACATCACGTTTTGCTTGTATGCTCTTTACTACAAATGTCTTTTTCCATTCCAGATCGCGAATCACTCCATTCCGACGGCGCGAACACAGTCCGGCAGGAAACATAATCAACTGGTCGTCGGACTGGAATCCGGCTTCCACCATCTTCGGGAAGTCCTTTGCCTGCTTGCCGGTTTTATTAATAGGTATGCAAAGGGGAGCCAACCCGCGTAAATTCATCAATAGATCATTCACCAGATATTTCACCTTTCCCTCATAGTGCTTTCCTAACACATAACCAAGCGCAACACCGTCCTGTCCGCCCAACGGATGATTGGAAACAAAAGTGTACAGACCATCCTTTGGCAAATTCTCAATGCCTTTCACGTCCACTTTCGCATCCAGAAAATCCATACACGCCTCCAGAAAGTCCACTCCCAGTTTATCCTTCGACTCATTCAGGAATACATTAATTTCATCCTGATGAACAATTTTCTTCAGATAAGAAATCACGAACTTAGGGATGTACTTGTAATGCTTCGGAGCCTTCGTCCGAAGTATCTTATCGACATCGATCAAAAATAAAGAGTCATCAGTCATTCTTTTCAAATAAAAATGATGGCACAAAATTAACGGTTCTTTTTTATTAATCGCAATAATTTGGTAGAAAATGCAGGATTTAAGTTCAGAACATAAAAAAACACCACCCAAAAACTATCAAAAATGACCTAAAAACTATCCGCGGATAGTTTTCGGGTAAAAAAACGTCAGTTTTTCCCCTACCGGGTTTCAAAAATTCATGTAAACTTGCAACATCGAAAATAACAAACGAATATTCACCTTTAAAAAGCAACACATTATGAAAAGTTTAAGCTTCAGAAAAGACTTAGTAGGAGTACAAGATGAATTACTACGCTTCGCTTATAAACTGACAACTGACCGTGAAGAAGCAAACGATTTGTTGCAGGAGACATCATTAAAAGCATTAGATAATGAAGATAAATATACCCCTGATACAAATTTCAAAGGATGGATGTATACCATCATGCGCAATATATTCATAAACAACTACCGCAAGGTAGTCCGCGACCAGACATTCATCGACCAGACTGATAATCTTTATCATCTGAATTTGCCACAGGATGGAAGTTCTGAAAATACAGAAAGAGCATACGACCTGAAAGAGATGCACCGTGTAGTTAACAAACTCCCCAAAGAATACAGAGTTCCGTTTGCGATGCACGTTTCAGGATTCAAATACCGTGAAATTGCGGAAAAACTGAACCTCCCGTTGGGTACAGTGAAAAGCCGTATTTTCTTCACGCGCCAGAAATTACAGGAAGAGTTGAAAGACTTCCGCTAAACCTTAACTATATAAAACTTAGTGATTTTGAATCACATATTTCTTTAATGCAGATTTTTAGTTTTGATAATGATTAAAAGGCAGAAATACTCCGGTATATTCTGCCTTTTCTTTTATTGCGAAGATTAGTTGTCCGACACCCGGGTGTCAGATAAACCTCTATTGCATGAAAAAGAATCTCCCCCACCACATTATTTAAATTTTACCTATACAGACATTTTTTTCGTTCTGCGCCCACGGGCTCCCCACCAGTAAAGCATTCTCGGAGGCACATCATTTTCAAGCAAATAGACATTTAACATTCTGTTGAAAACTTCTCTGAAAGTTTTTTATGGAAAGTTGTGGGGAATTGTGGGGAATTTCATACTTTTACGGTCGCTTATTATAATAAGGTAATGATACGTTTTTTAGGAAATATTGAAGCCAGGGCGGACGCCAAAGGAAGGGTGTTCATACCCGCCACCTTCAGGAAGCAATTACAAGCCGCTTCCGAAGAGAGGCTTATTATGCGTAAAGACGTATTTCAAGACTGTTTAACCCTATACCCCGAGAGCGTGTGGAACGAGGAGTTGAACGAGCTACGTAGTAGACTTAACAAATGGAATAGCAAACACCAACTTATTTTCAGGCAATTCGTGAGCGACGTTGAAATAGTGACACCTGATAGCAACGGGCGCATATTAATTCCGAAACGGTATTTACAGATTTGCAGTATCCATGGGGATATTCGCTTTATCGGCATCGATAACAAGATAGAGATCTGGGCGAAAGAACGGGCAGAACAGCCTTTCATGTCACCCGAAGAGTTCGGTGCAGCATTAGAAGAAATTATGAACGATGATAATAGACAAGATGGAGAAAGATGAATTGACATATCACGTACCTGTATTGCTGAAAGAAAGCGTTGACGGTATGAATATCCAACCGGATGGAACGTATGTAGACGTTACATTCGGAGGAGCGGGACATTCGCGCGAGATCCTTTCACGGCTCGGAGAAGGCGGACGTCTGCTGGGATTCGACCAGGACGAGGACGCTGAACGGAACATCGTCAACGATAGTCATTTTATCTTTGTGCGCAGTAACTTCCGCTATCTGCACAACTTCCTGCGTTATCACGACATTGAGCAGGTAGATGCGATCCTGGCCGACCTCGGCGTATCTTCCCATCATTTCGATGATAGCGAACGCGGCTTCTCCTTCCGTTTTGACGGGGCACTGGATATGCGTATGAACAAGCGCGCCGGAATGACAGCAGCAGATATCGTGAATACGTACGATGAAGAACGTCTTGCAAACGTCCTCTACCTATACGGGGAACTAAAGAATAGCCGCAAACTGGCTTCTGTCATCGTTAAAGCCAGAAGCGGACAGAATATCCGGACCATCGGTGAGTTTTTGGAAATCATCAAACCGCTTTTCGGTCGTGAACGCGAAAAGAAAGAGCTGGCAAAGGTGTTCCAGGCACTGCGAATTGAAGTAAACCAAGAGATGGAAGCGTTGAAGGAGATGTTGCAGGCTGCCACGGAAGCATTAAAGCCGGGCGGCAGACTGGTGGTTATCACTTATCATTCGCTGGAAGACCGCATGGTGAAAAACATCATGAAGACAGGCAATGTAGAAGGAAAAGCGGAAACCGACTTCTTCGGTAATCTGCAAACGCCTTTCCGCCTTGTCAACAATAAGGTAATCGTTCCCGACGAAGCAGAAATAGAACGAAACCCGCGGTCGAGAAGCGCCAAATTACGAATTGCAGAAAAGAAATAAAAAGATATGGAAGAAGAAGTAGTAAACAAGAAAGCAGAAGAGGACAAGAAGAAAAAACGTACCTCACTGAAGAGTATTCTGGGTGGAGACATTCTGGCTACCGATTTTTTCCGCCGTCAAACGAAGTTGCTGGTACTTATCATGGTATTCATCATCTTCTACATTCACAATCGTTATGCCAGTCAACAACAACAGATCGAGATAGACCGGCTGAAACAAGAATTGATAGACATTAAATATGACGCGCTGACACGCAGCTCGGAACTGATGGAAAAGAGCCGCCAGTCGCGCATTGAAGATTATATATCGAGTAAAGAAAGCGATTTGCAGACATCGACAAATCCTCCCTACCTTATTAAATAGGTGAGAGTGGATAGTTGATAAATGATAGTTAAGAGTTTTAAAGGACAAATGCTGTGGCAGTTAATAAAAAGAACATAATGACCCGTTACTTCTTCGTCATCCTGTTGATGGCGTTGATAGGAGTAGCTATTGTTGTAAAAGCAGGCATCACCATGTTTGCCGAACGACAATACTGGCAGGATGTGGCTGATCGTTTCGTAAAAGAAAATGTGACGGTGAAACCTAATCGTGGAAACATTATTTCTTCTGATGGTAAACTAATGGCCAGTTCTCTGCCCGAATACAGAATATATATGGACTTTATGTCCGGTGAAAAGGACGAAAAACGCAGGCAGAAAGATCAGGCACGCCGGGATTCTATCCTCAACGCAAACATGGATTCTATCTGTATCGGACTTCACAAGATATTCCCGGACAAGAGCGCGGCACAATTCAAGGCACATCTCAAAAAAGGACGCCAGGCAAAAAGCCGCAATTATCTGATTTATCCGAAACGTATCTCCTATATACAATATAAAGAGGTAAAGAGACTGCCTGTGTTCTGTTTGAACCGTTATAAAGGCGGATTCAAAGAACAGGCTTACAATCAGCGTAAGAAACCGTTCGGTTCACTGGCTGCCCGTACACTGGGAGATGTGTATGCAGACACAGCCAAAGGAGCGAGAAATGGTATCGAGCTTGCTTTCGACACCATCCTGAAAGGACGGGACGGATTGACACACCGTCAGAAGGTGATGAACAAATATCTGAACATTGTCGATGTGCCACCGGTTGACGGTTGCGATCTGATTAGTACTATCGACGTAGGTATGCAGGATATTTGCGAGAAAGCATTGGTGGATAAACTGAAAGAGTTGAATGCCAGTGTGGGCGTGGTGGTATTGATGGAGGTAACTACCGGAGAAGTGAAAGCCATCGTCAACATGATGCAAGGCAAAGACGGTGAGTACTACGAAATGCGCAACAATGCCATCAGTGATATGCTCGAGCCGGGGTCTACTTTCAAAACTGCCTCTATCATGGTAGCTCTTGAAGACGGAAAGATCACGCCGGACTATGTGGTAGACACCGGCAACGGACAGATGCCGATGTACGGACGTGTCATGAAAGACCACAACTGGCATCGCGGAGGATATGGGAAACTGACTGTTACAGAAATCCTAGGGGTTTCGTCCAATGTGGGTACCTCTTATATTATAGACCATTTCTACGGCAGCAACCCGCAGAAGTTTGTAGACGGGTTGAAACGGATGAGCATCGACCAGCCGCTACATCTGCAGATTGCGGGAGAAGGAAAACCGAATATACGCGGTCCGAAAGAACGTTATTTTGCAAAGACAACTTTGCCGTGGATGAGTATCGGCTACGAAACACAGGTTCCGCCGATCAATATTCTCACATTCTATAATGGGATAGCCAACAATGGAGTCACCGTGCGTCCGAAGTTTGTCAGAGCTGCCATGAAGGACGGGGAAGTAGTGAAAGAATATCCGACAGAGGTAATCAATCCCAAGATTTGTTCGGATAAGACTTTGGCACAGATCCGTGAGATTCTCCGGAAAGTGGTTGGTGAAGGACTTGCCAAACCTGCGGGAAGCAAGCAGTTCCACGTTTCAGGAAAAACAGGAACGGCGCAGATCTCACAGGGAGCAGCCGGGTACAAAACGGGAAGAACGAATTATCTGGTTAGTTTCTGCGGGTATTTCCCGTCAGAAGCACCTAAATACAGTATGATTGTCTCTATACAGAAACCGGGATTACCGGCTTCGGGAGGTTTGATGGCAGGTAGTGTGTTCAGCAAAATTGCAGAAAGGGTGTATGCCAAAGACCTGCGGTTACCGCTGACCAATGCGATTGATACTAATTCCGTAGTCATTCCGAATGTAAAAGCCGGAGAGATGCGCGAAGCGCAACGGGTATTGGAAGAGTTGCAGATTAATGTACAAGGCAAAATTGCTGATTCGGGCAAAGAGGTTTGGGGAAATACCCATTCTGCCCCACAAGCTGTGGTTCTTGAGAGCCGGAGCAATATGCAGAATTTTGTACCGAGTGTGATAGGTATGGGAGCGAAAGACGCTGTGTATTTATTGGAAAGCAAAGGATTGAAAGTCAATCTGGTCGGCGTGGGCAAAGTAAAAAGCCAGTCGATAGCCAACGGAACGATTGTTAAGAAGGGACAGACAGTGACGCTTACGCTTCATTAAAAATTAAAGATTAAAAATTGAATAGAGTGATGTTATTAAATGAATTACTGAAAGCAATCCAACCGGTAGAGGTAGCCGGAGATTCAAACATAGAAATCACCGGTGTCAACATCGACTCCCGTCTAGTGGAAGCCGGACAGCTATTCATGGCAATGCGCGGCACACAAGCCGACGGCCATGCTTATATACCTGCTGCCATCGCAAAAGGAGCAATCGCCATCCTTTGCGAGGATATGCCGGAAGAGCCTGTGCCGGGGATCACCTATGTACAAGTAAAAGACAGCGAAGATGCGGTAGGAAAGATTGCCACTACCTTTTATGGAGACCCGACTTCCAAGTTGGAACTGGTCGGCGTTACCGGAACGAATGGAAAAACAACAATCGCTACCTTATTATATAATACATTCCGTTATTTCGGATATAAGGTGGGATTGATTTCTACCGTTTGCAATTACATCGATGATGAACCGATTCCGACAGAACATACTACTCCTGATCCAATCACGTTGAACTGTTTGCTGGGACGGATGGCAGATGAAGGATGCAAATATGTTTTCATGGAAGTCAGCTCCCACTCGATTGCACAGAAACGTATCAGTGGATTAAAGTTTGCAGGAGGGATTTTTACCAATCTGACCCGCGACCATCTCGACTATCATAAAACAGTAGAGAACTATCTGAAAGCGAAGAAGAAGTTCTTTGACGATCTGCCGAAAAATGCATTCAGCCTGACCAATCTGGACGATAAAAACGGATTGGTAATGACACAGAACACACGTTCGAAGGTCTATACTTATTCATTGAGAAGTCTTAGCGACTTTAAAGGACGGGTATTAGAGTCTCATTTCGAAGGGATGCTGCTCGATTTCAACAATCATGAACTGGCAGTTCAGTTTATCGGAAAGTTCAATGCTTCCAATTTGTTGGCGGTATTCGGGGCGGCAGTTCTGTTAGGCAAGAAAGAGGAAGAGGTGCTTGTAGCTCTTAGCACACTTCATCCGGTAGCCGGACGCTTCGATGCAGTCCGCTCACCGCAGGGAATTACGGCGATTGTTGATTATGCACATACCCCGGATGCTCTCATTAATGTACTGAACGCTATTCATGGAGTGCTTGAAGGAAAAGGAAAAGTGATTACTGTGGTAGGCGCCGGCGGCAACCGCGACAAGGGCAAACGCCCCATCATGGCAAAGGAAGCTGCCAAAGCGAGTGACCGCGTCATCATCACTTCCGACAATCCGCGCTTTGAAGAGCCGCAAGACATCATCAATGATATGCTTGCCGGACTGGATGCGGAAGATATGAAGAAAACACTAAGCATTGCCGACCGTAAAGAAGCAATTCGCACGGCTTGCATGCTGGCAGAGAAAGGAGATGTAATTCTCGTTGCCGGAAAAGGACATGAGAATTACCAGGAGATAAAAGGAGTGAAACATCATTTTGATGACAAAGAAGTACTCAAAGAAATTTTTAAATAATGAATAGACTGTGCTAATATGCCGACCGGCTTCGTTATCTATCCGACAGCAACCGGCATAACAACACATCAATAAATTGGCAAATTATTTATGTTATACTATCTATTTGAATGGCTACATAAGCTCAATTTTCCAGGAGCGGGAATGTTTGGATATACTTCATTCCGTGCTTTGATGGCGGTTATCCTCGCGTTACTGATTTCAAGTATCTGGGGAGACAAGTTCATCAACCTACTCAAAAGGAAGCAAATCACAGAAACGCAGCGTGATGCTAAAACCGACCCGTTCGGCGTCAACAAGGTGGGCGTGCCGAGCATGGGTGGTGTTATCATCATTGTAGCCATCCTGATACCTTGTTTACTGTTAGGTAAACTGCATAATATATACATGATACTGATGCTAATCACTACTATATGGTTGGGATCACTCGGATTTGCAGACGACTATATCAAAATCTTCAAAAGAGACAAGGAAGGTTTGCATGGTAAATTCAAAATCATCGGGCAGGTTGGTTTAGGTTTAATTGTCGGCATGACTTTGTACCTAAGTCCGGACGTAGTGATCCGTGAGAATATCGAAGTGCATAATCCGGGAAGGGAGATGGAAGTGATACACGGAACGAATGACCTGAAATCTACCCAGACAACGATTCCTTTTTTCAAGAGCAACAACCTTGATTATGCCGATCTGGTTTCGTTCATGGGAGAACATGCGCAAACAGCCGGATGGATATTGTTCGTCATTGTCACAATCATTGTAGTTACCGCCGTATCAAACGGTGCCAACCTGAATGACGGTATGGACGGAATGGCGGCCGGGAACTCGGCAATTATCGGTGCAACGTTGGGGGTACTGGCCTATGTATCATCGCATATCGAATTTGCAGGCTACCTGAACATCATGTATATTCCGGGCTCGGAAGAACTCGTAATCTATATCTGCGCCTTTATCGGTGCACTGATCGGTTTCCTATGGTACAATGCCTATCCGGCACAAGTATTTATGGGAGACACAGGCAGTCTTACTATCGGCGGTATTATCGCAGTGTTTGCCATCATCATCCACAAAGAGTTGCTGATACCGATTCTTTGCGGTGTATTCCTGGTAGAAAACCTGTCGGTCATCCTGCAACGGGCTTATTATAAGGCAGGAAAACGAAAAGGTGTGAAACAACGATTGTTCAAGCGCACACCGATTCACGATCACTTCCGCACTTCGATGAGCCTGATTGAACCGGGATGCACGGTGAAATTCACCAAACCCGACCAACTGTTTCACGAATCAAAGATCACCGTCCGGTTCTGGATTGTAACGATTGTATTGGCAGCAATAACGATTATAACATTAAAGATTAGATAAAATGAAGGCACGGATTACACGGATTAACGCGGCTTTAACTGCATAATCCCTTAAAACCGTGAAATCCGCGTAATCCGTGCCTAATTAAAAATATAGAGAGCATTAACCCGATTATAAACTTTTAAAGATGTGCACAGCTAATAGATAAATCAATCAATTAGAAAATAAGGGCACATTATTGTAGATGAAAAGAATAGTAATTTTAGGAGCTGGCGAAAGCGGCGCAGGTGCAGCCGTACTTGCTAAAGTCAAAGGATTTGAGACGTTTGTTTCGGACATGTCCGCTATCAAGGACAAGTATAAGGAACTTCTCGACAGCCATCAGATTGCCTGGGAAGAAGGACACCATACCGAAGAACTCATTCTGAATGCCGACGAGGTAATCAAAAGCCCCGGTATCCCGAATAACGCCCCGATCATCCTGAAACTGAAAGCTCAAGGCACACCGGTGATCTCCGAGATAGAGTTTGCCGGACGCTATACTGATGCCAAAATGATCTGTATTACAGGTTCTAACGGGAAGACCACAACGACTTCCCTGATCTACCATATTTTCAAAAGCGCAGGTCTGAACGTAGGTTTGGCAGGCAACATCGGCAAAAGCCTTGCTTTGCAGGTAGCCGAAGATTACCACGATTACTATATTATCGAACTTAGCTCTTTCCAGCTGGATAATATGTATAACTTCCGTGCGAACATCGCCGTATTGATGAACATCACTCCGGACCATCTTGATCGCTACGACCATTGTATGCAGAATTACATCGACGCTAAATTCCGCATCACCCAGAACCAAACACCGGACGATGCTTTCATCTTCTGGAACGATGACCCTATCATCAGACAAGAACTGGCAAAACATGGTCTGAAAGCTCACTTGTATCCTTTTGCCGCTGTAAAAGAGGACGGAGCGATTGCATACGTAGAAGATCACGAAGTGAAAATCACCGAACCGATTGCCTTCAACATGGAGCAAGAGGAACTGGCCCTGACAGGACAACACAACCTGTACAACTCTTTAGCCGCCGGTATCTCGGCAAACCTTGCCGGCATCACCAAAGAAAACATCCGGAAAGCCCTCTCTGATTTCAAGGGAGTGGAACATCGGTTGGAAAAGGTGGCACGTGTGCGCGGAATTGATTTTATTAACGACTCTAAAGCCACGAATGTCAACTCCTGCTGGTATGCCCTGCAAAGCATGACTACCAAAACGGTATTGATTCTCGGTGGTAAAGATAAAGGAAACGACTATACTGAAATTGAAGATCTGGTACGCGAAAAGTGTTCAGCACTGGTATATCTGGGACTTCATAACGAAAAGCTTCACGAATTCTTCGACCGTTTCGGTCTGCCGGTAGCCGATGTGCAAACCGGCATGAAAGATGCCGTAGAAGCAGCCTATAAACTGGCAAAGAAAGGTGAAACGGTATTATTAAGTCCTTGCTGCGCTTCTTTCGACCTCTTCAAGAGTTACGAAGACCGTGGCGACCAATTTAAAGAATGTGTCCGTGCCCTTTAATTCTCAATTTTTAATTCTCAATTCTCAATTTAAGAAGTGGATTTATTAAAGAACATATTCAAAGGTGACAAGGTAATCTGGATTATCTTCCTCTGTCTCTGCCTCATCTCGATCATCGAGGTGTTTTCGGCAGCGTCGACGCTGACTTACAAAAGTGGCGACCATTGGGGGCCGATTACGCAACACTCCATCATCCTGATGGTGGGAGCTGTGGTAGTCGTATTTCTGCATAATGTTCCCTACAAATGGTTCCAGGTATTTCCGGTCTTTCTATATCCGGTATCTCTGGTTCTACTGGCATTTGTCACGCTGATGGGTATCATCACAGGCGACCGTGTCAACGGGGCAGCCCGCTGGATGACCTTTATGGGATTGCAATTCCAGCCATCGGAATTGGCAAAGATGGCGGTAATCATTGCCGTCTCATTCATCCTGTCCAAAAGGCAGGACGAATATGGGGCCAATCCGAATGCCTTTAAATATATCATGATCCTCACCGGACTGGTATTCCTGCTCATCGCACCAGAAAACCTTTCAACAGCAATGCTGCTGTTCGGAGTGGTATGTATGATGATGTTCATCGGGCGGGTATCTTCCAAGAAACTGTTCGGAATGTTGGGGATATTGGGGCTTGTAGGCGGTGTTGCCGTAGGTATACTGATGGCTATTCCCGCCAAAACACTGCACAACACTCCGGGACTTCACCGTTTCGAAACGTGGCAGAATCGTGTTTCCGGGTTCTTTGAGAAAGAAGAAGTGCCGGCAGCCAAATTTGATATTGACAAAGACGCACAGATTGCACACGCGCGAATCGCCATTGCTACCAGCCATGTAGTAGGCAAAGGTCCGGGAAACTCGATACAACGTGACTTCCTTAGCCAGGCATTCTCCGATTTTATCTTCGCAATTGTGATTGAAGAAATGGGACTGGTAGGAGGAATATTTGTGGTGTTCCTCTATTTATGGTTGCTGATGCGAGCCGGACGAATTGCCCAGAAGTGCGAGCGAACCTTCCCCGCCTTTCTCGTCATGGGTATTGCGCTGTTGTTGGTATCACAGGCAATACTGAATATGATGGTTGCCGTCGGGTTATTCCCCGTCACAGGACAGCCCCTGCCTCTGGTCAGCAAAGGAGGTACAAGTACGTTAATCAACTGCGCTTATATCGGAATGATATTAAGCGTAAGCCGATATACCGCTCATCTGGAAGAACAGAAAGCGCACGATGCACAGATCCAACTGCAAATAGAGGCGGATGCCGCAGCCAATTCCGAAGCACAGGCCGCAGCCGAACCGACAGCGCAGATTCTGAACAGCGACGCCAAATTTGAAGATGAGCATGATAGCAGAAACAACGAACGGTAAATGTTGAGAAAGGACAGAAGAAAACAGTATGATGGAAAAAGAACTTAGAATTATCATCAGCGGTGGAGGAACAGGAGGACATATCTTTCCTGCCGTCTCTATCGCAAACGCTATAATAGAGCTACGCCCCGACGCAGAAATTCTCTTTGTAGGCGCTGAAGGACGTATGGAAATGCAACGGGTTCCCGATGCAGGCTACCGGATTATCGGACTTCCGATAGCCGGATTCGACCGCAAACATTTATGGAAAAATGTATCCGTATTGATTAAACTGATGCGCAGCCAATGGAAAGCGCGCAAAGTAATCAAAAACTTCCGCCCGCAAGTGGCGGTAGGTGTAGGCGGATATGCAAGCGGGCCGACACTAAAGACTGCCGGAATGATGGGAGTCCCCACATTAATCCAGGAACAAAACTCGTATGCCGGAGTTACCAATAAACTCCTGGCACAGAAAGCTCGTAAGATTTGTGTAGCTTATGACGGAATGGAAAAGTTCTTCCCTGCCGACAAGATTATCATGACGGGTAATCCCGTCCGCCAGAACCTGACAAAGGATATGCCGTCAAAAGAAGAAGCGTTACGTTCTTTCCACTTACAGCCCGGCAAAAAGACAATCCTGATTGTAGGTGGCAGCTTGGGTGCACGCACCATCAACAACACGCTGACAGCCAGTCTGGCAACCATCAAGGAAAACACGGACGTGCAGTTTATCTGGCAAACGGGCAAATACTATTATCCGCAAGTGACAGAAGCCGTAAAAGCGGCAGGAGCACTTCCGAATTTATATGTAACGGATTTCATCAAAGATATGGCAGCCGCTTATGCAGCAGCCGACCTGGTTATCTCCCGTGCGGGAGCAGGTTCCATTTCTGAATTCTGTCTGCTGCACAAACCTGTTATCTTAGTGCCCTCGCCCAACGTGGCGGAAGATCACCAGACGAAGAACGCCTTGGCGTTGGTAAACAAGCAGGCAGCTATCTACGTCAAAGACAGTGAAGCGGAAACCACTTTGATGGACGTAGCCCTGTCCACTGTCAACGACGAGCAGAAACTGAAAGAACTAACAGAGAATATCGCCAAACTGGCTTTACCCGATTCAGCGAGAATCATCGCACAAGAGGTCATTAAGCTGGCGGAAGCAAAGAACTGATAAATAGACGATCGGATTACGCAGATTGAAGTAACGGCACAATGCCCGTATCAAACAACGTAATCCGCACTAAAATAAAAAGACAGAAGAAATGAATATAGAAACGATAAAATCAGTCTATTTCGTAGGTGCCGGCGGCATCGGTATGAGCGCACTTGTACGCTACTTCCTTTTCAAAGGAAAGGTAGTGGCAGGATATGACCGTACTCCTACTCCATTGACTGAAACGCTGATCGCCGAAGGCGCACAAATACATTATGAAGAAAACGTCGACCTGATTCCCGAAGCCTGCAAAGACAAGGAAAGTACGTTAGTCATATACACTCCGGCCGTTCCGCAGGAACACGAAGAACTCGTTTATTTCCGTAACAACGGATTCGAAATACAGAAACGCGCCCAAGTATTGGGAACGATTACCCACTCGAGTAAAGGTCTGTGTGTGGCAGGTACCCACGGAAAAACAACCACATCGACTATGACAGCTCATCTGTTCCACCAGTCGCACGTGGAATGTACCGCTTTTCTCGGAGGAATCTCAAAGAATTACGGCACCAACCTGCTGCTCTCTCAAGCAAGCCCTTACACAGTGATTGAAGCGGATGAATTCGACCGTTCTTTCCACTGGCTGTCACCCTATATGTCTGTAATCACGTCTACCGACCCCGATCATCTGGACATCTACGGAACAGAGCAAGCCTACCTGGAAAGTTTCGAACATTACACCACGCTAATCCAACCGGGTGGCGCACTGATTATCCGCAAAGGCATCTCTCTGCAGCCCAAAGTGCAGCCGGGCGTTCGTGTCTACACTTACTCACGTGACGAAGGCGACTTCCATGCAGAAAACATCCGTATCGGAAACGGAGAGATATTCATCGACTTTGTTGCTCCGGACACCCGTATCAACGACATCCAACTGGGAATTCCGGTAAGTATCAACATAGAAAATGGCGTAGCCGCCATGGCATTGGCACACCTCAACGGGGTGACCGATGAAGAGATAAAAAGAGGTATGGCAAGTTTCCGCGGAGTAGACCGCCGGTTCGACTTCAAACTCAAGAATGACCGGATTGTCTTTCTAAGTGACTACGCACACCACCCCTCTGAAATCAAACAGAGCGTGCTGTCTATGCGCGAACTTTACAAGGACAAGAAGATCACAGCCGTCTTCCAGCCTCATCTCTATACCCGCACCCGCGACTTCTATCAGGATTTTGCCGATAGCCTGTCGTTACTCGACGAAGTGATTCTAGTAGACATCTACCCGGCACGCGAAGCACCAATTCCGGGCGTCACCAGCAAACTGATTTATGATAATCTCCGTCCGGGTATCGAAAAAAGTATGTGCAAAAAGGAAGAGATACTGAACATTCTGAAAGATAAAAACATTGAAGTATTAATTACTTTAGGAGCCGGAGACATCGATAACTATGTCCCCGAAATAAAGGAACTATTAGAAAAAAGATAAATAAATGAATAATCATCCGGCAGCCTGTCCGAAACAGTGCAAGCATTTTAATTTTTAATCTTTAATTTTTGATTATGATTAAAAGAATCCTTCTATCCATCGTCATGCTGGTGCTCATAGCTTACCTTGCCGTAGCTATCACCGCTTTCAACCGCAAGCCTGCCGACCAGACCTGCCGTGACATGGAATTGGTTATCAAGGATACCGCATACGCCGGCTTCATCACCAAAGAAGAGCTGAAAGGTATCCTTCAGCAGAAAGGGATCTACCCCATCGGGAAGAAGATGGAACGCATCTCCACCAAGTCACTGGAACGGGAACTAAGCAAACATCCGTTGATTGACGAAGCCGAGTGCTACAAAACACCCAGCGGCAAAGTATGCGTGGAAGTGACACAGCGTATTCCTATCCTCCGGGTCATGAGCGCCAACGGCCAAAACTACTACCTTGACAACAAAGGAACCATCATGCCACCGGAAGCAAAATGCGTCGCTCACCGGGTAATTGTCACCGGAAACGTAGAAAAGTCGTTTGCAATGAAGGATTTATATAAGTTTGGTGTATTTTTGCATAATAATAAATTCTGGGACGCCCAGATAGAGCAGATCCATGTGTTGCCCGACCAGAACATCGAATTGGTGCCGCGTGTGGGAGACCATCTGGTCTATCTCGGAAAACTGGAGAACTTTGAAGATAAACTGGCACGTTTGAAGGAGTTCTACAAAAAAGGACTCAACCGGGTAGGCTGGAACAAATATTCACGTATCAATCTCGAATTCAGCAACCAGATTATCTGCACAAAACGAGAGTAGTTGATAAGTGATAGATGATAAGTAAACAGTCTCTCTATATAGTAAATTGTAAATAGTAAAATAGTAAATAAAATAACCCTATGGCAACAACAGAATTTATCGCCGCTATTGAACTTGGTTCATCGAAGATAACCGGTGTGGCCGGAAGAAAGAACAGTGACGGAAGCATGCAGGTATTAGCGTATGCCCAGGAAGACTCTTCTACGTTCATTCGTAAAGGAGTAATCTTTAACCTGGACAAGACAGCGCAAAGCCTGACTTCAATCATCAACAGACTGGAAGGTGAGTTGAAAAACTCAATTGCCAAGGTATATGTAGGCATCGGCGGACAATCACTCCGCACCGTCCGCAATGTAGTAAGCCGCGACCTGGAGGAAGAAGCTATCATATCCGAAGAGCTTGTAAGCGCTATTGGTGATGAGAACATTGCCATCCCGGTGGTCGATATGGATATATTGGACGTAGCTCCACAAGAATATAAGGTAGGTAATAACCTGCAAGCCAATCCGGTAGGTCTGGTAGGAAGCCACATCGAAGGACGTTTCCTCAATATCGTTGCCCGTGCTTCCGTACGTAAGAACCTGGAGCACTGTTTCCAACAGGCTAAAATTGATATTGCCGACCAACTGATCGCCCCGTTAGTAACCGCAAATGCCGTACTGACAGAAAGCGAACGCCGTTCGGGTTGTGCACTGATCGACTTCGGAGCAGACACAACTACCATCTCTGTATATAAGAATAACATTCTCCGCTTCCTGACTGTATTGCCTTTGGGAGGCAACAGCATCACGCGTGACATCACCACCCTGCAAATGGAGGAGGAAGAAGCCGAACGCCTGAAAAAAGCCTACGGCGACGCCCTCTATGAAGAGGACCCCGAACAGGAAGAAGCAACCTGCAAACTGGATGATGACAACCGTATCATCAAAGTGGCGGATCTTAACAATATCATCGAAGCCCGTGCCGAGGAAATCGTTGCCAACGTATGGAACCAGATACAACTATCGAGCTACGAGGACAAACTGCTGGCAGGAATCATCCTGACAGGAGGGGCCGCCAACCTGAAGAATCTGGACGAAACCTTGCGCAAACGCAGCAAGATAGAAAAGATACGGATGGCGAAACTCCCACGCAATACGGTTCATGCGCCCAACAACATACTGAAGAAAGACGGTTCGCAGAACACTTTGTTCGGGCTCCTGTTTGAAGGTAACCAGAACTGCTGCCTGACGGAAACTGCTCCGCAAGCCGCTCCTGCACCATCAGTCTCCAAACCGGAGCCGGAAGTGCATAAGACAGTGGATATGTTTGAGGACGATCAGGAACTGAAAGAACAGGCCCGCATCGCCCGTCTCAAGAAAGAGGAAGAAGAGCGGGAAGCCAAGCTAGCCGCCAAAGAAGCGGAAAAACTTCGCAAGCAAAAGGAAAAGGAAGAGAAAGAAAGACGGAAAAGAGAAGCAGGTCCGAGTTGGATTCAACGCAAGATCGATTCGTTGACGAAAGAAATCTTCTCCGACGACGATATGAAGTAACCTTCAGCAGCTTGTTAATCAATATTCATAATTCGTAATTCATAATTCAATCAAGATATGGACGAGATAGTACAATTCGATTTCCCGACAGATTCACCGAAGATCATCAAAGTGATTGGTGTAGGTGGTGGTGGTGGTAACGCTGTAAACCACATGTACCGGGAAGGCATCCATGATGTAACGTTCGTTCTTTGTAACACGGACAACCAGGCATTAGCCGAATCACCTGTCCCGGTGAAACTGCAACTGGGCCGTAGCATCACGCAAGGGCTTGGAGCCGGCAACCGTCCCGAACGGGCACGCGACGCCGCCGAAGAAAGTATAGAAGATATCAGAAACCAGCTGAACGACGGCACCAAGATGGTATTCATCACCGCTGGAATGGGAGGAGGAACCGGAACGGGAGCTGCTCCGGTCATCGCCCGCATTGCGAAGGAAATGGATATTCTGACTGTCGGTATCGTCACCATCCCCTTTATCTTCGAAGGAGAAAAGAAAATTATCCAGGCACTGGACGGCGTAGAGCGCATCGCCCAGCATGTTGATGCCTTGCTGGTTATCAACAACGAACGCCTGCGCGAAATATACGCCGACCTTACCTTTATGAACGCTTTCGGCAAAGCCGATGATACTCTTTCCATTGCTGCCAAAAGCATTGCCGAGATTATCACCATGCGGGGTACGGTCAACCTTGACTTTGCCGATGTGAAAACCATCCTGAAAGATGGTGGAGTAGCAATCATGAGTACCGGATTCGGCGAAGGAGAAAATCGTGTGACGAAAGCAATCGACGATGCCCTGCATTCTCCGTTGCTCAACAACAATGATATCTTCAATGCCAAGAAAGTAATGTTGAACGTATCTTTCTGCCCGTCATCGGAACTGATGATGGAGGAAATGAACGAGATACACGAGTTCATGAGCAAATTCCGCGAAGGGGTGGAAGTGATTTGGGGCGTTGCCATCGACAACTCACTAGAAACAAGAGTAAAAATCACCGTATTGGCAACCGGATTCGGTGTGGAAGACGTTCCCGGAATGGACAGCCTGCACGCTGCACGCAGCCAGGAAGAGGAAGAACGCCAACTGCAACTGGAAGAGGAAAAAGAAAAGAACAAGGAACGTATCCGCAAGGCATACGGCGAAAGTGCCAGCAACATCGGAAGCAAGAGCCTCCGCAAACGCCGCCACATCTATCTTTTCAACACGGAAGATCTGGACAACGATGACATCATCGCCATGGTAGAAGATTCTCCCACTTATATGCGTGATAAGACTACTCTTACCAAAATCCGGACGAAAGCCGCTCTGGAAGAGGAAGTAGCCACGGAAGAAGCTACAGATGACAACGGTGTGATTACGTTCTAAACAAAGAACTAAGAACGAAAATTATAAACTCGCAAAATCAGGCTTCAGATCTAATTTTTAATCTTTAATTTTTAATTATAATAGTATGGATTTATTCGATCAAGTCAGCGAAGACATTAAAACCGCAATGAAGGCGAAAGACAAAGTAGCCCTTGAAACTTTGAGAAATATAAAGAAGTTCTTCCTGGAAGCTAAGACTGCCCCGGGAGCTAACGATATATTGACGGATGATGCTGCTCTGAAGATTATCCAGAAACTTGTGAAACAAGGAAAAGATTCTGCTGAAATCTATATCGGACAGGGTCGTCAGGATTTGGCTGACGTAGAATTAGGCCAGGTAGCCGTTATGGAGAAATACCTGCCGAAACAAATGACTGCCGAAGAACTGGAAGCTGCATTGAAGGAAATTATCGCTGAAACAGGTGCTACAAGCGGTAAAGATATGGGTAAAGTTATGGGAGTTGCCTCCAAGAAGTTGGCAGGTCTTGCAGAAGGACGTGCCATTTCTGCAAAAGTGAAAGAGCTTTTGGGATAACCTCCGGGACTTCCACAGAAGATTTTATTTTTATCTTGCACCCTACACTAACCAGAGTTTATCTATTTGATTAATAGCAGTATAAACCCGTGCAAGATACTGTTGCAGATGCGTGCAAGATGTTTTATCTTACACACATCTGCAACTTTCTTTTATAGTAGCAACACCTCTTATCTTTTGTATAGAGCATTAGTTCACAGTATAAGAACACATTGTTTCAACGTCAAAAACACTTTGTTTAGAGCCTAGAAACAAAGTGTTTCGATATAGCAAACAGCCTGTTTCAAGGCATGAAACAGTTACTCTTCCATTGTATACGACCCATTCTGTGTAGTATAAGTTGATTTTAAAGCCGTAATTATTCGATTTTATCACGAAATATCGGTGTAATAACGTGCAAATGAAGATTATTCTTTCATCGTTTGTCATGAAATCTATATCCAAGCCCCAACATCAGGTTATTAGGATCTTTAAATTTGCTCAACTGATATCCCACATGCAAAAACAAATGTCGGGTGACATAGGTTTTGAGAGCCAAAATCTGGTAAAACCCTTTTGTATCATCCCCACTGCATATCAGATTTCGCCCAATACCTGCATTGATTGAAAAAATAGGCATCACCCATTCTGCCCGGAGAGACAAACCAACGGCAAATTGTTCCCGGAAAGGAGGACGATGAAACTTTAAATCGTCCATAAAGCTTCCTTCCAGTTTATAGTCTTTAATATTGGCACTCTCGTCATACTGTGCATCCAGAGAAAGCCCGGCACGAAAATAGTTGTTAAAATTATACATCGGAGCGAAATTGAGCCCGGCAATACCAAATGAACCGGGCACCAAACTTGGTACGCCATCTTTTACAAACCCTCTTTTACGTGTAGCTCCGTATATCACCAAGTCATAGCTGATATGCGGCTTCACATAAAGGCGTTTGGGAACATCTGTGGATGCATCCTCTTCACCGAACGTACGTACCACTCCGATTCTTCCTCCAATAACATTAAGTCCCCCATTAGGATAATGTGTATTTCCATTGGAAAAATGTGTGAGATCTACACCTGCTGCCAGTTTCCACTGCGGATGAAGTTGCCAATTCAATACCAAACCTAAATTGATATATGCATTGATTTTAGAACCAATAACTTCATTCTGCGGATAGTATTGCCCGTCATATTTCTTCCAACCGAAAGATGCACCGAAATTCCACTCATAATCAAATGACAGACGAGGTGAAACTTGCATAATACGTGCGCCCTGAAAGGCATATACCGCCACGGGATTTCCCAATTCAGCGGGACAGTAGAAAGTATTATATGAAATACCTATCCCCTGATAAGCATGAGGATACAATCTACCCAAATTGGAGTCTTTGCTAAACCGGAAAGCATATTTCAAATGCAGGGAAAGTGATTGGTTAATCCTTTTCTGTTGCGCATTATCTCCTTCGAGGAAACTATTTGTCGGAGCCACATAACCGGGACGAATGTCAAAACCAATCTGATGGATAGGCGCATATTTTATGCTGTCGTGTTGCTGTTCGACTGGTTGCACAACTGTCTGTGCCTCTAACTTTCCGCCAACTGCCGAGAAAGCTAATAAGCAAATCATATACAGCAATCGTCCGGTATTCATATTTCTATTCATTGATGTTCTCGCGTTTTATGTGATAGTCTACAGGCATTTTACTTTGCAGCATACCGGTGATGATTCGTTGCTTTTTGGTTTTAGGGTGGAAAGCATAGAGAGTGTATTGCGTTTCAAACCGCTCATACTCTAACATCAAGGTGATTCTCTGAATAGTAGAAGGCGGAATGAGGATTTCTTTCTGCTCTGTATTATGGTAAGGAAAGGATTGTTTTGTAGAGATATATTGCGCCTTTTTACCATTCATCTCCAAATATCTACTCTTAATGCTCGGTATCTCTACTGTCAGATTACTTTCTCCCAATAATTGAAAAGCCTCGGGCATATAGCTTGTGAATATCACTTCATGTTGAACATCCTCATAAGGAGATAACAGATAGGGGTATGGAATGTCCCAATAGTTAGATTGTACAAAACTTCTTTGTGTCTCTATCACCTTTCCGTAAGAATACATATCTAAAGAATAAGTGATATGATCGAACACATACCTGTCCGATGGTGAAATTTCAACATATATATCTTGCGACTCATATTCGTTGCCTACTACAAGCATTAATCGAAAGTGAGTAGAACGAGCGTTCTCGTCCACCGTTATCTTCAATTCTTTAGGATTGCTGCGATCGACGGTGAAACCTATCAACTCCTCGTCGCATACAATCTTGCCCAATCCCTTCAAGTATGGGATTTGATCCGTCATTATCAGATTACCATTCTCATCAAAAACTTTATATGGATAGGAAAAGCTTTCATCGTAATTATACATCCCAAATAAATCCCAATTGGAAGATGCAAATCGGATCGTTGCGACATCACCGTTTCCGTCCAAAGTAAGTTCTGAATCGGAAGACCGGAAATCATCAACAAATACATCACCGTTACAACTATAGAGTCCCAATAGAATAAGAAAATAAGTCGTGAAGTTTATGAATGTTTTCATGTTGTTTTCTCTCTTGTCATTTCATAAGGGACAAAAGTAACATATATTTTTAGAATTCAGTATCTTGTCTGTAATCAAAAGCATCGCCGCACTGAAAAACGCCGTATTGGCCTTTCTGGATTGGAAACGAATAAAAGCAGGATAACCGTAAACGATTAAAAGCACTAATCAAACAGTTCTTTTAATACCTCCAATGATTTCAATGCCGGGAAGTCAGGCAGATGCAAACGATAATAATCATTCATAATCGTCAGGCAACGGGTACGCTCCGCACGGCTCATACCGAAAAGATGCATGGTCTCATAATTCATGCGCATCAATTGACGGAGACGGGCAGCCTCTTCAGGATTGATATAGGAAGAATGTAGTTGGGGACGAATGGAAGTGAAACAGGCATTCAATAAATCGAAGTAATCGCCGGTATGATAATCTTCCAGGTTTGGGTAAAGCCCCAGAAAACGCGAAAGACGCATCAGAAAAACCAGATGAAAATTGGCAAATCCCTCTCCACACTCATCCAGCCAAATGATAGAATGTTGCAGATAGGCGAATAACGGACAGTTCTCTGCCTCCTCCCGGATAGCCCTGTAAAGAAACTCCGACAAGAAAAGTGCCATCGAAGACTTATACGGATCATAAGGTATGGAAGAAAATGGATAAAAAGATTTCGCTTCCTTCACACGATAAAGTGTCGCATTAGGCCGATAGTCAGCCTCGAACTCGATAAAAGATAACGGCTGGAAAAGTACGGATTTCACAGCCGCTTTTCGCGAACGAGGCACTGTTACAAGGAAAGAAGCTCTGCCGAACAACTCCGTATACATATCTACAATGATAGAAGTATCATTGTATTTCAACGTATGAAGAACTATTCCTTTCGTTTTTTGCAGCATAACTGAATAACCTCATTTCCAAATCCGAAGCAAAGCTACAAAAAATACAAGGTAATCGGAGAGATTTTAAAGGCATTAACAACAAAAAAGATAACTACTTTTGTTATAGTCCCTGAATAACAAGTAAAGATAAACAAGCTTATGAAACGAAAAAGTAATAAAAACGGATTTACCGGATGCGCCAAAGCATACATCCGGAATTTACAGGAAGAAGGTCGTTATTCGACAGCACATGTGTATAAGAATGCAATTCTGTCATTCACAAGGTTCTGTGGTACTCCCAGCATAACTTTCGGGCAGATCACTCGCGATAGTTTGAGACGATACGGACAGCACCTCCACGAACATGGGTTGAAGCCAAACACTGTTTCGACCTATATGCGTATGTTGCGCAGCATCTATAATCGTGGTGTAGAAGCAGGGGTAGCCCGCTTTATCCCCCGACTGTTTCGTGACGTATACACTGGCGTAGATGTACGACAGAAAAAGGCGCTCCCGGTCAGCGAACTGCATACACTTCTCTACAAAGCCCCTCAATCCCAACACTTAATCCGTACGCAAGCTATCGCACGGTTGATGTTCCAATTCTGCGGTATGCCGTTCTCTGATTTCGCACATTTAGAGAAATCGGCATTGGAAGACGGAATCCTTAGATACAATCGTATAAAAACAGGCACACCAATGAGTCTTGAAATCCTGGACACCTCCAAGAAAGAGATAAACAGGCTGCGTAACAGCAATCCACCGAGAGAAGATTGCCCAGACTACCTATTTAATATAATGAGAGGAGATAAGAGACGAAAAGAAGAAGGCATATATAAGGAATATCAGTCAGCCCTCCGCCGATTCAACAATCAATTAAAAAGCCTGTCAAGAGAACTAAACCTAAAATCACCTGTCAGTTCATATACCATTCGGCATTCTTGGGCAACAAATGCCAAATACCAGGGAATCCCTATTGAAATGATCAGTGAATCACTAGGACATAAATCTATAAAAACCACGCAAACTTATCTGAAAGGTTTTGGTTTGAAGAAAAGAACAGAAGCCAATCAATTGAATTGTTTTTACGTAGAATCTTACAACACAAGTCATCAATAATACATAAACAACTATCTATCAGCAATCTGCCTTATCCATTACTTCTTAGGTAACGGATATAAATACTGCACAAAGATATATAAAAAGAGTATTACATTCCAAATTAATTATACATTATTTTATTCAACTTCTTTCGAAGAATAAAATAAGATATGAGAACACGAATCACTTTTAGTTCATGTTCCAACTATCTATTGCCAATCATCGGACCACTTTTTTCTGTCCGAAAGCTTCCAGAGACATATATCAATAAAAGACCACCGTCTTTTTTACTTTTCCCCCATGTGTTCCTGTCATTAAACAGGAGTTCCGTTACCTAAGAAGTAACAGATACACATAAACAAATAATTATGACACACAAACCCAATATCAGCAAAAATGAAAGGTCTGCTGCCAGCAACAGGTGGAGACATGCGGCAAACATTAAACATGGGCTAGCTATCATTGCCTTTGTTGCATGTATTCTGCCTGCTTCGAACCTTTGCGGACAAAATATAGCCATTAAAAGCAATCTGCTTTACGATCTAACCACTACTCTCAATATGGGAGGAGAAGTGCGATGTGACGATACGCATACCATCAGCCTTTCCCTCAATTACAACCCCTGGAACTTCGGAGGGAACAAAAAGATGAAGCATTTCCTGTTGCAGCCAGAATACCGTAAATGGTTTAATGAAGCATTCACAGGAAGTTTTATCGGCTTTCAGCTACACTATGCTTTGTTCAATTTTGGAGGAATGCTCCCCTGGGGATTCAGCGATGGGAAAATGCTGGGTATTGAGAACAGGCAGATTGCTCACAACAGATATCAAGGCAATCTGGCAGGTTTCGGCATTTCCTACGGTTATCAATGGATAATCAGCCCTCAATGGAATCTGGAAGCAGGAATCTCACTCGGATATGCACACCTTAACTATAAACGCTACGGACAGTCTGAAGGTGCAGCCCTATTGGAAAAATCAAGCTGCAACTACTGGGGACCTACACAAGCAGGGATATCAATTATATATTTCATCCGATAAATCAACCTAATAATAACCACATAAAATGAAAACGAAAGCATTCATATTTTTCAGCTTATTGATATGCAATCTACTCCCGGCACAAAACATTAAACTGGATATTACTCCACACTTTCTCGGAGTGCGGGCAGATTCATTACTACTCTCCATGGATGTATCGGTAGAGATAGAAAATATGGAGTCTAAAAATGCCGTCAGACTAACGCCCGTCTTAACCGGACAGGAAAGAAAAATCTTACTACCTTCCATCTTATTGAACGGCAAACAAAAACAGAAATTATATCTGCGTAACCAGATATTACGAAAAAAAAGCGAGCATAAGGAAGAGGACGCAACCTACCTCGTTGCCGGTATCGACGAAAGTCATTCCCGCACCATCGCTTACCGGACTTCATTGCCCGCAGAAGATTGGATGAACCATGCAACTCTCCTCCTTCGGAGAACAATCATCCGTCCTGAAGGTGAACAAGCGTTGAAAGATACTTTACTCATTACATCTCAACCTGCTGCACTCCCATCCTCCCAAAAGAATCCGGACGAGGTTACATCAACAGCAGAAAACACGTCGCCAACTGATACGACAACCACAAAAATGAAATATAAAGGTTCGTATGTTTCCCCGGCTACGGATGATGTAGATATACGAAATCAGAAAGAGTTGAATTTTAATCTTGAAGAGGCTAAGATTATGGCTGACGTCAATCCACAAATGTTGTCGCTCCGCGAACTCTATACCGTAGCTCTGTCGTATGCAGATAACAAAGCTAAGTTTTACCAAATTATTAACATCAGTGTCAAACTGTATCCTGTACACCCCATCGCCAACCTAAACGCTGCCGCTGCTGCCATCGAACAAGGAGACACTCAATCAATAAGCAAGTTTTTATCGATGGCTCCTCATGACAGCCTTGCTTATAAGAATTGCCGGGGTGTATATGAGCTGATGACTGGAAACACATACGAAGGCATTCGCATGTTAAAGGCTGCTAAGACAGAAGGTTCCGAAGAGGCTTCTTACAATCTGAATGTATTTTTTGAAAATAATAAACGTCCTTAACGAACAGACACAATGAAATATTTCTTATTCTTATTCCTGTTCTTATCAGTTGGTTGGCTCCACTGTCGCTCACAGAAAGTAGCAGTCAGCGTGAATACGCTTCCGGCAATAGATGGGGCTTTCGAAGCCGGAGTTTCCTATGCCATAGGAAATAAAAGCACAGTTGAACTGACCGGCAGTCTGCGACCATGGAAACGGGAAGAGAAATATGTGAACCGCTATTGGCTGATACAGCCAGAATATAAATACTGGACTTGCCAGAAGTTTAACGGCTTTTTCTGGGGTGCTTACCTCAATGGGGCACAATTCAATATCGGAGGGAAAAAACTGCCTTTCGGTATATTCGCCGGGTTGAAAAAATACAGATATGAAGGATGGCTGGCAGGTGGAGGTATCAGTGCCGGATATCACTGGATGCTGGATAATCATTGGAATATAGAAACAAGTCTGGGAGTAGGATACGATTTTATCCGCTACAAGCAGTACAACTGCGTCAAGAAATGCGCCGGATTACGAGACAAAGGTGATTATCATTACATAGGGCCTAGTAAGGCTTCAATAAGTTTAGTTTATCTATTTTAAAATAAAACAGGATGAAAAGTTTATGGAAAGTCTGGTTCTCCAGAAGAAGAAGTATCTACATACGAATAGCACGTCAATGCCGTTCTACCCCATGGAGAGTATATTATCTAGGGCATGGAGGCATCAGCAGATCAATAAAGGACATAAAGATATTGAAAGCATTGCAACAGCAAGGAATCATCTCACGAATTTATCCATGGTGAGTTATGATTGCTTTTGTTACAGATAAGGAGTCATTTAGTTATAAAATTATGAAAACAGGAGGAACTTTTATCATTGCAACCATCTTATCTCTTTTTCTTCAGGCACAGACACCTGTAGCAGGAGATGATGGCACTGTTCGAGCCACTTCCTCCAGCCTGCACAAGGCCGGGAAAGAATTACTGGTTTCTATTGAAATAGAAATCACCCGTGACTTCCTGCCCAATGAATCAATGACATTGGTACCTGTTGTCAGTGACAGTCTGGAACACCGGTTGGAATTACCAGCTATCTATATCAACAGCCGAAAACAACACATCATATTTTTGCGCGAAGCCGGCAAGAAGGAAAAAGAAGTCAAAGCATTGCAAAGAAAAAACGGAAGTCGGCAGACAATGCATTATCTGCAATCTGTACCTTTCGATAGTTGGATGAATCATGCCACTCTCTCACTCGTTGAGAAAAGCTGTGGCTGTGGGATTCCGGGTGAAGAAAATTTCACTTGTATCGCCCGTTTACACCCACAGCCAACCCCTATTCCACAACTCGTATTCTTGACTCCCCAAGTGGAAACCTCGAAAATCAGAGAAGAAAAAGGGTGCGCGTTTATTGATTTTCCTGTCAATGTGACTGCTATATACGAAACGTACAGCAACAATACAGTAGAACTGAATAAAATTATTGAAACAATCAACACCATTAAAAATGACACCAACGTTACCATCACACACATCAGCATTCACGGCTACGCTTCACCCGACGGACCTTACCGACTCAATGAGAAGTTGGCCCGTGAACGTACTCAATCTGTGAAAGAGTATGTAAATCAGCTATATGCATTCGACGGAGCGCATATCCAGACAGACTATACTCCCGAAGATTGGGAAGGATTTGAAGCTCTTCTCTGTGATACGACTTTTCAAGAGAAAGAAGCGATAATAAAAACCATAACAAGCGACATTCACCCCGACAGCAAGGAGAAAAAGTTAAAAAAGCACTTCCCTGCATTCTACGATTTTGTCCTGAAGCATTGGTTTACTCTACTTAGACATTCCGACTACACTATTGAGTATCGTGTACGCCCGTTTACTCTTGCAGAATCTCGGAAAGTCTTTACTACAAACCCTAAAAATCTGAGTCTTGAAGAAATGTTTCGTCTCGCACTTGCCAGTACACCTGGAAGCGAAACTTATAATCAGATTTTCATGACTGCCGTACAACTATTTCCCGATAATCCCACAGCCAACCTGAATGCCGCCTGCATAGCCTTGATGCAAAGAGACGTCCAAACAGCTGCCACTTATTTGGAAAAAGCTCCGGAAGTACCGGAAACAATATTAGCAAAAGGAGTTCTATGCTTTCTTAAAAACAACTATGAGGAAGCAGAGCACTTATTCAGACAAGCTCAAAAAGCAGGACTATCACAAGCGGATAATAATCTGCAATTAGTCCGTGCACTAAAATAAACACTCATTAAAACCAAATGTAAAATGAAAAGATTCAGTAAATTAATGTCACTGCTTTTATTCGCAGCAGTCACACAGTACAGTTGCATCAATGATGCAGATGTTGTCATCGCCGATGATACTCATTCAGAGTCAAATGGCAATCTCGCCTTGTTCTTCGAGATTCCAAACGTTGCCACCAGTCGAAGTGCCGAATCGTCCGGCGTTACCACCGAAGGTTCGAAAGAAGAATATGCGGTAAAGAGTCTCACTGTTTATCTATTTGACGCGACCACAAAAACGCTCAAAGATCAGCAGGAACTGAAGAACATCAACCGGACAGTTACGAGCGGTCAAAACATACAGTACACCGCCGATAAAATCACTGTAAATCCGGGAACTTATAACATCTTTGCCATAGCTAACGGAAAAGCAATCACAGGAAATATCAGCACACAAGAGGCTTTTCTGAATGCAGTTGATGCCGTTACTTACAGTGCAGGAAAAATTCCAAGTGTACCCGAAAACGGTTTCGTTATGACCAATCGTGGAGCTGCCAATCTGAACGTTGAAGTGAAGAAACCTACAGACTCCGATAAAGTGACTAGTGTATCCATCGGTCTTGAACGCGTGGTTGCCAAAGTTGAACTGACTCAAACACAAGAAACTTTCCCACTAACAGACCCATCCGGAAAGACCTACTGTACAATCAAACTGAACAATTTCAGAATGTTGAACTTGGCAACCCAGTTTTATACTTTCCGCCATACAGCAGTACTGAGCAGTTTTCAGGAACCAGATTCATATACTGATGAAAACTTCGGTGATATCAACGACAACAATGGTTATGTTATCGATCCTTATTTCTTCAAGAAAACAGTGGAGAACGCCGGGGACTTTACAAACGCCGACGGTTTCTTTGCACAAGCTCTAGTACAGTTGGATATCAACGACGGCAACTGGGCAGGCATGGCTCAAGCTAACAGTTGGTCACATATCTACTGCCTGGAAAACTGTATGTTCCTTGACGCCCAACTGAATGCATACAGCACGGGAGTTATGTTCAAAGCCAACATGGATATTGCCCCCGACCGCGTTTTCAATGAAAATGGCGATGTAGTTAGCAATCAGTCCAACTGGCCGACTAATATGTTCTACTTCAATTACAACTTTTATACCAGCGTAGATGCAATCCGTAAACTAGTCCTTAATAATTTGCCCGACGATGTCACTGACAACTCGACAACAGAAGAGCTAGCTCGATATAGTATCAAACGTTTCAAGAAAACGGAAAACTACTCTTGTTATTACAATTACTGGATCAAACACCTTGATAATAATTCTCCGGAAATGGGTGTCATGGAATTCGGTATCGTACGCAACAATATATACAGATTGTCAGTCAACAAAATTGCAGGACTCGGTAGCGGCGAACCTTTCATCGACCCGGATCAGCCGGATGAATATAAAGCCGAACTAGACATCAATTTCAATGTTTTTCCGTGGGCCGTACGTAATCAAGATGTAGAACTTGAATAAGTATTGGCCACCCGAACTAAATTTATTATAAATGCGTCCATTTTTACTCTATATTATCAGTGCCATCGCCTTGTTCTCATCCTGCAACTGGGTGAACGACGACTTGTCAGACTGCCCTTCCGGGACTTGGCTGAAAATCTCGTATACCTATAATATACTAGATGTGGACGCTGCCTCCACACAAGTAAGCGACATTACCATCCTTGCTTTCGACAAGGATGATAAATATGTGGATCGAGTGGACGTAGACAGCATTACATTACATCAAGGCTACTGTATGGTAAGAGTACCGTTTCCCGAAGGAACTTATCGTTTGCTTATATGGGGAGGGACATCCAACCACATGTACCAGCTCCCTAATCTCAAAGCTGGACAAACGGAACGAAGGTCCCTGAATATATCACTGGCATGCGATAATAAGAATCAGCCGAACAAGAAACTGAATGCACTCTTTTACAGTAGCCTTGAAAATATTACTATTAGTCAAAAATATCAGGTTATTACCGCCAATTTAGTGAAAGATACTAATTATTTCTCATGCATTCTTCAAGATGAAGCAAATGCCCCTCTAAGCCAAGAGGACTTTTCCTTTACGCTGGAATCTGCCAACGGAATAATAGACTACACAAACACACCGGTCGGTACAACTCCAGTCTACTATCTTCCATACCAGAAGGAAGTGGCTGTAATGTCCGAGCAAACTCCGGTCATCCATGCGAGATTAAATACATTACGTATCATGAAAGGAGATCAGACAACCTTATCGATCAAACATATACCAAGCGGCCAGAACATTCTTCGTCTCCCACTCACTCAATATCTGTTGTTATCCAAAATCTACAATGATATAGGTGAAATGAGTGACCAGGAGTATCTCGACCGTCAGGACTCATATACGCTTTTGTTCTTTATCCAGCCATCAGATACCGGAATTCCGCAGATATGCCCAAGAATGCAAGTTAACGGATGGATTATACGCCTGAACAACTCCGAACTGGAGTCTTAAAAACGTGTGACGAAATAGTATGTAAACAATATTTAGGTGAGATGTATTTACAAAGGCTACTGCGAAGTACCCTAGTGGGCTCTTTTGCCCTCTGCTCATGTAATGTTTCCCACTACATGTAGCGTCTTAATAAAACGATTTTTCAAAGAAAATATCGTTTTATTAAAATTGTTTGTTTTGTTTGTGTTTAGTGCATTCTGTCCAAGCGAGGAGAGAATGCACTTTTTTTTGTTACAAGAGAAATCACAAAAATAAGCAGCCTTTTTATTCCATTATAATATAATAAGGTAAATGGAAGAGAACATCTTCCAGTATTTTTCACTGGGGAGAATTTTTTTTATAAAAACTGAAACCATCTATTTTATTGAATATCAATATAAAAGAATGGTCACTTTGAAAAAAAACACATATTCAACGAAAAAAATCCTATAAATCATTTGTCAGTTTCAAAAAAGTTCCTACCTTTGCATCCGCAATCGAGAAACAAACACAGATTCGAGAAAGCAAAATGCAGAAATGCAACAACAGGATGGCCCGTTCGTCTATCGGTTAGGACGCAAGATTTTCATTCTTGAAAGGGGGGTTCGATTCCCCCACGGGCTACAAGTTAAAAGAATAAAGAACTAAAAAAATAGATTAGTCGAGATGGCAAATCATAAATCATCACTGAAAAGAATCAGACAAGAAGAGACAAGAAGACTTCACAACAGATATTATGGCAAGACCATGAGAAATGCTGTTAGAAAGCTTCGTGCAACTACTGATAAAGCAGAAGCAGTTGCAATGTACCCAGGCATTACAAAGATGTTGGATAAGTTGGCTAAAGTGAACATCATTCACAAGAACAAAGCTAGCAATCTGAAATCTAAGTTGGCTCTTTACATCAACAAGCTCGCTTAATAATAAGAATTTAACAATTCTATATAGCATCCAGGCTGAACTTTTAAGTTCGGCCTTTCTTGTTTATAACCAACTGAATATCAAACTTATCAAGAAAGCGGAGAATCAACCCGCATTCTTTATTTTTCACTGATTATTCTTCGCCAAGTCGACAATTTTCACTATATTTGCTCTGTTATTAAAGTTAGAAAGGCAATTATGAGCGAAGAACAAATCACTCCCAATAACGGGTCTTATTCTGCGGATAGCATCCAGGTATTGGAAGGTCTTGAAGCAGTAAGAAAACGCCCTGCGATGTACATTGGTGACATCAGCGTCAAGGGACTTCACCATTTGGTATACGAAATCGTTGACAACTCTATCGACGAAGCATTGGCCGGCTATTGCGACCATATCGAAGTAACAATCAACGAAGACAATTCAATCACAGTACAGGACAACGGACGTGGTATTCCGGTGGACTATCACGAGAAAGAAAAGAAGTCGGCACTGGAAGTTGCCATGACCGTACTGCATGCCGGAGGTAAATTCGACAAGGGTTCTTACAAGGTATCCGGAGGTTTGCACGGTGTAGGTATGTCTTGCGTAAACGCGCTGTCTACCCACATGACTACGCAAGTATTCCGTGATGGTAAAATCTATCAGCAGGAGTACGAGATCGGTAAACCGCTTTACTCTGTAAAAGAAGTCGGTACAGCCGACATTACGGGAACCCGCCAACAATTCTGGCCGGATGATACTATCTTTACTGAAACGGTATACGACTACAAGATTCTGGCTTCACGTCTACGCGAATTGGCTTATCTGAACGCCGGTCTTCGTATCTCCCTGACTGACCGTCGGGTTGTGAATGAGGACGGAAGCTTCAAGGGTGAGCAGTTTTATTCAGAAGAAGGTTTGAGAGAGTTTGTACGTTTTATCGAGTCTTCACGCGAGCACTTGATTAACGACGTTATCTATCTGAACTCAGAAAAACAGGGAATTCCTATTGAAGTGGCTATCATGTACAATACCGGATTCTCCGAAAACGTTCACTCATACGTTAACAATATCAACACCATCGAAGGTGGTACACACCTGGCAGGTTTCCGTCGTGCACTGACCCGTACGTTGAAGAAATATGCTGAAGACAGCAAGATGCTGGAAAAGGTGAAGGTTGAAATCTCGGGAGATGACTTCCGTGAAGGTTTGACCGCTGTTATTTCTGTAAAAGTAGCTGAACCGCAGTTTGAAGGACAGACTAAAACGAAGTTGGGTAACAACGAAGTGATGGGTGCTGTTGACCAGGCAGTAGGTGAAGTATTGGCATATTATCTGGAAGAACACCCGAAGGAAGCAAAAACGATTGTAGACAAGGTGATTCTCGCAGCTACCGCACGTCACGCAGCAAGAAAAGCTCGTGAAATGGTACAACGCAAGTCACCGATGTCAGGTGGCGGTCTGCCGGGTAAATTAGCTGACTGTTCGGATAAGGATCCTTCAAAATGTGAATTATTCCTCGTCGAGGGAGATTCGGCAGGTGGTACTGCCAAGCAGGGACGTAACCGTATGTTCCAGGCTATCCTCCCATTACGTGGTAAGATTCTGAACGTAGAGAAGGCCATGTATCACAAGGCTTTGGAAAGTGATGAAATCCGCAATATCTACACAGCCCTCGGTGTGACTATCGGAACAGACGAAGACAGCAAGGAAGCCAACATACAGAAGTTACGCTATCACAAGATTATCATTATGACCGATGCCGACGTCGATGGTTCTCACATCGACACACTGATTATGACGTTCTTCTTCCGCTATATGCCACAGATTATCCAGAATGGCTATTTGTATATCGCCACTCCCCCGCTCTACCTCTGCAAAAAAGGTAAAGTAGAAGAGTATTGCTGGACAGATACACAGCGTCAGAAGTTTATCGACACTTACGGCGGTGGTTCGGAAAATGCAATTCATACACAGCGTTACAAAGGTTTGGGTGAAATGAACGCACAGCAGTTGTGGGAAACAACTATGGACCCCGAAAACCGTATGTTGAAACAAGTAAATATTGACAACGCTGCTGAAGCCGATTATATCTTCTCTATGTTGATGGGTGAAGATGTAGGACCACGCCGCGAGTTTATTGAAGAAAATGCAACGTATGCAAATATCGATACATAATTAAATAATTACGTTTTATAAACCAACCTCACATCTTACAACGAGGAAACGCCGATGGCGAAGGAACATCCTTCGATCGGCGTTTTTCTTTTGCCCAAAGGGGCTTTATGTTCGAATAGTTCAACTACCTATCTCTTAATAAAAGCTAACAGCAGAAACGTTTTCCATACAAAATCACTATCTTGCATAAAAAGCAAAGAAAACATAACTATGAAAATGAAAACTACTGCTCCTAATCCGTTATTTGCAAAGATCAGGTTGTTTCTTATTGTATTGACTTCCTGCGTGATCGCCACTTGTATTTTCTTGATTATTATTCATCCGGAAGTATGGATGATACCGGCATGCGGAATTATTATCGCATTGTGTATTTTACTATATCAGGTATATTGCATACGCAAGAACCGAAAGAGAATTTAAATGTACTGTTGCTTTTTCAGTTCTTCGGCAACAGTAACCAATTCTTTGTACCATTCTTCACCGAACTTACGGATTAAAGGCTCTTTTAAAAACTGATATACGGGAAGATTCTCTTTTTTTCCCAGCAAAACCGCTGCTTTGCATACGTCCCAACGATTATAATTCACCGCTTTATAAGGTCCGTAATCTCCAATCCGGATAGGATAAAGATGGCAGGACACCGGTTTATAGAAGGCAGTCTTTCCCTCTCGATAGGCCTTTTCGATCGCGCAATAGCAGCAACCATTCTCATCATAACAAGTAAACACACAGTCCTTATTATTGACAATAGAAGTCACCAAATCACCTTCCTGATCCGTATATACCACCCCTTGCTTTTCAATCACCGCACGTGCTTCCGGAGCCAGTTCGTCCCAGATAACCGGCAAAACCTCTTCCAACTCCATCACCTCATCCAGCTCTACCGGAGCACCGGCATCACCTTCAATGCAACAAGCACCCTTGCAGGCACCCAGATCGCAAAGAAACTTCTCTTGAAATACATCAAGAGACACTACTACATCACCTATTTGTATCATTTTAAATTGAGAATTGAGAATTAAAAATTGAGAAATAAATGTTTTGGTTTATTTTTTAAGTGAATCTTTCATAGACTTAACAATGCAAACTAAAAGCGCAACCAATTCATTGCAATCTGAAGAAATAGATTGATAGACTATTTCGTTCATATAATGAGTATCCTTCAATAAAGAAAGCCAATAAGATGTTTCATTTGCTTCTTTCAGTGCAACATTCATTTTATTCAAGAAGTCTGCACCACTCTGCGCATGATGAGCTTCAGCAACCAAAGCTCCGATAGCAGTTCCACTGCGTAATAACTGTTTTGATAAAACAAACTTTTTTTCAGATTCTGCTAAAAACTTGTATGCGTTTACTATACGAATAGCAAACGCATACGATTTAATATGAATAGCATTATTCTTAGCTATCATTTTTTAATTTTTAATTCTCAACTCTCAATTTATTAAAACGTTTCCGTCCATTTCAGCCGGAACAGCCAGCCCCATAATCTTGAGAATAGTCGGAGCAACATCTGCCAGACGACCGTTTTCTACTTTCGCAGCTTTGTTCTCTGTTACATAAACACAAGGAACAGGGTTCAAAGAGTGAGCAGTGTTAGGAGTACCGTCTTCGTTCAAAGCGTGGTCAGCATTACCATGGTCGGCAATGATAATTGCTTCGTAATCCTGTGCTTTGGCAGCTTCGATTACATCTTTCACGCAAGCATCTACAGCAATAACAGCTTTCTCGATTGCTTCATAAATACCGGTATGACCTACCATGTCACCATTAGCGAAGTTCACTACGATGAAATCATATTTGTTCTCGTTGATGGCAGCCACCAATTTGTCTTTTACTTCGAAAGCGCTCATTTCCGGCTTCAAGTCGTAAGTAGCCACTTTGGGAGAAGGAACAAGGATACGATCTTCTTTGTCAAACGGAGTTTCACGTCCACCATTGAAGAAGAATGTTACGTGCGCATACTTTTCTGTTTCAGCGATATGAAGTTGGCTCAATCCTTTAGAAGCAAGATATTCGCCTAATGTATTAGATACATTATCTTTGTCGAACAGGATATGAACGCCCTTGAAAGAAGCATCGTACGGAGTCATACAGTAATATTGCAGCCCTGGGATGGTGTGCATACCTGCTTCCGGCATATCTTGTTGAGTCAATACAACAGTCAACTCTTTGGCACGGTCATTACGATAGTTGAAGAAGATAACTACATCACCTTCTTTGATTGTTCCGTCGCAGTTGGCATTCACAATCGGTTTGATGAATTCATCTGTAACACCTGCATTATAAGACTCCTGCATAGCCTGAACCATATCGGTAGCTTTCTCACCTATGCCGTTTACAAGCAGGTCATAAGCTTCTTTTACACGTTCCCAACGTTTGTCGCGGTCCATAGCGTAATAACGGCCGATGATAGAAGCAATCTTGCCTGCTGATTTCTCACAGTGTGCAGAAAGTTCTTCGATAAAGCCTTTACCACTCTTCGGGTCAGTATCACGACCATCCATGAAGCAGTGAATAAATGTATTGTCGATATTATATTCTTTAGCGATATCGCAAAGTTTGAAGAGATGAACGAGTGAGCTATGTACGCCACCATTAGAAGTCAGCCCCATAAAGTGAACACTCTTTCCGTTTTCTTTTGCATAAGAGAAAGCAGAAACGACTTCAGGATTTTTCAGGATGCTATTGTCAGCACATGCACGATTGATTTTTACCAAATCCTGATAAACTACGCGTCCGGCACCGATATTCAAGTGACCTACTTCCGAGTTACCCATCTGTCCGTCGGGCAAACCTACGTTTTCACCACTTGCCTGAAGTTGAGAGTGAGGATAAGTAGTCGTCAGATAATCCCAGTAAGGAGTGGGAGTGTTGAAGATTACGTCGTCTTTCTTTTGGTCACCTAATCCCCAACCATCGAGGATCATTAAAAGGGCTTTCTTACTCATAATATTTCAATATTTAAATTATCACTCTGATTTTCGGGCGCAAAGGTACAAAAAAGATGGTTACGTAAACGTTTAATCTATGTTAAGTTACAGGGCAGAAGTGCACCAGGCTACGGATATTTTTCTTACTTTGTAAAATTACTTTCAATATGTTGATCGAAAAACTATTATTATGAAAACAACTTTATTTTGTATCTTACTTTTGTTATCGGGTATAGTATCCGCACAAACAATCGACCATCCTTCTTTCAAAGCCCGATCAGGAAGTATTTCCAACATCACTCGCATAGAGCGCACTGCCGAAAATACAAGAGTATATATTCATGCCATCTTCCGCCCGCATTGGTGGATCATGGAAGATGGAGATACCTATCTGGAAGATGCCGCAACCGGCAAGAAATATCTGTTCAAAAGTGCTGAAGGCATCGAACTCAAGAAAGAAGTCTATATGCCGGATTCAGGAACAATGGATTATGTGCTGGTTTTCGAGCCGTTACCGTCAGAAACACAGACCATTCATTTTCTCAATCCTACTGACCCCGAAGGCAATATCTATGACATATCGCTGGTTCCGCAAAAGAAGAAAGATTCTTCTCCACTAGCCACCATCAAAGGCAATTGGTTCAAAACGGACGGTTCCGGTTCATGGCAATATGGAGTTTACGACTCCATCAGCATTCTGAATAACCGGATATACACCAATGAAAATATCCGAAAAAAAGGAAAGCGGATTGAAATGACTTTAAAAGATAGAGAGAGTCAGGAGGAAATGACTTTATCATTCACCCCGCAAAAAGACGGCACGTGTAAGATTCAGCAGAAAGGAGCGGAAGAATTAGTGTACAGCAAGGAGAGAACTCCGATTACACAGGTTGCTGCAGAACCTGATTTTAAGCAATTCTTCCGGCAGGATTCAACTTATCTGCAAGGGTATATAAACGGATACGATCCTCGTTTAGGATTTGACACCGGTCTTATTTATCTGTCAAATGAACTGACCCGTGAAGATTATCCGACCGTCATCCAGATAGCCCCGAACGGTAGTTTTAGCTGTCGATTTATCATTAATCATCCGATAGAATCATCGGTAGTACTGGGACACAACTGGATTCCATTCTATATTGAACCCGGACAAACTCTCACCATGTATATCGACTGGGAAGCTGTAATGGCACGCAGCCGTGCACGCGATCATTACTTCCCTATCAGGAACACAGCATATATGGGTCCATCCGCCTCTCTCTCCTACCTCCTGAAAGACTTTGATAATCTGATTACCTATCGCTATGAGGACTTATCGAAATCGCAAAAGACATTAACTCCCGACCAATACAAGGAGCACATGAAGCCTATCATTGCACAATGGAAACAGGTTGCAGACTCTGTAAGCCAAATCTATCAGCCCTCTCTCAAGGCAGTTCATCTGATAAAGAACAAGGTAGATTTGCAAGCCGGAAGTATGCTTTTTGATTTCTTGATGAGCAGAGATTATTACGCAAAGCAAGATAGCACCAATCAGGTACTAAAAGTAAAGGAAGACGATTCCTATTATAGTTTCTTGAAAGATATGCCACTCAATGATATAGCCGTACTTGCAAATACAAACGCAAGCACGTTTATCAATCGCTTCGAATATATGGATCTGTTCCGAAAAGCGTATCCCGGTCTTTCTTTTTCTTTATCAGACAGTATCGACTGTACGTATCCAGAAAAATCACTGTTGACTTTCCTTAAAGAAAAAGGCGTGAAACTGAACGATGAGCAGGAAAAAATAAGACTTAAACAAGAGAAGTTGGCCGGAACTAGTGCCAAAATCATTATCAAAGAGGTAATCGATGAAAACAAGAAAATAGCGTCACTCTATGAGAAGGAACAGAAACTCGTACAAGAATATGAAACATTATACTCAAAGGAAACGAAAACAAAGGAAAAATCCCAGCAAGATAAAGACAGAAGTGCCATAAATATGAACCGGAAATATAATTTCAAGAAAGATTCCATTATTGCCCAATTATATCCTATTCCTAATCCATTGCTTTGGCAAATAGCCAAAGTGCGAAGTCTTAATTTTGATTTAGGAAATATTAAAGACAGCCAAATAGCCCACGAATATGTGGATAGCATCAAACAAATATTTACCGAACCGTTTCTCGCAGCAGAAGCTGAACGAGTGCTGGAAAAGACACACCCGAAAGATAGGGCGAGATCTTATCAGTTGCCTGAAGGAAAAGCGACTGAAGTATTCCGCAACATCATAAAGAATCATTCAGGTAAGGTTCTGTTTGTCGATTTCTGGGCAACGACTTGTGGCCCTTGTCGTGCAGGAATAGAGGCAACTGCCGATTTACGCAAAAAATATAAAGATCATCCGGAGTTTCAATTCATCTATATCACAAGCCAGAAAGATTCGCCCGAGAAAGATTACCAAAAATATGTAGAGAAGAATCTAAAAGGAGAAGCCTGTTATTATGTTTCGGAGGCAGAGTTCAATTATCTGCGTCAACTATTCCAGTTCAATGGTATTCCACACTATGAACTTGTTGAAAAAGATGGTAGCATATCCAAAGAGCGTTTAAGCAGTTACAATATCAGGAAATATCTGGATAATCATTTCGAAGGAAAAGCAGAATAGTAACGGAGCCTCTAAATAAAGGGCACGAATAAAAGAATATCAAAAAAAGCGATACAAAGGGCGGAACCCTCTTCATTTTTCCGTACCTTTGCATCGCTTTTAAATTAAAATCATAGAAATATGGACGATTCAAACCCGCGAACGTGCACAACTAGTATTAATTAAAGCGAACAGAGTCATTGAAACTTGATGCCTCTGCTCGTGTCAAACAAACGAAAGGAGGCAATAAGATGAGAACGTATCTTTATTGTGAAGCTGGCTTTGTGGAAAAAGCTCAATGGCTTCCTAACAGCTGGGTAAATGTAGTATGCCCAAATAATGATGACTTTGAATTTCTAACTCAAACTCTCAACGTACCCGAATCATTTCTTAATGACATAGCCGATACGGACGAACGTCCGCGTACGGATACGGAAGGTAACTGGTTATTGACCATTCTTCGTATCCCTGTGCAGATTGCGCAAAACAGCACTCTGCCTTTCAGCACCGTACCAATCGGTATCATCACCAATAATGAAATCATTGTGTCCGTCTGTTATCATAACACTGATCTATTACCGGATTTTATCGAGCATACCCGCCGAAAAGGGATTGTTGTGCGCAACAAACTGGATCTGATCCTCCGGATCATCTATTCTTCTGCCGTATGGTTCCTGAAATACCTAAAGCAGATAAACATAGACATCAGCGCCGCAGAAAAGGAACTGGAACGAAGCATCCGCAACGAGGACCTGCTCCGACTGATGAGACTGCAGAAAACATTGGTCTACTTCAATACTTCCATCCGTGGAAATGAAGTGATGATAGGAAAATTAAGGACTATTTTCCAGGATACGGATTATCTGGACACTGAACTAGTGGAAGATGTGATTATCGAATTGAAACAGGCACTTAACACGGTGAATATTTACAGTGACATTCTCACGGGAACGATGGATGCTTTTGCCTCCATTATCTCCAATAACGTGAATACAATCATGAAACGCATGACAAGTCTGTCCATCGTCCTGATGCTCCCGACATTGATTGCCAGTTTCTATGGTATGAATGTGGATATTCATCTGGAAGAGGTACCCTTTGCTTTCTCTTTGATCGTACTATTTTCCATCGGATTGTCAACTCTTGCGTTTGTGATATTCCGGAAGATAAAATGGTTCTAATACAAAAAAACAGCTTACCATCTGTGATCCTTTAGAGGATTCTAAGACGGTAAGCTGTAAATTATACGTTTTTTATTCTATAGAGAATTAATTAAAAGAGAATGTTTAGAGAGAGAAATTAAAATATCTTATCCTTCTTTGCTTGCTTTTCTTCCGCCCAACGGAATAGAAACTCCAACGAATCCGTTCACAGAGTTAGAGTTCTTGCCTAAGAACATATAGTCAGTTCCGACAAACAGAGGACCTAATTTCAGACCCAGACCGAAAGATTTACCCGCTGACTGGATAGCTGAATAACTAAGTGCTACATTGAACCAGCTTTTCGGGCGATAGTTTGCAGAGAATGTTAATTCTGTAAGAGCATCAGGCTGTACAAAACGAGTTGTTGACAATACACCTACTGCTAATTTGTTATTGAAGAATCCATATTCTGCACCTAATACTAGGGTAGAAGCAAGACGAGATTTACGAGATTCTTTGGCATCACCTACTTCAAGTTGCAACATGTCATAGTTAAGCACATCACCTTGTGTCACAAGATCCATATAATTTTCAGCATCGCTTTGTAATTGGTTCAACGCACCTGTAACACTAGATTGCGGATTAGCTGGATCAATCATGCCTGCATAAGTACTTCCTTTAAGATCAATTGGATCCGGATTAGCAGATGCAATCTTTGTACTTGATTTAGACCAAGAAATAAAACCCAAGTCGAGAATAGAAGCAGATACAGTCAGATTATCCAATATTTTATAAGAAGCTCCTAAATCGATACCAAAACCGTACCCAGCTATACCCAATTTACCGCTATCGAAATCAAAGTCAGTTACATAATCTTTACCCTCTTCTTCTTGCAATTCCAAGCCTTTGAAAGAACTTTTCAGTTCGGCACCAACAGTCAAGTTTGCATGATAGTTATTAAACTTATCCTTTAATTCTTGTGCTGCCTGTGCTGCCTGTGAAGGGGTCATAGAATTCCAATAGCTCTCACTTGACCACTGATTTATTTGTTGATCACTAGGTAAATTAGCGCTCATTGCAACTCTATTAAGTTTCAACTCCATGTTACCAATACCCAATAAAGCTTTCACTCTAGCACCAACTGTCAAACGGCTATTAATCTGACGTGAAAGTCCTAAACCAATTTCAGTATAAGCGTTAATGTTCAATTGCTGACCACTAATATCATAGTTACTATTTCTCCAGTTTTCTTCAACTGTTTCCATCTCATTCAAGAAGGTAAACATATTCTTTGTCAGGTTAGCACCGATATCTGTACGAAGACCGATATTGAATGACCAGAAGTTTTTTCCTTTATACCATCCTGCAGAAAGAATTTCTGTACTGAAGTTCACATTCAGCTTATTATTATCTTTCAGACGGTTCATGAAATCCGGTTTAGTGTAGAAATCATCGCCATCATCAATAATGTCAATGATATCCTGATAGCCTAACGAAGTAGAACCAACCGTTGCATTAACAGCACCGATCACCGGAAGATTGAAGTAACCTTTAGTCGGTGTTAAAGCCGGATTCAGTTGTTGACGATAGTGAGTACCTTCCATGAAATAGGAAGTACGTAAAAACTGTGCATTTGCAGAAAGAGTGCAAACCAACATAATAAAAAATACCCCAATGAGCTTAGAAGACCATAATAGCTTGTTCGTTGCCATGATTTTAAACTTTTTAATTCTTATTATTGTTCGCAAAGATATAGCATTTCAATAACAAATAAAAGCACTAGGCAACACTTTTTTAGCCTAAACGGAACAATTTCACGGTTATCCGTAACAAAATCGTGCTTATTCTGCAAAAAAATGTAGAAAATGTGTGTAAAATGAAACAAAGCGACTTTAGAAGCTCAAAGTCAACTGGCCATCTCCCAACAGATTGAACGTCATGCGATGGTAGGGAGTAGTGCCACGTTCGGCAATGGCGGCACGATGTTTTTTAGTTGGATAACCTTTATTGTGGTCCCAGTCATAATATGGAAATTCTTCGTGAAGACGGTTCATATAATCGTCTCGATATGTTTTGGCTAAAATTGAAGCTGCTGCTATTGAAAGATATTTCCCGTCTCCTTTCACTACTGTAGTATGGGGAACACCGGGGTATTTAGTGAAACGATTACCGTCGATCAGTAAATGTTGGGGACGGGTGGACAACTGATCCACTGCACGATGCATCGCCAGAAAAGAAGCCCGCAGGATATTTATTTCATCAATTTCTTCCGGTGACACAATGCCAACCGCCCAAGCAATCGCTTCTTTCTCTATTACCTCACGTAATGCATAACGTTGCTTTTCGGTCAGTTGTTTGGAATCATTCAACAGTTCATTCTTAAAATCCTTCGGAAGAATAACCGCAGCAGCATATACCGCTCCCGCCAAACACCCACGACCGGCCTCATCACATCCGGCCTCAATCAGATTCTCGTTCAAATAAGGTAATAACATATTTATCGCTTCTATTTTGATACAAAGGTAATTCAAATTAAAAAAGGAGACTTGTTTTGTCTCCTTTTTCTTATTTCTCTTCTGCTTTTTTAGAATAAACTCCAGGCAACAGTCAGTCCTGCCATCACAATGGCGACCATGCTCATAAGCTTTATCAAAATATTCAAGCTCGGACCGGAGGTATCTTTAAACGGATCACCTACTGTATCTCCTACTACGGTTGCTTTATGCACTTCACCGCCTTTTCCACCAAAGTTACCTTCTTCCACATATTTCTTTGCGTTATCCCATGCACCTCCGGCGTTAGCCATAAAGATAGCCAACACGAAACCACTACTCAAGCCACCAATCAGCAGACCGAGTACGCCGGGAACACCAAAGATAAATCCTGTAAGAATCGGAGCAACAATAGCAATCAAGGAAGGAATAACCATCTCACGCTGCGCACCCTTTGTCGATATTTCAACACAACGTTCGTAATCCGGCTCGGCTTCTCCGGTCAGAATACCCTTTATGTCACGGAACTGGCGGCGCACTTCGTCAACCATGTGTCCTGCCGCACGCCCTACTGCATTCATTGTCAAACCACAAAACAGGAAAGCCATCATTGAACCGAGGAACATGCCCGAAAGTACTTTCGGATTCATCAAGTGTACTTCGTAATAATCCATGAAGTCGATAAAAGTGGCATTTGCTACGCTGATAGAACTTCCATCTGCAAAAGTCAGGTCCACATTACCAAGACGTGTCAGACCGATTCGGATTTCTTCAATATAAGAAGCCAGCAAAGCCAGACCTGTCAGTGCAGCGGAACCGATTGCAAAACCTTTTCCTGTGGCGGCAGTTGTGTTACCCAATGAATCGAGCGCATCAGTACGTTTGCGAACTTCAGCACCCAGACCAGACATTTCCGCATTACCTCCCGCATTATCCGCAATCGGACCGTAAGCATCCGTTGCCAATGTGATACCTAAGGTAGAAAGCATACCAACAGCTGCAATACCGATGCCATACAATCCCATGCCTACATTACCGAAATCACCTGCGGAAGCCAACAGATAGGAAGCAATAATACCAATCACTACTGCAACTACAGGAATAGCTGTAGAAAGCATACCCAAACCAATACCGGAAATAATGACGGTAGCAGGGCCAGTCTTACCGCTTTCACTTAGTTTCTGGGTAGGACGATAAGATTGAGAAGTATAATATTCCGTAGAACGTCCGATGATAATACCTACTACCAGTCCGACTACTACGGCACAAGAAATCCAAATCCAGTTATCTAGTTGCAAGAGCCACAGGATTAAGAATGTAGCTGCAACAATAAGCACGGAACTAAGGTTCGTACCGAAAGCCAATGAACCGAGCAAGTCTTTCATGGTCGCATTCTCTTTAGTACGGACAGCGAATATCCCTATAATAGAAAGGATAATGCCAACAGCTGCAATCAACATCGGAGCAATAACTGCCTTGAATTGCATCACTGTATCTGCCGAATGGATAAAAGCAGCAGCACCCAGTGCAGCTGTTGCCAAAATCGAGCCACAGTAAGATTCATATAAATCGGCTCCCATACCGGCCACGTCACCTACATTGTCACCTACATTATCGGCAATAGTAGCAGGATTACGAGGGTCATCTTCCGGAATTCCGGCTTCTACTTTACCTACCAAGTCGGCTCCAACATCGGCTGCCTTCGTATAGATACCACCACCTACACGGGCAAAGAGTGCTTGCGTAGAAGCACCCATACCGAAAGTCAGCATGGTAGTAGTAATCACACAGAGTTTATGAGTAGGTGTCAGCGCATCAGCAGGAATCACTGCATTCAACAACAGATACCAGAAAGATATATCGAGCAATCCCAGGCCAACTACAACTAATCCCATCACCGCGCCGCTTCGGAAAGCAATCCTCAACCCTGCATTCAGAGAATTACGTGCGGCATTAGCGGTACGAGCCGACGCATAAGTCGCCGTCTTCATCCCTAAAAATCCGGAAAGCCCGGAGAAAAATCCGCCTGTAAGAAAAGCAATAGGAACCCATGCGTTCTGTACATGAAAGCCATAGGCCATAATTGAAAACAAAATAACCAACCCCAAGAATACCCAGCCTACTATTTTGTATTGCTGTTTCAGATAAGACATAGCTCCTTTGCGCACAGCAGCAGCTATCTTTATCATTTGGGGTGTACCTTCGCTCTCTTTCATCATTTGCTTATGAAAGTAATAAGCAAAGCAGAGGGCTAACACGGAAGCGACTGGAACCAGCCAGAAAAGAATGTTGTCCATAGGATCAATTTTTAAAGGGTTTACGGAGGCTAAAAGTATGGAAATCAAATGAAATAAGCAAGTAAAAAAGAAAGAATTTATAAAGCTGAATTATTCTATCTTTTATACATCTCTTTAAACAAAATGGGCACACTGTAGTTATTTACTTCATTCCCTCATTTCTATACGGTTTTGAAATAAGTCAAGTCATAAAAAAATAAGCTGAAATATAATCCCAGCGAGCATTTACTAGAGAATTAAAAAGTGAAAAATTGCTGTCATCTGTCACATGTTTGTATTTAAACTTCTGACAATGAATAAGTAGTGGTGTGACGGCAGCATGTGACAGCACAGTGACAGTACTTTTGCTGTCACATGTTCTCCCACGATTCTATCTTCTCTTCCTTTTCTGTTTCTTGAAAATCACAACCTGCATAGCTTCATATTTTTTAACCATAGGAAAAACATTCGTTTCATACCTTCAAACCATTGGTTTCATGGGATGGAACTTTAGTTCCATAAGCTTGAAACTCTAGTTCCAATTGCTTGAAACCATTAGTTTCAAGGCTGGAAACTCTAGTTTCTCTTTATTGAAACTTTAGTTTCAAACAAAGGAAACTTGCTTGGAACTTGCTTCTAAAAGAAGGAGTGAGAAGAGGTGACAGCAAAAGTACTGTCACTGTGCTGTCACATGCTGCCGTCACACCACTACTCATTCACTGTCAGATGTTTAAATACAAACATGTGACAGGTGACAGCAATTTTTTACTTTTTAATTCTATAGTAGAGTATTAAGAGATTATATTTCGGCTCATTTCTGTGCCGGAAAGGAGCTAAAACCTGTTCACCACCCCATGATAAAATAACGAATAATAGTCTATAGTTACTAATCCTCTGCCATTCTCTGCTTATTTTGTTGGGCAAACTCTGTAGGAGTAACTCCGAATTGCTTCTGAAATATCTTTGCGAAGTAAGAAGGCGACTGGAAACCTACTCTGTCAGAGATTTCGTTGATGCGCAATTCTCCCTCCTGCAATAGTTCTGCCGCACGTTTTAATCGGATGATACGGATAAAGTCGAGTGAAGAAAGATCGGTCAGCGCCTTAATCTTACGATGCAGGCTGGAGCGGGACATATTCATGGCTGCAGCCAATGCTTCCACATTATAATTGGCGTCGGAAAGATTCTCACGCACTTTGGCTATCAGTTGGGACATCAGTTGTTCATCAGCCCGTGACATCGCACCCCCTTGCGGAGTACAAGCTCCGTAAGTGATCTGATTAATAAACATCTCATGCGTACGATGGGATTCACGCTCACGCGCCAGTTCTGCCAATAATTGCTGCTCACGGATCTTTTGTACTTCCCGGCGGCGATAGGCGCGAAGAGTCAAGATAAAACTGCCGGACACTACAATGATATAGATAAGGTAAGCCCACACTGTACGCCACCAAGGTGGAAGAATACGCACTGATAAAGTAGCTTCTTCCTGATTCCAGACACCATTATTATTACTGCCCCGCACACGGAACAGGTAGTCTCCCGGCGGGAGCTGGGCATAAGACGCTGTATGCACATCAGATGTATAATTCCAGTCATTATCTATCCCTTCCATTTTGTAGGCATAACGATTTGCACTTGGTGAGGTATAACTTAAAGCAACAAAATCAAAGCTGACGTTAGAACGGTAAGGCAGTTGCACACCATCCGCCGTGAAAGGAGTTTCACGTCCCTGCACGTACATTCCGGTGATATAGACTGGAGGCACAAAAGTATTCGGGTGGACAATTTGTGGATTAAAAGAGACCAATCCATTGATAGTTCCCATCCAAATAGTACCATCAGAGGCAGCCAAGGCCGATTTATAGTTAAACTGGTTATCAGGTAACCCGTCATTTCGGTTGAAGACTTGCAGGCTGTCTGTTTCCGGATGAAGACAAACCAGCCCACGGTCTGTTCCGAACCAGATACGATGTTGCCGGTCTTCCACGACTTTATATGTTACGTTGTCCGGAAGCCCGTCCGCTTTGGTGTATGTCCGGAATCTTCCGGTTTCGGGGTTAAAACGCAACAATCCACCCCGGTCTGTAGAAAACCAGATAAAGCCTTTACTATCCTCCGAAATACCTGTCACTTCATTCGTTCCGATAGAAGTGCTGTCCCCCGGTATACATTTATAGCTGACCATCTGATCTGTCTGCGGATGATACCGGAATATTCCACTGCCCATCGTTGCCACCCATATATTACCGGATTTATCTTCGAGAATATCACGCATATAAGCATACCCGAATTGCTCCATTTTCTCAAAAGTCTGTCCTTTGTCGGTCGAACGGAAGATGTTCCAGCCATCACCCAACCAGATTGCTCCCCCACGATCGCGGTAAAGGGCAAACACGGAACCTTCACTGATACCAAGTTGTGCGGGATAGAACGTCTGAACCTGATCTTGAGAAACAATCAGGTCGATGCCCCCTTTAAAGTAACCTGCGCCAACCAAATCATCCGAAGCGAACAGGCTTAATACATTCTGACGGTCAGGCGACTGGGGAATTTTAGTGAAAGTCTGTGTTCCCGGATTCCAGTAGCAAACACCGCCATCCTGCGTACTGACCCACACCACTCCGTCTTTTCCTTCCGCCAATTCACTGATGCGTCGTCCGCTGACTGTACCGGGCGCTCCCGGAAGATAAACCGAAAAATCGAGCGTACGTACAGGCAGATAGCTGGCTCCTCCAAATTGCGTACAGATCCAGGTTCCCCCTTCACGATCACGATAAATCTTATCGACGATAGCATCTCCAAGCCCATACTTTCCTCCGGCATCGGCAGGAATATGTTGCACACTGTTGTGTTTCTCATTAATCACATAAACGCCATTCTGCGTACCCACCCACAGCTCGTCTCCGAAGCAAACAGCGTAGCGGATAATTTTTCGATGTACTTCGGGTGCAGGGAATATACTCACTTCTCCGGTCTTTTTGTTGAACCGTTTCAGTTCCTCTTCATGCACTCCGACAATCAGCTCATCGCCATAATCACACAGAGTAAAGATGAAATCCCCTTTAAGTGCTTCTGTTGCATAGGGCACAAACTTATCCTGCTCCGGACTGTAACGGTAGATTCCCGCTCCATACGTACCCACCCAGACCGTACCTTCTTTATCTACGCAGATAGACTGCGGAAAGTCCTTGCTTTTATCCTTACTGGGACAGGGAATATAGCGGAACAGTTTACCCGTCTCCACCTGATAGCGGAAAACTCCCTGATTCGGTGCATTCACCCAGATATTTCCCGAATGATCTGCCAGAATATCTTCAATCCAGTTGTATCTGATTTGTTCTCCGTTCTCTGTGCGGGCATCAAAGAACGAAAACTTCCCGGTAGCAAGCTCCTGAATATAAACACCATCATCCGTACCTACCCATAATTGACGGTGATTATCCTCAAAAAGAGCGGATATGACCTGATTGCCATGCTGCAAAGTTTCGTCATAGCAGTTATAAAGCTTCATCGACACGCCGTCATAACGATTAAGACCGTTGCGCGTACCCAGCCAGATAAAACCGTAACTATCTTGAATAATGGACTTGACATGACTGTTCGAAAGACCGCTTCCTCCATCTACACGGATAAAGTTATACTGTCCCGTCGCGGCAAAATCCGGAAGGAAAAAACAAATAGAAAGGAGAAAAAGCAGCAATTTCCTTTTCATACACAGATATTAGATAGCGACAAATATAGTTTTTTTTACGCTAAATGCATAGGAAGGATGAAACATTTGTTGCACGGATGGCAATAAATGTCGCACTGCAAAGGGCTATCGCACACTTGAAACATCTCTTGCACATCTTGACAAAAAAGAGTATAGCCACTTGTTTCTCCTCCTCCTATCTTTGCCTTCGTCAAAATGACACAACCGATGTGAACTTCCAAATCTTTAAATGAATACAAGTGATGAAAAAAGTAACCTTTAGTTGCCTTACTCTAGCAACCCTGTTGCAACTGATTCCTTCCAACGGGAATGCAGCGAACATTCAGGTGAACAAGAAAAAGACGAACCGAATCGAAATGAAGCAGGATACGATTCCTGCCAACTCTACTAAAAAAGAATCAGAAGAAGGCGAACGCAATGTGATGCTGAATGCTTCTGACGCCAACAAACCCCGCGAAATTCAAATCGGACTTCCCAGCGAGGACGTTAATGTCTATGAGAATGGACTTCCTGCCGTATATTCCTCTACCGTTCACAAACTTGCCGCCCATTGGCGTAGCGACAGCAGCCTGGGAGAAGTAGGACTTTTATCTCCTTCCGAATCGGCCATTACGACCGGTAATATTGCTTACTCCGTCAACTCATTCAGCAAACTGGGGCAAAAGGATTTCCAAGGTATATTAAACTACCGCACCAATCATTTCGGTATGCAGAACTTCGACTTCAATGTTTCAGGAGCCATCAATGACCAATGGCTTTACACGGCAAGCATCTACCAGAACTTCGACCCGGGAAGTTTCGACCTGAAATTTACGAACTATGCAGACCGCACAGAGATTTATCATGCCGGCCTGACACGTCTCTTCAACAACGGACGCGGCAAAATATCTTTGCTCTACAAACACTCCCGCAGTGAGAATCCGGCCAGCTATGCCAATGCAGCTCCTTTTATCTATGTCGGCGACGGCTCGGTTAAAGAGATAGACGGTTTCAAACTGGGAACAAATTCTTATGTTCCGCAGAACGGTTCTTTCCCATACATGGACGTAAGAGACGGAAAGATGAAAATATGGAACTTGGGCGATGGTTCTGAAAACCGTGCCAATGAGATTGCATTAATCTCCGATTATCGTTTCAGGAACGATCTGCTATGGAAATTCAATCTGAAATATATGGATGCTCCACGTGCCAACTATGTCGACTTCGGAGGCAGCACCATCAGCGAAGTAACCGCCAACGATGGTTTTACGTTATCAAACGGTGATCCGTATGAGGGACTGGCAGAAGGTCGCCGCACCTGGTTGCACGTAGGCAAAGTGAAAAACTTCCTAATCACTTCCGAGTTGAACAAGACCTTTGGCAACCATGATCTGCGTCTGGGAGTGAACGAATGGTATTACCATCTTGATTATTATTCCTCTTCTCTGCAATGGATGGCCACCGTACCGAACTATCCACAGTTGCTGACTTCCACAACTACAAGTTCTCTGGACCCCACTCTGACCGGTCAGCGCGTACAGACATACGGATACAACGAACTTAGTCCCGAATATACAAAGGGATATGAGAACAAACTCGCCCTTTACTTTACAGACAACTGGCAAGTAACTCCCCAATTCAATATCTATTATGGCGGACGCCTGGAATATTACCGGATGAGTGCCGATCAAATATCCGCTTCCCGTTTCCCGGGTTTCCACATCGGCGACTTTACCACTTATAGCAAAGAGGAAGAAACAGGAAATATCATTGCCACACAACGCAGCATTCATCCCGCCAAAGTGGTAAAGGATAAACTGAACTATGCCGCCACGCTCCGCGCCACTTACAACGTAACCGGACAATTCGGCCTGACTGCCGACGGAACAGTAGCCACCCGCTTCCCACGTATCAACGAATATGCCGGAACAGGTCCTACGGAAGAGCAATACAAACGTGTCACCATACCGTTAATCCGTGGCGGTTTGTTCTACAAAAACAAGTGGATCAACCTCACCTCTATGGTTACCTATATCTCCAAATCCAATAATATTGACCAGCAAAACCTGACGAAACCGGGAACGGAAGAAGGAAAGACCGTATTGCTTATTTATAATATCAAAACACTGGGATGGACCACATCTGCCGAAATCGACCCGTTCAAAGGTTTTCACCTGCACGCTCTGTTCACGTATCAGAAACCTGTTTACAAGAACTATAATGCAAGCGTCACATTCAACGACGGTTCGGAAATGTCTGTCAACGCCAATGGGATGATTGTAAAAGAGATTCCGCAGATTCTTGTCGAACTCGACCCAAGCTATAATATCACGAAGGACTTACGTCTTTGGCTTAGTTTCCGCTATTTCGGCAAGACTTACGCCAATCTCCAGGAAGCCCTCTATTTCAACGGTCGCTGGGAAACTTTCGGGGGGATCAACTGGAACGTAAACAAGCATCTTTCTTTAGGGGCAACAGTCATCAACTTCCTGAATCAGAAAGGGGCCAGCGGAACCATCAACGGTTCGGAACTGATTACCAAAGAAGAAGCTGCCCAGTATGCCGGCAACTATATGAGTGGAAATTATTTACGCCCATTTACCGTAGAATTTAGCGCAAGCATTAAATTCTAGTTCATTCCTGACGAATTATAATTATCTTTGCGGCATTCTATGCCCACAAACTAACTAATACCTAATTAATTATTAAAAAACCATGAAGAAACTTTTCGTATTACTTATGGCATTGTTTACCCTGGCGCAAGTGGACGCCCAGGAAAAGAACGTTATCCGCATCGCAACGGACAACACAGACTTAATTCTCCAAGTAGCTCCTAACGGACGACTCTATCAGGCTTATCTGGGCGATAAGTTACTAAATGAGAAAGACATCAACAACTTTTCTCCTTACGTAAAAGGAGGAAGTGACGGTAGCGTATCCACCCGCGGATGGGAAGTATATCCGGGCTCCGGCGCCGAAGATTATTTTGAACCGGCTGTAGCTATCACGCACAATGACGGGAACCCGAGTACGATTCTCCGCTATATATCCTCCGAGCAGAAGGCAGTGGCGGGCGGAACGGAAACGATTATTCAACTAAAAGATAATCAGTATCCGGTAGAAGTCACACTGCATTACATCGCTTATCCAAAAGAAAACGTCATCAAGACGTGGAGCGAAATCAAACATGCTGAAAAGAAGCCTGTGACCTTATGGCGTTATGCTTCCACCATGCTTTATTTCTCCGGAAACGAATATTACCTGACAGAATTCAGTAGCGATTGGGCAAAAGAAGCACAAATGAGCACACAACCTCTGTTGTTCGGCAAAAAGGTGATCGACACCAAACTGGGAAGCCGTGCTGCCATGCACACCCACCCGTTCTTTGAGCTTGGTTTTGAACAACCGGCACAGGAAGCGCAGGGACGTGCCATGCTAGGTACTATCGGATGGACAGGAAACTTCCAGTTCACTTTCGAAGTGGACAACGTAGGTAACCTCCGTGTAATCCCCGCCATCAATCCTTATGCATCTGATTATGAACTGAAGCCGAATGAAGTGTTTACAACTCCTGAATTCATCTTTACTTTCAGCAACAACGGTACGGGCGAAGCCAGCCGCAACCTTCACGCATGGGCACGCAACTATCAGCTTAAAGACGGACAAGGCGACCGTATGACTTTATTAAACAACTGGGAAAATACTTACTTCAAATTCAATGAGGAACTGCTTGCCGAACTGATGAAGGAAGCTAAACACCTTGGTGTAGATATGTTCCTGCTGGATGACGGCTGGTTTGGCAACAAGCATCCACGCAACAGTGACAATGCCGGACTGGGTGACTGGGAAGTGATGAGATCCAAACTGCCGGGCGGTATTCCTGCCCTTGTACAGTCTGCCAAAGAAGCCGGAGTGAAATTTGGTATCTGGATTGAACCGGAAATGGTTAACCCTAAAAGTGAGTTGTTCGAAAAGCATCCCGACTGGGCTATCCAACTGCCTAACCGAGAAACATATTATTACCGTAATCAGCTGGTACTCGATCTTAGCAATCCGAAAGTACAGGACTTTGTATATGGTGTAGTGGATAAGATCCTGACAGAGAATCCGGAAGTGGCTTTCTTTAAATGGGACTGTAACTCTCCAATTACAAATGTTTATTCTCCATATTTAAAAAATAAACAGGGACAGCTTTATATCGACCATGTACGTGGTATATACAATGTATTGAAACGTATCAAAGACAAATATCCGAACGTGCCAATGATGCTCTGCTCCGGCGGTGGCGCCCGTTGCGACTACGAAGCTCTGAAATATTACACAGAATTCTGGTGCAGCGACAACACAGACCCGATAGAACGTCTGTTTATCCAGTGGGGATTCTCACAAATCTTCCCGGCAAAAGCCATGTGTGCACACGTAACCAGCTGGAACAAGAACACAAGCGTGAAGTTCCGTACGGATGTGGCAAGTATGTGCAAACTGGGCTTTGACCTTGGACTGAAGGAACTGAATGCAGACGAACAGACTTACTGCCAGAACGCAGTTGCCAACTGGACGCGTCTGAAAAAAGTGATTCTGGACGGCGATCAATACAGATTGGTTTCTCCCTACGATGGCAATCACATGTCTCTCATGTATGCCTCACCGGATAAGAACAAAGCTGTGCTTTATACCTACGATATCCACCCACGTTTCGGTGAGAAACTGCTCCCGGTAAAACTTCAGGGACTGGATGCGAAGAAAATGTATAAGGTGAAAGAAATCAACCTGATGCCGAATTCCAAATCGAATCTGGCTGCCAATGAGAAAACTTATTCAGGAGATTATCTGATGAAAGTAGGAATCAATGCTTTCACAACAAATCAGACTTTCAGCCGCGTAATTGAGCTGACTGCTGAATAACAAGGAAGGAAATAATCAATAAAAAAGGGGATTCGCTGTTATCAGCGTTTCCCCTTTCTTTTTACATACAATAATATTCAATTCATCTTCAATCGCAACAGCTGTTTCAATGGTTACAACTATTCTATTAGACGGGGAAGTCCCTAAAAAAGTTGCAGCTACACCGTAACTTTTTACGATATAGCTGCATTAATGTTAAAGAGAGAGAATTTATATAATATAAGCATGGTCTCACGACCCTCCTGATATTCAATGAACATTTTGTTTCTTTACCTATTAGACGCACGAAAGCTCAAATCACTGCACTCGAGGCCCTCTTTTTTTAGTTAAAGAATAAAAAAAGCCGCTACTCCACAGGAATAGCAGCTCATATCTTTAAAACATCTTGCTGACACGTTCAATTCCTGCCACCAAAGTGTCTATTTCCGATTTGGTATTGTACATGGCAAACGAAGCACGTACCGTTCCTTCTATGCCAAGACGTTGCATGAGAGGTTGTGCACAATGATGCCCCGTTCTCACGGCAATGCCTAGACGATCCAGCAACGTGCCGAGATCGAAATGATGGATATCTCCCACCAGGAAGGAAATGACTGCTCCCCGTTCGGCTGCTTCACCGAATATACGTATATGGGGGATTTCTTTCAGACGTTGCAAAGCGTAAGTTGTCAGTTCATGCTCATGGGCGGCTATCTGTTCAATGCCATGTCCGTTCACATAATCAAGGGCTTTTGCCAGTCCGGTAGTTCCGATATAGTCGGGCGTACCGGCTTCAAACTTGAAAGGAAGTTCATTAAAAGTGGTCTTCTCGAAAGAGACATGCTGAATCATCTCTCCTCCTCCCTGATAAGGTGGAAGGCGATCTAACCATTCTTCTTTTCCGTAAAGCACTCCGACACCTGTCGGACCATATATCTTATGGGCGGAGAATACCAGAAAATCGGCATCCAACTCCTGTACATCCACTTTCATGTGAGGAATAGACTGTGCAGCATCTATCAGGCAAGGTACACCATGCGCATGAGCTGTTGCGATCATCTCCTTCACCGGATTCACTGTACCTAGTACGTTCGATACATGAACTACGCTGACTATTTTCGTACGTTCGGAAAATAGTTTTTCATATTCATCCAGCAGAAGTTCACCTTTATCGTTCATCGGGATTACTTTTATGGCAATTCCTTTACGGGCAGCCAACAGTTGCCAGGGAACGATGTTGCTATGATGCTCCATCACGGAAACAATCACTTCATCCCCTTCTTCCATAAACTCGTCGCCGAAGCTGGAAACAAGCAGGTTGATACTTTCTGTTGTTCCGCGTGTAAAGACAACTTCATTCGTGCTACGGGCATTGATAAACTCACGTACCGTTTCACGGGAAGCTTCATGCAGTTCCGTAGCTTGCTGGGAAAGATAATGTACGCCGCGATGCACATTGGCATTGACGGAATAATATTCATCCACCAACGCATCAACCACCAGACGGGGTTTCTGTGTTGTCGCACCGTTGTCGAAATAAACCAAAGGTTTACCGTAAACCGAACGGCTCAATATCGGAAAATCTTCACGTATCTTTTGAATATCCACGTTCATTATTTTTTAGTGGTTACTTACAAATGGCACAACCCTGACATCTATTCAACTCGCCACGGAAACGTTTCTCTACCAATAGATGCAAACGATCTTTCAGCGCTTCCAAACGAATGGTATCGATCACTTCGTTGACAAATGCGAACATCAACAGCAGACGGGCTTCTTTCTCTGCAATACCGCGCGAACGCATGTAGAATAATGCGCCTTCATCCAACTGGCCTACTGTTGCTCCATGCGAACATTTCACATCATCCGCATAAATCTCCAATTGAGGTTGTGTATACATTCTTGCATCACGCGTAGCACAAAGATTCCGGTTAGTCTGTTGGGAATTCGTATGTTGTGCATCGGGACGCACGAGTACCAATCCGGCAAACGCACCTACCGACTGATCGTCGAGCACATACTTGAACAGCTCATTGCTGGTACAATTCGGTACGGCATGGTCAATACTTGTATGATTGTCTACGTGCTGGTTTTTATCGGCAATCGCCATACCACAAAGGTTTATTTCGGCTCCTTCTCCTGCCAGCAACACTTCGGTCGTGTTGCGGGTAGTACCATTATGCAAAGTCATTCCGTTGAGCAATACATTGCTGTTGGCCTCTTGCTTTACATACAGGTTACTGATACGAACTGTGCTTGTATGTGTTTCTTCCAGTTCATACATATCGAATACCGCATTCTCACCGGCAAATACTTCAATAACTTGTGTCGCCAGGAAGTTCACATTATCCATTGCATGGTCACAAATCAGCAAACGGGCTTGCGCGCCATCCTCCAGGATAATCAGTACGCGACGGTTCACCATAAAGTTAACATCTGCACGCAGGATATTTACCAACTGGATTGTTTTTTCCACCACCACATTCTTCGGCACATAAAAGACAACGCCATCTTGTGCAAAAGCGGTATTGAAAGCAGTCACACCATCTTTAGAGGTATCTGCCAGTTTGCCGTAGTACTTCTTCACCAAGTCAGGATGCTGTTCGGCCACCTCTTTCAGACTTCCGAAGATCACGCCTTCAGGTAAATTCGCCTTCGGAAGGGCTCTACTATAGAATGTGTCATTTACCACAAAATAGAGTGCTGTACTCATATTCGGCACATCACACTTAAACACTTCATACGGATTGACCGGAATAGCCAAACGATTCAAGTTCAAACCGAAATCCGGCTCAAAGTACTTGCTCACATCCGTATATTTGTACTTCTCCATCTTACGGGTCGGAAATCCGAGTCGCTCAAAATCGGCAAATGCTGATGCACGAGGCGCATTCAGCACTTCGGCACTATGCTTGCAGATCATCGCTTCCGTCTGTGAGAAAAGTTCTATATATTGTTGTTCAACCATCATAGTTTTATATTTGTCATTCTCCTACTTCTTTCTTAATCCAATCGTATCCTTTTTCTTCCAGTTCCAGGGCAAGTTCCGGTCCGGCAGTTTTTACGATACGACCTTTATAAAGGACATGCACAATATCAGGCTTGATATAATCGAGCAAACGTTGGTAGTGGGTAATAACGATTGTACTTGTTTCAGGAGTTTTCAGCTTGTTCACTCCTTCCGCAACAATACGGAGCGCATCAATATCCAAACCGGAGTCTGTCTCGTCGAGAATGCTCAAACGCGGTTCCAGCATAGCCATCTGAAAAATCTCGTTCCGTTTCTTCTCACCACCGGAAAAGCCTTCATTCACCGAACGGTTAGCCAGTTTATTATCCAACTCCACCACCGCACGTTTCTCACGCATCAGCTTCAGAAACTCGCTAGCGGTCAGTGCAGGCAGACCTTTATATTTACGTTGCTCATTCACAGCAGCACGCATAAAGTTCACCATGCTCACACCCGGAATTTCTACCGGATACTGGAAACTAAGGAAGATTCCTTCATGGCTACGATCTTCGGGGCTCAACTCCAACAGATCCTTTCCATAAAAAGTGACCGAACCTTTTGTTACCTCAAAAGCCGGATTACCCACCAATACGGAGGAAAGCGTACTTTTACCGGAACCATTCGGTCCCATAATAGCGTGCACCTCACCGGGATTCACCGTCAGGTTAATACCTTTCAATATCTCTTTGCCATTAATGCTGGCATGCAGGTCTTTTATTTCTAACATGATATATTTACGATTTTACGATTTACTATTAAAAAGTCAACATCACCCCACGCTTCCTTCCAATGAGATGGTAAGCAGTTTCTGTGCTTCTACCGCAAATTCCATCGGAAGTTTATTCAACACTTCCTTTGCATATCCGTTCACAATAAGTCCGATAGCATCTTCTGTCGGAATACCGCGCTGGTTGCAATAAAATATCTGGTCTTCACTAATCTTGCTTGTCGTAGCTTCATGCTCTACCACTGCCGTCTCATTGTGAATATCCATATACGGGAAGGTATGTGCACCACACTTATCTCCCAGCAACAGAGAGTCACACTGGCTATAATTACGGGCATTATCCGCTTTCTCGGCCACGCGTACCAACCCACGATAGGAGTTCTCACTATGTCCGGCAGAAATACCTTTACTTACAATCGTACTACGAGTGTTCTTACCCAGATGAATCATCTTCGTTCCGGTATCTGCCTGTTGATAGTTGTTCGTTACAGCTACGGAATAGAATTCAGCAGTCGAGTTATCGCCCGTCAGGATACAGGAAGGATATTTCCAGGTGATTGCCGAACCGGTTTCCACTTGTGTCCAGGATAATTTACTGTCCACTCCTTTACAGTTACCGCGTTTAGTCACAAAGTTGTATACACCGCCCTTGCCTTCTGCATCTCCCGGATACCAGTTCTGAACGGTACTGTATTTTACTTCTGCACGGTCGTGCACAATGATCTCAACGATAGCGGCATGCAGCTGATTCTCATCCCGCATCGGAGCCGTACATCCTTCCAGATAAGAAACATACGAATCATCATCCGCTACAATCAGCGTACGCTCAAACTGTCCCGTGTTACGGGCATTGATACGGAAATAAGTGGAAAGCTCCATCGGGCAACGTACTCCTTTCGGAATATACACGAAAGAGCCGTCAGAGAACACTGCGGAATTCAACGCTGCAAAGAAATTGTCCCGATAACCTACTACCGAGCCCATATATTTCTTCACCAGATCCGGATGCTCCCGCACGGCTTCACTGAACGAGCAGAATATAATTCCTTTCTCCATCAGTGTTTCCTTGAAGGTAGTCTTTACGGAAACAGAGTCCATAACGGCATCCACTGCCATTCCACTAAGAGCCATTTGCTCTTCCAAAGGAATTCCCAGTTTATTAAACGTCTTTATCAGTTCAGGATCGACTTCCTCCATGCTCTTCGGTCCTTCTTTCTTCTTTGTCGGATCGGCATAATAAGAAATCGCCTGATAATCAATTTCAGGGATACGGAGATGTGCCCAGGTAGGCATTTCCAGCGTCAGCCAATGGCGATACGCTTTCAGTCGAAACTCCAGCAACCACTCCGGTTCGTCCTTTTTCGATGAAATCAGACGAATGACATCTTCATTAAGTCCACGCTCAATGATGTCCGTATGCACCTCTGTGGTGAAGCCGTATTTATATTTCTCCTCCGCAAATTTCCGGACAAACTCATTATCAGTCTTCTTTTCAAGTTCGTCTTTCTGATTGGGTTTCATTTTATTGGGTTCTTGTTGCATCTTTATCTTTATTCTCTAATATATATTGTTGCGTCATATTCTTCGCAGCAGGGAAAAAGATCCCCGCAAACGTTTCCATCGGATAATATAACAAAGATTCTTCCTTTTTTGTTGCACTAATTAACTTATTATCGCTGTCCACAAACTCTATCGCACCAATCACTACACTCGTTAACAACAGAAACTTAAGTGCTCCCAGCCCACTTCCTAACCAGCGATTCAGCCAGTTCAGCGAAATAGCCTGCATTGCTTTTGTCAATAGCGAGGCAATCAATACAAAGATCAATGGTACGGCAATCCAGATCATGATAAAAGCCAACACTTGCGCAACTGTCATTGAATCCGTCACCGTCGGACAAAGCTTTTCCGCCAAAGAGGCATACAGAGCTTTCGCTGCCAACAGGCCGACTATCAACCCCAAAATAGAAGCCAACTGACGAATGAAGCCTTTTACAAAACCTACAATCGCTCCGGCGCCTATTACAATAAGGATAATTATATCAATCGTTGCCACATTTATGATGTTATAAGCTATAAACCAATAAGTCGTAATAAGGTAATTATAATGAGAAGGTACCGAATGATAAAAAATGAGGTGGTAAGGTGGTGTTCTGCAAACAGTACCACATTACCACCTCTTTATCATATCATGACCTCTGCTATATTATAACATTATAATACACTTATAACCTTACTATATTTACAGCGTCTGTTTCACTTCTATTTCTTCGAATGTTTCGATCATATCGCCTACCTTCATGTCGTTGCAGTTTACCAGACTGATACCACACTCGAAGTTTGTACCTACTTCCTTCACATCGTCCTTGAAACGTTTCAATGCGTTGATGTTTCCGGTAAAGATTACGATACCATCGCGGATCAAACGAGCCTTGTCGCTGCGTTTCACCTTTCCGGTCTTCACCATTGCTCCGGCTACAAGACCGACTTTCGTAATATTGAATACTTCGCGGATTTCGATGGTTGCAGTAATCTGTTCCTTTACTTCCGGAGCCAACATACCTTCCATAGCAGCCTTTACCTCTTCGATTGCATCGTAGATGACAGAATACTTACGGATGTCAACACCCTCTTGGTCGGCCATCTTACCGGCAGCACCCGAAGGACGTACCTGGAATCCGACAATAATCGCATCCGAAGCAGCAGCCAGAGAAACATCAGATTCAGAAATTGCTCCCACACCCTTATGGATAACATTTACCTGAATTTGTTCCGTAGACAACTTAATCAACGAATCGCTCAACGCTTCCACAGAACCATCCACGTCACCCTTAACGATGATGTTCAATTCCTGGAAGTTACCCAAAGCAATACGACGACCCAACTCATCCAATGTAAGGATCTTCTGCGTACGCAAACCTTGTTCACGAGCCAGCTGCTCACGTTTATTAGTGATCTCACGAGCTTCCTGATCGCTTTCGACTACATGGAATGTGTCACCTGCAGCAGGAGCACCATTCAATCCCAGAATCAATGCCGGTTCGGAAGGTCCTGCTTCCTTGACGCGTTGGTTACGTTCGTTGAACATAGCCTTCACACGTCCGTAGCTGGTTCCCGCCAATACGATGTCTCCTACTTTCAAAGTACCGTTAGATACCAATACAGTAGCTACATATCCACGTCCCTTATCCAGTGAAGATTCGATGATGGAACCCGTAGCATTACGGTCCGGATTTGCTTTCAAGTCGAGCATTTCTGCTTCGAGCAATACTTTTTCCAGCAAGTCTTCCACACCCATACCTTTCTTGGCAGAGATATCTTGTGACTGATATTTACCACCCCATTCTTCAACAAGGTAATTCATTGCAGCCAGTTCTTCTTTAATCTTATCCGGATTTGCAGTCGGTTTATCTACCTTATTGATTGCAAATACAATAGGTACACCGGCAGCCATCGCGTGATTGATCGCTTCCTTCGTCTGTGGCATCACGTTATCATCGGCAGCCACAATAATGATAGCAATATCCGTTACTTTGGCACCACGTGCACGCATAGCGGTAAACGCTTCGTGACCCGGAGTATCGAGGAACGTAATACGACGACCATCTTCCAGTTGCACGTTATAAGCACCGATATGCTGGGTAATACCTCCGGCCTCACCGGCAATTACATTCGCCTTACGGATATAGTCGAGCAAAGAAGTCTTACCGTGGTCAACGTGTCCCATCACCGTTACAATCGGAGCGCGCGGTTGCAAATCTTCCGGAGCATCTTCTTCTTCAACGATAGCTTGTGCCACTTCCGCACTTACATATTCAGTCTTGAATCCGAATTCTTCAGCCACCAGATTGATGGTTTCAGCATCCAAACGCTGGTTGATGGAAACCATGATACCAATACTCATACAAGTAGCGATAACCTGGTTAACAGAAACATCCATCATCGTTGCCAATTCGTTAGCCGTAACGAACTCGGTCAACTTCAATACCTTGCTGTCTGCCATTTCCTGATCTTCCAGTTCCTGCATACGGTTGGAAGCCATTTCACGTTTCTCTTTACGGTATTTGGACGTTTTATTCTTACCTTTGGTTGTCAGACGTGCAAGGGTTTCTTTTACCTGTTTTGCTACGTCTTCCTCGCTCACTTCCTGTTTGATAACCGGCTTCTTGAAGCGATCTTTATTGTTGTTGTTATTTCTTCTGTTGTTATTTCCCTGTCCGTTGGCCTGGCTACCCTGACCGTTACTATTGCCGCCTTTACCCTGTACATTAGGTCTTGGAGCAGCAAAGTTGGAAGTTGCAACATTGTTAACGTCCACCTTCTCTTTATTGATACGGTTACGTTTCTTCTTGTTAGCAGCTGCTTCCGCACTGTCCTTAGGTCCGCTCTTCGCCAATTTAGAATCATCCTTACGGATTTCCTTGATGATAGCTTCCTTCATCAACTTCTTCTGATCCTGACGGATTTTTTCCTTTTCTTCACGTTCGCGACGTTTCTCTTCCTTCGATTTCTTCTTGGGACGAGTAGACTGATTCAATGCAGCCAAGTCGATCTGGCCGATCACATTAATCTTCGCGCCTAATTCCGGTTGACGGATTTTGAAAACACCATCATCCTCCGGAGCCTTTTCCGCTACCGGGGTTACTTCAGCCTGTGCAGTTTCCACCTTTTCTTCTTCTTTATGTTCTTCCGCCTTCACAGGTGCAGCTACTACTACCTTCGGCTCTTCTTTTTTCACTTCTTCTACTACTTTTCCAACTTCTACCGGCTTCGTCTCCACTACAGGTTCCGGCACTACTACGGGTTCAACCACCACTGGAGTAGGCTCTACTACAGAAACAGGAGGTGTCACCACCTCTTCCTTCTTCACCTCGGGTTCTCTCTTCTCGGGCTCCTTTTTCACTTCGGGTTTAACGACAGGCCGTTCCACAACCGGTTCTTCCTGTTTCTGTTCCGGTTCTTTCTCTACCTTTTCAGGTTTACGACCGTTCAATTTATCCAAATCTATTTTTCCGACAGGTTTAAACTTCGGACGTGCATCCTCAGGTACGACTGTCTTAATCACATCTTCCGACTTCGGTTTTTCGGGCTGCTTTTCGAAGCCTTCAATCGATACCGATGCCTTATTACGTTCCTTATTCTGACGTTCCTGTATGAAACGCTCCGATTCAAGTCTAAGGTTCTTATCTGTACTAAACTCCTTTACGAGTATAGCGTATTGCTCCTCGCTAATTTTAGTATTAGGATTAGCCTCAACGGTATGCCCTTTCTTTTGCAGGAACTCAACTACCGTCGCGATTCCTACGTTCAAATCTCTTGTAACTTTGTTTAACCTTATCGTCATATTTTAAAATTAATGAATAAATGGAGCTTGTTTAATTGAAAATTGAGAATTGAGAATTGAGAATTAAGAAATAAAAGTCTGCTACATTATATTGTATCGCAACTTTTAATCTTTAATTTCAATCTTTATTTTCAATTGAAGGATCTTCTTCTTCAAACTCCGATTTCAAAATGCGTATTACCTCGTCCACTGTCTCTTCTTCCAAGTCCGTCTTTTCAATCAACATCTCACGAGGAGCATTCAACACAGCCTTCGCTGTATCGATGCCGATAGCTTTGATAGCGTCGATCACCCATCCGTCGATTTCGTCTCTGAACTCGTCGAGATAGATATCTTCGTCAGCTACATTCTCATCCAACTCACGGAACACGTCGATAGTGTACTCAGTTAACATACTGGCCAGTTTGATATTCAAACCGCCTTTACCGATAGCCAACGAAACTTCTTCCGGTTTGAGGAACACCTCTGCTTTCTTCTCTTCCTCGTTCAGACGAATAGAAGAAATCTTAGCCGGGCTTAAAGCGCGCTGTATAAACAATGAGATGTTCGATGTGTAATTGATTACGTCGATGTTCTCATTGCGAAGTTCACGAACAATGCCATGAATACGACTTCCCTTTACACCTACACAGGCTCCTACAGGGTCGATTCTGTCATCGTAAGATTCCACCGCGATCTTGGCACGTTCGCCGGGGATACGGGCAATCTTCTTGATGGTAATCAAACCATCATTAATTTCGGGTACTTCCATCTCGAACAGGCGTTGCAGGAAAACGGGAGAAGTACGTGACAAGATAATCTTAGGATTATTATTCTTGTTATCCACGCGGGCAACTACTGCACGGGCCGTTTCACCTTTACGATAAAAGTCGCTCGGGATTTGTTCGGTCTTAGGTAACAGCAATTCGTTTCCTTCATCGTCTAAAAGCAACATCTCTTTTTTCCAGATCTGATATACTTCTGCATTGATGATAGTACCTACCTTATCTATATATTTATTATAAATACTGTCTTTTTCGAGTTCCAGAATCTTGGAAGCCAGTGTCTGGCGAAGATTCAGAATCGCACGACGTCCGAACTTGGCAAAGATCACCTCGTCAGTCACCTCTTCACCTTCTTCGTAAGAAGCATCAATTTTCTGTGCTTCACTCAACGAAATCTGCATATTCGGGTTAGTCAAATCTTCATCGGCCACAACTTCACGGTTACGCCATATCTCGAAGTCACCCTTGTCCGGGTTCACGATCACGTCGTAATTTTCATCGGTGCCAAACATTTTCGCGATTACGCTACGGAACGACTCTTCGAGTACGCTAACCATCGTCGTTCTATCGATATTCTTCAGTTCCTTAAATTCCGAAAATGTATCAATCAAGCTGATTGTTTCTTCTTTTTTGGCCATAACTATTTAAAGCTAATTAAGTATTTAGTATATTTTATTTGCTCATAAGTGAAGGTTTCGTCCTCTTCTACCAGCTTCGGGCGCTTTGATCCTTCGGTTTTTACTTTCTTTTGTACGCCTACCGTAAACTTCTCTTCATCGGCATCTTTCAGTATACCGGCCAGCTTCCGTCCGTCTCCGGTCAGCACTTCCACCTCTTGTCCGATGTGGATATAATACTGTTGCAGAACTTTAAAGGGTTGTCCGATCCCAGCCGACCCTACTTCCAGTTCATAATCTTCCTCTTCGCGGTTCAGTTTCGACTCTATGAAGCGGCTAAGCTCCACGCAATCTTCAATCCAAACACCTTCTGCATGGTCTATTTCAACCACAATCTTGTCATCCGGGCTCACGGTTACCTCTACTAAAAAGTAGTCTTTTCCTTCCAGCCACTCTTCTACAATCTGACAAACAGTTTTCTTTTCTATCATTTATTAGCTATATAAGAACAAAAAAAGGAGCTTAATTGCCCCTCCACCTTTCATCCGTTTTCGGTTGCAAAGATATAAATAATCTGTTCGACTACAAAACATTAAAGAAAAAAAGTATGAATTAACAGTGCTATATTCGTATCTTTACGCCGTAAATCAAAAAATAACGACTATGGCACATCGTCTCAACACAAATAAACAGTTTATGGTAGGCAACGGACTGCTTGCTTTTGCCGTCATTTTTGTCGTAGTTATTTTTGTCTATATGAGCATGCGACTACAACGGGAAAAGCAGGAAGAACGTCATTTTATTGAAAGCTACACAATCAGTCTGGTAAAGGGTTTTGCCGGAGATTCTATCTCTTTGTTTGTCAATGACAGTCTGATCTCCAACAAAACCATGTCGGAAGAGCCTTACACTGTGGAAGTGGGACGTTTTGCCGAACAAAGCGCCTTATTGATTGTAGACAATAAGACTGAATTAGTATCTACGTTTGATCTTAGTGAAAAAGGAGGAACTTATCAATTCGAAAAAGAATCAGACGGGATTAAACAATTAGCCAAATAGTAAAGGTATTAACTAAGTTTGTGCCACTATGCTGGCACAACTATGCCATCGTGGTGGCACAAGTGTGACAACGTAACGGCACTACCTTGGCAATAAAGCATTTTAAATTTCCGTGCGGTACTTTCTTAATTCTCCCCGCAAAGCCAGTGCTTTCCCTTCTGTAAATTGATTCAGTAAAGCCCAAAATCGTTCACTATGATTCATCTCACGGGTATGGCACAACTCATGCAACAACACATAATCTATCAAATGAGAAGGTAACAAAACCAGATAATAGGACAAATTAATATCTTTTCGAGCTGAACAGCTTCCCCATCTGCCTTGGCTGGAGTTTATTTTCACACTTGAATAGGGAAGTCCGCATTGCCTGGACAAGGAAGCCAAACGGGAAGGAAGGATACTTTTCGCATTCCGCCTCAACGATTCTTCAATTACCTTATGCAACCAGCTTTGCAGTTTCTCATCCGTAAAATCCGCATGAGGCGGACAAACTATTTCCATAACTCCCAACCGGGAATTAGCCAGAAACTGATCCTTTTCACCGGACACCAAGGACAACTTAAAGTGTTCCGCATCAATTTTATAGTTCAAATCAATCAACGGCCGGGCTAGTTTTTGACGGGAGGCCAGAAGTTTACCACGCAGATTCTCGATCGCCTGCTTCACTTCTTTCAATGTAGTGCCGGGAGGAACTGAAACATAAACAGCATCACTCTTTGTACGAAACACAAGACTCCTCGCACGTGAATTAACGCGCACTATCAGACGTCCCAATTCGTCATCTTCTATGATCTTATCCATTATAATCCTCCTATCAACAGGCACAAAAGTAATAAAAAAGAAGATTCCAATGAAAAACTTCGCGGAAGATGCAACTTTATATCAGTTTCTTCCGTCTAACTGTCATATCAATCATAGAAAAACATAATTATGAAAACAAGTTTATTGCTCGTATTAGTCACCGGATTGTCTCTAGTACTTACTGCCGGCTCTTGCTTGCAGGGAAAACACGTAGTAGGCAGCAAAAACTACATCTCCCAAGAAGTAAAAGCCGATCATTTCAATGAAATCAAACTATTGGGAAGTGCCAATATCAGTTATCACCAAGACACACGCAGTCACGTGGAGATACATGGCTCCGACAACATTATACCACTTGTAGAAACGTATGTAGATGGTAATACATTAATTATAAAATTCAAGAAGAATGTCAGTATCTGGAAAGGAAAACTGGAAATAAAAGTTTTTGCTCCGGAATTAAATAAGTTAACGATCAATGGTTCGGGAAATATAAAATTAATCAATGGAATACAAACCTCTAAAGATATTGAATTCCATATAAACGGTTCAGGAAACATTCAGGGAGAAGGGCTTAATTGCCGAAGAATGGCTGTTTCAATTAACGGATCGGGAGATGTTAGACTGCAACAAATAGAGAGCCAGGAATGTCAGGCAGGAATTTCAGGTTCGGGTAATATCAATCTTAAAGGTAAAGCCATTCAAGCAAAATATTCTATTGCCGGATCGGGAAACATTCAGGCCGCAGATTTAGAAGCAGAGAATACAGATGCAAGTATCAGTGGATCCGGAAACATCAGTTGTTATGCAAGTCAGAAACTGGTTGCACGCGTGAAAGGAAGTGGCGATATTGCCTATAAAGGCAATCCACAAGAAGTTGACGCTCCACGGAAAAACATACGGCAAATTAAATAAATACAGTCTAAAAGCATAAAAGGGCTACTGCATCGCGCGGTAGCCCATTTATTTAGTTAGTTTTAATCTAAAAATTTGAGAGAATTGAAAACTTCACAGTTTCGCCTTCGTTGTTGTTTTAATTAAGCACACTAACTATATTATATGTTTAAAGCAAATGAAAATGTCTATTCGTTTATAACTTGCACCTTGTGGTTAACCCTCGCCAAACTATCGGCTAGAACCTGTTCCGCTTTCACATCATTTGAGATAGCGACCGATGGTGCTGTTACTTGTTTACCAATGGTATCCGTTGCCAATACACTTCCGTCATCTCCGGAGAAAGAATGTTGTGCCACATTCCCCAAAGAAAGGATGATTGCAATCACGGCAGCGGCTTTGAACAGAGGAATAAAACGACCGGTCAGTGTCAAGCGTTTCGCTTTTACCACCGTAGGCTCCACCTCTGCCAGAATACGTGCATCAAAGTCTTCGCCCAGTCCTACTTCCTGCTGAACCTGTTGATAAACAAACAGGTTTTTATAGCGAAGCAAATGAGCCGGAACTTCCTCCTTTGCGAAGAAGTCACACAATGTTGCTTCCTCCTCAACGGAAGTTTCGCATTGCCAGTATCGCTCCAGGAGCTGTTCTATATCCTTATAATCCATATTCGTCAATTTCTAAATACCTTTGTTTTACTTTTTGTCTGGCTCTGAAGAGGTTCACTTTAACTTGTTCCTCTGTCAGATTCAGCAACCCTGCAATTTTCTTATAGCTTTCACCTTCAATGTCCCTCAGTTGCATGATAAGCCGCTGTTTTTCGGGAAGTTCGTTTACCAGTCTATTAATAATGTTCATTCTTTCATCATGAATCATCTGGTCATACGGACTGTTTGCATCAGGTTCTTCCTCCATTTCGGGGGTGAGTTCCACGTTTTGAGCTTCTTTCTTTTGACTTCGATCTATCGCCAGATTCTTTGCCACTGTCAGGCAATAGGCTTCGACCGATTCAAATTGAGACCACTCATCACGCTTATTCCACACTCTTATCATGGTGTCCTGAACGACATCCTCGGCTTCGGCCCTATCCAGGGTGATTCTGAGAGCCAATCGAAAGAGTTTATCCTTCAACGGCAAAATATCGTTTCGGAAGCTGATTTCTTGCATCTCTATAATAATGACGGGCTAGGATATGAAAAGTTACAGTCGCCCACTACTTTTTTTTGAATTATTTTTTTATTCTTGTTCCACCAGAGTTATTAATCGCTGATGCTAAGGTGATTACCACTTCAGAAACTCCTGCATTTATTGCTTCAAAAGAATTCTCCAACTTGGGAATCATACCTCCCTGAATAACGCCATCAGCTACATATTGTTCAAATTCGGCACGGGTGATTTGGGGAATCACACTGTCGTCATCATTCTCGTCACGCAACACGCCTTTCTTCTCAAAACAATATACCAATGTCACATCAAACAGGGCCGACAACGCTTTCGCCGTTTCCCCGGCAATGGTATCTGCATTCGTGTTCAGCATATTGCCGTGTCCGTCATGCGTCAATGGAGCCATTACCGGAACCACTCCCTTATGTATCAAATCAGATAACAAAGTAGCGTCCACCTTTTCCACGTCACCTACAAAACCATAGTCTACCTCTTTCACCGGGCGTTTCACCGAACGGATCACGTTCATATCCGCCCCGGTCAATCCGAGTGCATTGACTCCGCGTGCCTGCAGACCTGCCACAATATTTTTATTCACTAATCCGCCGTATACCATCGTTACGACCTTCAAAGTTTCAGCATCGGTAATCCGACGACCATTTACCATTTTGCTTTCAATACCCAGTTGTGCGGCAATCTTTGTAGCCGAACGGCCACCGCCGTGAACCAAAACTTTATGTCCAGCGATAGCGGCAAAGTCATTTAACAACTGACGAAGGGTGGCTTCCTCTTCTACGATTTTGCCACCCACCTTAATAACTGTTAGTTTTTCTCTCATTTCTTGATTTCTAATAAGTTCACCGAATGGACAATCCGGCTCCGGCACCTTGCCGGTTATTCCAAATAAGTATATCCGTAAAGCCCTGAACGATAGTTGGAAAGGAATTCTTTTCCTTCTTCCAAAGAGATCTTTCCTTCTTTCACCGACTTCGTCACCCAGGTTTCGAGTGTACGTACCAGCTTCTTCGGATTATACTGTACATAGTCCAACACCTCCGCTACCGTTTCTCCATCAATAATCTGTTCGATATTATATCCTTTCTCGTTCACCGAAACATGCACGGCATTCGTATCACCGAACAAATTATGCATATCTCCCAGAATCTCCTGATAAGCACCGACCAGGAACACAGCCACATAGTAAGGTTCCGTTTTCTTCAGTGTATGTACAGGCAGATAATGAGCCACGTTACGGGTAGAAATAAAATTAGCAATTTTACCGTCCGAGTCACAAGTAATATCCTGCAAAGTAGCCGAACGTTCCGGTTTCTCATCCAATCGCTGGATAGGCATGATCGGGAATATCTGGTCAATCGCCCAAGAGTCGGGAAGCGACTGGAAGAGCGAGAAATTACAGAAATATTTATCGGCAAGCAACTTAGACAGTCCGCGGAATTCATCAGGCGCATGCTTCAAACCACCGGCAATCTGATTAATCTCACGTGTAATAGACCAATACAGACGCTCGATTTGTGCACGGGTTTTCAGATCTACAATTCCATGACTGAACAAGTCCAGCGCTTCCTCCCTGATCTGCTGCGCATCATGCCACGCCTCCAACATCTTGTTCTGATTCAGCGAATCCCAGATTCCATATAACTCCTGCACCAATTCGTGCGCATCCGGAGCTATCTCTTCCTCGTCATCCCATTCGGGCAAGGTAGCGGTTTCAAGTACCTCAAAGATAAGAACAGAATGATGTGCCGTCAATGCGCGTCCACTTTCCGTTATGATATTCGGGTGTGGGATACCATTTTTATCGCTCACGTCCACCAAAGTAGAAATAGAGTCGTTTACATATTCCTGGATGGAATAATTCACGCTGCCTTCGCTATTGGACGAACGGGTTCCGTCATAATCCACTCCGAGTCCACCGCCAATATCTACAAATTCCACATTGAATCCCATCGAATGTAGCTGCACGTAGAACTGTGACGCCTCACGCAAAGCCGTTTTAATACGACGTATCTTTGTCACCTGACTGCCAATATGGAAATGAATCAGTTTCAAACAATCCTTCATCCCTTTGCTCTCCAGGAAGTCGAGCGCTTCGAGAAGTTCACTGGAAGTCAAGCCGAATTTGCTGGCATCACCTCCAGACTCTTCCCACTTTCCGCTACCGGAAGAAGCGAGTTTGATACGTATACCGATGTTAGGCTGCACATTCAGCTGTTTTGCCATCTTTGCAATCAGCTTCAGTTCGTTCATCTTCTCTACAACGAGGAAGATACGTTTACCCATTTTCTGGGCAAGCAAAGCCAGTTCGATGTAACTTTCGTCTTTATATCCGTTACAGACAATCAATGAGTCAGAATCCGTATTGACTGCAATCACTGCATGGAGTTCCGGTTTGGAACCGGCTTCCAGTCCGAGATTGAACTTCTTTCCGTGGCTGATAATCTCTTCCACCACCGGGCGCATTTGGTTGACCTTAATCGGATAAATTATAAAGTTTTCGGCTTTATAACCATACTCTTCGGCCGCTTGTTTAAAGCAGGAAGACATCTTTTCAATACGGTTGTCCAAAATATCCGGAAAACGTATCAACATGGGAGAAGCCACATCACGCAATTGCAACTCATCGACCAGTTCTTTCAGATCGACAGTCACTCCGTCTCTACGAGGTGTAACAACTACATGACCTTTGTCATTAATACCAAAGTACGAGGTACCCCAACCTGTGATGTTGTAGAGTTCCTCAGAATCTTCAATACGCCACTTTCTCATTTTCTGTTATTCAGTGTTTTTAGTAAATAATTGGACGGCAAAAATACGGATTAATCTACATGTTGGCAATTAATTAGACATTAAATCTTTCAAACGGTCCATATAACCACTATTTCCGTTACGGGCGTCATAGCGACGTGCCAGCTCTTCTGCCTGTTGATAGAAATAATTGCGAAGTTCGTTTACCTGATAAATTCCATCCGGACGATAAAGCGGGAACTCTTCCGGCAAAGACAACAAGACTTCCGGACGGGTTTCATACTTCAGAGCCTCTACCATATCACAGGAGAAACGATAACTCTTCAGCGTATTAGTACGCAAACTCCAACCGATACAGCGTTCGGCATATTCCCAAGCTCTTTCCGGCTTCGTCATCATATTATAGGCAATAAACAATCCCAGATAGAGCAAAAGATATTCATCCTTCTCTCTTCCCACCAATGCTTCTTCGGCACGTGCACACATATCGGCGGCAATCTCCGGTTTACCTGCTTTCTGTGCATAATAAGCAAGCTTCAAATAAGCCCGCAAATTGGCTTCATAACAAGTGACCTGCTTATTAATCAACGGTTGCGCGCGGCTGTAAGCCTCATCAAACTGTCCCGTTTCCAGATAATAATCCAACATAAAGTTCAATTCACAAGCCTCACACGACTGATCGTCTATCTTCTCATTCAACATTTTATCAATGTATTCTTTCGCCTTGTCATACTGCCGCATCCAGACACATTCCACAGACCAGCGGTGATAATAACTCCGCAAAGAATATCCGTTCCGGAGGATACGGGTTTTATAATCCTCCCCAATTGCCTGTACCTGCTCCATCGGGATCTCCGGAAGATCGAACGTACAAGCCCATATCCACTTATATTTCCACAACAAGTCATCTTCCTTAATCACATCCTTGTGGTTCTCGTAATCATCCAGAATTTTAGAGAACACGGTAATCTCTTCAGCATCCGCCGAAAGAAGATTCAGTTCATAAATAAGATCCAGTCTCAACTCCGTAGCCCATTCCACATCTTCGTTCTCATCGGCGATGCGGATAGCCTCTTTCAATAGATTGGCTTTTTCGCGGGGATGCAGGTTGTTATTCTGTGTCTGCAACAGCAATTTTTGTATTTCAAGTGTGTATCTCATACTCTTTTTTTAATTCAGGAAATTTATAAAATCATTCATTTTCGAAGTCATCAGTTCACTTAGCGAATGGTTGAAAAGCTCCATTTCTTCGCTGTTCACCGGATATTTACCTTGCAGAAGCGATTGTACATACAATATATGCACCACATGCTGAAACAGTTTATTGTCTCCTTGTATTTGCAATAAGGTCTTCACCATTTCATTATCTGCATTGAAAGTGAGTGTCGGCGGAATCTGCTTTGTAGTATTCACAGCCCCCAGTACAGCCGCCAACGGATTATTAGCACTTTTAGCAGCATTCTCCTTTTCCTCCGCCACAAAAATAACCGGGATATCCACCGGAGTAAAATGCTTCAGACGACAGATACAGCCAAACCGCTTCAACAACTCGTTCGCTTTCACCTCAAAAGCCTGAAACTCCTGATTCGCCTCCACTTCACCAAACTGCTCCAGCAACCGTGAAGGAGATATTTCATCCAAAGTAAGTTCCGGATTCAGACGGACATACTTTTTCAACAAAGTTTCATCAAACGTATAAGCAGCATTCACGACCAGCCAACCTTGTGCTCCGGCTATACGCCGTACTTGCCGGAAATCCTCCAGATTCTTGGTATAACATATCACATTGCTTGCCGAACGAATACTTCCAAAGCTACGCAACCCCTTATTGGTTTCAAAAGGAAGGTAATCCATAAACAAACGAAGCAATTCATTATCCTCCGAAGCAATCGCCTTGATATGAAAGTGATGAACATCCAGAATCCGGTTGAACATGGCACGGTCATTCTGCACCAATCCCCGCAAATAATCCTTGATAGCCACCCCGATCTCTTTCCGGGCATCCTTCAGTTGGTCATTACTCACCAAAGACTCCCGGGAAGCAGTAGACAGCAACCCGTCCGCATTCACCAAACAACGGATAAAGAAAGCCCAAGACGGCAACAGATTGCAATCATCCTCACTCAACAACATACGCTTGAGATAGACCTTATGAGAGTTGCGCACTGAAAATTGTGTACGGAAAGGCAGGACATAAAGTACCCCTTCCACCTTGCCGCTTTCAGTATAGATCCGGAAAGCATCGAGAGCAGACGACTGAAACACTTTCGCCCCATAATCCAGCAACTCCTTACGAGTCGCCTTCGGGTCAAGCCATACAGGTGAAGGCGTATTTACCAACTCCTCTTCCCCCTGATAATGCAGATAGATAGGATACGGTAACACTTCTCCGTAACTCACCAGTATCTTCTTAAACGTTTCATATTCAAAAAGATGCATCCAGTCTCCTTTCGGGTGCAATACCACCTGTGAGCCGATAGGCCGTTCTTCGTCTGATAAAGTCAGCTGATACGTCCCATCCACTTTTCCACACCAGCAAACAGGCTGTCCGCCCATTGCAGAACGACTCTCTACGGTGATTTCATTGGTCACCACAAAACAAGATAACAATCCGATACCGAACCTTCCGATAAAATCGTCCGCATCGGGAGTATCCCGCTTTGAACTCTCCCCGATAACAGTCAGAAAGCGATAAACTTCCTCCTCTTTCAGTCCGATACCATTATCCCGAAATACCACTGTCTTGTCCTCATTCAGAAAGACATCGATGCGACCTTTATAATTCTCGTCAATATTGCGTAGTGCCGTAATGGCATCTACGCAATTCTGCAACAGTTCGCGAACAAAAGTATTCGGGTTACTATAAATATGCTCTGATAACAGGGCAATCATACCTTTAAGATTGACCTGAAACAGATTATTCCCTTCTTTTTCCATGTTCCTCTTTTACTTCCTCCTCCTTCCGGTGATTTTAAGAGCTTTCTCATTGCCATTCTCTGCGGCCTTTTCGAACCACTCCATTGCAATTTCATCGTTTTCTTCCACGCCATTTCCTGTCAGATAGGCATTTCCAAGTTCAAATTGTGCTTTATCGTTGTTTTTCTCGGCAGCTTTCAGCAACCATTGCACTGCAGCTTCCGGATCAGGGTTACAACCTTCGCCATACATCATCATCTTACCCAGATAATAAATTGCAGCGACATTCTCATTCCCCGCCGCATCCGTGAACCAGCGATAGGCCTCGGCATAATTCTGTTTCACACCTACTCCGTTATAATAGCAAAGTCCGGTACGATACATACTCGTTGTATTTCCATTATCCGCAGCCAGTGTATAATATTTAAAGGCTTCCGTTTCATTCTCTTCCACTCCGATACCCATTTCATAACAGATACCCAGTCCTTCACTATACCATTCATATTCAGCAGCTTTCTTGAAATAAGCAAAAGCCTTTTCCGACTCATTCAGGCTATCATAGTCATACAGATAATACTCACCCACACGCAGCATAGCCATCGGAATCTCATTAGCCACTGCCTTTTCATACCATTCCACTGCCGTTTTATTATCTTCCAGACAGGGACCGCAACCAAAGAAATAATAATCTCCCATCTTAAACTGAGCATAGCCATAGTCCTGTTCGGCAGCCTTCATCATATATTCCACTGCCTTTTGTGGATTCTCTTCCACGCCATTACCATTCTCATAAGCCATCCCCAGTTCCGTCAGACAACGGGCTTCATTCTTTTCCGCCCCTTTAGTAAACCATTCGAGTGCCTTATCCCAGTTTTCTTCCGTTCCGATACCTTCTCTATAGCAACGTCCCAAAGCAAAGATCGCATCATTATCGTCCGCTTCAGCTGCCTTTGTATACCAGGCAAAAGCCTCTTCCGGTTTCACTTCACCAAGAACACCCTTTTCCATATAAAGACCTACACGGAACATCGCATAAGGATAACCCTGTTCGGCAGCCTTGCTAATCAGTTCAAATGACTTTTCATAGTTCTTCTCCACTCCATCGCCATTCTCATATAAGAATGCCAGTTCCACAAGGGCAAAGCAAGCACCCAGTTCGGCCGCTTTTTCATAATATTCCCTTGATTTTACAGGGTCCTTCACACCGCTATATCCATTAGCCAGATAAAGAGCCACACGGCAATACCCATCGGCATTATTCAGTGAAGCCGCTTTTTCATAAAACTCTAAAGCCTTCACATAATTCGGTTCTTCAGACAAGAAGCCACGTTCATACGTCCAGCCCAAACGATAAGCTGCACTTCCCGAACCCAACTCAATGGCTTTCTCCAACAACTCTTTCGCGCGATTCATGTCTTCCGGCACCAAATCACCGTTGAAATAAATATTGGCCAGTCCTTCGATACCTTGTATATAATCATCCTCCACGCAACGGTTCAGACACATCAGTCCACGTTCCACGTTCTTATATTCATCATTATACAAGTAGATCAATGCCAGTTCATACGCACTGTAGGGTTCACAATAAAGCATGCCCTTTTCCAGCCATTCAATCGCCTTAGGCATATCCTGCCATTCCTCCTCCTGATAGTTATATCCCAGGAAATTAGCGGCAGACCACACACCGGCATGCCAGGCCTTTTCCCAAAGTTCAAAGCTCAGTTCTTTCGGCTTATTCAGTTCCGGGTAACGGAAATAAAGCGTAGCCAGATTTTTAAGACTATAAAGATTGGGAACTATTTCCAGGGCTTTTTCGTAGTAAGCTGCTTCCTCTGCCACGTTACCTTCCGCTCTGTCGAGCGCATCTCCTAACGATGCATATACATGAGCACGCAAACGTTCACCTTCAGGCAGTTCGGCAAGCAGTTCATTCCGTATCTGTAATGCCTTTGCTTTATCCCCTGTAAATTCTTCGGCAAAAGCACGATAATGCTTTCCCCATAAAATAGCTTCGGGAGAAGTGAGAGCAGCAAAACGCCGTTCACCCTCTTCTTTATCTTGTTCACAATAGAATCCCATGTATCGCCAATAGGCAACAGTTGCTTCTGCTTCAGCCCAACCCATATCGGCAGCCTTCTCGTAGTATGGAAGCAAATAACTCATATCCCGCTTTCCATAACGGGCTTCGGAATATTGTGCCCCCTTCTGCGCCCATCCCGCACCGCTAAATTCTGCCACACGGTCGCATACCTGCATCACCTTTTCCCACCAGAATTCATATTCTTCCGCGTTGAGATCCACCTCTACGTTACAGTCAAAAGCACTGAATATCAATTCAAAAAAATCTTCTGTTAATTTCTCGTCTTCTTTTGTGTCCAAAGCATATTCACATACAGCCAATGCTTCCCACCAGTTTTCCGCACTTAATAATGAAGCCGGTGTATACTGCGAAAACCATACCCTTGCAGGCTGTCCGGATGCTTTAATTTTAGCGGATAACTCCCCAAATTTCTCTTTTAAAGTTTTCATGATATAGAACTTTACCTTAATTTTGTGTCACTAGTCAATAAAAAATCTCATAACGAGTGCAAGGTACAAATATTGACCGAATGAACAAACAAGAGAATCAAAAAAGATAAGCCTGATATACGATTTAGGCACGGATTACGCGGAATTGCACGGTTCCTCTAAATATCTGTATGATAGAGCAACCGTGAAATCCGTGTAATCCGTGCCTATTTTATAATCCCAAAAGTTGTCGCAAACATTGCACCGATGTTTCAATCTGCCAACGGTCTTCCAATTCGTCTGCATTAAAGATATATTGTGCCTGATGATAAAAAGGAGCACGCTTCTCGAGTGCCTGAATAATGAACGCTTTCAGTTCTTCATCCTCTTTACCCTGAAGAATAGGACGTTGTTGTTTAGCCACACGCAAGCGCCTGAACAACACATCCGGATGCACCTCCAGAAAAACAGTCTTTCCGGTCCGGTTCATAAAATCCATATTATCATAAAAACAAGGCGCTCCACCTCCCGTCGAAATTACCACATTCTCAAACTCGGCTACTTCATGGAGCATATTTCTCTCCAGCTCCCTGAATCCTGTTTCGCCTCGTTCAATGAATAATTCTCCAACGGTTTTGTGAAAACGCTCTTCAATGTACCAGTCCAGATCAATGAACGGTATATCCATCTGCCGGGCAAAAGCCTTACCCAACGTCGTTTTTCCGGCACCCATATAGCCGGTAAGGAAGATACGAACCATAAATGATTAATTTTGCTCACAAAATTAATCATTTAATGAAGAATGAAGAATGAAGAATAAAGAATTTTAGCCATTATGCCATCCAATTCTTCATTATTCATTCTTCATTCCCGATTTATTTAAAGATTCTCACCCGTTCTTCAAGCGGCTGGAATTCTTTTTCACCCGGTTTGCCGACAGGAAGTCCGAACGGCATTTCCGCAATCAGATGCCAATGTTCCGGCAAATCCCATGCACGGCGCACTTCTTCATCAATCAACGGGTTATAGTGTTGTAGCGATGCTCCGAAACCTACATCTTCGAGCATTACCCAGATAGCTAACTGGTGCATGGCAGAAGTCTGCAATGACCATCCCGGGAAATTCTCCTGATAAGCCGGAAAAGCCTCCTGGAGCCCTTTCACAACCTTCTGATCCTCAAAAAACAATACAGTGCCATACCCACAGGCAAACGAATGATCTATCTTCTCCTCTGTCTTGACAAACGCTTCAGCCGGTACAATCTTCTTTAATGCTTCCTTCACAATCTGCCACAATTTCTTATGCGATTCTCCCAATAGAAGCACCACACGGGTAGATTGCGAATTGAATGCCGACGGTACGTGGCGCACGGTCATATTAACGATACATTCGATCTCCTGATCGGATATAGGTGACTGATTAGTAATTGAATAGTAAGTTCGACGTTGTTTCAAAGCTTCACTAAAAGATCTTTCCATCATAGTTCCTTTCTTATTTTATATTCTTAAAACTCTCTTTTTTTTATAACAAGTAGCCCCCCTAACTTGTTCAGTTAGAGAATATATTTGTACCTTCGCAGCGTCAATTCATTGACTATCTAAAATTATCGTCAGAAAAAATGGCTAAACAGAAATTTTATGTAGTATGGGAAGGTGTCACCCCCGGAGTTTATACTTCCTGGACAGACTGCCAACTTCAAATCAAAGGATATGAAGCTGCCAAATACAAATCATTTGATACGCGCGAAGAAGCGGAACGCGCGTTGACAATGTCTCCCTATGCTTATATCGGCAAGAATGCAAAGGCTAAATCAGGAGGTCCTAAACCTTCTTCGGATACTTTACCTTCTTGTGTGATCGACAATAGCCTGGCTGTCGATGCAGCCTGTAGCGGTAATCCGGGACCGATGGAATATCGCGGCGTACACATTGCCAGCCGTCAGGAGATTTTTCATTTCGGTCCGATGAAAGGCACGAATAATATCGGTGAGTTTCTAGCCATCGTACACGGCTTGGCGTTGCTGAAAAAGAAAGATTTCGATATGCCCATTTACAGTGACAGCGCGAATGCCATCAGCTGGGTGCGACAGAAGAAGTGCAAGACCAAACTCCCCCGAACTCCGGAAACAGAAGAACTCTTTCTGTTGATTGAACGGGCGGAAAAATGGTTGCAAGGAAACACCTATACCACTCGTATCCTGAAATGGGAAACCAAAGAATGGGGAGAAATTCCGGCCGACTTCGGCAGAAAATAAAAGAACATAAATTTCAATATAAGATAAAGATGAAAACATTGACTTCAAACAAAGCTTTCTGGCTGTTACTAGTCATTTGCGTAGTTACTATCCTGCCTTACCTAGGTTTATCGGAGTACCACACCAAAGGGGAGCCTCGCGAATCTATCGTTTCCTACTCCATGCTGGATAGCGGAAACTGGATTTTACCCAGAAACAACGGAGGAGAAATGGCTTACAAACCGCCTTTCTTCCACTGGAGCATTGCTGCTGTTTCGGCAGCAGTGAATGGAGGGCAAGTCACAGAAATGACCTCCCGCTTGCCGTCTGCCATCGCCTTGATTGCCATGACTCTCTGCGGCTTTCTGTTCTTTGCCAAAAGAAAAGGAGTGGAACTGGCGCTGTTAGCCGCCTTTATCACCCTGACTAATTTTGAACTGCACCGGGCCGGAGCAAACTGCCGGGTGGATATGGTATTGACAGCGCTCACCGTTGGCGCTCTGTATTGTTTCTACAAATGGTATGAGAAGGGGCTCAAAGGTATTCCCTGGCTGGCTATTCTCCTAATGAGCTGCGGCACACTGACCAAAGGACCGGTAGGTACTATCATTCCATGTTTAGTGGTAGGCATCTTCTTGTTACTCCGGGGTGTCAATTTCTTCAAAGCATTCCTGTTACTTTCCGCCTGGGCCATTCTTTCGCTCATCCTGCCTTTCTGCTGGTATGTCGCTGCTTACCAACAAGGTGGAGAAGAGTTCCTGGCATTAGTTATGGAAGAAAACCTCGGCCGTATGACTAATACCATGAGTTACGATTCATGCGTGAACCCCTGGCATTATAATTTTGTGACCCTGTTCGCCGGATACGTTCCCTGGACACTGTTAGTCGTGCTCTCCCTGTTCAGCCTGACTTACCATAAATTCAGCATCCAACCGGCAGCCTGGTGGAAACGTTTCACCACATGGATAAAGAATATGGACCCGGTGGATTTATTCTCTTTCACCAGTATCGTTGTGATCTTCGTCTTCTATTGTATTCCGCAGAGCAAACGTAGTGTATATCTGATGCCGATCTATCCTTTCATTGCTTATTTCCTTGCCAAATATCTATTCTATCTGGTTAAGAAGCAATCTAAAGTCATCAAAGTATACGGAAGTATTCTTGCAGTAATCAGCCTGTTACTGTTCACCTGCTTCATCGTTTTAAAATGCGGACTCATCCCTGAAACTATTTTCCAGGGTCGCCACGCACCGGACAATATTAATTTCATGCGTGCGATACAGAATATCAGCGGAGCAGGAGCCTTGTTCCTGATTGCCATTCCTACCATTCTCGGTATCTACTGGTGGTTCTATCAACGGAAAAATGCATTGAACAACCGCTTCCTATACGCTCTCGTTGTGCTAACAATGGGATTATACCTTGCATTGGACGGCGCTTATCAACCGGCAGCATTAAATTCGAAGTCGGTCAAATTCATCGCTACAGAAATAGAAAAGGTTGCGCCGGAAAGCGAAGGAACGATGTACGAATTCATTGAAGAAAGTCTGCATGCAGCAGGTGACCCCGTACATTATTTCGAACTCAATTTCTATCTGCGCAATCGTCTCGACAACTTCTATGAGAAACGTCCTTCGGAAGGTTTCTTGTTAATCGGCACGAATGATGCAGAGAAATATCTTCCCGAATTCGAGAAAGAAGGGTATCAGTTTGAGGAGGTATATGAATCCCCCAAACGAGTACTCCGGCAAATAGCCAAGGTATACAAGTTCGTTAAAAAACAACAGCCTGAAAATACCGAAACGACTCCTATTGTTGAGTAAAAGGTATAGAATTAAGCGTTTTTCCATGCTTCACAAGGAACTCCGCCGATTGGAGCATGGAAAAACTATATTCTTTCAAAGGCAAAAAGCTATCATCCATCGGAACAGCATTCAATTTGCCGTTACCGATATGATAAGTAAGCTCCTGCTGAGTCTCGTAATTATAAAGATAGAGTAACGTATCATTGCGTCCCACCACCATATTGTCAGCAGTATAGAACATACAGGGACGTTCTTCCTTCAGCAAGTCTACCCCAAAATTATTCTGTAAATAATCAATATTCAACAACCCTAATATCGTTGGCTGTATATCTACCTGACCGCCAAATGCAGTTTTCTCTTCCGGCTGAATACGGCTGGAGTAAATCATCAGTGGAATATGATTATAAGATTCCGGTAGTTCACATTCGGCGTCTCCCACCAGTTTGCCATGATCCCCTTCCAATACGAATATCGTATTATCAAACCAGGGTTGTTTACGCGCCTCTTCAAAGAACTGACGCAAAGCCCAATCCGCATACTCAACGATCTGCGTCTCCGGTTCACTTGTTTTCGGATGGAAGAAAGGAGGTATCACATACGGCGGATGATTACTGATGGACAGTAAAGTAGCAAAAAACGGTTGTCCGGTGGCAGCCCGCTGATTCAATACCGGAATTGCGTAGTCATACAAGAAATCATCCTGCACTCCAAAGCTATTCACAACCTTATCAGCCGGATAGTCTTCTTGCGAAAACACTTCATCATAGCCGTTCGTCCGGAAGAAAGCGTTCATATTATCATACTGTCCTTCATGCGTCATAAAGAAAAGGTTGTAATAGCCGTTTTCTTTCAATACGGTAGGTAGTCCCGAATAGCGGGGAATGACAGAGCCTTTCATCAGGTTCCGTTTCATCATAGCCGGAAAAGAATACAAGGTAGCATACAAACCATGATTCGTATGGATTCCTGCCGAATAGAAATTGCGGAAACTGATTGAACGGGTATACAGGCTATCCAGGAAAGGAGTCAAAGTCTCCGATTGCCCGAAATGCTTCATAAACTTGCTGGACATAGACTCCATCATAATCAATACAACATTAGGACGGCGTTGTTGCACGCTATCCATTTTCGAAGTATGTCTGTAAACAGCCAATGGGGAAACATTCGGTTCTCCCGGCCGGTTGAGCAGAGCTTGCGCCTTGGTAATGGCTTCCTGCTCATCCATCAGATGCAAGTATTTATTTTCAGGTCTCCTGTCATCCATCACACTCGTCAGCAGATTAAAAGTAGGGCTTACTCCCAGTTGATTGAGAAAAGCATCCTGACAGAAATATGCCGCACTCACTTTGATCGGATTATAACCTGTACGTCCCCGGATTCCAAAGATACAAAGTCCGATTAAACAAGCGCCGATCAGAACCGCTCCTCCTCGCTTCCAATAAGGAAACGGAGTGGAAATAGTGAGGCTACGATGATGGAAATAACGCGCCAGATAGATAAGCCAGACTACGAATCCGGCCAGAAAGAGAAGGAATAATCCGATGGACAGATAATAGGCACTTTCACCCAATATCATTCCGGCAGTAGTTCCTGCATAACCGAACCATTCGAATATGGAAGAGTTGATATGTTTAAAGAAATAGGCAAAATAAGGTATGTCCGACGCACTGATTAAATAAACCAATCCATAAAAGACACTGAAAAAGATCGTAAAGAAACGAAACAACGCTTTCCCATAATAATTGCAGACTCCACACACCACCGCAACTACCAGAGGCAACAGAAGTATGTAACACCCTATCACATTGTCAAACCAGACTCCATGCACAAAAGCAAGCATCGAAAGTGTCTTATCCGACAAGGCTTCAGAAGTCAACTGATGATAAGATGAGATAAAAAGTACCAGGCGAAACAGTCCTGCGATCAGCAAAGCCGAAACATGTATGGTAAGTATATATACAACAAGATTTAGAAAACGTTTCATAATAGCCTTTTCTTTTTATGAATTAAATGAAAGGGGTTGAATAGTGTTATTTCCTCCCTTTATAGATATAAACGAAATGAAGAATCAGGAAATTGATAGGCACCACGATAATCATTACCAGTATCGGTGCAAGCAGCTCACCCGCCCCTATCCAGAGGAAGAGATTCAGCAAACCGATCTCAAGCAGGTAATTAATCAGATGACTAAAACCAAAACCGATCGCATTATGCGAGGATGGTTTGGAACGAAAGGTGAAGAAAGTAGTCAGGAAGTAATTGCAGACAAATCCTACAGCGTAACCAGCCGTAAAGGAGATATTGGCATTCGCAACCAACAAGACCAGGCAGTATACGCCGTAATGAATGGCTGAAGATATAGTGCCGACAACTCCAAAACGAACAAACTGCCAGAATTTATCCCGCCAATCCGGGTGCTTCTCAAGTATAGCCTTACTTATTCTGATCATCGTACAACACTTCTTCCACATTATAGAGCGGACGACGTTTTACCTCTTTATAAATCTTGCCAATATACAGTCCGACAGCTCCTATAGATAACAAAACAACCCCGCCAACAAACCAGATAGACAACATCAAAGAAGCCCAGCCATGTTCCGCAGTACCCGAAATCAATGCGTAAAGAACATAGATTCCAATCAAAATACTGATAAAAACAAAGATACCTCCCAGATAAACAATTCCGTAAATGGGCTTTACCGAGAAAGAGGTTATCCCGTCCAAAGCCAGACTGAACATCTTTCTCACTGTATATTTGGAAGTTCCGGCTGTCCGTTCCCGAATCACATCATCTACCGTAGTAGAAGGGAAACCCAGCAACGGAATAATACCACGCAGATAAACATTGCGTTCCTGATAATGAGACAACTGTTCCAGCACTCTCCGGCTTAGAAAACGGAAATCCGCATGATTGTAGATAGTCTCTACTCCCATCCGGTGCTGTAGTTTATAAAAAGCAGTTGCGGAAAGACGTTTCAGCATCGGGTCTGCCTGACGGGATACTTTCACCCCGTATACTACATCATATCCTTCCGTATAGGCATCGATCATCTCCTCAATCGCATTCAGATCATCCTGCAAATCGGCATCAATGGTAATAACGGCATCACTCCAGTCTTTAGCGGTCATCATACCGGCCATGATTGCATACTGATGTCCTACGTTCCGTGCCAGATTCATTCCTTTTATATAAGGATTCGTCCCGTGCAGTTTCTTAATGATGCTCCATGTACGATCTTTACTGCCATCATTCACAAAGAGCACAAAGCTGTCGGCACTGATTTTTTCTTTCGCCACCAGCTCATCAAACAAGGCTGTCAAACGGGCGGCCGAATCTTCCAACACTTCCTCCTCATTATAGCAGGGGGATACAATAGCCAATTTTATCATTTTTCGTCCGGTTTATTTAGTTCAGCCAGTTTTATCTGCGCAAATTCCGAGTAAGTCATAAAAACATATCCCTTTTCTTTCAGTTTGCGGATAAGCATATCCAGACGTTCCTCCATTCCTTTACCGGAATGATTGCGGATAATAAAAGGCATCTTAAATTCAGGATGTTCACCCAACGGGTAGAATTCCCACGGGTGGAAATAAGTCACAAAATATCCGTCATGCTTCAATACCCGGTTTACCAGGAGTTGGTACAGCCACATCGGCAGATTATGACAAGACAACCAAAATAGCGGGAAGCGAATCCACGGAGTTACAGAAGCCGGGATTTGAAGTAACTTACCTGTCATAAAGCAGGTACGCGGCTCCGACAAATGCATATATCTTCCGGGGATAAATGCGGGATTCAATGAGGAGTTATATACATATCCCATCCGTTCAAGTTCCGTATCTGATACGGGGAACATACGCGGCTGGCGATAACCTTGTATCGTCCTGCCTGTAAGGCGTTCCAGAATTTCTTTTGAACGACTGACATCCGAAGCCTGTGGCTGCCAATGGTCACATCCATGCGCAGCAACTTCATGTCCTTCGTCCATAATGCGCCGCATCACTTCCGGTGCATTTTCTGCAAAATTGCTTGTACAAAAGAAGGTAGCTTTCACCCCGTTGTTTTTCAGGCAGTCCAGTATCCGGTTCGTACCATAGACTGATACTTTCATTGCTTCATCCAGCGGAAAGTCTACACCATGCTCACGAGGTACATCAAATTCTTCTGTATCAAAACTTAATAATATCATTGCAATATCAAGAATTACAACTGCTGCATATCATGCAGACGTTTATAGTAACCGTTTAACTCAATGAGTTCTTCATGCTTACCACGTTCCACAATCTCACCCTCATACAGTACACAGATTTCATCTGCATTCTTAATCGTAGAAAGACGGTGGGCAATAGCAATCGTCGTACGTGTTTTCATCAAACGTTCCAACGCTTCCTGCACAAGACGTTCTGATTCGGTATCCAAAGCAGAAGTAGCCTCATCAAGAATCAGAATCGGAGGATTCTTCAGAATAGCACGGGCGATACTGATACGCTGGCGCTGACCACCGGATAATTTTCCACCACGGTCGCCGATATTCATATTATATCCTTCCGGTTTCTCCATAATGAAATCATGCGCATTGGCAATCTTCGCCGCCTCTATAACTTGTTCCATTGTCGCATTCTCCACGCCAAAAGCAATGTTATTGAAGAATGTATCATTAAACAGAATAGCCTCCTGGTTTACATTACCAATCAAACTGCGCAAATCCGCAATACGTACATCACGAATACTTGTTCCGTCAATGGTAATATCACCTTCCTGTACATCGTGATAACGCGGCAACAAATCGACTAATGTAGATTTACCGGATCCCGATTGTCCAACCAGTGCGATCGTCTGCCCTTTGGGAACTGTCAGATTTACATGCTTCAACACCTCTCTCTTACCATCATAGCTGAAAGAAATATCTTTAAATTCTATTTTATCATTCAAACCTTTCAACGGTTTCGGATTCGGAATTTCCTTAATCTTATTCTCTGCCTTCAGGATTTTATCAACACGTTCCATGGAAGCCAAACCTTTCGGGATGTTGTATCCCGCTTTAGCAAAGTCTTTCAATGGATTGATTACACTATATAAGATAACCATATAGAAGATGAATGTAGGAGCATCGATGGTTGCATTCTGTCCCAAAATCAATGTACCGCCAAACCACAATACAGCTACAATCAGAATCGTTCCTAAGAACTCACTCATCGGATGAGCCATAGCCTGACGTATAGCAACCTTGTTTGTCGCATCCCGGAGCTCGTTGCTACATTTGGTGAAGCGGTTAATCATTTTATCTTCCGCAATAAAAGCCTTGATGATGCGCAAGCCTCCCAGTGTTTCTTCCAATTGCGACATCGTATCACTCCACTTAGCCTGTGCTTCCAGTGATTGACGTTTCAGTTTTCTTCCGACGACTCCCATCAACCAACCCATTCCCGGTAATACAATGATAGTAAAAAGAGTCAACTGCCAACTAACCGTAACCAATGTCACAAAATATATAATAATCAGAATCGGGCTTTTCATCAACATATCCAATGAGCTAGTGATAGAATTTTCCACTTCCCCCACATCACCACTCATACGAGCTATAATATCTCCCTTTCTTTCTTCCGAAAAGAAAGACATCGGCAGACGCATTACCTTAGCATACACCATAATACGAATATCACGTACCACTCCTGTACGCAATGGGATCATCACGGCTGAAGAAGCAAAGTAACAACCTGTTTTAAACAACGTCATTACCATCAGGAATAGTCCCAAGAAAATAAGAGCCACAGTGGGACCATTATCCACAATCATCTGAGATATGTAATAATAGAAGTTATTCTTGGCAACATCTGCTAAATCTCCACTGCCCCATTCCATAAAATGATACACCTTATCCGCTCCTTCTGTTTTAAACAGAATACTTAAAATAGGAATCAAAAAAGTAAAAGAAAAGACATTGAATACTGCAGACAAAATATTCAGCACAATAGCCCAGCCGATATACTTCTTATAAGGCGACACAAAACGTCGCATTAGTTGTAGAAATTCCTTCATTATTTACCATTAAAAAAGTTAAGACCGCAAAGATACAATAAAACTGATTAACAGACAGCAGTTTCAGCTAATTATTAACGCGATTTATCGAAAAGCACTCTTCAATAAATGAAAAATGACTTAATAATTCTCTTTCAGCCAAATTCCCAAAAAACGATCATATATCTGACAGATTCCCATTTCCTGAGTCACGAAATCCTTTTCCAGTAACCCTTTTAGTGCTGCTTGGACTGAACTAGCAGAAGCCAGTCTGTATTTTCTAATGAAAGCACCGGAAGTGACAGCTTTAGCCTTTCCCTCTTTAGTGATAGCAATCAGCAACTCCTTTTGTTTTTCCGGCAAACGAAAAAGAATCTCCGAATAAGTATATCTGAATGAATCAATAATCTGCCGAATAGCGCCTGGCACCATTTCAACTCTACAGACTCCCTGTTCCGGAGTCATGTCATAAAGCGTATTCAACACTTTTTGTATATACCATGTGATTCCCTCAAACTGTTGATAAATCGCAATAATAGCGTTTTCTTCTATTTCTTTGCCCGCACGCTTGAAATGAGTACCTGCAAAACGAATATATTCTTCTAAAGGAATACTTTCCAAATGCATCATTGATACACTTTGATAAAAAGGCCGGGAAGGCGTTAAAAACATATTTCCCATCACATGCCGCTGACTCCCTGCAAAAATGAAACGTGCATTATTACAATGTTGCACATAGGTCCGAAGAGTAGCTTCCACATTTTTCTCTACATATCCGGAAATCTGCTGGAATTCATCAATTGCAACCAGACAAGGTTTATCCGCCTGTTCCAAATACCGGAAGATTTCATCGAGTGTAGTAGCCGGAGCTTGTATATCCCCTAGCCCCAAATTCAAAGAAGGCATACCATTCACATCAAAAGAGATACTGGCTTGCAAAGATTTCACACATTCCCAAAAGCTCTGCAAAGCTTTCTTCCCCACAGGTTTCAGCACTTCCAGAATCTCCTTACTAAGTGCAAAGACCAAATCACGCAATGAACGGCTATCATATATATCAATAAAAAAGGTATAGTAACCCTGTTTAATTTCAGGAAACTGAAAGCAATGACGGATCAGCCCTGTCTTTCCCATTCGCCGGGTAGAGACAAGAGCCAAATTATTCCCATTCATCACCTCGCGCACCAACTGTTCGCTCTCAAAACGGCGATCGCAAAAATAATCAGCAGAGACATATCCGCTTGTTATAAAAGGATTTCTTATCATAGTCTTCATACATCTCACGTTATTACGCAAAGATAATTATTATAAAATAATAAAAGCCATCTACTATACATTATTTCATCATCATCCTTACTCAACAAGCACCACATGATAATAAACCCCGCGCGTTTTCCTGAACGACTTTACTCCCAATCTCTGCAAGATACGCCCGAAATAATTAACTTGCCCGGAAGAAAATTTCATTTTACTTGCTTTTTGTATCCGCTGCAATATATCTGCAGCAAGCAACCATTCTCCCTCTTCTTCCTCTTCCGCTACCCGGTAATATACCTGAAACAATTGTTCAATCACCGGAGACTGTTCAAATTCCCGATTAGCTTCCGTCATGATAGCCTCTTCCTTCTCATCAAACCAGTAGCGTTCATTACTACGCAGCAATGCCATTGCCTGCGCATACAATTGTTCATAATCAATAGGGCGGACCACATCGATCACTCCCGTCACCTCAACACCGATAAAACGACGACTGCCGGAAGTATCCGTCAGCAAATCTTTATGATTACTCGTGCCTATAAAAGAAGCATACCGACGGAGCTCCTCTACTGCTGAAGCATTCGGGCGTCGCGTATTGACAACAGGCTTTTGCAGAATATGCTTGAGAAAAGACTGCTGATTGATACCAATCTGATCGAACTCATCCATGTTTATCAATAAAAAGCGATTCAAATATAGCTCGGCATCCCGCTTCCGGCTAAAGTCAATACTATCTGTATAATAAGCCTGCAAACATGGAGGCAAAATCAACCGGCAAAATGTAGACTTACGATAAGCCTGTGGACCTATTAATATAGGAGAAGTACTATTTGCATGATTCTTTCCCATTCCACGCCAATGCGCTATCATACTGAGAAACCAACGACGAAACAATTTTGCCCAATGAGGATGATCACAAGGAACTCGCTTGGCAAGATCACCGATGTGATCCTTACCATCCCAATGAGGAAGATCATAAAGGAATTCTTCGATAGGCTGATAAACCGGCACATGATCCGAATTCAGATAGCGTACTACGTCTTTATCCCAAAGCTTAAGCCCTTCATAATGCGCGTTCATTGCAATACTTGCCATCAACCGTTTGTCCACCGGATGAAAATAAAAATTAAAGCTATTCCGTTCGCGACATTCCACTTGTGACGTCAACTGGTTGAAACGAAAATCATAACGCCGCTTCATAAACTCGTCCATCTGCATGACAAATAATTGTTCTGGCAACAGACTACTCTTACTTGCAAATCCCTCACAAGTACGGTATACATTTCGTACGGTTTCCCGAACCAATGTATCGTCCTTCGGCAAACGATAATGGGCACGAGACCATCGTACTGTATCTTCTTCAGGAATACCGGCACGGAAACAATGTCCTGCAAGGTTAATCAACAGCGATTGTTTGTCTTCTTCCGGTTGATAATCAGTCTCTTCATCCAGCGCGCGTGCAAAAGCAGCTTCGAAAAGTACAGAAAGCGCATTACATTTTTCATATCCCGGCGCAAGCCGTTGCAACGGCGAAGTTTCCGTTTGCACCCGTTCGCGATAAGTCACCTCACCCGGCATAGCCGCAGGCTGCTTCATATAAATAGGCATTGCTTCGGGATTAAAATACAAGTTCGGGTCAAAAGTTAAACGACAATATTGTTCCAACGAAGGTACTTTCAGTTCAATATCATAAGGGAGTTGTGGCTGATAAAATTTCACTGCCAACCGATAGGCATGCGCATGAAAAAGCTCCGCCTCCTCACTAGTTGTCGGCAGAAGATCATTGGGATAAGTAAAACGCACCCATACTTTCACGGACTTTCCGGAAGAACCGGTGAAAGCTAAGTAAGTCTGCGGAAGTTCCTTTACCCGTTCTTTCACTTCATCCGCCTCCATGTGCCCGGACAAGTTGTTGACCTGAATCATCACAATTCCGTTGTATTCACTCATCGTCGTGATACCACCTTTGCGAAAAAAGGCGGCTGCAGGTATCAGCTTCGGTACTTTCTGTACATAGTCATTTTTATCACCCGGAAGCATAAAAGGCAGGACTTCTCTCATTTTTGAGACGGGCTGTGTTTTGGTTTCCACTTTCATTTGCTCCACGAGCTGTTCAATTCTCAACGTACGCATAGTGTTCACCTTGCCATCGTCTCTTACCAGTGTTATTCTCATTACTTCATTTATTTGTCCTGCATGTGTTTGTAGGGCGATTATTACGATACAAATATACTGTAAATATTACAGACAAACAACTTTTCCGGGAATACTTATTCAATCTCTCTACTAGAAAAGATTTTTCAATTTCATTTCTCATATTCTCATAGATTCCAGATAAAGCACGTGTAATCAAAGAATTACATTATGAGAAACATTTTTAAAACAGGTATTTCTCATACTTTCCTCATCAATTTCCTTCAAAAAAACGCTATTTCTCATACTCTTTCAGGTTATTTCTCATAGTCAGATACAGCTATTCTCCTATTTACCCACCAAGCTTATCTTACAAAACATCTAGCTATTTCTTTCATGTAAACAACTAGTTAATTACTTGTTTTTCACCTAATAATGTCGTATCTTTGAAAGAACATCCCAATCGTTCCACTACAGTGCACAGGCCTGTTCACTACAGTAAAAAGTTCTGTCTACTAGAGTGAAAAGGACCGTTCACTGTAGTGGAACAATCAGGATAGCGGTTGAATAATAAAAGAATAAAAGCGAGATACACCAAGAGCATCAATACATAACATATAAATAACCATTAAATTAAAACAAAGATGGCAATACAATTCGAGTTTTATAAGAATCCCCAACCTGAAAAAGAAGGGGAAGAACCTAGTTATCACCCACGGGTGGTTAATTTTCAACATGTAACCACTCAAAAGCTGGCAAGAGAAATCCACATGGCAACTACTTTCGGGAAAGCGGAAGTAGAAGCCATGCTAATGGAATTGAGCAGATGCATGGGCAACCATCTGTGCGAGGGAGAACGAGTACACCTGGATGGGATCGGCTATTTCCAGGTTACATTACAGGCTACCGAACCCGTGCACTCACTTACCACCCGTGCAGACAAAGTAAGATTAAAGTCCATTAACTTCCAAGCTGACAGAGATTTAAAAAGTTTGTGCATGAGTACTCATTTACGACGTTCAAAATACAAACCACATTCCGCTTCTCTTTCTGAAGAAGAGATCGACAAGAAGCTCACTGGATATTTTGCCAATCACCCCGTATTGACCCGTTCCAATATGCAGTCACTCTGCTGTTTCACTCAAAGTATGGCCAGCAGACAAATCCGTCGCTTAAAGGCACAGGGCTACTTACAGAATATAGGCAAGCCCACACAGCCTATTTATATACCAACCCCGGGGCATTATGAGAAATGAGTTCAACGGGTATGAGAAATAAGCCAAATGAAGGCTAATTCGTGAATAAAACTATGAGAAATGCCGATTTTCAAAACATTTCTCATAGTTTATTCTATTAGTTATCTGGCACTTAGGTCATATTTATGAGAATATGAGAAATAAATATTTTATATCCATTTCAGAGGCATCAATTCTCCACCAACCACTTTTCTATATTTCTTGTTTCAGCACTAAAGTTCACACCAATCTTGAAAAGCTTTCGTGAATCCGTTGCAAACGGACGAGCATAATGTTTATCCTCTATCTGCTGCAAAGCTTCTTCCGCTGTACCATTCAATTTAAATTCCATGATGTAGATGAATTTATCGGTCTGCAGTACCATATCCACACGAACTTCACTCGTATGGTATTCCGCTTTTACATAAAAACCAACCAGTTTACACACGATATAAAGTACATTCTGATAATGTAACTCCAGTTCGCGTGCAAGCTCATAGGGAATATCCGAAAAGAAACTTTGCAAGCGACGGAAAAAAGATTCATAATCACCAGCCTCCACTTCACGAACAAATTTCAGAATTTCAAAAGGGGACTCCACCTTATTGACGTTCGCATAATAAGGAAGGAGAAAACGGATAAATCCTTCCTCCACTTCACGATTAGGAAAACCTAAACGATATATTCCAAAACGCTCATCATATCCCTTAATGGTGAGGTATCCGCTCTGATAAATCACCGGAATAGGATTGGTAGATTCAGAATCTATACTGTTCAGTACCTGTTCATCGGTTTCTTCATGGGCCATCCGATGAAGGTCGTAATGGTGTTTCTTCAGCAATTCCACCAAATAAGTGGGAGTACCTGTTTCAAACCAGTAGCTTTTAAACTCATTCCTATCAAAAGCTAGAAGCAGACTGAAGGGATTATACATTCCTTTGGAATTGTGCGTGAAATGATAACCATCATACATTTCTTTCAACCTGCCACATATCTCTTCATACGTCACTCCCTGCACATTGGCAAATTCATGAAGTTCGGCATCCAGATTATCGTATAGTTCCTGTTCGCTCACACCACAAATGTCTATATACTTATTCCACATTGAAATGTCATTCAGGTTATTCAAATCACTGAACACGCTGACTTTACCGAACTTGGTCACTCCCGTCAACAGAGCAAACTTAATACAGCCATCCTGACTTTTCAATGCGCCATAAAAAGCTTTCAATGTATTGCGGAAACTCTTTTGCAAAACATCATCACCAATAGCCTGTAACATTGGTTTATCATACTCGTCCACTAGGATCACCACACTTTGTCCCTCTTGCTGACAGGCACGCTTAATAATCCCCTCAAAACGCATCGCTAAGGATTTCTCCGAAGGCTCTGCACCATACATCTTTTCCCATTCCACCAACGCACCATTCAGTTTATTCTCCAAACTTTCCGGAGTATCATATTTTTCGGTATTCAGATCAAGATGTAATACGGGATACGTTATCCACTCTTTTTCCAGCTTCTCCATAGCCAGCCCTTCAAAAAGTTCCCGTTTTCCTTGGAAGTAGGCTTCAAGCGTAGAAATAAGCAGACTTTTGCCAAAACGGCGCGGACGACTCAGGAAATAGTAACTCCCGGTTTTCACCAATTGATAAATCAATGCAGTTTTATCAATATAGAAATAGCCACCTTTACGAATTTTTTCAAAATTCTGTATGCCAATAGGGTAAATCTTGCCACTCATATTTCAATCTGTTTAAGTTCACATCGTACAAATATACATAGAAATATCTGTATTGCAGCAAATCGCACAAGGAAAGAATTACGAGAATCAAGATATAATAGCAAAGGCAGACTATAGAATTTGGATAAAATCAGTGGATATGTTACTAAGTAGTATTCGATATGATCTATAAAGTGTATCCATCATTTCTCATTTTTGGGTTATACAGACAAACATAAAGTAAATTACCGAATAAAACCAGCATTTTTTAGAAAAACTGCAGGTTTCATTCGGCAACTCTACTCTAACCTACCATCAACCGCTTATGCACGCTTATTTACGCCCCAGACATTATAAGAAAGAATATTTCCTGCAGGTTCCCCGTCAATACAGGAAGCCGACAATCCAAATCGGCAATTTACACCTGTAAGGCGTTTCTATTCCATCAGCTAAAATATAAGAATCAGACACATCTGCAATCTGATCATACGTTTTACCTTCACCACCAACTTCCAAAATATATCTTCCATTGACCCTAAAATCTCCGGTTTTCTTCCCGTACTCCACTTCATTGTCACACGAAAGTTGATTGACCACAAACGTTTCACGTGCCGTTCCTGTTTTCACAGGATGGGAAGCTAAAGCATATAGCAGATTAGGATTATCCAGAAAAATCTTATCCGGCTTTTGCATCTTCTTAACAGACAATAGATCCGCGTATAGCAAATGGAGCAGTTTCGCCTTTTCCAAGCTATTCAGATATTCGATGACAGTATTACGATGAATACCTATAGTTGTTGACAATTTGGAAATATCCACCTCAAAAGGAACAGAAGTTGCAAGAATGCCCAACAAGGCCTTTATCTTACGCACATTACACACATCAATTCCACACAACTGGGGCAATTCCGTTTCTACAATAAAATTAACAACCTGTTCTATACTTGTATAATAATCTATCTGATTTTTCAAATAAAACGGATAATATCCATATTGCAGATATTCTTTAAAAAGAGGTAAAGGCCGACACACTTTATTCACTTCCGAACAAATCTTTTCGGGCGAGGTCAAGACTTCTTCCAGCGTACATACGGGAAAGCTCATTTGTTTATAAAACAATAGAAATTCTCGGAAAGAGAGCCCCTGCATCTCATAAGGGATACAGCGTCTGGATAAGTCGGCATCAGCATTTAATATATTGAGTAAAGAGGACGCGCTGAACACAACCTTCAAATCGGGATACATGTCATATACTTCTTTTATCTCCTTACTCCAAGTCGGATATTTATGTACCTCATCCAGAAAGAGATGCTTTCCTCCATTCTTTACGAATACATCCGCCAATTCCAGCAAAGTATGATTAGAGAAATAAACAGAATCCAGTGTGCAATAGAGCACTTCCCTACTATAAACCTCATAATGCAGTTTCATATACTGTAACATTAAAGTCGTTTTTCCCACTCCTCGAGGCCCTCTAATAGCCACCAACTGAGCATCCCAATTGATTCGATGCATCAATGTCCTTATAATTTCAGTCGATGTCAATAACAACAAACGGTCTTGTTTTGCAAAAAGAGTTTCCATATATTCCTATATCTTAGTATTATGAGATACAAAGATAATCATTTGCTGTTTGCAAACAGCATTTTCTCTCACTTTTTGCTGTTTGCAAACAGCAAATGAACACGCTTTCAACAAAAGGTGTCTCAAGCCTATATCTACCATATAATGTTCCACCTGATACAATACTTACGGAGAATTCCTGAAACCTTTTATTCCACAATGGAATGGAGACGTAAGAGTTTTACTGTCAACGATGCACTCTCAAATCTTCAAAGGGTCAAGAAAGGAAACATTTCTTATCAGAATTGGAATAACATATGCAAAAAAGAAATAGTAGCGATTATTTAACATTGAACATTTATATAAGCAGAAAAGAATTGCCAGTAAGGGATCAAGTGATTATATAAAAAGAATGATTGCATACAAAATGGCAAAAAGCGACCTCAATAAACATCTGGTGTATTATCAGAAAGTACATAAGACAAATTCGTAATATTCAGATACACCTTGTCCACTTTGCCTAAAAGTCTGACACCTTCCGTCTCTGCCCGAAGCTGATTAATTGTTCCAGCCTTTTCCTGATAACACATCAAATCAGAAACCGTATTTCTATTCATATCAAGCAAAGTCGCCAACTTGGTAAAAGTTGGTTTAAACGGAACACTTTTCGCTATAATATACAACAGTCTTTTCAATTTCAATGCTGTCGCTATATTCATATTCGCAAAAGTCGGTATATCATTTTCCAAAGTCTGCTTAATGATACTTTGTAAACGAAGCAAATATCCCTTTTCCTGAAAGAAAGGGTAATAGCCATGCTGCAGATACTCCTTAAACAACAAAATAGGACGCGCCTCGGCATAAGGAAAATCTACTTTATGTTCTAGTATATCTTCTAAAGAATAAACAGGTAAATGATAACCATACGAAATGGCAAGGTATTCGCGGAAAGACAACCCCGCCATACGATATTCCAACTTCCTACGACTCAAATCAACCTCTCCGACTTCCAAATCCAATATAGAGCAACCAGTATACACGACTTGCAGTTCGGGAATCAGATCGTATATATTCTTTATCTCCCGAGCCCAACCAGCATACTTATGTATTTCGTCAATATAGAGTTTTTTCCTCTATGCTGATAGAAGTCCATCGCCAGATCAATCAGTTTATGTTCTGCAAAATACAAATCATCAGCTGTCACAAACAAGGTCTCGTCGATATTATCATATAGCTTGATATGTTGCAAAAGCATAGTTGTTTTACCAACACCGCGTGGACCTAAAATAGCAATAAGCCTACTACTCCACTCTATCTCATCATGGAGATAACGGATAAATTCAGTGGATATGTTGCTAAGCAACATCCGGTATGACCTATAAAGCGTATCCATCATTTCTTGTTTTGGGGTTATACAGAAAAATATAGAGTAAATTGCCGAATGAAAGCTACAGTTTTTCTAGAAAATGCTAGTTTTATTCGGCAATTTACTCTATATCTATCATAATCCTCACAGAAAAAGAATACTCATTCTTTAATATATAGCGGATAATTTCATAGTCAAAATGCATATACGAATAACCTTTAAGCCAAAGATAGTATCAAAAAACATTTAACTAAGAAACATAATTATGATAACCAACAAATAACAGATTCCACTTATTTTAAAGACCCCATCTTATATCCAAGATCTGTTTGATATAATATATTCTTTTATTGAATAATAGACGCACATCAAAATTATAGTGCCAATCATATCCTTGCTCCCATATAAACCACATAATTTATAAGAAAACATCAGAGGCATCAAAAAATAAGAACAGAAATAGCCAACTACTTACACTACAATATCTAGCAATATAGTCCTAAATAATAAACATTATGGAATCTTCTGAATGATACCTTCCCAGCTATCAATACCAATCCGCTGCAAGTATTGTTCAAAGTACTCATTTTCTGCATCAGTACCAGCTTTTTGATAAGTCATCCATACCGGTTTAGCTTCCCCCTGATATTCCGCATCATTGTATTTACGTAATCCTAAACGAGCACCATCACCCAGATGATCGAACCAACTATGCCATTGGATTCCATTAATCCCTTCCAAAGCATTGATCTTCTTCCACCCAAAAGCAAACCCAGCAGCTTGATTCTGCAAATCCTTATCCGCATAACTTGGAGAACATGTTCCAGCCTCAGAAAGCCACACAGAACGCCTGATGCCTCCCTTATATTGGTTTTGTGGGACACTAACCCATTTATCCAATACTTCAAGGTTCTTCAATGTCACATATTCTGTATCCATAGAAAAAGTAGCCTGAGCATCATCCCAAGTACAAGGATTCCCCAATTGAGCCGGGTAACTATGGCATGCCAATGACCAAAAGAAGTCTCCCTCTGCTTTACAAAACAGATTCATAAAGTCAAGCATATCTCTGACCTTATACCAACCGCCCCCAGCAGCAATATTCCATCCATGAGAGAAAGAAATAAAAACCTCTGAATTCTGGTCATATTGATGTACAATATTATAACACATACGCATTGAACGAAGATACGTATCCATAAATGTAGCAATTGGTTTATCTCCCATATTTGTCCAATGGCTACCTCCATCCACCTCATTATGAATAATCCAATGCGCAATACGCATACCAGGTTTACTATATCTTTGTGCCAGAAAATCAAGCGCAGCAGCATAACATTGCGTAGACTCTATAGTAGTCATATTAGGCATGGTATAAGGAGCTATGCCATTAAAATCCGGATGTTTCAGAAGTTCTCCAGCATCTCCTTCAGGAGAAACCAACAAAATACCAGCAACAGAAATATTGCGCTGGCTAGTTTGTTCCAATACCACATCAAATGCACTTCTAAGATACTCCTCATTAAAATAATAAGTTACTCCCCCATACACATACGGAATATCTCCCGACTGTTGAGAAAGATGCATAAAATTTGTAATAGGAATATTTATTGTAGCACTGCTGATTCCTAATTCATCTAAATCTGATGCAAGAAACTCATGATTTATAAGTCCCCCCAATCCTTTTTTAGACTTTAATGGAATAGCTCCAACATTTTGTTTTACATAAATTCCATCTGCCCCCACATAACGAGCATGAGATACTTGCTCATCTTTTTCTACTCCTTCCTTAAATATTGCCCACTTAGATAACAAACGATCATACTGATAACCACCAATAGCCGCATAACGATTCAAATGGATTTCAAAAGAATTCTGTGACAAAACTGTTTTATATATAGATTCTATCTTTTTTGCTTTAAACATATCAACAAAAGGCGGTATTTCTCCTAAAAAGAAAATTCCATCCCCCTGATAGTTTCCCCGGACACTAATTATGTCCTTCCCGACGGTGATATCAGTCACATGGCAATTATAACCCTTATTTAGATAGTCTTTTATATTTTGCTCATATTTTTCCTTATTGAGAATTTCATTATCTTCTTCCTCCTCTTCCTTCCTTTCCTCCTCATTCATTACACGCAGACATATATTACGTATTTGTATCGTATTATCAGGAACATTACCAAAATCTATCCGCAAATAATCGCCCTTTTTCCCCCAATCAAAATCTTTACGATATTGTTTTAAACGCACGCTAAAAGATTTCCATGTTTCAGTACCCGGAACTTCCCCTGCACTCATGCTATGAGAAGCATCAATATTGGTTTCAGCATCTGCAAAAAAAAGTTCCAGATTGCTTATACCCATCATTGTCTGGTATTCAAACTCAAGCACATTACATTCCTTTGGAATGTCTTCCTTAAATCGACCACCCGTAACCCACGGATCTCCATCAATAGTTTCTATAATATAACTATCATCCTCATTTCGAGTTAAAACTACCCCTGATTTATATGGACCATCTAATAGCATATAAACAGGAGGAGTTATGATCTCTTCAGGAGGTATAGAACCTCCTCCAGTGTCTTCCACAAAATCATCACCACAAGAAATCACATTCACAATTAAAAACGGTATTAACAACGGCATAACACAACGCCTTACAACATATTCCAGCTTTTTGGTACAAACAATACTTAACATTTTCATAATTTCAGTTTTAGTTAATAATGCAGATAAATTAAAATTTTTCAATAATATTCCAATCAGAAATTCCAATTACAGATAGAAACTGTTCAAAATATTCATCTTCTTCTTCTGTGTTTGCTTTTTGATAGACATACCAAACCGGCTTTGCTTCTCCATTATAAGTTGCATCCAGATACTTACGCAACCCCAAGCAAGCCCCATCACCTGGATGATCGAACCAATTGTGCCATTGTATTCCGTCTATGCCTTCTAATGCGTTTATCTTTTTCCATGCGTAAGCAAAACCTGCCGCCTGTTTCTGAAAATCCTCATCTGAATATGTAGGAGAATTTACACCTGCCTCTGAAAGCCATACAGAACGCTTAACAGTCCCTTTATACTTATTTTCTTTAGACAAAGCCCATTTATTCAACACCTCTAAATTCTTGAATGTTATATACTTTGTATCCATAGAGTAAGTTGCATCCGGGTCAAGCCATGTACAAGGATTAAATAATGATTGCGCATAACTATGATATGCCATAGCCCATTGGAAATCTCCCTCAACCCGACTATAAGTGTTCAACAAATCAACAATGTCTTTACTAGTATACCATCCCACATTAGAAATATCAGTCCACGAATGTGAAAAAGAAGCGAACACCTCTGCATGTTCATCATACTGACGCACAATATTATAACACATACGCATAGACTTTATATAAGTATCCGAAAAGATAGTAACAGGCTTCACTCCCATATTTGTCCATGAGAGCCCACCATCAACCTCATTATGCATAATCCAATGAGAGATACGTCCATAGCGATTATCTGATCTACAATACCTTCTAGCTAAAAAATCAAGTGCCGCAGCATAGCAATTTACCGACTCCAAAGTTGTCATATTAGGCATCGTATAAGTTCCTTCACTATAATCCGGATGCTGTAATAATTCTCCAATTCCCGTATCTACACTTCGTGAAGCCGGATCAATTAAAATAATTGCCGCAACGGAGATATTCCTTTTTTTTGTTGCTTCTAATAAAACTTTGTCTAAAGTATTATTGAGATACTCTTCATCCATATAATACGTTTTTCCTCCATACAGATGTTCTATATCTCCTGCTTTGGGAGTAAGATGCATAAAATGAGTAATACAAACATTAATTGTAGCACTACTAATACCCAATAAACTTAAATCTGATATAAACGAATTTGCAGTAAGACCTCCCAGTCCTTTCTTAGAAGTCAATGTAATAGGAGATAAATGTTGATATGCCCAAATTTCATCTGCATGTCGTGCATGAGACACCAATTGGTCTGCTAGATCTGTCATTTGAAAAATAGCCCATTTTGACAATAACCGATCATATAAAACACCTTCTCTTTCAATAAAACGATCTAATACGATACTAAACGATGCTTCAGTCAACTCTACCTTATATGGGGCCTTGTCTATCTTTGTAACATCCAAATAAGGAGGGATCTCACCCAAATAAAAATGCCCTTCACCCACACAGTTACCCACAATTTCAATAGAGGATTCTGTTACAGATACTTTATTTATAACAGAGGGATAAGTATTTCGCAAATATTGTTTCAGGCTATCTTCATATTTCAGATCATCTTCATTATAAATTGAAGATATAACTTCTTCCTCTTGATCTTCATGACATCCAACTAACAACATTAGTCCAGATAACAAAAACAATACAAAAAGCAACAATCGCTTCAGTCTATCACTGCTTACGAGTGATCGATTTTCAAATATGCCCATAAGTAAATAAAAATAACAGGTTTAGGATTCTTTCGTACAAAGATAGACTATACGATTGAAAAAAAGATTTTGTTTCTCTTTTTTTTGTTTATCTTTTTTGTTTTAAACATATATAGATATCACAAAAATTATCCAAACTTTATTCATTTTTCTAATCACTGAACATATATTATTACGCATAAATCACTATTTTTGCAAAAAAATGCAGGAATAATTATCATAGAAAAAATCCTTAGAGACTCCTATAAGCACAAAAACAGAATTTCCACATGATTATAGCACACTAATATACAATCAACCAACAACAATCATCATAAACCAAAACAATAGAAATGAACCTAAACAATACGCCACAACTATCCATAATCACAATTAACAGAAATGACGCTCAGGGCTTAGAGAAAACTCTAGAAAGTATATGGAAAAAACAATCCTTTAAGGATTTTGAACATATTATTATTGATGGAGCCTCAACCGATAATAGTATTAACATTATAAAAAAGTATGCATCACATTTATCTTATTGGGTATCAGAACCTGATAAAGGAATCTATAATGCTATGAACAAAGGAATTATTAAAGCTAAAGGCAACTATCTTTTGTTTTTAAATTCCGGTGATTGGTTAGAAAATGACATTCTAGCACGAGTATTTAAAGAAAATTTCACAGAAGATATTGTCTATGCTGATTTATATCAGTATCGTAATGCTGATGATATACAAATCAGCCCTTATCCCGACAAATTGACCCTACCTTTTATATATAATTATTCTTTAGGACATCCGTCGACTTTTATTAAAAGAGAACTCTTTAAAAATATGCTATATGAAGAAAAATACCGGATTATATCAGATTGGGCTTTTTTTATAAAACAAATCCTTTTGTTTAATCGCACAACAAAACATCTAAATTTTGCAGTCTCATACTTTAATGTTTATGGAATAAGTTCTGACCCTAAAAGTGGCAACTTAATCATGCAAGAACGTTCCGATTTTTTTAAAAATAATTTTCCCTATTTGATTAGCGAGTTTTATCAGAATCATACTACCCTTCAAGAGAAGGTAAGAACTCAAGAGCAGGCATTAGACATATTATCAAAGCACCGAGTTCAACAACTCATAGACACTGTTTGGATCCAAAGAAAAGCACGACAGTATATTAAATTCTTATTTTTAATAGAAAGATTTCTTAAAAGAAAAAGATAATAAACACCTCAAGTCGTCACTCTGAATATCTAAAAGAATCTAATGCCGACCTCTATCCAAACATCATACAATAATAACATTGAATATACAATATTAGAAATGACGAATATTAATCAAAAAAAAATAGTAGCTTTGCAATCTATAAACCAGAAAAAACTAATGTATAACATCATTGTTAACAGAAATAAAAAATGAGAAGAAAGTTGATTCGAAAATATAAAGCATTCAATCAAGACTTTCAAAGGTCTAAAGAGCTATTTCTTAAATGGTTTATTCCCGAAATCAAAAAAAGGTTCTTTGGAGTAAAGAAAATCAACTATAAAGACATCCCTATCATTATTAACAACTACAACCGTTTGGAAATGCTAACAAAGCTAATCCATAGCTTAGAAAGTAAAGGATACCATAATTTATATATTATTGATAACCAATCAACATACCCTCCACTATTAGAATACTATACAAGATTACCATACCCTGTATATATGTTAAATAAGAATGTCGGGCATCTATCATTGTGGGAAACAGGGATATTTAAGCAATTCAAGGATTCTTATTATGCCTATACCGATTCTGATTTAAAGATCCTCCCTAATTGTCCTGACGATTTTATTGAGAAATTTATTTTATTACTACAGAAATATCCAAAAGCATTGAAGGCTGGCTTCTCAATCTGCATAGACGACCTACCAGATCATTATAAATTAAAAGAAAAAGTTATAGAGTGGGAAAGCGTTTTCTGGAAAGAAGAAATAGAGCCTAACATATTCAAAGCTTTAATAGATACAACCTTTGCTGTATATAAGCCCTATTTTATCGGGGAACCTATTGATCCAGACTGTTTCTGTATTCGAACCGGCTACCCTTATTCCGTCAGGCATTTACCTTGGTATATGAATAGCGCAAAACCAACTGAAGAAGAATTATATTATTTGGGGCATATTAAAACGCTAACCCATTGGTCAAAACAAAATCAGACAAATACAAACTCGGCTAAAAAAGAGTGAAAAATATATCTATAATGTTCTCTATTAAATAACGCAATAAAAATATCAGATTATGAAATGTTACATTTGTCTGACAGACTCCATAGTCACTCGAAAAGACTATCTTGATTTACTAAAAGTCATGTTAATCAGTGCTAGGAAAAACACATCTCTCCATTTAGTTTGCCTATATGATGGCAACACCAATGACCCTGTTTATAACTTATTAAAGGAATTCAATGTAGAAATAATCCTCCATCAATTGCCCTATAAGCTAGAGTTGATGGAGATATATCCGCGTGAATGGATGTTGCAGAATTTAGGGAAAGAAATCGAATATAACCGAATTTTCGGAACATTTATGAGAATGGAAATCCCTGTTGTGGAAAAAGAAGAAAAGTATGTTCTTTATTCTGATATAGACGTGATTTTCAATGCTGACATTTTACTTGAGGAACTTCCACATCCCACTTATCTAGCAGCTGCCCCAGAATATGAGCGTAATGTGGAAGATATGGAATATTTTAATGCAGGAGTATTAGTTATGAACATCCAAGGCATGAAAGAGAAATATGAGGAATTTATTCTTAAAATGAAAAATAGAGAAAGAAACATATCCGGACTTTTTGACCAAGGATATTTAAACGAATTATGCTTCAAAGACATGGAACTACTACCAATAGAATATAATTGGAAACCTTATTGGGGTATCAATGACAAAGCTAAACTTATCCATTTCCATGGTATGAAGCCTAGTAGCAATCTCAATGAGGCTGGTTTTATTACTGATAATTCTTTTTTCCGTATCGTTTTTGATGCAAATCCTGGCGGCTATGCAGGATATGTATATTATTTTACTCAATTCTATGATTATCTGGGAAGAAAAGACGACAAATGGTTATACAATCACCTACAAGAAGTTTTCAATTTATATAAAGATCCATCTTTTTTCTTTTCTAAATATAACAAGTATAAGCTTAAATACCAGAAATATAAGAAATACTATTTAGTTACTTTAGGAATATCCTGTGTCTTACTGATACTGTTATGTTTAACCCTTATTCTACAATAATGAAGAAACAACCATTGATATCAGTTATCGTTGCTTCGTACAACTATGCTAAATATATAAAAGAGACTTTAGATTCTTTAATCAGACAAACCAATAAATCATTTGAAGTTATTGTTGTAGATGATGGAAGCAAAGATCAAAGCCTTCCTATAATAGAAGAATATGCCAACCGTTTTAAAAACATAAAACTATACACACATCCCGGTAACCAGAACAGGGGATTAGCTGAGACTGTAATATTAGGAATTGAAAAGTCTAATGGAGAGTACATCGCATTCTGTGAGAGTGATGATTATTGGACCAATAACCATATTGAATATTTACAAGATACAATTCAACAGAATCCTTTAGCAAATTTCATAGTCAATGGTATCAAAGTTATAAACCTATCAAATAACCCTGAATATGATTCATATATAGAATTTAGTTCCTCATTCCTCAAAAAACATTCAGGCAGTAACATATTTCCCTACCTTGATTCAAACTATATCCCCACATTCTCCGCCGTTTGTGTAAAAAAAGAAGTAATTCAAAATATTAATTTTAGCACCCCTTACCCCGCATGGTTGGATTTCTGGCTTTGGAGACAAATATGTGTGTTCAATAAAGTCTATTACATTCCCCAGGAATTAACTTTATGGAGAAAACACAATGAAAGTTATGATGCAGTCTCGGATAATAAAGATTTCAACGGCTTTATAAAAAGCTCAGACCAATATCTAGTATCTCAATACAGTTTATCCCAGATAATAGCCAATGCCAATATTCCCAAAGATAAAAAGTCTCTCAAACAATTTATTAGATCTTTTTGCCACTTCATATCATTCAAGAATGAATAGCAGCAGTTAATGCGTAAAGAATCTAAAACGTTTTCAAGATGACAATATAGAATCAAAGGCTCAACAAAAACATTAAAATTCATCTTTAAGAATAGAAGTATAAACCGATAATCTCCGATCCAACATTTCTTGTGGATTATACATATTCTTCATTTTGTCATTAGCTTGATGAACCAACATTTTTTGTAACTCCAAATCATTGGATAATTTAATCATAGCATCTGCGAAATCAACAGTATTATCGGCTATCAAGCAATCTACGCCGTCGTTAAAATGAATACCTTCCAATCCTTTTGAAGTTGTAATAAAAGGAACATTTGAAGAAACCATATCAAGTATTTTCATTCTCATACCACTTCCGATACGAATAGGAACAAGAGCAATGCTCCCCTGCAAGAAAGAGGTCAAATTCTCAACGAATCCAACTAACTCTATCTCAGGACAAGCCGTTCGTAATTCAGCAGAATAGCGTTCATATCCCATTCCAACCACTTGCAAAGTGAACTCAAAATTGCATTTACGTAAATAAGGAACTATTTCCTTACAAAGCCATACAACAGCATCTAGATTTGGAAAATGTTCTCCATATCCCACAAAAGTAAAACGTCGATGAACACAAGGGATAAACTCCGTCTCTGAATTCGATTCAAATTTTACCACTGCAGGAGAAGCATAAATATGGTCTTCACGACCTAAATAGCTAGTTAACAATAATCTATCTACTTCCGTTAAAGCAATTATATGCTTATACTTCTGCAACGCATTCCATTCGAAGTCTTTTGCAACAAGAAAATTCATCCGATCACTAGGCCGTATTGCCTGAAAAAGGTTCATCTCATTCTCGTTACGTATATATCGCAATTCATGATGAACGAAAATCGTCTGTACATTCTGCGGTAACACATATCCCAATGCTATCAATTCATAAAACTCTACCTGAATGATATCAAACCCTGTATGTGCTACTTTTGTAACATAATCTATATATTGTGTATCAAATTCTTTATATACAGAATTAGGTAAAACAGACTTTTCACGTACAAAATCTTTATCTTTCAACAAATCAACGGTACCGTTTGACGTAGATAATAACTGCCTCCGCATTTTACGCTCAATAGACATCTTGAGCTTTTTCAGCCACTTATAATAAAAAGGATTTCGCACTAAAGGAGAGTCCGGTTCTTCTTTTGTCTCTTTAACAAAAGTATAAAAATCCACATCTTCCCACAAATCTTCTAACTTTTCTACCCTTTTTGCCTCATCAATCGTCCAAGCATAAAACAACACAGAAACTGACATTTTATGACGGATATAGTCTACCATTTGAAAGAAAGCCTGATTTCCCCCAGAATTCAAAGGATAAGGAACGCAAGGTATAATAAAAAGTATTTTCTTCATTTTGTATTTCAATAAAATTAATATTCAACCATCTCTTTCTAACTAGGAGATAAATTATAGACTGAACATTTCATCAAAAGAAATTATCTCAAATAAAAAGTTTGGCTTTCAAAATATGGGAACGTAGGACACGTAAAGCCACAGTAGGAGAGAGTTTTCTCAAAATAGCATATAAACAAACCAAATCTTTTAGACTATAATTCCCTCTTACAGAACACTCTAGTATTACATTCACATAAGCCACCAACGCATCTTGAAATCTAGACTCCCGGAGATTTAATCTATAATTCATTCCAATCCATTTTAGAAAAAGTCCGGTAGCTTTAAGCTTCTCCCCATCAAAACGTGTAGAATTACTTATATTCTTATCTTCAGCATTCCGCCAATAAACAGGAGTTCCCGGTAATGAAATAATACCAGATGCATAATCCGCAAACTTTGCCCATGTTGCATCATCTGAACACCATGCCAAAGGAAACCTAACAAACCCTCCTGTTTTCTTCCAAACATCACGTGTAAATACATACTCACACGCAGCAGAGGATATTTTACCACTTAACTTGTCTAATAAGAAATCATAACCAGAAATCCTTTCTGTCTCAAAAGGTGGATTAGTATATTTCAGTTCACCATACGCATCTACTATAGCCAAAGGAAAGCGAAATACAGCATCGCATTCTCCAGACTTCTTCCAAACCTTTATTACCCGCTCTACAGCATCTGGTGGCATTAAATCATCATCTGAAAAAAGCCATACCAGCGGCTCATCAGATAATTCAATACAGCGCTCCCAATGAGCAACCAAATCTCTCCCACCCCAATTTTGTTCAAAACGAAAATAGAATATATCTAATTTATCCTTATAATCAAATACTATTGATTCTAAATCATCAGGACTGGCATCATCACCGATATAGACCGTAAAATCACGGTTACTCTGCCTTACAATAGAATCTAAAACCTCCCGAAAAAAACAAGCTTTATAAGCAGGTATAATGATTGCCAGTTTATTTTTCATTTTTCTAACTATTCAATAGTTTCATTTGCAAAGATAAGTAAATGAGATGAAAGATTTGCATTAATAAGATCACTTTAATTTCTGATATTCTCGATTCTAATAGAGACAAACCTAACAATCAATTATACAAGAACAATTGACTTTATATTTTGGAAGCTCCCTATACCCAAATAACATCAAAAGCCATAGCAGAGTATTAAGTTAGATGAAAAACATATTGCCTTAAAATCTATACCTCTGAGATTAATAACTTGCCACTCTTATTTTTTCTTTATACCTTTGTGTCATTATGTATAAAAACAATCTGTACTTCTACAAAGTGGTACTTCACCTCAATCTATTTTAATTCACCATGGATACTGATATTATAATACCAATCTATAATGCTTTTGATTTTACCAAGAAGTGTATAGAGACTGTGATTGAGCATACAGACCTTACTAAACATACCTTACTACTTATCAATGATAAAAGTACAGACCAGCGAATCCTTCCTTTGCTAAACCTGTTTACAACAGAATATCCATCTTTAAATATTACAATAATCAACAATGAGAGCAATCAAGGATTTGTACGAACGGTTAATATCGGGATGCAACACTCGTCACGCGATGTTGTTTTATTAAATAGCGACACAGAGGTCACGAAAAATTGGCTCCCTAAAATACAAAAGTGCGCATATAGCAAAGCTGCAATAGCAACTGTTACTCCACTATCTAACAATGCGACATTAGCATCCGTACCTGATTTTATGTCAGAAAATACGATACCATCAGATTTTACGATAGAGGAATATGCAGAAATTGTTGAAAGATGCAGCATGAACCTATTCCCTGAAATTCCTACTGCAAATGGATTTTGTATGTATATTAAACGAGAAGCCATAAACAATATTGGTCTCTTCGATGAAAAAACTTTTGGAAAAGGCTACGGTGAAGAAAATGATTTTTCATACAGATGTCTACAAGCTGGATATAGGCATCTACTATGTGACAACACATACATCTACCATAAAGGAACCCAGTCATTTTCTCAAGAAAAAACAGAGCTAATAAATTCTCACCTACAAATATTAAAAAGTAGATATCCTTCATGCGTCGAGAACACAGAGTCCTTTGTACAACAAAATCCAATTTCAGATATACAGTTAAATATCCGCTATGCCATTAATTCACATTCTAAGAAAAATGTATTAATTGTAATACATGATTTCAAAGAAGCCGAAAAGAAAAATATAGGAGGAACAACTTTACATGTACATGATTTAATAACAAACATGAAAGAAGAATTTAATTTTCATGTTCTTTATTATTCCGATGATGATTTTAAATATCATGTAACTTCTTTTTTACCATTTGACAAGATTACCTCCACCCTAGGTCCATATTCACAATATACGACATTAAACCTCTATAATGATACATTTAATAGAGACATTAAAATACTAATAGACACTTTAAAAATAGACTTAATACATATCCACCATTTAAAACACATGTATTTGGATATATTCAAAGTAGCAAAAGAAAGAAGCATCCCTGTCATATATACTTTACATGACTTTTATTCAATATGTCCTTCTGTGAAGCTCTTTAACAAAGAAACTTTTCTATGCAACTATGCTAACGCAGCAGGATGTGGTTCATGCATAGCAAAAACATTCAACCTGAATATCAACTTCATTCCACTTTGGAGAAAAGAGTTTTATGAAAATCTTAAAACCGTAAAAAAGATCATTGTTCCATCGTACAGTACAAAAAATATATTCCTGAACACATATAAGGATTTAACAATCGAAGTGGTAGAACATGGTTATGACAAAATAAACAGAAAGCCTAATAATGACAATCCAGATAAAAAGAAGAATAAAAAGTTTAATATCGCCTTTATTGGATATATAACAGAAGAAAAAGGACTAAAATATTTAGAGGAATTAACAGAGAAAGTAAAAGGCACAGACACAAACATTCATCTTTTCGGACAAACAACAAACAAAAAATGCAATAAGAATAAGACAAATTATGTTTATCACGGCAAGTATATACAACAAGATCTTCCCAACTTATTACTAGAGAATGACATAAAATTAATCTGCTTATTATCTATGTGGCCCGAAACATATTCTTATACCTTATCAGAAAGTTTAATTTCAGAGATCCCCGTAATCTCATTTGATCTAGGAGCAATTGCCGAACGAGTAAAAAGAGCTGATGTCGGCTGGATTTTACCTATAAATAGTACATTAGACGATATCTTTAAACTCATTTCAACTATAAAATCAGCCCCACAAGAGTATAAACAGAAAGTGGAAAGAATCAGACATCTTTTAAAAAATATGAAGTCCTTAAAAGATATGGGCAACGAATATACAGAAATATATAATAAAACGATCAACGCATTTCCTGTTAAAAATCATGACATATACTATATACAATCAAGGAATGAATTTTATAGAAAAGGAAAAGAGATCCCGACATTAGACCTTAAAGAAGAAAAAAAAGAGTATAAACGAGTAAAGCATATTATTAAAAGTTCAGTTCCTCTCAAACAAGCTTTTAATGAAGTGCAAAATTTTCGCCACACCTATACCAATAGTAAATGCAGAAACAAAATCTTTTTCAAATTTATATGGTACAGAATTCTACGAATTAATATCTAGAGAAATCTTACAAAAAGATTTCTCTAGCTCTGGCTCGAACACGAGCAACATTATATATTCTAGAAAAAAACAATCACCTCCCTATATCTAAAAGCCATCTTCTTGCATACTTTTTACCACCTTTTCTGTTTCTTCTAAATAACGGAATCCCCATTTTAAATCAGGTTCCAAATGATTACCTTCTGCCCATTCATTCCAAGCATTGACAAAAACAAAATTCTCATCTTTGCTATAAGGCACAAATTTATTCATAACCGAATATAACCATTCACCGTATTTTTCGGGAGTACTCTTGTCTAAAATAAACATCTTTTGCTTTCGACGAGAAGTATTATCCCACATTGGAGTAACCCCCGGATACATTTTATAGTCAGGAAAATGAGTTTTACAGATATAATCTACATATTCCGAGTAATCAATCTTCTTCTTCTTACATGTATTAAAAAGGTGACGATTTATATTATAAGCAAACTTTCGTAATGGATTTCTCTTTTTTTGAAATTCATTCATTTGATGAGTGAAAGGTTGAAACTCCACAGCAGCATCAAAACCATCCTGAAGGTATTCTTCTCCATAACAATCCATAGTTTCGACGCGGCATAAATACAACTCCACTCCTTTACTAAAAGCTTCTTCCCTCCAAACTCGAATAGTCTCTTTCATATTCGGGAAAAGCATAGAACGATAAATTAAAAATACAGGTTTACCGTCTACTCTTATATATCGAGAATCACTAAATACATTATCTAGTAGATAACGGATATGCGCACGATCATCCTCTTCCGAATAATTTTGAGCAATCAAAATATGACGATTTCCACCATCCCATGCCCGTGTCCAATTTTCATTAGCCCAACAAAGCATAAATGGAAAATCAGGGTTGCCAGAAGATAATACTTCTTCTAGCGGTCTTTCCATCAATTGATGACCATTAAACCAATAATGATAATAACAAAAGCCATTAATCCCGTACATTCGAGCCATATCAGCTTGCTGCTGGCGAACTTCCGGGACACGCAGATCATAGAAACCTAAATCTGCCGGTAAATGTGGCTGATAATGGCCACGATAAAGAGGCCTAGCCTTAACCACATTTCTCCATTCAGTAAATCCCTTACCCCACCATTCATCATTTTCAGGAAATGGATGATATTGCGGCAAATAAAATGCTATAATTCTTTTGTCAACCATATCTTTCTTTATTGCACTTCACAATTCATTACAACCTATCTCTATCTCTTGTAGGTTGCCATGGATTCAAAAAACTCATGTATTTATTAACTCGTTCCCATCTATATGTCCACACACTTGTGCCAAAACATCCTTTCAGTTTTTCAAACAACAACAATCTCATTTTCGGATCAACTTTTGCACGCTTTATATTTTTATAAAGCATTCCATGTCGCATCAAACGCTTATAACGCCCTATTGGATAAGAAAATGATTCAACATAATGTACTACTTGAATATCTTCAAGAATCGCATTACCTGAAGCGTTACCCTCAACAGTTGTACTTGTTGAATGCAATCGAAAAAAGTTTAGCTTTTCATATAACTCAATAACACTCCCTTGCCTCGCCATCTCTATCCAAAAAAGCCAATCACCACTATAGCGCATTGAGAAACAAGACAAATCCTTTATCTGTTCAAAACATTGTTTACGAAAGACAACACCACTAGCATTGTAAATATAATTGCGCCAATAAAGATTCTGTTTTATATAATCTTCACTATCAAAAACACCTATATTGTAAGGGCGGCGTAATTGCTTTGAAGTCCAACGGTCAAAATCTGTAGATAGTTTATTCCCTTTCTCGTCTATACAATGTGAACCTAAAAAACAGAAAGAAGCATGAGGATATTGATTTAAGATAGAAACAGCTTTTTCCAAAAAAGAAGAATCAGCCACATCATCACTCTCGGCAATCCATATATATTTTCCACGAGACAAACTTATTCCTTTTTGCCACTGTATAAAAGGACTCCCTGTATTGACTGAATTAATCTCCAAATGAGCGACACGAGAATTTGTTTTATAATGGTTTAAAATAGACACACTATCATCGGTTGAAGCATCATCCAATAATATTATTTCATAGTCTGTATATGTTTGTGCCAATACTGACTCGATACGTTGCTGTAAAAAACGAGCATAGTTATAATTAGGGATGATTATACTAACTTCTATCGGATAATTTTCCATTACAAACACACTATTTATCTTAGTTATTATAACAAACTGATAGCAAAGATACGGATATTATTCTTAAAAAAGAATGCTAACCCTCTAATGTTTAGCAAAAAAGCCTTTAACGCTTGTCACAACCAAATAAAATGTATACATTTGTAGAATTTTAGTGCAAGCCCCCTTAACTATTTAACTAACTTAGTAATAATTATATGAATAAACCCATGGCGAGCAACATAAGTACATCGCTAATTATATCCACCTATAATAGAAGCGACGCATTAGAATTATGCGTTAAAAGCGTGCTACGTCAATCTCTCCTTCCAGATGAAATTATCATTGCCGATGATGGTTCTAAAGAAGATACAAGAGAACTAATTCATCAATTAGCAGCCTCCTCCGAAGTCCCTATTATTCATGTTTGGCATGAGGATCTAGGCTTCAGACTGGCCTCCATCCGCAACAAAGCTATTGCGAAAGCATCTAAAGAATATATTATACAAATTGACGGAGATATCGTCTTACACAAAGATTTCGTCAAAGATCATGTACATTTTGCTAAAAAAGGCAGTTTCGTAACCGGTAGCCGTGTATTAATCCGGGAAGGTTTAACCAAAAAGATGCTAGCAGAAAGGAACTGCATTATCTCTATTCACGACAAAGGTACTAAAAACACAATCAACGGAGTACATTTGCCTTGGCTAAGCCCACTACTTCAGCATTATCGCCAATGGGATATCTCATATTCCAGAGGGTGCAATATGGCTTTCTGGAAAGAGGATTTATTAAAAGTCAATGGGTACAATGAAGCTATTACCGGATGGGGAAGCGAAGATCATGAATTAGTGTGCCGCCTCATCAATAGCGGTGTACGCAAGCGTACCATCAAATTTGCGGGAATTGTGTTCCACCTTCATCACGAATTACATGGAACGGATAATTTGAGCAACAACCGCAGTATTTTGAACGAAACGAAAGTCAGGAAACTAACCTGGTGCGATAAAGGAATCATACAAAACTAATATGGAAAAGAATTTGAACTTTTTAGATCGAAACGAATTTAACTACAGTCCATCAAAAGAAGTAGTAGAAGCTTTAAAAAACTTCGATATAAATAAACTTTGTTTTTATACCCGCATTTATGATGAAGGAAAGAAAAGTATATTATCTGTTTTCTTATCCGAACTTTACGATATAGATGAAACACAAGTCTTATTAGGATACGGCGGAGAAGATATTCTGAAACAAGCTGTACACTACTTCCTGACTCAAGAAGATGGAAATAAAACGATGTTGATTCCCAAGTTCTCATGGTGGTATTATAAATCAATTGCAGATGAGGTGAATGGCCATACTTTGCAATATCCTCTCTACGAAGACGGAAATACTTTTAAATATGACTTTGAGACGCTAAAAGATATGATTCAGAAAGAGAATCCGAAGATTCTTTTACTAGCTTCTCCCAATAATCCTACCGGCAATGGTTTAACTCCGAAAGAATTGGATGAACTGCTTGCAGAAGTGCCCAGCCAAACAGTGGTACTGATAGACGAAGCATACGCTTCTTTTGTTTCAACTGATACCAGTTACATCAAAAAGCTGGTCAATAAATATCCGAATTTGATTATTTCCCGTACTTTATCCAAGTTTTATGGATTACCCGGTTTACGTATGGGATTCGGATTTATGAGTAAGGAACTGGAAAAATTCAGCAGATACAGCAATAAATATCTGGGATACAACCGGATATCCGAAGATATCGCTATTGCGGCTCTCAAATCGGACGCACACTACCGAAACATCGCCAAACTAATGAATGAAGACCGTGAGCGTTACGAAAAGGAAATCGGTGTATTACCCGGATTCAAAGTATATGAATCGGTTGCCAACTTTATTTTAATCAAATACCCGATAGAACTGAAAGAGGCTTTACAAAAAGCTTTTGCTGAACAGAGTTATAAAGTGAAATTTATGAATGAACCGGATATCAATACTCATTTGCGTATCACATTGGGACGCCCAGAGCAGAACCGGATCGTTATAGATACAATCAAAGAAATAGCATCCAAATGAAAGCAGTAATATTAGCCGCAGGAATAGCTTCACGCTTACGCCCGCTGACCGATACGACGCCCAAATGTCTTCTCAGGATAGGAGAACGATGCCTTTTGGAAAGGGCTTTTGATGCCCTGATACAAAACGGATTTGATGAATTCATCATTGTCACCGGGTATCGCCAGCAGCAAATCGTAGATTTTCTACAGGCACATTATCCAACCCAAGATATTACTTTCATCTATAATGACAGGTATGAATCAACCAACAATATCTATTCATTATGGCTCACCCGTCCATATACGGATGGGGAAGAAATTTTGTTATTAGACAGCGACATTGTATTCGATCCGCAGATTGTAGAGAAGCTGCTTCATTCGGATAAGGACGACATATTGGCATTGAATCGCCATGAGCTCGGAGCAGAAGAAATAAAAGTCATCGTGGACGACGCACAAAAGGTTGTTGAAATCAGCAAAGTTTGTTCGATATCCGATGCTATCGGAGAATCTATCGGCATTGAAAAGATGTCAGTTGAATATACCAAAGCGCTATTCCGGGAACTGGAAATTATGATTACTACCGAAGGACTGGATAATATATTCTACGAACGGGCTTTTGAGAGACTGATTCCGCAAGGATATAGTTTTTACGTTATGGACACCACCGAGTTCTTCTCGGCCGAGCTGGACACAGTAGAAGACTTTCAACAGGCACAGAAGCTGATTCCAGCCAGTCTTTATTAATTAAAATCAGATAGAATGGCTAATTACGACATCCGCCCTCTACAGCTTCGCATATTAAAGAACTTATTAGCTGTTGACAAAGTTTGCAAAGAACATAATCTGCGATATTACATCATGGCAGGCACCATGTTGGGAGCTGTGCGCCACAAAGGATTCATCCCCTGGGATGATGACTTGGATATCGGAATGCCAAGAGCTGATTATGACTTACTAATGGCTAATGCCAAAGAATGGTTACCGGAACCTTACGAAGCGGTATGCGCTGAGAATGATAAGGAATATCCTCTTCCATTCGCAAAGGTGCAGGATGCCAACACAACTTTAATCGAGCGTATGCATCTCAAATACCTGGGAGGTGTATATATTGATATATTTCCACTAGATGGAGTTCCGGAAAGCCGTATGGCGCAAAGAATGCATTTTGCGAAGTATGAGTTCTACAAACGAGTACTTTATCTTATTCATCGCGATCCATACAAACATGGAAAAGGTCCCAGTTCATGGATACCGCTATTATGCAGAAAGTTTTTTACCCTTACCGGAGCGCAGGAAAGCATCAGGAAGGTGATGAAGAAATACGATTTCGACCAATGCGCATTAGTCTGCGATTATGATGACGGCATGAAAGGAATTATGTCGAAGGATATCCTGGGCACTCCTACTCCCATTCGGTTTGAAGATGAAGAAGTATGGGGAGTACAGAAATACGACGCTTATCTGTCACAGAAATATGGAGATTACATGACCATACCTAAACAAAGTGGACAAAGACAACATAATTTCCATTATTTAGACTTGAATAAACCTTATCGGAATTTTGAAGTCTAATTATAATCACATAAAGGTAAGAAGTAGAAATGAGAATAGGTTTTGACGGAAAACGTGCAGTACAGAATTTCACCGGTTTGGGTAATTATAGCCGCTATATAGTGGATATTCTATGCCAATTCTTTCCGGAGAATAAATATGTGCTGTATGCCCCTAAGAAACGGGAAAACAAGAGGCTGGACAAATTAACGAAGCAGTATCAGCAACTACAGCTTTCTTATCCCACTACTTCTTCCTGGAAAAAGTTAAGTTCATTGTGGCGAATATGGGGCGTTACTCAACAACTGGAAAAAGAAAAAATCGATATATTCCACGGACTTAGTAATGAGTTGCCCCTGAATATACATCAAAGCGGGGTAAAAAGTATTGTAACGATTCACGATCTGATCTTTCTGCGCTATCCGCAGTATTACCATTCGATCGACAGGAAAATATACACATACAAATTCCGCAAAGCCTGTGAAAATGCCGATAAAATCATTGCTATCAGCGAATGTACCAAGCGTGATATTATTGAGTATTTCAGGATTCCCGCCGACAAGATAGAAGTTGTTTATCAGGGATGTGATCCTTCATTCATGCATCCTGTAGCAGAAGAGAAGAAAAGAGAAGTCCGGGCTAAATATCAGCTACCGGATCACTATATCCTTAACGTAGGAAGTATTGAAGAACGCAAAAACGCCCTTTCAGCGGTGCAGGCACTAATGATGCTTCCTGAACAGATTCATCTCGTCATTGTAGGACGTCATACGGAATATACTGATAAGATTGAACGTTTCATTAAGGAGAATAAGCTGGAAGAAAGGGTACATATCATCAGCAATGTTCCTTTTGATGATCTACCGGCTTTTTATCAGTTAGCAGAAATTTTTGTATACCCTTCCCGTTTCGAAGGTTTTGGTATTCCCATTATAGAAGCTCTATACTCCGGCATTCCGGTAGTGGCCGCTACAGGATCTTGCCTGGAAGAAGCCGGAGGTCCCGACTCTATCTATGTAGATCCTGACGATATCAAAGGAATGGCCGATGCCTTCAAACAGATATACGCAGATCCTGAGAGAAAAAAGAATATGATTGAAAAGGGGCAAATTTTTGCTAAAAGATTCGCAGAAGAAAAGCAAGCGGAGGAGATCTTAAACATCTACAAGCAACTAATGAAATGAACGCACTTAAACATACAATAAAGAAATTTATATATGGCACTCTTCCATATTATTTTATGAAAGGGTATAAACCTGATTCACCCTATCTGAAATATTATGAATATATTAAAGAGCACGGATATTCAAGGCATTTGTATGAATTCAAAGATGAATATACAGACATGCCTGTCAATGTACAAAAGGATGAGAAAAAAGGCTTATACTATGTACAACAAGAGAAGAAACGGCTCTATTTCAGGAAGAGTACTCCACCCAAGAAGATTCAGAAGTACTACAAAGCCTTGAGTATGGAGCAGGACAAGCGATCACCGCATCACTATTTCGATAGCGTAAAAGATGTCACGGGAAAGGTTTTTGTAGATGTCGGTTGTGCCGAAGGATATTCTTCACTGGAAATTGTGGAGGAAGCCAAACATATCTATTTATTTGAACAGGACGAGCAATGGTTAGAAGCTATCAGAGCTACCTTCGAACCATGGCAGGATAAAGTGACGATTGTCCAAAAGTATGTAAGTGACCATAATTCTTCGAGAGAGCAAACATTAGACGATTTCTTCAATAATCAGACGGATGAACATCTGTTTCTTAAAATGGATATAGAAGGAGCCGAACGGCATGCATTGGCGGGATGCAAGAACTTATTTCAGAATTGCCAGAAACTAGATTTTGCCATTTGCACATATCACCTGCGTGATGACGAAGAAGTTATCTCTGCATTTTTGAACAAGCATAACTGTACATATATTAATCAAAAAGGTTTTTTCAGGCATAGAATCCGCAGTGTAGTGATGCGCGGAAGTAAGAAGTAATCGATCATTGATAATCAGCAGAAAGCAATTCACAATAATCATACTTGCACAGGTACGTATCATAGATATGCTTTTCCTTTTTCAATAAGAAACGTGAGATATGCGGTTCCCAAGAAAAGAACTTACGCACGGAACGGTATAAACGGAAGAATAAAATCAGGGACACAATATGCTTTTCTTTTTCTTTCCGTGCCGCACGACGATAAATGTAATGAGTAAAGAACTGATCGCTGTAACGAAGGGCCAGACTGACCGTAGATTCGACGTCCCATCCACGCAAAGAAGCATATTCTGTCATGATGTAAGTCAGTACCTCACGCGAAATACACAAACGGCACATATTACGGCATACCGTATCACAATCAATATCCGATAGCAACTGCATACGATTCACGTCGACCAGAGAGAAACTGTATTCATTCGTTTCATTCTGATGAATCAGTATATTACCGGGAGAATAGTCCAAATGAAGGATACCTGCCTGATGCAAAGCAGCAGTGTAGCGCGCAAAAGCTGAAAGTTTGTCTTCATTCCCCTCCACTTTTCCATCCATCAGGGAACGGACAGTTTCGCCGCCATCATAACAACAAATGTAATAGCTATGTGAGAGAAGACCATCTTGAAATTGTTCGATCATAGCCACTGGCTCCGGAGTGTCAAAGCCATGCTGTTGAATCTCCATAGAATAAATATAGGAACGTTCTGCCTTCGACTGGCGGAAAAACGAATATACAACACGATTGATGATGTGAGGCTTTTTAAAGCTCTTCACCACAACATCAATGCTGCCCAAACTAATCCGTTTTAGAACATTACGACCATCGTACACCACATCTCCTTCGTTCTGGAAGGACCTCGGAACTTCTTCTATCTCCTTCTGCAAATGTGCGTACTTGGGATTTACAATCACTCTCATTACACTCTCCTATATAATCACTAATTACAAAGATTGAGCAAAGATAAAGAAATTAGGTCATATTCCGACTATATTTTTCTCTTTTCTCACAAAGATTGGCTAACTCTCTTCACATATAAGCACCGTCACAGTGACTTTAATCGTTTTTTCTTTTTTCTTTTCATTTATATTTAGACATAAATGCTTTTTTTTAGTTATGTTTGCACGGTAAAAAGCATAAAGAAGTTTAAGCATGAAACCAATCAAAAGAATTCTGATTATTCGATTTAGACAAATAGGGGACTCAATTCTGGCTGTTGCATTGTGCAGTACGCTGAAAAAAAGTTTTCCCGACGCAGAGATACACTTCGTGCTTAATAAAAATATTGCTCCACTCTATGAGGGGCATCCGGACATAGACAGAGTCATTACATTTGACAAGAATGAGAATAAGCCGTTCACTGCATATATAAAAAAAGTATGGCAGGTAATGCACCAAAACAAATACGACGTAATCATCGACATGCGCTCTACCATACGGACTCTTTTTTTCTCTCTTTTTTCATTAAGAACTCCTTTCCGGATAGGGCGCATCAAAGGATATACACGTTTCCTACTGAACTACCGGACAGATACTTACAGCAAGAATCTGACAACTGATATGGTACAACGTAACCTGTTGCTTGCAGCACCATTAGAAAAGATCAGACCTATTCAATACACAAAAGAATTCAAGTTATATCTGACTGACCGGGAAAAAGAAGATTTCCGATATTATATGGAAAAGGAAGGGATTAATTTTGCACACCCTGTGTTACTAATAGGAGTCACAACCAAACTCATCCATAAGAAATGGAATACGGAGTTCATGATAGCCACACTGAAAAGAATTTTGGAGGAGCACAAGGACATACAAATGATCTTCAACTACGCACCGGGGTACGAAGAAGAAGACGCCAGAAATATCTACAAGGAATTAGGATGTCCGGAACGTATCAAGATCGATATACAAGCTTCTTCATTGCGACAGCTGGCAGCACTTTGTGCCAACTGTTCGTTTTACTTCGGGAACGAAGGAGGAGCCAGACACATCGCCCAAGCTCTTGGAGTTCCTTCATTTGCCATTTATTCACCAAGTGCATCAAAATCAATGTGGTTACCCGCCAATTCCGTACTTGCCGAAGGAATCAGTCCTGACGACATTCTTTCGCCGGAACAACAAGCGACATTAACCTATGAAGAGCGTTTTGCATTAATTACTCCCGAAAAGGTATACGGACAATTGACTTCAATACTAAGGCAATTGAGCTAACTCCCGATACAAATCAAGGTAGGCTTGTATATGCTTCTCGTAACTGAATGAAGCGGCATGTTCCTTGATTTTTTCCAAGCGCTCCTTGTCTTTATAAAAATCAGGTAGATGCTCCCGGATACTTTGCACCATAGATTCTGTATCCAAATGCTCCCACATGATAGCGTGTCCATTACAAACTTCCGGTAAACTAGTGCGATTAGCGGCAAATACAGCCTTCCCAAATTGCATAGCTTCCACCACCGGCAATCCAAAACCTTCTCCCTCACTAGGAAACAGGAATGCCTCACAGTTCCGATATAACCAGATCTTCTCGCTTTGAGAGATAACATCCGTCAAAAAGACATTAGTGAGCTGATTCTCACGAATCAGATTGCGCACTTCTTCAGCATAAGCAAAATGAGCATCTCCACAAATATATAGATCATATTCCGGGAAATGACGCATTACGTCAACCAAGAGATGGAAGTTCTTTTTTCTACGGATTTGTCCAATTGTAAAAAAGAAAGGACGCCCTGTAACAAACGACGGCTTTGTTCCTTCCAATGTATCGATTCTCTCCACTCCATTATAGATGACCCGGATTTCCTTCCCTTTCAAATCTACATGCTGCCGAATGACGTCTGCCACATAATGAGAGATCGTAGTCACGACCGCTGCCTTATTGACCTTATTCTGCATCCGGCGAAGATACATTTTCGCCTTCCAGGGCTTTTTCTCTGTTAAGAAATTAAAGTCGTGTATAGTAAAGATAAACTTTGTACCGCCGGCAATACGCAACAACTTGCGCTGTTGATTCACTGCATGCCATACGTCTACCTTGGGAAGGGTAAAAGGAAGAAACTTATTGATACGACGTACCGGAACAGAGGTCACATTCGGGCCAAATTCCTGCATATATTTCTGCCGCAATAAATATACAAAATGAAGATCATCTACCGGCATAGACGAAAAGGCAGTTGCATAGTTGGCCGCAATCTGCCCGAAACCGGCTGTGAGACTACCATAATTCGTAAGATCTATCAGTACCTTTTTCTTTCGTTGTATCTCTTTCATCATTATTTGATTCTATGCTCTTTCAGCTCAATAAACTGCTAATTTGAACTTTAGCAAGGATTAATCTACAATCCCTTCTATTTTCGCAATAATCTGCTCCGGCTTTATATCCCTCAAACAGGCATAATCACCTCGCCAGCAAGGTTTCTGTCCATATACAGAACAGGGACGGCATGACAAATCGAGTTGCACGGTATTGACCGGCAATTGTTTCCAGCCCATAAAACCAGCGTAGGGATGGGTTGCTCCCCAAATAGAGACAACCGGAATATTGACCAAAGATGCCAAATGCATATTGGCAGAATCCATTGAAAGCATCACGTCCAGATGGCTCATCAGATTCAGTTCGGTACGCATATTCAGTTTACCAATCATTGAAACAACAGAAGGATATTTAGCAATCCATGCATCAAATACGTCCTGCTCGCTTTTACCGCCTCCAAAGAGGAAAACCTTTACTTTGGGATTGGCAGCAAAATGTGCTATCACTTGTTCCTGCAGTTCTAACGGATAAATCTTACCTGCATGTTTGGCAAAAGGAGCTATACCAATCCACTTTTGATCTTCTTTAGGTCCTGTGACTGGTTCTATTTCCGCAAAGTTTCCTTTTCCTTCGCCATAAATAGAAGAGAAATTTAATAGTACCGGTAAACCCAGCTTCTCAAGTACATCGGCATAACGACGAAAAGAACTCTTCTGATTCTCCATCACCTTATCATGACGGCGAACCAGCTTCTTTTTGCCTGCCCTTCCTTTACAAATGGAAGCCACCGGTTTATTGGCAAGACGGAATCGCAAACATAAATACCTAGAACGAAGTACATGATGAAAATCAGCAATGTAATCAAAATGCATCGCTTTCAATTCCGAATAAAGGCTATTCAAGCCCCAAAGCCCCTTGTGTTTGCCTGTTAAATCAGCTCCGACAAAACCCACATTAGCAGGCAACCCCTGAAAGAGCGGCTGCCATACAGCACGACTTAACACTGTTATTTCATGCTGCGGGTATTGCACAGCCAGCGAATGTATTACCGGGATTGTCATGGCTACATCGCCAAGAGCTGAAAAACGAATAATGAGAATACGCGCCATTCGTTATTTTTTCGCATAAAGCACCGGATTTAATGCCGGGTCATTATACATCTTCATCTGTTTATATACTTTCATATATTTTCTTCCGGCTTCGATATCAGCCAACAGCTGTTCAATAGCCGTAGAAAGGTCTTTGCGTTGTTCCAGCAGGATATTCAACTTAGTCTGGCATTGAGCACGGTGTTCCTCAGTAGTGTCCGTACGTTCCACCTCCTGCTGCATGTGGTAAATTTTCAATGCAAGAATTGACAAGCGGTCAATTGCCCATGCAGGGCTTTCCGTATTGATCGTTGCGTCAGAGAGAGGTTTTACCTCTTTGTATTTGTCTAAAAAGTAGCTATCAATTAATTCCACCAGATCCGTACGGTCCTGATTTGATTTATCAATTCTTCTTTTCAAGGCCAATGCTTCTACCGGATCAATCTGGGGGTCACGGATAATATCCTCAAAATGCCATTGCACGGCATCAATCCAGTTCTTTAGATATAAATAATACTCAATAGTTTTCAACTCGTAAGGATTGTTCATCGGAGCATCCACACTATCCGTCACATGGTAATCGGTTGTCGATTTCCAGAAAATCTCGTTGCAAAGGTTACTAAATGTCATAATCTTAACTAGCTAATAGATATATAATAGGGCAAATCTATGTAATATTTTTCAGACAAGCAACCGTTTCTTACTTTTTTATTTGTTACCTTTGTGGGTACAAAAGATGAATTGTATATGAAAATTATTATCGACAATAAAATACCTTATATAAAAGAGGCGGTTCAGAGAATAGCTGACGAGGTGGTTTATGCACCGGGAAAGGATTTCACCCCGGAACTCGTACGAGATGCGGACGCTCTTATTGTCCGTACCCGCACACATTGCAACCGGGATTTATTGGAAGGTAGTCGAGTGAGATTCATAGCGACCGCAACCATAGGCTTCGATCATATTGATACGGAGTATTGCAAACAGGCCGGCATCGAATGGACGAATGCACCGGGATGTAACTCCGCTTCTGTCGCCCAATATATACAATCATCGCTTCTTGTATGGAAGTCCGTCAGGAATAAAAGACTGAATGAACTGACGATTGGAATCATAGGAGTAGGAAATGTCGGAAGTAAGGTAGCTAAAGTTGCCCAGGATTTTGGCATGCGTATTTTATTGAATGATTTGCCACGGGAAGAAAAAGAAGGTGCAAAACAGTTCTCTTCACTGGAGAAAATAGCGGAAGAGTGTGACATCATCACTTTTCACGTACCTTTATATAAGGAAGGAAAGTATAAAACGTTCCACTTGGCGGATGACGTTTTCTTTCAGTCACTCAAACGGAAGCCTGTTATCATCAATACCTCACGAGGAGAAGTCATCCAGACTGATGCTCTTTTAAAAGCCTTGAGCAACCGGATGATTTCGGATGCCATCATCGACGTATGGGAACATGAACCAGAAATCAACCGTGATCTACTGGAAAAGGCATTTATCGGAACTCCTCATATTGCAGGTTACTCTGCAGATGGAAAAGCAAACGCGACACGTATGTCATTGGATGCCATCTGCAAGTTCTTCCAAATAAAAGGGGATTATGAAATTAATGCACCCGCACCTGTCTCCCCCATTATTCATGCAAAAAACCACGAAGAAGCAGTCCTCCAAATGTATAATCCAACCGAAGACAGCAACCGGCTAAAAAATCAACCGGAGCTATTCGAAACCCTACGCGGAGATTATCCTTTACGGCGGGAAGAGAAAGCATACATTATTAAGTATTAGGTAATAACCATAGTGGCCGAAAACGTCAATAAAGTTCTGTCAAACGATTATTCACACGACGTAATACTTAATACTTATTACTTAATACTTAATATTTGATTTATGATTTTCGGGTAGTGTTCATATTCCAAAGCATGTACTTTCTTGGCTACATCGTCCGGAGAATCGGTCGGGAGAACAGGGCAAGTAACTTGAAAAATCGTATTTCCTTCATCGTAATGCTCATTTATATAATGTATAGTGATGCCGCTTTCTTTTTCACCAGCAGCTACCACTGCTTCATGTACCCGGTCACCATACATTCCTTTGCCTCCGTACTTCGGCAGAAGAGCAGGATGTATATTTATAATTTTATCGGGATAAGCATGCAAAAGCAAATCCGGCACGCGAACTAAGAAGCCGGCCAACACGACAAAATCAATGCGGTACTCCTGCAAAATAGCCAAAATTTCATCTCCGGCTATCCAATCCTCCTTTGGAAACACGTTAGAAGGCACTCCCAAGCGATGCGCACGTTCCAAAACATAGGCATCACTCTTATTAGAAAGCACCAACGAAACCTGAACGGAATCGTTTTTTTGGAAATACCGGATAATATTCTCAGCATTAGAGCCGGAACCGGAAGCGAAAATTGCGATGTTTTTCTTCATAACTCTCAAATTCGATGCACAAAACAGTGAAAAATGTGCAAAACATTGCATTTATTTAGTCAAATATTTGCGCAAAACGATAAATATTCATTCCTTTGCAC